>Ga0316202_10000018_pt1 | contig 435974 bp, 411 predicted proteins | sample 3monrhotite_MG_FD_204934 | JGI IMG/M metagenome (GOLD analysis project Ga0316202, IMG submission 204934) | Microbial mat bacterial communities from mineral coupon in-situ incubated in ocean water Damariscotta River, Maine, United States -... | ecosystem: Environmental > Aquatic > Marine >...
AGGCGATGGCTAATTTTGTCTTCGATGTCTTTCGCGGGTAAGCTAACCTGAAACTCGCGGCTTAACCCTTCGGATTTGGTTTCTGTGACCTGCATGAAAATCCCAACCGGAATGAATGTCGATTACCCGCCAATTAGCTGCCGGGTAATATATGTATGTCCAACTCAAATGCTCTCAAAGGCAAAGGCTGGTGCGGGTGAAGGGACTCGAACCCCCACGACTCTCGTCACCAGAACCTAAATCTGGCGCGTCTACCAGTTCCGCCACACCCGCACACTTGAACTCACCTCTGCGGCGAGAGCGGCGACACTCTATACGAAGGTTTAGAGAAGTCAATTGCCTGAATCAGGCGTCGCCTACGCGCCGCCCTGCCCCGGAAACTAAGGCCTTTCACCCTTTTGAAATATTTTTCAATGCACTGGATGCGGTAATTTTCCCGGCCCCCGTATAAGCTTCGTGATTCTCTTCAATCACGTCGAGGTCATAAAGGTAGTTAATCATGATGCCTGCGGACTGTTTAAGGCCGTTTTCAGACCGGTCCCCCGCCCAGTTCAGGCGTTCCATCACGGCGCCGTTTGAAAGATGAAAATTGGCAACCGGATCGAGAGCCCTGTTCTGCCGCCCTTTTTCATTAATCAGGTAGTTGGCGCATAATCTGAGCAAGGGCACCTTCATCACCTGATATAGGTCTTCGTCATTGACCCAGTCAGGATTAGAGAGCACGGACTTCAGTACACCTTTTGCACCACCGTTTTTGCCGGTGATCGAATTGATCGCCTTGCGTTCTGACGGTGTTAATAAGCCAGCCTGACCAGCGGCGATCGTCTTACCTAGCCAGTTAACAAACCCGGGAACAGGCGACAAGGTAGCAAAGGTTTTAAGACCCTTTAATTCGTTGGTCAGTTGACCCACAACACGTTTGATCAGGAAGTTGCCAAAACTGATGCCGGCAAGCCCTTTCTGGGCGTTAGAAATCGAGTAGAAGATTGCGGTGTCGGCATCTTCCGGATTGCCTAGGGGGGCCGATTCATCCAGCAGGGCCTGAACATTAGCCGACATGCCTTTGACCAGTGCGACCTCAACAAAAATCAAAGGCTCGTCCGGCATGCGTGGATGGAAATAGGCAAAACAACGGCGGTCGGAATCCAGGCGGTTTTTCAGGTCGTCCCAACTTTCAATGGCATGGACGGCTTCATAGGCGATTAACTTTTCAAGCAGCGCCGCAGAGGATTTATTCCAGGTGATACGTCGTAACTCTAAAAAACCGACATCAAACCAGGACGTCAGCAGCCCCTTAAGATCCTGTTCCAGTCCCTTCAATAGAGGGTCCTTACGAGCCATCGGTAGCAGATCGGCTCGCATATCAACTAAAAACTTAACACCCTCTGGTAATGCGTTGAATTGAGTCATCAATTTAACGCGCGGTGCCTCCAGGGAACGCCGAAGACGGGTTTCGGCGGTGGCTCGCTCCTGGTCACTTTCAGCGCGGCGGACGTCGCCGATCGCGACATCAATGGTGTCTCGGTTCAGGTCAAACTCTTGCGCCATCAGGCGTAAAAACCGCTCCTTGCCCGTTGTATCGAGCGCCAGGTAAACGTGACCTAGGGCAGCAGCCCGGGCGCGTGCGGAAACCTCACCTCCCTTGGCCTCCAGACATTCGCTCATCTGTTGACGAATACGATTCAGATCGGCATCGGGTAAATCGGGTCGGTTGCTGGCAGCTGATGCGTCGTAAGAAGACCCGGCAATATTCTGCCACCCCTCTTTCAGGTTTTTGAGGGTACGGTCGAGAAAGCCTGATTTGGTTTGTAGGGGCATGAGATAAAGTTCGGGTAAATGCCTTCGGTTTGCAAGCCCCGGAATTGCGATATCACAATAATTTCTAAATGTAATACGGATTAATACCGTATTCGAACGGTGTTCATCGCCTCGCAATATGGGCGGTCTAGTGTGCTCATAGTCGCTTACAGAAACGTGCCCCCACACGTTATATCTATAAGCCTCTCTCGTATATCCGTCGGGTCTTAGGGTCCGGCGGATATACATTTTTGGCCTTCAGATGTCCCCGTTCAACATAACCTCAAGGATATCAGGAAGCTCTTCAGAAAGATCTTCGGCGATCAGACCTGGGCCAATGTTCTCTCCTGCCAACCCGTGCATCCAGACACATGCGCACGCGGCCTCAAATGGCTTCATACCTTGCGCCACCAGCCCGGCGATCATACCCGCCAAGACGTCGCCGGACCCGGCGGTTGCCAGATACGGCGTGCCGGTCGTATTGATGGCTGCGCGTCCATCCGGTGCCGCAATCACCGTATCGGCACCCTTTATCAGGATCGTCGCACCAGTTTCCGAAGACGCAGCCCGGGAACGGGTGATTTTGCTGCCTTGGTTCCCGAAAATTCGTGCAAATTCACCTTCGTGAGGGGTCAGGATATGGTTTTCATTCAGGCACGACGTTAAGCCAGCGGGATCATCGGCGAAGGCTGTGAGGGCGTCTGCATCCAAGACGATATGTTTGTCCGTCGCCAGCGCGGCCAATACAAACTCTTTTGTTTCCGGTGTCGCGCCCATTCCCGGACCAATGACGACGACGTTTTTGCGCGAGTCCGCCATAAATGCGGAAAATTCGAGTACCGTCTCGGCTGCGGCGACAAGGTTTCCGGGTAATCCGGCGCGATAGATGTTGGCCGCATGTTCCGACGCAGAAATGCTTACCAGTCCGGCGCCAATACGGCGTGCGCCCAGCGCCACTAATTGTGCCGCCCCTGTCATCTCTTCACCCCCCCGGATCACCACGTGACCACGGGCGTATTTGTGGGCATCCATGTTGGGGCGCGGGAACTGTGTTTTCCACAATCGCGGGCCGTTAACGAACGTTGTTGGTTGAATCTCATTAAGTACGGTGTCCGGAGTGCCAATGTCTGCAACGACCAAATCACTGGTCAGGGCTCTGCCCGGCATCAGCAGGTGCCCCGGTTTGGCACGAAAAAAAGTGACGGTAAGCGCACATTTTGGTGCCGCCCCCAATATCTCGCCTGTATCTCCATGGATGCCGCTTGGCACGTCAATGCCAACGCATTCAAGATTGCCAGTGTTGATGGCCTCAATACAGCCCAATACTGCACCTTCCAGCGCCCGGGCAAGACCGGCGCCGAACAAGGCGTCTATGACCAGTGGGTGATCGTCAAGGAGGTCAGGCGACAGGTCCTCCACTTTGCCGTCCCAGCGTCGGGCATTGGTCGCGGCGTCGCCCTTCAGGTTTTTGACCGCTCCGAGTAGAGCCAGTCGAACCGGCCACCCGCCATCCTTCAGCCGTCTGGCGACGACAAATCCATCGCCACCATTGTTGCCGGGGCCGCAGAGAACAACGACCGGGCGCGGGTCCCATCGTTTGACGATCTCCCGTTCAAGGGCCGCACCGGCATTTTCCATCAGCTCGAGCCCCGAGGTTCCGGCTTCAATAGCCAGCCGGTCCGCCAGATACATTTCCTCAACCGTTAAAAGAGCCGCGTCATCCATGGTTTGTTGCCGTGATCAGGGTTGCCGTTTCGGTTCAAGTTCCGTAACTCATTCACATTACCCGCATGATAGTCCCATGCGGTTGTTTCGAAAATGATTTAACTCCGGTTTCTATTGCGGAAAATCAAATGCGTGTTCTTGTTCTCGGTGCAGGTGTTATTGGTGTGACCACTGCATATGCTTTGGCGCGTCGCGGACACGAGGTCAAGGTGCTTGAGCGCCGCGGTGGCGTTGGAGAGGAAACCAGTTTTGCCAATGGCGGACAGATCTCGGCAAGCCATACGGACCCCTGGCCCTCACCAGCCAACCTGCTGACGGTGCTGAAATCGATCGGGCGCCAGAACGCACCCCTCAAATTTAACTTCACCGCCGATCCAAGGCAGTATGACTGGTGCCTGCGGTTCCTCGCCAATTGTACGACCTCGAAAGTCAGGATCAACACCGAACGTATGTTGCGTGTGGCGCTCTATAGTCGGCAAAAGTTGCGAGAGATTATAGACGAGCATGCATTCGATTATGCCCGTCGCGATAACGGAATTTTGCATATTTTCCGCAGTGAAAAAGCTTATGTTCAGGCGCTTAGACAAGCCGCATACGTAAGCGCTCTGGGCTGCGAACGTGATACCGTCTCGCCTGATCGGTGTGTTGAAATCGAACCCGCTCTGGCATCGATTAAAAGCGATTTGGTCGGTGGCTTTTTCTGTCCTCAGGATGAAAGTGGCGACGCGTATCAGTTTACTTTTGAGCTAGCGGAACTCTGCAAGTCTCTGGGCGTGATGTTTGAATTTGATGTCTCCGTCGCGACCTTGAATGCGGCCGTTGGCAGTGTAACAGGGGTCGAAACAACGTCAGGTCCCTATCGGGCAGATGCCTTTGTGTTGGCCACCGGGTGTTATACGTCAGCACTCACCGAGACCCTTGGCCTGACCGTTCCCGTATATCCAGCCAAGGGATATTCAATCACCTTGCCGCTCGGAAATGCTCAGGTTGGGCCAGTGGTCAGCCTGATCGATGATGAAAACAAACTGGTCTACAGTCGCATGGGTGATAACCTTCGTGTTGCCGGAACGGCTGAAGTCGGAGGGTACGATCTGCATATCGATGATACCCGTGCTCGTCAGGTGTTGGACGGTGCGAGGAAACTGCTCCCGGATTGCGGCAATCCCGGTCAAGCGGAGTTCTGGGCGGGTCTAAGACCGCAAACCCCGGACAGCGTTCCGATAATCGGACGCACGCCGTTCAAAAATCTGTATCTTAATACTGGGCATGGCACATTGGGTTGGACCATGGCCTCGGGTTCAGCCGAAATTATTGCCGATCTGGTATCGGGAAGACCGCCTGAAGTTGACGTGCAGGGTTTGGAGATGGATCGTTTTCTCCAGTGGCCCCGACTGTTTCATCGAATTAAAGGAGTTTCGTCATGAGAGCTATGGTCCTCAAATCACCCATCGGAGCCGACGGCCTGGAGCTCACTATTCTCCCCGACCCGATCGCGGGGCCTGGCGAAGTCCTGGTCCGTATGCGGGCGGCATCTCTGAATTTCCGCGATAGCCTGATCCTTAAAGGTGGGTACCGTTCGCAGCAAAAACAGGATAATCTGATCCCGCTATCTGACGGGGCTGGTGAAGTTGAGGCCGTCGGGGAAGGGGTTGAGGGATATGAAGCCGGTGACCGTGTTACCGCCATGTTCTGTCAGGACTGGATTGCCGGAGAACCTGATCATCAAACCATTGAAAGTCATTATGGTCGTGATCAGGACGGAATGCTCGCCGAACTGAAGGCGTTCAAAGCGCACCAGTTGGTCAAAACGCCGGATTGCCTTAGCGATATTGAAGCCGCCGCCCTGCCCTGCGCGGCGCTGACAGCGTGGAGTGCGATTGTTGCCGAAGGCCATACCAAACCGGGTGACATCATTCTGACGCAGGGCACCGGCGGGGTTTCTCTGTTCGCCCTTCAGTTCGCCAAGATGGCCGGGGCCAGGGTTATTGTGACCTCATCGAGCGATGAAAAACTGGCGCGCGCCAAAACTATGGGTGCGGATGACATCATCAATTACCGCAGCAATGAAAATTGGGGAAAGACTGCACTGGCGCTATCATCCGGGCGCGGCGTTGATAATGTTGTCGAGCTGGGGGGCACGGAAACGCTCAAGCAGTCGCTGATTGCCGTACGCCCCGGCGGCACGTTGTCCATGATTGGTGTGCTCTCAGGCGCTACCTTCGGCAATGCATTGTTGCCTTTTGTCGTTAGCCGCAAGGTTCGCATGCAGGGTGTGACGGTTGGTAGCCGCGAACACATGCTTGAAATGCTTCGGGCTATGGAGATGCATAATATCAGCCCGGTCGTAGATAAGATATTTTCACTTGAAGACAGCGCCGATGCTTTCCGTCACTTGGACTCAGGCGCCCATTTCGGTAAGGTTTGCGTGGAGGTATGAAGGTTAACAGTCGTGATTTTTCAAATCCGCATTAGACTATGTGAAATCATTTAGTTCGATCCCTTCAGCAGTTTATTGATAGACAGCAATTCAGGTTCGGCGACTTGTTTGATTGATGCATCAAGTGTCCGAAAGGCGGCGATAAGGCCTTGTCCCTCCGGACTCAGTTCAGCGCCCCCGCCCTGTGCGCCTCCGACGACTGTTTTGACCATCGCTGTTCCCATGGCTTCGGCCATGGTCTCCAGCAGATATTGGGCTCGTCGATAGTCCATACCGCAGGCTCTTGCCGCTGATGATATTGAGCCTGTTTCGGCAATCTGTTCGAGGAGGTGAATTTTTCCGGGTCCAATTGCACCATTTCCAACACGGACCTTGATTCGAACTTCCGGTTTGTCGACAGCTATTCTTTCTTTTCGTTTTGTCATTATTCTATCCCTTTGGTCCGTACATTCTAACCGGGCATTTCAGTAATGTCCCTAATTTCAGTAGCGTTATGTTTATTTTGACATAGCGAATGTTGCCTGTTAGACCGAAGATGAAGTTTGTGATTTTCCGCAGTAACTAATTGAAGGTAATTTCCAGATGAGCCGAATAAAGACGCTAACCAACATTGTCCTCTCCTCCCTCACAGCGTTGTCGATGCTTGGTACAGTTGCCCACGCCGAAAACCCGTTCATAACGGTTGCGTCAACCACCTCGACGGCCAATTCGGGATTGTTTGATGAAATTTTGCCGATGTTCACAAAAAAAACCGGCATTGATGTTCGGGTTGTCGCTGTCGGCACCGGGCAAGCCATCCGTCTTGCAAGAAAGGGTGATGCAGACGTTTTGTTCGTTCATCACCGCCCCTCTGAAGAGAAGTTTGTTGCTGAAGGATTTGGTGAGAAACGTTACGACGTCATGGTCAACGACTTTGTCGTTGTTGGTCCCAAAAGTGATCCAGCCGGGATCATGGGAGGACATGATGCGGCCCAAGCCTTTAAGGAGCTGGCGTCCAAGAAGGCGGTCTTTGTTTCCCGTGGGGATGATTCGGGCACCCATAAGCGGGAGCGTTCGGTCTGGAAAGCAGCTGGCATTGATCCGGTCAAGAGTTCCGGTACCTGGTATCGTGAGTCGGGATCCGGAATGGGGGCCACTCTCAATACGGCGTCGGCAATGAACGGCTACACTCTGGCTGATCGTGGCACCTGGTTATCGTTTAAAAACCGTGGTTCCCTGGTTGTTCAGGTTGAAGGCGACCAGCGGTTGATGAACCCCTACGGCGTTATGCTCGTCAACCCCAAGAAGCACCCTCATGTAAAAGCCGAAGAAGGCCGAAAATTTATTAACTGGCTGATCTCAAGTGATGGACAGGCCGCTATCGGAGCCTTCAAAATCAACGGTCAGGTTTTATTCAAACCCAACGCAGGAAAATAGCGAGGCGGGTCGCGCCGGGGACAATGATTTGTTGACCTTCGGGGTAAAGTAAACACTTCTAGAGGCAGTGTTTAAACCTACCGGGTTGCCCTGATATGAATGCATTGATCCCCGTCGCTGTAGCCGCCCACGTGACATCCGCCGTTGTCTGGGTGGGCGGCATGTTCTTCGCTTATGTGGTGCTGAGGCCTTCAATGGTAATTCTCGATCCACCAGCGCATCGCCTGAAGCTTTGGTGCCAGGTTTTTAGTCGTTTTTTTATCTGGGTCTGGGCAGCGATCGCACTGCTGACAGTTAGTGGATATTATCTGATATTTGCCGTTTACGGCGAACTGGCCAACGTCGGCCTGCACATTCATCTGATGTATTCGCTCGCCATGGTAATGTTCGTTTTGTATTTCTTCCTCTTCTTTGGCCCCTATCGACATTTTGCAGAGGCAGCGGGTGCAGACGACTGGCCAACCGCGGGCGAATTTCTACCGGCAATTCGACGCATTGTGTTTATCAATATGATTCTTGGCCTGCTCGTCGCGATCATTGGGGCGTCAGGGCGTTACTGGTTGTAAGCGTCTTTGAAATGATTCGATGGCCAGTCTGCATCCGATATCGCTTGGAAAACAATTGTAATTTCAGACGCGTCAGATGGACACTATTGGTCCGTTTCATTCTCTGAAAATTTGAAAAATGGATTTATGGCAACCGTGGATCAGGACGGTTATAGTCCCTCTCTAGGTGTCGGCTTTTAACTGAAACGGTCTCTTTTTTTTATGAATATTGATACACGTATAACCGCTATTCACTCTGAAATAACGGCCATTCGCCGCGATATCCACGCCAATCCTGAGCCGGGGTTTGAAGAGACCCGAACGGCAGACTTGGTGGCCTCACGTCTAGAGGCCAGTGGTATCGAGATCCATCGCGGGCTTGGTAAAACGGGTGTTGTCGGAAGCTTGAAATGCGGCACGTCTGAGCGAGCCATCGGGCTACGAGCAGATATGGATTGTCTGGTCATGGATGAATTGAATTCGTTTGATCATAAATCCATTGTTGATGGGTGCATGCACGCCTGCGGTCATGATGGTCATACGGCGATGCTGCTGGGTGCTGCCCGGCATTTGGCAGAGACACGAAATTTTGACGGTACGGTGCATTTCATTTTCCAACCGGCGGAAGAAGGCCTCGGCGGTGGTCGCGAAATGGTCAATGATGGCCTGTTTGATCTGTTTCCCGTCGATGGCGTTTATGGCATGCACAATATGCCCGGATATCCCGTCGGCCAGTTCGCCATTGTTCCGGGGCCAATGATGGCCTCGTCCGACAGTTTTCACCTGACCATTCAGGGTATTGGTGGTCACGGCGCTTGGCCGCATCAGGCTGTCGACCCGGTTCTGGTCGCCGGAGAAATTATTGTTGCCCTGCAAAGTATCGTCAGCCGCACGGTTGATCCGTTGGAATCTGTCGTTGTTGGTGTATCGCAAGTTCATGCGGGTTCCGCAAATAACGTTATCCCCGACGAAGCCAAGCTGTCGGGCACCGTCAGGACCTTCAGTGTCGAGATGCAGGACCATATCGAAGCTCGCATGAAACGGGTAATTGACGGCATCTGTCAGGCCCATGGTGCAACAGCGGATTTCTTTTTTGAACGGCGCTATCCACCGACCGTCAATCATGAGGCGGAAACTGAAATTGCCACAGCAGCTGCTGCTGAAGTGGTTGGTAAGCAAAATGTCGTCACCCGTGGCCTGCCTCAACTCGGCGGTGAAGATTTTTCCTTTATGCTGCTCAAGCGCCCGGGCGCCTATATTTTTATCGGCAATGGCGACGGTGAAGGCGGCTGTATGGTTCATAACCCCCACTACGATTTTAACGACGACATCATTCCTCTCGGCATCGCCTATTGGACGAAGTTGGTGGAAACAGAGCTGGCTAAATCATAAGCGCCCTAACGCGTCGTAACCGGAGAGTATAATGAAGGCACAGGATGTGGAGGTCATTGAGAAAGAAGACGCGTTCAGCGGATACTTTCGCGTTGACCGGTATCGTCTGAAACATCGCCAGTTCGCGGGAGGCATGGGCGCCGAAATTTCGCGGGAAATCTTCGAGCGGGGTCACGCGGCTTGTTGCCTACTTTATGATCCCAATCTGGATAAACTGGTGCTTATCGAGCAATTCCGCGCCGGCGCTTATGCGGCCCTGTCATCGTCCTGGTTTGATGAAAACGAGACCTCCCCCTGGCTCCTTGAAATTGTCGCTGGAATCATCGAAGTGGGTGAAGAGCCTGAAGACGTCATTCGCCGCGAAGTCGTGGAAGAAGCAGGGTGTGAGGTTCAGGAGTTGGAACCGCTTTTCCACTACCTCGTAACACCGGGTGGCTCGACGGAATCCATGTTTTCGTTTGTCGGACGTGTTGATGCGTCGAACGTCGATGGCATCCATGGCCTTGAAGAAGAAGGTGAAGATATCAGGGTTGTTGTGGTTGATGTGAAAGAAGCATTCGAATTGCTCGATCAGGGGCGCATTCTCAATTCAATGACGATGATGCCCTTGATGTGGTTTCGGACCCATCATCAAGACGTCCGTACCCGATGGCTGGCGGCACGATAGGTATCACAAGTTGGGGACAAATCCGCTGCCGGACTTGATCCTGCCACCATTTCCCCTTATTTCTGATGTATTGTTGTTTTAAATTACACTTGATCGAGGGAAAATAGATATGGACATCCGCAGGGGATTTGTCGAAACCGTTGGCAACACGCCGCTCATTCGCCTGAACCGGTATTCTGACGAAACCGGATGTGAAATTCTGGGTAAGGCAGAGTTTCTAAATCCCGGAAACTCTGTAAAGGATCGGGCGGCCCTATCTATTATCAAGGATGCAGAAAAACGCGGGACCCTGAAACCCGGCGGACTGATTGTCGAAGGAACGGCCGGAAACACGGGTATTGGTCTGGCGCTGTGTGCCAATGCCCTAGGGTATCGGACCAAAATCATTATTCCTGAGACGCAAAGCCAGGAAAAGAAAGACATGCTGCGGCTGTGTGGGGCTGAGCTTGTCGAGGTCCCTGCTGTCCCGTTTAAGAACCCTGACAACTATGTGCATGTGGCCGAACGAACAGCCAAAGAACTCGCCGGGTCTGAGCCGAACGGCGTGCTTTATGCCAACCAATGGGACAATACCGCGAACCGTCAGGCTCATTTCGACGGCACCGGGCCTGAAATGTGGGCGCAGACGGATGGTACGATCGATGGGTTCATCTGTGCCGTTGGAACCGGTGGCACCTTGGCGGGGTGCGCGTCTTATCTACGTAGTCAGAAATCTGATATTGTCATTGGTTTGGCCGACCCTGCCGGTGCCAATATGTACAATTACTTCACCAAGGGTGAACTGTCTCCGACAGAGGGCTCCTCAATCACTGAAGGAATCGGTCAGGGCCGCATTACCGGTAACCTGGAAGGATTGGAAGTCGACAAACCTTATTTTGTTCCCGATTCAGAAGGCGTTCAGGTGGTTTTTGATCTGTTAAATCACGAAGGTCTGTGCGTTGGGGGATCAAGCGGTATCAACGTTGCCGGGGCCGTCCGGTTGGCTCGTGATCTGGGCCCGGGACACACCATCGTCACGTTGCTTTGTGATTATGGGACCCGATATCAGGGAAAGCTTTTCAATCCGGCATTTCTGCGCGAAAAAGGACTCCCGACCCCAGACTGGCTGGAGTAATCGCCTATGGAATATACCAACCCCGACGCCCTTGTCTCTACTGAATGGCTTGCGGCACATCTTGACGCGCCTGATGTCAGGATTGTCGACGCAACCTGGTTCATGCCGCATACCAAGCGCGATGCGCGCGCTGAATATGAAGGCTGCCATATCCCCGGCGCCGTGTACTTCGATATTGACGATATTGCCGATGCGGATAGTGATCTTCCTCATATGCTACCGTCTCCGGAAAAGTTCTCCAGCCGGGTTCGCAAACTGGGACTTGGCGATGGTAATCGTATCGTGGTTTATGATGCGAACGGTGGGTTCTCCGCCGCAGCACGGGTTTGGTGGATGTTTCGGGTTTTCGGTCACGAAGATGTCGCGTTTCTGGACGGCGGACTGGTGAAATGGCTCGGAGAAAAGCGTTCGGTCGAGGATATTCCCCCGGTTCCCAGGGATCGACATTTTACGGCGCGGGTAAATCATTTCCTGGTGCGCGATGTTGATCACCTGATCAAGAATGTCGAGACGAATAAGGACCAGGTCGTAGATGCTCGCACCGCCGGTCGGTTCGCGGGCACTGAACCTGAGCCCCGCCCCTGCCGCAAAAAAGGCCATATCCCGGGTAGTGTCTGTCTGCCGTTCCTGGACTTGTTGGACAAAGAAAATCACATGACTTTCAAGTCGGCTGATGAAATTTCGAAAGCTATGAGCGATGCGGGTGTGGATACCACAAAACCCATGGTGACCAGTTGCGGCTCCGGGGTGACGGCAGCCATCCTGACGCTGGGATTCTATTTGTTGGGCCATGAAGATGTGGCAGTTTATGATGGGTCCTGGTCTGAATGGGGTGACCATTACGATACCCCTGTTGTTGGCCCCTAACTAAACGGAATATTACAATGGCTCAAAGCGCCATGATTACCTCCGTCATTACCTATCTTGAAATGACGGAGCGTCCGACCTCCCCGACCCCTGCCCGCCCGGCACAGAAGATCGCCTTGCTCAGGGCCGAAAATCCGGCGGTTTCTTATTACCAGTATCTTTATCGAGAGGTTGGTAAGGATTGGCTGTGGTGGGAGCGTCTGAGCATGACTGATTCAGACCTGGAAGCGATCATTCAGGATGAAAAGGTGGAGATCTACACCCTTTTTGTTGGCGGTGTTCCTGCCGGTTATGGGGAGTTGGATCGGCGTAATTCACCGGACATTGAGCTCGCATATTTTGGTTTGATGCCAGAGTTCATCGGTCAAGGCTTGGGCGGATATTTCCTGCGCTGGATGATCGACCAAGCCTGGACCTATGAACCTAAACGCCTGTTCGTACATACCTGTACCGAGGATCATCCGGCGGCCATTCACAATTATCAACGCCACGGGTTTGTTCCCTATGATCAGGTTACCGAAGAAATTCCCGATCCGGCACAGTCCGGCTTGTTTGATTGAGGTTTAAAATGGACATCGGCGTTACAAAAGAAATCAAACCTCAGGAAGGCCGTGTCGCATTAATGCCGCGAGAAGTGCGCCAATTGGTAGAGGCGGGTCATCGGGTTCGTATCGAGACCAGTGCCGGGGTTTTGTCAGGGGTATCGGACAACGACTATTTATCGGCTGGAGCTGAAATCCTCAGTGATGCTGCCGGTGTCTACGGCGAGAACGAGATGATCGTCAAAGTTAAGGAGATCTTGCCAGCCGAATACGGCCTGCTGGAAAAGCGTCATATTCTCTACACCAACATCCATTCGGCCTCTAACCATGAACTTACTGACCTTTTGCTTAATACCGGACTCACCGGAATTTCCGCGGAAGATACCCATCAGGACGGATCACCAAACTGCCCACTGGCTGGTGAAGTTGGTGCATTTGAAGGGGTTCGGTTGTGTCTTGCGACGCAAGGTGGCAATGGACGGCATTTTATGCCTCATTTTGGCGCCCCTGCCCTGAAGGCTGTCGTTATCGGCCTCGGGTTGGTCGGCCAAGGTGCCGTGCGCACGCTCACTCAATTGGGGGCATCGGTGGTCGGTTTGGACATCATGTCACGAGCCCGCAAGCAAGCCGCCCTGACATGGAGTGGCAAAGATTTCATCGCCGCCGACGTGGACAGTCTGGACGGCCATCTGGAAGACGCCGACCTGATCATCAATTGTGTGCTGTGGCCAAAACACCGTGATGATCATCTGATTTCTAGAGACATGCTGAAAGATCTGAAACCGACGACCGTGATCGTCGATATCGCCTGTGATGAAGGTGGGGCTATAGAGACCTGCCGTGGCACGTCGTGGGACGATCCTGTCTATGAAGTGGATGGCATCCGCCATTTTTGCGTCGACAATATTCCAGGGGCCGTGCCGGTAACAGCGTCAGCGGGTTATAGTCAGGCGATCTACCCCTTTGTGTCCTTGATTTCAGATATCGGCGTCATTGCGGCCTGCAAACGCGAACCCTGGCTGGCCAAGGGACTGACATGTCATGAGGGCAATCTTATCTTAGCGGAAACTGCGCGTGTACAGAAACGTGACCACATTTCCGCAGAACATTACCTAGCCCGCATTTAGGTTTTTTAATCACTCTCGGCATCAATCTGGTCTGTGGCATACCAGTCTGTGAAATACTAGATCAAGTGTTTTTGTCCTTCATCCGCTAATCACAAAGATGGCGGCGGTATACACTCCGGCCAACTTAAACTTGTTGTGAAACTGACCGAGAGCTCCCTCCAATGAAATACAATACATTAATCCTAGGTGCATCTTATGGGTCGCTACTGGCGATCAAGCTGGGTCTTGCAGGCCATAATACGAACATGGTTTGCCTTCCCGAAGAAGCAGACCTGGTCAATAAAGAAGGCATCAGGGTTCGGATACCGGTTCGCGGGCGCGATGAACTGGTGGTCATTGATTCTCGTGACTGCGAAGGAAAAATCACCGCAACCACACCGGATGACGCCAATCCTGCCGATTATGACATGATTGCCCTTGCGATGCAGGAACCCCAGTACCGGTCCGAAGGTGTACGTCAGCTTCTTGAGCGTATCGCGGCTTCGGGTAAACCTTGCATGTCGATCATGAACATGCCGCCGCTGCCTTATCTGGCACGAATTCCCGGTCTTGATGTAAAATCCTTAACCCATTGCTTTACGGATGCGACGGTTTGGGACAACTTTGACCCAGCATTGGTGACTTTGTGCAGCCCTGATCCGCAGGCTTTCCGTCCACCGGAAGAACCGACCAATATTCTGCAGGTGGCACTGCCAACCAACTTCAAAGTGTCGCGGTTTGATTCAGATGATCATACGGCTATATTGCGCCAGATGCAGGCTGATATCGAAGCCATTCGCTATGATGTTGATGGCGACAGCATCGAGCTTCCGGTTAAACTTAAAGTTCACGACTCAATTTTTGTGCCGCTAGCCAAGTGGTGCATGCTGCTGACTGGTAACTATCGTTGTGTCCAGAAAGACGGAATGCGGGCAATCAAAGACGCCGTGCACAGTGACATTGAAATCTCACGCAACGTCTACAATTGGGTCGCCGAACTTTGTCGCGCCATGGGAGCGGATGCTGAAGACCAGGTCCCGTTTGAAAAATACGCCAACGCCGCGCTTGGTTTAGCCAAACCGTCGTCTGCTGCTCGGGCCTTGGCTGCCGGCGCGCAAAACATCGAACGTGCGGATTGCCTGGTAAAAACCATCGCCGCTCAAAAGGGCATGCAATTGGATGTTATCGACGAGACGGTTGCAGCCGTTGATGGGTGGTTGGAGAAAAACCGCGCACAATCCTAAGGCAATCGACATGTTCTAGGCTTAAGAGAAACCACAAAAAAAGGCGGGAAGCATAAGCTTTCCGCCTTTTTCTTTTGTTGTCCCTCAAGATGATCAATGAGCGAGAATCTGGCTCAGGAACAGCTGGGTACGTTCGTGTTGCGGATTATCAAAGAATTCGTGAGGATCGTTCTCTTCAATGATCTCTCCTTCATCCATGAAAATCACCCGGTTCGCCACCGTCTTGGCGAAGCCCATTTCGTGGGTTACGCAAATCATGGTCATGCCTTCTTCGGCCAGTTGAACCATGGTATCGAGCACCTCCTTGATCATTTCCGGATCAAGGGCTGATGTCGGCTCATCAAACAACATGATTTTTGGGTTCATGCAGAGCGAGCGGGCAATCGCCACACGCTGTTGCTGACCGCCGGATAACTGCCCAGGATACTTCAGGGCCTGCTCCGGAATCTTGACACGCTCGAGGTATTTCATTGCGGTCGCTTCAGCTTCGTCACGGGGAACCTGGCGCACCCACATCGGTGCCAGAACCAGATTTTCCAGAATGCTCAGATGAGGGAACAGATTGAAGTGCTGAAACACCATGCCGACTTCGCGGCGGATTTCGTCGATCTTTTTGAGATCGTTGCTGAGCTCGATACCATCAACGACGATACGCCCCTTTTGGTGTTCTTCGAGTCGGTTGATACAGCGGATCATGGTGGATTTACCGGAGCCAGAGGGGCCGCAAACAACAATGCGCTCACCGTGATTGACGGTTAGATTGATATCTTTCAGGACATGAAAATCGCCATACCATTTATGCATGGCCGTGATATCGATCATAACCTCTTCGCCGACGGTCATTTCTTTGGTCGGATGTTTCAGATCGTCTTCGCTGATATTAGATTCAGACATAAAAGCCTCCTGTTTACCCTGCACGGGTATTATTTTCCCGATCCCTAGTGGCCGGTATGAAGTTTACGTTCGATATATTGGCTGTATTGGGACATGCCGAAGCAGAATATCCAGTATAACAGCGCTGCAAAGGCATAACCCGTATTTACAAAACCTAGCCAATCAGGATTGGTACTAGCCAATTGGACGATACCAAGCAGGTCGAACAGACCGATGATGGAGACCAGCGTTGTATCCTTGAACAAGCCGATAAAGGTGTTGACGATTCCAGGAATCACCAGTTTCAAGGCTTGTGGCATAACAATGAAATACATCATTTTGGGGAAGTTAAGGCCCAATGCCATGGCGCCTTCGTATTGCCCTTTAGGAATGGCTTGCAAGCCGCCGCGTACGACTTCTGCCATATAGGCAGCTGAAAACAAGGCCACACCGACCAGTGCGCGAACGAGTTTATCAAACGACACACCTTCCGGCATGAATAGTGGGAACATAACGGATGACATGAACAGCACCGTAATCAACGGAACGCCGCGCCAAAGTTCGATAAATGCAACGCAAATTGCCCGAACGACCGGCATATTTGACCGCCGCCCGAGGGCAAGAACGATTCCGATGGGTAATGATGCAACAATCCCGGTTACGGCGATCACCAGCGTCAGGAACAATCCGCCCCATTTTGGGGTTTCGACGTCAACCAGACCAAAGGAGCCACCCACGTATAGGTAGTAGCAGATGATAGGAAAAACAAAGAGCAGGAATATGGATGTCCATTTTTTCCCTGGAACTTTGGGGATTGCCAACGCCAGGATTGACGCGCCAAACATGACATAGGTCAAATTGATCCGCCATAATTCCGCATCTGGGTAGTTTCCGTACATAAACTGTTTTATCCAGACGTAAACAAACGGCCAGCATGCGGCCCCGACCGGACCTCCTTGCTCCGTCCTGCAGTAGGAATTATTATCCCCAACCCAGATTGCTTCGAAAATGAAGTAATTTAGGACGGGCGGAACCAGCACGTATATGAGGTATGCGGCGACTAACGTCAGCAATGTATTGGCAGGAGACGATATAAGATTCGCTCTGATCCACCCCTGAAACCCAACTGTAGACGCTGGTGGCTTCATATCTGGATGAGTTCCGACCTCATAGGTTTGAGCTTTTGTATCCATCATCAACGCTCCACCAACGCCATTTTTTTGTTATACCAGTTCATGAACATCGAAATCAGCAGGCTTACCATAAGATAGAAAGCCATAATGATTGCGATAATTTCGACGGCTTGACCCGTCTGCATGAGTACCGTTCCACCAAATACCAGGACGATGTCCGGATAGGCGATGGCAGCGGCCAGTGACGAGTTTTTGGTCAAATTTAGATACTGGCTGGTCAACGGCGGGATGATAACCCTGAGTGCCTGCGGGATAACGACCAGACGAAGGGTTGGTCCCGGACGCAGACCCAATGCGTAGGAGGCTTCGGTCTGACCCTTGTTAACTGAAGAAATGCCAGCCCGGACGATTTCGGCAATAAATGCCGCAGTATAGGTCGAAAGGGCAAGCGTAAGGGATACGAGCTCCGGCGGGATTTCCATTCCTCCCCGGAAATTGAATCCTTTGAGTGCGGAGAATTCCCATGACATCGGGAAGCCAGCGACGACTGCTCCCAACAATGGCAATACAACCAAAAGGCCAATGGACGACCAGAAAACGGGAAATTGATGACCTGTTTCATCCAGGCGCTTTTTTGCCCATTTTACCATCATGAAAATTCCGATAATGGCTAACAAAAAGGCAATGACAATGATCATAAACCCATCTTCAAAAATGGGTTTTGGCAGAAACATTCCGCGATTGTTAACAAAGATGGAGCCCATAAAATCCAGACTTTGCCGCGGCCCCGGCAATGGTCTCAGAACACCGAAATACCAAACGAAAATTTGCAGCAACAGCGGGATATTTCTCATGGTCTCGATATAAACGAGAGCCATCCTTGAGATCAGCCAGTTATTTGAAAGCCGTGCGACTCCCATAATAAATCCAATTACGGTCGCTAATATTATGCCGATCACGGCGACCAGCAATGTATTGAGCAGACCAACGGTTAGCGCGACGCCGTATGTATTTTCTTCACTGTAATCAAGAAATGGGCTGTATCCGATAGCAAAGCCCGCAGTGGTGTCGAGAAATCCAAATCCTGATGCGATGCCCTGGCGGGCAAGGTTGTCCATCGTATTGCTGACGATGAATCCACCCAAAGCCAGTATGCTACCCAGTACCAGGACCTGAAAGAATAGCGCGCGCGCCTGTGGATCATTCCAAAGAGCGACTTTTGGTGGTTCCGGCTCAGCGATAGTTATGTTATCTGCGGCCACGGAACACCTCCCCTGTTATTTTTTATTGAGTGCCGAGGGCGAAAACTGAAAGTGTGTGCCCGGTAATAACCGGGCACACCTTTCAATTTATGGTATGCGCTTAGCGCACTGGCGGTGCGTAAAGAATTCCACCATTGCTCCACAAGTTGTTCAACCCGCGAGGCAGATTTACAGCAGTTTTCGGTCCGAGGTGCTTATCGAACACTTCGCCATAGTTACCGACCTGCTTGATGATGTTGTAAGACCAGTTTTTGCCGAGACCGAGGTTTTTCCCCGTGTCGCCTTCGACACCAAGCATACGGCGGATAGCCGGGTTCTTGGAACTGCCTTTGAGCTCATCAATATTAGAAGATGAAATGCCCATTTCTTCGGCTTCAATCATCACATTGAGTGACCATTTGACGATATCAAACCACTGGTCGTCACCGTGAGGAACAACTGGTCCAAGTGGCTCTTTGGAAATGATTTCCGGAAGAACCATGTGCTCGCCCGGGTTTTTCAGCTTGGTCCGCTGAGCGGCCAGAGCGGATTGGTCAGTCGTGTAAACGTCACAACGACCAGCGTCGTAAGCTGCGATAACTTCATCAGCTTTTTCGAAGAACACACCTTTGAACTTCATGCTGTTGGCACGGAAATAATCGGAAAGGTTAAGTTCCGTCGTGGTGCCGAGGTTGGTGCAGACAGATGCGCCGTCGAGCTCAAGAGCGCTCTTCACGCCGAGGCTTTTGCGGACCATGAAACCCTGTCCATCGTAATAGGTAACACCGGCGAAGTTCAGGCCAAGTGCGGTATCACGAACCAGCGTCCACGTAGTGTTACGTGACAGCATGTCGATTTCGCCGGACTGAAGGGCGGTGAACCGTTCTTTGGAGGACAGCGGCGTGTATTTAACTTTGCTGGCATCGCCAAGCAGAGCGGCAGCAACAGCGCGACATACGTCGACGTCAATGCCGGTCCAGTTACCACTGGTGTCTGGGTTTGAGAACCCTGGAACACCCTGGCTAACACCGCACTGTACGAAGCCTTTTCCAGTTACTTTATCAAGAACGGGACCGGCGTTGGCCGGGGCAACGAGTGAGGTAGATACAAGTGCAGCAGCAGCGACAGCTGCGAATGCAGTTACGGTTTTCTTCATGAGAACAAGCTCCCTGGTGAGTTTATTTAGTAATTTACGCGACCCTTAATCATGGGCTCTTTGCCCATGCGTAAGGCTCACATTCAAAATGGGTAACATACTTCTCGAACTTTCCTCAAGCCCAAAAGAGCGATAAGTTTGCTTGACATTGAGCTTGATTGATCGATTTCCCGGAGTCACTTTTTTCAGATTGTGAAAAAAACCAGGGCAGGCGGTACTTACAGGCCAGACACTACGAGCGTGATTGGCTTCTGTCGGGGATCAAGAAAATACCGTTGCATTCACGCCATCGAGGAATAAATGAACCGTAAAGAACGTCGCAGACAACAAAAGCAACTCGGTAAGTCAGAAGTCAGGGGAGCCCCCCTTCAGCTCCTCCGCTCCGCCCTGTCGCTCTATCAGGCCGGGCAACTGACGGCGGCCCTGAAGGAATGTCAGGGTGCATTGACGGTTGATCCTGACAATCCAGACGCCCTGAGTCTGATGGGATCCATCTACCTCAATTCCGGAGAAATCGGCAAAAGTGTTCAATGCCTGCGGGGGGTACTTAAGAACCGGCCTGAAGATCCTCAAGCTCATTATAACCTTGGAACGGCCCTTGCTTCTCACGGCGATTTCGAAAATGCGATCTCCAGCCAAAATCGTGCGCTCGAACTCAAGCCCGATTATCCGGAAGCGCTTTACAATCTGGCCAATGCTTTTCGCCAGACCGGCGAACGGCAAGCCGCAGCATCCAACTATCGACGTGCGCTTGAGTTGGCTCCGGGGTATCCGGGAGCAGCGACGAACCTAGCCAGTGTGCTGCTTGAAATGAGCCGCCCTGTAGAGGCCCTTGAGGCCAGCGAAGAAGCGTTAAGGTTTTTTCCAGGTGACCGCGATGCCCTCTCGTTTAGTGCCATCGCGGCAACTGAATCCGGTGACCCGGATACGGCGTCCAGGATATTGAGTATGGACCAGCTGGTCAGACCCAGAGATTTCGAAGCGCCTCCGGGATTTACTGACCTGGCAGATTTCAACACAGCGTTGGTTGCCCATGTATTGGCTCACCCTACCCTCACCCACGAGCCACACAACATGGCGACCCGGGACGGGCAACAGACAGAAAACCTGGCAATAGAACCGAAGGGACCAATCCAGCACCTGGAGGAAATGATCGTTGATGCGTATGACGATTATTTATCTGTTATCAAAGAGTTGAACGGACACCCTTATGTCCCGCTTATACCAGAACTTCGTAAAATTGATATCTGGGGTACCGTGCTTGGCCGTCAAGGACATCAGGCCGCCCACATGCATCGTAATGCCTGGGTCAGTGGCGTCTATTATGCCCAGTTACCCGATATCATGCATGGCGAAAACCAAGACCGTGCCGGGTGGATTGAATTTGGTCGCCCGCCGGATGAATTCCCCTGTTCCGTCGAACACGACGTTCGTCTGTTTGAACCTCGGGAAGGCCGTATGTTTATGTTTCCATCTTATGAATACCATCGGACCATTCCGTTCGAGAGTGCGGAGCAGAGAATCAGTATCGCCTTTGACCTTTTGGCATAGTAATGTCGCCGACTAATCGATCCACCTCGTAAGACTCTCTTGAACAGGTTTAATTTCAATGACCAAAAAGCGCGACACAGTTATCTGCCACGCCGGCCTTCATCCTTTTGATAACCATGGTGTAGTCAATCCTCCCGTCTACCATGCGTCGACAATTACCTTTCCGACCATGGAAGAATTCGAGACCCGCGACAGCGGACCTCACAAGGGACCGAGTTACGGGCGCTCGGGGACGCCGACGACCTTCGCTTTTGAAGAAGCGATAACCGCGCTTCACGGAGGATACGGGACTGTTGCCTATCCCTCCGGGCTGGCGGCGATCACTGGAACGTTGTTAACCTTGTTGCAGAACGGAGATCATCTGTTGATGGTCGACACAACCTATTCCCCGACGCGAAATCGTCTGTGTGGATGGCTGCTCAAGCGGGCCGGTATAGAAACAACGTTTTATGATCCTGCGATTGGTGCGGGGATAAAGGATCTGATCAGACCTAACACCCGGGTTGTCTATATGGAGTCTCCGGGCTCGATTACTTTTGAGATGCAGGATGTGCCGGCGATTGCCGAGGTCTGTAAGGTTGCCGGTGTACGCACCGTCATAGATAACACATGGTCATCCCCTCATCTGTTCCAGCCCTTAAATCACGGCGTTGATTTTGTGGTTGAGGCAGCCACCAAATATGTTGTCGGTCATTCAGACGCCATGCTGGGGACCTCAACCACCTCAAATGAAGAAGATTATCAGGCGCTAAAAGTTGCAGCCAATTCAATTGGATATTCGGCAGCGCCCGATGATTGTTATTTGGGAGCCAGAGGCCTGCGCACCTTGTCCGTGCGTCTTGAACGGCACCAGAAGAACGCTCTTGCCGTGGCCGAGTGGATGCAAGGCCATCCCGAGGTTGAACGTGTGCTGTACCCTGCCCTGCCGGACGACCCTGGATATGAATTATGGAAACGTGATCATTCCGGTGCGTCGGGACTGTTTGGTGTGGTCCTTAAGCCTGGGCCGAAATCTGCGGTGGCGGCCATGCTGGACGGTCTGGAACTTTTTGGCATGGGTGCGAGTTGGGGCGGGTTTGAAAGTCTGGCCCTGCCGTCCTATCCTGCCAAGTTGCGCACAGCGACCAAATGGCCTTATGAAGGTCCGACAATTCGCTTGCATATTGGCCTTGAGGATCCAGATGATCTGATAGACGATTTGAAATCCGGGCTTTCGCGGTTCGCCGCCGCCTGTACTTAAACACTAAAATTACCAAGGGTATTTGAGCATGCGTAAATATTTGCACATCAATCTGGATGACCGTTCCATCACATCGGAAGAAATGCAAGGCGAAGACCTGGCTCGGGTCGGTCGGCATTTCATTGCCAAAACATTGCTTGAAAGTGGTGTTGCCAGCATTGACCCTTGGTCAGATGAAAACCCGCTAATTTTTTCTGCGGGGCCTTTTGCGGGAACCAATTTCTCCAACGCCAACCGTCTGAGCGTCGGCTGTAAAAGCCCGCTGACCGGGGGGGTCAAGGAAGCCAACACGGGTGGCACATTCGGTTTTGCGCTGGGTCAGTTGGAGATCGCAGGGTTTACCCTACACAATGCGTCTTCTGACTGGGTTGTCATCCGCATCCCGAAAGAAGGACCAATTACGTTTGAGACGGCCGAACCTTTCATGGGTAAAGGGAATTTTGAAGCTGCTGCCCTGCTTCATGAAAAATATGGCGACAAGATTAGCCTGGCAATCTGTGGCCCTGTTGGTGAATACGGTGGACTGATCTCAGGGATCGCCTTCAGTGATCCTGAAAACCGCCCTGCGCGTTTGGCGGCGCGAGGCGGCGTCGGGGCGGTGATGGGCAATAAAAAAGTCAAAGCCATTGTCGTCGACAAACACAAAATGCCGACCTTCCATGAGCGCAAGAAGCTGATGACGGGCATTCGTGATTATGGTGCCAGAATGTCCGCGGACCCGGCGGCGCAAAACATGGGCAAGCAGGGCACGGCACTGGTTGCCGACCTGACCAATCATATTGGTGGGCTGCCGGTACGGAATTTCAGTTCGGGGCAACTTGTTGATACCAACGAAGGACGCCTGAAACTGGGTGGTGATTTTATCCGTGAACAGAATCTGGAACGGGGTGGAGAGACGACCCATGCCTGCATGCCGGGATGCCTGATCAAGTGCTCCAACGTTTACGCCGATGCAAACGGTGAAGAGATGGTGGCGCCGCTGGAATATGAAACCCTGTGCCTGCTCGGCTCCAACTGTGGGATTTCAGAACCGGATGAAGTTGCGAAACTGAACGCCATTGCCAATGACCTTGGTGTTGATACCATCGAAACCGGGGCTCTGCTGGCGATTATGATGGACCACGGACTAGCCGAATACGGTGACGTGCAATTTATGGAAGACGCACTCGAAGATATTCGTCAAGGAACCGAACGCGGACAGACATTGGCGCAAGGCACGGCACGGGTCGGTGAACATTACGGAATCAAGCGGGTTCCGGTCATCAAGAAGCAGGCGCTTAGCGCTTATGACCCGCGTGTTATCGAAGTCACAGGCATTACCATGATGGTGACAGCCCAAGGTGCCGACCACACGACCGGGAATTTGCCCGCCTTCGAATGCAAAGGTAAAACCACGCAAGAACTGACCGAGGCCAGTCTGGGGGTGCAGATTAACAGTGCGGCGGCTGATTCTTTGGGGCTTTGTGTGTTCGGACGTTACGTCACCGACGTCGCCCATGAATTGGTCATCACGGCGTTGAATGACGCCTTGGGCACCGATCTGAAGCCGTCGTTTATCAATGATCTGGGGCGTGAGACTCTGGAGCTGGAAATAGAATTCAACAAGGCCGCCGGGTTCAGTTTGGAAGATGATGAACTGCCGTCGTTTTTCTATGACGAGCCGTTAGCGCCGACCAACAAAACGGCGCGCCATCATCCGGGTGACATCGTCCGCTACCGCAGGGAATGGCTGGATCAGCGTTCGGCCTGATTATTTGCAGTTGGGATATTCAGTGCACGGTCTGAGCGTGGATGGAAAACACATCTTCAAGCTGGGCCAGACGGATCAGCTTCACAACCTCGGGGCTGAGCCGAATCAGGCGAATTTTACGATTTGTTTTGCGGGCAGTGACAACAGCTTCGACCAGGATCGCCAGCCCCGATGAGTCAATGTCAGTGACATGTGACAGATCGATCTGCAGTTCATCCAGCAGCGCCAGGTTCTTGAGAATCGCCGTGCGCACGACAGGGGATGTTCTTAAGTTGAGTTTGCCTTCCAGATGAAATGTTTTCATGTTGTGTACCTCCGCCATCATACTGGCGTGCTGCCATCGTAAACGCAGTGACCACAGTCACACAGTCGCGATTCTTTGCGACTGTACCTGATGAATGCGGCGAAATTATGCGCTGGGGGAATTTCGGGCCTGACAATGCGGGCAGATGCCGTCAACTTCGATGGTGCGGTTCTGGATACTGAACCCGGCCGCTGCGGCGCGTTCGCTGATCGCTGTATCAATACGCAGATCGTTGAGTTCCGCCGTTGCACCACATGAACGACAAATCAGAAACTGACCCCCGTGGGGCAGTTCGGGCGCCGTGCATCCGACATAGGCATTCAGGCTTTCGATACGGTGGATCAGCCCGTGGTTGAGTAAAAAATCCAGGGCACGGTAGACGGTCGGCGGTGCGGCACTACCACGTGCGTCGCGTAGCGCATCAAGAATTTCGTAGGCGCCGAGCGGTTTGTGACCAGCCCACACCAGTTCCAGAACTTGACGGCGCAACTCGGTCAGGCGGGCGCCACGTTTGGCACAGATGCTGACCGCCCGGTCCAGCGCGTCGCTGAGGCAGTGATCGTGATCATGGTCGTGTTCGACAAACGCCGGTGCTGAGCCGCTGACAGCCATTACAAATGCCCTCCTCATTCACCATATTCGTTATAACATAACATTGTCGAGCGCAACCGGCCTGCCTATACTCCGCTCACCTTTCACGCAGGAGAATAAGGCAATGTCCGGGTCCGACGCAGCGGTTTGCAGCGATGACGTCATCGAGCAGACCATTCAGGCGATTTCATTCAACGACGATGGTCTGGTGCCCACCATCGCCCAGCAGCACGACAGTGGCGAAATTCTTATGATGGCCTGGATGAACGCGGACTCGATCCGAGATACCCTGCGCTCGGGTCAAGTCTGTTACTGGTCGCGCTCCAGGTCGAAACTGTGGCGCAAGGGCGAGCAGTCCGGACAGGTTCAGGCGTTGAAAGGCTTTCGCTGGGATTGTGATGCCGATACCGTCCTCGTCCTGGTCGACCAGCAGGGTGTGGCCTGTCACACCGGGCGGCGAAACTGCTTTTACAATGCGGTCGAAGACGGTGAGATCAAGGTTATTGCCGATCCGGAAATCGATCCGGAAAAACTGTATTCCTGACGCCTCATGAGACACCTGCCCGTATTCAGTCTGATCTGTCTGTTCTTGTCAGCGGTTCAGGTCGCCCCAGCGACAGCCGCTGATACTGTGAGAGTATTTGCCGCCTCCAGCCTGACCGGGGCGCTGAATGAAATCGCGACGCTTTATGAAACCCGCCAAGGGGTGCGTATCAGCGCCGTATTCGCCTCAAGCTCGACGCTGGCCAAACAGATCATCAACGGTGCACCCGCCGATATTTTCATTTCGGCCAACCCGGGCTGGATGGACCGGGTTGAGAGGTCGGGGACTTTGGTGCCCGGCAGTCGTCAGCTATTGCTGGCAAACCGCTTGTCGTTGATAACACCTTCACCCCAGGAAACGTTTGTCGACCTGTCGGTGCCAAGTTCCATCGTGCAGGCCCTGCAGGGCGGGCGTCTGGCAATGGGGGATCCCGACCATGTACCCGCCGGAATGTACGCCAAGGCCTCCCTGACCTCGCTGGGGCAGTGGCAGGCACTCCAAGGCCGCATCGCCGCCGCCCCTGATGTCCGTGCCGCTCTGGCCTACGTTGAGCGCGGCGAGGTTAACCTCGGCATCGTCTACGCGAGCGATGTGGTTGGACGGCCCAGGGTGACCGAAGTTTTAAAATTCCCGGAAACCACTCACCCGCCGATCCTCTACCCGATGGCACTGATCCGCGGAAGCGATAACCAGGCCGTTCAACAAGTCTTCCGGTTCTTGCAATCGGATGACGCCCGCGTCATCTTCAATCGGCACGGATTTTCCAAACCGTAACCCTAACCGGGTGTGGGAGCCTTCAGGTGTTAACGCTAAGCCCTCTCGAAGTCGAAGCAATCGGCCTCAGCCTCAAGGTCGCCAGCATGGCAGTCCTGTTCTGCCTGCCGCTTGGGCTGTTGGCGGCGTGGGTTTTGGCGCGCTGTGAATTTGCCGGGAAGTCGTTGTTTAACGGGATCATTCACCTGCCGTTGGTGGTGCCGCCGGTGGTCATCGGCTACTTGTTGCTGGTGACGTTCGGTCGCCGCGGTCCGGTCGGCGCGTGGTTATGGGAGACGTTCGAGATTTCTATCGCTTTCACCTGGAAAGGCGCTGCCGTGGCCGCCGGTATCATGGCCTTTCCGCTGATGGTTCGGGCCATTCGGCTGTCGATTGAGAGCGTTGACCGGGGACTGGAAGACGCCGCCAGAACCCTTGGCGCGCCAACGTGGTGGGTGTTCCTGACCATCACCCTGCCGCTGATCCTGCCCGGCATCTTGACCGGTCTCATCCTGGCCTTCGCCCGCAGCCTCGGCGAATTTGGAGCCACCATCACCTTCGTTTCCAACATCCCCGGCGAGACCCGGACCCTGCCGCTGGCTCTCTATTCCTTGACCCAGGTGCCGGATGGCGAAACCGGGGCCATGCGCCTCGTCTTCATCGCAATCGGCCTGGCGCTGATCGCCCTCGTCGCGTCGGAAGCCCTGTCACGACGGGTTGCCAAACGGATGGGCCGATGACAAATGGGCAAAAAAACGAGATGAACGCCACGACCTCCGTATCGATTGATGTCAAACGCCGCGTCGGCAACTTTTCGCTTGATGTGAAGTTTTCAGCTGAAGGCGGCCTGACGGCGTTTTTTGGTCGCTCCGGGTCGGGCAAAACCTCGCTGGTCAACCTGCTGGCTGGCCTCGATACCCCGGACTCGGGGACCATTCAGGTCAATGGCACGACGCTGTTTGACTCCGAACGCGGGATTAACCTGCCCGCCCAGAAACGCCATCTGGGTTATGTGTTCCAAGACAGCCGCCTGTTCCCGCACATGAACGTCCAGCAGAACCTGACCTACGGCACCCGCTTCGCCCCCAAAGACGTGTCCCATAATTCCAGACGCCATCACCTCGATGAGATCGTCTCGTTACTTGGAATCTCGTCACTTATGGACCGCCAACCCAACTCCCTGTCCGGGGGCGAGAAACAGCGGGTCGCTATTGGCCGTGCCCTGCTCGCCCAGCCCAGATTGTTGTTGATGGACGAGCCGCTGGCCTCGGTTGATGCCGGCCTTAAGGACGAGATTATTTCGTTTATCGAAAATCTACGCGATCAGCTCGACATCCCCATCGTCTACGTCAGCCACGCCATGGGGGAAGTCATCCGGCTGGCTGATACCATGGTTATTCTCGACGGCGGCACGGCGGTCGCCGCCGGTGCCGTCGAAGACATCATGAGCCGCCTTGATCTCCGGCCGCTGACCGGGCGTTACGAAGCCGGTGCCGTGGTTGAGGCGACCGTCAGGGGGCACGATGAATCCTATCAGCTGAGCGAGCTGGCTTTTGCCGATAAATCCCTGTGGGTGCCGAAACTGGACCTCGACCCCGGCGCGGCGCTCCGGGTGCGGATCCGAGCCCGCGACGTGTCGCTCAGCCACAACCGGCCCGAAGGCACCAGCCTGCTCAATATTTTTGAGGGTAAGATCAGCGAAATTGCTGAAAACCCCGGAGATCAAGCGAGCCCGCAGGTGGAAATCTTGCTCGACATCGGCGTCCCGCTGATCGCTAGAATAACCCGGAAATCCGTGGTCGACATGGGCCTTCAAAACGGCGACACCGTGTTCGCCATGGTCAAAGCCGCTGCCATCGACCGCCACTCCATGGGCATGGCCGGAACCCGCCCACGCCAAAAGGCCTGACCGGGGTTTGAAAAAAAGAACACAACAAACCCCTACAAATCACCACAAAACACTACGTTTTCACGGTGCGACCACTGGACGGGATGATAAATGGTGAGTTTCCGCCATTTACCAATGTAACTCCCTCTCCCCTTGAGGGGGCTGTTCTGGAGCCGTCGCCCCGGTGGGGCGGCGTAAGTCTAGGTTATAGGGTGGGGGGTTGATCAACAATGAGCGCAGCGCAACCTATTCGGCAAATCACTCACACTGCCACCAGCCCAAAACCGGATAACAGAAACCTATTCAAAATGACAATCGGCCCCCAACGAGGGACCTCGCACATCCAGCCGGACAAAATCCGTGGAATGACCTCCATAGATCGTAATTGTGGTTTTCTTATGGCAATCTCTCGTATTTCTTGAAATAGTTTGTGGTGCAAATTTTTTGGGGCCTGACCGTTTTGCGAAGCAATGCGGATTGTGTCACCGGAAATTCGAGGAAAATGGCGAAGGCATCTTTTGAATTACGCAGGGTGTTCGCAGATAGCCGTAGACAGGGTAGGCACAAGCGCCTTCAGGTTATGATCGAGCTCGGATTCGACAATTTGTAGTTGTGTCGTCTATAGTGATTGCCAAATAATCTTGCAAGGCCGCAATCGTTGATGCAGGCACAGAAGCGAAGGCAACCCTTTATGCGCATACTCATATCTCTTCTAATTTGCTGGATCTGGGTGTCCTTCCCAACCAAACCGATTGGCGCCCAAGAAGCCGCTGAAATCCATGAAACCAATGACCACAGATTGTTGTCGGTGCCCACTACTTCCGGCAGTTATAAATTATTATATTATGAAATCTGCAACTACTCCGATCACCGTAGCGCCTTCCACTGGAAAGGGCCTGGATTTGGTGTGGATGCCCGCAATCAACTTCCTCAAAAATTTTGCGCAAGAAAAAAAATCTATGAAGCAGATGCGCGGGTCGTCCGTCCCTCGGAAGTGGTATTTCAGGGAGGCGTTAGCGACAAAGTACTAACTTGGGTTCCTTGCCGCGCTTTGCCAGTTGGTGATGGTGATTCGTGCGGGAACGATTTTGCAGGGAAAATTTATTCCTGGTTTACTCGTCTGGAGATGTTCACGTCTGGCCCGGATGGTCAGCTCGTAGAGGTGGAGACGATTTCAATCAGCATGAATAAAAACCGGGAAGCCACGGGGGGCACGATCTCGGTGCGTAGCTCCGCAGGCGTTGAACATGTGCTGGTGGCCTTCCCTGAGGCCAGTACTGATATCGACGATTTGCAAAAGCTTCTGGACAGTGATGACGGTGTAAAACTGGAAACGTTCAGTTACTTTAAGGACGTGCGAAAGCTCAGCGCCGATCTGCTGGGACGGGATATCCCCGAGACATCGCCAGTAATATCGGTTCAAAATTTGAAGCCTGGAACTGGGTACGATTCAACCCTCCACTTCCAAGATGTCTCCAGGTTAGGCCGGTTAATTGCCGTTCTGGCCGAAAAGCGTGGAAAAGTTGTGGCCCGGACCGATCTTGTATTTGAGCAACCGTGATCCATGACAGGTAGGAAATAATATGCAGAAGAGTCTTTTCGCTGGTTATGCGTTATTTATTGCCGTGATTTATACGTTTGTTCTGAAGGGCCCCATGCTGCTCGGGTGGCAGCCATTTGCAATCAAGATAGTGCTGGGTGGTCTTGGGGGGTTTGGTGGAACATCGCTTATAAATTGGATAATTGAAAAAGAAAACAAAGGCTCGAAGCCATTCAAGCAAAGGGTATGGCAAAGCTGCGGGGTATTTGCTGTTGTATCGGCGGTTCTGTTTGTTGCTCACATCATGTATTTTGACGGTACACAGGTGGAATATGAACAATTCGACTTTGTCATTTTCCTCATATCTCTGGTTGTTTTAGCGGTTGCGTTCAGGGCCTTTTTGACGGCGGCCAACAACGCAAGTAAACTCTTGAAGGACTAAAAAATGTCACAGATGTGACGGAATCCATCTCCTGTGCTTTCTGTTTTACATCTTCCTTTCATTAACTCAGGCCCTAGCGTAATCCGCGATCATCGAGGCGTCGAGAGGAGTGTTGGCGAGCACTACCCCTAATCCACAGGATACCGCAGAAGCAGCATGAAAGCTACCGGCAGGACAGGGTTCTTGGTGATTTTGCCTTCTTTGTCTTTTTTGATCAAAACCAGATTTTGTGGTGGAATTTGGCGGCCTAGCGGTACGATCATGCGTCTTCCCCGGTATAACTTACCGTCCGCTCGGCGTCGCTTTCGATCTCCGCCATCAGTCGGCGGCGTTTGTCGTCGCGAGCCTGTGTCATCCGGGCATCGTACCACCGCGCCGTTAAATTGAGAATGACTGCCGGGCTGCGTGCCAGGTTTTGAAAAGTACTGTTTTGAATAATTTTCCAACGGTTGATTGCGCCTATGGTACACTGCGCGTGCTGCCGCTCGGGATGCGGGAACGTCGGATGCGGTTTCACGCGGTTATCTGATCTACAGACGAAAGGTTTTTCTGATGCGCCTTCTGGTTCTGTTCGGACTATTTTTTGTTTTAGGAAATATCCACGCGGCATCTGCCGCGCCACAGGTGCTGGCGGCCCTGCCAATGGGGGAGAAATACACGCTGATCTGTGACGATGGTGTCTGCGCGGCGGAAGTTTCGGCGATTTGTCTGCAACCCAAACGACCGGCGCCGACACGTCATACCCCGTACCGCGTACGTGCCGAGGATGCCGACGCGCTCCGATTAACGGGAATAATGGCGGATGGGCATGTCGTTGCCTTGCCGGTGACGATGATCAAAATTTCAAGTCTTCGCAGCCAGACCTCGGTGCGTTTTTTTGTGGGCAAAGGCGTGCTTGAGCGACAAGGGCTACACGCTGTCTCGATCAAAATTGAGCGGATGATTGCCTTGTTACCGGAGCCTTCGGAGGGCGACACACCACAGACAGTGGAAGATATTGCCGCGGCGTCATCCGGCATGCGTCGGGTCGGTGCGGCCTGGGCCGAGATGTATGCCAACAATCTGGCGATTGCCCGAATCACGGCGCGGATTGGTAATGAATTGCCAAGATCCAGAGGGGATGCAACCGCCTTGTCCAATCAAGTGATGGATCGTGCATTCAGAGGCGAACCGAAATTATCTGTAGGCGTTATGGGCAGTGCACGGCGGTTGGTCGAGGTCTGTCAGAGACGGTCACGGTTTATGCCAATGCGCGGCTGTCTTGAGGAATACCACGACCAGATCATGCTTGGCCTCAACGGCAAATACTGGTCAGCCCTGAAACCCGCCAGTTAACAAAACTGGCGGCGGATCATAAAATCCGGGGTCTGAGCAAAAACATGAGGAATTTGCTTTCCTATGTTTAAGAGAATTGATGTATGAGTATTCTAGTCTCTGATATAAGGGCAGCTGCCTGTACGCCGAACTTGGATTATGATGTCCGAAAAGTTTGAACTTCCAGAGAAATTGCCGCCGGACCTGCAAGTGTTGGTCGATTATTGGCGAACCATGCGTGAGAGTCTTGGTCATGTCCCGTGGTTGACTGAAATCAACCTGATAGACCTCTATAAAATTGCGTCGCGGCTTTTTATCGCCGACCGGGTCGAGACCGAAGATGGTATCATCCGCTATCGGTGGCGCTACTGGGGCTCAACGTTATGTAGATTTGCCGGCGCGGAGGTCACTGGAAAATTTCTGGACGAGACCCATGATGAAGAAGCCACAGCCGCAGCGACGGAGTTTTACGATTGGGCGCTTGAAAATGGAGAACCGCACCATAGCCGCCAGGGGATTAGGGTAATTGGCACGCAAAAGGCTTACTGGACCTATGAACGTGTGATTGTCCCCCTGATGGATAAGACCGGCCAACCCGGACATGTCGCCGGCGTGTACTTTTCAGAGCAGGATGGGAAGGTTTTCAAGCCGGATTCCCTTGAAAACAAACGCATTTCATACTCTTTTGGGGATTCGTGATTTTGGGTGCGTAGACGTAATATAAGCAATTAATTACGTTTATTTCGGCGCGGCGTTCTGGCGGCGTAGACCGTGCAGTTGGAATAACCCTGATTGAAAAAGTGATAGGTCATATCCGGTTTTGCCAGGCCTTTTATGTCGATCAGATTCCAGTTTTTCTGAGCAACGCCGGTGATGCCCATGCCCTTCTTGCCGGTATAGCCGATGGACAGGACAAGGTATTTACGCTGGCGGAATTCACCACGCTGACAGGCACTGGATAATTGTTTGTCCAGCGTGCCGACATTCCAATACGGCTGCTTGCTGGTCGCATACTGGCCCTTCACCCGTTGCTGTCCCATGGCGATATGGGGAACCAGACAGGTGATCAACAGTGCGGCGGCTACGTTCGAGCCGGTTATGAACATTCTATTCATACCTTAACAGTACATTAATTTTCCCCGAAAGGGAAACCCCAAGGTTTGTCAGGAGGTTAGGTGTCTTTTTATATGTCTTCCTATATGTCCTCCTATATGTCCTCTGGCACCATCTTGATGGCGCCGCAGGGGCATTCGGCGACACACATGCCACAGCCCTTGCAGTAATCGTATTTGAATTCGAAGCGGTTGCCTGGCCCCAGTTTTTTCACCGCGTTGTCGGGGCAGATCCCGTAGCAGTTATCACACTCGAAACAGTTGCCGCAACTGAGACAGCGCCGGGCTTCGAACAGCGCGTTGTCTTCAGTCAGGCCCTGCAAGACTTCATCAAACCCAGACTGCCGCCGGACCCCATCCAGCGCCGGTTGCACGGTCTGCGGTGCGTCGTCGTAGTACCAGGTGTTGAGGTTCTCAAAAGTCGCGAGTTCCGGTTTTTCCGGCTGCGTGTGGACGTCTCCGCGGAGCCACGCATCGATGTGTCTTGCGGCTTTTTTGCCATGCCCGACGGCGACCGTCACCGTGCGTTCCGAAGGCACCATGTCACCACCGGCAAATAGCCCGTCGCGACCGGTCATCATTTGTTCGTTGACCGTGACGACACCATCTTTGGCGACGTCAACGCCAGCGACACTTTCCAGGAATTTGGTGTCCGAGTCCTGACCGAGCGCCAGGATCAGGGTGTCGGCCTCGATGGTTTCAAATTCGCCGGTCGGCTGTGGGCGTCCGTTGTCGTCGATTTTCATCTTCTCGACGGTGAAGGTGGTTTCGTCGATTTGTTTGATCGTTCGCAGCCAATGGATCAACACACCCTCCTCCTCGGCCTCGGTGGCTTCGAAGTCGTGGGCGGGCATTTCTTTACGCGAGCGACGATAGACGATCATCGTTTCATCAACACCAAGGCGTTTGGCGGTGCGGGCGACATCCATGGCCGTATTGCCGCCGCCGTAAACAATTACCCGGCGGCCCAGCTGTGGCGGTTCGTCGCCGGTCTCCATATCGCGCAGCACTGCCGCCGCATCAAGAATACGCCCCGCCGCATGGGCCGGGATTTCGGTGCGTTTGGCGAGATGCGCGCCGACGGCGGTAAACACTGCGTGGAACCCATCAATGGTGAACGCCGCTTCAATGTCGTCGACCTTGGTATCGAGTTGCAGGTCGACCCCCATGTCGACGATGCGCTGCACTTCATAATCCAGGACATCGCGTGGCAACCGGTACTTAGGAATTCCGAAGCGCATCATGCCACCGGCCATCGGTCCGGCCTCGCGGATGGTCACCCGATGGCCCATGCGTGTCAGGTGGTACGCAGCAGACAGACCACTCGGTCCGGCACCGACCACCAGAACCCGTTTACCCGAAGGGTTGGCATCGAATTCCGGTTTCCAACCGTGTTCCCAGGCCTGTCGACCGAGGAACCGCTCGACGGCGTGAATGCCGACGGCTTCATCCAGTTCGGCCCTGTTGCAGGCACTTTCGCACGGGTGATAACACACCCGGCCCATGACGCCGGGCAACGGATTATCTTCCATCAGTTTCTGCCAGGCGGCGTTATAATCGCCTTCTTCTGCATGAAACAGCCATTGCTGGATATTCTCGCCTGCCGGACAGGCATTGTTGCAGGGCGGCAGACGGTCAAGATAGACCGGGCGCTCGGTGCGCCAGGAGCCGGTCTGATTGGCCAGACTGGTGCCGGGATCAAGGGTGATGGCAAACGGTAGGGGTTTGCTCATGGCGCGGCCTCCCCTTCCCCATCATCGGCGATCAGATTAAACCGCTTGATGTTGGCGTCGGCCATGCGTTGGATGTGATCGATCCGATCCGTGTCGATCTCGCCGTCAGGACCCTTTTTGAACAGATGGGCAAACCGCCGCTGCGGTTTCAGGTAATCGGTGACCGGCACCTGACGGCGAATTTTATTGGTCGTGGTGATCTCGCCGTGTTCGGCTTCGAACAGTGGAAACAGACCGCATTCGACGGCCAGCCGGGCAACGTTGATGGTGGCGTTGGAGGCCGACCCCCAGCCCAGCGGGCATGGCACCATGATGTGAATGTAGCGCGAGCCCCTGAAACTCATGGCCTTGACAACTTTGTCCTCCAGGTCGTGCAGGTCGGCAACACTGGCCGTGGCGACATAAGGGATGTTGTGGGCCATGGCGATCAGCGGCAGGTTTTTGCCGGTGCCGAAGACATTGCCCGGGGCATCGCCAAGCGCCGGTGTGGTTGCCGTGCGGGCCGTCGGCGGCGTGGCGCTGGAGCGCTGCACACCGGTGTTCATATAAGCTTCGTTGTCATAACAAATGTAGAGAACATCATCGTTGCGCTCAAACATCCCCGACAGACAACCGAAGCCGATATCGGTGGTGCCGCCATCGCCACCCTGGGCAATGACCCGCACATCATCGCGTCCCTTGACCCGCATCGCCGCGGCGACGCCGGTGGCTACGGCAGGCGCATTACCAAACAGCGAATGCAGCCACGGGATTTGCCATGAGGTTTCGGGGTATGGCGTGGTGAAGACTTCCAGACAGCCGGTTGCGTTGACGGCGACCAGTTGCCCATCGGTGACGCGCATGGCGGTATCAAGCGTGTATCGCGCCCCCAGAGCCTCGCCACACCCCTGACAGGCCCGATGGCCTGAGGTGATAGCGTTGGCCCGCTCCATGCTTGCTTGGACGGTGCGTTTGGTCTCGTCCAGCAGCCGGTTGCCGATGGTGTGGGTGCCGGTCTGGTAGAACTTGACCCGTTGTTGAGAAGTTGTATCGGTCATTTTTCTCTCCCTCACGCCTTAGCCGCAGGGCGGCAGGGATTGAGCTGGCGGATAACATTTTCAGCCGTCGGGCCGGACCGGCGGGTTGCGCGGGCACGGACAATCTCATGTTCGACGGCGGAGTGATCGAGATCCAGAAACTGAATATCCGGGAGGCGACCTTCAGCGGCGACCTCAAAAACTTCGCGCAGCGACGTCATGGTGATGGGGCGACCGCCCAACCCGGCAATGACTGTATGTACCGGAACGGGTTTTTCGGCCAGGGCCATGCGGACGTTGGAAGCGACAACACCACCAAGACCCGGTGCCAAACTTTTTTCAATGACAACAATACGTTTGGCACCCTCCAGTGCCGCCGCCAGGGCTTCCAAAGGAAACGGTCGGAACGAACAGATGCTGATCGATCCAACGCTGGCCCCGTCTTCGCGCATTTGATCGATGACATCCTTGATGGTGCCGTTGACTGAGCCGAGAGCCACAACAACGGTATCCGCGCCCTCAGTATGATAGGGATGAACCAGCCCGCCGGTCTCGCGTCCGAAGACATCCTTGAACACCTCGGCAATTTCCGGGATCAGGCGTAGCGCCTGCAATTGTTTGTCGTGAGCCAGATAGCGCACTTCAGTGAATGCTTCCGGCCCGACCATGGCGCCGATTGAATAAGGTTCGGCGGGATCAAGGACTTGCACGGGTTCGAAGGGCGGCAGAAAGGCATCGACCTCTTCCTGGGTCGGCACATCAATACGCTCATAGGCGTGAGTCAGAATGAAACCATCGACACAGACCATAACCGGGCAACTCAACTCTTCGGCTAGCCGGAAGGCCTGAATATGCAGATCGACCGCTTCCTGGTTGGTTTCGGCGAATAACTGAATCCAGCCGGCGTCCTTCATCGACATGGAATCGGTATGGTCGTTCCAGATGTTGATTGGCGCACCGATGGCCCGGTTGCCGATAGTCATGACGATTGGCAGGCCAAGACCGGCGGCATTATAGACGGCTTCTGCCATGAACAGCAGGCCCTGACTGGCGGTCGCCGTATAAGTACGGGCCCCGGCGGCGGACGCGCCGATGGCAACGCTCAATGCCGCGAACTCGCTTTCGACGTTGATGAACTCACAATTCTCCAGAGTCCCTGCCTTGACCAGCGCACCAACACCTTCAACGATATGGGTCTGCGGAGTGATCGGATAGGCGCAAACCACTTCCGGGCGGCAGAATGCCACAGCCTCGGCGACGGCTTCAGAGCCTTCCACTTGCTTTAGCATGCGGGTTTTCCTTCTAACTTCGGAGTGTAGCGGTTATGCACTTTTGGCCTCCGTGAATGCTTCACGGGCGGCGGCAACGTTGGCTTCACCGACGCTTCCCGGGAACTTCTCCATGATGGCCTCGGCGACTGACTCCATCTGTATTTCACCCGAGATCGCTGCGAACCCACCCAACAAAGCGGCATTCGGCAAGGGTCTGCCAACATGCTTCATCGCGAGTTCCGTGGCCCCTAGATTGCAGACGTTGCGGGACGGAAAATCAGCAACAAAATCGGCGATCCCCAGCTCTTCGAGATTACGCCGTGAATTGATCAGGATGTATCCGGTTGGTTTCAAACCGTTGAACACATTGACGGAATGCAGCAGCGTTGGATCTTGAATGATCAACGCGTCCGGTTCCTGAATAGGTTCGCGAAGCCGGATTTCCCGGTCATCAAGGCGACAGAATGAAATTACCGGCGCACCCATGCGTTCCGAACCGAAGCTCGGGAAAGCTTGCGCATGGCGACCTTCCTTGAAAGCGGCGACTGACAACAACTCTGCCGCCGTGACTACGCCCTGGCCTCCGCGACCATGTATGCGAATTTGAAACATTCGCATCTCCTTCTATCAACGGGATATGGACAGAACGTACCAGAGTTGAGCCGAGGCGCCTTGATTCAAATCAAAAGCAACATCGACTAAGCCAATTTTCCCGAGTCTCTAGGAACTCTTCAAGACTATAGGTCCGATATTGCACAATCTATAAACGATAATGATATGTTTTTAATCAATCAGACGTTTAGGAATTTTTAATTAAGTTGAATCATGATACAACCAATCTATGGTTTTGGTTGTACGGAAACTATCATGAATACCCATCTTCTGGATGTATCTGACATCCCTGTCGTCGACTCTCTTGTTTTAGGTGCTATGGCACTGCAACAGGTTGTCGACCAAGATTCTTTCAACGAAGAAATCTCTATTCTGAGCCATCAGCTCCCAGAAGGATTGATCCGGGTGCTAACTGAATTTCGGCTAAAACGAGCCGGCTCACCCGTTGTCGTCATATCCGGACTGCCGGTATGCGACGAAGATATCGGACCAACCCCTTCTCACTGGAACAACTCGAAGGGAAAGCCGACAAAAACAAAAGAAGAAATCTTCTTAATGTTATGCGGTGCTATCCTCGGGGACCCAATATGTTGGGCCACTCAGCAGGGCGGCAAGCTGGTTCATGATATTCTGCCCATTAAGGGCCAGGAGCTTCTTCAAACCGGCGCTTCAAGTGACATCAAACTTGAATGGCATACGGAAGAGGCGTTTCACGAGCTCCGCCCCGATTACATCGGTCTTTTATGTTTAAGAAACCCGGATGGCACGGCTACAACTGTCGGCACGTTTGATCCATCGTGGATGTCTGAAGAAGACGTCGAGCACCTGTTTCAGCCCTATTTTCAGATTAGACCCGATGACTCTCATCTGATGACGACGGACGCCCAAGGTCTTTCTGATCAGCTCGATCAGGCGCAACTCATAAAAAGTTGCGATGCGATGGCAAGACGGGACACTGCGCCAAAGAGGGTATCGGTTCTTTCTGGAGCTCGAGAAGATCCATTTATCTGTATTGATCCCGCATTTATGCACGAATCCGGAGACAGCGCGCAATATAGCGGAAGCCTGGAGCGTGCAATTGACGCCATTGACGCGCACATGGAAGATTTGGTGCTACAACCTGGCGATGTTGCATTCATCGACAATGCAAAAGCAGTCCATGGTCGAAAACCATTTACCAGCCGTCACGATGGCGCAGACAGATGGCTTAAGCGAATTAGCCTGACGAGAGATCTGTCTAAATCAAGCCACGCACGAATTGGTAACTCAAACCCAATCATTTATTGAGGAGGCAGATGGACATGGTCGCATCTAATCGACCGATAAAACCTATAAAGGCACCACAATCGGTATCTATTAACAACGTCCTTGTTGATATTAACGCCGAAATTGCCGCGTGTGGGGTGGTTTTAAAACTTCATACTGATTTTAATCGATTTCGTGACGTTGTCGCTAAAACCCCAGATCGAGAGGCAGTCACGTCACTGTTCGACCCAGACCTGTCTGATATAGGTCCAGACAACGGGTTTTGGATTGAGGGGGTTGACGCCGAAGGACAGGTTGTGCACCTGCAGGCTCTTAGGATGGATGATTTACAGGGTGTCAGCCTCGCCAGTCATTGGCAGGATAAACCGGAATGGTATGCCCCTCCGGGAGCGGATGTCGATTTGCCAAAAACAAACTTCAACACGGCGTCAGCTTCTCACGAAATATCCGGGACCGTTTGCTATCACGGTGATTTTTGGATTCATAAGAAATGCAGGAAGTTTCGACTGGCAGGTAAATTGTCAGTATTCGCTATGTTGCTTGCGGCGGCTAAATTCGATCCCGATTTTATCTACTGCTTCATCGTGCCAAAGCACGTTAGACAAGGGCTGGCTGCTGTGTACGGTTATCTCCATATACATCCTTTTGCACCTCAATGGCATTTTCGCGGAAGTAACCAGACATACGATGATTATTTGGTCTGGATAAGCGGAGACGAAATCAAAGAGTTATGGATTTCCGGCCAGCGTGATACTGAGATCTTGGGTCAAGTTGGAAAGGACGGAAATGGCAACTCCACCGCCTCCAAGAGTGTGGCGTACCACTAATCGTTCATACGATTGCCATTTGGGAGAGGATTTACCGTTACCCATTAATGTCCGTACATGATGATACTGAGGTACGCCAGTATCCAATACTTGGTAAAATTGCCTGCTTATACGTTCTGCAAAGGCTTTTGATTCTGGGCCAGATGACCGCCCCGCGTCAGTTCCAATAGCTGACTTCGCCCAATCGCCGCCATAGACCTTTGCACATGACGAGCTGTTGCCAACCCAAAAATAGAGCAGCCTGTTGTCGTAGGGGTCATGGCGGAACATAACTAAATGAGGAAAGTAATCGGCGACCGCCTCATTTGGCAATTTGGTCATATCACCTTCAGATCTCGACCAATGGTTATAGCCTGACTGGATTATTGGGCTCGCCGAGTTGAGATTGTCGAGCGGTTGTTCAATCATCATTGTCGTATCAAATACATCAATGTCTCTATGCTCTTGAATCTCAATAATCCGGGCAACGGCAGAAGCGCAGTCAGGGTAAAGTTCTTCAACCCAACCAAAATAAATAAAGTTTAGGCTGACGGTTCCGCTGAATTGGGAGTTTTGGAGGCGACCTATGAGCTCGTTGACTGCAGCGCCATCGACTTTGCGCGAATCCCATGACAAGACGAGATGGTTGGGGGCCGCTTCAATCTTAATCTGTCCAAGGTGACTGATGAACATCTCATCAAAAGAGGTATCCATGTTCCGATGGTCGTGCATATCACCCGTATCGTCGATCCACCACTGACCGACAGGAAAGAATGAATCTCCCTGTATCGAGGAACTGCCATTAAAAACGCGAGAAGCCAACTGGTTTGATCCCAGGAAATATTAAAATTATGGACCCACTGAGGGTAACTTTGTCATCGTAAAATACAAGACTCAAATTTTAAACGTATCCAATTAAATCACAGGTTGATAAACCGCAGACCCTACCAGTGGAGGACCCACACGACCGACAACAGGAACGTAACTCCTTAGCTGTATGATTAAGCAGGGGAAATTGAGAAATAAGGGCTTATTTACAGCGACTTAGAAAAAGGTGGCGGTCCCGGCAGGACTCGAACCTGCAACATCTCGCTTAGAAGGCGAGTGCTCTATCCGGTTGAGCTACGGGACCATCAATACGCAGCGGTTACGAAAACCTGAAGCGATTGGAATAATTCTCCGAATAGTTTTTCGGTTGTAATGTACGTTTGTGTGGTTTTTGGACGCGATAGGTCAGGCCTTTTCGTTTGGCAAAGGCGATAGCATCTTCGCTGGACTTAAACTTCAGTTTGACCTGGGCGTTGGTGTCGCCTGATCCGATCCACCCCATCAGGGGGTCTGCCCGTCTGGCTTCGGCGGGTTCATACTCGAGAACCCATTTTTCCAGATTGGCCCTGCCGGATTGCATGGCATTTTTGGTTGGTCGATAAATGCGGCATTCGGTCATGGTCGAACTCCGTAGTTATGTCAACGGCGCAACGTCGTTGGTCAAATTGGTCGGGGCGAGAGGATTCGAACCTCCGACTTCTCGCTCCCAAAGCGAGTGCTCTACCAGGCTGAGCTACACCCCGACGCGGTGATGTCTAGGACCTTAACCTGATTTGAGCAAGACTAAAAACAGCAAAACCGAATATTCTTCTGATGGTGGCGTCGGCTTTGTTGAGTTGCCTTGGGATTCACGGTTTAGCTACATTGAAAACAGGGTTGTTAATCCAGCTGGTATGGACCAGAAACTCCAGGATCAGCTCATTGATCAGGTCTCAAAAATTCGCGAAACCTCCCCCTACCCCGGGCTCGGGGAAATCAGTTCATCGTGCCAAATTTGTCATGTAAGATGCGGTCGCCTTTTCGAATTCCCAAGACCTTTACGGTTCCCGCCAGAACTTCAAGAACGGCTCTCACCGGGCCATCTGAGGGGATAAAATCTAGTGAGAAAGGTTTGGTCTCCGGGGCAATATTAATAACGGACCCATCGGCCGCGATGAACAGCATATCGAGAGAAATTGGGGTGTTCTTCATCCACATCGTAACCGGTTGGTTAATTTTGAAATCAAATAGCATGCCGGTGCCCGGCGGAAGCACCCGACGCCCCTGCAGACCTTGGCGTCGTTGACCAGGAGTCTCCGCAATTTCCACGACAAATCGGTGGTTTCCAGACCCGGTCGTAATGCTGAGGGTGGATTTTTGGAATTTTGTCCCACCAAATGCAGAATCGCCGAAGGAAAAGAACAAAACAAATGCGATCAGAACGGCATATCTGGTCATGGAACTCTCATCTTTAGTGGTATACCAGAGATAGTGATGTTTTTCAGATACTTATTATATGTAACCCAGCGATCTTCGTAAAATATTGCTGGTCAGACAAGGTGAACAAATTTAGGGTTCGGGAAAATACGAAATCATTGGCCTTCGATCCAGTAATTTCACTGATAATATTTATGGGAGAGCCTTCGAGTGCTTCACGCTGTTAGTTTAACAGTCGTTCTGGCCATTGTCTGGTGGTTGTTGTCAGGATTTGTGATTCCGCTCATTCTGGCTCTGGGGGCTGGGTCAATCCTGTTCGTCGTCTGGATCGCACATCGTATGGATAGTGTCGATCATGAAAGCCACCCAATTCACCTCGCCGTTCGTGCCTTTACCTATTTCCCATGGTTGTTGTGGGAGATCGTCAAAGCTAATTTTGATGTTGCAAAGGCGATACTGGTAGGCGGTGACGCCATTCGACCGCGCTTGCTGGTGGTTAAGGCGTCGCAGCCCACGGAAGTCGGGCGTGTCACCTATGCAAATTCAATTACCCTAACGCCGGGGACCGTGACCATTGGCGCAGAAGATGATGTTTTTACGATCCATTCGCTGACTCCGGGGTCGTATGAAGGTCTTGAAACCGGTGATATGGATCGCCGCGTTACCGCCATGGAACTTGGAAAAGGCGGCCCCACTGCCGCCGTGCAGCCGGCTTTACAAGATCATCCGGAGGACAAGGCGGTCGAGGAGCCCGAGGCATGATGTTTGCTGTTGCGGCCGTTGCTGTTTTGGTGACCATGGCGCTGGCTCTGGTTCGGGCGCTCAAGGGCCCCAGTGTCTATGATCGTATTCTTGCCTTGAATGCCTTCGGCACTCTGACGGTAGCCCTGATTTCCGTTCATGGGTTTATGACCGGGAGACCCGAATTCCTTGATCTGGCGTTGGTTTATGCGCTGATCAATTTCATCGGTACAGTCGCGGTTACCAAATACGTTACGTTCTCTGATATGGGCCATGGTGGTGAGCGCGAAGACGGGGGTGATATCTGATGGAATTGATCCTCGATATTCTCAGTTGGGGCAGCATCGTAAGTGGCGGCGTGCTTTGCTTAATCGGTGGTTGGGGGGTTATCCGCCTGCCCGATATGTATACCCGAATGCATGGTGCCAGTATCATTGACACCCTGGGTGTCGGGTTGATTTTGATTGGACTGATCTTTCAGGCAGGATTGACCCTAGTCACCGCCAAACTACTTCTCATTCTGGTGTTTATCTTTTTCACCAGCCCGACCGCGACCCATGCTCTGGCGCGCGCCGCGCTCAATGGTGGGCTGAAACCGGAAGTTATGAACGATGGCATTCGCCTGCCCATCGATACACCGCAAGAGGAGGCCGAGTCATCGAAGACCTGATCGTCATGGTTCTGCTTGCATTCATGCTGGCGACGGGGATTGCGATCGTACGCATTCGTGATCTGTTCGCCGTGGTCATGTTGACCGGCATCTTCAGCCTGCTGGGTGCGGCCATTTATGTCGTCATGGATGCTGTTGATGTGGCCTTCACGGAAGCCGCCGTTGGTGCCGGAGTATCTACCGTCCTGATGTTGGGCACATTGGTGCTGACCACAAGCACGGAAAAGGTGACAACTGATTCAAGTGCTGTCGCCGGGTTGATCCTGGTTCTCATAACCGGAGGGGTACTGGTTTATGGTACGCTGGACATGCCGGCTTACGGCGATAAGTCCGCAGCCTTGCATCATCATGTGGTCCCAAGGTACCTCGAAAAATCCGGGGAAGAGATCGCACTGCCCAATGTGGTGACATCTGTGCTGGCCAGTTATCGCGGGTACGATACGCTTGGCGAGGTGTTTGTGGTCTTTACTGCAGCTGCCGGTGTACTGGCAATCATTGGGCGCAGGCGCCGGAAACCGCGTGGCAAAGGTAGCGCGGACTATAAACGCCGCAAAGACGCTGAACCGAAAGTGAAATCATCATGAAGCTGGAGATGCAGCAAAAGGTGATCCTCAGGGTCATCTCAAAATTCCTGATTCCGTTTATTTTGCTGTTTGCGCTTTATGTGCAGTGGCACGGTGATTTTGGGCCCGGCGGCGGTTTTCAGGCGGGTATCATTTTTGCATCGGCATTCATTGTTTACGGTCTGATTTTTGGCGTCAAACAACTGCGTCGGGTGGTGCCTGTCTGGGTCACGCGCAACAGCATGGCGCTCGGCGTTCTGCTGTACTCAGGGGTCGGCGTGGCATCGATGATCATGGGCGGTAATTTTCTTGAGTATAACGCCCTCACTCATGATCCCGTGGCCGGACAGCACCTCGGTATATTGCTGGTCGAATTAGGTGTCGGTATCACGGTCGCATCAGCGATGATTACCATTTTCGTCGCTTTCGCCGGGCAGAGCCGCTGACATGGAATTTCCGGGCTTAACTGTTTACTGGATCATTATCGCGTTGATGATGCTGGGTTTCTATATCGTGATCTCACACCAAAATTTGATCAAGAAGATCGTTGGTCTCAGCGTGTTTCAAGTATCGGTGTTTCTATTTTATATCTCGATGGGCAACGTCTCCGGCGGCACAGCACCTATTCTCGCCGACGGTTTTGAGGTGTACTCAAATCCCCTGCCCCACGTCCTGATCCTGACGGCAATCGTTGTCGGCGTGGCGACCACGGCTTTGGGGTTGGCGCTCGTGGTGCGGATTAGCGACGCTTACGGCTCCATTGAGGACGACGAAATTCAGGCCATGGAGGACGATAGATGATCGCCCACCATCTGCCGGTCTTGCAAATCATCATTCCCATGATGGCTGCTCCATTGTGCATGTTCCTGCGCGAGCATTTCTGGACGTGGGTCCTGACCGTCATCGTCAGTTGGGTGAGTCTGGCAATATCGATCGGGCTGCTGCTACAGGTGCTGGATCAAGGTGTTGTCGTCTACGAACTTGGTGGCTGGGCGGCACCCTGGGGGATCGAATACCGGATCGACAAACTTAATGCTTTTGTCCTGCTAACCGTGTCGGCAATCGGTGCGGTCGTCATGCCTTATGCGAGAGTTTCCGTTGATAAGGAAGTGCCGCGGGACAGGGCTTACCTGTTCTATTCCATGATGTTGCTGTGTCTGACCGGCCTTCTCGGTATTGTTGTGACAGGTGATGCTTTTAATCTGTTTGTGTTTCTCGAAATTTCGTCGCTGTCGTCTTATGTGCTGATTAGCATGGGGCGTGACCGTCGCGGATTGACAGCGGCGTACCGTTACCTTGTTCTGGGAACATTGGGCGCGACTTTCTACATCATCGGTGTCGGCATGATGTACATGATGACCGGCACCCTGAATATCGCCGATCTTGCGACATTGATCCCGGCTGTTGCGGATACCCGGACCATTCAGGCCGCCCTGGCGTTTCTGACTGTCGGTCTGTGTCTGAAACTGGCTCTCTTTCCGCTGCATATGTGGTTGCCGAACGCCTATACATACGCGCCGTCCGCTGTTTCCGTATTTCTTGCGGCGACGGCCACCAAGGTTTCCGTCTATGCGTTGATCCGGGTAATCTTTACAATTTTCGGCGGCGTTGACGTTCTGGAAGCCATACAGGTTCGTGATCTTTTAATGCTGCTGGCCATCGCCGGGATGTTTGCGGGCTCCGCCGTCGCCATCTATCAGGTCAATATCAAGCGCATGCTTGCCTATTCCTCCGTCGCTCAGCTGGGCTACATGATCCTCGGCATCGCCATGGCGAACGTATCCGGGGTAACGGCGGGCATCGTCCACATGTTCAATCACGCGCTGACCAAGGGCGGGCTGTTCATGGCCATGGGGTGCATCATGTACGTGATCGGTTCGGTCCGGCTGGGTGACATGGCCGGACTTGGCAAACGTATGCCGATTACCATGGCGGCGTTTGTCGCCGGCGGGTTGAGCCTGATTGGTGTGCCGCTGACCGTTGGATTTATCTCAAAGTGGTACTTAATCCAGTCGGCGTTGGAAAAAGGTTGGTGGCCGGTCGCCGTGTTGATCGTGCTGAGCTCCCTGCTTGCCGTCATCTATATCTGGCGCGTCGTCGAGGTCGCCTATTTCAACGCTCCACCAGAAGGTAAGGAGGCCGTCACGGAAGCGCCGATGTCGATGATTATTCCGATGTTTGTGCTGATCGGGGCTTCTTATTATTTCGGAATTGATGCGACGACGACACTCGATGTCGCGCGGTCGGCGGCAGAGGTTCTGGTCGGAGTGGGCAAATGACCCCGGAACAGATAATTCCATTGACCCTGCTTGTCCCGCTGCTGGGCGCTGCGGGGATCGCGCTGACGGGCAAGTCCCCGAACCTTCGCGAAACCGTGACGCTGACAACAGCGGCGATCACCTTTGCACTGGTCGCGTCAATCTTCGATGACGTAGTGGCAGGTGCCCGTCCCGAATGGACGATGTTGGAGATGATCCCGGGGTTGAGCATTACCTTCACGGTAGAGCCATTGGGCATGGTTTTCGCAGGCATCGCCAGTTTCCTCTGGATCGTGACGACGATTTACGCCATCGGTTACATGCGCGGCCATCACGAAAAGAACCAGACCCGGTTTTACATCTGTTTTGCCATTGCCATTGCCAGCTCATTGGGGATCGCATTTGCCGGCAACATGATGACGTTGTTTGTGTTTTATGAAGTCCTAACAATTTCCACCTTCCCGCTGGTCACCCATGCTGGTACCCCCGAGGCAAAGCGTGCCGGACGGGTATATCTGGGCATTCTGATCGGCACCTCAATCGGCTTGCAGCTGGTGGCGATCATCTGGACGTGGACCCTGACCGACACTCTGGATTTCACCTCTGGCGGCATTCTTAAAGGTCATGCCAGCGGAGCCATCACTGCGGTACTGCTGGCGATGTATGTCTTCGGTATCGGTAAGGCGGCTGTTATGCCGTTTCATCGCTGGTTGCCTGCCGCCATGGTGGCACCGACCCCTGTCAGCGCCCTACTGCACGCCGTCGCGGTGGTGAAGGCCGGGGTTTTCACGGTTTTGAAAGTTACTATTTATATATTCGGCATCGATAACCTGGCAGAACTCGGCAGTTCTCAGTGGCTGCAATATATGGCTGCCGGAACGATCCTGATCGCGTCTCTGGTCGCCATGCGCCAGGACAATCTGAAGGCCCGGCTCGCCTATTCCACGATCAGTCAGCTGTCTTACATCGTGCTTGCCGCCATGTTGGTCAATTCCACGGCGGCTATCGGTGGCGGCATGCATATCGCCATGCATGCGTTTGGAAAAATCACACTGTTCTTTTGCGCCGGTGCAATCATGGTCGCCTGTCACAAGACGGAGATCAGCGAGATGCGTGGCCTTGGCCGAAAGATGCCCATTACCTTCATATGTTTTCTGATCGGTAGTCTTAGTATCATTGGCCTGCCTCCCTTCGGCGGGGTGTGGAGCAAATGGTTTATTGCATTAGGAGCCGCGGAAACCGGAGATATTTTCTTCGTTGCCGTGCTGATGGTATCGTCACTTCTGAACGTCGCGTATTTGATCCCCATCGTTGTGCGAGGGTTTTTCGACGCGCCTGCCCCGGATGAGACTCATCATCACGACCACCACCATCCGGATCAGGGGGCCGCGATTATTGCAAACCCGGGTGATGCGGCTGCGTCAAATATATGGCGGATCTGGGGATTTGAAGAAGCTCCGGCGGCTTGTGTCGGTGCCCTGACATTCACCGCTGTCGGTTGTTTGGTGCTGTTTTTCTATGCCAATGATCTTTACCGCTTTCTGCTGCCGATGGTGGGGGGATGACACCGATGGACAACAAACACAGCTATTGGCTCGACAAAAAGAGCAACATCAATTTGCTGATCTGGATCGTCGTTGTCATTTGCGCCGGACTGCTGGTCGCCGACCTGTTTTACGAAAAGCACCCACAGGTGGCCGTTGAATACTGGTTTGGCTTTTACGGCTTCTACGGTTTTATCTGTTTTGTCGGCATCGTGTTTGCCGGTAAGTATTTGCGTAAGCTGGTGATGCGCAAAGAGGATTATTACGAGGAGGATCACGCCGATGAGTGACCTCCTGTTGTTCAATCCGGGCCTGATTCTAATTCTCGGGGCGCTGCCTTTACCGTTCCTTCCGCTGGCGGTGCGTCGCGTCTATGTAATGACGCTACCAATCGTGGCGTTCGCCTATGTGCTGGGACTGGATGAGGGAACCAGTCAGACGCTGTCCTACTTTGGCTACGAGCTGGAGGTCTTGCGGGTCGACAGGTTAAGTCTGGTGTGGGGATACGTATTCTCCATCGCGGCTTGCTTAGGCGTGCTGTATTCGTTGCATCAGGACGACGCGTTGCAGGACACCACGGCGGTCATTTATGCCGGCAGCGGTTTGGGCGCGGTTTTTGCCGGCGACATGATCACGTTGTTTGTATTCTGGGAACTGACAGCCATCAGTTCGGTTTTCCTGATTTGGGCGTCCCGTAACGAGAGGGCCTACCGGGCTGGTATGCGCTATCTACTTGTCCAGATTGGGTCCGGGGTGATCCTGCTGGCTGGCGTGTTGTTATGGATCAGTGATACGGGGGATATCACCTTCGGTGCCATCGGCATCGACAGTCTGGCGGGGAAACTGATCTTCCTGGCTTTCGGCATAAAATGCGCCTTTCCTCTGCTGCACAATTGGCTACAGGACGCCTATCCGGAAGCCACAGCAACCGGCACAGTCATGCTGTCGGCCTTCACCACGAAACTTGCCGTCTATGCATTGGCACGTGGATATGCTGGGACCGAGGTGCTGATTTATATCGGGGCAACGATGACGGCGTTTCCGATTTTCTTTGCCGTCATTGAGAACAACCTGCGTAAGGTTCTGGCTTACAGTCTTAACAATCAGCTGGGGTTCATGGTCGTCGGCATTGGCATCGGCTCTGAACTGTCGCTTAACGGTACCGCTGCACATGCATTTGTTCATATCCTCTACAAGGCGTTGTTGTTCATGTCCATGGGCGCAGTGCTGCATCGTACCGGCACGACCAAGGCGACTGAACTTGGCGGGCTGTACAAATCCATGCCGTTCACCACCGTATTTTGCACCATCGGTGCCATGTCGATCTCCGCTTTCCCGCTGTTTTCCGGGTTCATCGCCAAGGCGATGATTCTGACGGCGGCAGCTGGTGAAGGGTATTGGGGAGTCTGGTTGGTCCTGGTGATGGCCTCTGCAGGTGTTATGGAGCATTCCGGGATCAAGATCCCCTATTTTGCTTTCTTCGCCCATGATAGTGGAAAACGACCGAAAGAAGCCCCCCTTAACATGCTGTTGGCCATGGGGATTACAGCGTTCCTCTGCATTTTTCTCGGGATTTACCCGGACCCGCTTTATGACATTCTACCCTACCCGGTTGATTTTTCGCCCTATACAACGGCGCACGTCATCACCCAGCTGCAATTGCTCATGTTCTCGGTCCTGGCCTTTATATTCTTGATCAAATCCGGCCTTTATCCGGATGAGATGCCGTCGACCAACTTAGATTTTGATGTGATTTACCGGCGTCTGGCGCCTAAATTCCTACAGGCGATTGGTCGCTGGATAATGACCCTGGATTTGCAAATAAGGAAAGGCGCCCTTGGTTTTGTCGGCGGGGTCATGCGTTGGGTTGAACGCCATCATGGACTGGATGGCATGCTTGCCAGAACCCATCCAGCAGGCGTCATGGTCAGCTGGATGATCGGTTTGCTGTTCTTGTATCTGGTGCTTTATTTTAGTGGGTAATCCACAGTAACATAACTTGCATACATAGATATTCTGAAAGCAAGTCTGGTTATGTGTGGTTTAAGTCGGTTCCTCGCCTTCGTTTTGATAGCACTTTCACTGTCTTTTTCTTCGGTTGAGTCCGGGGCAAAAACCCTGAAAGTTGGCTTCAATTCCGATTGGGCTCCCTATTCGGTTGGCTCGGCAGGGTCTGTAGAAGGTATCCTTCCGGACCTGATTCGAGAAATCCTGACCAAACAGATGGGGGTGCCCGTCGACGTCGTTGGTTACCCGTGGGCCCGCGTTCAGCATCTCGTCGAAACCGGTGAAGTTGACGCATTTGTTAGTGTTCCGACGACCCAACGCCTGCAATACGCCCTGTCGTCGTCGGAATCCGTGTATAATGTCGAAATGCGCACAACGGTTATGCGCGGCAGCCCGGTTGAGAAACGTCTGCGGGACAACCATCAACCCGATGCTTTGAAGGCGCTGCGATACTGTGACATTCTGGGTAATGGTTGGGGCAAGGCCTATGCGGCCCAACACGGCTTAAAACCGATCATCGTAAGCAAGGTCATCAATTGTCTTAGAATGGTGCAGAAAGGGCGGGCCGATGCCGTCCTGCAGTCTCGGGTGGTTACAGATCGCGAGATCGCAGCTCAGAACATCGGGGGAGATTTGGTCACCCTGCCAACCGTTTATGGAAAAATGACCTTTACACTTCTGCTGTCAAAAAAAACTGCTGTCGGGCAAGGCTTCGTCAATCGCTTCGACAAAACACTGAGGCGCATGAAAGCAGACGGCTCCTACGCCGAACTGATCAGCCGGCTGAACAGGGCTCCGGCGGACTAGCTTATCATCGAAGTCTGGCTTCAGGCGTCTCCAAATCCGCTGCCGGCTTTTTTGTACTCGTCTCGCGGTGGACTGAAAACATCGAGAACGGTCGCCCCCGTCTCTCCCGTAAAAACGCTATGCTCAACCCCGCCCGGTGTGCGCCAGAAGTCTCCCGCCTTCATGGCGACTTCTTCACCATCTTGAATTCGGGTGCATTCACCCTCTAGCAACACGCCCCATTGTTCTTCAGGGTGAGAATGCAGCTGTCCCCGTGAATGGGGTTCTATTTTCACGACGGACAACATCGCCTGATCACCGACAAAAATACGCGTCGATATCCCTTCACCCAACTGGCGCTGTAGTCCTTGGGTAAGATCATTCAAATTGAAATTCCACGGTGCTGTCATAGTTCCCTCCTTCAAAACATTGATAAATTACTCATCCGTATAACGCTTCTTGATCGTGTCCTCCGTGTCTCAAGTCTAATGGAGAACTCTCTTTCTTATTGACCAGCTTTTTGAGGGGGCAGGTCTAATGAACTGTGAACGAATGTATCCGTTACGGCAATCTCATGATATTTCTGAATACAATCATTTGATTTGACGTGAGGAGTTGACGGGCATGACAACTGTTATAGGGCGCAATGTTCCGGATCTGGATGCTGAACTTGCCGAGGCTTATGAGGTGTATTCTGCCAAGCGACCCAAATCACTGGAGGCGTTCCACGCCGCGACCGAGGTCATGCCGGGTGGTAATACGCGAACCGTTCTGTTTCATCCGCCCTACCCGTTTCGCGCTCAGTCCGGTGAAGGCGCGTGGTTGACTGATATCGATGGCAACAGGGTTCTCAATTTGCTGGGTGAATATACGGCTGGGCTGTTCGGGCACGATCATCCGGCAATCCGCTCTGCCGTTAGCGAGGCATTGGCTGGCGGCCTGAACCTCGGCGCGCACAATACCTACGAGGCAAGGTTTGCCGAACTGGTCTGTCAGCGGTTTGCCGCGATAGAAAAAGTGCGCTTTACCAACTCAGGGACAGAGGCGAACTTGATGGCGTTGACGGCAGCGCGGGCTTACACCGGCCGCTCAAAGGTCCTGGTCTTTGAAGGCGGTTATCACGGTGGCGTGTTTTATTTCAAGTCAGACGTCACAACCAACGCCCCCTACCCGTGGATTAAGGTTGCCTATAATGACACGGACGCTGCGGTCGAGGCAATCCGCGGCAATGCTGATGATCTTGCCGCCGTTCTGGTCGAACCTATGCAGGGCGGTGGCGGGTGTTTTGCAGGTAGTCCGGAGTTTCTGGCGGCGCTTCGCCACGAAACAGAAACCGCCGGAAGTTTGCTGATTTTTGATGAGGTCATGACTTCGCGTTTGGGGGCTGGCGGCGCTCAGGAGATTTACGGCATCGCTCCAGACCTGACGACGCTCGGCAAATGGATCGGTGGCGGCATGTCGTTCGGAGCCTTTGGCGGGCGAGCCGACGTTCTGGACTTGTTTGACCCCCGCCGCTCCGATGCGATCGGCCATGCCGGCACCTTCAACAACAATGTGCTGACCATGGCGGCGGGCATCGCGGCGCTTGACGAAGTCTACACGGCGCAGCGCGCCGTAGACTTCACCGACTGGGGAGACGTTGTGCGCAAGCGCCTGAATGAGATCGCCGCCGATGTTGACGTGCCGGTGTGTGTTACCGGCATGGGCACGATTATGACCCTGCACCCCTCTCAGCCGCCGGTTCGAAGTGCGGCGGATGTAGCGACGATCGATCCCCGGTTGCGCGAAATCCTGTTCCTCGACCTGCTTGACGCCGGGTATTACATCGCGCTTCGCGGTTTTATCGCCTTGTCGCTGGCCCTGGAAGAAACAGATATGGACGGTTTCTATGTGGCCTTTCAGAATGTGCTGGAGAAACGCGCCAGTTTGCTCAGGGTTGAAGGAACAAACTGATAAAAGAGCCAATCCCCGTTGATCTCTATTGGTCATTCCGCAGTCCCTATTGTTATCTGGCCATGGATCGGTTGTTTGCTCTGCCCGAACAGATGGACGTGGCCCTCCGGCTGTACCATGTCTGGCCCGGGGCCATGCGGCGTAAGGCATATTTTAAGACCTTGCACCCGAATTATCGCACCTATCATGGCCTGGATTCACCCCGCATTGCCGAATACCTGGCTATTCCTTACGCCCGCCCGGTGCCAGATCCGCTGCGCTTTGATACCGGTTCTGGCGAACCTAGCGCCGATCAGCCCTACATCCGCCAGTTAACCCGACTGACGCTGGCGGCACGAGACTTGGGGCGTGAGCATTCTTTTTTGCGCGGGCTCATGCGATTGCTGTGGAACGGAGAGGTGACGGGATGGGATCAGGGGGATCACCTGGCCCGGGTTGCTCAAGCATCACAGCTGGATTTCAACGAAGTGTCCCTGGTCGCCGATTAAAATGCCGACCGCTTCGATTTGGAGGTTGATGATAACGGTGCAAAACTTGAAGCCGCCGGTCACTGGGGCGTGCCCTGCATGGTGGTCGATGACGAGCCGTTTTTTGGGCAGGACCGGATTGATATGCTGATCTGGCGGCTGCGCCAGAAGGGAGCGGTTGACTCTGGCTGACCGCGGCTGGCGACGAGCCTTCTTAAAGCGCAAGGATCGGGTGGCGGTGTGTTTGATTAACGTGCACATAGTCTGGTGAACATACGGCGACGCTGTCGCCAGATTTACGAGGTGAAAACCATAATGAATGAACCAGACAAGATGGACGATGGTGCGTCTTTAACCGCGACTGATGCAGAAAAATGGAGCGCTGTTGTCGGACGGGATGCTACGGCGGACGGTATGTTTTATTATTCAGTGCGAACGACCGGGGTGTACTGCCGCCCATCCTGCGCCGCCCGCCTGGCGCGCCGTGAAAATGTGGCTTTTCACGCGACTTGTGCAGACGCTGAACATGCCGGGTTCCGCCCTTGCAAGCGCTGCAAACCGAGGGCCTGACGATGACGTCGCAGGACTGGGATACAATTGAGACTGATTTGAACGACCACGGGTTCGCCATCCTCAAAAACCTATTGCCCGACCATGGCGCTACAGCCTTGATCGGGCACTATGATGATGAAACATCGTATCGAAGCCGTGTCGTCATGGCCCGTCATGGTTTTGGACAGGGGGAGTATAGATACTACAGTTATCCCCTGCCCGATGCCGTCGCATCCTTGCGGGAAAATTTATATCCACCGTTGGCGCAAATCGCCAACCGCTGGAACAGTGATCTCGGCATCGACATCCATTACCCCGATACCCATGACCTTTATCTCGAACGCTGTCATCTGGCCGGGCAGACCAAGCCGACGCCACTGATCCTAAAATACCAGGAAGGTGATTATAACTGTCTGCATCAGGACGTTTACGGCGAGCACGTCTTTCCCCTGCAGCTGGCTGTATTACTGTCACAACCAGGATCGGATTTCACCGGAGGCGAGTTTGTGATCACCGAACAGCGCCCACGGATGCAGTCTCGGGTCGGGGTCGTTTCATTGGAGCGCGGTGACGCCGTGCTGTTTCCCGTCCGCCACCGCCCGAAACAGGGGACCCGTGGACTCTATCGGGTTAACATGCGCCATGGTGTCAGCCGACTGCATTCCGGAGAACGATATACCCTGGGCATCATTTTTCACGACGCGGAGTGATTGCAACGTCGACAACCAGCATCATGACATCCTACGCGTAATTCAGGCACGTAGAATTATGTCTGCTCCTTGCCACATATCGACCGAAATACGATGGCTCGAGTTACGGCAAAATTTAGCCAAAGGCGGTCATATGAGTATCACCGATTTAAGAGGGCTTTCATAAGTGAGAGTCAGATAAAACGATTACCGCTCAAGAAGAGATGGGGACAAATTCGCGCATGTGCTTTCTTCACAATATTGCTTTGCTTCGCGATGTTGTGCCATAAATTCTAAAACCGTTTTTTCGGCCAGCTCATTCATTTTGTATTCAACCATATCTGCGCCACCCGAAAAAGGGATGTCACCAATTGCATGATATTCACTGACACGTGTGTTTGTCATTTTTCCACGAAAATTTAAAGCAGGTTCCCAAATTTCCAAATCAATTGATATAAATACAACGTCCTCGCCTACGATATTTTTGGTATCTGTATAGCTAATACCCATCGTAAACGAGTGAAGAACATCTGACCCTAGCCCCTTATCCTCGACTAAAATCGGCTTGCCGTTTGGACGGTTTTCAAGGCCACTGGATGAAAAAGCATTTATGATCTTTGCGCGAATTCTTGATTCAATTTGAGAACTCTTAATCTGCAGTTTTCGCTTGCCAACCTCCAAATTTGGATTGAAACGAACATTAACGTAACCATGAAAATAACGCATCCCACTCAACGATTCTAAGCGCGTTTGACAATATGGACGCTTAGGGTCGCATGCATATGCCGATGAACTTACGGCCATGATGATCATAACCACAAAGATTAGAGCATTTGCAGTCTGAGATTGTGTTTTGGAGGCCAAGTCTTTCATCTCCATTGACTTTACAGGATCATATGGCGGCAACTTTCACATAAAGGCAGCCTCTGCTAGCATTCATACCATCGTTTACATGGAGTTTCAAAATGCGTCGCCAAATTATCTTTTTCACATTCATTCTTACTCTGGTAACAGGGCACTCTTCAATTGCCGCTGACTATGAAAAAGGCGTGGAAGCACTCAAAGTATGGGACTATGCGACCGCTATTGAAGAGTGGAGCGCTCTTGCTGAGCAAGGTCACCCAGGCGCTCAACGTGAACTGGGTTTATTATATCGACAAGGGAGAGGTGTCGAGAAAGACCCGAAGCTTGCCGTTAATTGGATCACTCTTTCTGCAGAAGCGGGAGACTCACGTTCTCAACTAATACTCGGTGGATTGTACATGTCGGGCGATGAATTACCGCTGGACGGGGAAAAAGCTATTAAGTGGTTGACTCTTGCTGCCGAACAGGGAGAGCGGCGAGCACCAATGGCGTTAAGTTTACTCTATGGGTTTGGACATGCCGTTAAGCGCAACGAACTCTACTCGCAAATGTGGTGGGAGATCGCTCGCTTGCATGGTGCAAAAGTCAATGAAATATTCGACACAAAAAATACCAAGGACATGCAACCCAGCCATCTGAAGGAGGCGCGAGACCTTGCCAGCGAGTGGCTGAAAAAACATGTAAAATAGCCGGGTCTAAATGCCAAAAATGTCCGAGTTGGGTCACGTTCCGCCGAAATGACCATATAAGAATATCGGCCGGTATGCGGTTAAAAACGGGCACCTCGGCAGTGGAGGGCAGGTCATAACCTGTCGAGAGAGTTTTCCCGATAAGCCTTAGTTTGTTTGAACTCAATGTTCTCTGACTTAGCAATTAGTTCAACTGGGACTGATGTAGGTTCCATAACGTGCCATGTTGCCCCCTACCGCAAACGACTCAATCTCTACAGAATTGGCGTCGGTTTTCTCCGCAGCCCGGACAGGGCGTTCCCGGCGATGGCGGCCAGTAATACTGTGCCGCCGAGTAGCGTATAGGTGCCTGCTGTCTCGCCCAGGAGTATCCAGACCCAAATGGGACCCAACACCACCTCCAGCATGGACAAAAGCGTCAGTTCGGCTGCCGGGACGACTTGGGACCCGACGGTGTAGACGGCGAGACCGGCACCAACCTGAAAGACGCCAAGTGAGAGGGCGATCACGATGTCATTGAGCGGGATATCCAGCGTGTACTCTGCCCCATAACAGACAATTCCCGACGTGATGATGGCAAAACTGCCGCCCAGGAAAACCGTCGGCATCATGTCGTCGAGCTTTCGCCAGCGTATGGCAACGGTAAAGACCGCAAATCCCAGCGCTGAAATCAACGCGGCGACATTCCCAATCATATGACCAAGCGAAATACCCTCCCACACCATGACGACGATGCCCGCCGTGGCCACAGCGATAGCAATCCAGGTGGCATTACGGACACGTTCCCCTAGAAGGACCCGGCCTAAAAGGGCGGCGAAAAATGGGGCTGCCGCAAATAGAAACATGGCATTGGCAACCGTGGTCGCCTGAATGGCAAAAATGCCGCCAGAGAACGCAAGAACCAACCCCAGCCCGCCGACAACGCCAGCTGTGCCAGTCTTTCGGATGGCCGGTACAGGTCTGCCGCCCGTGCGCAGGGAAATGATAATAAACAAAAACGGCGTCAGGGCGCAGGACCTGTAAAACAGGATCTGCCAGACGTTGGCGACCTCCATATACCGGATGCCGACGCCCATGGAAGACCACAAGAGACCAGCAAGAAGGACGAGCAAAACGCCCTGCCGGTAGGTGAGGGTTGATGCATCCGTTGCTGGCTGGGAAACGTCAGCCATGGGGGGTTAGCCGCCTAAGAACAGACGCCCGACGTCCGGGTTCTCCAGCAACTCGTCACCCTTGCCCGCAATCGCCAGTTCGCCCGAAACCAGGACATAGCCGATGTCAGCAAATTCCAGGCCTTTTTTGGCGTTCTGCTCGACCATGATGATGGTTTTACCTTCGGTGTTCTGAAGATCGTCGAGAATTTCGAAAACCATATCGATGAAACGGGGTTCCAGACCAATGGAAGGTTCATCGACCAGCAGGACTTCCGGTCCCATGACCAGGGCGCGTGAAATTTCAAGCAACCGACGTTCACCACCCGAAAGCACACCCGCCGGATGATTGCGGCGTTGGGCCAGGCGCCCGTACTTCTCAAACACGCGTTCGGCCGCTTCCTGGGCCTCAGCTGGTTTGTCTTTGAGGTATCCCCCCATCAGCAGGTTTTCTTCGACCGTCATGCCGGGGAAGACGGATTTGTCCTGCAAGATGTAGGCGATGCCCGCATCTTTCAGTTTCTGGCTGGACGTCAGGTGAGTGACATCCCGTTTGTTGCTTCCCTCACCCACCATGATCTCACCGGAGAAAATATTGGTGAACCCGAAGATCGAGTGCAGGATTGTTGATTTTCCCGCACCGTTCGGCCCAATCAGGCAAAGCGACTGGCCCTTCGCGACCTGCAAATTTAAGTCATGCAGGATTTCCATCTTGCCGTACCCGGCTTTCAGATTATTGATGGAAACAAAGGGGTCGTTATTGGCAAGCTCGCTGACTTTATCCAAACCAATGACTTCGGCCATCGCCATGGCCTGACGGTTGACGTCTTCGACGGAGATCACCGTCTCCACATCACCCATGTGGTAACCGCTGGCGCGCTTCTTATCTTCGGTTTCTGCGGGTGTGTTTGTGTCTTCCGCCATCAGTGCGCTCCCAAGTAGGCGTCAATGACGCTTTGATTGTTCTGGATTTCTTCCGGCGTGCCATGCGCCAGCATTTCACCGTGGGCCAGACAGTAGATGTTGTCAGCCAGGTTCATAACCACACGCATATTGTGTTCGATAACAAACAAGGTGATGCCAAACTCTGTATTGGCCAGTTTCAGGCGATCAATCAGACCGTTGATCAGGGTCGGGTTGATCCCTGCCGTCGGCTCATCAAGCAGCAACACTTTGGGCTCGTTCATCAGCGCCATGGCAAATTCCAATAACTTCTGCTGACCAAAGGAAAGGTTGCCGGAGATCAGTTTGCGTTTGGAATAAAGACCAACAAATTCAAGCAGATGTTCGGCCCGTTCGGTGATTTCCGCAGGGTATTTTTTGAACATGTCGGCAAAACTGGCGTTACGGTGCGGGACCGAAATCAACATGTTTTGCACGCAGTTCATTTTACTGTAGATGCGTGTCTGCTGGAAGGTCCTGAGCAGGCCAAGGCGGGCGATCTGCTGAACGCGAAGGCTGGAAATTTCCTGTCCTTCGAATTTGATCGACCCCGCATCGATTGGGTGGTACCCGACGATGGAATTAAACAGCGTCGTTTTACCTGACCCGTTCGGCCCAATCAGCGCGGTTATACCGCCTTCTGGCACGGACATGGACACGTCGTGATTGGCGACGACGCCACCATACGATTTTGAGACGCCGGAGACTTCAATCAAGGTGTTCATTTTGCCGCCTCCGTCTGCTTGGTGTCCTCGACACCCAGTTGGGTATCGACCTCAATACCGAACTTCTCCGGCCATTTGTCCTGCATCCAGCCAACAATGCCTTGCTGGAAAAAGACGACATTGATGACGATCAACGCACCCAACGCAATCCACTGCCAACCCAACAGGTAGGTCCAGGTGAGTTCCTTAATGACGTGAAACAAGATGGCGCCGACGATCGGTCCCCACAAAGTCCCCTTGCCACCCAACAAGGCCATCAGCACCATGAAGATACCGAAAGTTACCGTCGGGAAAGCAACTTCAAGAGGTTCAATGAAGCCTGTCATGTTGCCAAAAATGGCCCCGGAAATACCGAGAAAAAACGCCGAGATCGACCAGGCGACAGTTTTGTACCGCTTGGTTTGGATGCCCATGCCTTCAGCCTTTTCTTCGTCATCGCGAATGGCGTTGATAGCGAGACTGAAACGGCTGGCGTAAAGCCACCTGAGGAAAAGAAAAGTGGCGATCGCCAGAATAAACATGACCATATAAAAGAACGCCGACCCATCGCTTTCGCCGGGGAATCCTGGCAGCGACATGCCGCCGCCGCCGCCAACATAGTCCCACGTCCCCATCAGTTCACCGGCGGCAATAGCGACGCCGAGCGTGCCGATGGCGAAATACGGGCCGCGCAGGCTAAACACGATCCAGCCGAAGGCAACAGCTAGAAGCGAGGAGACCAAAGCCGCGGCAATCGTGCCGAAAGCCAGCCCCGTGAAGTATTGTTCCGTCGTGAAGTGGACTTTGACGGCCCCGGAATGGGCGGTGTATTGGGCGACGTCGTAGTACATACCGACCTGGACAATGGCGCAGACATACATGCCGACGCCGAAGAAGAGGATGTTGCCCAGCGAGTTGTACCCCATCTGACCACCCATGATGTCCCAGGTCAGTGCGAAAACGACCATAAGCCAGAGAATGGTGATTTGAGAGATATATGCTGGGAACAGAATTGGCCCAAGAATCCCGAAGGCAAGCGTGCAGCCATAGAGCGTAAATTTGTTCATCATTATTCAACCACCTGCCGGTGTTTATTCTGTTGGACCTGTCGCCAGATCAAGACGGCGATCAAGACGCCGACGACCGTCGCCTGCTGGAACTCCGCACCAAGAATGAAACCGCTGAACTGTTCCATGGCGCCTAACCCGAGCCCGGCCATAATCACGCCTGGCAAATTGCCGAAACCGGCGGCGGTCACGATAACGAAGGAGCGAATGGAATGGGTGATGCCGAAGAACGGCTGAATGACCCAGACCATGGCAATAAGTACACCTGCTGCACCGCAAATCGCAGCATTCAGAGAGAAAGTGAAGGCGTAGACCTTTTCCGTATCAATGCCCATGACCTTGGCGGCGCGGGCATCCTGTGCGGTGGCCCGAATAGCCTGCCCCATGCGGCTTTTTTTCATGAAGAGGATCAGTCCGGTGGCCAGAATAGCGGCAAGGCCAAAAGCAATCAGCTTGGCTTGCGAAACGGTGACATTGCCATCAAACAGGATCAGGGTCGGAAACCCGGATTCAGCGACCTGCACATCCGGACCAAAGGCGAGATTGAGGCCTTGAGCAAGAACGATGGCGATACCAAAGGTCGCCAGCAGTGAGGTAAACAGGTCACGTTCAATCACACGTTTGATAATTGTAATGTAGAGAAGCCAGCCGAAGGCGAACATGACGACGGCGGCAACAGGCAGGGCGATAATGGGATGAATGTCGTTTTGGGCAAAAACGACAGCGATATAACCTCCCATGATGACAAAGTCACCCTGGGCCAGATTTTTGACATTCATCACGCCCCAAACGAGGGCAAGACCGTAGGCGGACAGCGCAAATAAAGCGCCGATCAGCAGCCCATCAAGTAATAGCTGCACGTTCAAATACGGCGCTAAGCCAAGCAAACTAATATTATCTAACATATGGGTTCTTTCGAATTTGACTTAAACGCTTACCGCCCCCACCCGAAGGTGGAGGCGGATTATCCATCATGTCTCCTTACAGAGAGAGCTTTGATGCGCGTTATTTAGCCATCCGCGGCCAATCGACCGGGTGAGTGGCCAGATCCAGCGGCGCAACCACATTGAATTTTCCGCCCTGAATTTGGCGCAGGAACATAGGTTTCGCTATGTTATTTCCGGCTTCGGAAAACTTGATGTTGCCGTAGAAGGTGCTCATTTTCGTTGCCGCCAATGCGTTACGCACTTTTTCGACATCGAAAGACTGAGCCCGCTCGAAAGCGTCTTTCCAGACCATCACTGCCGCAGACGCCTGGGCTGACTGATACGGAACACCTTTGTCATAACCTTCGTAGGTAGATTTGAAGGTTTTGTCGTAGTCCATGGCTGAACCAAAAGTGTCTCCTTTGTTCGGCAAGGTTTCAGACCACTGTGTTGGGCACAGGAAGCCATCAACCGAACTGCCGTATTTGTTGACAATTTTGGAGGATTCGCAGTGTGTCATGGCGATCAGGGGAACATTGATTTTCAGTTCCTTGATCTGACGGGCTGCCGTTGCGGCACCTTTGGAGTGGCCGGAAACCACCAGCAGGTCTGGTTTCAGAGCACGGACTTTTGTTAGTGTTGCCGTCATATCGGAAAGATCGCGCGGCAATTTATCGTCAACGACGATTTTCAGGCCGTGCTTCTTGATATCTTCAACCACACCAGCACGGACATCCAGCGAAAACGGATCGTTTTCGAAGGCCATGGCGACTGTTATATCACCAGGTTTTTTTCCGGCTTTCTTGTTGAGATCGGCAGCCAGAGCGACGGCACTGGCCAGGTACTGTTCAGACGTGGACAGAACAGCAAACAGATACTTGTATCCTTGTGTGAACAGGGAGCGCGCGGCACCTTCTGACTCAACCATTGGAATTTTGTGTTTTTCGGTAACCGGTGCAATTGCCTTAGTCAGACCTGAACTGTACGGCCCGAGCATAAATTTGACGCCGTCCTGTTTGATCAGGCGTTCGGCCAACTGGGCACCACGTGCAGGTGTCGACTCATCATCGTAATAGATGATTTTCAATTTATAGGATTTGCCGCCAACCTTGACGCCACCGGTTTCGTTAATCCGTTTGACGGCAAGATTATAGCCGTTTTTGGCATGAATTCCGTTTGATGAGTATTTCCCAGTGAATGAAATGGCAGAGCCCAGAACGATGGTATCACCTTCAACTTTGGCACTGGCTGGGCCAGCTGCGATGAGTCCGGCTGACGCAACGCCAAAAGCCAGAGCGCTTAGAAACATTCTTCTCGTGGACATAAATATCCTCCCTGTATTGTTTTTAAATGCCGAATTCAAAGGGAGAACCCCTACTCCGACACATGAACAGGAGGCATCATAACAAGGTGGCGCGTGGGCGCAACTGAATCCGACGACTAACGATCCAGGAGGCGAGAGATCACCGGACAATCAGGTTATCGAATAGCCGCCGAAAAAACGTCTCTAGGAAGAGCGATAACGTTGGTGGCGGTCATTTCTGACCAGGAACCCAGGATTTAACCTGGACGGGGCGGCCTGATTGGGTCCGCATGATTTTCGGTTTAACAACCTGATCGACGCCCGGGGTCTGTTCGGCCCGGGCAAACGACAGGCGCATTTCATCCCAATAAATTTCAGCCCGGTGACCGCGTTGCGCGGCATTCTTGAAGGCTGTGGTCTCCTTGGTCATGGTGTTGAGCTGTTCAACGGACAAACCGCCAAATCTCCGCCAAATGCGATCCAGGAAGGATTGAGTCTCATGGGGTAGAAACAGTTCTACATCCAGTTCCGGACGGCCCCTTGAAAAGGCCATGTAGACGTTGGGTTCCATTGGCCCCATTTCATCGGCGACGAATATCGCGGGCATCAGTTTGCGATTAAAAGCGACCCCGTAATAAGCCTGTGCGATGAACAAAAGTCGCTGCAGTTTTTGCGGTTGCAGGTACTCATTCTCGTCCATCGCCATATCAGAGAACAGGAATGCCACGTCAAAAGCGTTATTCACATCAGCTGGCATGCCGTCATTGTCTCCTCTGTTTGCCTGATTAGCCAACCACGTGCAGACATACTGCGTTCCACCGAATTGGTGCAAGCAAAACGGTACCTGTCCGCTTCAAAAATCTATAATACTCGGAAATTAGGTTTCTCGGCATGAAAAGCGCCTGATATGACGCCTGGGGGTCAGGTGAGAATGTCCAGGGTATCTTCAGTCAGGTCTTCGGCGGTGCGAATGACCTGAGCGTTCGCCTTATAGGCGGCCTCGGCTTCGACCAGACGGGTGAATTCACGAACCAGATTGGTCGGATTGTCACCAACCAGAATTTGCGCCTGAACGCCAGAGCCCCCAGCGATACCGGGACTAGAAACAATGGTTGTCGCCTCAACGCTCGAGGCCTTAAATCTCGGCGTATTTACATTGACGATATTGTTGGCAGCCGTCTGGGCACGTTTGGAATTGGCATCAAGTCCGGAAACGGCTGTCGACAATATGGAATTCACGGCCATCTGTCTTTCTCCTTAATTCAAGAATATTAAGCCAACCCCTCGTCACGGTATGTGACGGTCATCACTATTCAATCCATGCCGTTGCCTCATGCAGAAAAACCGGGAAAGCCCCTGCCCCAGCCCGTAACGCAATGTGGAAACTTTAAAGTGTCAGGCTGATTTCTGATCCACGGACCGTGTTGGTTCCGTGGATTATCTTATGATTGATTTCATAGGTTTTGATGGCTTTTGAAAGGGCGCCTGCATAGATTTTGCTGACTGGATTGCCAAAACCGTCGAGCTCGGCCTCTTCCGAACCGGATTGCAGAATGGCCGCGAACGACTCGCTTGGTGCGTTGAGGAGACCGAAGTGCTGGCGTTTATGCCCTTGATTTCGACGGTCATCGTTAGCCGGTTCTGGCGTTCCATTATAAAATGTAAAAGGCGCTGTATCGAGTTGAGCCGCCGTGCTGAACTCCGGTTCATCGACTTTTGACGTCGCAACAGAAGCTACGCGACCGACCGCGATCGCGCGTGTTTGCGTCGTTGAAGCCGCCTGAGGGGCGGAGGTGACTCGTGGCAATTGCGCCATTTTCTTCCTGTTCCATAACAAACAGGTCTGACGCGCATTCTGCGCTGGCCCATGGGACTAGGACGTTTCTCGCCCAAACTTAGACCATTACAGGTTAAATATAGCAAAATCAGAGATTTTGTTCAATGATTATGGTGAATAAACGATTAACAAACGTGTGATCGCCAAGACATTTTTTTTCAGGACGTATGGTCCGCCCAAACTTTTTCAATAAAGTCGATGCTTAGAGTGTCTCCACCGCGCTCAAACAGATCATCATGACTGGCTCCGTTTATCCAGTGGCCGGTTTTGGGATCAACCGCAGCATCGAAAAGGTTCCGCCCCAACTGGGTCGGCACAACTCTGTCAGCCGTTCCATGAAGGATCATAAGAGGCGCATTGATCGATTTGATTTTATCAATCGAGTCATAGCGATCCTTTAGCAAGATACCAACGGGTAACCACGGGTAGTGGGATTTTCCGGCAGCCGCCATGGATGAGAATGGAGCTTCAAGTATGACGGCGGCGGCGGGCGATATTGTACTGAGCCGCTGGGCCATCTCGACGGCGACAGCAGTCCCTAGGGACTCGCCATATAACACCCAGTGATCAGGCATAATGCCGGTACGCGAAAGAAAATCCAACGCCAGACTGGCGTCAGCGTACAACCCTTCTTCTGTCGGGTTGCCCGGATTGTTGCCGTATCCGCGATACCCCACCAAAACAACGCCGATCCCGTGGTCAAGGAAGGGGCGAACTTTGTCGTGACGGTCACCTATATTGCCGGCGTTACCATGAAAATATACAAGAGTTGGCTTGTTGGTGCTGGCTGATTTGTACCAGGAAACAATTTTCATGCCCTCGCTATTCGTTAGGTTGACCGCAACCATCTCCGGTAATCCGCTGTCCATGGGGCGCCCAAGGCTTTTATCTGGGTGGTACATGAGATTGCGTTGCGAGACGTACATGATGACGATGATGCAGAGATAGGCAACGACAGCAAAGGCGGCATAAGTCATTAGAAATCGCAGCCCGTTCTGCATTCGTCCAGTTTAACTGAAATCATCCGAAACGATCTGCCAACTGCCGTCTGTGGTCAAGCAAGCAGTTCCCGCGCCTGATTGAATGGCATCGGAAGAAAAGGCGACCGTCGAACGATACCCCTTACAGACTCGACCATCTGCAATATTATAGGTGTGAACCGGGCGAATTATACCAGAATTTCCGGTTTCAGGGTTGGTCCAATTGAGGATGGCCCCATCCTCGGCCGAAGCCAGTTCCGTATTGGTGACCTTTCTGTAAAAGACCATATCGGATTCTTCTAGTTTACGACCAGCCACATACCCGCCAGCGGCGCCACCGGCCGCGCCGACTGCCGTCCACGCTGTATTCCAAAGGCCTCCACCGATTTGAGCGCCAGCGAAACCACCGACGACTCCGCCAAGTGCAATACCCAGCATTTCCGCATTGGATAGTTTTTGGCCGCAACCGCCCAGAGTCAGGACCAACATTACCGGAATGCAAAATAACTTTTTCATTTCCTGTCTCCTGTTCAATCCGCACGGCCAGGCTATTGGTGGCCGCTCACTTAAGTCCAGTCGAATAGCTGTCGCTACTTTGTCCAACACAGTCAAAAATGGCGGCGATCGGCGTCAGTAACGGGCAGACTTGATAGCTCTGTTCCCGAAACTGAGCGGTTTTGCCAAAACGCCTACATTCATCTCGTGCCAGCTCGTTGATTTGACGGGGGGACGTTGCCCCTTTTGAATAACAGACATTTACCTCTTCCCGGTCTAGAATTCCTGAACGGAAGGTTTCCGACTCTCTGACAAATTCGCGCGAATCATAAATGTAGGCTGCGCCGCCGCTACATCCCGAAATCAAAGAGATTAGCGAAGTCATTAGAATCAAAAGAGGAATTCGAGTAAAGGTCATCATCCGGTTATACTCGGTTTTGATTGAGGAGACAATCGCAGTTCTTTGCATTTCACAACGTGCGGACGACATCAAAATTTCACATCCACCGCATATGAAACGTCCTTCTCATCTACCAAAGACCTATCTGGCTTGATATCTTGATGATGCCCTCTCCTCTCGTGCGATATGAATGTAATAATGGATACCCACGCTGGCAGAACGGGCAATGGTGGATATTTAACAATGATTGATTAACGCCCTGTAACAATCAACGCGATTTGCCAGCTTTCCAAACCAGCTTGATTCAGCTCTACTGTTTTCATCTTGGCCCCGGGTGAAGACGAAATAATCTCGTGACGCTTTTTGAGGTAAGGTTTTGACAAAAGTATTGGTCGTTGACGATGACCTTGAAATTCGCGACATACTGGAATTCCACGTTAGGGACGCAGGATACGAATACCTTCAGGCTGAAGATGGGCGGCAGGCGCTGAAGATTATTGAAGAACTGAGCCCTGATATTGTTATTCTCGATCAGGCCATGCCGGTGATGGACGGTGCCGAAACCTGTCGTCGGATCCGCAATTCCGGACATCATTCTACACTCTACATCATTATGCTGAGCGGTAATACGGATACGGCGGACAAAATTGACGGCCTTGACACCGGGGCAGATGCTTATCTAACCAAACCGCTGGTTCCTGAAGAGTTTCTGGCCCAGATCAGGACCGGGTTGCGGACGCTGGACGATCGCAACTCGTCGATGGCAGATACCCTGACGGGATTGTTTAACCGCCGCTCCTTCGACGCCTTTCTGGATCGGGAAAAGGCTGAAAACGATCGGAATGACAAAGCCTTTTCTCTGGCTTTGCTCGACCTAGATCACTTCAACCGTGTCAATGATGAATACGGCCATGATGTCGGTGATGCTGTGCTGCGTGAGGTTGCCAGCCTCGTCCGCGACAACGCACGCCCCAGTGATTTGCCCTGTCGTTGGAGTGGTGAGAAGTTTGCTTGGCTGATGCCAAAAACAGACTTGGAAAGTGCAAAAGGAGCGGCGGATCGATTACGCCTGTCAATAGCGGAACACCGCTTCGAACGGGTCGGGAGGATGACCGCAAGCCTGGGGGTCGCGTTAGCCAGAAGAAGTGAAGATCCGCGGAAATTGATTAATCGTACCGACGACGCCCTATGCGCTGCCAAAAAGTTGGGCCGCAACCAGGTCGTGGCTGAGGGTGAAGATACCGTAACTCGGGCGGATGGAGTGTCGGAATCTGACAGTTCCCGACAACTTCGAATGTTGGTCGTTGACGATGATTCTCTAATCTGCCGGTACATCTGTACTCTTGGCGAAGAACAGGGGTTCGACGCTGACTACATAACCGACTCCAATGAATTTGTCGCGGCTTACCGGCCCGACATTGATTTGATTGTTCTTGACCTGAATATGCCGGGCATGGATGGCGTTGAGCTGCTGAGGTACTTGTCCGAAAACGATTATAGGGCCGCCGTTGCCCTGATCAGTGCCGTTGATGTTGATATTCTGAACGCGGCGGAAAGTATGGCTTTCGCTTACCGTCTTCAGGTTCTGGGTAGCTGGCAAAAACCACTTGACCCTGAGCAGATCAATTTGATGTTGGATCAAGCGAAAAATCTAACCCGTTCACAAATGAGCAATCTATCCGCAATGGAGATTTTGTCTCCTGGGGGAACTGACGAGCTTCCTACGCTTGATGATTTGCGCAATGCCATCTTCAACCAAGAGCTAGATGTCTATTTCCATCCGCAGATCAGCCTGGAAGGACGTACTGTTTCTGGCCTGGAGGCGCTGGCGCGTTGGAAGCACCAGAGCAAAGGTTTTATTCCTCCTGACTATTTCATCGCATTTGCAGAAAAATTTGATCTTATTGATGACTTGACGCAGTTGGTGGTTGAGAAGGTATGTGGACACTGCAAGGGCTGGCAGGGAAAGTGGGATCCGATTCCGATTTCCATTAATATCTCTGAATCCAATCTCGATAACCTGAATTTTCCGGAACGGCTGTTGGAAACGGTTCAACGTTTTGGTGTGGCACCTTCGACGATCATGATCGAGGTCACGGAGACCAGCCTGGCAACGAATCCCAACCATGTCCTCAACGTATTGACCCGATTACGACTGAAAGGGTTTCAGCTCTCTATTGATGATTTTGGGACCGGTCATTCATCTTTGGCACGCCTGCGCAGAATACCATTTCGCGAACTCAAGATTGACAAAATATTCATTGATGCCTGTGACACGGACCGTGACAGCAGGCTCATCGTCTCCAATACCATGAATCTGGCCCATGGCCTCGGCCTCAAGGTTGTCGCTGAAGGCGTTGAAACCCAAGCGCAGCTTGCTGTTCTGGAAGAGCTGAACTGTGATCATGTTCAGGGGTACCATTTTTCGAAACCCCTTCCCTCAGCCGACTTCGAAAAGTGGTATGAAGATTGGCTCGCAAAATAGGCGTTAGAATTTAATGTTCGTCCATGGACATCAACGCCGCGTTTCCGCCGGCTGCCGTCGTGTCTATTGTCAATGTGCGCTCGACGGCGAAGCGATGAAGGTATCTGGGGCCACCCGCCTTGGGCCCGGTTCCTGACAATCCCTCGCCGCCAAACGGTTGCACGCCAACTGTTGCCCCGATCTGATTGCGGTTCACATAGGTGTTGCCAACGCGAAGGCGGTTATGAATATACCGATGAGTTGAATCGATACGGCTGTGAATACCTAACGTCAGGCCGTAGCCGGTATTTCCAATGGCATCAAGAACCTTGTCCAGTTCATTCGCCGGGTAGCGAATGACGTGCAGGATGGGGCCAAAGACTTCACGTTCAAGCATCGCCAGATTGTCGATTTCATAAGCTCTGGGTGCAAAGTAAGTGCCTTTCACGCAGTCGTCGTGAAGTTTGACCTGGCATAACAGCTTGCCCTCCCGGTCCATACGTTCCGCATGGGCGACCAGCAGGCGTCGGGCGTCTTCGTCGATGACCGGACCGACATCGCTCGACAGAAACGCAGGATCACCGACACTGAGTTCTTGCGTCGCCCCCGCCAGCATTTCAATCAGTTTGTCGGCGATGTCGTCTTGGACAAACAGTACTCTCAACGCAGAACAGCGCTGACCGGCAGACCGAAACGCCGAGAATACGGCGTCTTTAACGACTTGCTCTGGCAGTGCGGTTGAATCAACGATCATGGCATTCTGTCCGCCGGTTTCGGCGATGAGTGGAATAATCGCTCCGGTTCGGTTGGCGAGGGCCAGGTTTATGGCTTTCGCTGTTTCCGTAGAGCCGGTAAAGGCGACCCCGGCTATCCTGGGGTCGGAAACAAGTGGGGCACCAACGGAGGGGCCGTCGCCGGGCAGCAAATGGAGGACGTTTTTCGGGATACCTGCCTGATAGAGAAGCTCAACGGCCTTGGCCGCGATTAACGGTGTCTGTTCCGCCGGTTTGGCAATGACCGTATTGCCCGCCGCCAGGGCGGCACTGGCCTGCCCTAGAAAGATCGCCAGCGGAAAATTCCAGGGGCTGATGCAGACAAATATACCGCGTCCATGCAGGCTCAGGTCATTGGTTTCACCGGTCGGCCCTGGCAGGCGTTCCGGGGCGGAGAAATCAGCCCGGCAACGGGTTGCATAGTAGCGTAAAAAGTCGACGGCTTCACGAATTTCGGGAACCGAGTCAGCGAGTGTTTTTCCACCCTCACGGACACACAGTGCCAGCAGTTCCGCCATGTTCTCTTCCAGCAACTCAGCTGCCCGTTCCAAGGCGCCCGCCCGCTCGCAAGCCGGTGTCGTGTCCCAATCTGGGGCTGATTTTTGGGCGGACGCAAGGGCACGCTCCACATCTTCGGGTGTGGAATTTTGCACACGACCGACCTCCACCGATAAGTTTCTGGGTTCGAATATGGGGCTGGCAGGTGCCTTTCCCATCTGAGGTGCGGCATGCCAACTGCCGTCAAACCTGGCGAGTTCATCCGTTAAACGTCGAAGGATACGGCCATCGCTCAGGTCGAGTCCGGCAGAGTTTATGCGTGCTGTGCCATACAGGTCGCATGGCAGCGGAATGGCTGGGTGCGGTTTGACGTCCAGACGGTTGACGATTGTCCGGGGATTGGCGACCAATTCGGAAATCGGCGCGTTTTCATCAATGATCCGGTTAACAAATGAGGTGTTTGCGCCGTTTTCAAGCAGGCGGCGGACCAAATAGGCCAACAGGTCTTCATGGGTGCCGACGGGGGCGTACACCCGACACGATACCCGGCCCTCTGACGTGTCGACAATTTGGCCGTACAACGTTTCACCCATACCGTGGAGGCGCTGAAATTCAAACCCCTGGTGGTCACCGGCCATTTCCAGAACCGCAGCAATGGTATGGGCATTATGAGTGGCGAACTGCGGGTAAAATGAACCGCGTGCCGCCAGCAGTTTTTTGGCGCAGGCCAGAAAACAAACGTCTGTTGAGGCCTTGCGCGTGAACACGGAGTATCCATCCTGCCCTTCTTCCTGGGCGCGCTTGATTTCCGTGTCCCAATAGGCGCCTTTGACGAGACGGACCATAAGGTGACGATCATGGCGTTTAGCCATATCCGCCAACCAGTCAATAACGTAAATCGCCCGCTTCTGATACGATTGCAGTGCAAGACCAAAACCGTTCCAGCCCTTCAGCGAGGCGTCGCCGGAAACCTGCTCGATGATGTCCAAAGACAGATCCAGCCGATCGGCCTCTTCGGCGTCAACGCAGAGACCGATATCAACGGCTTTCGCTTTTTGCGCCAGTCCCAGCAGTATCGGCACAAGTTCAGCCATCGCCCGTTCACGCTGCGCCTCTTCATAACGAGGGTGAAGCGCCGAAAGCTTAATCGATACCCCGGGAGCGGCATATACGTCCCGCCCTTTGGCCTGGATGCCGATGGCTTCAATGGCATTCTCGTAGGCTTTAAGGTAACGTTCCGCATCTCGACTGGTCATTGCGGCCTCACCCAGCATGTCGAAGGAATGGGTATACCCCTGCCCCTCTGCGTCAGACGACCGTGACAGGGCTTCGTCGATGTCGCGGCCCATGACAAATTGGCGGCCAAGAATTTTCATGGCCTGCAACATGGCCTGACGAATGACCGGCTCGCCGCTTCGCTGGACGAGATTTTTAAGATATCCACCGACATCTTCGGATGCTTTCTCGTCCAACTGGACAACCCGTCCGGTCAACATCAATGCCCAGGTGGAGGCGTTGACAAAAATCGAGCCGCTTTGCCCGAGATGACGTTCCCAGTCCGCATCGGCAATCTTGTCTTTGATCAATCTGTTGCCGGTTTCCGCATCGGGAATGCGCAGCAGCGCTTCAGCCAGACACATCAGCGTCACGCCTTCCTGATTGGACAGCTGATATTCATGGAGAAAGGCATCCAGACTGCCACCACCAAGTCCCTTCTGTCGAACGCCCTCAACCAGCTTTGAGGCGTGCGCCTCAATTCGTTTTTCGGCATCCGCCCCGATCATTGAGACGTCAGTCAAATGCTGAACAATCGTCGTTTCGTCGGCTCTGTAATGATCTTCTATGACCTGACGTAATGGCGACGGTATGGGGGGGGTGCCAACAAATTTCACGACCGTGCTCCTAAAAATGAGATATTTCGCTATATTTAGCAGCTATGGCGGAGAATTAGTGACTGTTGTCCGTAAATTGACAGAGTGTTATGCTGAAATTTGTTTTTATTTGAAATTTTATACTGTGAATGAAATGCCTTCTTCCACACCGAACGAACGCCTTTCTCTGGATGCCATCGATTACCGGATTTTGCGAGAGCTGCAAAATGACGGCAGGATGTCCAATCTGGAGCTGTCGCGCCGGGTCAATCTAAGCCCGACACCTTGCCTGACACGGGTTCGGCGATTGGAGACGGAAGGCGTGATTACCGGCTATGCGGCCTTTGTCGCACCCGAAAAACTTGATGCCAGTTTACTGGTTTTTGCCGAAGTGGTGTTGGACAGAACGACAGAAGAGGTGTTCGAGCGGTTTGGTAAGGCCGTGCGTAACATGCCACAAGTCATGGAATGTCACATGGTATCGGGTGGGTTTGATTATCTGATCAAAGCCCGCGTTCGTGATATGGCGGATTACCGGGATTTTCTGGGAAAATCTCTTGTTGATTTGCCAAGTGTGCGTGAAACCCACACCTATGTGGTTATGGAAGAAGTGAAATGCACGACGGCAATACCGGTTCCTCCTTCACATATGTGAACTTTGCCGTGCATCGGCATGTGTGAGCGGGTAGTTTTGGCTGTCTTATAAAAGTTTCGGAGACAGGTATGACCCTTCCCGTTCTGGTCGGTATTTCAGGTGCCAGCGGTGCTATCTACGGCGTCGAATGTCTTCGTATGCTGAATGAACTGAAGATTCCCGTACAATTGATTGTTAGCGAGTTGGGCGCGCAGACACTTGCCATCGAGCTCAATATGACGGTCAACGATCTCCGTCAATACGCTGAAGATGTGCATAGTAACAAAGACCTGGCAGCAGCGGTCGCCAGCGGCTCCTACCGTACACGCGGTATGATCGTTGCCCCCTGTTCCATCAAAACACTATCCGGCATCGCCAACAGTTATTCGGGTAATCTTTTGATTCGGGCAGCGGATGTAATGCTGAAAGAGCGACGCCCGCTTGTTCTGATGGTTCGTGAAACGCCGCTGCATAAAGGGCATCTGGAGCTGATGGTAAAAGCCGCCGATCTGGGCGCTGTTATCCACCCGCCCCTGCCGGCCTTTTACAACAAGCCGGCAACGATTGATGAAATTGTTCGCCATAGCGTCGGACGTGCGCTGGATCAGCTGGGCATAGAGCATGATCTAATCGGGCGATGGCCAAATGAAGTAAGTTGACTGTCAGGGTGGTGTCAGGTTTCTAAGGTTATAAAGGTGAATAAACGTACATCTTGTACGATTACGCTAGCTGTGTTCGGAATAAATCTTAGTCTTTGAGCTTCTATGGCAATTAAATCACTATTCGGTAATCTGTTCAAAAAACCCGATGAAGGGCCTTCCGTTCAGGAAATTGACGCCGAACTGGCGGCGGCCGTGCGTTCCATTGAAGGTCACGCCACCGTAGACGTAGAGGCCGAGAAGGTGCTCCAGACCGGCTGGGGGAAACCGGGTGATATGGTTTACATCATGAGCCTGTCTCCCATTTACGAAATTTTGGGTTCACGCATCGGCCGCACGGCAACCAATCTTCGTGATACCTGCAAAGAAGTCTTCAATAAGTATGTACGCCATGGAATGGGACAGACATCGTTTGTCGGCGATAATTTTTTCATGCGCTTCTATACGCTGGATGATTCCGAAGGTTTTCATCGGGCAGCGATTATCACCAATGAAATTGGTGCCAGTATTCTTGGCGACCGCTTCCAGAAGGTGGACGTCCCGGATCTGGTGATTGCAGCTGAAACGCAACATGTCACAAACGACGACGGATCGCTCAATCTGGAAAAATCAGAAGCGGCCATAAGTTCAGGCGGTGCCGAAGTTGACCGGACCCCAAAGGATCGCCTGAAAAGTGTCCAGGTCGCCTTCTACCCAACCTGGAGCCCGGCACAGGAAATGGTCGAGACATATGCTTGCTACGCGCGGCGCAAGTCTTCGCATGGTCTGCTTTATGGCAACGCCGTGTATCCGGAGTCTACATCTGACCCCCTGAGCATTCTGATCGACGGCAAGATGGCAAAACTGGCCGTGCGTGATATGGCGACCCTGTCTCATTTTAATTGGGATGTGAACCTGTTTTTGCCGTTACGCTTTTCGACACTTCGAAGTCGTCATGCCGAAGGTATTGCCCGGATTTTCGGCGAGATATCACCCCCATGGCGCCAAAAACATTTGATCTTCGAGATCCTCGATATTCCCGACAATGCCACGGCGAAACATCTGGCCCCCATCGTCGAATGGACAAAAGTGCACGGTCATGGGGCGGCAGTTCGTTCCTCAATCACTTCTCCGCAACTGGATCGGATCGCCGCAGCCGGTGCTGAATACGCTTGTTTTGATTTCGATGAAAGCAAGGATCAGGCCCCCGACTTCAAGGAATATGTTTCACAGGCCCATGCCGCAGGACTGCAAGCGGCGTTGTGGAATGTCAGTGAACACCATGCACTGGAAACGTTAATCGGTGCCGGGTTTGAACTGATGAACGGTAATGCTGTGATCGAACCGACAGGTGCCGTAGACAATCGCCGCGAACTGACCCAGAACCGTTTGATGTCGGGATATTGATCTTTTTCTTTAAAGGTTTTGATAATACGTCCGACTTCGACGGTTTGGCATAAACTCTCCCCTCCCTTTCCGTTCATACCGATAATAATTCCAGTACAATGTTATTGGTATTTTTATTCAACTTAAAATGGTTATGTGTTATGTTGCACATATATTACATTTATTTATACCATATTTTAGTGTGATTCTAATTCAACAGCATCTGTCTGTTAGTTAAATCCTTCGGGGTGAGAGTTCTTTTAAGACATTGGAGATACTAACGGATTCGTAGGCATGAAATTTCAAACCAACGAAAGCGGAGGTAAGATATGGCACTCTACGCGTTTGACGGAACCGGGAATGAAGACAATCCTGGAGAAGGTGAAGATACAAATGTTTTAAAATTTTCCAGAGCTTACGACGGCGCGTCAGATGACTTTTATGTGGAGGGCGTTGGCACGCGGTTTTGGTTGATCGGCACCATATTTGGCGGGGCTTTTGGTGCTGGCGGACATGAACGACTAAAAGAAGCCTGGGATAAACTCGAAGCAAATTTTCGCGCCGGAGACCGGGTCATTGATATAATCGGCTTCAGTCGTGGTGCGGCACTTGCGCTGGAATTTGCAAATGAGGTCCACGATAAATTAGTCAACGGCGAACAGGCTCCGTCGATCCGCTTTCTTGGCCTTTGGGATACTGTCGCCTCTTTTGGATTGCCCGGGAATAACGTCAATCTCGGATTTGAACTGACGATCCCGGTTAACGTGCAGACCTGCCGCCACGCCATATCTTTGGATGACCGTCGTTTTACATTTCCTCTGACCCGCGTAACGCAAGATAAACTCAGTGGCCGTGACCTGCTTGATGTCCAGGAAGTCTGGTTCCGCGGTTATCATTCGGATGTCGGGGGTGGAAACGACAACGAAGGGTTGTCGAATATCGCGCTCTATTGGATGTACCGTCGCGCACAGGATGCAGGCCTTGAATTGGATGGCGAACTCGTCAACTCGGCGATGGCGGTGCGGGATCCGCAGGCCACGCCTAAGACACCCGGAATGGACCGTAGCCCCAATAAGAAACGCACAATCCGGCCAACGGACTTGGTGCATAGCAGTGTGTCGAGGGTTGAACAGGCAGACAGGTTCCCAGCCAACAATCCACCTGTTGGGCTTGCTGTCACCGACGATGACGGAAACAACTTACCCAATGGTTTCGAAGAATAACTTAGGGCGGATTACGACAAATTTGGAGGTGTGAATCGTATTTGAGGAGGGGGAAATGAAGAACATTGTGCTGCTATCAGATGGCACCGGAAATGGTGCAGCAAAAAAGAACCAGACCAACGTCTGGCGCCTATACCGAGCGTTGAATCTTCATCGTAAAGATCAAATAGCCTTTTACGATGATGGGGTTGGCTCACAGGAGTTTCTGCCGTTCAAGATTCTCGGAGGTGCGCTAGGGCTTGGCTTAAAGCGCAACGTGATTGATCTATATAAGTTTCTTTGCCGGAACTACGAACCTGACGCTGGGAATGGTGATGCAGACAAAATCTATCTTTTTGGTTTTAGCCGCGGCGCATTTACCGTCCGGGTTCTAGCAGGGTTGATCGCCCATTGTGGTCTCTACACAGGTTATAAGGACGAGAACGATCTTCACGAAACGGCCAGAACCAATTACGGAGCTTTTCGCTCCAGTTTTAAACATGGTTACCTGACCCGGCCCTTCCGTGTTTTTTTTGCGGGCAAACCGAGTGAAGCAGGCACGGTAAAACCTCAGATCGAATTTATTGGCGTGTGGGATACCGTTGACGCCTATGGTCTGCCGATTGATGAGCTGGCCATTCTTTGGGACAGTCTCATTTTCCCCATTCGCTTTCCGGACCAGAGACTATCGATAAAGGTCAAACGAGCTTGTCACGCCGTATCCATTGATGACGAACGCCACACATTCCACCCGGTTCTGTGGGATGAAAGTAAAGAAGGGGAATGGACCCAAGATGGGTTGGTTGAAGCCGACCGAATTGAACAGGTTTGGTTCGCCGGCGTTCATTCCGACGTTGGTGGCGGCTACCCCATGAACGACCTGTCGCTGGTCCCGCTCGACTGGATGATGTCAAAAGTCGAAGCTAAAGACCAGAAGAGTGACGGCCTGCATTTCATCCCTCAATTCCTCCAGGAAATTAAAAGTCATTCAGACTGGAACGGCGTGCAACATGATTCGCGAGCTGGCTTGGGGGCGTATTATCGATATAAACCACGCGAGATCGAACGATTATGTAACGATCCTGATAACAAGGTATCGATTGAACGTCCAAAAATTCATCGAGGCGTCTTGGAACGGATCAAACGAAATGCCGTTCCTTATGCGCCCGTGGGGCTACCAAAATCATATGATGTCGTTTCGACGCCACATGATGTCAAGTCGACAGCTGAACAGCCAAAGACTTTTGAAACTTCGTCTGAGGCGAGAAAGAGATCCGATGCACTGAACCATGCGTTAGACATCGTCTACTGGCGGAGATGGCTATACGCCGCCTTCCTATTGACGACTCTTTCATTGATAGTTGCTGTGGAATTCCTGCTTGATCCGGATGAGAACGGAAGTTGTGCGGGTATTGCCTGTCTATTCGCTCCGCTGTTGGAATATGCGATAGATGCGTTGCCTAATTTTGTGGCGGATTGGCTAGAGGCATTAAAGCAGAACCCACGCGTCTTAGTCGGGTTTCTTTTCGGTTTTGCGATCTTGATTGTTCTTAAAATCAGATTGTTGGATCAGACGAACAAGAAAGCCACGGCGGCGTGGGCCGCTTTGAAAGGCAGAGGCAGTCCCCCGGACTGGACGCCCAGTGCGACCTCAAGATTCCGAAACGCTGCACGTTCAAAATTTGGAATGGCCGTCAAATGGGGCGCCGCATCCGCCGTCCTGATTTTGATCCTTGCGATATTTTTGCTGCTTGCCGGGCGTGGTGCATATCAATTCCGCAGCATCACCGGATTTTTATGCGAGAATTCTGCAACAACGATAACGGAAAATACCAAACCCGTTTCCTTTAAAATTAATAACCCCTGCTTTGCGACTAGCTTGCCAATGAAGAAGGGGGAAACGTATCGTTTTGAAGTGAAACCCGCAGTCTGGAAAGACGGTCCAACCCATAAAACCGGACCGGATGGTTTTGAACACAAAGACCTGAAAATTTGGGTGCCGCTTCGCCGCCATACGTCAGAAAAGTGGCTGACGCTTATGGGGCGTGTAAACAGCACTGGCAGTGAACATTTTGCCATAGGAACCGGCCTTCAAGCGTATACAGCGAAATCGGATGGAGAACTCTTTCTCTATGTCAACGACGCTGTCTTTGGGCTCTTCCCCGGACGTTATTGGGCTTGGCCCTATTTCTGGACAAAAGGCAAGAATGAAGGAGTGGCAACCGTCACGATTTCGCAGGTTATGGTCATGAACTAGATCCCTTCTGAGTTCCAAGAAGGGGGATTGGTTGTTTCCCACACATCAAACCAACGAAAAATATCATTATTCAAAAGAACAGGAGCCTTTTATGTCTATTCGATCTTTCAGAAATGTCTCGGCCTCGCTCTTGCTGGTAACGCTGCTGGGGGGATGTAATTCGACGGGTGATAATCTTAGATTAACCACCAGTGGAGGCGTGGCAAAAACATGTGTATCTAATCTGGTCGAGGGCGCGACAGATATGGATAATGTTAATTTTCTGATACAGGCTTGTCTGGGTGACGCTGTCAGTCCGTTAGCAAAAATTACCAGATCTCACATAGCGACATTGATTCTCGCCAACTACGGTGAACGTTCGATTAGAAAATTTCAAAATATCGACCCGGAACACGCCTCCGCAGATGCATTGCTTTTGCAGCATAGAATCGAGAAAGCGGTTGATAAGCTTTCAAAGAGTTTTGTAGCGGAAAAAACGGGTCGTAGCGAAAAGGTATTGCGGGGCATTTTCCCAACTTACAGAGAACTTTCTAACGCACCGACTGCCGAAGTTCAACTGTATGGCGTCGTCCGTGCGGCCCTAGCTCCTGCCGCACGAAGAACCAAATCGGCAATCAAATCATACATTACGGCATCGACAGGTGGGGCGGCCGGAATTCTACGCGAAGTGATTAGCCGACGGCGGACGATCAAAGCAAAGTATATTGAAATTCGAAAAACTCTTAAGTTGGGAGAAGCGGCTACAATCGATACCGCGTGTTTGCTGAGTTATATCGATTCCAAAAGCAATGTCGGCGTAGAATACGATGCGGGGTCTTGTCCAGACTCCTATCCGCGTAACATTATGGAAGATAAGTTTTTGTGGAATGCTGTAAACAGCTGGTTAGATCATACCCGTAAAAAATTGACGGAGTTGGCTGACTCTGCATGAGTATAAAATGTTAATCGGATTGCCCTAACTATACAGCGCCCTCGCTTGCGTCGGCGTCAATGGAGCTATCTTACAAACATCCAGGTTCTGGCGGACGTGTTCTGGCTGTTTCATGCCGACCAGTGCCGTTGCGACCGCTGGAGCAGAGCGTGTGAACTGGAGCGCGCGTTGGTAATCATTGAGACCCTCGCCCAATTCCTGTCGCAGGTTCGCCGGCAACTCTGGAATTTTGGCCTGCCCAATTGATCCGCTTGAAATGGCGCGAATACCCAGCGCCAGTGCGGCGCGTACGGCCGGAAAATTGTCTTTTCCAACTGTTTGATTAGCGGTTCTCAGGCCCTCAAGAGCACCCAGATTGACCGGCAACTGGATAAACCGAAAATGATCTTGTTCGCCATTAGCTGCACGCCGGGCAAGGGATTTGGTTTTTTGCAGTGACATATAGGCGGGTTTGTCTGCCGGAAGACGAAAGGCGTTCCAGGAAGCAATGCCGTAAGCGCCAATTTTACCTGCTTTTACGGCCCCCTCCAACATCCGAAAGGCATCCAGAATTCGTTGCTCAAAAACATCTTTATCAACGTTGCCGGCTTGTGATTCCGGGTTGTGAAGGTAATAGACATCAATGTTTTCCAGTCCCAGATTCTCGAAGCTACGGTCCATCTGCCACTCGAGATAGTCCGGATGCATGCAATGAGAATTGCCGACCATATCATGCTCGGTAACGTCGCCAACCTGCCCGGCCACGTCTTTCAGGAAACCCGGTGCACCATAAGGCAAGTAACCGCCTTTGGTGCAAAGGATAACTTCATCACGGCTGCAGGCTCCGTCCCCGATTAATTGTGATAACGCTAAACCGATACTTTTTTCGGCGCGTTCGCTGCGGTAGTTACTCGCCGTATCAATGACATTGATGCCACCTTTGACTGACGCGATGACCGCATCGGCAACACTACGATCCGTCGGATCGTCTCTGGCCCCTAAATAGGTGCCAATACCAACGGATGACCACTGCTGATCACCAATTTTATGAAAATGTGAATCCGGACAGGATGAACGCTCTCGGAATCTACGTGTCCCTTCCGCCGTGGCTCGCCCAGAGTGTGCCATGATTAGGATGCCGCCTGTAACCGAATGATCGCGTCACAAATCTCCCGCACGGCCCCTGCCCCACCCGGCCGACGGGTGACAATGTCAGCCACGTCGAGAACATCGTCGACGGAATCTGCCACGGTGATGGACAGCCCAATGTGCTCCATGATGGCAAGATCGTTAACATCATCTCCGATGTGGGCAACGTCTTCCATGCCGATCCCCAGGTCATCACAGAGTTTGCGCAAGACTGATAACTTGTCATGCACATCGGTGAAAACATGCTTGATCCCCAGCCGGTTGGCGCGGTGTTCGATGCCGCCGGGGCGACCGGCGGAAATGATGGTTACCTGAACGCCCGTGTTCATCAGCCGTACTATGCCCATGCCATCCTTGGCATTGAACTTACGGTAGGTGTTTCCGTCATCGGCGTAATAAATCCCGCCATCGGTCAGGACACCGTCCACATCGAGAGACAGCAGTTTGACGCGGCGAAGCGCGTCGTCGTTGGTTGTAAGTGACATTCTGGGTGAGTGATCCGTTTAGTGAATACATGAACAGCTCTTGGTACCACGGAGATCGTCATTGAGCAAAACCAACAAGCAGGCTTGCAAACTTCCAATGTCTAATGCATGACAATGAGGGTGCCATCTGGTAGTAATTTGCATTCAGGTGCTTAATTGCCGATTTAAGTCTTTCTCCACTAACTGAACACAGGAATTCTGCATGTCTTCTAAACCGCATTTTCAATGGGATGATCCGTTTCTGCTGGATACTCAACTGGAAGAAGATGAACGCATGATTCGCGATACGGCTCATGACTTCGCTCAGGAGAAACTGATGCCGCGGGTTCTGGAAGCTAACCGGCATGAGACCTTTGATCGGGAAATTATTAATGAAATGGGCGAATTGGGCTTGCTGGGCCCAACGATCCCGGAAGAGTACGGTGGCGTTGGCGCCAATAACATTTCTTATGGTCTGATCGCCCGCGAGATTGAGCGAGTTGATTCGGGGTATCGGTCAGTCATGAGTGTGCAGTCATCATTGGTCATGCACCCTATTCACGCCTACGGTAGTGAGGGTCAGAAACAGAAATTTCTGCCGAAACTGGCGACAGGAGAAATGGTTGGGGCCTTCGGGCTGACGGAACCTGATCATGGATCCGATCCGGGCGGAATGAAGACTCGCGCCGAAGCGGCGGACGGCGGGTACCTTTTGACCGGCTCGAAGATGTGGATTTCCAACGCTCCCATCGCTGACGTGTTTGTCGTTTGGGCCAAACTAGACGGAGTCATTCACGGATTTTTACTGGAAAGGGGAATGGACGGCCTGTCGACACCAAAGATTGAAGGTAAAATGTCGCTGCGCACCTCGATCACCGGTGAGATTGTTATGGACAAGGTGTTCGTTCCTGAAGAAAACCTGATGCCCGGTGTTAAAGGCCTTGCCGGGCCGTTTGGGTGTCTCAACAAAGCCCGTTACGGAATTGCATGGGGAACGCTGGGGGCCGCTGAATTCTGCTGGCACGCGGCACGCCAATATACGCTTGATCGCAAGCAGTTTGGTCGGCCGCTGGCCGCCAATCAATTGATCCAGAAAAAACTGGCCGACATGCAAACGGAAATCGTATTGGGACAGCAGGCTTGCCTTCGGGTCGGACGTTTACTGGACGAGGGCAACTGCCCGCCTGAAAACATCTCGATGATTAAACGCAACTGCGCCGGCAAGGCATTGGATATTGCTCGCATGGCCAGAGATATGCATGGCGGCAATGGGATATCTGACGAATTTCACGTCATTCGCCATATGATGAACCTGGAAACCGTGAATACCTACGAGGGCACTCACGATATTCATGCCCTGATATTGGGCCGTGCGCAGACCGGGCTGCAAGCCTTCACCGGCGCTTGATATTATTACGGAAGATTAGTTTTAACAGCGTAGTGTTGATGCGCTCCACCGGCTGAAAGAAGACCTCATCGAGTTTTTCGCTTAGCGCCCTGGCGATGAGTGCCGCAAAAAAGGCGATCAAGAACGAGGCCGCCATATCGAGTGGAAAATGCACGCCTAAATAAATGCGAGCCCAGGCAACAACTATTCCCAAACCGGAGATGACGCCACCATACCAGCGAAGCGTACGGGTAAAGAGAAGAGCAAATCCAAGCGACAGCAGAAATGTAACATGATCACTGGGAAACGAGGTTTCCAGTCCATGAGAAAGTAGGGAGTTCCCAATTCCCATTTCGAACGGGCGCGGTACATAAATAAGGAATGCGATTGAAAAATTTACAACAAGCCCCAGTCCAAGCGCTATCCCGGCAATCATAAGAGACCGTCGAATTTCGATTGATCCGGAAAACCAGCGCCAGACAAGAATACCGATTACCAGCCAGGGAGAGAAAACAGCAAACGCCTTTGCGATCAGGACTACTGCGTCATTAGCCCCCTCTGGGGCATTGATGAAACCAAACAAAGCCAGGTTCCATGGGAAGGATAACTCCATTATATTTCTTTCCGTTGTTTTTATTTAATCCGCTTTTCTTTATCCGGGCACGGATAACTGCTGCGGGGAACGATTAACCAAAAAGCATCTTTTGCAGAAGACCTTGAGACTGGAATCAGGCAAATTTTTCTGTCTGACTTCAGCAATGCAGCATATTTTTGGATTGTCTTTGGCGGCAAGGGTGCGTCACGCAGGACGTTAACGCCTAAAAACGGGTGTGTTACCCATTCTTCGGTGATCGATCCGCCCAGGATACTTGAATATTGTGATTGCTCTCCAACATCAACCGGAGTTTGCCATAGGCGGAAGATATAGCGTCGCCCTTCGGTGAAAGATGGCGTACTCATTGTAAGTATTGCTGGAGTGCCATTATGCAGCAAAGGAAGCGGGATCAGGGACGTCAGCGCCTTTTTCCCGTTGTAAAACTGCGTTGCCTGACGCCATTCCAGGGTTGGGGTTGATGTCCAGCCATTAGATTGAAGCACCGTCTCAATTGTTTCCGGGGAAGCTGCAATCTGGAATGTTAGTGGTTCTTCATATTCCCCCTTCAAATCGATTCTCGCTGAAGGAATTTGCTTCCAACCGCCGGTAAGCCAATCGGACATAGATACCGAAATCACCTGTCTTTGGGGTTGATAGCGCGCCAGATTTTCACGAAAGGAGATAGTGCCGTAAATGCCCCATACTGAGACCAGTGCTACTGACGTTATCAGTGCAAGAAGGCCTGAGCGAGGGACAGGTTTAGAGCTATTCTCTACGAACAAGCCGAACAAGGATGCCATTATCCAGCCAAATAACAGACCACCCATCACATCCGACGGCCAGTGTGCGGATAGGTAGATGCGCGACAATCCCACCAGTAAGGATATTGTTAGAACTGACGCCCAGATCGCGGCCTGGGTTTTTTGTGATAACCCGCGTGTCCCAATGACTGCTATCAAGCCCCATATGAGTGCAGAAAAGGCGGCGTGACCGCTGGGGAATGAGAAAGATTCGGCTCCGGAATACAGATCAAACGGGCGTGGTTTGTGAAGCAGTGTTTTGAGCGTGGGGATGAAAACCGCCGTAGTCACGAATACGAACACCGCCATACCGGCTGTCCGCCAGGCTTTCAAAATCAATAATCCAACAACAAGTGTTGTACATGCCCAAAAAATGACAGTCGTGTCCCCCATTGAGGTTAAGGCGGTCATAATTTGATCACCAATTGGATTTCGAAAACCCTGGGTCAGGGCATTCAACGCCACATCCATACGGACTAATGGGTCGTTGGTGACGACGTCTTCGAAAATTTTTGCAAAGGAAAGAACAAGGCCTAGTGTCAGAATGATCCAGACCGTGCTGGTCGAGGCTGGTCGAGACTCAGGACCAAAGAACAAAGTTGCTATACCCGCCACCTGCTTTGGGCCGCGTCGCAGCTTTTTGACGAGTTGGTGGAGCCCTTTTTCAATGCTCGGCAGAATGAGGCGCACGGTTATGTGCCCGAAGACCAATGCCGAGACAAAAATGATGCCGAACACACCCAACATTACAGCGACTCGACTGCTTACTTGATTGATGGCTGTGAATGCCAGACCAACCCCCGCTGCGGGAAGAATGTTCATTAAAGCCCAACCGATGGCGGAAAGCACGTTGGCCACATAAAATTGAACGGGGTTCATTCCGAGCATTCCTGCGGCCACCGGGACGACCGCCCTTGTGAAAGGCAAAAACCGACCAATTACAATGCTCTTCCCGCCGTTTTTCTGGAAAAATTCTGTCCCTTTCTCCAAAAACCCAGGATGCGAACAAAAGGGCCAGATCGTTTTCAGATGACTACCGTATTTGTTCCCTAACCAGTATGAAGCTCCGTCACCGACGATTGCGCCCATCGTACACCAAAGTACCAAAACCCAAATATTTGCACCAAACGAAGCCGCGATCGCCGATATGGCCAATACGATTGACATCCCTGGGAACAAGGACCCGATGAAGGCCATGGATTCCAGCGCTGTGGCGGTGAAGATAACAATGCCAACCGAGTGAGGATGAATAGAGATAAACGATGTGAGCGCGTTTATCGTTTCTGTGATCATCCGTTAAGCCTTATTTGACGGAGCGTGAAAACGGCTATCCCGATGAATTTCGGCTAGCATATCTGGCTGCGTGTGAAGGTTGGTCTGGTGGAGGAAAAATTAATATCAAAATAAACAGGATTATCAATTTGTCATTGTATATCCCATCAGTCGATATCAGTCGGTGAGCACTAAAAGGGTAAGACGTAAGGCCCGAAAATGGCCTCGTGACCAAACAGAAATCCGGTATATAGAGTAATACTGAGCAGTGTTTGCCACCATCTGATCTCGCCTTTCTCGACCTTGGCACGACCGCTCATTATTGCGCCCAATGGGATATGGGATGTAACGGCCATATAATCGCGCCAGCGATCACCGAGCCTCTCAGTTCTTCGATGATCGATATGGCTGGCCCCCAGCAAGGCCAAAGCGGCAAGAGAACCGAAGAAAATGATGCCTTCGAGATGGCCGTTGGAGAGCGTGTGGGAAATTCCCCAAAGCGCTGTTCCCCACATAACCGGGTGGCGGGTGATTTTCAGGATGCCTACGGCACCACCATCAAGGCCCTTTTCTTCCATATCCATGATGCCGGGGTTAGGGGTAGTCGCGCCACACACCGTTAGAAAAACAGCAAACAACATCACCGTCAGCGAGCCGTGCCGTATGGAGGTGTGAGCGTCCCAGAGAACTGTTCTAGGCATATCACCGTAGGTTGTTACCATCCAGAACATAAGGGCGATAGAAATTAGTGAATACGCGCCGCGGAACCCCCACTTCCCTAACAACTGGCGAAGAGGGGTGCGGATGGGGGGGTGAGATAATAAAAGGTGGCTCACCACAAACAGGATGCTCGCGGAAACCAGTTGCAACATTGCATCAGTCATCAAGCAGTCTAGTCGTCACACGCCCTGGAATTCAACTTTCAATTTTGCGTTGCCTTTGTTGAAGGACGATGGGCAAATCAGCCCCCCTGTTTTCTCTGAGCGGAGCCCGTGGTATGCCCTGGATTTTGTTAATTCTGGCCGTCGTCTGTGAAGTTTTCGGCACCCTTTCTCTCAAACTATCCAACGGCTTTAGCGCTCCGGGTCCAAGTATTGCGGTTGTCGCAGGATACACTCTCAGTTTTATTTTACTGGCCCGTGTGCTGAAAACCATGGAAGTGGGCGTCGCTTATGCGGCGTGGTCAGGATTGGGGACAGCGCTGGTTGCCATTGCCGGAATTTTTATTTTTGGCGAATCCGCTACTCTCGCGAAGGCTGTCTGCATCACTATGATTGTCGGAGGTGTGGTCGGGTTACATTTCTTTAACGCCGGGGCCGGTGTCTAGGTCGTGGTATTGTTGTTTACTGGACTTGAATCCAGCACCTCTTCAGGTGGAAGGCTGTCACGCGTGACCACATAGATGCCGCCTGGCACCATGATCAGGGCCATGAGAATAGGCATCATCAGACTTTCCGCGACAAAGAAGGTTAGGTAACTAAAACTCAGCGACATCATGGTCACAGCTAAAATTTTGGCGCGCAAGGGAATGACCCGGTGATTGTGCCAGTGGCGAATGGCAGGGCCAAACTTCGGGTGGTTCCATATCCAGCTCTGAAATCGCTCGGAACTGTTGGAAAATGCCCAAAAAGCTACGATCAGGAATACGGTCGTTGGCAACCCTGGGACAACGATACCGACCAGTGCAATGATAACATTCAACCAACCAAAAGCGATCAGTGCCCATCGTGCCCAGCAGTTTGATAATTTTGTATTTGTAATTGGTTTCATATTGTCCATCTGGACGACCTTGCGTCATAAACACGTAAATATTATGAAAATCAGGCGTGTTTCCTTGAACGGCCTAAAATTATACAAACAGTGATCCCGACCAATCAACCCTCAGTGGATGAAACCGTATGAACAGTCGTAACATCATGCCCTTACCCTTCGGAGCTGAAATCGATAATGAAGGAATTTGGTGCCAGGTTCTTAACCGATGTCAGGGTCCCGGTAAACGCCCAGCCCTGTTCCTTGACCGTGACGGCGTGATTGTTGAAGAAGTTCACTATCTCCATCGGGTCGAAGATGTAAATCTGATCGAGGGGGCCACAGATATCATAGCCCGCGCAAACTCTCTTGGCGTGCCGGTCGTTGTGGTCACCAACCAGGCCGGCATCGGATACGGTAAGTATGGCTGGAAAGAGTTCGCTGACGTGCAGGAGCGGATCATCGACGAGCTGGCCGCAGCTGAGGCATTTATAAACGCCGTATTTGCCTGCCCTTTCCATGCCAGGGGGAAAGCTCCGTATCAGCACCCCGATCATCCTGGACGCAAGCCCAATCCCGGTATGTTGATTAGGGCCGGCGCACGTTTACCCCTAGACCTTGCGCACTCCTGGATCGTCGGTGACCGGGCCGGAGATCTGGAAGCCGGGAAAAATGCCGGCCTTGCTGGTGGTATGCACGTCAAAACCGGACACGGTGAAGAAAGCGCGGAACAGCTTGCTGCCAAGGCCCTGGCCAGCGCTAAGTTTAAAGTGTTTCAGGCAAATCAAATTTCCGATGCGGAGGAGCACCTGCACATTTTATCCAGCACTTAGAAACGGCTTAAGTCCTGAATATTTTATGAGGGGCCAGAACCACCTGATTGCGTCCCGTGCGTTTGGCTTCATACAGTGCTTTATCAGCGGCTTCCATAATGTTTGAACTGATTTCACAATCTGGATATTCGGCGATGCCAGCGCTGAATTTACACGAAAAGGTTTTATCGCCAGCCTTAAATTGAAGATTAGAAAACGCTTCACGGACCTGATCACAAATAACTTTTGACGTGGTGCCGGTCGTTCCTGCAATCACCACTGCGAACTCTTCACCACCAATTCTGCCGACCACGTCGTTGCTTCTAAAGCGTTGTTTTAGCAGGCGCGACATGCTTCTCAGGACTTTGTCGCCTGTTGCATGTCCGTAAGTGTCATTGACCTCTTTGAAATGGTCGATATCAATCACGACATATGATAGCGGTAACTTTGTTCGCCGGGCATTGTCAATTTCACGCTCAAGCAGCCGTCGCGTCATTGAATGATTATTTAAGCCGGTCAGGCTGTCCGTGACCATGCGCGCACGTAAGGCACGAAAGCGGGTGGCCTGTCCACGGATTTCACCAACCAACCTCTCGATATCAACTGGCTTGGCCATGTAGCTGTACGCACTCTGCTTAACCACATCAATACGCCCCTCCCGGCGTCTGTCTTCGGACATAAATATAATTGGCGTACCGACAAAGGTTTCCTGCTGCAGGATGACACTGGCCAGTTCCCGCCCCGTACATTCGGGCATGGAAATGTCCATTAGAATCGATTCCGGGACAAATGACGCCAGCGCATCCATTGTCTTGACCGGGTCTGTAACGACTTCACAGATCATTCCTGCGTCTTCAAGTGCGGACGAAGCCGAACGGATAAACTCCATGTCCTTATCGACGATAAGTACGCGATGCGGCGCTTTCAGGCCCGTATCAACAAGACGGCCAATCGTATCCATCAACTCGCTGTCTTCGAATGGCGTGACGATAAAGGCGTCGCCGCCGGCTCTTACAGCCGCCAATCTTGCGACCATATCCGTGTGCTCGGAAACAAAGACCAATGATACATCCTGTTCCATAACCGAATTTAGTTTGAGGAAATCCAGCTCGCCAAAGATACTGGTTCCATCCATGTGCAGGTCGGCGACAACAATTTCCGCCTTGGTGTCAGCGGCAGCCTGGTAGATTTCAGCTGGTGAATTGATATGAACCACACTGAATTCCTGGGCGATAAAGTTATTGGCAAAATTCAAGGTGTAGGAATTCGGGTTGCACAGAACGATGACTGTATCCTTGTGAGGCAACGCCGCCTCACCTTCTATTTGTGTTGGCTCATTTTTGTTCAGGTCTTTGGCGGCGATGTTGAACAACTGTTGCACCTGATCAACCAGTGCAACGGCCTGATCACGATCTGAGATATTGAACGGTGTAGCGTTAATCCTCTCGCCATCCGTAAGGTTGCAGATCTCTCGTGACTTTGTGGAGATTTCAGTAAACCCGAATGTTCCAGAAGACCCCGTCAATTTATGTGCGGCCGCATACAGCTCTAAGGCACAGTCGTTCAACCCCATGTCCGGAGATACGGCGCTCAGCTTGTCGCATTGAGCCAAGAGTTCACTGACCTGTTTTGGCAATGACTCAGTAGCATATTCGGCCTTAATGGCTTCCAACTTGGTTTGAAAATCGGGGCTAACTTTATTCATAAAAGATCAAAAAACCGTTCAGCGGCGATAGCTCTCGCCAGCAAAAGTCGAACCGAGACCGGAAGCATTCCGTCACTACAATTTATAGGGACAATATTGACCCGCAGCAAGTTGATGGTTTTTTACACTTCCTTGACCACATACGGAGGATGTGGCCTGATGGAGCCAGCGTTTTAAGCCCCATAAACTCGACAGCATGTTCAGGAGGTAATTTCGGTGAGATTTTTGCGTTATGGCCCTCGAGGTGACGAAAAACCCGGCCTGCTAGATGAAGACGGTAGAATCCGCGACCTCTCCGGCCAACTTAACGACCTTGAAGGGGCGGCCCTCGACCCTGACCGGCTGATGGCTCTTGGGAAACTTGATACGGCGTCGTTGCCTCGCGTCGAAGGCACAGTACGGTTAGGCTGTCCAGTTGCCGGTGTCGGAAAGATCATTGCTGTTGGATTGAATTATACGGATCACGCGCACGAAGTTGGAATGCAGCTTCCCGATGAACCAGTTTTATTTTCCAAAACCATCACCGCACTTAATGGCCCTAATGATGATGTCATATTGCCAAAGGGAGGTGAAAAGGGTGATTGGGAGGTCGAACTTGCGGTCATTATCGGCAGGAAGGCCCAGTACGTCGAGCAGTCGAACGCGCTGACGTATATCGCTGGATACGCAGTAGCCAATGACATTTCAGAACGGGCCTTTCAGTTAGAAAGTACGGGCCAATGGATGAAGGGCAAAGGGTTCGACACCTCTGCACCGGTTGGGCCCTGGCTCGTCACCTCAGACGAAATTAGTGATCCACACTCACTGAATATCTGGCTTGAAGTCAACGGCACCCGTCGCCAAAACGGTAACACCCGGACCATGGCTTTCAGCGTCACGCATATCGTCAGCTACGTCAGTCAGTTTATGACGCTGCTACCCGGCGACATCATCGTCACCGGTACCCCGCCGGGCGTCGGCCATGGCAATACACCGCCCGTTTACCTGAAAGACGGAGATGTGATGCGCCTTGGAATTGAAGGGTTGGGTGAACAAAATCAAAAGGTGAAAGCATATCCGGGATAACGGACAACCCAAGTGCTTAATTGACGTTTGTCGTTACCCAAGTGTAAGTGCCCTGAAAACGGGTGCTGCACTTCAGGGATTTTCCTGAGTTTCACTTCTCTCAAGCGGATTGTTCATGGTTGCCAATACGTCATTTCTTCCTGAAGGTCTGTGGACCTATATTCAGCAAAACAGCATGGCTGAAAGTGTGGCGCTGCGGGCTTTGCGCCGGGAAACAGAGCTGCTTGCTGTGGGTGATTGGCAAGTTCCCCCAGAACAGGGCAGTTTCCTTTCGTTTTTGATCGGCCTGACTGGCGCCAAATCTGTTCTCGAAATTGGCACTTTTACCGGGTATGGCACCCTGTGCATGGCGGCGGCGTTGCCGGATGACGGACGAATTGTCACTCTGGAAGGTATGTCTGAATATTCAGACATCGCTGAAAAACATTGGAAGACATCGGGAGTCGCCGAAAGGATCAACCTGCGGCTCGGCATGGCACTGGGTTCGTTGGCCACCCTGGTATCTGAAGGGATGACGGACACATTTGATTTTGCATTCATCGATGCCGACAAAAAAGAATACGATGAGTATTACGAATACACCCTTCAACTGGTGCGGATAGGTGGTTTGATCGCGGTTGATAACATGCTGTGGCGCGGCGCCGTGGCCGATCCTGAAGACCAGAAAAATTCAACCCATTCCATTCGGCGCCTGATGCTGAAAGTTCGTGATGATGATAGAGTCTCCAACAGTCTTGTTCCCATCGGAGATGGGTTGATGCTGGCGCGACGTCTCAAATGAACCCATCCCGGAAAGTTAAACCAGGCCTGGGTGAATTTGTAACGCTGATGGGAATTCTGACGTCTCTATTGGCGCTGTCTATTGATGCCATGCTCCCTGCCCTATCTCAAATTGGAAGTGAACTTGGCGTCGAAAACATAAATCACTCGCAATTGATTGTTTCTTTTCTGTTCGTGGGATTTGCTGTGGGACAGATGTTTTTTGGCCCCCTCTCAGACAGCATCGGTCGAAAGCCGGCAATTTATCTGGGACTGGGGATATTTGTTCTGGGCGATGTTATTTCCCTACTGGCGACAAATTTCCCAATGATGCTGTTTGGACGTGTTCTGCAAGGGTTTGGCGTAGCTGGTCCACGTATCGTCGCTATTGCCTTGGTGCGTGACCGCTTTGAAGGCCGGGAAATGGCGCGAATTTTGTCGTTGATCATGATGGTTTTTATTGTTGTCCCTGCAATCGCTCCCGCCCTGGGGCAGGGAATTTTGTTTTTTGCACCGTGGCGGTTTATTTTCGGGTTTATTCTAAGTTTGGCAATCCTAGCCTTTATCTGGTTCGCCCAGCGCCAACCGGAAACTTTGCCACCCCATAAGCGGGTTTCTTTTTCCCTAGTCCAGATTATCTCGGGGATTCGGGAAACCTGCACCAACCGCTCGGCATTGGGATATACCATTGCATCAGGCTCGTTATTTGGGGCATTTATCGGCTATCTAAGCTCCGCTCCGCAGATCTTTCAAGTCCAGTATGGATTAGGTGACCGGTTCCCCCTGTTTTTTGGCTCGCTTGCTGTTGCCATCGGAACAGCAGCGTTCCTTAATTCACGGATCGTTCTTCGATATGGTATGCGAGTGTTATCATGGCGTGCGCTGCAGGGTCTGAGCGCTATGTCCGCAGTGTTTTTTCTGATTGCATTCGCTCAGGATGGATGGCTCCCCCTCTGGGGATTGATGTTTTGGGGAGCTGTGTCGTTTTTCTGTATCGGTATTTTGTTTGGTAATTTTAATGCTCTGGCGATGGAATCCATGGGGCATATTGCAGGGACCGCCGCCGCCGTCATCGGTTGCATATCAACCATGACCGGTCTCGCAATTGGTGTTTATATCGGGCAGATTTACAACGGCACCGCCCTCCCCCTGATCGGTGGCTTCGCCTTATTGAGCCTAACGTCGATGGGAATCATGTTGTGGGCGGAACGGGGTAAAATTGAAGTTTAACTGGATTGAACGGCAGCCAGAAAACCCAAGATATCTCTATCATGATTTAATTTTAAGTATTCTATCTGAAGTAGGTGAGTGGTATTTCTACAAAGATGAGTTTTGGGTATGGTGGCGCCAGGTATTAGTATTTCAGGAATATGCAAATTAGCAGTAGTTCGCGCATAATAAAAAAGGCTAAAAGAACGGTATGATTAGAAAGTTCTTATATTGCCGATGCCGAATGTATTCGGTGGTTCTGTTGGTTTTTGGGGCTCTTCTACCTGGGGTTTCCACTCAGGCGTACGCGAAAGATATCTTTATTGGATTACGCGCTCACGACGGAGTGGAGAAAGGCCTTAAGAAATGGCAGGCGACTGCAGATTATCTGTCTGAGCAGATTGAGGGCTACACATTCAAACTGGTAGCGTACGATAACCTGCCCGAATTATCTGCTGCGGCGAACCGCGGAGAATTTGATTATGTGATCACCAATCCCTCTTCCTACGTTGAGATGGAAATCAATTCCGGGGCCAGCCGATTATTGACGTTGATGAATAATCGACAGGGCAGGCCTTATACCCGGTTCGGTTCGGTGATATTTACCCGTTCGGACCGCACAGATATCAAATCTTTAGAGGATTTGCGTGGTAAGATGTTGATGGCGGTATCGGAGCAGGCCTTTGGCGGATGGAGGGTCGCTTGGGGCGAGCTGCTCAAAAATGGCATCGTTCCCAAGGACGATTTGAAACAACTCATTTATGCAGGTGGGCAACAAAAAGTAGTATATTCAGTACGTGATGGAAAGGCTGACGCTGGCGTTGTTCGTACAGATATGCTGGAGCGCATGGCGGCAAACGGTCTCGTTGAGATGTCTGAGTTCTCTGTCGTCGGTCAACAGAACAGCAAGGAGTTCCCGTTTTTACGCTCAACGGCGCTCTATCCGGAATGGACGTTTGCCAAGTTTCCGAGTGCTCCCGCAGGACTTTCACGATTAATTATCCACGAGCTACTGGACCTTACCGGGCTCGATAAGGCAGCGATAGAGGGTAAGTATTTAGGCTGGTCGGTGCCACTAAACTATCAACCGGTGCATGACCTGTTAAGAACTCTCAAGGTTGGCCCGTACACTGACTACGGTAAGGTGACATTAAGGGATACGTTGGTCACTTATCGTTACTGGCTAGAAGCAATGGTCATCATTGTATTGCTTTTGTTTGCCACGGGTGCATTCGCTTTGTCTCGAAATCGCCAGCTTTTCCGATTGCGTGAAACGATGCTGGCGGACCGGGATCGAGAACTGGAATCACAGAAACTTGCCTTGGATGAACACGCCATCGTTAGTATCACTGATGTCAAAGGTGACATCACATACGTTAACGACAAATTTTGTGAAATTAGTGGCTTCAGCCGTGAAGAATTGCTGGGACAAAACCACCGCATCCTGAAATCCGGTGATCACACCCCCGAGTTCTATATCGAACTTTGGCGGACAATTGCTAACGGAAAACCCTGGCATGGTGAGATCAAGAACTTCAAGAAAGGCGGCGGTTATTACTGGGTCAGGGCAAGCATCGTCCCATTCCTGAATGAACAGGGAAAACCTTTTCAGTATGTTGCAATCCGTACGGACATCACAGATCGCAAGGCAACGGAGGCGGCGCTAATTGAATCACGTGAGGACGCCCTCGCTGCGGCACAGGCGAAATCTGAATTCTTAGCGAACATGAGCCACGAGATTCGCACACCGATGAACGGTGTGATTGGCATGCTCGAATTGCTTCAGGGTACATCGCTCAACGAAGAACAGTCACATTATGCGAACACCGCTGCCCGTTCGGCGGATATGCAGATGAGCGTTATTAACGATATCCTGGACTTCTCCAAGATTGGCTCCGGAAAATTGGTCTTGGAGCGTGTTGATTTTAACATTTGTGATGTCATAGAAGATATCGCTGCCCTCATGGAGGCCTCGGCCCAGGCCAAGGGGGTGATTCTGACCTGCTATTGTGACCCGGCCCTTCCGTCTGCGGTCAAAGGAGATCCAACGCGGTTACGGCAAATTTTAGCCAATCTGGTCGGTAACGCGGTGAAGTTTACTGATCAGGGAGAAATTAATGTCGCGGCATTGTTGCTATCGGAGCACGACAACAGTGTTAAACTGAAAATTCAAGTTCAAGATACCGGCATTGGCATTAATCATGATGCCCTTGATACACTCTTTGAAGAGTTTACCCAGGCCGACAAGTCAACGACCCGGAAATTTGGAGGGACCGGACTTGGACTTTCCATATCCAACAGTTTAGCCGATCTGATGGGGACCAAGATCGATGTGAAAAGTGAAGTGAACGTCGGATCTAGGTTCTGGCTCGATTTGGTAATGGATATTGGCAATGCAAACGAAAATTACTCGGTAGACGACCTGAAAGGGCTTCATGTTCTGGTCGTAGACGATAATGCCACCAATCGGGAAATTTTGGAAAAATACCTGTCTGCATGGGGGCTTCGCCCTATTGTGATGATGAGCAGTCTGGAAGCTCTTGAATACCTGAAACGCCCTGCCAGCGCCGTTGGTTTGGCGATCCTGGATTACCACATGCCGGAGATGAATGGAGTTGAATTGGCGCAAGCGATTACGTCCGACCCAAAAATCCCAACACCTCCGATGATTATGCTGAGCTCGTCTCAACCTAAAAACACCCAGGACGTTCTGGATGCCGGAATTCAGGTGCGTCTGGGCAAACCGATCGGGCGATCAAAACTTCTAGAGGGCATTATGTCTGTTTTGGGGCATGAACTGCTAACAAGGCAAAATGCTTCGCAATCTGTAACCGGAACGCTAACGGGCAAGCTGCTGCTGGTCGAAGATACCTTCATCAATCAACAGGTCGCGATCGGAATTCTAGCCAAGTTAGGCCTGAACCCGGATGTCGCAGGCAACGGTCGCGAAGGTGTAAACAAGGCAATCAATGAAACATATGACCTGATACTGATGGACGTGCAGATGCCTGAAATGGATGGTTTTGAGGCGACCGCATTATTGCGCCAGCGCGAGGAAAAAGAAGGCCTTGCCCGCACCCCGATCATCGCCATGACGGCCCACGCCCTTGAAGACGACCGTAAGCGCTGTATTGAAGCGGGGATGGACGACTATTTGGCTAAACCAGTCCGACTGGAAACGCTGGAGACGATGCTTCGCAAGTGGATGGTTAACACGGGTGAGAATGTATTTAATCTCCATGGACCACAAGGTGCCCAATTGGGCACCGTCGATACGATCCAGAATGCGGACATAGCGGATGTCCTTGATGCGGATGCTCTGAAAATACTGCGATCATCTCTCGAAATCATGCCAGAAGCTTATCGCGACGTTTTGGCTAACTTTCTGGAATCTATCCCTTTGCTGCTAAATGATATACGTGCTGCGACTGAGGTCAACGACCCCAAGCTTATGGAACATGCTGCTCATAACTTAAAATCTAACAGCGCCATGCTTGGTGCCCTCAGATTGTCGGGATTGGCTGCGGAAATAGAAGCTATCGGGGAAGCTGGAAATACTGAAAATGCCGTGGATTTGTTGGAAACCGTGGAAAAAGAATACGTTCGGGTGAAACCTGCGGTACTGAAACTACTTTCTTCCGAGTGACGGGACATCTGTGTCGCGACAAACATTACTCGACCGCGCGACTTTCATTGTAAATCAGTCAATCGAGTTAAAGGGCCTGCCAATACCGTAGACTGAGGCCCAGCTCAGTCCTTCCAGCGTGTTTTTTCTGGGCCTGTACTCACACCCAATCCAGCCTTGATAACCGATCATGTCTAGGGATTCGAATATTGGTGTAAAATCAACATTGCCCGTATTCGGCTCATGACGCTCAGGCACGCCTGCGACCTGCATGTGATCAATGACATCCAGGTTGGATCGTATCATTTCATGCAAGTTTTCTCCATTCATGCCGCCATGATACAGATCGTATTGCAGATAGAGATTGCCGGAATTGACCACCGCCATGATCGCCCGGGCCTGCATGGTATGGCCGACAATGTAACCGGGAACATCGGCAGGGTTGAGGGGTTCGATCAGGACCTTAATACCAGCCTCGGCGCAGACATTGGCGGCATATCTCAAATTATCTACCAGTGTCGAAATGGCTATTTCCCGCCCGATCTCTGGTTTTGGAATTCCTGACATGACATGGATACGCGGGCACTCGAGTGCAGTAGCATAGTAAATAGCCTCATCAACCGAGTCCCGGAACGCCTGTTCTCGCCCGGGGAGTGCGCCTAATCCTCGGTCGCCAGCCTGCCAGTCTCCGGGTGGGGCGTTAATTAGAACCAGTTTGACGTCATTCTTCTCCAGCGCCGTCATTAGGTCAGAAGCCGGCGTGTCATAAGGAAACTGGATCTCCACCCCCCGAAACCCGGTGTCAGCGGCGGCGGTGATCCGATCAAGCAGCGGCAGGTCCGAAAAAAGATACGACAGATTTGCCGAGAACCTAGGCATCGTGCTCCCCTATTCCAAGACGCGCTCTAATGGCCGCCGCTATATCTTGAGAACTGTTCAGTGGTGGATGATTCCATTGGATATATATTCCATCAAACGGTCGGGCGTACCCGCGTTGATACAAGGCATCGTGCAGGCGTTTGTGTTTTGCGGTAATCAGGTCGTCAGGAGCGTAGATATAAACCGGCCCCTCACCGGAACAGGCTTCTGAACACATAGACATGGACTCTCCAGTGACGACGATGGCATCGGCACAAGCCAAAAAGGCCGGGTATGGATTATCGCCGCCGTCTCCCCAGCAATATATTTTCGCAGGTGCAGAGACTGCGTTGAGTAGGTCACCAGCGACCTGGCCTGTCCTGCGGCTGGTTGTCACCAGCAGGCTCCCCCCTGCCCGGCTGGCCATTTCCGACACCTGTGTCCCGAGCTCTTTAGCCATGGAGGCCGTAAACGTCCGGTTTTTGGTTGAACCGCCGACGATCACGGCAATACGAGGGGATGGCAAGCCCTGAAGGCTCGGCTGCCACTCCCTATGAAGTAAACGCAATTTCTCACCTGTCACCTTATGAGGCGATCCTAAAATATTGATTTTGTTAACTTTACTAGAAATGTTATCGTGTTCAGGGACGGCGATTAAATCAAACTCTGCGCTGCCCTGTTCACCTGGCCACATGATCTGCACGAGTCTGCTTTTTCCTGATGACAATCGCTTTATACGTCTTGCAACAGGTGCGGTTCTCCGCCCTGCAGCGATAATCAGGTCGGGCCAGGGTGGTGTTAGTTTTAACCTACTCTCCCGAGAGATTCCCAGAAAGCTCGCGCCAAGCAGTCTATTGGGCAGTTTTCCTAACCAGGAATAAATAAGCTCCTGCTCAACGTAGGGCAGGCCCAAGGCATCAGCTACGCCGAAACACTGACTTCTATTGCCGCTACGATCATCCAGCAATAACCAGATTTTTGGAATTGATTTCAAAGTTGCCCCGGTCATTTTTGCTTCGATACGATCCTCACAAAATATTGGTAGCACCCTAACGACGGGGACGAAACCTCGGCCTTGATCATCATGAGCGTAGAAAAAAAATCAATTTCCGGCTAGATTGGTTTATGAGGGGAGAAATCAAGCTCGATAAGAGAAAATGGTGTGAAAGATTAACTCCCGATGCATATTGAAAATACTGCTCAATTTTCCGTTGGCCAACTGATTCAACATCGCCTGTTTGAGTATCGTGGCGTTATTGTTGATATCGATCCAATGTTCCACGGCAGCGATACCTGGTATCAATCCAACGCAAATAGCAAACCGCCGAAGGAACGCCCGTGGTATCATGTGTTGGTCGACGGCGGACACCTTAGAACCTACGTTGCTGAACGCAATCTGGAGCCCGATGAGACGGGCGGGCCGATCAACCACCCAGGTGTTGCTACCTACTTTAAAAGTTTGGGAGAGCACGGCTATATTCCGCGTCTTCAGCAGAACTGATTTTGCGCTTAGCTATCGGCCTGGAATACGGTCAACGTCTCGATGCCGGTAATCTTCTTTGTTTCTTTCAGCAGCTCAATGAGGCCCGGACTAACCGTTGTACCGGCTTCAAGTACCAGAATGCCGTTTACTGACATCAGGTCTTCCGAAAGGACGGAGTTGGAGGATATATCACCAAGAGACATTTTTACCTGCGGCCGGAGACTGTTTGCAGTTGCGGCGTTTCCTCTTGGACTTTCTCCGTTGTTGTTGGCGTTTAGCCCCACGGATGTTTCAAAAGCATTATCGATTTTTGGGATGACAACGTCTTCATAAACCTCAACCTCTTTCGCCGTAAACTCGCCCATAACAATCCGGTCCAGCCTGGATAAAAGTTCCTGCCTGGAGACCGGTTTGGTAATGAACCCGTTGGCATCCAGCCGCATAGCCGTCACCAGTAGGCTTTCATCGTCAAATCCTGATAACATAATGACGGGGGTATCGCGTTTGATACCCGCATTACCGATACGGAGCTCTTTGAGAAGCTCAAGACCGTTCATGCGTGGCATGTTAAAATCTGAAATGATGAAGTCGATACGGTGGTTGCTCTTCGTGAGAAATGTAAGGGCCTCTTCTCCATCCGATACCCGATCAATTTTTGCTACACCGCTGGAGGACAGCGCTTCGGCGATAATACGGCGCATAAAGTCGTGATCATCGACGATCAAAAACTTCAACTCACCCAAAACAGTGGCATTTTTTGTTATCATGTCAGTAGTTTAAGTACCTTATTTGTTCTGTAATGTATTTTAGCATGAAGAAATTCAATCTGGAATAGTCATATTCTAGTATTCAAATTAATTTGCCTCAAGTTTGTCATACCTTTTTTGCCATTACTCAAATTTCAAAAATTATTGATTTAAACTAATCGCTATCCGCAAAGGATTTTGCAATCATTTGAACTTCATTTTCAATCTGGAAAAATGCCTCTACGATGTCCGGGTCAAAATGCGACCCGCTTCCCTCTTTAATGATCGACATGGCCTTTTCGTGAGGGAAGGCCGGTTTGTATACGCGCTTTGAAATGAGGGCGTCATAGACATCGGCAATCGCCATCAGGCGTCCTGACAGCGGAATATCATCGCCGCTCAAACCCTTGGGGTATCCGGAGCCATCCCACTTTTCATGGTGGGACACCGCTATTTCCTTGGCAAAACGAAGAAACGACGTCGACCCTAAAACATCTTCCGCAGCGACCAGTGCATCGTGCCCATAAACAGCGTGGTTCTTCATTATAGCGAATTCATCACCCCCAAGCTTTCCAGGTTTCAGGAGAATGGAATCCGGTATACCAACTTTTCCAATGTCATGAAGTGGGGCGGACTTGAGCAGCAATTCGATTGTCAGGCTGTCTAACTCAGCTTCAAACCGAGGGTGATTTGAAAGCTTGTTGGCAATAGCCTGAACATAATTCTGGGTTCGCCGAATGTGGTTACCGGTTTCATTGTCCCGGGTCTCTGCCAACGAAGCCAGGGTAAGTATGGTTACGTCCTGAGTTAGAACGACCTCTTGGGTCCGCTCTCGTACTTTTTCTTCCAGGATTTCGTTCTGCCGTTCCAGCAGGTCACGCGAGCGCTTCAATTCCAGATGATTGTGGATACGCACTTTAACGATCGAAGGGGAATAGGGTTTGGTGATGTAGTCAACGGCACCCAGTTCGAGCCCTAATTCTTCGCCCTGCGGATCGCCCATTGCAGTAAGAAAAATTACTGGAATATGTTTGGTTTTCGCGTTGCCTTTCAAATTTTGACAGACTTCATACCCATCCATTGCCGGCATCATGACATCTAGTAGAATTAGATCTGGAGGAGAATCCGATACCGCTCGTTTAAGAGCCTGTTCACCATTTTTGGCGACAATGACTTGATAATCATTCTTCAACAGGTCGGCCAGAACTTTAATGTTGAACGCCTCATCGTCGACGACGAGGATTCTTCCCTTTTCAACACTCATCACTTAGTCTCCTTCTTTGATGTTCAAGACCCCTGCAATATCTCGAAGCATCTTCAAGGCATCATCGAATTCATACCGGTCAATTTGTCGGCGAACTTTATTGAAGGATTTCTCATGATCGGAACCTGTGAAAATGGATTGCAAAAGATTGGCCCGTTCTCCTGCTTCAGGGTCGCCAGCCTCAAGTAAGGCAAGCAATTCTGTCATTATCCCTTCAAATTCCACAGGTTGTGTGTTTTCTACGGGCTCATTTCTGTCGTCATCAATTTGTTCTTCAATACGAAGTGACAAAAGGGAGACGACAACGACAGCTAGGTGTTCTGCAAAACTGTCAACAAGGGGATAGATATTGCCCAGTTCCTGGCGTTTTAATGCCGTTTCCAGTTCTTGAGCCACCGATGCTGCTGCTTCTGCGCCCAGCGTGGCCAAGGCGCCTTTTGCCGTATGAACTTCCCGGACGGCCTCGCTTAGGTTTTCATTTATCAGTCCGGCCTTCAGCTTGCTCGGTAAATCCAAAAATTCTTCAGCAAATTGCACGGCCAGTTCTCGGTAGAGTTGCTCGTTGCCACTTGCGTAATATACGCCCGTCTTAATATTTACACCGGGAAGGTTGTCTGGAAGGTTCTGACTTTTTGGTTCGACATTTACTGTCTCTGTACGCCGCTCTTTGGGTGGCATCTCGTCGGAGGAGGCGTCGCCAAACCATTCATACATGACATTGTTCAGTCGCTCCGGATCAATCGGTTTGGCGACGTGGTCATCCATTCCTGCAGCCAAACAACGTTCACGGTCCCCGACCATTGCATTGGCGGTCATGGCGATGATCGGTAGGTCGTTGAATCGCCCGTCTGCCCTAAGCTCGCGGGTGGCTTCGTACCCGTCCAAGACAGGCATCTGAACGTCCATGAAAACAATGTCAAAGTTGTGATCGTCTTGCAATAGGTTGATGGCCTCGCGGCCATTACCTGCAATGGTTACGTCAGAAACAATATCTTCAAGCAGTTCCCGGGCGATTTGTTGATTGATTGCATTGTCTTCAACGACCAAGACGTTCACCTGCTCGAACCGGAGCGGGTCTCCCTGGACACGCGGGCGAGAGGTCGACTCAACAGGGTTAAGCGCCACCTCCATGCCCGTTGCGGACATAAATGCGTCCAATAATGAGGACGGTGATACCGGTTTTTCCAGATAACCATCGATCAGGCTGGTCTCAGCTTGTTGTTGGAGCGCTTCGCTGCCATGTCCGGTCACAAGAACAGTGGCTGTATGCTCAGAGAGCAGCCCTCGTTCCCTGATTTTCTGTATGGTCTCAATGCCATTCATTCCGGGCATTTTCATGTCCATCAAAATGACATCATAGGGGTTTTCATTTTCTGACTGGAGACGTTCCAGTTCAGCAACGGCGTCTTCACCCGACGCCATCAACACCGTAGAAATCGAAAAAGCATTTAGTATAATTTCCAAAAGTTTGCGGGCTTCCTCATTGTCATCAACGACAAGACAATGTAGGTGCATTTCATTAATGACGGACGTATCCGCCGCAACCTTGGCATTGCTTGAAAGTTGAAAACAGGTGGTGAAATAGAAAGTGCTGCCTTTCCCAACTTCGCTTTCAACCCCAATCTCGCCTCCCATCAACTCGACAAGGTGTTTGGTAATTGCCAGCCCAAGTCCCGTTCCCCCGTATTCGCGGGTTGTCGATGTATCTGCTTGGCTGAAGGCCTTGAACAATCCCGAAATCTGTTCCTCTGTCAGACCGATTCCGGTGTCTCGAATAGAGAACTTGAGAATTATGTCATCGGGACCTTCATCGACGGCTTCGACGCCGATGAAAATTTCGCCCGTATCCGTGAATTTTATGGCGTTAGAGACCAAATTGAGTAGCACTTGACCGAGCCGTAATGGATCACCGACGAGTTCACTCGGCAGGCCAGGTGACAAGGAGACCAACAGCTCGAGCTCTTTTTGTTCAACTTTCGGACCCACGGCTATGGTCAGACTGTCAATGACCTTGGCAAAGCTAAATGGAATGGATTCCATATCCAGTTTTCCAGCCTCAATCTTGGAAAAATCGAGAATGTCATTAATAATACCAAGCAGCGAATTTGCCGAATGGTTGAGCTTTTCAATATAGTCCCGCTGCCTGTCGTCAAGATCCGTCTTGAGTGCCAAGTAAGACATGCCAATAATAGCATTCATAGGCGTTCGGATTTCGTGGCTCATATTAGCCAAGAACTCGGATTTGGTTTTGGTCGCCGCTTCGGCGCGCTCGCGCTCTCGTTCGTTTAACTCCATAAGCCGCATGAGTTCTTCGGCTTGAAGCGATAGGGCTTTTTGGTTGTTCGCGAGGCGGTTTTCCACCTGCTTGCGTTCGGTGATGTCGCGAACGATTCCAGTGAACATATGATTTCCGGACGCCTCCATCTCGCCGATCGACAATTCCATGGGAAATTCAGTGCCATCGCTACGCAGGCCTATCACCTCACGGCTAATTCCAATGACGTTGGCCACACCGGTTTTCAGGTAATGTTCGATATGTTCATCATGCGAATTTTGGAAAAATTCGGGCATGAGCATATTCACACTGTTTCCCAATACTTCCTCAGCGGTGTAACCGAATATCTTCTCAGCTGCCGGATTGAAGGTCTCAACAATTCCAGAAACATCTATGTTAACGATGCCATCGGCCGCCGTATCGACAATAGCCCGTACACGGGCCTCACGATCCTCGACGGATGCTTCCCTGTTTTTTTGCTCGGTGATATCAACATTGATGGTTCCGACCCCGATGACCTCATCGGATGCGGAGAAAACGGGAAACTTGGTTCTCACAACGGTTCGGACATTTCCGTCAGGGAAGATGAGATCGATTTCCTCGGAATTCGGCAATCTACTATTAATAACTTGTTGCTCAGCGGTTGTCGTTGTTGTCGCCTGCTCCGTCGAATAAATACTCTCGACCGTTGTTCCAATGATATCTTCACGCCGGACATTCATCCATTGTTCAAAACATTTGTTTACGAACTGGTATCGCCCTTGGATGTTTTTCAAAGTTACAGACATCGGCAGGTTGTCTGCGAGCGCAACCAAATGCTCGGCACCATGCCCCTGCTCGAATAGATCGGAATAAGGTATCATATCTTATTTTGCTTCGTGAAGAATTAAAATTCAACTCATGAGTTAACGCATCTTTATCTGGTTGGTTCACCCATGATGTGACTCCATATTAGAATTGCTTGATATTATTTCAACATAAAACTGTATGTTCAGTAAACCTGAGCTAAGTACGCAGCTGAAAATAGGAAAACGCCTTCACCTCAAATAAGGGGCAAGACAATAATACGCCTGTATGACGTCGTCGTCGAACGGATGATAAAAGAGAGTTCCCGTCACGCCGAGGGCACGACCGACTACCCGGACAACATCGCTTTCAGGGCATGGAGATGTTTATCATAGGCGTTGGCTTTTCCAACCGAACTGGAATAGAGCGGTTTGCGAACCTGCCAGTTTGATGCGGTCAGCACGGTCTGGTCATTCTCATAGAAACGCAGGCAGGTTTCGTCCCAATCCAGTCCTAAAAATTCAATAATCCGCTGACTTTCACTTTTCTGGTCAGCAACCAGGTTTTCATACCTGACATCCAGGGTTGCCAGGTTGAGGACTGAGCTCCAGTGTTCCATCATACGGTTCTCAGCCTGAATATAGCGGCCGATATTTATCAGGTCGGTCGACCAGGGGTGATTGGCAATGAAATTCTGGGCATAGCAGGACAGCCCGACGTCCAACGGGTCGCGCCGACAATGAATCACATGAGCATTTGGGAACAGTATCTGAATGAGGCCCAGGTGAAAAAAATTGAACGGGGACTTGTCGATAACGCGTTTGACTATATTTGTGCCGAAATCCATCTGTTCCAGAACATGTTGACAGAACTCCCCTGCCCGGTTGGTGTTCAGATCGATCAGCCCATTTGGGAAATCCGGCATCAGTCCTCCCACGACACCTAGTTCTCCGACGGAACTTGCTGCAGGGTGGCTGGAAATGATCTGTTCGACCAAGGTCGTCCCGGACCGGGGCATGCCGCAAATAAACACCGGACTATCCGAGCTGTTGCCGAGTCCCTGCAAGGCTGAAATTTGCTTTTTAGAAAACACTTCTGAGATGGCGGCAATTTCTCGATCTAGGTCGTCAGCCTCAAACATGATCTCATTTCGAGAGTATTCCTCCGTCCGGAGACCGTTACCTGTGTTTAAATGAGACATGGCCTCATCCGGGTCCCCCCGTCGATCCGCCAGTTCTGCCAGCGTAAAATGAAGACAGATTTGCTGTTGAGCGTTAATCCCTGGATTATCCAAAAGCGTCTTAATCTCAGTGACTTCTTTTTCGCTGAGATCGTCGCCGGACGACGCTAGATTGTAGTAGGCATCGGCTAGTCCTGAATTAATCGCGAGAGCTCGACGAAAGGCATCAATGGCATCATCGGTTTTCCCCTGTGCCAGTAAAACAACGCCAAGACCGTTTTCTGCCTCTGCTAGATTTGGGGCGGATTCCAGAAGGCCTCGGTAGGTCGTCAGCGCATCTGCGCTACGCCCGGATTTGTGCAGGGTCGCCGCTAAATTCATCCCGGCTTCACGGTGGGCCGGCTGTATGGCGTAGGCTTTCCGGAAGGCCTCTTCTGCCGGACCGTATTCGCCATTCGCCGACAATGCATTACCAAGCGCGTTCAAGGCTTCGACGTATTGGGGACTCAATGCAAGCGCCTGACGCGCCTGTTCTATGGCCTCACCCGTTTCGCCGAGCCTGAGTAAGGCGACGCTGAAATTTGCCCGAGCGGTGGGGTTTTCGGGCGCCAGCTGAATGGCTTTGGCATAAGCTTCGACCCCGCTGACGTAATCGCCCTGACGAACATCCAGGTTTCCAAGGTTGATTCGCGCTTCCAGATATTCGGGGTTCAAGCGCAAAGCTTCTTCACAGGCCTCTCGTGCCTCATCCAGTCGACCCTGCATTTCGAGAGCGACGGCCAGATTACTGTGCGCTTCGGCATTTTTAGGTTTCAGGCCGATCACATGACGACAGGCTGCTTCTGCTTCGGGGTGACGGCCCAGCATGTTCATGATGGCCCCACAGTTGGCATGAATTTCAGGATCGGTGTCATTGCGGGTAATTGCTTCGAGGATATTTTCGCCTGCATCCTGCAATCGCCCCTGGCGATAACGGATAAGAGCAAGCAGGTGAAATGCTTCGCCGTCCAAAGGTGCTCCCGCGATGGCATCCTGACAAAGCTCCGCCGCCTCATCCAGCCGACCGGCCGCATAAAGTTCGGTTGCGTTGTCTAATTGAGTGCTGGTTGCGACCTTCGGCGAAATACCGCTTGGGGACTCACCTGTTTTTTGCAGTTGCTTACGCTGCCGACGCCGTTCTTGTCTGTTCACTGGATACTCCCTCACGTGTTTCGGGATTTGAAAGGACGAAACCCCTGCCGTCAACAGAGATTGTCACCCTGCCCATATCTGCGTTGTCTCGATCAGCTTTTCGCTCTAAAACGAGGTGCTCGTGATCCACATCTACAGGAACCCCAGATGTCCGAACATATTCGTGAAATGTCCGCCGCCGCTCGTGAGACTGCCAAATGGTTGCTCGATATCAAGGCCGTCAACTTTCGCCCCGAAGAGCCCTATATTTTCACCGCAGGCTGGGCCAGTCCGGTCTACATTGATTGTCGCTGGGTAATCTCGTTTACCGACGCCCGACGACGGATGATTGAGATGGGGGTCAAGATGCTGACCAGCAGAGGCGCAATGGATGGCGTTGATCAGGTCGCTGGCGGCGAAACGGCGGGAATTCCCTACGCCGCATGGATATCAGAGGCAACATCAAAACCCATGCTGTATGTACGCAAGCAGCCAAAAGGCTTTGGTCGCGACGCCCAGATTGAGGGCAATATGCCGGAAGGATCAAAAGTGCTGCTGGTTGAAGATCTGGCGTCGGATGGGGGGTCGAAAATCAATTTCGTCAACGCCTTACGATCAGCCGGAGCCGAGGTATCTGATATCTTTGTGGTGTTTTTCTACGACATCTTTCCGGGTGCCCTGAAAACGCTGGATGACGCAAATGTTAAACTTCATTATCTCTGTACCTGGCATGATGTTCTGCAAGTGGCCGCCGAAGGTGAATATTTCTCGCCGGAGGCCATTGGAGACGTTCGCAAATTTCTCAATGATCCGATCACCTGGTCTGCCGCCCACGGAGGGCGTAGCGAGGCCTGATCTGAAATAAGGAATAACTTGATGAGTATACTTCGTATCTTGCCCGTCGTCGGCTTGCTGCTCGTCGGGTTTTCACACTTTGCCGTTGCCGCGCAGCCCTTGGTTACGCCGGACTGGATTCTGTCGAATATCGGCAAACCGGGGCTGGTATTCCTTGATGTGCGCCATTCCAGGGCATTTGCCCGCAAAACGGTGCCAGGGGCAGTTAATACGTCCTATGGGCGGGACTGGTTGGTCAAACGTCAGGGCGTCCCGGGAATGATGCCGTCGAAAGATCAGCTTGAGAAACTGATCGGTGGCCTTGGGATCACCAACACCGACCACGTGGTAATCTTACCCGGGGGCTACAGCGCCAGCGAAATGGGCATGGCAACTCGCATATACTGGACCTTGAAAGTGGCCGGTCATGGCAAAGTTTCGATACTGGATGGCGGCTTGCAAAAATATTTTGCGTTGGGAAACAAGGCCATTGTTGGCGCAGGGAACAACAAACCGAAACCTGCGCCCTACACGGTCGTCATACAGAATGACTTGCTGGCAACCGACAAAGATGTCCGCGTTGCACTATCGTCCGGACAATCCTTGATCGATAACCGTCCCCCTGGCCAATACCTTGGTATTAACAGTGGTGGGTCACCAAAAAGGTTGGGTACCCTCAAATCTGCCATCAATATCCCGGCGCAATGGTTGACCGTTGATGATGGTGGCACATTCCGTTCAGCCAATGCGCTTAAGGCGCTATTTACCGGCGTCGGCGCAAAAACATCGGAACCGATCATTACTTTCTGCAACACGGGCCACTGGGCATCCGTTGGCTGGTTCGTTACGCATGAGCTTATGGGCAACACTCAGTCGCGGTTGTACGACGGGTCTATGGCAGAATGGACTATTGACCCAAAAAACCCGGTAGAGCAAAAGGTCGCATTGGACTAGACTGGTCTCGTGCTGGTAGGGAGATGTTGAATGTCGGGAGTTTTAGGCAACCTGATTGCGAATTATCATACGCATATGCAGCGTTTAGAGAACCGCCCACTTCTAGAGGGCGTTATGGCCGCCTGCGCACTGGTCTCTTGCGCCGACGGAAACATTTCTTTTGGCGAGCGCGTCCGGGTCGATCAGATATTACAAACACTTGAAAAACTACAGGTGTTTGACCCTCACGAAGGGGTCAACATCTTCAATGAGTTCGCGGACTTGATCCTGGATCATCCGGCCACCGGCCATGAAACCGCCTTTCTGGCCATGGAAAAAATTGCCCGTGAGCCTGAAAACGGCAACCTGATGGTGCGCATCTGCGTGGCAGTCAGCGAGGCCAATGTCGAAAACAGACTGGCCGATCAAATTGAGATCGTCACACTCTGCTCACGCCTTGGCCTCGACCCAACCGATTGTGGTTTGTATACTGACAATTCAACGGAAGACCTTGTCGACAGAGAAACATCTCCGACCTAGACGGTGACCGTCAGCTAACCTTTCGGATGACAGTATCTTCAATTTGGATGTCATTCGGAAATGCCCGACCTTTTCCAAGTTCTAGATATTCCTTGAGGCTCAGCAAAAATGTCGCCCATTTCATGGAACAATGATAATGAAATGAAGATTCTTCGGCCCAGTTCCGGTGAGTGAAATAAATTGATGTTCCGTCATCGGTATTTGATTTCAGGCTGAATTCAATGGTTGTGTCCAGCCACTCTTCCGGGCCGCTAACACATCGCCAGATGACATCGGTCTCGGCTACAGTCTCGACTCTCATGTCCATGCCATTACCATTAAAACGAAACTTGATGGTTCCACCGGGTCCCGGTTCTCCGGTTGTATCCGTCGTCCACCAACTTTTCAGCCCCTCCAATGTCGTCAATGCGTCCATGACGGTTTTGACGTCAGATGAGGCTGCGATCTGATGCGTAATATTTACCATTATGATTTACCTTTTCTAATCAAGTTGCTCGTGACTTGAAGTAAGATTTTAGGCTCTGATTACGAATATGATAGAGGTATATGGAAAATATAAATATTAATTAATGCTTTGAATATAAACAATAAAAAATGTCGACTTCATATAGCATCTTGTTATATATTCCAGATATGGAAAATGATATCCAGCTTGATGCCATATTCTTTGCGCTTTCAGATTCGAAACGGCGGTCGATGCTGACCGACCTGTCGGAGGAGTCGAAAACGGTTGGTGAACTAGCCAAAAACTTTGATTTGACCATGGGGGCGATTTCAAAAAATATCAAAATCCTCGAGGATGCTGAGCTGATTTATAAAAGCAAACGCGGACGACACGTTTATTGTCACATGAATTTTGATATCTGGCGCAAAGTAGCCAAGTTCATCGCCATGTATTCAAAGTTTTGGGAACGGCGCCTGGACGAGCTGGAGTCCTATATTAACACCTCAATTCATTCCGGAGATAGATAATGACAGCCGATATCGATGATGTGGTCGTCAGGCGCGTGTTCAACTGTCCGAAGCGAACGTTGTTCGATGCCTGGTCACAGCCCTCGGTCATGTCGAAATGGCTGTTCGCGCGACGTGAAAGTTTCTGTGAGAGCACAGTGAGCAACAGTTTTACCGTTGGTGGCAGCTACTCCATTATCATGCATATGCCATCCGGTGATGTCCGCCTGTTTGGCGAATATACGAACATCAATCGATATAGCTGTATCGCTTTTACATGGTCATCACCGGTGATTAATAACTCCCGTGTGACCTTGGATTTCAAGGAATTATCAGTAAACCGTACGGAGTTTATCCTCACCCATTCTCTGTTCCCGAGTGCCGATATCCGCGCCCAGCATACGGAAGGCTGGAATGCGTGTCTGGATAATCTGCAACTTCGGGTTCTTTCACCCAATAGCTAATAATTTCCTGCCACCAGCCGGAATTTCCGCTAAGGTCACGGCTTCAATTCTGAGGAGCCGGAATGCATAAAATCTGCCTGAGTGTAATGGGGACCTTGATGGGCTTGTGGCTTGGCACGGTGCCTGCGCATGCCGCAAAAGACCAACTGGTGATCGGCATCACCCAGTTCCCGTCATCTTTTCATCCCAATATCGATTCAATGATGGCTAAGTCCTACATTCAAGCGATGACGGCACGTCCGTTTACCGCCTTCGACAAGGACTGGAAACTGATCTGCATGCTGTGCACCGAATTGCCGACCATAGAGAATGGTCTGGCTGTCATCGAGCGAGGACCCAAGGGGCGCAAGGGAATAGCCGTCACCTATAAAATTCAACCCAAAGCGACATGGGGCGATGGCACACCGGTGACGGCTAAGGATGTGGTCTTTACCTGGAAGGTCGGGCGTCACCCCAAGTCGGGGGTCAGCAATATCGAGTTTTATCAGAGCCTTTATAAAATCGATGTCATTGACGATAAAACCGTCACCATGCACTTTGACAAGTTAAGCTTTGATTACAATTCAATCAATGACTTCAGACTAATTCCTCAACATGTAGATGAGGTCAATTTTGCCGATCCTGTCACCTATAAAAACCGTACAGCCTTTGATACGGATACCCTTAACGAAGCCCTGTACTTTGGTCCTTATGTCGTTTCAAAAGTGGTATCGGGTTCTCATGTGGTTCTCGAGCCCAACACAACATGGTACGGTAAAAAACCTGAATTCAAACGCATTGTCATCCGTGTTATCGAGAACACAGCGGCGCTGGAGGCCAACTTGCTTTCGGGCAGCATCGACATGATTGCAGGCGAGCTGGGGCTAAACATTGACCAGGCGATTGCATTCGAAAAACGCCATGGGCGTAAATTCAACGTCGTCTTCAAACCGGGACTGATATACGAACATATCGATTTCAACCTTTCCAACCCCATTCTCAGCGATATTCGGGTCCGTCGGGCGCTGGTTCATGCGATTGACAGGCAATCTATCAGTGAACGCCTGTTCGCCGGACGCCAACCGGTCGCAGAGACCAGCGTCAATCCACTGGACTGGGTTTATGCCGATGATTTACCAACCTATTCCTTTAGTCCGAAAGAAGCCGCCAGGCTTCTCAATGAGGCCGGGTGGACCAAACGCAAAAAGGGTATCCGCTATAACGAACAAGGCAAAAGACTGTCTTTGCAGATCATGACCACGGCGGGCAATCGCACCCGCGAGTTGGTTGAACAGGTTTTACAAAGCCAATGGAAAGCAGCTGGGATTGAGGTAACGATCAAAAATGAACCGGCACGAGTGTTTTTCGGCCAGACGATGACGGAGCGTAAGTTTTCCGGCCTTGCCATGTACGCCTGGATCAGTTCGCCAGAAAATGTCCCACGCACCACGCTTCATTCGGCCCATATTCCGACGCCAACCAACAATTATGCGGGACAGAATTATACCGGTTTTAAAAATGCTGAAATGGATCAGTTGCTGGAAGATATTGAAGTGGAACTGGATCGTTCCAAACGCCGAAAGCTGTGGCGGCGGCTTCAGGAGATGTATATTACCGAACTGCCTGTTATGGCCCTTTATTTTAGAGCGCGGACGTTCATCCTTCCCAAATGGCTGAAAGGTGTTGAACCCACAGGACACATGAACCCCACGACTCTTTGGGTTGAAAACTGGAAAACTGCAAAATGACTGACCTAATTGTCTACGATGCCGGAGACGGCTTGTCGCCGGAAGAATGACCCGATTTCTGCTGTCCCGCCTGATGCAATCCGTCCTTGTGCTGGCAGTGATGTCTTTTGTCATTTACGGGCTGATGGGATTGATGCCGGGCGATCCGGTCGACCTGATGGTCTCGGCAGACCCCAACATGACCTCGGCGGGAGCCGCACATCTACGAGACCTTTACGGGGTCGATAAACCAATCATCGAACGTTACCTAAACTGGTTAAGCGCGGCCCTGCATGGGGACCTCGGGTATTCCCGCCTGCATACCCAACCCGTTATGGACGTGATGCTGCCGGCACTGAATAACACTGCCGTGCTTCTCGGTCTGAGTTTCCTATTGGCATTGATCATCGCCCTGCCCGCCGGGATCATTGCCGCCACCCGCCCCTATTCAAAACTGGATTACGGCATCAACCTACTGGCCTTTGCCGGCATCTCCATCCCGCCGTTCTGGTTGGCGCTATTGCTGATTATCTTTTTCGCCGTAATCCTGGGTGTCCTACCCGCAGGTGGCTTTGGCGTTCATTCCGACGTCGGCGGCGTGTGGGAGAACCTTCGATATCTGGTCCTGCCGCTCGCCAGCCTGACCATTGCCAGTATTGGTGGTCACACCCGTTACATGCGCGCCGCCATGATCGAGACACTTCGCCAGGATTATATCCGTACGGCGCGGGCCAAAGGGCTTTCCAAGAATCAAGTGGTGATTTTCCACGCCCTGAGGAATGCGATGATCCCGGTTGTTACGGTCATCGCGCTGGACTTTGGATACCTGTTCTCCGGCGCCCTAATCACCGAAACGGTGTTCGCTTATCCCGGCATGGGAAAGCTCATTTTTGATGCGATTATGGGAAATGATTTCAATCTTGCCCTGCTTGCACTTCTATTTGCGACGTTGCTGACGCTGTTTGGCAATTTTCTCGCTGATGCGGCCTATGTCTGGCTCGACCCTCGTCTGTCATACAAAGAGGCCGACCGATGACCTCCGGCCAGTCTCCCCTCGCCCTTACCTGGCAACGCTTTCGCAAGCATCGTTTGGCGAGTGCCAGTGGGATCGTCTTGATCATTTTGGCCGCGGCCGCACTGAGCGCCCCACTGGCGGAACTGCTGCTGGGGGTGGATGGACGAGCAGTTGACCTGTTCAACCGTTTTGCCGCGTCATCTCCCAGCCATCCGCTAGGGACAGATGAACTGGGCCGGGATCTACTGGTACGCCTGCTCTATGGCGGACAGGTATCGCTGTTTGTCGGGCTGACAGCGGCCATTATCGCTGCGGGAATTGGAACGACTATTGGTCTTCTGGCAGGATACCATGGAGGACGACTGGACGCGGTCCTTATGCGGTTTACCGACGGCGTCATTGCGTTGCCCTTGCTGCCGTTACTGATCGTCCTGGCGGCACTCGACCTTTCAAAAATCGGGCTGTCTGACGAACTTTTGGGCTCGGAAAACCTTAGCCTTTACCGGATCATCATCATCGTCGTATTGGCGGGCTGGACGACTGTCGCCCGCCTGGTCAGGTCCAGTGCGCTGGTATTACGTGAACGGGACTTCGTAAAAGCGGCGGAAGCTCAGGGCGCGTCGGCAAAACGGGTGATGATGGTTCATATTCTGCCCAATCTGGCGTCGCCCATCATTGTTGCCGCGACCCTGTCTGCGGGGAATATCATTTTGCTGGAATCTGTGTTGAGCTTTCTGGGATTGGGCATTCAGCCACCAATTCCAAGCTGGGGAAACTTGCTAACCAATGCCCAGGAACTCATATGGGAGGCGCCGAATTTGGCTTTTTATCCGGGCGTTCTGATCTTTGTCACTGTCATTGCCTTCAATTTTCTGGGCGATGGCCTTCAGGATGCGCTGGACCCGCGTTCCCTCAACCAACGCCGCAGAAATTAGAAGCTAAAACAGAAATATGCGTGGCTAATCAGTGCGACATCAAGATCGGCACCGGCATGTGGTCAAGCAGGTGATCTGTAACACCGCCGAGAATCAGCTCTTTCCAGCGTGAATGCCCATAAGCTCCGCTAACGATCATATCTGCCCCCATATCTGCTGCCCTCGAGAGCAGAAGTTCTCCGGGTTTGACGTCCGTATTAATGACATGATCGGCGATTGCCTTCACACCATGGCGTTTCAGGTGCTCGGTAATCCGCGCTCCAGGCTCCACGCCGATCCGGTTTTCTCCTTCCGGATTAGCAACCATGACAACCACCTGTTCTGCCATTTTCAGAAACGGCATTGCGTCGTGAACGGCACGGGTTGCGCGTGAACTGCCATCCCAGGCAATCAGGATACGATTGCCGATTTTTTCGCCCTGATATGTGTAGGGGATTACCAGAACCGGACGGCCCGCGGAGAGAATCACGTGATCGGGCATATCGCGACCCCCCGGGAAGATGTCTTCATCCGGGTCATGCTGACCGACGATCAAGACATCAGCCGTTCGTGCTTCACTTGTCAGCACCGAATCGGCGACGCCCTCGTAGCATCGCCACTCGGCGTCCTGGCCTTTGGATTTAGCGATATTTAGAAACCCTTCCTGGGCTTTATCAGCAACTTCGCGCAAAGCGCTTGCCTGAGCCCTAAGAACGTCTTCCGAAATTTGCACCTCGGCATAAGCCGGAATTACAGGGCGGGAAACGACGTACACACCCGTCAGCATTGCGCCGTGCTGATTGGCAAGCTCGACGGCTGCTTCCACCCGTGCGTCATTACCTTTAGCGGCATCAACGTGGACGAAGATATCTTTGACGGTCATGATTGAACTCCAGTCTGATGAATTTGCAGGTTTTATATGACAATATTCTCCAATGACGGGCATTGACTTAAGTCAAATCTAAATACTTGAAAATTTCTGGACAGTTTTGTGGATAAGTCAGAGGTAATTTGTACAACTATAATTATTCTTTTTAATTCAATACGTTAACAGATGATGTTTTCTTACCCACAGCAGATGATGATCTGTTGGGTGGCGAAATCAGTGTATCAGCCCTGCAAAAAGAACATACAGCGTGAAACGATAAATTGATTCTCCACAATCATTTGGATTTTCCGTTTATTATTGGGGGCTGATGAACTAGATTTCTGCTGTCCGTAGGGGAAGAAATCAATTCTCCTGCATTTGATTTTTTCTTTTTCAGATTTGGAAACGGCTATGAATACATTTGCAAACTCCGCCGCCGCCCGTGACATCGCCTATCATGTCCATGGGTATACCAATTTGAAGGCGCATCAGGAGAACGGGCCGCAAATTATCGAAAAGGGCTCCGGCGTACGGGTCTTCGATGACACTGGAAAGTCGTACATCGAGGGATTGGCCGGGTTATGGTGTGCCTCGCTGGGGTTCAATGAAGAACGCCTGGTCGAGGCAGCAGTCAAAGAAATGCGTCGCCTGCCCTACTATCATGGATTTGCCGGAAAAACGCCAGATGTGACAATCGATCTTGCTGAAAAGCTCGTCAAACTGGCACCGGTGCCGATGTCCAAGGTATTGTTTGCTAATTCGGGATCGGAAGCGACCGATCTGACGGTTAAGTTGATCTGGTACTATCACAACGCGATTGGCAAACCGGAAAAGAAAAAAATCATATCGCGCATCAAAGGCTATCATGGCGTTACCGTCTGTTCAGCCAGCCTGACTGGCCTTCCCCACCTGCACAATGAATTTGATCTTCCCATTGATCGGATCATGCACACCAGCTGCCCACATTATTATCGTTTTGGTCAGGACGGTGAAACAGAGGAAGAATTCGCCACTCGCTGTGCTGATGAACTTGAGCAGATGATCAATGAGGAGGGCCCGGAGACCATTGCGGCCTTTTTCGCTGAGCCGGTGATGGGGGCTGGTGGTGTTATTGTGCCGCCAAAGACCTATTTCGAGAAAATTCAGTCCATTCTGAAAAAACATGACATCCTGTTTGTCGCCGATGAAGTCATTTGCGGTTTTGGGCGGACGGGCAACATGTGGGGGTCTCAGACTTTCAACCTTGTGCCGGACATGATTACCACCGCAAAAGCCTTGTCCGCAGCGTACCTGCCGATCTCCGCTGTGCTGATCAATGAGAAGGTTTATCAGGCGATGGTTTCACAGAGCGAGAAACTAGGGCTTTTTGGTCACGGTGGCACCTATGCAGGTCACCCCGTATCCGCAGCAGTGGCCCTCGAAACCCTGAAAATCTACGAGGAACGTGATATTGTCGGACATGTTCAGTCCATCAGTGGTGGGTTCCTGGAAGGGCTTCATAAATTTGCCGATCACCCCTTGGTTGGTGAAGTTCGGGGAGTTGGATTAGTCGGAGCCGTTGAATTCGTCAAGGACAAGGCGACGAAAAAGCCGTTTGCACCGACATCAGCAGTTGGCGGATTTTGCGCCGGACGCGCCGAAGAACATGGCCTGATTATACGTGCCATGGGCGACAATATTGGCTTCTGCCCTCCCCTGATCATCACGCCTGACGAGATCGATGAAATGATGACATGCTTCGGTAGGGCCCTTGACGACACCCTGGCGTGGGCCAAAGACAACAACCCGGAATAACGATTATGAATTACGAGAGATTTTTTACCGATAAGATTACGGACCTTAAAGAAGAAGGCCGATATCGTGTCTTTGCCGACTTGGAACGCAAGGCAGGCAACTTTCCGGCCGCATTCAACCACTCAGAAGATGGCGTGCGGGATGTAACCGTGTGGTGCTCCAACGACTATCTGGGCATGGGGCAGAACCCGGAAGTGATGGAGGCCATGCGTGAAGCCGTTTCGCGGTGCGGCACTGGAGCCGGGGGAACGCGCAACATTGCTGGAACCAGTCACGAGCATGTATTGCTGGAAGCGGAACTGGCAGACCTCCATAGGACTGAGGCCGCCCTGGTTTTCGGGTCGGGATGGATGGCCAATATGACGGCCTTAAGTACTTTTGGAGAGATGATCCCGGACCTGGTGATTCTGTCGGATTCTCACAATCATAATTCCATGATTGAAGGCATTCGGCATGGTAAATGTGATCGGGTCATTTTCGCGCATAACGATGTTGAAGACCTGGAAGCCAAACTTGCGGCGTACCCCAAGGACCGTCCTAAATTGGTGGCATTTGAATCGCTTTATTCAATGGATGGTGATATTGCCCCGATCAAAGACATTTGTGATATCGCTGAAAAATACGGGGCAATGACCTTTATCGATGAAGTTCATGCTGTCGGACTTTATGGCGAGCGTGGCGCTGGTGTCTGCGAACGTGATGGAGAGATGCATCGCCTGGATGTCATTCAAGGAACGTTGGCCAAAGCGTTTGGCGTGGTTGGCGGTTATATTGCCGGCTCGACCATAATGTGTGATTTTGTCCGCAGCTTTGGTGCAGGATTTATCTTCTCGACGTCGATGCCTCCAGCTGTCGCCGCGGCGGCGCGGGTCAGCATCAGTTACCTGAAACAGCATAATGAACTTCGTGAACGCCACCAGGAACGGGCAGCGACGCTCAAGGCCCGGTTTGGCGAGATCGGCGTTCCTGTGATGCCATCGGCTAGCCATATCGTGCCGGTCTTGGTTGGAGATGCGGTTCAATGCAAACAAGCCAGCGATATGTTGATGGAACGCTTTAGTGTTTACGTGCAACCCATTAACTACCCGACGGTTCAACGTGGCACTGAACGTCTGCGTTTTACGCCCACTCCCCTGCATTCTGATGCGGATATGGATCATCTCGTGGAGGCGGTTCAAGATGTTTGGGATCACCTCGGGCTCAGGCGAGACCTTTAGACACCCTCACTTGAGAATTATTTTCAACTCAACAGTGGACAGGCAAAATCAATCGGCCTATTTTTAAGTTATGTATTCAGATAATACCCTGACTCCGAAAGAGGCCGTCCGGCTGTGCGCATTGGGCATATTGTCCGGCACACCGATGACATACGGTGCGTTGGCTCAGTCGGTACGTCACTTCATTGATCGAATTCAAGGTCCATCGCTGGATGTGCTTGGTACGTCTGTCGAGCTTCTGAAGTACGAAGCACTGGTCGATGTTATCGAAGGTGAAGGTGATCAGGAAACTCTACAGGTCTCCGACAAGGGAAAAACCGAACTTCATGCCCTTCTGTGTGCAAATATCCGAGCAACTGATTCTGATTTGAATAAACTGATTGAAGCCCTAAAATTTCGGTTTCTTCATTTGCTTGATGCGACAGACCGACATCAGCAAACAGATATTCTCGTCGAGCGCACGGAAATGGAACTGACTCGTCATCTGGACCTGAGACAGTATTTTCAAGGTGACTCCGGATTCCTGCTGCAATGGCTGGACCGTGATATCGCCGAACTTGAAAGTCGCCTTGAATGGCTCGAAAACTTCCGAGATACCCTCGACTCTACTGATTAGTCGTTTTCTTAAAAATCTGTTCAAGGCCAAAGAGCATTTGCTCGCCCACTTTGCCGCCATTCCCTTTGATTTGCTGCGCAATGACCAACTTCATGGTTTCGACGTGTACGCCGATGGCTTCAATCAGTTTTGGGTTGGCTGCATCAGCATGTTCAATCAGGCGGCATAGCTGATTGCCCACAGACGTCATCATATCGTATCCAAAACTTCCGCCCTGCCCTTTGATATCGTGAGAAATCTGAAAAACGGCTTCCAGCTTATCCGGAATCGACTCCTCTCCGGCAGACTCCAATTCTTCATAGGCCTTACCGATTCGATCCAAGTCCTGCACGACCCAGTCAAGGTATTGATCCGTCAAGTTTGCGACTGCAGCTTCGGCACGCTCAAGGGTTGCCGCATCGACGGCGCCCGGCCCACCCGTTTTCACCTTGGCTTTTAGCAAGTTCGGTGGATTGATGATTTCCATTTCGTCACTCATACGTAAGACAGTCTAGACCTTTACGTTGTATCGATATGTTGATTAAACACCAGAGATGAAGAAATATACACCCCGATGATCGTTTTATATCAAATCAGCGCCTCGAATTTAAGTTGCCATTAAGGGCGGGTCGTAACTTAATTTCAAATCAACCCCAGAGTTCTGAGTTCCGCGGCCATCTCGACCGGTAGTGCCCCGTTTACATCAAACCCCGGAGGCAGGTCGTCCGGTGAATCCGCGGTTGGAAAATAACGCCACCCTTGGAACGGACGAAAACTTCTGGGATGCGTACGTATGAGTTCCGGGTCCAGGATGATCGCACAGGCAGGTTTTCCATCTTCACGTTCGACCTGTTCAAGTCCGATTATGCGCTGACGAACCTGAATGACACGACGAATAACCCAGTACAGTGACCCCCCATCAAGAACCTCTTGCGAACGTTTTGGTGTATTCCTAGTAACATGACGAAGTTGCGGATTTTGGACTCCATTAGCCCGCATGTCATATAAGCGCGTCGTTTGGTGTTCAGCCAGGTCTTCGACCTGGTCTACACCAACACACAGCTTGATCAGGTTAACACTCATGACCCTGGTTTCCCGCCACTCAATGCCTGGGTAACCTTGGACGCCGAAGGGCGACCAATCACTTTGGAAATAAAACGTGATGCTTTCAGCAATTTGTCCATTTCAAGTCCGGTCTCAATGCCAAGCCCCCTGAGCATATATAGAACATCCTCAGTCGCCACATTTCCGGACGCGCCGTTGGCGTAGGGGCACCCGCCCAATCCGGCAATCGAACTGTCAACAACCGATACGCCCTGTTCCAACACCGCATAGATATTTGCCAGTGCCTGTCCATAGGTATCGTGAAAATGAACTGCCACATTCTCCAGGGGCACGTCATCAAGCACCGTATCAACCATCATTCGTGCATGGTCCGGCGTGCCGGTACCGATGGTATCGCCCAGCGAAATTTCATAACAGCCCAATTCAACAAGTGCTTTCGACACATTCCTGACCGCATGAGGTGTTATGTTGCCTTCATAAGGGCAACCCAGAACACATGAGACATATCCCCGCACCGCAAGCCCTCTGTCCCGCGCTTCTTCGCAGACAGGACGGAAGCGTTCGATACTTTCTTCGATCGAACAGTTGATGTTCTTTTGGGAGAAAGTTTCGGAAGCAGCTGCAAATACGGATATCTCATCAACCCCTGCGGCCAATGCACCTTCCAGTCCCTTCATATTCGGCGTAAGAGCGGTATAAGTCACCCCTGCCCGGCGTTTGATCGTCGAGAACACCTCTGCCGAGTCAGCCATCTGCGGTATCCATTTGGGAGATACGAAACTACCCGCCTCGATTATTGTCAGCCCGCTTTCCGCCAACTGTTCGATTAGCTGGATCTTATCCTCAGTCGAGACCGTTTTTGCCTCGTTCTGCAAACCATCACGAGGGCCGACTTCGACAATTTTTACTTTATCGGGGAACGCCATGAAAACGTATCTCTGTTATTCCGAACTATAGCTGGCCTTCAGAATAAACGCTGAAGGCAGAAACAGAAAGATCGTAACCTGGGGATAACCTGATCAAAGATTATTCCTTTGTGCGACGGTTTTCTCCTCCGAAATAACGCCTATGACGGCGCCGGTCCGGACCAATAAAGTGGCTGGATCTCACAAATACGCGGGGATTGCTGATAACAGCCATCAGGCGTGTTACGACTTGTTTGGCCGATACCGGTTTTGCCAGAAACTCTGTCACGCCACTGTCGCGGGCCGCAATAATTCGTTCAATATCCGAATGTGCTGAAACCATGACAATCGGCAACAGGCGGTCGACCCCTTCAATCCCTTCTCGAATTTTATGCGTCAGTTGCTCTCCGGAAACCGGCGACAATACAGATTCAGTGAACATAATGTCAGGTTTGTCATGCGCACAAATTTTGAGGGCGTCTTTAGCCGTTCCGGCTTCGAATATCTTGCGAATGCCCAAATCTCTGAAGATATTGACGATAACGCGCCGCATACCAATTTCGCCGTCGACGATGAGGACCGAAAGGTCCGAAAGATCAGGAGTAACCATCGCTTGCCCACACTTCACTGCAAGTGACCCAGCACCTCAACTATAAACCAGAATTACTAGTCGCACGAACAAATTTAGTCGGCCATAACTAACAATTCGTGACCTTCATCAACCTGATCCCCAACAGCGCATAGCACACTGTCAATAATACCGTCGCGGGGTGCGGTAATGGCATGTTCCATCTTCATCGCTTCAACGACGACCAGAACATCACCTTTGGCAACTTCCTGCCCATTCTCAACAGCGATCGCAGCAATCTTGCCTGGCATTGGGGCGGCAAAGGAACTCGTCCCCTGCTCATGTTCAGCCGCCGCCAGAATGGGATCGAATAATGACAGGTTGAATACTGGTCCCAACCCGAAAACACACAGGTCGCCGTTAACCTCGATCACGCGCGCTGAACCGGCCTCGGCAAGGGTTTCACTGTCGACATTGATCCCACCGATGGTCATTGCGTAGTCATCGTGATCATGGAATACGGAAACATGGTACGTTTCGCCACCGTCTTTTCCAGCCATAAACAGCAGATCTTGGTGACCCTGATCGTTCAACCGCCAGCAGTCTGGTTGATTCCACGGTGAATTTGGGTCGTTTGACTTAGTCGCCCGAGCGGACCCGGCTGCTTCACGGGCGTGCACAACATGCAGGCTGGCAGCTACAATAGCCTCCACTGATATAGGCGGCTTGGCGAACGCATCTGCTGTCAGACCATCAACAAAGGTCGTATCCATTTCGGCGTTTGTAAAGACTTGATGATTAAGCAGTAGTCTCAAAAAGTCCGTGTTGCTGCCTGGTCCAACGATTTCCAGTCCAGCCAGCGCATCAAGCAGATGCTGGCGGGCGCCTTCCCGGGTATCGCCATAACAGATCAGCTTGGCGATCATCGGGTCGTAATGGGGAGATATAACGTCTCCCTGCTGCACGCCGGTGTCGATACGCAACCCCTCAATATGTTCTGGCCAGTGTAAATGGTGAAGACTGCCCGGGGCAGGCATAAAACCGTTAGATGGGTCTTCCGCATACAGGCGAACTTCGATGGCATGTCCAGTTGGGTATAGCTCGGTCTGTTGTAGAGGAAGCTTTTCACCATCGGCAATACGGAGTTGCCATTCCACCAGATCGGTATCGGTGATCAGTTCGGTCACCGGATGTTCGACCTGTAAACGGGTATTCATTTCCATGAAGTAGAAATGCTCGTCCGCCGTCAGGAGAAACTCTACGGTCCCGGCACCTTCGTAATTTACGGCTTTTGCCGCCCGTACTGCGGCCTCGCCCATGGCTTTTCGCGCCTCGTCAGACAAGCCGGGCGCAGGCGCTTCCTCGATTATTTTCTGATGACGACGTTGCAGGGAGCAGTCGCGCTCGAACAGATGAACACAGTTTCCATGGATGTCGGCAAACACTTGAACTTCGACGTGGCGGGTTTGGGTGAGGTATTTCTCGACCAGCAACCGTCCATCACCAAAGGCGCTTTCTGCTTCACGTCTGGCACTGGCAATACCATCGTCCAATTCAGTTTTGCTGTTGACGACACGCATGCCTTTACCGCCACCGCCAAGCGCCGCTTTCAGAAGCACCGGATAACCAATGCGCTCGGCTTCCGTCGCAAAAAGCTCGGGCGACTGATCTTCTCCGTAGTATCCGGGAACAACGGGCACATTGGCCTGCTCCATGATGGCTTTGGCGTTATCCTTGGCCCCCATATCTCGAATGGCCTGAGAGGGCGGCCCAACAAACACAGCGCCTTTTTTACGTACGGCGTCGGCAAAATCAGCGTTTTCGGAAAAGAACCCATAACCGGGATGAACAGCATCCGCACCGGCTAGTTCGATGGCATTCAATAACGCATCACGGTTCAGGTAACTCTCGGTTGCTGGTGCGGGGCCTAATCGCACGCTTTCATCGGCAAGGCGGACGTGCATGGCATTTTGATCGGCGTCCGAATAGACGGCGACGGTCTTGATACCAAGATGTTTCGCCGTTCGCATTACCCGGCAGGCAATCTCGCCGCGGTTAGCGACCAGGAGTTTTTTAAACATGTTTTCTCTACTCCGCCATCTGCCAGGTCGGTTTGCGCTTGTCCAGAAAGGCGCTTAAGCCTTCCTTACCCTCATCAGACGCACGAACATCTGCAATTCGTCTTGCCGTATCGTCCTTCACTGCGTCGTCAACGGGGCGGTTGACGACGGCTGCGATCAGGGCTTTTGATTCCGTCATGGCATTCGGGCTGTTTTTCAGCATTTCGTTGATCATGTCGTCCAGCGCATCGTCCAGCTGATCGGGTTCAACCACCTTGTGCAACAGGCCGATCCGTGCCGCTTCGGTTGCGTCAAACCGTTCGCCTGTAATCATGTAGCGCCCGGCCTGTCGTTCGCCGATGGCGCGGATGACATAGGGGCTGATGGTTGCAGGGATGACGCCGAGTTTAACTTCGGAAAGAGCGAATTTGGCACTGGATGAGCCGATGGCGATATCGCAGGCCGAAACCAGGCCAACCCCACCGCCCATCGCCGTCCCCTGAACCCGGGCAAGCACGGGTTTGGGACAGAATGCGATCCGGGCCAGCAGGTCTGCAACGATGCGGGCATCTTTCAAATTTTCCTCATATGAATAGTCGGCCATCCGCCGCATCCAGTTGAGGTCGGCACCGGCAGAAAAGCTTTTACCCTCTCCACGTAGCACGACGACCCGCACATCAGGGTTCGCGCCAACATCATCAAACGCCTTGATCAATTCGCCAATCAGATGATCGTCGAAGGCATTGTGGATTTCGGGCCGGTTCAGCGTGACCGTGGCGACACCACGATCATCGATTGAGGTGAGAATAACGTCTGCTTCGCTCATTATGGGTTACATCCTGAATATGCCGAAATTGGTCTTTTCAATGGGGGCATTGAGCGCCGCTGACAGACCCAGTCCCAACACCATTCGGGTGTCTTTCGGGTCAATCACCCCGTCATCCCACAAGCGGGCGCTGGCGTAATACGGGTGACCCTGATGTTCATACTGCTCACGGATGGGAGTTTTAAAGGCTTCCTCTTCATCAGCACCCCAACTTTCATCGCGTGCCTCCATGCCGTCCCGTTTCACTGTTGCCAGAACGCTTGCCGCCTGTTCGCCACCCATGACTGAAATCCGGGCGTTCGGCCACATCCATAAAAACCTTGGTGAATACCCGCGTCCACACATGGAATAGTTTCCGGCGCCAAAGCTGCCGCCAATCAGGACGGTGAATTTGGGCACATTGGTTGAGGCGACGGCGGTTACCATCTTGGCTCCGTCTTTGGCGATACCGCCTGATTCGTATTTCGACCCGACCATAAATCCGGAGATGTTTTGTAGGAACACCAGAGGGATGCCGCGCTGTGAGCAGATCTCGATGAAGTGCGCGCCTTTTTGTGCAGACTCTGAAAAGAGGATGCCATTGTTGGCGATAATTCCGACAGGATAACCGAAAATCCGCGCAAAACCACAAACCAGGGTGGTTCCATAATGGATCTTGAATTCATCAAATTCCGACCCATCAACGATACGGGCGATGACTTCCCGTACATCGTAGGGTTTACGTAAATCTTCCGGCACGGCACCATAAATTTCTTCCGGTGCAAATAGGGGGTCACGGGATTCTCTGATATCCAGATTAACCTTTTTGACGCGGTTGAAATTGGCGGCAATCCGACGTGCCATGGCCAGCGCGTGAACATCATTGTCGGCCATGTGGTCGGTAACGCCTGACACCTTTGAATGAACTTCTGCACCGCCTAAGTCTTCGGCTGATACGACCTCGCCAGTGGCGGCTTTCACCAGTGGCGGCCCGCCAAGAAAGATCGTGCCTTGGTTTCTGACGATGATGCTTTCATCACACATGGCGGGGACATAAGCCCCCCCTGCCGTGCACGACCCCATCACCACGGCGATTTGCGGAATTCCCGCGCCACTCATCCGTGCCTGATTGTAGAAAATCCGCCCGAAGTGTCCTTTGTCGGGAAACACATCATCTTGCCTGGGAAGGTAGGCGCCGCCGGAATCTACCAGATAAATGCAGGGGAGATGGTTCTCCATGGCAATTTCCTGGGCCCGAAGATGCTTTTTCACTGTAATGGGCAGATAGGTTCCCCCTTTTACAGTCGCATCGTTGGCGATGATGACAACTTCATGTCCCGACACCCGGCCAATACCGGTGATCACGCCCCCTGCGGCAATTGATCCCTCTTCATAAAGGTCCCAGCCTGCCAGTTGGGAAAATTCCAGAAACGGTGATCCCGGATCAAGCAGTTGGCGTACGCGTTCACGGGGCAGCAGCTTGCCTCGGTCCGTGTGTTTTTTACAGGCCCCTTCACCGCCACCTGTTTTGATCACGCCGACGGTGTTCATCAGGTCGTCAACAATGGACTGCATATGCGCAGCGTTGGTATCGAAATCACCTGTTCCGGGGCGGAGGTTTGGTCTGAGTACGGTCATGGTAGGACGATCAGTTTATGTCTATTTTTTATGTGAATATTCAACAATTGGGCCATCTGATTCTTTCCATCCCTTAAATCCATCGGAAAAGTGACGGACATTATCAAATCCCATCTCGACAAGAGTCTTGCACGCCAGCGCCGAGCGCCACGCAGCCTGACAATAGAGTACGTAGGTCTTGTCTCCGTCACCAAAGACCTCTTTGTGGTAAGGGCTGCTGGGATCGAACCAGAACTCAAGCATGCCTCGTGGGGCGTGTTGAGCGCCTGGGATGGTTCCTTCGCGCTGAAGTTCACGGACATCGCGAATATCGACGAAGACAAATCCGGTATCGCCGTGTGCGGCAAGTGCATCTTCTATGGATATCGTCTGAATAACCTCATTTGCTTCCGCAACAAGATCTGATACGGGTTTGATTTTAGGCATTAAATTCCTTTCGATAACTTTTCACCAACCGCCAGACTTGAGCCAGCGTCTGATCATCCATAACCTGTCTGAACCCCAGAAAGGTTCGCCATCAACAATAAAAAATGGTGCACCACAGACCCCAGCGTCCGTCGCGTCCTGCGTTTCATCCCGCAAACGTTGTTTGACGTCGTCGCGATTGATCGCCGCAAGCAGTTCCTCACGGCTAATGCCCAATGTTTCACCTATTTCGGCAATGGTCCGGCGATCCGTAATATCCTGACCGTCGCCGAAATAGTGGTGGAAACAGGCCAGGGCGAATTTTTTGGCCAGCGCTTCGTCAGTGTCCTTGATCCAGTAAAACGCCCGAGCGGCCGCCATCGTGGCAATGGGAAACTGTTCAGGCAGGGTCCAGGGGACATCCATGAACCGCGACAGGCGCTCCCAATCGTGTTTTGAATAGTCACTTTTGACCGGTTGATGTGCCAGAGAAACATTGCCGGTCGCCTTCATCGTGACCCCTAAAAGAATCGGTCTCCAATCAACCTCTCGATCAAATGCACCAGCGATTTCGTCGATTTTTAATGCACCGAAATAGGCGTAGGGCGACGAGAAATCGAAATAAAACGTGATTGGGTCTGCCATGTTCACTCCCCCTCGATTGCCCGGCTGATCACCAGCCGTTGCACGTCACTGGTGCCTTCGTAAATTTGGCAGACGCGCACGTCACGGTAAATGCGTTCAACCGGGAAATCTTCCAGATACCCATAGCCACCGAGTGCCTGAATGGCGCTGGAGCAGACTTTTTCTGCCATTTCAGAAGCGAACAGTTTGGCCATGGAGGCTTCTTTCAGGCAGGGTTTGCCATCGTCACGCAGCCGCGCGGCGCTCAGATACATAAGCCGTGCGGCTTCAATCTGAGTTGCCATATCGGCAAAACGAAAAGCCACAGCTTGATGATCAAAGATGCGTTTGCCAAAGGACGTCCGCTCCTTGGCATAATCCCGCGCTGCTTCAAAAGCAGCACGTGCCATCCCCGTTGCCTGCGCGGCGATTCCGATGCGTCCGCCTTCCAGATTAGCAAGGGCGATCTTGTACCCCTGCCCCTCTTCTCCCAACAGCAGGTCCGGGGTCAACTCAACATCCTCGAATGTAATCTGCGCCGTATCGGACGCCCGTTGCCCCAATTTTTTCTCTATCCCGGTTACCGTGTATCCCGCCAAATCTGTCGGCACGATGAAAGCACTGATGCCATCCTTGCCCTGGGCTTCGTCGGTAACGGCGAAGACGACGGACACTTGCGCCTGCGATCCGGTTGTAATGAACTGTTTGGTGCCGGACAGTTTGTAGACATTCCCGTCCCGTTTGGCTTTGACCTTGAGGTTCGACGCGTCAGAACCGGCCTGCGGCTCAGTCAGCATAAACGCCGCCAGATGTTCGCCTGATGCAATCGGCCCCAGGAACCGTTCTTTTTGTTCAGTCGAGCCAAATCCGGCAATTACCGCGCCCGTCAGTGACTGGACGCCCATAATCGTTGATGTCGCACCATCTCCAGCGGCAATTTCCTCCATGGAGAGGGCGTAATTCAAACATCCGGCCCCGGCTCCGCCCCAGTCTTCGGGGATCAACATGCCCATTAGACCGAGCTCTCCCATTTCCTTCAGCTCATCACTAGGGAATTTGGCCTCGCGGTCACGCTCCGCTGCCCCCGGAGCGAGCCGTTCGGCGGCAAATTTCCGCGCCATGTCACGGATCAGGGTTTGTTCTTCATTAAGTTCCATAACTCTTACCAAGGAATTTCCGTGCCATCGTAGTTATAAAAATGTCCGGTCGTTGACATGGAAAGGTCGTCAATCACCTGGCGCATACCGCTGACGCTGGTTTCTGTTGAAATCAGTGCGTTGTCGCCACCCATATCGGTCTGGACCCAGCCCGGGTGAAGAACACAGACCGGAATGGACTTGCCTTTCAGGTCGTTGGCCAAACTTTTCATCACAGCATTTAGCGCTGCCTTGGAGGAGCGGTAGATGTAGCTGCCGCCTGAGGTATTGTCGGCTATCGAACCCATTTTCGATGTCAGCGTTGCGATTTTTCCCTGTGCAGCAGCGACGTTGCCAACAAAGGCGGTGCTGACCAGCAGCGGAGACATGGCATTAATCTCCATCGCCCGATACCATTCATTCAGGTCAACTTCTGCCGGGTCATAATCTCTCGGACCATAAACGCCGGCGTTGTTAATCAGGATGTCAAAAGGCGTTTCCGACAGACTGTCGGCAAGACGTGCCAACTGAGCACGGTCAGTGACCTCAAGCCCATGAACCTGGATATCGCCTGAAATCATCGCCAGTTCGCCGACCCCGATGGGGTTTCGGCAGGTGGCGATCACCGTATATCCGGCGGCACCGTACTGACGGGCAAATTCCAGACCGATGCCCCGATTGGCACCGGTAATGAAGACTGTTGGCATTAGGCCCCCTGCTTTCGTGCTGTAACTTCGATTTCGATTTTCATACGCGGGTCGATCAGGCCTGCGATCACCGCTGTGGCTGCCGGGCGAATGTCGCCAAATATCTCTCCCAACACCTCGGATACGGCGCCCCAGTCCTCTCCATTGGGAAGATAATAGCGGGCCCGCACCACGTCTTTCAACGAGGCCCCGGCTTCTTTGAGAGCTCCTTCGATCGTTCGCATCGTCTGGCGGGTCTGTTCTGCCGGATCATCCGAAATCTCGCCAGTGGCATAGTTGAACCCGGTGGTGCCGGCGACATACACGTCGTCGCCGTCAACTACCGCCCGAGAATATCCGAACTTCCGCTCGTATTCTGATCCTGATGAAATGAGCTTGCGTGTCATCAGTGCATCATCTCAATCGCGACCGCGGTCGCTTCGCCACCACCAATACACAGTGACGCGACACCCCTTTTAAGGTCACTTTTGCGGAGCGCGTTCATCAGGGTCACAATAATTCTGGCCCCCGACGCACCGACCGGATGCCCGAGTGCACACGCACCACCGTAGATGTTGATTTGATCGTGTGGAATGTCCAGGTCCCGCATGGCCGCCATTGTGACGACAGCAAAAGCTTCGTTGACCTCAAACAAATCAACATCATTTCGTTCCCAACCGGCTTTCGCCAGCACCTTTTCGATAGATCCGATGGGGGCTGTGGTGAACCAGTTGGGTTCAAGCGAATTAGTCGCGTGGGCTTTGATCTTCGCCAGCGGTGTCAGACCGCGTTTGTCGGCTTCAGACCGGCGCATCAGAACAAGGGCTGCACCACCGTCGGAAATCGAACTGGAATTTGCCGCCGTTACGGAGCCGCCCTTGCGAAAGGCCGGCCTTAATGTCGGAATTTTTTCGACATTGGCTGTCAGCGGTTGTTCATCATCGCTGACGGTAACTTCGCCACGTCGTGTCGTGATGGTGATGGACTCAATTTCTTCGGCGAACGTGCCGTCTTCGACGGCCTTTTTAGCCCGCCGTAACGATTCAATGGCGAAGGCGTCCTGATCTTCACGTGTAAACTGGTAGTGTTCCGCCGTATCTTCGGCAAACGACCCCATCAACTTACCTTCCTCATAGGCGTCTTCCAGGCCATCCAGAAACATGTGGTCCTTGGCCTGGTCGCCGTGCCCCAACCGATATCCGTTCCGGGCATTGGGCAGGATGTAGGGCGAGTTGGTCATACTCTCCATGCCGCCCGCGACCATGATGTCGTGCGACCCCACAAGGATGTTGTCGTGTGCCAGCATCGTTGCTTTCATAGCGGATCCGCACATTTTGGAGATCGTCGTTGCCCCGGCAGACCAGGGAATTCCCGCATTGTGCGCAGCCTGACGGCAGGGCGCTTGTTTGACACCTGCAAACAGACACAACCCCATGATCAGATCATCAATATCATCCGGCTGAAGGCCCGCACGATCGACCGCGGCCTTGATGGCGACCCCACCCAGTTCAGGAGCGGTTGCATCCTTCAGGACACCTTGAAATCCCCCCATCGGCGTCCGCGCCGCGCCGACAATTACAATTGGATCTTTCTTGGGCATCTAACTTCCTCCACTTTCCTTAATAGGGCGTTCCGTCTTTATGAACATAACGATCAGTGTTTCCGTCTTCGATGTTTTGTGTGCGCATATCGATATCGGAGTATTCGCAAACATCTTCAGGCGTGCGATCACCCACTTCAAAATAAACCGCGTCCGCATCGGACTTATTGATCAGGTGATGGCCGTTTTCGACACCTGCGGGAAACCCGGCAATCATTCCGGGGCTAAGTTCCTGTTCACCATCGTCCATGACCAACGTCAGAATGCCGGTGACAATATAGATAAATTCGTCCTGTTTGCTATGCCAGTGTCGTTGCGAAGACCAGCAACCGGGTGACAACGTCACCAGATTAACACCGAAGTTGTTCAAGCCCAGCACATCCCCTAGCTTCCGCTTTTCGCGGGCTTTTACATCAGCATCAAACGGCGCTGGATAGCCTGTGCCCTTAGCTGCCGGAATAGTCATTGGATACATAATATTATATCTTATATCAATTAGTTAGTGTTAATTGCTGACCTAAAAACTTAACTTACTTGCCAAAGGTATAAAGATCACCACCCCATACAGAACAATCGCTACTCGGACGACATGTCCCCAGCGCTGTTCGATGCAGTTATAGGCGCACCTCCAGACCGATACCGCCGACCAGATGCTAAAGGGAACCGCAACTACGACAACTAGTGTGGCGCCCGTCGCCATCCCCGCCATCCCGGCATCCAAAGATTCCGGCGATACGGCAAACCCCAGAACCATCGCCAGCACCATAAATCCAATCGAGCTCCCGAGAAGCGCCCCGTGACCACAGACAAACCATCCCCAGAAAACTCGCCACAGCGGCTCGCGCCCCATCCAACAGCGTTTCCACACGGGATCGGGATCAGCCCCGTTGCCAATGCCGTGCATGTCGATAAATGTTGGACCGGGTGCAGTCATGCTTAACTGGTCTCCTCAAACAGTTCCCGTCCAATCAACCAGCGGCGAATTTCTGACGTTCCGGCGCCAATCTCATAGAGTTTGGCATCACGCAACAGGCGCCCCGTCGGCGACTCATTAATATAGCCCGTCCCTCCCAGGCATTGAATGGATTCCAGCGCCATCCAGGTAGCTTTTTCGGCGGCGTACAAAATCACACCCGCCGCATCTTTCCTGGCTGTTTCCCCCCGGTCACAGGCCTTGGCGACGGCATAAACGTAGGCTTTGGCAGCATTCATCGTCGTGTACATATCGGCCAACTTTCCCTGCATCAGCTGAAAACTACCGATGGATTGGCCGAACTGTTTCCGGTCATGCAGGTAAGGAACAACAACATCCATGCATGACTGCATGATGCCCGTCGGCCCGGCGGCAAGCACCGCACGCTCGTAATCAAGGCCACTCATTAGCACGTTGACACCTTTACCAACCTGCCCCAAGACGTTTTCTTCCGGTACTTCACAGTCTTCGAATACCAGCTCGCAGGTATTTGAGCCTCGCATCCCCAGTTTGTCCAGTTTCTGTGCGGTCGAAAACCCGGGGAACCCCTTCTCGATTATAAAGGCCGTGATACCCTTGGGGCCGGCATTCGGGTCCGTTTTTGCATAAACCACCAGTGTATCCGCGTCGGGTCCGTTGGTAATCCACATCTTGTTGCCATTGAGGACATACCGATCGCCTTTTTTATCGGCGCGTAGTTTCATCGACACCACATCTGACCCCGCTCCCGGTTCGCTCATCGCCAATGCGCCGACGTGTTCACCCGAGACCAGTTTTTTTAGGTAGCGTTGTTTCTGATCTTCATTGCCATTACGCCGGATCTGATTAACGCACAAATTGGAGTGCGCCCCATAGGACAGGCCCACTGACGCCGAGGCTCGACTGATTTCTTCCATGGCAACGACGTGCTCAAGATACCCCATTCCAGCACCGCCGTATTCTTCCTCGACCGTAACGCCAAGCACGCCCAGATCGCCCATTTTTCGCCAAAGATCAGCCGGAAAGTCATTACTTTCATCAATCTGTGCGGCTCGCGGCGCGATTTCGTCGGAAGAAAAACTGCGCACGGAATCTCGCATCATATCTGCGGTTTCACCAAGATCGAAGTTTAGCGAAGGATATTCGTTGGGAATCATTGAGTGCGTCCGTTTTTGAAAATTTCGATTACTCTACCACGATTTAATCTACGAGATCGGGCCGACCGATCTAATCTACCACGTCGGGCCGACCGACGATTCTCATAATGGTCTGCTGCATAATTGCGCAGGGGGTTTCATTTCCGTCCTTGATCGCGATCACCTCGCCGGTCGTCACCGTCAGGGTCTTGCCGGGGCGAAGCACCTTGCCACGGGCGATCAGCATATCACCTTCCGCGGGTGCCATCATGTTGATCTTGAACTCTACTGTCAGCACGCCATCGCCTCGCTCATAAAGGGTAAAGGCTGCGTACCCACCGGCACCGTCAACAATCGCTGAAATTGCACCGGCATGGATAAACCCATGCTGTTGTGTCAACTTTTCATCATAGGGAAGCCTGATTTCAACAAATCCGGGCCGGATATCTCCCAATTCAGCACCAAATGTCCGCATCAGGCCCTGCCGTGAAAAGCTTTCCGTTAGACGGGTGGCATAATTGGGATCGCGGGGAACAAACTCAGTCATCCTTGCCCCTGCTCAGTCAGGCGAGCTGCACCATTGGCAACAATATGATCCGGAAATGGCGTTGATTTCCGTGTCGTTGTGTCCATGTGAACAGCGATCAGATCGGTTGCCGCCGCCACGTCGCCGGTTTCACCATTGATCATTTCATGCCGAAATTTGATAACTTTCCCCGCCAGTTCAACAAGAGCTGTCCGAATGGTGAGGATATCGCCAGCATGAAGCTCACGGGAATAGGTTGCGGCCATTCCCTTGGCGTTTTCACGCAAATAGGTAGGTGAGATGCCGAGGCCAGTGAAGAAATTCCAGGTTGCTTCATCAAACTTGCCCACATACCACATGACATTCATATGCCCCATGTGATCGCATTGGGCCGGATAGACACTCCCCCGATACGTGATTTCCCGATCTTTCATCGTCTTCCCCCGCTCCGATATCGGACTTTGTAAGATAGTTTACGTTTACGTAAACGTCAATTAAGTATGAATGACAATCGATACACTCCACGATCTATTCAATCTTGATCCAGCCACCTAAGCCTCATACCCTTCCTATACGACTTGATCAGCATACTTATAGTCTATCAGGGGATGTTCATGAGTGACGATTACTTTCCATTGATTATCGATCTGGTCGAGTGGATCGACAAGCGGCCTCGACCCTATACAGAAGTCATGGAGGCATGGCGCACGTCTTGTCCCCGTCTGCCGGTATGGGAGGATGCTGTTGATACTGGCTATGTTGTTCGCCAACATAACGCAGATCAAGGCGAGATAGTATCCGTCACGGATAAAGGCCGACAGTTGCTGGTGCAGCATGGACGGGCCGATGGATCCGCATTTGCGCCATCGAAGACCATTTAAAAACAGGGATATTATTGAATGAAAATTACCATACTGGATGATTACTTTGACACCATTCGTACCCTCGATTGTTACAACAAATTGGCAGGGCACGATGTAACGGTATGGAACGATCATGTTGAGGACGTAGACCAGTTGGCGGAACGACTGCACGACACAGAAGCGCTGGTGCTTTTTCGTGAACGCACCCATATCCGTGCTCCCCTGCTTGAACGCTTGCCCAATTTAAAACTCATCAGTCAGCGCAGCGTATATCCGCATATCGATGTCGATGACTGCACCCGTCTCGGCATCATGCTGTGTTCCAGCCAACACGCGGGGATACCATCATACGCAACCGCAGAAATGACATGGGGATTGATCCTGGCCTCAATGCGCCAAATTCCCCAGCAAATGGCGTCGATGAGGGCGGGCAAGTGGCAGTCCGGCGTGGGCCAGACCTTGCGAGGCAAAACCCTTGGAATATTCGGCTATGGTCGAATAGCTCGGGAGATCGCTGATTATGGCAAAGCGTTTTCCATGAATGTTCAGGTCTGGGCCAGTGAGTCATCCAGGGCCAACGCACGCGCGGATGGACTAATCGTTCCTGAGAGCAGAGAAGAGTTTTTTGCGAGTAGCGACGTTGTCTCGCTTCATGTACGTCTCTATCCGTCAACGCGGGGAACCGTTACGGCAAGTGATCTGGGACAAATGAAACGCACGGCCGTCTTGGTCAATACCAGCCGCGCCCCACTGATTGAGCCTGATGCTCTGGTCAATGCGCTGCGCGCCGGACGACCAGGAATGGCGGCGGTCGATGTTTATGAACAGGAACCGGTTATTGATCCAAATCATCCCCTATTGTTAATGGACAACGTAATCTGCACACCGCACATCGGATACGTTACCAGAGAAGAATATGAACTGCAGTTCATTGATATTTTTGAGCAGATTGTGGCGTTTGACGGAGGATCACCTCTAAATGTGATTAACACCGAAGTTATGGACAGCGCTCAACGTCGTTAAGGCCGTCTGGAATCGAGTTTCCCGACACTTAATAGCGTGGCGTAAACTGCAGAGGGAAAATTCATACGGATTAATACCTCTTTGATACCAATGAAACATTTTTGAGGCCTTATGCAGTTTTTATGGGGGGGGGTAAAATTGACGCCTCCAGGCTGTTAATTTTCCAGAACTGATGACTTCCATAATGGACTTCGAATCTTCCCATCCTAACCAAGATAGGTCAGACATTAGCAACAAGACGTTGATACCAAACCCCGTCAAACAGATTGATACTCTGCTGATCCGCCAGATTCAGGGGGATTTTCGTTTGCCCGTGATGGTCAATTCAGTCATCGCGATTGCATTGGCCATAGTATTTCGAAATGTCGTACCACTTCCTCAACTGGCACTTTGGCTGACAACGCTGATTTCATGGAACATATTGAGATTATTGTTTCTCGGCAGATCACCGTCTTTTGATGCGTCAATAAGCGAGTTGTATGGCTGGGCCCGACTGGCGACAATTGTTACTGGTGTAAACGGAGCAATTTGGGGAGCAGCGGCAGTACTCCTGTTCCCTATCGAAGCCCTTCAATATCAAGTTATCCTGGCCTTCGTAGTTGGCGGCCTGTCGGCCGGAGCAGTCGCTACCTATGCTGCATGGCCACCTGCATTTTATGCGTTTGTTACATTTTCAATGGGCCCGCTCATTTTCAGGTTTGCGCTTGAGCAAACTGAGTTGTCATTTTTCATGGCCGCAGTTCTGCTGTTATTTGTGGCTTCCATGGCCGCGCTAACCAAGTCGTATCACCGGACAATCCGAAACGTAATTTTGCTCGAAGTTGATCGGAACGAAATGGAGCAGGAAAAGAATGTAAGCGAAAAACTCTTTTCCAAAGCCTTTCATTCCAGCCCGGCTCCGTTTGCAATCTCAAGACCGGACGATGGATCGTACATCGATGTTAACCAGGCCTGGTCAAACTTGACCGGGTACAGCCATGCTGAAGCAATTATAAATACGTCTCTTGAACTGGGGCTTTGGACACACCCAGAAGATCGAACCCGGTTTATGGAAATGCTGGATCATGGTGGCGTGGTTTTGGGGTTTGAAACGGACTTTCGAACCAAAAGCGGAGAACATCGTGATGTATTAGTATCGGCCGAGTGTGTTGAAATTCGCGGAGAAAGGCGCCTTTTATTCGTCGGGCAGGACATCACCCGCCTGAAGGAAATCGAGCGCCTGAAATCTGAGTTTGTATCCATCGTCAGTCATGAACTCAGGACGCCTTTGACCTCAATTCATGGTGCACTGAGACTGCTTCAAGGCGGCGCTGCCGGGAGCATCGACGGGTCAGTCCGTGAATTGGTGGAGCTGGCCGCGAGAAATTCCCAATACTTGGGAACACTGGTCGATGATATTCTGGACTTTGAGAAACTTCAGGCCGGAAAAATTGTTTTCCAGTTCGCTGAATTTGACATGGTCAACATGGTAAAGGATGCGATAGATCAATCCTTACCATATGGCATAGATCACAAAGTGGAATTCATTCTGCTGAATGCGCCGAAAGAATTACTTATCCAAGGTGACGAGCGAAGACTGAAGCAAGTCGTGTTGAACATTTTGTCAAACGCCGCAAAGTTTTCCCCTAAGGGCGAACGGGTCGAAGTATATATTTCGCAAAAAGATGAAGCCGTTCACGTGGCATTTGCTGATCATGGCCCGGGCATCAAGGAATATGACCACCCAAAGATTTTCGACCGTTTCACTCAGGCAGACTCGACTGATGTGCGGAATGTCGGTGGTGTCGGCCTTGGACTAAGCATATGCAAATCGATCATCGACAAACACAATGGAAGAATTGATTTTGAGCCTACCGAGGGAGGTGGAACAACATTTTATTTCGACGTTCCCATCATTCATTAAGCTTAAGCACGTCCTGTTGAAATTTGGAACAAGTTTGGGTCAGAGCAACCGCCTTGCCACGTCCTTTTACTTGAGGCATAAGCGGATTTAGCCATGATCGGGATGGCTGGAGATCCGGATATGTTCAAGGTCGTCTCAAACTGCTGGGCCCTGCTTCTGGGAATGGGGCTGATCATGCTCGGCAACGGGTTACAGGGCTCACTATTGGGGCTTCGCGCTTCAATCGAAGGGTTTGGCATTTCCGTCACCGGACTGGTCATGTCAGGATATTTCATTGGCGTTATCATCGGCTCGGCGATTGTTCCCAAAATTGTCAGACGTGTAGGACATATCCGCACGTTTGGCGCGCTGGCTTCCCTTGCCTCCACCTCAATCCTTGTCCATCTGGCGGTTGCTGATCCTTGGGTCTGGTGGGCCATGCGGGTGACAACCGGTTTCGCCTATGCCGGACTCTATATCGTTACTGAAAGTTGGTTAAACGATATGGCGGAAAATGAAACGCGGGGCCAATTGTTAAGCTTCTATATGTTGATTTCGTTAGGCGGCATGGCCGGCGGACAATTTATGCTCAACATTGCAAGCCCGGAAGGGTTTCAGTTGTTTGTTTTGATTTCTGTTCTGGTCAGCATTGCCGTTATTCCTATTCTCATCTCAGTTAGTACGGCACCGGCTTATGAAACAACTGAATCAGTCAGTATCCTCCAACTATACAGGGTGTCACCATTAGGCGTGTTTGGCATGTTCGCCTCGGGTATAGCGCTGGGTAATATATTCGGTATCGGCGCAGTTTATGCGACGACAATCGGTTTGAGCATTAAAGAGATTTCGTTCTTTATGGGCAGCCTGATCATCGGCGGATTTGTCTTACAGTATCCAATTGGCTGGCTTTCTGATGTTTTTGGACGGCGTCGCATCATTATCCTGACGTGCTCTCTTGGAGCAGCCGTATTCTTAGGTACATCTACGATGGCGTTGGAGGGGTGGATGATCTTCGGGCGGATTGCAGTGGTGGGCGGTTTATGTTTGCCGCTTTACTCTCTCTGTGCATCGCATACCAATGACTACCTGAACCCCGGCCAGATGGTTGCTGCCAGCGGCACGCTGGTTCTTGTCAATGGGGCGGGGGCCGCAATTGGCTCGCCCGCGACGGCCTTTATGATGGATATGATTGGACCACACGCATTTTTTCAGGTCAATGGCGCCGCCTTGGCTATGATTTGTATTTTCGCGATCTGGCGTTCCACTCAACGCCAGGCCATGTCGAGTGAAGATCAGGGCGATTTTGTGCCGATGGCCCCCACCCCGATCAGTGCCGCCCTCAATCCTGATTTCGAACTCGAAGACATTGAAGCCGCTGCCCATGTCAACAAAGAAGATGTACAGACGAGTTTTGCAGAACTTGCAGACGATCTGAATTCAGAAGACGAAAACGTGTGAACTTCAAGTGCAGCACGGAAATTTTATAATTGACTTGTGTCAATGCTGTCACTCTCCTTCTGGGATATACGGTGGCCATCATTACTAGTGAATTTCCGTCAAAAATTCTAAACCGAGATATTTCGTCCGGTGGAGAGAATCGTGGGACAGGATCAACTAAATCAGAGTTTGATGCCGCCGTGCCTGAGTGCACGTATTCGCACGGATACCGAGTGGGGTGCGCTGACCCAAGATGAGCTGGAACAGTTTAATCGCAACGTAGTTTGCAAAACATACGCTGCGGGGCAAATAATTTTTATGCAAGGCGAAGCCTGCAAAGGACTCTATCTGGTTGAAGAGGGACTGGTTGCCGTCCGCAAGGTCGATGATGAAGGGCAATCGGCGATTGTCCGCCTCGCCTATCAGGGAGACACCCTCGGTTACCGACCATTTTTAGCGAAGGAAGACCACCGGGCTTCTGCAGAAGTTATCGAGACTGCCAACATCTGTTTCATTGATTCCCATACAATGCGGGGATTATTAATCAGTAATCCCATGCTGGGCATTAAGTTCCTCGAACATACCGCGCAGGCCCTTGGTGAAGCAGAGGAACGTTTATTCCAGATTGCGGCATTGAGTGTGCGGACCCGAATCATTCACCTTCTTGTCTTGTTGCGTGACCGATATGGAACAACCACCAGCGACGGCACGTTATTTGTCGAGTTACCCATGACGCGGCGTGATCTGGCGGAAATGATCGGAGCCCGCCCCGAATCCGTGTCCCGCGCACTACGCGACATCCAGGATGAGGGCCTTCTGAACCTGTCGGGCCGCACGGTTCGCGTCAATCAGATCGATCGTCTGATTGACGAACTTCATCAAAATCTCTGCTGTTGATCCCGCCCGGAATAACCGCTTCCACCTCCGGGTGTGCGCGATTTTCAATGCTCCTTACACGATTTTTAATTCGTATTATGTGACTTAAGTCATCGCTGGCCTAACCGACCGGGCGCAAACTTCCAGCCATTCTAGAATTCTATTGCGTCAACCCGCAGGAAAAGAGAGCTTGGTATGAAAGCAACAACCACAACCATCTCCCGCCGAGAGTTAGTTGGGAAGATTGGCAAGGGAGCGACTTTGGCCGTTGCGGCCACAGCCGTTTCCGGTCAGGCGAAGGCGGCAATTGCCCAGCGCCCAGTACATTATGCGATGGTCATCGACACTCGTAAATGTTCAGGCTGCCATGCATGCTCCATCGCCTGTAAAACTGAATTCGAGGTGCCGCTGGGAGTTCATCGCTCCTGGGTGGAATACGTCGAAAAAGGGACTTACCCGAATGTCAGCAGGAGTTTCCTTCCGCGCCTTTGCAATCATTGCGAAGAACCCGACTGCGTCAGTGTCTGTCCGACAGGAGCGACGTATAAAAGGAAGGAAGACGGCATCATTACTGTCGACCCTGAGATATGCATCGGTTGCAAATACTGCATGCAGGCATGCCCCTACGATGTACGGTTCGTTAATCCCAACACCGGCACGGTACAGAAATGTGATTTCTGTCTGCATCGGGTAACCAAGGGACTTGAACCGGCCTGCGTCAACACCTGCCAGGGCAGAGCCAGGGTCTTCGGTGATCTGAACGATCCAAACAGTGAAGTGGCAAAACTTGTCGCCACAGAACCGGTGACCGTGCTCAGACAGGAAATGGGAACAAAGCCGAATGTATTCTACATCGGCGCTGATCATGCGGACGAAAATGATCTGCGAGTTGCCGGACAATATGTCCGGGTCGACACGCATCGTCCCGCTCTGGAACGGAGGTAAGGGCTATGCAAGAACTACATTGGGGACTCCCTGTCATAGGGTATCTGTTTTTAGCGGGCGTCGGTGCCGGGGCCTACACGGTTAGTGCGACCACTCTTTTACGGGCGGGAGCAAACGGCCGGCAGGGCGACAATTTTGATATCGCCCGATATGGCGCTTTGTTAGCACCTCTTCCGCTGATCGTTGGAACCGGCATGATCATCTTTGAACTGGGGACCTTCCAGGCTGCCGTTGCAAACGGTGACATCGGATTGTTCTTCCGTTGGATCAACCTGTTCCTGACCATCAACATGTCACCGATGAGTATCGGTTCATGGGTGTTGGGTGTGTGTATCCTCGCAAGTGTCGTATACGCTTATACGTTCCTTTCCGAGAAGAGCAGACCTGATGATGACAACAAAGATCTGCGCCGGAAATTGGCCTGGGTTGGAATTCCTCTCGGAATTTCCGTGGCGATTTACACGGGCGTTATGTTGGGCGCAGTGCCGGCACGACCGTTCTGGAATACACCGATGCTGGCCCTGCTTTTCCTAGTCTCATCTCTATCAACTGGTGTGGCCGGGATTTTGTTGCTGCGGGCATTGTTTGCTCATGGTCAAGACGCGCAGGCAGGTGAGGCGACAACTGATCTCGACAACAGCGGTTATATGTTGGCCACATCCGATGTGAAGCTGATCTGCCTTGAGTTACTGGCGATCGTCTTGTTCATCCTGTTCGCGAAACTAACTGTTGGAAACGCATCAGAAGCGATATCGATTATTCTTCCCGGCGGAGCCCTGGCAACAATGTTCTGGGGTGGCGTCGTCGTCATCGGCCTCGTATTGCCGGTGCTGATCGAGCTTAAGTACGTGATCCCGACGCTACGTAATCAACAACCCTATGCGATGCCCCGCGGAACCGAAATCGCCGTCTGTGCCGTTATCCTGTTTGGCGGATTCATGCTGCGCTACGTCGTTGTAGCGGCCGGTCAGATGACCGGTCCCATGGGACTTTGAGGAGACGATCATGTTAAATCGACGAAACTTTCTGCAGGTCGGTGCCAGCGTACCACTTGCTGCATTGGCTGGTGAAGCGTTAGTCCGACACGTCTCCGCGGGAACCGTGGGCGGCGGCAAGGACTACTCTCCGACTACCGGCAAAGAACGGCAAGCCATCCCCAGCGCCTGCTGGCAATGTGTGACCCGTTGCCCAAATATCTCCTACGTGGAGGATGGGCGTCTGGTCAAAATTGAAGGCCAACCGAACTCTATCCGAACTCACGGCACCATGTGTGCCAAGGGCCAGGGCGGCGTAGGACAGTTCTCTGATCCGGATCGTATCCTCTACCCGATGCGCCGGGTTGGAAAACGTGGCGAAGGCAAATGGAAACGCGTCAGCTGGGACGAAGCTCTCACCGAAGTGGCAGCACGCATGAAGAAATTGCGGGATGCAGGAACTCCGGAAAAAGTGATGTTCCATTATGGCCGAATGAAGGCCAGCCATTCGAAACTGATCAAGAGCCTGTTCCTTGCGAACTACGGGACCGGCACCGTTGGCAATCACACCTCAATCTGTGAGGCCGCCAAATGGACAGGTCAGGAGCTGACCTGGGGTGGTCACTATGACAACTGGGATTTCGACAACACAAATTATGTGTTGAATTTCGGTTCTAATGTGCTCGAAGCCCACACCAACCACATCCCGACTGCACACCGCCTGATTGCCCGCCTGACGGAAAAGAACATCCGTATGGTGACTTTCGACGTCCGACTGTCAAACACTGCGGCCATGTCGTCGGAATGGGTTCCAGTCATACCCGGAACGGACCGGGCTGTCGTTCTCGCCATGTGCAACGTGGTCATGAACGAAGGCCTATATAAAGGCGTAGGAGAAGACTTCCTGAAGTTCGTTAAGGTCACAGCGGGCCGCAACCCCAGTGTTGACGAAAAGGTAGCTGCTTTAAAAGCTCACCTTGCAGACTTCACACCGGAATGGGCAGAGAAAATCAGTGGCGTACCTGCTGATAAAATCCGTACCATCGCCCGGGAAGTTGCGACCAGCAAGCCGGCCTGTATCATCAGTTACCGTGGAGCGGTTGCTCATTATCTCGGTGCTGACACCGAGCGGGCGGTACAGATGCTTGCCTCGATTACAGGTAATGTTGATAACCCAGGTGGTCGATGCAAAGCAGTTGGTGCCAAGTGGAAATACCCGAAGGGACCAAAGAAAAAACCGAAATCACGCAAACTGAAGATCGTCGACGGCTTGCCCGGTGCCGCAAAACTGCCGACGCATCACGTCAATCATCAGGTCCTGAAGATGATCAAGGACGGCAGCGCCGGAAGACCGGAGATATACATGTGGTACTGCTACACGCCGGTTTATGCCAACGGAGAAGTCCAGGATAACATCGACATCCTGAAGGACGAAAAACTGATACCATTCAGCGTCTGCTCCAATCCGTTCTACGATGAGTCGGCGGCACTTGCGGATATCATCCTCCCTGATACGCCCTATACAGAACGTTGGGGTTGGGAAGATATGGTTTCGCCAGCGCAGATTCCTGAATACTACATCCGCCAACCAGTCGTGAAACCGCTTGGTGAATCACGTGATTTCGCTGATGTTTGTATCGAACTTGCGGATCGCATGGGATTCCCGTTAGGGGTCAAGAACCATGAAGAGTTCCTCAAGTCATCCTGTGAGAAAACACCGGCCGTCAAGGCAGCTGGTGGGTTCGAATACATGAAAGCCAATGGCGTCTATCATGATCCAAAAGCCAAACCGAAATATTTCTCATACAAGAAGGTCCTGAAACCCGAAGCGTATGAAAAAGACGGTGTTGTCATGGATCCTGCCACCGGCGTCTATTGGAATTGGAAAAAAGCCAAGGTCGCGAGCGAGGAAGATGCCCTGACGAAAGGCTACACGCACACCAAGAAGTCCTATAAGGCCTACGTTGGTCAGGAAATCGACGGCGTCGTGTATTCAGGGTTCAAACCCGACAAGGTCAACAAGTCGGGATTCATGGAGCTCTACTCCGAGATCGTTGAAGAGAAGGGTTTTGCGCCGTTGCCATCCTGGACGGCAGCGCCGGAACATGAAGCGATGAAATCTGATGATCTGATCATGACGACGTTCAAGGTCGCCACGCAGATTCACTCGCGTTCCGCAAACTGCAAGTACCTGACGGAAATCTTCCATGAAAACTCGGCCTGGGTTAACCCTGTTACGGCGACCGAAAGAAATATTGCCGATGGCGATATGGTCACGATCAAATCGGACTTCGGTGAAGTCCAAATCGCCGCCAGAGTGACCCCCGCGATTGTACCCGGTACCGTTGCAGTCTCTCACCACTGCGGTCATTGGGAATACGGTCGTTATGCTTCAGGAAAGAAAGCTCCTGATGGACGTGACGAGGCAGATAGCGACCGGATCTGGTGGAAGTCTAACGGCACTCACCCGAATTGGATTATTGGCAACAGGGCCGATCCGATCTCAGGTCAGTTACGTTGGATGGATACCGTGGTAACCGTCAAAAAGGTTGGAACCAGTGCCTAATGTGAAGCCACTGTTCGACCGAGACGAATTGGTCAGGAGTGCCATAGAGCGAAGTCGGCTCTATGGCCTTCTTGCCGCCGTATTTCGTCGCGAACCATCGGTGGAGTTCCTGTGCCATTTGAAAACGCCGGAACTGATGGTCGCATTTTCTGCCGCCGGCGTAGATCTTGGTGATGAATTTGGGACAGATCCCTTCGTTGATATCGCAGATGAACTGGCTATCGAATACACACGTCTGTTTCTGGGACCCGGAAAACATATCTCACCACATGAGTCGGTACAGCTAAAACGTGGTAGTGGAATTTTGTGGGGGCCGGAGACATCGGCCGTTCTCCAAGCCTATCGTGACGCTGGTTTTGACGTTGGAGAAAACGAAACGTATATCCCCGACCACCTCAGTGTCGAGCTTGATTTTCTTGCCCTTCTCGCCAACGAGGAATCTCAGGCGTGGGCTGAAAGTGACCTGGATCGGACCGTGCAGCTGCTGCGACTTCAGCACAGCTTTATTTCACAGCACATTGGGAAATGGGCGGCGCACTTCTGCACCAAAGTAAATGAAGAAGCTGAATTCACTTTTTACCCGGCATTTGCTAATCTCTTGCGTGGTTTTTTGTCCGGCGAGAAAGCCGACACATCCAATCGGATAAATATGACAGGTAAAGATCAACAGCCAGAAAATGGTGACAATCATAAATCCGTCAGTGGGTAATAACAGACAGGCCGTGTTGGCCAAATCAAACGGAGATTTCCTTTGCTAAAAATTTTTACTGCCACAGCGATTGTGGCGACCCTATTATCAGCACCTGTGTTTGCTTGCGGATGGTGGGGGGATGGTGAAGGCGATGACACCGAATCCATTGATATTGGTGCTGACGGGCAGCCAATATCCGAAAAGGCATCTCCCAGTAATCAACCGAATGAAATGACCCCGAAACACTCACTTTACCGTGGGCTGGTGGTTCCAGCTCCGAGGGCCGGGTTCGGTATGGTTGTTCAACGGGACGGACAAGCGAGACCCTATCTGGATGTTGTTGGCGGTAAACCGGTTTATTCAATCCAGCAGCTCCGCCAGTCGGGTTTTCCGGCGGTTATCGACCTTGGTACCTCGCCTAAGGTAGCGACCTTACACCGCCAGGAAACCGAAACCCTTGGCATGAAGTATTTTAATATCCCGATGAAGGGGGATGTCGCCGCCAAAACAGATGTGTCGCAGTTTCAAAAAATTTTAACGACAAAAGAAAATCTTCCAATTCTTATCTTTAGCTCATCGGCAAATCGACTGGGCGGCATGTGGGCACAATACCGTCTGCTCGGCGGGTTAGCCCGTGAGGATGCGATCAAGGAAGGTAAGCGGTTTGGTCTGTCTAGGAAGCTTGAAACTCAATAATACAGATACTGTACCAAGGTTCCATTCCCCTCAATCGGCGTCAGCCTGCATCTCAACAAACAACTCATCCATCATTGTGTAACCGCTGCCCCACCCCTTATCCATACCGGCCATGGCTGCGGCAAAGCAGATGATCTCGGCGTTCGTGGCCTCAAGAGGCACCTGGGACAGGCGCACATTTGTTTTATCTCCCATGTCCTCAAAGATCACAGTCGTCAAAAGAAGATGTGGCCAATCCGCCATCATGGGGTTGGGAGCACTATTCCACTCAGAATCCGTGGAGGAATAATGATGCCAAACAAGTTTTGAAGGGGCCGTAACTTCCTGAAAGATTACTTTCTGAAAATTGGATTTTTCGCCCCACTTCATTTCATTGAGCCACATGCCACCGGGTTTCAAATCAAATTCGTGAATGATCGTCTCTGCGCCGGGGCCATACCAACGGTGCAAAAATTCAGGATCTGTCCAGGCCTGCCAAACCATGTCGCGGGGTGCATTGAACACCCGGTCTAGGACGTACTCTGGTGTTTCACTCATTGTTTGTTTCCTTCTCTTTAGTCCGTTTCATGCTGAGAAGGACATCATCGAGTTGATCGAAACTCGTCCCCCAAAAAACTTTGAATTCAGAAAGCCAATCAACAGCAACCGCCATCTGTTCTGCCTTCAACTTGGCCGGGCGGCGTTGTTCATCAACATCTCGTTCAATCAACCCTGCCCGCTCGAGGACTTTCAAGTGTCTAGAGACTGCAGGCTGACTCATGTCAAATGGCGCCGCGATCTCATTGACTGAAGCCTGACCATCAGCAAGCCGTGACAATATGGCCCGACGTGTCGGATCTGCTAACGCCGCAAAGATGGCGTTGAGATTCGGCCGTGTATTTATATAACCAATATGTTCCATAATAATATGGTTATATAAATACTCAAAGTTGTCAACAGATTTGAAACCTCCTCAACTCAATTTCCGATTTTGAACGGTGAAACAAGGCCTTCAAGCGTCGACATTAGCGACAGCGGGGTAAGCTTTCCTGTTCCCGGTGTTTCTTCCGTCGGCACACCCGCAACTGAAATTTCAAAATGTGTGGAGTCGGCATCAACAACAATGACGTGACAATTTCGGTCCACGCCTGGGTCAGCCCATATTTCATATTCTGTGCGTTCCGGCCCAATCCCGGCATAGGCAAGTGCGACAGTAATATTAACGTTGGCTGGAAACAGCGAGGCGGCTTCGGCGACAGACCCCTTAAACAGGCACTTCGCTTCCGTCAGACCATCAACATCAATGCCCTGTTCGACGACAAACTTCGCGGTCCGCAAAGACCTGGGCGGTTTGTTGGTCCGCATGGTAACAGAATGGATCGTTCCATAAGATGCGGCGCGCACTGCATCCAGCCCCACGATCGCCCCCGAAGGCACGATGATCCGCCCACCGGACTCTCTGGCAAGATCCATCAAGTCCGGGCGCGGCAGCAGTGAGGTCACGCTCAGGGGAACGAAGATACACCCCTTCTTCAATGCTGATTCGGCGATTTCGGCGAAACATTCGGGAGGGGCACATTCAACAACGACATCGGCGACGTCCGCCAATTCACCGAGGTCAAGCACAGGTGGCGGTGATTTGAACGCCGACACGCGGTTTCTGGCGCGAATCTTGTCGCCAGCGGAGATGGCGGAAAGCTCCAGCCCCCTTACCCCATCATCAAGCCATTTGGCCGTCGGCATGCCCACGGCCCCCAGGCCTCCAAGGGCAACTTTCAGGGCAGGTTTATCGGAAGACACAGGGTTAGAGGTCATGTGGGCACCGTGGGATCAGTTGGAGTCTACTTTTGACGAAGTAGATCTTCGCATTCCTGTTCCCGACGAACAAGTTCATCAAGGATGTCTGTAATATCCTTTTGCTGGCGACGAAGCGCCGCCTGACGCTCTCGTATCTTTTCCAGGAAATGTGTCAGCTGCGCTGTCTCGGATGGATCGACATCATAAAGGTCGATCATGTCGGCAATTTCATCAAGTGAGAAGCCGAGGCGTTTGCCCCTCATGATCAGGCGCAAGCGAATGCGATCTCTAAGGCTGTAGATTCGACGTTGCCCCTGTCGCTCGGGAGAGATCAGCCCCTTGTCTTCATAGAAGCGAATCGTCCGGGTTGTCACACCAAATTCGCGGGCCAGTTCGGCGATTGTAAATGAATTGGGCATGAGCACAGACTAATTACCGTTTACGTAAACGTAAACCCCCGGTGGAGTCTCTGTAAGGATTAAGCCCTTTCAACTCGGTTTTTGAGAACGCCGATTCCTGACCACTCAATCTCCAGCTCATCCCCCACTTTCAAGAACCGCTGCGGTACGCGGCTGCCTCCCGATCCGGCCGGTGAACCGGTTGAGATTATATCACCCGGTTTCAAATGCAGAAACGTCGAGACGTAGTTTACCAGTGTCGGGACATTAAAGATCATCTGATCCACTGTCGTATGCTGCACCTGCTCGCCATTAAGGCGTGTTGATAATGTCATTTTGAAGGGATCATCGATTTCATCGGCGGTGACAATCCATGGGCCCGATGCACTGCCGCCAGCAAAATTTTTCCCGGCGGGGACGCTGTGTTTTTGCCATCCCCGGACGGAACCATCATTCATCATGGTATAGGCGGCGATATGATCGAAGGCCTTGTCCTTTTCAATAAATCGTCCTTCCTTACCGATGACCAGCACTAACTCGCCTTCATAATCGAAAGTTTCGCAGGCCGGCGACGGTGGATAGATCAGGGGTTCAAGGTGGCCAACAACACTGCCTTCAAATTTTCCAAAAACGGAGATATTTTCAGGAGGTGGGATATCTCCTTCAACCGGGTGACGTTTGGGGTAATTAACACCAATACAGATCACTTTCTCGGCGTTGTGGAGAGGTGGCAGAAAGGAGATTTCATCAAACCCCATATGTGCCGAACGCCCGGACGCCCAGGTCTCCAACTCAGATAGAGCCCGCTGCTCAAGAACGGCCCGAATTGATGGACACCGATCCAGAAACCCCCCTTCTACAGGGACGAAAGCGTCCTCGGAATCATTGACCACCCCATAACCGACGTCGTCTCCGCGCCGATAGCTTAAAATCTTCATGGCAGACTCCTGTTGATTACATCACTGCGCCGATTTGCCAGGGCACAAACTCATGATCCCCATAACCGAAGGATTCTGATTTACTTTCCGTGCCGCTGGCCACATCCAGCCAAAGTTGAAATATCTCCTGTCCCATTTCTTCAACCGATTTGGTGCCGTCCGCAATCTGACCACAGTTGATGTCCATATCTTCTTCCAGGCGGGTATACATGGCTGAATTTGTTGCGAGCTTGACGCTGGGTGCCGGTTTAAAACCAAACGCCGATCCTCGGCCGGTGGAAAAACAGACAAGATTGGCACCGGACGCGACCTCCCCGGTGATAGAGGCCGGGTCATATCCGGGACTGTCCATGAACAGAAATCCTTTTGCATCAATTTGTTCAGCATACTTGTAAACGCCGTTCAGATTTGTTGTACCGCCCTTGGCAGCTGCGCCTAAGGATTTTTCCAGAATGGTCGTCAGGCCCCCCGCCTTGTTGCCGGGTGTGGGATTGTTGTCCATGACACTGCCGTTCCGCGCCGTATATTCTTCCCACCACTTGATCCGTTCCACAAGTTTCTGTCCGACTTCAAGCGAGGCGGCGCGGCGGGTGAGAAGATGTTCTGCACCATAGATTTCAGGTGTTTCCGCCAAGATCGCCGATCCGCCGTGGCGCACAAGATTATCGACGGCGGCTCCCATTGCCGGGTTGGCGGTGATGCCCGAATAACCGTCTGACCCCCCACATTGAAGCGCCACACAAAGCTCACTTGCCGGAACCGTTCCTCTTTCATTTGCGTTCACTGTCGGCAGCAACTCTTCAATGCGGCGCACCCCTTCTTCGATGGTTTTTCGTGTGCCGCCAGACTCTTGCATAACCAAAGACAGGAACGTTTTTCCTTCTTCCAGTCCGAAGGTCTCTTTGAATGAGGAAATTTGGAAGACCTCACAGCCCAGGCCGACCATGACGACCGCACCAAAATTGGCATGGCCGCTAAATCCGAACAGGACACGTTGCAGGTTTTTAAACCCCTCATCGTTCGGGTCCATGCAACACCCGGTACCATGTGCGAAGGCCACAACGCCGTCGATATTCGGGTAGGCGTCGAGTACATCGCTTCTGTTGATACGATCGGCGATCTGTTTGATGACGGTGGCCGAGCAGTTTACGCTTGATAAAATGCCGATATAATTACGCGTTCCCACCCGTCCATTGGCGCGACGAAACCCCTGGAAGGTGGCGCGGTCTGCATCCGCGACAAATTCGGTTGGTTTGGCGTCCGAGCCGTAAGCATAGTCGCGCTCAAAACCTTTGAAGTCGCAGTTATGTGTATGAATGTGTTCACCCGGCTGGATGTCACCCGACGCAAAACCGATGATCTGATTGAATTTTCGAATGGGCGTCCCGTCCTGGATCAGTGACGTCGCCATTTTATGACCGGCAGGAATGTCCGCAGCGGCGTCGACGCACTCTGAGTCGCATCGATCTCCTTTCGTCAGATTTTCCAGAGCAACGATCAGATTATCATTGGCATCCAACCGTATGGTTTGTGTTGCGCCTACAGCCATCTTACTCACCTCACAATAGTATAAGTCCTGCCAGACCCAGGAAGACGAAGAACCCGACAACATCAGTAATCGTCGTCAGGAATACCCCGGACGCGACCGCAGGATCGACATCCATACGGTCAAGCACGATAGGGATGACCGTACCGGCAGCCCCGGCGACAATCATGTTGACGATCATCGCCATCCCGACCACAACACCAAGAAGCGGGTTGCCGAACCAACCCCAGGTAACGGCACCCGCCAACACGGCAAACACCAAGCCGTTAAATACGCCGACCATTAACTCCTTGCCGATCAGCCGCGATGCGTTTGTTGCCGTAATTTCCTTCATGGCAATGGACCGCACGGCAACGGTCAATGTCTGCGTCCCGGCATTACCGCCCATTGAGGCGACAATCGGCATCAAAATCGCCAACGCCACCATCTCTTCGATGGTTGCATCGAAAAGCCCGATAACCACGGAAGCCACAATGGCCGTCAGTAGGTTGATAACTAACCAGGAAAACCGTGAACGCGCCGTATCAATCACGGCGTCGTAAAGATCGTGTTCGCGCACACCGCCCATGCGCATGATATCTTCTTCGTGTTCCTCATCGATAACATCAACGATATCGTCAATGGTTATCGCCCCGACAAGCCGACCCGAGTCATCAACCACGGGGGCCGAGACAAGGTCGCGTTGGCGAAACAGGAATGCAACATCTTCCTGATCTGCGGTTGCCGGAACCGTCTTCAGGTCCGTTGCCATGATGTCTTCGAGTTTGACCGGACGTTTGGTTCTCAGGACCTGGTCCAGTCCAACCCGCCCGACAGGTTTATGGGATGGATCAACCACATAGAGCACATAAAATTGGTCCGGCAGCGGATTGTCTTCAGAATCGGCATTTGTGCGCATGAAATCGATGGTGTCGCCAATGGTCCAGAAGGTCGGCACAGTGACCAACTCGCGCTGCATCAGGCGACCGGCGCTGTCCTCCGGGTAGGATAGCCCCTCTTGAAGGATGGCCCGTTCATTTTCCGGTATGGCGTCAAGGACGCGCTTTTGATCGTGCGCGTCCAGTTCCTCAAGGACCTCGACAGCATCATCGGAATCAAGCTCGACCATGGCCGCAGCCACGTCTTCGATACCCAGCAACTCGATGACCTCATCGCGAACCGCGTCGTCAAGGTCAGGTAGGATTTCCGCATCGAATTCATGACGGATGACTTCGACGAGTTGGGCGCGTTGGTCATCATCAACACGTTCAAGAAGATCAGCAATATCGGTGTAATGCAGATCATTGATCAGGGCACGTGCACCCTCCGTATCCCCCTTATCCAGGGCATCAACGACCAGTTCTTCAATTCCGGATTCCAGATCAGCAAGCAAGCCGTCGGGTGTGCCATCCGCGGCTCCGGGTGCGGGATTTAGGTTTTCCGGATCACTCACGTCGACTAACCTCTAGAAAAAATCAGAGACGATTAGGTAACACGAATTTGCCCAGCTGAACACCAGAGTTACATGAAGATTTAGGTAAAACCGGCTGACCGTATAAAGCGCAGCAACTGAGCCGAGAAAGACGAGCCTTTTGCGAGAAGCGACGTGTTTGGCGGCGTTTCCATTTTGGAAATCTGTTGCTTATCCAGCGACGTCAAAACGGCAATCCGAGTGTGGGAAAGTGAAGAAAAACTGCTCAACGCAGATGCCAACTCCAGACCGTTGCCACCTTCGATCTCCATAGCAGTAATGATCAGGTCCGGTTTGAGGTCGAGCGCATACTCAATCGCCTGAACAACGCCACTGGCGTTGGTCAGTCTGAATCCGGATGACGCCAATTCACGGCTAATGATTTTTTGCTGAATGCTTTTGGGGATGACAAAGACAATGTGGCCTTTGATTTTCACTCCACGATGACCATCGCTCCGCCCCGGCAGCGGCAATCCTTCCAGAATATTGGAGGTTTGTTTCTCATTGAGCTGACCTCTTTTGAGGATAACAAATCGCATTGTATCAACGAACGCCCGACAGTCATCGACCGGAATACGACTCTGTGCATCGGCTAGATCAATGTAGTCCTCAAACGTATGGGAGATGTGGAAGAGTGTGGGGAAACCATGCCCTACTGCTCCACTCTTGACCAACCGCATAACTCTTTTGATGTCCATCACATGATGATCGTGGTGTCCGACCCGGTCCGAAATCTGATTTATAAGATTATCGATGTGGTCGAGATTGCCCGCACATTCATTCAGGAACTCACCACCCAGGTCGGCGAGGACCATTTCAAGATCGGCATCAACGGTCATGCGGTTTCAAAATCCCTGTTTTATCGTTAAGCCGATTTCTTGCTGATTAGATCATATCATGGAACCTGCAAAAAGCGCCACATGCCTCCTTGTGACTGCTATCACTGCGCCGCCCATATCCACCTGCCAAACTGCCTATACCTTGAAAAGGCAAACCTCTGAAAACAGAGGGACGCAAAACAGACCGGCCTAAGGCTTCGGCTACGGCAGCGGGGTTACAGAAAGGAAAAAGGCCATGTTCACGATTTTGTTCTCGCCGTTTATTAATATGTGGAAGATGTGGGCCGGAATATTTGTTCCCATCCCTAACGGCGACCCATATGTCGCGGTATTTGCACTGGCCGTTATCCTGTTGATCGCCTTCAAAGTTGTTAGAATGCTGAAGCGAAAACTGACCGGCAGATCAGAGACGGTCGAGAACAAACAGCTGGAAACCTATCGTCGGGTAATGAACCTGACCTAGCCATGGGTTGCTGAAAAAAGATGAAGCCCGCAGGGAAACCTGCGGGCTTCTGGTCATTTGGTGCGGTCGAGAAGACTCGAACTTCCACGGGATTATCTCCCACAGCGACCTCAACGCTGCGCGTCTACCAGTTCCGCCACGACCGCTAATTCGTTGCTGCAGGGTATTGATCCTGCACTGGTATCTCGGGGATATAACGAATGAGGGCCTTGCGATCAAGCGCCAGATGAGCGATTTTGCGGTTCCATGGAAAATAACTCACATCCACCCGCTGATTCTCTACCTCACGCGGCCTCTGTATTGCCGGTAGAATGGCGGATTAGTGACGATCTGATCGATTACCCGGACGCCGTCCAGTTCATGGAACAACGCGCCCAGGATATTCGCGACGGTCTTAAGCCGCAAACCGTCTGGCTTGTTGAGCACCCTCCCCTCTATACGTCCGGCACCAGCGCCGATCCCGCAGAACTGGTTGATCCTGAGCGATTTCCGGTATTCGATACGGGGCGTGGCGGACGTTACACATACCACGGACCGGGACAGCGAGTCGCCTATGTCATGCTCGATTTGAAACATCGAGATGGTGACGTGCGTCGGTTTGTCTATGATTTGGAGGAATGGGTGATCCGTACGTTGGCATATTTCAACGTTATTGGAGAACGCCGCGACGGGCGCGTTGGAATCTGGGTCAGGTATGGTGCTCCGGGCACACCGGGCGCGGGTGAAGCCAAGATCGCCGCCATCGGTGTGCGGATCCGAAAATGGGTGAGCTACCACGGTATCGCCCTCAACGTGGACCCGGCGCTCGATCATTTTGATGGCATCATTCCCTGCGGCATACCGGATCACGGCGTGACGTCGCTCTGGAATCTGGGCATCACCGCAAGCATTGCCGAAGTAGACTCTATTTTGCGCACCACATTTGAAGACGTGTTTAAGGTCTCTACCGATGCGTGATATATTTGGGGTGTGCACATGAGGTGGCTTTCTGAAAAAAGAAGACTTGTTTTCTTTCTAAGTATCCTGCTGATGTCCGGGTTTCTTCTGACCAGCATCATTGGCTATCAGGTTTCGAAATCGACCTTGAAGGAAATCATTTCCCAGAACGAGCTACCGCTTACCAGTGACAACATCTATTCGGAAATTCAGCGGGATCTGCTGCGCCCGGTTTTCATCGCTTCGGTTATGGCTCAGGACACCTTTCTACGGGATTGGGTAATCCAGGGAGAGCGGGATGAAAAATTAATCCGCAAATATTTGAATGAAATCAAATCCAAGTATGGCACGGTCACAAGTTTTTTTGTTTCTGAACGGACAAATACCTACTATCACGCCAGCGGAATTATTGCATCGTTCAATCCGAATACACCCAAGGGAAAATGGTATTCGCGGGTGCGTAAAATGGCTGACGACTTCGAAATCAATGTCGATCTTGATGCCGCTAATCATGACACTCTAACGATCTTTGTTAACCACAAAGTTTTTGATTACGAAGGTAAATACATTGGCGCAACCGGTGTTGGATTGACTGTTAACGCCGTTCGGAAACTGATTGATGTTTATCATCAGAAATATCAACGCAATATCTATTTTACGAACAAAAACGGAGACATGGTTCTGACCGGGCCGAATGCTAGCCAAAATCCAAATAACATTCGCGACCTAGCTGGCTTGCGCACTCTCAGTGATCAGATTCTCAATTCGGACGCCGTAAATCTGGAATATGAGCGCAATGGCCAGACCTATTTGCTGACAACTCGTTCTATACCGGAACTGGATTGGATTCTGTTGGTTGAGCGGTCGGAAACAGAGGCGATTAGCAGCCTGAAACGTACACTGGCGATCAACCTTTTCATCAGCCTGATTATTACCGTTGTCGTCATGATCGTCACATTCTTCGCCATTACCCTCTACCAGAAACGTCTGGAACGCATGGCTGAAGAAGAAAAGCTCGTCAGTGATCAACTTAGAGAACTAAATGACCAGAAAGACAAAATGTTGTCGATAATTGGCCATGACCTGAGAAGCCCATTTAATGCAATTATCGGTTACGCCGAATTGCTGGTCCAGAAAGCCAATACCCTGACGCCCGCAGAGATTATTGAATATGCGGAGAACGTCGCGTAATCGGGGCGTAACGCCAATACACTTCTTGACAGCCTGTTGGGTTGGGCGCGCTTTCAATGGGGGGGCCTGACGCCGAATGCCAAACAAGTCGAACTCGATAAATTCATCAGCCACAACCTCAGCCTATTTACCCCCATGGCAGTCGTTAAAGGCGTTACGCTCATCACAAAAGAAGACACAAGAATTCAAGTCATTGCTGACCCGGATATGGTTGATCTGGTTCTTAGAAATTTACTCAACAACGCGGTCAAATTCACTAACGCGGGCGGGTCAGTTTCCATTGACGTCAGTGTTGCCGATGGGTTTGCCTGGGTAGCAGTCACTGATACGGGGGTTGGCATTGCACAGGATGCATTGAAAATGGCCTTTGAAAGAGACGCCTGCGAAACAACCACAGGAACTGCTGGAGAAACTGGAGTCGGCATGGGATTGATCCTCAGTCGGGATATGGTCGAGGCTAATGGTGGGGTGATTTCTGCCGAGAGTGAGCTTGAACACGGTACCACATTCCGATTTTCTCTCCCTTTAGCTTGATTTTTGCGCTTCTATGATTTGCCTGTGTGGTCGATGTTGCCGTAAACTAGGGTTATGGCTTCATTCTTTTCCAAACTGTTTGGCAGCGGCTCCGACAAGAGCAGCAGCATCCCTGTACGTGGTGAGCCGGTCTCCTATGAAGGCCTGACCATCCAGGCCGCTCCCGTCGCAGCCGAGGGCCAGTGGCGGCTTGCTGGTTATATCGTCAAGGAAACTGCAAACGGCAATCTGGAGCGTAATTTTCTACGCGCCGATTTATTCGCCTCCAAAGAGGAGGCTGAGACCTTTGCCATCCGAAAGGGCCAGCAAATCATTGACGAACAGGGTGAACGCCTATTTGCCAATGGTGAACCTGAGGGGCGCGCTTAACCCCTTTCTCTCATCCTGACCTCAACATTGGTATGATCGCGAATTTCAGAAAAACCCCATAAACTTTGGTCCTACTTGGGCTGAACTGGCATCAGGGTTGATTGTTCCAGTCACCTTAAGCGTCCATCTTCGTCGTCATTGAAACGCAACAAAGCAGATGGCGGAATGCACGGCTTCAACGACAATCCCACAGGCGTCGATACATGCGAACAGACACTGAAGACCCAACTGGTCTGGGATCTGCCTTTACGACTTTTCCATTGGTCAATGGTATGCGTCGTCACGCTGGCAGCAGTTACTGGATATCTGGCACCGGAATGGTGGCTGGATTTTCATGTATATGCAGGTTACACCCTTGGCGTCCTCCTGACCTTTCGGCTCTTCTGGGGCATCATAGGCAGCTACTATAGTCGCTTCGGAGCCTTTCCGCTAAAGTTAAAAGAAGCATCTAAGCACCTGTTATCAATACTAAAATTTAACTCAAACTCTTATGCCGGTCATAACCCAATCGGGGCATGGATGATCGTCATCCTCCTGACGACGCTGATCCTTCTGGTTGTGACAGGCCTACTCTTCTTGGGCGGGCAAGAGAACCAGGGGCCGCTGGCGTCATTTGTAACGTTCAGTATCGTGGACGTCACAGCGGAGATACATGAGACCCTGGCAGGAATTTTGATTGGAGCGGTCGTCATTCACCTTTTAGGCGTCTTCGCAGAGGTTAAGATTTTCCGACACCCCGTCCTAAAGGCAATGATTTCTGGACGGAAACCGGTTGGAGCGGATTACGTAAAAAGTGGCGGTTCCGGGATTCTCCGTGGTGTCGCTCTGTTTTCCCTGGTCGTCGGCACCGTCCTATTCATGGGAATGAAACTGAATGCGCTTCCAACCGATAGATGGCGAAACATAGATGTCCCGCCGGTTTATAAAAGTGAATGTGGCGATTGTCACCATCCCTATCATCCCAGCCTGAGAACGGCTGCGGAATGGCAGATCATCATGGCGGACCTAGAAGACCACTTTGGAGAAGATGCCAGCCTGGATGAGGAAACCAACTTACTGATCAAGAACTTCTTAACCGAGAATGATGCTCGGAGTTTTGATACGGAAATCTCTAACAATATCGGGCGGGTTGAAACGGCATCACATCAGATAACCGAAACGCCCTACTGGAAAAAACGTCATCACGACGTTCAATCATCACTCTTTAAGCATTCATCGGTCGGTTCAAAAGCGAACTGCAACGGATGCCACAAGGATGCGGAAACCGGAAGGTATGCGGATGAAAACATACATTTACCCAATGGAGATCAAAAATGAAGACCCCACAAAAATTGAAGTACCTTTGCTTTGGAGTTACGGCACTCTTACTTGGCATATCGACCGGCGTGACAACATCAGCTTACGCAAACTCCCAGCTTTCAATCATTGAAGGGTACGCGAAAGAGGCAAAGCAGCTTGAGAAGGGTTTTAAAGCCTTTTCGATCGAACGGGGGCATCAGCTTTTTTCCACCCGGCATGCACTGGGGAAACCTGAAACACCGTCCTGCACAGCATGCCACACTAAAAGCCCACTGAACGTTGGCAGCACGCGGGCTGGAAAGGAGATCGCCCCCATGGCTGTTTCCAAAACCCCAGATCGCTACACAGATCCCAAAAAAGTCGAAAAATGGTTCCGCCGTAACTGCAAAAGTGTACTTGGTAGGCCGTGTACACCTTTGGAAAAAGGCGACTTTCTAACCTTCATGATGAGCCAATAACAAACGAAACGGAGAAAAGTCATGTTTTATACCTTCAAATTACCTCTCATCGCTATCGTCACATCGTTTCTGTTGATGCCCTCGATAGCCACTGCTGACGAACGTTATACGCCCGTTCAAGACAAGACGGTTTCAAAAGAATGCGGAGCCTGCCACATGGCATTCCAACCGCAAATGCTACCTAAACGGTCCTGGGAAAAAATTATGGATGGATTATCAGACCATTTTGGAGAAGACGCCTCTCTGGACAAAAAAACCTCTGCGGACATCAGGTCTTACCTGGTTGCCAATGCGGCTGATGGTGACTGGTGGAGTGGTAAATTCATGAGAGGTGTCAAAGATAATATGACTCCCCTGCGAATTAGCGAAATGCCATACTGGGTTCGAGAACATAACGAAGAAGTGCCGGCGCGCGCCTGGAAAGACCCAAAGGTAAAGTCCAAGGCAAACTGTATCGCCTGTCATTCACAAGCTAACCGTGGCTATTATGACGATGACTGATTAAGCTCGACCAGCTTTGTTTTATCATGTACAAGGCTGGTCGCATCAAGAGGCAGAAATGAGATGGAATGCCGTTAAAAGATAACAAGAGATTCGAAGTTCGGTCTCTGGTCCTTTCATTTCTGGTCATTGCAGTTAGCGAACTCTTCTTCCTTATGGACGTGTCTGCGGACCTGTTTCATATCGATATATCCATCCCGTGGTTCGACCATGGAGTGGTTGAGCTTGTGTCGGTGATTTCGCTAGCTGTAGCCCTCGTTATTATCGGTCGACAGATCAGACGGCTGGTTCATGAGCATCATGATGCCAGGGAGTCAGTCAAAGTTGCATCCGGTGAGTTGCTGACCGTCATCTATGACAAATTTAAACACTGGCAGCTCTCGCCATCAGAACGCGAGATAGCCCTTTTGTTGATCAAGGGATTAACCGCCCAGGAAATTGCAGACATGCGTAACACCCGCCCCGGCACAGTGAAAAGCCAAAGCAGCACCATTTATCAAAAAGCGGGTGTGCGCGGGAGAAGTGAACTGGTCGCTTATTTTGTCGAGGATTTGCTTTCAGACGAAAGTCAGACGTCGTAATCCAGCACCAGATAACGCGCATATGCCTCATCACTGATCTGGTCATTCGCCAGCTCATGAACAAACCGATGCTCCGTCGCAAAGCGCCAGTCAGGTTCACTGTCGGCGCGAAGTTGTTCAGAAAATAAACGCAATTTTATTCACCATCTCAGCTTATTGCAGCGCAGAGATTTATAGAGATTGGTCTCAAACCCCTCGGAGCACACGAAACCCCTCCTGCTCTGATGAAGTTTCGGGGCTGACAGTAATTTGCGTGACGTTTGCCAGTCCGGGCCCCTGCCAACATAGCTCCACCATCTGATCGACATTCTCCTCAGGCCCGGAAAACAGGGCCTCAACATGCCCGTCTACATGATTCCGGATCCAACCTGACACCTCCAGTCGCGTCGCTTCCTGTTGCGTCCAGCCACGAAACCACACGCCCTGCACGCGACCGGATATCTGTACTCGAACAGCTTTGCTTGTCATCCCGAAAGTTCACCTGCGATAAGTGACCCCGCAACGATCCACATCACGAGCCATATGACGCCATCCAGGACCCGGGCACCGAATTCGGTTCGAAAGAAAGGGGCAACTTGACGTGCGGTCAGTGCTAGACCGTAGAACCATAGAAATGATGCCAGAATTGCCCCGACGGTGAAGAATAAACGTGCGTCGGTATCATATTGGGCGGCAATGCCACCAACTAGAACCACAGTATCAAGATAGACGTGTGGATTCAGGTAGGTGAAGGCCAATGCAGTAATCACGATACGCTTTAAGTGTCCATTGGGGGGCCCCGTCTCGCCGTCATCAACATAAACAGTTGGCCGAAATACAGAGTAGGCCGATTTGGCTCCATAAAACCCAAGAAAAAGCGCGCCCCCCCATGCCGCGACCTGACGGAGTGTCGGGTCTTGTGCAATCAGGGTGCCGACACCTGCCGCTCCAACGGAAATCAATAGGGCATCGGACAGGAAGCAGATGGTGGCGACCAGAAAGACCCGCTGGCCTTTCACACCCTGCTGAATGACATAGGCGTTCTGTCCACCAATGGCGATGATCAGGCTACCGCCAATGGCGAAACCCTGGAAGGCTGCTAACCACATCTGCGGTTATTCAAATTCAAGGATAATCTGATCGACCATCAGGCTATCGCCGGGGATCGCTTTGATTTCGGCAATAACGCCATCTTTTTCGGCGCGCAGGACGTTTTCCATCTTCATTGCCTCGACGACGGCCAGCTCTTCGCCTGACTTGACTTCATCACCCACGCTTACGGCCACCGATACCAGCAGCCCCGGCATAGGCGAAAGAAGCAACCCGGACGTATCAGGTGGCTCCTTGATCAACATAAGAGCGTTGAATTCACTGACCCGGGGCCGCAACACCAACACATCGGCCTGTGAACCACCATGGGTCAGACGATAACTGATTCCGCTGCGCTCGACCTGAATACAAACATCTTCACCGTCAATCGCGGCTCGAAACAATGGCTCTCCCAAATACCAGCGGGTAATAACTTCACAGTCTTTGCCATCGATAATCAACTCATACCCGATATCCGTCTGTGTAACATGAACCGGGTGTTCTTCATCACGTATGACCACCGTCCAGTCGGAAGCGACCTTACGCTCATGTCCCTGCACCTGCCCACTGATCATGGAAGCCCGTTCCTGATAGGCGCGGTGAATGGCGGCACTGACGGCAATCAGAATTTTTGGGTCTTCAACCGGCAAGTCCTGAGCGTGGAACCCATCCGGATATTCATCAGCGATGAAATTGGTGGTCAGATTACCGCCGATAAATCGCGGGTGAGCAGAAAGTGCGGCCAGAAACGCCATGTTATGACTAACACCACGAATAAAGTAGGCATCCAACGCCTTGCTCATGTTTGCGATGGCGGCGTTACGATCTTTACCGTAGGTAATGAGTTTGGCGATCATGGGGTCGTAGTAGATGGAGATCTCGCCACCTTCATAAACACCGGTGTCGACCCGAACCGTGTCGGATTCTTCGGGCGGGATGTATTTGACCAGTCGACCTGTAGACGGCAGGAAGTTACGGAACGGGTCTTCGGCATAAACCCTGGCCTCAATAGCCCATCCGTTCAGTTTCACTTCGTCTTGGGTGAACGGTAATTTTTCCCCGGCGGCCACACGAATCATGAGTTCTACAAGATCTAGGCCGGTGACAAATTCAGTTACCGGGTGTTCGACCTGAAGCCGTGTATTCATTTCCAGGAAATAGAAGTTTCGGTTTTTATCAACAATGAACTCAACCGTTCCCGCTGACACATAATCAACAGCGGCGGCCAGACTAACGGCTTGCTCACCCATGGCTTTGCGGGTTTTTTCATCAAGAAACGGTGATGGTGCTTCTTCGATTACCTTTTGATGGCGGCGCTGGATCGAACATTCGCGTTCACCCAGATACACCGTATTGCCCTGACTGTCGGCAATGATCTGAATTTCAATGTGGTGAGGTTCTTCAATAAATTTTTCAACAAAGACCCGATCATCACCAAAGCTGGACCTGGCTTCATTGGTCGACCGTTCCAGGCCGTCGCGGCATTCTTCATCGTTCCAGGCGACACGCATACCCTTACCGCCACCACCAGCAGACGCCTTCAGCATGACCGGATAACCAATATCATTGGCGATTTTAACGGCGTCTTCCGGGTCGCGGACGGCTTCGGTGTGACCAGGGACGGTATTTACGCCAGCTTTTAGGGCAAGTTTTTTCGACTCAATCTTATCGCCCATGGCCATCATGGCGTGGGGTTTAGGGCCAATAAAGGTAACGCTTTCTTTTTCCAGCGCGGTTGGAAAATCTTTATTTTCCGACAGAAACCCGTAACCAGGATGAACGGCATCGGCCCCCGTTTGGCGAACCGCATCAAGGATATTTTCTATAACCAGATAACTCTCGGACGATGCAGCCGGGCCAATCAGAACGGCCTCATCGGCCATTTCCACATGCAATGCATCGACGTCCGCTTCCGAATAGACGGCGACGGTCGCGATCCCCATCTTGCGTGCCGTCTTGATAACTCGGCAGGCAATTTCTCCACGATTTGCGATCAGAATTTTCTTAAACATGAATACGCCCCAAAATTACGTATAAAGCTGTCATTTGTTGCGATCACTAAAGACGCTGAACAACCCCATAACAAAAGCCGCATGAAGTGCTAATACACTCCCCCACCCAACCAAAAAAAATGCCGATTTGGTGGGGTCGTTTCCCTGTGACAGATTCATGAAAAAAATCCCGGCCATCACAATAAAGTAACCGACTAGATGAAGGCCAAACCCGACCAATCTTCGTCTGGCACGCCGTTCTGTTTCTTCATCATTGCTCACAACGGTATATTGCCGTGTTTCTTCCACGGATTTTCAAGCTCCTTATCACGCAGCATACGCAAACTCCTTGAAATTCGCAGACGTGAATGATGTGGCATGATCACATCGTCAATAAACCCTCGGTGACCGGCGATGAACGGATTGGCAAAGCGTTTGCGGTATTCCTCAGTGCGCTCCTCGATCTTTTCCGCATCGCCAATGTCTCGGCGGAAGATGATCTCCACCGCTCCTTTAGGTCCCATCACGGCGATCTCGGCCGACGGCCAGGCGAAATTAACATCCCCCCGAAGGTGTTTTGAGCTCATCACGTCATAGGCGCCGCCATAGGCTTTGCGGGTGATCAGCGTGACCTTCGGAACAGTCGCCTCTGCATAAGCATAAAGCAGCTTGGCGCCGTGTTTGATAATACCGCCATATTCCTGTGACGTCCCCGGCAGGAAACCCGGCACGTCTACCAGCGTGACGATGGGAATATTGAAACAATCACAGAAGCGCACAAACCGCGCCGCCTTGATTGATGATGAAATATCCAGACACCCAGCCAGCACCATTGGTTGGTTAGCGACAATTCCGACGGTTGCCCCTTCGATACGACCAAATCCGGTCAGGATATTCCCGGCGTAATCGGGTTGGAGTTCAAAAAAATCACCTTCATCGACCAACTTGGTGATCAGTTCCTTCATATCGTAGGGTTTGTTCGGATTATCGGGGATTAGAGTATCCAGAGACATCTCCGCCCGGTCATGGGGGTCCGTCGTCGGGCGGACTGGTGGTTTTTCGCGGTTGCTGGCAGGCAGGAAGTCGATGAAACGACGCAGGTGCAGCAGGGCATCCACATCGTTCTCAAAGGCCTTGTCAGCAACTCCTGAGGTGCTCGTATGGGTGATCGCGCCGCCCAGTTCTTCATGGGTGACCTCCTCATGGGTTACCGTTTTGACGACGTCCGGGCCGGTAACGAACATGTAGCTTGAGTCTTTAACCATAAAGATGAAATCGGTCATTGCCGGCGAATATACCGCACCGCCAGCACAAGGGCCCATGATCATGGATATTTGCGGGATTACACCTGATGCCAAAACATTACGCTGAAATACTTCGGCATATCCTGCCAGTGAGTCGACACCTTCCTGAATCCGGGCTCCGCCTGAGTCATTGAGGCCAATGATCGGTGCGCCGACCTTCATGGCCTGGTCCATGACCTTGCAGATTTTTTGCGCATGTGCCCCGGAAAGAGAACCGCCGAAGACGGTGAAGTCCTGCGAAAAAACGAATACCAACCGCCCGTTAACCGTGCCGTAACCGGTAACGACACCGTCGCCCGGTGTGGATTGTTCATCCATGCCGAAATCTGTGCAGCGATGTTCGACGAACATGTCCCATTCCTCAAAGGAATCAGGATCAAGGAACAGTTCAATCCGTTCGCGTGCGGTCAATTTACCCTTTTTGTGCTGGCTTTCGATCCGGCGTTCACCGCCGCCCAACCGGGCGCGTTCACGTTTTTCTTCCAATTGTTGGATAATGTCGTGCATAGATCCCTCAACGGTTAAAATTCAGCGAATTGCTCTTAAGGGCGGCAAAATAGAAGAACGCCCCCGAATCCTCCAGTAAAACGTAGTATACAGGGTAGTATACATAAAAGTGTATCTGCTAATTTGCGCGCACTAACATAAGGTATCGAGCCGTCGTCTCCATGTCGGATCGGCGATTTTTTTTCCGATCCGCCGCCTCATAGTCCTCTCCCCAACGTTCGTTTTGCCAGGTTTCATCCAACTGTGACGCATCGAAGGCGTCCTCCCAACCAATATGATTGCTTGAAAATGCAAGCCCTAACACCAACGACCCAGTGAGTTGCGTAATTTCCGTCAATGCCGTCATTTCAAAATCGTCGTGATCGTCGACAGCATGTCGCAGTTTGGCAATCTCCGTCTCCGATTGAGAAACGTGAACAATCCCCGAGGTCGTCTTCAGGTCTACCTCGTAGGAAGTTTTGGCCCATTCCAACAACGGCTGCCAAACTGCGTCCTGTCGGGTTACCAAATCATCCGGTCCCTCAGCACGATAGCATAGCAGGTCGTTGGCACCGTAATCACACATTTGCTCGATGATGTCGGCTCTGTTGGGAGACAACTTATCGATAGCTGTACAGGCAAGGCGCATCATCGGCATGGTGTCGGGCACAATGCGGTCGCCCTGCCCTTGCCATTCCGCAGCGATTTCTTGTGCAAGTTCCGCACTTGGGACAATCAGGGATTCCCCCAAAGGTGTGTTGACCGTGCGACCATCAAGCGAAACGCCGTGTCCATCGGCACAGACGTTAGCTTGAGCGTGTTCATAGAACCGCTTTGCGGGCCCCTTAAGCATCGTGAAAACCTGTTCTCAATTAGTGCCGGTGCCAAACAAACCCTTGAGTCCTGATCCGATACTGTCGAGTGGGCCGCCATCCTGTTTTTTCTCTGCAGGTGGGGTCGGCGAACCGCCACTGGATTTCTTCGGAGCTTCGGCGGATTTGATCTCACCAGGGACAACCTTCTTACCGGCAAGAGCAGGTACACAGTAATCATTCTCGTCAACGGCGGAGCCCGTTGCAGAAGATACGGCCTTCTCAACCAATACAGAGAGTCCCATTGTTGCGATTGCGGCACCGGTGCGCGCAGCACCTGCTGCCACGTTTCCTGCAGCAGCGGCAGCGTCGACGGTCCAGTCTGGTTTGGCCAATGTGCCGTGAATGTCGACGGGCACCATGGCCACTGACGCCAGATTGGCTTTCTTGGCACGTGGATCTATGTGCAGCTTGGGTTCTTCTGTTTTGAGATTGACGTTGCCCGTACCGATAACGGAAAAACCGCCGGTTTCAATCACAATAGCCCGAGCATTCGCCATTCCGGATTTGATGTCGAAATGAACGACCCCGCAACGGATTTTCTTGTCATCCTTGCTGTCCAGAACATTCAGCAGGTCAGTGGAAATGATATTAAGTGCGCCACTTTCCAAGCGCCCGTTTTCTGTAACAACCCTGGTTTTACCGTTCAGTCCCGCCATTAGCGCACGAACCGAACCCCCACGGCCAGAAACATCCACATTCACATCAACCATACCGTTAGCGATGTCTTTCAGGTCTTGAGAAGCAAGGGCCTGACCGTAATCAAGTTGGGTAATGTCGAGTTTGGCCTTAAGTGCAGGCACTTTCGCAGAACCATCGACCGCCACATCTCCCGTGATCTTGCCACTGAAAACTGTCGCACTGGGCTCGACCTGTAATTTTCCGTTCTGCAATGACAGATCAACAGAGGTATCGGTGATATTCACACCCTGAACAATAATCTTTTTACCCACGAAACCGAGTTTAACATTGGCCGCCTTCAGACCATCCAAGGGCAATGGGGCATTGGGAAAGATCTTATCGGATTTTGCTTTGGTCGGCTCAGGCGCAGCTTCTTTCTGACCTTCCGATTTCGGCAGAAGTTCGTCCAGATTGACAAGGTTTGACGTGAGTTTTCCATCGATAGACGGAACCTTCGCGCCCAACTCGATTTTTACATTCCCGGCAAGGTCGGTCGAACCGAACTTAAGTTCAAGTCCGGAAAGGTTAAGCGTATTACCGGAGTATTTGGCGTTGGTTGAGACGTTTAGAGCATCTACTGGAGGCAACGTTACCTCCTTCAGGCCCGGAACAAGTGTTGCCGCTGCTGAAACGGTATCGGAGAGTTTGGGAATGGACAGACCGAGTTTTAGATCAGCGCTGGGTTTGCCGGCCGGCGTACCCGCCTGCCCCTCAACCTTGATTGACGTCGCCATGGCGGCGACATCAAGTTTCAGCGGGAACATCCCACCAGCCAAAAGCGCGTTGATTGTTCCCAGGGTGCCGGCCACTTTAAAAGATTGCCCATTTACGCTTCCTGCTACGTCAAGCATCAGAGGTGCATCCGCACCATCTGCCTGCACATCCACATTGCTGACGGAAAGGTCATATACTTCTCCCGAAACTCCGTCCGTGTAGGATACGTTCACGTCCTTGATACTGACCATACGAACGACCGGCAGAACAGCATCGCCCGATCCACCACTATCTGTTTTACCGGCCTGTGAATTGGGCATGGTATCAAACACCCAATTGCCTTTGCCGGACTTGTCGGTTTCAGCCACGACGTTAACGCCTTCAAGTACGACCCGCTTGATATCGAGTGTGCCGCTCAGTAGCGGCATGACGGCAACCTCTGCGGCGAAACGCTTGACGCTAACCATCTCCGGATTTGAGCCCCATGCGGCATTAGCAAAGCTAACGCCCTCAACGGCGATCGAAGGATTAAGTGAGATTTCCAGATTCAGATCGCCAGTGATCTCAAGTTTGCGACCGGTCGCCTCTCCAACCTTTTCAGCGATCAACCCCTTGTACTCGTTGAAATCCATAGATTTCAGGATCACAACAGCGGCGACAACGAGGCCGATACACAAAACTGCGAAAATTGATATTATTTTTATCAAGCGGCTCATTTTTCCGTCTCCGTTTTAGAGGCAAGGGTTAAAGGTAGCTCCAAGAAGTTATTGAGTACAACCTCGGCGCCACTTGCTAATAATTCTTCCACGTCATGATACCCCCATGCCACACCAATCGCACGTACCTTGGCATTAACGGACATTTCAATGTCGTATGTGGTATCGCCAATCATCACCGTGTCAGACGCCGACGCGCCGGTTTCATTCATGGCCTTAAAAAGCATTTCGGGATGCGGTTTTCCACGTGCGCGATCCGAGGTCTGCAAGGTGACAAATCTGTTGCTCAATCCATGTTTTTCCAGCGTCATAACAAGTCCGCGGTGGGATTTCCCCGTTGCCACACCCAATAACCAACCTTCTGCTTCCAACATGTCCAGTGCGTCGATTAACCCAGGGTAGAGTGGCTCTGTAAGCCCTGTCGTGGCATGCAGCTCTTGCCAACAGTCTGAATAGGCCTGACGCAGTTCGTCGTGCCGATCAGGGCCCTCATTGGGGGCCAGGATTGAAAATGTTTGAGCCAGAGGCAAGCCAACGACCCGCCTGATAGCACCTTGGGGGGGCTTTTCCAGATTAAACTTGGAAAACGCGGCGTGCATGGAATGAATAATTGAATGTTGGGAATCAACAATCGTTCCGTCGCAATCAAACACAGCCAGCTTGATGTTGTTGTCAGGCATCACATGTGCTTTCAGTCGTTATGCAGTATCGATTGGGAGGGTTGAAAATTTCAACGAGAAGGTTGATCCTTTCTCCTCTTCACTTGAAAGATCAAATATGGCGTTATGAGCTTTAGCAATTGATTTAACAATTTCCAGCCCCAATCCCATATGTGCACCACGGCGGTCGAGCCGCAAATCCGGGTCCAGAATCCGTTCGCGTTCAAACTGCCCTATTCCCGGCCCCAAATCTTCCACTGACACCCTGCCCTCCTGGGTGACAGATATGTTTATAGACGTTCTTGGAGTTGAGTGAATAATCGCATTTTCGATCAAGTTTCTGACGGCTCCCTCCAGCGGTTCCGCCAGACCATTGACCCACACGGGTTTATCCGGCACGTCAAGCTCCAGCATTTTGGAGACCCGTATCGCATCGGGGGCCAGCGCTGTAACGACATTGCGACAGACGTCAGAAATATCAACCTTGTCATCGGGCGTATACTCAATTGCCTCCCACCTTTTACCGTCCAGCAATTGCTCGACAATTCGGGTGATGATTTTGGTATCCTGACGAAGAGACGTCGCGATTTCCTTGTCTTCAATATTGTCGATATTTGCCCTAAGCACCCCGAGTGGCGTGCGAAGCTGATGGGCTGCATTAATGGTGAATTCGCGGTTGCGTTCGGCATTTTCGCGCAACGCATCTTCGGCGGCCTTCAGTTTAGTAATGTCGATGGAAATCGTCGCCGTACTCCCATTCGGAAGCTTTTCTTCGCTAATCCGGAGAACTCTGTCGCCATTACGTTTGATTTCGAATGGACCATGAGGGTGGCGGTGCAGATATAGGCGATAAGAAACCCACTCATCTTCTTTGCCAATTGCATCAGGGACCATTCCTTTGGAAACAGCCGCACGCAGATGATCTTCAAAAGGCGTTCCAGGAAGATTGAATTGATTGATTTGACGATTCAGTTCACGAAATTTTCGGTTTCCAAGAATCAACCGGCCACCGGAATCAGTCATAAAAAAGCATTCCGAAAAGTTCTCAATCGCAAATCCCAACTGATCAGAAACTTCGCGTGCTTTTTTTGATGCCGTAATGTCCTTGGTGATGCCCCGGACACCTTTAAAATCCCCAGTGACTGAATCAAAAATAGGTAAGCCACTGATCAACATCGAACGACGTTCACCGTTTCTATCTTCGCCATCAAACTGGATGTCGCGAAATGGTTTCCGATAATCCAGATCAAGCGGAATCCCCGATGAAGACCGAAAAGTTCCCAGTTGTGGCAACCTTTTCCCTGTCGCCTCATCAGCCGGAATACCAAGACTGTCAAAAATCCGCGTCGAGACATAGTTTAGTCGAAACTCAGTGTCGGTTTCCCAAACCCAGTCAGAAATTAACCGGGTGAGATCATCAAGCATCGTCTTGAATTCGGATACCGTCTGATTCGGGTTCTGCGGATCAATCCGCCACCGACCTGACTCATCAAATTCCATCAAAAATCCCGTGTTCTTAATCTAATTTTCATCGACGGATAAAAGATAACCGACGCCTCGGATTGTGTGTACGGATACATTCGCATCTGAAGCCGACAATCGTTTGCGCAACCTTGATACGTGTACTTCCACCGAATTTGAGGAGACTTCTTCATCAAACCCGTAGATTTTATCCTCCAGTACATCTTTGGGGACCACGCGCCCTGCGCGGCGCATCAGGTGCTCGAGAACTCCCATTTCCCGGCGTGAAATCGCCAGTGAGTGGTCATCAACCCGAACCTCGCGGGCTGTTGAATCAAAAGCCAGATTACCGACCTCCAGCACCGCTCCCAACGTCCCGCCCGGACGGCGTAACAACGCACGAAGTCTGGCGACAAGCTCTTCCATCGCAAACGGTTTCAGCATATAGTCATCGCTACCGGCATTGAGTCCCTTAACCCGGTCATCAACACCATCCCGTGCCGTGAGTATCAAAACTGGAGTGTTGCTGCCCTGATCGCGCCAATCTTTTAATAAAGTTAGTCCATCAGCGTCAGGCAGACCAAGGTCAAGAACCACAGCGTCATACTTGACCGCTGCGAAGGCGGCATCGCCCTCAGCTGCGGTCATAGCTAAATCCACAGTAAAGCCTTCCTTGTCCAGGCCAACCTTAATGAACCCCGCAAAGCGTTCGTGATCCTCAACGACAAGGATTCTCATTTGTCTCCCCTGACTGGGCCACTTTTTGATCGCAGCATCCTGTTTCTATATCTATTCCAAGGTCAGGAACAGCTCATAATCTGGTTCAATATGAAACCCAAGGTAATCAAGGCTCAATTGGATATGATCCGGAATTGGGGCAGAAACTTCCAGTGATCTGCCATTGATGAGAGGGATTAGAATTCGCCTTGCATGCAGGTGAAGTTTTCGTTCGACACCTCCACCTTCAAGGTAAGCATCTCTTCCACCATATTTTCCATCTCCCATGATCGGCGTCGCCAAGGCCTCTGCCAGATGCACTCGCAGTTGGTGAGTGCGGCCTGTCAGTGGCTCCAGGCCCAAAAACGATGCTGAACGGCCAGCGTTGTCGAGGACCTTGTAGCGAGAAATAGCGCGTTTACCGTTGATTTCATCGACCATCATACGCTCGCCACCCCGTCCAGGAGCCTTGATCAGGCGCAAATCAATTTGGCCTTCTTCTGGGGTGGGGACGCCAACAACCAGCGCCCAGTAAAGTTTTCGTATTTCTTTGGTGCGAAAGAGTTCTGTCAGATGACGCGCCGACTTGGAGTTTCGCGCTAAAACCAGAACTCCACTTGTATCCTTATCCAGGCGGTGGACCAGTTTCGGGCGTTCCACAGCTCCAAAATGTAATGCATCGAGCATTCCGTCAACGTGACGCGAAGTGCCGGTCCCGCCCTGGACGGCTAATCCAGCTGGTTTGTTAATGACGATAATGTCGTCATCACGATGAAGAACAGACTGTTGGATTTCATCTGCATCCGCATCACGAACATCTCTGTTCTTTGGTTTTGGCGGAGTGAAGGACGGTGTATCAGAAAATGGGGGAACACGTACTTTCTGTCCACTTTCCAGACGCGATCCAGGCTTAACCCGACCACCGTCTACCCGAACCTGGCCAGTTCGCATCAATTTTTGCAATTTTCCAAATCCAAGTCCCGGAAAATGGGTCTTAAACCATTTATCCAGCCGGATTCCGTCTTCCGGCGAAGAGACTTCGATGATCTGAACACCACTCATGTGAGGATCTGGCGAAACATGGCCATCCCGAAAGCGAACGCCAGGATGGATATGACGATCGACCCGCCGACGTAACCGGCAGCCAGTAGGATATTTCCACGGTCAATTAAGGTGACCGTATCAAGCGAAAATGTCGAAAAGGTCGTAAAACTTCCTAATACACCGATAATTATAAACGCCCGAATTTCCTCTCCTGGGGACCAGACGAGAGCCAGCAGTTCAATAATCCCCCCCAAAACTAAAGAACCCACGATATTGACGATCATGGTGCCGTAGGGAAAGCCGTGCCCAAGCCAGTGGCCGGCAGAGGATGTTAATAAAAACCGTCCCACAGCGCCAACGGCACCGCCTGCCGCGATTGATATCAAGAGTGTTGGTGACATGGAATTCTCATCATTATGACCCGGTGTTAATACTAATCAGGATTTCTGCTGTCTGAGTTTATCCCAGTAATCCAGTCGCTTGGCTATTTCCTTCTCAAACCCTTTATCTTTGGGCGAATAGAATTTCTGGCGACCCATTCCATCAGGAAAGTAGTTTTGCCCGGAAAACCCAGTCGCTGCGTCATGGTCATATTGATAACCATCACCATACCCCATTTCCTTCATCATCCCCGTCGGCGCATTCAGAATATGCATCGGTGGTGTTAATGACCCGGTATCTCGAGCCGCTTTTTTGGCGGTTTTTTCGGCCTTGTATGCGGCATTAGACTTGGGTGCCGTGGCAAGATAGATCACACATTGGACCAGTGCCAGCTCTCCCTCCGGAGAACCCAGTCTTTCATAAGCTTCCCAAGCAGCTATCGAGTGTGGAAGCGCCATGGGATCGGCCAACCCGATATCCTCAGATGCAAACCGAACCAGTCTTCGGGCGACATATTTTGGGTCTTCACCGCCTGCCAGCATCCGCGAAAACCAGTAGAGGGCAGCATCAGTATCTGATCCGCGAAGCGATTTGTGTAGTGCACTGATCAAATTATAATGGCCGTCTTGCGATTTATCATACAATGGCATGCGCCGCTGAACCGCCTCGGCAAGCTGCGCCGTGTTCAATTTGATTTCAGTGGGCAGTAACAAAATTTCTTCGGTCATATTTAGTAAATAACGCCCGTCGCCGTCAGCCATAGCCCGCAATGAGGACCGCGCATCCGCCTCTAGCGGCAACTGACACTGCATTTCCATCTCTGCGCGCTGGAGAAGTGTTTCAAGGGCCTCATCACTCAAGCGATTGAGAACCAGCACCTGTGCCCGAGACAACAATGCGGCATTAAGTTCAAACGATGGATTTTCCGTGGTCGCACCGACCAGAACGACAGTGCCATCCTCCACATAGGGCAAAAACCCGTCCTGTTGCGCCCGATTAAAACGGTGAATTTCGTCGATGAACAATAATGTTCCTCGCCCCAAATCTCGGCGCTGACGGGCCCGATCAAATACCTTGCGCAGATCCGCGACACCAGAAAACACTGCCGATAGTGGCTCAAACTCCAGATCACTATGTTCAGCCAGCAACCGCGCTGTCGTCGTTTTGCCTGTTCCCGGAGGCCCCCAAAGGATAATAGAACTCAGTCGCCCCCCCGATATCATCCGTCCGACCGGCCCATCACTGGCCAACAGATGGTCTTGTCCGACAACTTCACTAAGTGTCTGCGGGCGCAATCGATCTGCTAGGGGACGGGGTGCGTTCGCTTCGAACAGTGTGCTCATGCCCTCTCCACTAACGATTGATCACAAGGTCGCGCGTTTGCCCACCCCGCATTACCGACACCCTCCATGAGTCGGTTTTGCGTTTGAGTACTTCTGCAAGGTCGTGGACGTTGGCGGTCTCGACACCGTTGACGGTACGGATGAAGTCACCAATGCGAAACCCAAGGCGATTTGCCGGTGAGCCGCGCCCAATTTCGAGAACAAACACCCCGTCAATAAATGGGTCGGCGCTCAGTTCTTCGGCAAGCGCCGGAGACATGTTTGCTACCTTTGCACCAGATAATGGTTGTTCACCAGACAACAGCGTCTCGTTCATCGCAGGTTTTTCCGGCGCGGCGGTTAGTTGCAGTTTTAACGCTATGGTTTTATGTTGACGCCAAACCCGCACGGCAATGCTGTCTCCAACGGGAAGAGTAGCAATTCGGTGTGCCAGTTCACCCGGGTCAAATATTTCATGACCATTGATTGCCAGAATAACGTCACCGACACGGACCCCTGCGCTGGCGGCGGCTCCATCTTTATGAAGTGCACTGACCAGCACGCCTGATGGACGCTCAATGCCAAGAGAATTTGCAATATCCTGGGTCACTGACTGACCAGACGCTCCCAGCCACGGACGGATGAGCTTTCCAGTACTGGCGACACCGCGGATTACCGCCCTGACCATATTGGAGGGAATAGCAAATCCGATCCCCATCGACCCACCGCTTTTGGAAAAAATAGCTGTATTAATGCCAACCAGACGCCCATCGAGAGACACAAGTGCGCCGCCCGAGTTGCCAGGATTGATGGCAGCATCTGTCTGGATGAACGATCCCAGTTTGGATAGGCCAACACCGGTCCTGGAAAGCGCCGATACGATACCGCTGGTCACGGTCTGCCCGACGCCAAATGGATTCCCGATGGCCAAAACCAGATCCCCGACCTCAAGGTCATCAGAATCCGCCAATTTTAGCGTCGGCAACGGTTTATCTGTTTTGATTTTCAAGATCGCAAGGTCGGTTTTTTCGTCGGTCACCATAACACTGGCGTCAAACTCACGCCGATCATGCAAAACCACACGGATTTCATCGGCTCCTTCGATAACATGGCGATTGGTGACAATCAGCCCTTTGCCATCAACGATTACCCCCGACCCCAGGGAGTTTTGCTGGCGGGTCTTAGGGTTTCCGAATTCACGACCAAACTGTTCACCAAAGAAGCGTCGAAAAAAAGGATCGTCAAAGAGCGGCATACGCTGTCTGGCGCGAACAATCTTCCGGGTATAAATATTGACCACGCTGGGGGCTGATTTTTGGACGACTGGGGCGAATGAAAGTTGAACTTCCTGGCGGTTCGCCGGCACTTTTCGTTCCTGAGCGAAGCTCTCTTGAGAACACACGACAATCGATAACACCAAGGCCAAAAGGCAAAAACAGCTACGGGGCATTCCAACTCTCTCAATACAAAATATTTATCACAATCTACCACCCGGAAAGGCAAAAGGCAGCCCGTTGGACTGCCTTTTTTCTCTGGGGAACATCTCCCAATCAGCTTATTCTCTTATGCGATCTCTTCATCCACATCCATTTCGGATTCATGGCGCGCGCGGTCCTCGGCACCCTTAGCATCCGGGTCGCGATCAACGAGCTCAACGATTGCCATTGGCGCATTGTCTCCATAACGGAAACCAGCTTTCAGTACGCGGGTATATCCGCCACTGCGATCACTGTATCGTTCAGCAAGTGCCGCAAACAATTTGCTGACGACATCTTCATCGCGCAGGAAAGCAAATGCCTGACGGCGAGCGTGGAGTGTACCGCGCTTACCGAGGCTGATCATCTTATCCGTATAACGGCGCAGCTCTTTGCCCTTCGGCAAGGTGGTCTTGATCTGCTCGTGAATGATCAGCGATGCAGCCATATTGGCAAACATGGCCTTGCGATGGGTGCTGGTCCGGTTGAGTTTACGATGTCCATTATGATGTCGCATATTTTAGGTTCCTTTTTTATAAATATCCCGCACGTACCATTTCACAGGCGGGCGTGTTTTTCTTGATTATGGATTGCCGATCAGAACGGGTCTTCAAGGCGTTTTGCCAGATCTTCAATGTTCTCCGGCGGCCAGTTCGGAATCTCCATTCCCAGATGCAGGCCCATCTGGCTCAGAACTTCCTTAATCTCATTTAGAGATTTGCGGCCAAAGTTAGGAGTCCGCAGCATGTCGGCTTCGCTTTTCTGAACGAGATCACCGATATAGATGATGTTGTCGTTTTTCAGGCAATTTGCCGAACGGACTGACAGCTCAAGCTCATCAACCTTACGAAGCAGGTTGCGGTTGAACGGCAGATCTTCCCTCTGCTCTTCACCAGTCTTAACTTCCGGCTCATCAAAATTGATGAACAGTTGCAACTGGTCCTGAAGAATACGAGCGGCCAGCGCCAGCGAGTCTTCCGGAGTTACCGAACCGTTAGTGGTAAGTTCCACAGACAGTTTATCGTGGTCGGTAACCTGTCCGACGCGAGTGTTGTCGACTTTATAAGCTACTTTGCGGACCGGTGAAAAAACAGCGTCAATGGGGATCAGGCCAATGGGCCCATCCTCGGGGCGGTTCTGAGAGGCCGCAACGTAACCTTTGCCGGTTTCCACCGTCAGTTCCATTGACAGATTAGACCCTTTATCAAGATGACAAAGAACCAGTTCAGGGTTCATGATCTCAATATCAGCGCCGGTGTCAATATCGCCGGCTGTTACAGCGCCCGGACCTTTTTTGTTCAAGGTCATGCGTTTCGGACCCTCGACGTGCATACGAATGGCCAGGCCCTTCATATTCAGTACGATGTCCGTGACATCCTCACGCACACCCGGGATAGACGAAAACTCATGCAGAACACCGTCAATCTGCAATGCAGTGACGGCTGCACCCTGCAGCGATGACAGCAGTATCCGCCTAAGGGCATTGCCAAGGGTCAGGCCAAAACCACGTTCCAGCGGCTCAGCAACAACAGTTGCCGTGCAGGCCGGGTTGGTTCCGGGCACGATGTCTAGTTTCGTCGGTTTAATCAGTTCCTGCCAATTCTTTTGAATCACTGGGGAGACCTCACGCTCGTCGCATTAAAATCTAGCCTCAAAACCGAGGCCTGTACGAATGGCCGCACCATCACGTGGGCGACCAAAATTCTGAACTTGGGAGATGCCGAAGGCAACTCCCAGCAACCCGAAGGTTAAACCCGCCGGCGCTTACGCGGACGGCAGCCATTGTGCGGGATAGGTGTCACATCACGAATCGCGGTGATCGTAAACCCAACAGCCTGCAACGCACGCAAGGCCGATTCGCGTCCGGACCCCGGCCCCTTAACTTCGACCTCAAGGGTTTTCATACCGTGTTCCATGGCTTTTTGACCGGCATCTTCGCCCGCCATCTGAGCTGCATACGGAGTTGATTTCCGTGAGCCCTTAAAACCCATGTGACCGGCCGATGACCAGGCGATTGAATTGCCCTGCGCATCGGTAATGGTGATCATCGTGTTGTTGAATGTCGCGTTGACATGCGCAACACCGGACACAATATTTTTGCGCTCACGCTTCTTCGGGCGCTGCGTGGTTGGCTTAGCCATGATCTATCCTCAATCTTATTTCTTTTTGCCGGCAATCGCTTTTGCCGGACCTTTTCGTGTGCGGGCATTGGTGTGTGTTCGTTGACCACGCACCGGTAGACCACGACGATGACGCAGACCACGATAACAGCCCAAATCCATCAGACGTTTGATATTCATCGCACGTTCACGGCGAAGATCTCCTTCGACCTGAATGTCACGATCAATAATGTCGCGAATTCGGCCAAGTTCATCATCACCAAGTTCATTTACACGACGTTCCGCGGGAACACCAACCTGGGCACAGATACTCTGTGCCGTTGTGTTGCCAATACCATGGATATACGTCAAAGCAATTACGACCCGTTTTCCGGTCGGAATGTTAACACCAGCAATACGCGCCAAAGCTTGTTCTCCTTAAACTTTGGATTTAAACCAATTTATCCGACGGGTTTCGGAAGGTGCGCGATTATAGGGCTTGATTTCGTCAAGTCAACTCGCTCGACACCCCAAAATTTACACCATTTCCGCCTATCCGATAACCTCATTTAGTTCGGCCGTTACCTGATCGATATTGGCCATACCGTTTACACTTCTTAAGATGCCCTTATCACGATAATAGGCGATGATAGGGGCAGTCTGGTCGTGGTACGCAACAAGTCGTGAACGCACCGTCTCTTCGTTATCATCTGCGCGTCTTGAAAACTTCGTTCCTTCGCAGATATCACAAACCCCGGATTCGCGAGGTCTACTGTATTCATCGTGATAGCCCGCTCCACATTCATCACAGGTAAACCGACCTGTAATCCGTGAAATCATGGCCTCGTCATCAACTTTCAACTCAATGACATTAGCGATTTTCAGGTTTTTTTCCTCCAGCATAATACTGAGGGCGTCGGCCTGACCCAATGTTCTCGGAAATCCATCAAGGACAAACCCGCCCTTGCAATCTGTCTCATCGATCCGCTTTGCGATCAGACCGATGATAATTTCATCCGAAACCAGTTGGCCGCCATTCATAATTTCCTTAACCTGAACTCCGACTTCCGTCTCTTCGGCGATCTCGCCGCGTAACATGTCTCCAGTTGAGAGCTGAACCAATCCTTTTGCCTTTTCGATTCTCTTGGCTTGAGTACCCTTACCGCAACCCGGTGGGCCCAAAAGGATCACGTTCATTACCTTCGGCCTCGCAACTTCGACTTCTTGATCAACCCCTCATACTGATGGGCCAGAAGATGCGACTGAACCTGTGCAACCGTATCCATGGTCACCGTGACAACAATCAGCAAACTCGTTCCGCCAAAATAGAAAGGTACTGAGTATCTTGAGATCAGCAATTCCGGTAACAAACAAATAACGGCTAGATATGCGGCACCTACGGTCGTCAGGCGAGTTAAAACACGATCGAGATACGCTGCAGTGTTTTTACCGGGACGGATACCTGGAACAAATCCACCGTATTTCTTCAGATTTTCCGACGTTTCCTCCGGATTGAAGACAACAGCGGTATAGAAAAACGCAAAAAACACGACCATGAAAATGTATAACAACAGATATACCGGCTGCCCTCGGCCAAGGTAAGCCGCAACGGTACCTAACCATTCAGGCCCCTGCCCCGCAGAAAAGCTGATTACCGTGATCGGCATGAGCAAAATTGAGCTAGCGAAAATCGGCGGAATAACACCTGCAGTGTTAAGCTTCAATGGCAGATGGGATGTCTCTCCACCACTCATTTTATTTCCGCGCTGACGTTTCGGGTACTGGATCAGAATCCGTCGCTGAGCTCGTTCAACGAACACAATGAAATAGATCACACCGACCGACATAATCATCAAAAGCAGAATAAATCCTGTCGACAAGGCGCCCGTACGACCCAATTCCAGGGTACCGGCAAGCGCTTGCGGCAGATTGGCAACAATACCGGCAAAGATAATCAGCGAAATACCGTTACCAACACCGCGTGCGGTAATTTGTTCGCCCAGCCACATTAGGAATATGGTGCCGCCAACCAACGTCACGACGATAGAAAATCGGAAAAACACGCCAGGATCGGCAACCGCTGCACCCTGACTGGAGGTCATCCCCTCCAGACCGGCAGCAATTCCGTAAGCCTGCATCGCGCAAATCAAGACGGTCAGATAACGCGTATACTGATTAATCTTTTTACGCCCGGTTTCACCCTCTTTCTTCAGTGCTTCCATTTGCGGCGATACCGCCGTCATCAACTGCATGATAATGGACGCCGAAATATAAGGCATGATGTTAAGGGCAAAAATGGTCATGCGGCTCAATGCACCGCCGGAGAACATATCGAACATGCCCAGAATTCCGCCCTGATTCTGGCGGAAGACATCTGCCAGAACCCCGGGATCGATACCCGGAAGCGGAATAAAGGTTCCCAACCTGTATACAATCAGCGCACCCAGTGTAAACCAGATGCGCTTCTTCAGTTCGGTGGCCTTCGCAAAGGCACCAAAATTCATATTGGCAGCGAGTTGTTCGGCGGCTGATGCCATACTTATGTACTCTTACTACTGGTTCTGATCCGGGATATCATAGTGCCCGGATCAGGAATTTCCGTCGTTATTAAGCGTCGCCGCTTTTTTCAGCAGCGGCAGCGAGTTTGGCTGCAACTGCACGGTCGCGCGCCCTGCCCTTGCCTTCCGGACGGGGTTTAGGTGTCTGGACCGCAACACTTCCGCCAGCTTTTTCGACGGCAGCAATCGCAGCCTTGGACGCCCGAGCCACGTCTATAGTCAATTTGGCTGAAATTTCGCCTTTCGCAAGGAGCTTCACGCCATCTTTATTTCTGGCAACCAGCCCGGCAGCGAGGAGAACCTCACCCGTAACAGGCTGTTTTGCATCGATTTTTCCAGCATCGACGGCGGCCTGCAACTTGCCAAGGTTAATTTCGGAGAAATCCTTGGTGAAGGGGTTATTAAACCCTCGTTTTGGTAGACGGCGATAAAGCGGCATCTGACCGCCTTCAAAACCGAGCAGTGAAACACCACTACGTGATTTCTGTCCTTTGTGGCCGGAACCGGAGGTTTTACCCGTACCCGAGCCAATACCACGACCGACCCGCTTGCGGTCTTTCGTGGCACCTTTGTTGTCGCTGAGATCATTAAGTCTCATATCGATATGTCCTGTCTAATTCGTCAGTTACAAAAAAACGTTAAACGGTTTCTTCAACACTAACGAGGTGTTTCACCTTATTGATCATGCCACGAACGGAAGGCGTATCCTCCAGTTCACGAGTCCGATGCATCTTAGTCAACCCAAGCCCCAGCAGCGTTTCGCGCTGGGATTTATGCCGACCGATGGCGCTACCGACCTGGGTAACCTTGACTGTTTTTTTGGTTGCCATGGCGCCTTACTCCTAAGCCTGCACTACGTCTGACTGGTCAGCGCGTCGTGAAACGATCTCGCCAACCTTTTTACCGCGGCGTGATGCAACCCCACGTGGGGATTGACAATGCGCGAGAGCGGCAAACGTAGCCTGAACCATATTATGCGGATTGGACGTGCCGATCGACTTGGTGACAACATCCTGTACACCCATGGTCTCGAATACAGCGCGCATTGGACCACCAGCAATGATACCGGTACCTGGAGGGGCTGAACGAAGAACAACATGCCCGGCGCCAAAACGACCTTCGACGTCATGGTGTAGGGTCCGGCCTTCACGCAGAGGCACTCGAATCATTGCCTTCTTAGCCAATTCAGTGGCTTTGCGAATTGCTTCCGGTACTTCGCGGGCTTTACCCGTTGCATATCCGACCCGTCCGCGGCTGTCGCCAACCACAACCAAAGCCGAGAAAGAGAAACGGCGACCACCCTTTACAACTTTCGCAACACGGTTGATGTAAACCAGCTTATCAACCAGATCGTCGCCGTCGTCATCACGACCGCCACCAGTGCGATCACGGCCACGACCGCCACCGCCACGTTGATCGCGTTTCGGTCCGCGCGGGGATTGTGTATCTGCCATCGTTACCGTACTCCTAGAAACTCAGGCCGCTCTCACGAGCGGCATCTGCCAGGGCTTTCACCCGGCCGTGATATCTGAAGCTGCCACGATCAAAGACAACTTCCTTGACCCCTTGTGCAACTGCTCTTTCCGCAACCAACTTACCAATCGCTTTGGCGGCATCGACTGTCGAGCCGCTCTTGAGCGCGGTGCGCTGATCTTTTTCCAACGTCGACGCGGATGCCACTGTACGTCCGGCGACGTCGTCGATGATCTGGGCGTAGATATGGCAACCAGACCGGAACACGGACAAACGAGGCCGTAATCCACCGTTGCGCTTGACCTTCAAGCGGGTGCGCCGCTGCCGGCGTGCCGCCAATTTGTTTGAGTTGGCCATAACTATTTCTTCTTCCCTTCTTTGCGGATGATGTATTCACCCGCATACCGTACACCTTTGCCTTTATAAGGCTCAGGCGGACGATAGCTGCGAATTTCCGCAGCGGTTTGACCGACTTTCTGTTTATCCGTACCAGAAACTGAAATGTGGGTCTGATCCGCACATTTGATTTCAATTCCTTCCGGAATGGGGTGTTTGACATCATGACTGAAGCCGAGCTGCAACACGAGGTCCTTACCTTGAACCTGGGCGCGATACCCAACACCACTGATCTCCAGGTTCTTAGTGAACCCTTCGGAGACACCCTGAACCAGATTGTGGATCATCGAGCGCGTCGTACCCCACATTTTGCGGGCCCGAATGGAATCATCATTCGGCGTTACCGAAATCAAATTGTCTTCTTTGGAGACAGCAATCTCGTCGACCAGAGTCGTGCTCAACTCGCCAAGTTTCCCCTTGGCAGTGACCAGCTTACCGACGATGTCAACTGTGACACCATCAGGTACTTCGACGGGGTTTTTACCAATACGTGACATGGAACTTCCTATCCTTAGAGCAGGTCAACCTAGAATACCTGACAGAGAACTTCGCCACCGACATTCTGTTCGCGCGCTTCCGCGTCGGATAGAACACCGCGCGGTGTCGACAGAATGGCGATTCCAAGTCCATTATATACACGGGCCAGGTCCTTGATGCCGGAATACACACGACGTCCTGGCTTGGACACACGTTTGATTTCACGGATCACAGGATCACCTTCGTAGTACTTCAATTCAATCTCGATCTCAGAGATACCGGGACGGAGTTCGTGCTGGCTGTATCCGCGAATGAAACCTTCGCGTTGCAACACATCAAGAACCCCACTCCGCAGCTTTGACGCTGGCGAAGATACGGCATTTTTACGAGCCCGTTGTCCATTACGGATACGGGTCAAAAGATCACTAACGGGATCAGTCATCGACATCTAACGTCTCTCCCTACCAACTCGACTTGACCATACCGGGGATCTGCCCGGTAGAAGCCAAGTCACGCAGAGCAATACGGCTCAGCTTGAATTTTCTATAATTGCCGCGCGGACGACCACTAAGCTCGCAACGCAACATTTGACGGACCGGTGACGAATTTCTTGGTAATTCAGCCAACTTCAGACGCGCGTTAAAGCGATCTTCCGGACTCTGTGAATCATCGTTCGCGATTGCCTTTAAACGGGTACGCTTGGCGGCATATTTTTTCGCCAGTTTAATCCGTTTGAGGTTACGCTCGACGGCACTTTTCTTAGCCATGTTCTATTCTCCCCTAGCCGTCACTTCGAGAACGGCATGTTCAGGCCGGTCAACAACGCTTTCGCTTCAGCGTCGTTTTTGGCCGTCGTGCAAATCACGATATCCATGCCCCTGATCTGATCGACCTGGTCATAATCAATTTCCTGAAACACAATCTGCTCTTTCAAGCCCAGCGCATAATTGCCGTTGCCATCAAAACTCTTGTGAGAAATTCCACGGAAATCCCGAACTCGCGGCAAAGCGATGTTAATCAAGCGATCCAGGAATTCGTACATCCGTTCGTGACGCAAGGTGACTTTACAGCCGACCGTCATCCCGTCACGAAGCTTGAATGCGGCGATTGATTTTTTGGCCTTGGTAACCACCGGCTTTTGACCGGTGATACGCGCCATATCTTCAATAGCACCATTGATCTTCTTTTTGTCCTGGGAGGCTTCGCCCACGCCCATGTTGATGACAATCTTGTCCAACTTGGGCACTTCCATGACATTCTTGTAGCCGAACTCTTCAGTAAGAGCTCCGCGCAAGGTTTCTTCATATTCGTCGTGTAAACGTGACATCTCTTATTCCTCTCAGGAATCGATGATTTCGCCGGACCGCTTGGCAAAGCGGACCTTGCGACCGTCTTCCAGGACTTTAATGCCGACGCGTGTCGGTTTGTCGTCCTTAGGATCGGTCAGCGCGAGATTCGATACATGAACAGTCGCTTCCTTCTCGACAATGCCACCGGCATTTCCGCCTGAAGGGCGGGTGTGGCGTTTAACCATGTTCACACCCTGTACAATGGCGCGATCACGCTTTGGGAACATCTTGACGATTTCGCCAGTTTTCCCTTTGTCGCGTCCGGCTAATACAGAGACGCGGTCGCCTTTTTTAATACGAACAGCCATCACAACACCTCCGGTGCCAAAGAAATAATCTTCATATATTTTTTAGCACGCAGTTCGCGGGTAACAGGGCCAAAGATACGGGTCCCGATAGGCTCACCCTGCTTGTTAATCAGCACAGCAGCGTTGCTATCAAACCGAATGGCCGTTCCGTCAGCGCGACGGATGTCCTTCGCGGTACGTACCACGACAGCATTCAGGACTTCACCCTTCTTAACGCGGCCGCGCGGTATGGCCTCTTTGACTGTGACGACGATAACGTCGCCGACAGAGGCGTATCTGCGCTTCGAGCCGCCCAGGACTTTGATGCACTGCACCCGCCGGGCCCCCGAATTATCCGCGACCTCAAGGTTGGTTTCCACTTGGATCATTTTCTATTTCCTTCTGTGTTCAGACCCACTCGCTTAGGAGGCGTCTGAAACAACTTCCCATCTTTTACTCTTGGATATCGGGCGGCATTCGCGAATGCTGACCAGGTCTCCGACTTTGCACACGTTTTCTTCGTCGTGCGCTGCATACTTCTTGGACCGTTTGATGAACTTCTTGTAAAGCGGATGCATCACCCGACGTTCAACCTTAACCGTGACGGTCTTTTCTGTTTTGTCGCTAACCACGACACCTTGTAAAATTCGTTTCGGCATTGAGCCTACTCCCTACCTTTAGGACGCCGCTTGGACGGCGCTGGTGCGCTGGCCCAAAACGGTCTTGATACGTGCGATGTCCCGACGCACCTGACGGACGCGTGCGGTATTTTCAAGTTGCCCGCTGGCAGTCTGAAACCGCAAATTAAACGCTTCCTTACGCAGGCCCAGGAGCTGTTCTTTCAGCTCATCATCGCTTTTGGCGTGTACTTCTTCAGCTTTCATCGCCTTAGCCCTCTTCACCCAAACGCGTTACGAACTTTGTCCGCACCGGCAATTTAGCGGCTGCGAGTTCAAACGCGCGGCGTGCGATATCCATGGGCACACCATCAACTTCAAACATAATCCGACCGGGCTTGACCCGGGCAACCCAAAATTCCGGTGTTCCTTTACCCTTACCTTGGCGAACCTCAGCAGGTTTCTTGGAGACCGGCACATCAGGAAAGATGCGGATCCAGACTTTTCCGGCACGTTTCATGTGACGGGTCATGGCACGACGGGCGGCTTCGATCTGACGGGCTGTAACCCGTTCAGGTGTCAACGCTTTCAGACCATAAGAGCCAAAGTTCAGCGTATAGCCGCCTTTGGCATTTCCGTGGATCCGGCCTTTGTGGGCCTTACGGAATTTAGTACGTTTCGGGCTCAGCATTTTTCGTCTTCCTTAAAATTCGGCCTACACGTTAACGTGCGGGCTGCTGTTCCTGAGCGAGTTTATCCATGGCCATAGGATCATGTTCCATGATGTCGCCTTTATAAATCCAGACTTTTACGCCTGTTGCGCCATATGTGGTGAATGCTGTGGACTCACCATAATCAATGTTGGCACGTAACGTGTGGAGCGGAACGCGACCTTCGCGATACCACTGAATACGAGCGATTTCAGCACCACCGAGACGACCGCCGCAGTTGATCCTGATCCCGCCAGCACCCATGCGCATGGCTGACTGAACGGCACGCTTCAAAGCGCGACGTACGGTGACACGGCGCTCCAGCTGCTGGGCGATATTCTCGGAAACCAGCTGTGCTTCAATTTCCGGTTTGCGAACCTCGACAATGTTCAGATGAACATCTGAAGCTGTCATTTTGGCAATTTCGCCGCGAAGCTTTTCGATGTCCGCGCCCTTTTTACCAATCACAACACCCGGACGAGCCGTGTGGATCGTGACTCTGGCTTTTTTTGCAGGACGCTCGATCAAAACCTTGGATACACCAGCCTGAACCAGCTTCTTTTGCAGGTACCCACGGATCTTCAGATCTTCGTGGAGAAGCTGGGCATAATTGCCATCAGCGTACCAGCGGGAATCCCAGGTCCGGTTAATACCAAGACGCATTCCAATCGGATTAACTTTCTGCCCCATTACGCTGTCTCCTCACGCTCACGGACGATAACCCGAATGTTACTGAAGGGTTTCAGTATGCGGCCGGTACGACCACGGGCGCGGGCACGCCAACGTTTCATTACAATGTCTTTACCAACGCTGGCCTCGGCAACATACAGCCGGTCAACATCCAATTGATGGTTGTTTTCAGCATTTGCGATCGCACTTTCGAGGACCTTTTTCACATCTTCGGCAATGCGACGATGCGAGAATGTCAATTCAGCGATAGCCTTTTCACAGCTGCTTCCACGGATGGTTTGAGCAACCAGGTTCAATTTCTGCGGGCTCGTGCGGATGTGCTTGGCAAATGCCATGGCTTCGTTATCACCAAGCGTACGTTCTAAGGATTTTTTCCCCATAACCTAAGCCCTCTTCGCTTTCTTGTCGGCGGCGTGGCCGATGTAGGTGCGCGAAGGTGAAAACTCACCGAATTTATGACCAATCATATCTTCCGTTACGAGAACCGGAATGAATTTGTGGCCGTTATAAACGCCGAACGTCAGGCCGACGAACTGCGGGAGGATGGTGGATCGGCGCGACCACGTCTTGACGACGGTTTTGCGACCCGATGCACGGGTTTCCTCTGCCTTCTTTAAAAGATAGCCGTCGACAAACGGCCCTTTCCATACGGAACGAGGCACAGTAGTTCTCCTCTATTTCTTGGCGTGACGCCGGCGCATAATAAGCCGATCGGTCTTCTTGTTTGAACGAGTCCGTTTACCCTTGGTTGGTTTCCCCCAAGGCGTTACCGGATGACGACCGCCGGACGTGCGGCCTTCACCACCGCCATGCGGGTGATCAATCGGGTTCATGGCAACACCACGAACAGACGGACGTTTACCCAGCCAGCGATTACGGCCAGCTTTACCGAGTTTGATGTTTTGCTGATCAGGATTGGATACCGCCCCGACCGTTGCCATGCATTCGGCACGTACCAAGCGAAGCTCACCAGAACTCAGACGAAGCTGAGCATACCCCTGATCTTTACCAATAATCTGAGCGTATGTACCAGCGGAGCGAGCGATCTGTGCCCCCTTCCCCTGTTTCATTTCCACATTGTGGATGATGGTGCCAACCGGAATATTCTGCATCGGCATTGCGTTGCCGGGCTTAATATCAACCGAATTACCGGCAATCACCTTGTCACCGGCACGCAGGCGCTGCGGCGCAATAATGTAGGCAACTTCGTCATCCGCGTAACGGACCAGAGCGATAAACGCTGTCCGATTGGGATCATACTCCAACCGTTCAACCGTCGCCTCAATATCAAACTTCTGACGTTTGAAATCGATGACCCGATAGCGACGTTTGTGTCCACCACCGCGCCGACGTGCCGTGATACGGCCCTTGTTGTTACGACCACCTTTTCCGCGTAGGCCTTCAGTCAGACTCCGTTCGGGTTTCCCTTTCCAGAGTTCAGACCGATCAACGAGAACAAGTCCTCGTTGGCCCGGCGTATTCGGTTTGAATTTCTTCAATGCCATTTTATCGCGCCTTTACTTAGATGCCTGTAGTCACGTCAATGGACTGGCCTTCGGCCAGGGTGACGATGGCTTTCTTGTAATCATTACGCTTACCAAGGCGCCCGCGAAAACGCTTGCTTTTACCCTGTTGACGCAACGTGTTAACGGCTTCCACTTTGACCTTGAACAGGTCTTCGACCGCCGACTTGATTTCGAATTTCTGAGCATCAAGCGGAACGCGGAACGTCACTTGATTGAATTCAGACAGCAACGTAGCCTTTTCCGTAATGACTGGCGTGCGGATCAATTCATACATCCGCTCCTGGCTCGGCTTTTTGTCTCTCAGCGCGTTGTATTTGCTCATTTCAAACGCTCCACAAGCTTTTCAACCGCATCCTTGGTCAAAACCAGGGTTTCACGATTGAGAATGTCGTAAACATTGGCGCCGACGCTAGGCAGGATATCCAGCCCAACGATGTTTCCGGCTGCCAATGCAAAATTCTCATCAATCTCTGCACCGTCGATAACCAGCGTTTTGCCCCAGCCCAGCTTGGACAGCTGTTTAGACAAATCAGCAGTTTTCGGCGTTTTAGCCTTGGCGTCATCGATAACGATCAGACGGCCTTCAGCCTGTTTTGATGACAACGCAGTTTTCAGCGCCAGACGACGAACCTTTTTCGGCAGGTCGTGAGCATGGTCACGAACGAGCGGGCCGAAAGCCGTACCACCGCTACGCATGTGCGGAGCTTTGCGGTCACCCTGACGGGCACGTCCACCACCCTTCTGATTGAAGGGTTTGGCCGTCGAGCCGGTGACTTCACTACGCGCTTTGACCTTGTGGTTGCCGGAGCGGCGCTTGGCAAGCTGCCAGTTAACTGCACGGGCAAGGAGGTCCTTGCGAACTTCAAGGCCGAAGACGCCGTCATCGAGATCGATGCTACCCGTCTTTTTGTTGGCCAGACTGATCACGTCACACTTCATGATCCGTTATTCCTTTTCTTCAGCTTCCGGGGCGTCCGTCTCAGGAGCCGCAGCTGCTTCTTCTACTGCCTCATCGACGGAAGCTTCCGCTTCCGCAGCGACTTCTACCGGAGCTTCTTCGTCAACCGGTGCATCATCAGCCTTCAGGCCAGCCGGGAACGGTGCACCTTCGGCAACAGGCCGCTTGACGGCGTCGGTAATGCGAACATACCCACCTTTGGATCCAGGAACCGCACCGCGGACCAGGATCAAACCGCGATCTGCGTCAGTTCCTTCAATGACCAAATTCTGCGTGGTGACACGAACAGCCCCCATGTGACCGGCCATTTTCTTGCCCTTGAACACCTTACCGGGGTCCTGACATTGTCCAGTAGACCCCAGTGAACGGTGGGAAATAGATACACCGTGAGATGCTCTCAAGCCGCCAAAGTTATGGCGCTTCATACCACCGGCAAAACCTTTACCGATGCTGGTCCCACAAACGTCGACAAATTGACCATCAACAAAATGTTCGGCGGAGAATTCAGCACCGACATCAACGTAGTTGTCGTCGGAAATGCGGAATTCAACAAGCCGGCGTTTTGGCTCGACTTTGGACTTGGCATAGTGACCGCGCATGGCCTTCGATACATTTTTTACTTTTGCCTGGCCCATCCCCAACTGAACGGCGCTGTAGCCGTCTTTTTCAGCTGTTTTGTGAGCAACCACCTGCAGCCCCTCGAGTTGAAGGACGGTAACAGGAACCTGGCCGCCCTTCTCGTGAAAGACGCGGGTCATGCCGACTTTGCGGGCAAGTAATCCGGTACGCATCAGATTGATCCCCTTAAAGCTTGATTTCGACGTCAACGCCGGCCGCAAGGTCGAGCTTCATCAGCGCGTCGACGGTTTGCGGGGTCGGGTCAACGATGTCGAGAACCCGTTTGTGCGTCCGAATTTCGAACTGCTCGCGGGACTTCTTATTGACATGCGGTGAACGCAGGACCGTGAAACGTTCGATGCGGGTCGGCAGTGGGATTGGTCCCCGAACCGTCGCACCAGTACGTTGTGCCGTATTTACGATCTCACCGGCTGACTGGTCCAAGACACGATGGTCAAAGGCCTTCAGTCGGATACGGATATTTTGCTGTTCCATGGCTTACGCCCTACTTTCCATACCAAAATGGCCGGTCCAACAATTGAACCGGCCAAAATTACTCTATTCGATGATCGAAGCGACGACGCCGGCACCAACGGTGCGGCCGCCTTCACGGATTGCAAAACGAAGACCTTCGTCCATGGCAATCGGTGCGATCAGATTAACTTCCATGGCGATGTTATCACCCGGCATAACCATCTCCGTGCCACCCGGCAATTCAATGGTCCCGGTCACATCCGTGGTCCGGAAGTAAAACTGCGGACGATAGTTCGAGAAAAACGGCGTGTGACGGCCACCCTCGTCCTTCGTCAGGATATAGCACTCACACTTGAACTTGGTGTGCGGCGTAATCGAACCCGGCTTGGCCAAAACCTGACCACGCTCAACTTCCTCACGCTTCGTTCCACGAAGAAGAACACCAACGTTATCGCCAGCCTCACCTTCATCAAGAAGCTTGCGGAACATCTCAACACCGGTGCAGGTCGTTTTCGTCGTATCCTTGATACCAACAATCTCGATCTCTTCACCAACCTTGACAATACCACGCTCAATACGACCCGTAACAACCGTGCCACGACCGGAAATCGAGAATACATCCTCAATCGGCATCAGGAACGGCTGATCCTTCGGACGATCCGGCTGCGGAATGTAATCATCAACAGCGCTCATCAACTCCATGATCGCGTTCTTGCCCGTGGCTTCGTCACCATCTTCCAATGCACCAAGGGCCGTACCCTTAACAATCGGAATATCGTCGCCCGGGAAATCATACGAACTCAAAAGCTCACGGATCTCCATCTCAACAAGCTCAAGCAACTCTTCGTCGTCAACCTGATCAACCTTGTTCATAAAGACAACAAGCGCCGGAACACCAACCTGGCGAGCCAACAAAATGTGCTCACGCGTCTGTGGCATCGGACCATCAGCTGCGGAAACAACCAAAATCGCACCATCCATCTGCGCCGCACCCGTGATCATGTTCTTCACATAATCAGCGTGACCCGGGCAATCAACGTGCGCGTAATGACGGGCGTCCGTCTCATACTCAACGTGAGCCGTCGAAATCGTGATCCCACGGGCCTTCTCTTCAGGCGCCTTGTCAATGTCATCATAGGCCTGAAACTCAGCCCCACCCGACTCCGCAAGAACCTTCGTAATCGCCGCCGTCAACGTCGTCTTCCCATGATCAACATGACCAATCGTTCCAATGTTGCAATGCGGCTTCGTACGCTCAAATTTCTCTTTCGCCATGGCTCTACTACCCTGTGTCGAACGTTAATAAATACCCGAGAATTAACCCGCCAGGCGGGCTTGAATTTCCTCGGAAACCTGATTTGGAACCACTGAATAGTGGTCAAAAGTCATCGTGAACTGTGCCCGCCCCTGAGACATGGAGCGAAGCGTATTCACATAACCAAACATATTTGCCAACGGCACCATTGCATTGATAACACGCGCATTACCGCGTTGATCCATGCCTTCAACCTGACCGCGACGGCTGTTGAGATCACCAATAATGTCACCCATGTAATCTTCCGGCGTCACCACTTCGACCTTCATGGTCGGCTCCAGCAATTTCGGTGATGCCTTACGACACCCTTCCCGGAAGGCTGCCCGAGCGGCAATTTCAAAAGCCATAACGCTGGAGTCAACGTCATGAGAGGCGCCGTCATAAAGCGTTGCCAGAACACCCGTAACCGGGAAACCAGACAAAACACCGGTATCCATGGCGCTCGCAAGGCCCTTCTCAACGCCGGGAATGTACTCTCTCGGAACATTGCCGCCGGTGACTTTGTTAACAAATTCAAACCCAACACCACCTTCAAGCGGCTCAAATTTGATTTTGACGCGGGCGAACTGACCAGAACCACCAGTCTGCTTCTTATGCGTGTAATCAATATCTGCTTCGCGAGAGATCGTCTCACGATAAGCCACCTGCGGCTGCCCGATGTTGGCCTCGACCTTAAATTCACGCATCATGCGATCAACAATGATATCCAGGTGCAATTCACCCATACCCTTAATGATCGTCTGCCCGCTTTCTTCATCGGAAGCAACGCGGAATGAGGGATCCTCGGCGGCCAGACGTTGCAAGGCAACACCCATTTTTTCTTGATCAGATTTGGTTTTCGGCTCAACCGCAATCTCAATAACGGGATCGGGGAACTCCATACGCTCAAGAATGACCTGGCTGTTGGTTGCACACAGGGTATCACCTGTTGTGGTTCCCTTCATGCCGGCCAATGCAACGATATCCCCGGCACGCGCCTCTTTTACATCTTCACGTGAATTGGAATGCATTTCCAGCATCCGGCCAACACGTTCTTTTTTGCCTTTAACCGTATTAATAACGGTATTCCCGGTCTCCAGCACACCCGAATAGATCCGGATAAACGTCAAGCTGCCGACAAACGGATCGTTCATGATCTTGAATGCAAGGCAAGAGAACGGCTCGTCATCGGAATTCTGACGTTCAATTTCCTTAGTATTGTCGTCGGCATCAACACCCTTGATGGCCGCAACGTCGGTCGGCGCCGGCATGTAATCAACGACGGCATCCAGCAGTGGCTGCACACCTTTGTTCTTGAAAGCCGTCCCGTTCAGAACCGGAACAAAAATCCCATCAATTGTACCCTTACGAATACATTTCCTCAGGGTTTCTTCGTCTGGCTCATTGCCTTCAAGATAGGCTTCCATTGCGTCATCATCTGCATCAACGGCAGTCTCAATCAGCAACTCCCGGTATTCTGCAGCCTTGTCGGCGAGATCAGCGGGAATGTCTTCCTCGTGGAACTTGGCACCGAGGGTTTCCTCGTCCCAAATAATTGCCTTCATTTTGACCAAATCAACGAGACCAACATATTCAGCCTCAGCACCGATCGGCAACTGGAGAACCAATGGTCTGGAGCCCAGTCGATCAATGATCATGTCAACACAGCGGTAAAAATCAGCTCCGGTACGATCCATCTTGTTGACGAAACACATCCGCGGAACATTGTACTTATCGGCCTGACGCCAAACTGTCTCTGATTGAGGCTCAACACCTGCTACCGAGTCAAATACCGCAACGGCACCATCAAGCACACGCAAGGACCGCTCAACCTCAATCGTGAAGTCAACGTGACCAGGCGTATCAATAATGTTGATCCGGTGGTCATTCCAGAAAGCCGTGGTTGCAGCAGAGGTGATGGTAATTCCACGCTCCTGCTCCTGCTCCATCCAGTCCATAGTGGCATTGCCGTCATGGACCTCACCGATTTTGTAGGATTTTCCGGTATAATAGAGAATACGCTCGGTTGTTGTCGTTTTACCGGCATCAATATGAGCCATGATGCCGATGTTACGATACATAGAGAGTGGAGTGGTGCGCGCCATAAGACTTAATTACCTTCTTGATTACCAGCGATAATGGGAGAAGGCTTTATTCGCCTCTGCCATCTTGTGGGTATCTTCCCGCTTCTTCACTGCAGCGCCACGGTTATTGGCGGCATCCAGAAGCTCACCAGAAAGACGCTCCGTCATGGTATTTTCCGAACGCTTGCGCGCCATATCGATCAACCAGCGGATGGCGAGGGCCTGACGGCGCTCATTACGAACCTCAACCGGCACCTGGTAGGTCGCACCACCAACACGGCGAGAACGAACCTCAACCGACGGCTTGACGTTATCAAGGGCCTCATGGAACATCTTCAGCGGGTCGCCGCTGGTTTTCTGCTCCATGATATCGAGCGCATTATAAAGAATGGACTCGGCTACGGATTTCTTACCATCCAGCATCAGGCTGTTGGTGAATTTGGCGAGAACCAAATCCTGGAACTTGGGGTCCGGGAGGATTTGGCGTTTTTCTGCTGCGTGACGACGAGACATCTATCAGGTCCTTACTTAGGCCGCTTGGCGCCATATTTGGAACGGCGTTGACGGCGGTCGGAAACACCCTGGGTATCCAGCGTGCCGCGAATAATGTGATACCGAACACCCGGTAAATCCTTGACGCGACCACCGCGAAGCAGGACGACGGAGTGCTCTTGAAGGTTATGCCCCTCACCAGGAATATAACTGGTAACTTCAAAACCGTTGGTAAGACGGACACGGGCAACCTTACGAAGAGCCGAGTTCGGCTTCTTCGGGGTCGTTGTATACACACGGGTGCAAACACCACGTTTCTGAGGGCATGCTTCCAGAGCCGGAACCTTGGTCCGTTTCTCGGGCGCCTTACGGGGCTTGCGGATCAGTTGGTTAATTGTTGGCATTCGTGTCGTCCAATTCTCTATCGGGCCTGCACATCAGAGTGCAAAAAAAGTGGCCCACAATGAATACAAGAGAGAGCAAACCGCGCTATCCCTTGTGTGGCCTCAAAAAAGCGTCGCACCGGAGTGCCCAGATACCCGGTGTCGCCTAAACCTAATTTTAACTTCGTAACTCGTTTATGGAACTGCGTCTGGATCGTACGACCCACCACCAATCCCGCGAGGTGGCCGGAATATAGTCACGGCCCTCTTTAGGGTCAAGCACTAAAATCTTCCGTTTTTTGGGAAGTTCCGGCGACCCGAAGAGTCTCGGGCCGCCGGGCTTAAATCCCCGTACTCAGGCTAGTCCGCACCGTCCGTAGCCGCTTCTTCGACGGGCGTATCAGCCGCCAATTCCGCAGCTAACTGGGATTCCAGCTCAGCCTGACGTTCCGATTCCACCGCGGCCTGTTCTTGATCACGGTCTTCAGCGATGCTCCGATACTTGCTCATCATGGAGCCCGTACCTGCCGGAATCGGACGTCCAACGATCACATTCTCTTTCAAACCGACAAGATTATCGATTTTACCGGATACTGCAGCTTCGGTGAGAACCCGAGTCGTTTCCTGGAACGACGCCGCAGATATAAAGGATTGGGTCTGCAGGCTGGCTTTGGTGATTCCCTGAAGAACAGGTTCCGCTGTCGCCGCTCTGCCGCCGTCCTTAACGGCTTTGACGTTGGCACGATCAAATTCCTTACGATCAACCAACTCGCCAACCAGGAACGTGGTGTCCCCTCCACTGCTGACTTCGACCTTCTGAAGCATCTGGCGGACGATAACCTCAATGTGCTTGTCATTGATTTTCACGCCCTGGAGTCGGTAGACGTCCTGAATCTCATTGATCAGGTATTCCGCAAGGGCTTCAACACCAAGGATTCGCAGAATATCGTGTGGCACAGGATTACCATCCATCAACGGATCACCGATTCGCACGTAATCACCCTCCTGAACGGAGATGTGTTTACCTTTCGGAATGAGGTATTCGACCTTTTCTTCCTCACCTTCGGCAGGAACAACAACGATTCGACGTTTGTTCTTGTAATCCTTACCGAATTCCACACGTCCCTCGTTTTCTGCAATAATTGCATAATCCTTGGGTTTACGGGCTTCAAACAGTTCCGCAACACGCGGCAGACCGCCAGTAATATCGCGGGTTTTTGCCGATTCGCGAGGAATACGAGCCAAAATATCGCCAGCATGAACCTGCTGTCCATTTTCGACCGACAGAATCGCGTCAACTGACAGGAAGTACCGGGCTTCGAGGCCGTTCTCCAGGGTAATAACTTCCCCTTTACTGTCACGAATGGTGATTCGTGGCTTGAGATCCGCACCTTTTGGCTGTTGCTTCCAATCAATAACAACTTTGGAGGCAATACCCGTGGCTTCATCAAGGCGCTCGGTAAGTGACAGGCCTTCCTGAAGGTCCACATAGTTTGCAGTCCCTTCTTTTTCCGACACAACCGGCAGGGTGTATGGATCCCACTCAACCAGTTTATCACCACGTTTGACCTTGGCCTTATCTTTGGTCAGAAGGTGTGCACCATAAGGCACACGGTGACGTGCACGTTCACGCCCCTGATCATCAATAATCGCAAGTTCTGCGTTACGGCTCATCAAGACCTGACCGCCGGATGAGTTTTTGACGGTATTGCAGTTTGTAAACTGAACTTTACCGTTAACCGTGGCTTCAATGTTTGACTGTTCCGTACCACGTTGAACCGCACCACCAATATGGAAGGTCCGCATGGTCAACTGAGTACCCGGCTCACCAATGGACTGAGCAGCGATAACGCCAACCGCTTCCCCTTGGTTGACTTCGGTGCCACGTGCAAGATCACGACCGTAACATTTTCCGCAGACCCCTTCTTCGGTTTCACAGGTCAGCACAGAACGAATACGAAGCGAGACAATGTCTGCGTCTTCAAGAAGAACACACATCTCTTCGGTGATCAGCGATCCAGCCTTGAACAGCACTTCACCGGACTCGGGATGAAGAGCATCATCCGCCGCCGTACGACCGAGGACCCGTTCTGTCAGCGGCGCGATAGCTTCGCCACCTTCGATTACAGCCTCGACCGTGATGCCCTGTTTGGTTTTGCAGTCATATTCACGAATGATACAATCCTGTGCAACATCAACCAGTCGACGTGTCAGGTATCCGGAGTTCGCCGTCTTCAATGCCGTATCGGCAAGACCTTTACGGGCACCGTGGGTAGAGTTGAAGTATTCAAGAACCGTCAAACCTTCCTTAAAGTTGGAAATGATCGGCGTTTCAATGATCTCACCTGATGGTTTAGCCATCAGACCGCGCATACCAGCCAGCTGCTTCATCTGGGCAGCTGAACCACGAGCACCGGAGTGAGCCATCATGTAAACCGAGTTCAGATCCCGGCTTCCTTCAACGGTCGTGATACCGGCCATCATTTCTTCGGCGACCTGATCCGTACAATGCGACCAGGCATCAACAACCTTGTTGTATTTCTCGCCCTGCGTGATCAGGCCATCCTGGTACTGCTGCTCGTACTGTTTCACCAGGGTTTCCGTCTTGCCAACCAGTTTCTCTTTGGTAGCTGGAATGATCAGATCATCCTTACCAAAAGAAATACCGGCTTTGCAGGCAAAATTGAAGCCCAGCGCCATCATCCGGTCACAGAAGATAACCGTGTCTTTCTGTCCACAGTGACGGTAAATCTCATCAATAACGTTGGAGATTTCCTTCTTGGTCTGCAGACGGTTAATCAGTTCAAACGGCACGTTCGGATTGCGCGGAAGCACATCAGCCAGCAACATTCTGCCTGGCGTAGTTTCCACTCGGACCACCAAAGGATCGCCATTTTCATCAACTGTATGATAACGGGCCTGGACTTTGGCGTGCAGGCTGACTTCACCGGCATCCAGAGCATGCTGGATTTCAGCAATATCAAGGAAGGCCATGCCCGCCCCTTTTTCGTCATCAATCCCCAGCGTCATGTAATAGAGGCCAAGTACGATGTCCTGAGACGGGACAATAATCGGCTTACCACTGGACGGGCTGAGGATGTTGTTCGTCGACATCATCAGCACACGGGCTTCAAGCTGCGCTTCAAGCGACAGAGGCACGTGAACGGCCATCTGATCACCATCGAAATCAGCGTTAAACGCAGCACAGACCAATGGGTGAAGCTGAATGGCTTTACCTTCGATCAGCAGCGGCTCGAACGCCTGAATTCCAAGACGGTGAAGTGTCGGCGCACGGTTCAGCAGAACCGGATGCTCGCGAATGACTTCTTCCAGAATATCCCATACTTCGGGACGTTCCTTCTCAAGCATCCGTTTGGCGGCCTTGATTGTCGTCGCCATGCCGTAAAGTTCCAATTTGGCATAGATAAACGGCTTGAAGAGCTCAAGCGCCATCTTCTTCGGAAGTCCGCATTGGTGGAGTTTCAGCTCCGGACCAACCACGATGACCGAACGTCCGGAATAATCGACACGTTTACCAAGCAGGTTCTGGCGGAACCGCCCCTGCTTACCTTTCAACATGTCAGACAGCGATTTCAGCGGACGTTTGTTAGCGCCCGTTATGGCGCGACCACGACGGCCATTATCAAACAATGCATCGACAGATTCCTGAAGCATACGTTTTTCGTTACGCACGATGATTTCCGGAGCACGCAGTTCAATCAACCGCTTCAGACGATTGTTCCGGTTGATAACCCGACGATACAGATCATTCAGATCGGAAGTCGCGAAACGGCCACCATCGAGAGGAACCAATGGACGTAATTCCGGTGGCAAAACAGGAACAACCTCCAGAATAAGCCACTCGGGACGAGCGCCGGATTCGATGAATGCTTCAATCAGCTTCAGACGTTTGACGTATTTTTTACGTTTGGCTTCTGAGCCGGTTTCACGCAAATCTACCCTGAGGGTCTCAAGTTCCGATTCCAGATCAATCGCGGCCAACATTTCACGGAGGGCTTCAGCGCCGATCCCTACTTCAAAGGAATCTTCGCCGAATTCATCCATGGCGTTCTGGTATTGATCTTCGGTCAGCATCTCATGGAGCTTCAGCGGGGTCAGGCCCGGTTCAACAACAACATAGTTCTCAAAATAGAGAACTTTTTCGAGATCCTTCAAGGTCATATCAACAAGCAAGCCAATACGGCTTGGCAATGATTTCAGGAACCAAATGTGAGCAACCGGCGACGCCAGTTCGATATGGCCCATACGCTCGCGTCGCACTTTCTGCAACGTGACCTCAACACCACACTTTTCACAAACGATGCCCTTGTATTTCATGCGTTTGTATTTACCGCACAGGCACTCGTAATCTTTCACGGGGCCAAAAATGCGCGCACAAAACAGGCCATCGCGTTCCGGCTTAAAGGTCCGGTAGTTGATGGTTTCCGGTTTCTTGATTTCACCGAATGACCAGGAACGAATACGTTCCGGTGAAGCAATGGAAATCTGGATATGATCGAACCGCTGGGTTCCCTGCGGCTGACCAAAAATCTTTACCAATTCATTCATTGTTCTATCTCCTGAGCCCGGCGCGCTTAATTGAGTTCAACGTTAAGACCAAGGGAATGTAGTTCCTTGACCAGGACGTTAAACGATTCAGGTATACCAGCTTCAAATGTGTCATCACCGCGGACGATCGCTTCGTAGACTTTAGTACGTCCCGAAACATCATCCGATTTGACAGTAAGCATTTCCTGCAAGGTGTAGGCAGCTCCATACGCTTCAAGTGCCCAGACTTCCATTTCACCAAACCGCTGACCACCAAACTGCGCCTTACCACCCAACGGCTGCTGGGTAACAAGCGAGTACGGGCCAATCGAACGGGCGTGAATTTTGTCATCAACCAGGTGATGCAACTTGAGGATATAAATGTAACCAACCGTAACCTTGCGGGCGAAAGTTTCACCCGTCCGGCCGTCGATTAGCGTTTCCTGACCGGAGCCATCAAGCCCGGCCATCTCAAGCATGTCGACAACATCTTTTTCTACAGCACCATCGAAAACCGGCGTTGCGATGGGAACACCGTTGCGAAGGTTGGTCCCCATTTCAATGATGTCTTCATCATTCAGGTCCTGGATATCGTCTTTATAGACCTCTGGCCCATAAATTTCCTTCAACTTGCTGCGGATATTTTTGGTGTCGGTACCGTTGGCACGGTAGACATCCAGCATTTCACCAATTTGGTTCCCAAGCCCACGACAAGCCCAACCCAGATGGGTTTCAAGAATCTGCCCAACGTTCATACGCGAAGGCACACCCAAGGGGTTCAATACGATGTCGACGGGCGTGCCGTCTTCAAGATGCGGAATATCTTCAATCGGAATGATTTTCGAAATCACACCCTTGTTGCCATGACGACCAGCCATTTTATCACCCGGCTGAAGTTTACGCTTCACAGCAACGAAGACTTTTACCATCTTCATCACGCCCGGACTCAAATCATCACCACGTTGCAGCTTGTCGACCTTGTCTTCAAAGCGTTTCTGCAACCGTGAAATATCGGCCTCAAACTGTGCCTTCAGGGTTTCGACATCCTTCATGGCCTTGTCATTGGCGATAACGATCTGCGCCATCTGGCCGACCGTGTACTGCTCAAGAACTTCGGGCGTCAACTTGGTGCCGTCTTTAAGGCCCTTGGGTCCGCCAACGGCTTTCTTGTTGAGAAGCAGGCCGTTCAGGCGTGCCTGGAAGCTGCGCTCCAGAATTGCCCGTTCGTCATCACGGTCCTTGGCAAGACGTTCGATTTCGGAACGCTCGATCGAGAGTGCGCGTTCATCCTTGTCGACACCACGACGTGAAAACACACGAACCTCGACGACCGTACCGGCAACACCGGGAGGCAGTCGCAGGGAGGTGTCGCGAACGTCAGATGCTTTTTCACCAAAGATGGCACGCAGAAGTTTTTCTTCCGGCGTCATCGGGCTTTCACCCTTCGGTGTTACTTTACCAACCAGAATGTCGCCCGGTTTAACTTCAGCACCGATGTAGGTGATACCGGCTTCATCCAGATTCTTCAGCGCTTCTTCACCGACGTTCGGGATGTCACGGGTGATTTCTTCCTGACCAAGTTTGGTATCGCGAGCCATGACTTCAAACTCTTCGATATGGATCGACGTGAAGACGTCGTCCTTAACGATGCGTTCTGAAATCAGGATCGAATCTTCGAAGTTGTAGCCATTCCAAGGCATAAACGCGACCAGCACGTTACGTCCAAGGGCCAGATCGCCAAGGTCGGTTGACGGACCATCACCGATGGTGTCGCCAGCCAGGACCTGATCACCCACTTTGACCAGCGGACGCTGGTGGATGGCCGTGTTCTGGTTCGAGCGTTGGAACTTCAGCAAGTTGTAGATATCAACACCGGTATCAACATGAGTGCCGTCATCTTCAGCGCGGATAACGATACGGGTCGCATCAACCTGATCAACAATACCTGAGCGCTTGGCAACGATGGTCGCGCCGGAATCCCGGGCAACCGGCTTTTCCATGCCGGTACCGACAAAAGGCGCTTCCGCCTTAATCAACGGCACAGCCTGACGCATCATGTTTGACCCCATAAGCGCGCGGTTGGCATCATCGTTCTCAAGGAACGGGATCAACGCCGTTGCAACAGACACAAGCTGTTTTGGCGAAACGTCGATGTAATTGATGTCTTCCGGCATGGACAAGAGGTAGTCACCGCCCTTGCGTGAACTCACCAGATCATTGGCAAACTTGCCTTTGCTATCGAGTGGTTCGTTGGCCTGAGCTACCGTATAGCGGCCTTCCTCCATAGCGGAAAGATAGACCACTTCATCCAGCACCTTGTTATCTTCAACCTTACGATACGGCGTTTCAATGAAGCCATATTTGTTAACACGAGCAAACGTTGCCAGAGAGTTGATCAGGCCGATATTCGGGCCTTCCGGGGTTTCAATCGGGCAAATCCGGCCATAATGGGTCGGGTGCACATCGCGCACTTCAAACCCGGCGCGTTCACGCGTCAGACCGCCCGGCCCAAGAGCCGACAGGCGACGTTTGTGGGTGATTTCCGAAAGTGGGTTGGTCTGATCCATAAACTGCGACAACTGCGATGAGCCAAAGAACTCGCGGACAGCCGCAGCAGCCGGTTTCGCGTTGATCAAATCATGCGGCATGACAGTATCGATATCAACCGAACTCATACGTTCGCGAATAGCGCGCTCCATACGCAGCAGGCCGACGCGGTACTGGTTTTCCATCAACTCACCGACAGAACGCACACGCCGGTTACCAAGGTGATCGATATCATCGATTTCACCGCGACCGTCTTTAAGCTCGACCATTACACGGACGACCTCAAGAATGTCCTCTTTACGCAACGTACGCAGCGTGTCTTCAGTTTCAAACTCAAGACGCGAGTTCATTTTCACACGACCGACGGAGCTCAAATCATAGCGTTCTGAATCGAAGAACAAGCTATTGAACAATGCCTCTGCGGTCTCGAGGGTGGGTGGTTCGCCCGGACGCATGACACGATAAATATCGATCAGCGCCTCTTCACGGCAGGTGTTTTTGTCCACTGCCAGCGTGTTTCGGATGTACGGGCCAACATTGACGTGATCGATGGCCAGGGTTTTGATTTCAGTGACACCCGCTTCATCGAGAGTTTCCTGAACTTCTTCCGTGATCTCACCACCGACCTCAACGTAGATCTCGCCGGTTTCTTGGTTGACGATATCTTCGGCAACGTAACGTCCGATCAGATCTTCGTGGTTAACCAGGATTTCTGTGAGACCCTTTTCTTCCAACTGGCGAAGCAGGCGTGGTGTTACTTTTTTACCGGCTTCGACCACGACTTTACCGGTCTTGGCATTGACCAGATCGGTTGTCAGTTTGGTGCCCCGAATGCGATCACCTTCAAACGCCGTTTTCCACCCGCGTTTAACTTTGGTGAAAGGAACCGTGGCATAGAAGTAATTCAGGACTTCCTCGGGCGACATGCCGGAAATTTCACTGGCGTCGAGCTTCTTGCCGGCCTTTTCCGCAGTTGCAATAGCCTTGGCGCTGTCGTCGCTCTGAAGCGCCAGGAGCAGCGTCGTTACCGGAAGTTTACGGCGACGGTCAATACGCACATAAACAAGGTCTTTGGCATCGAACTCGAAGTCCAGCCAGGAACCGCGGTAAGGAATAATACGGGCAGCAAACAGATACTTGCCCGATGAATGGGTTTTTCCTTTGTCGTGATCAAAGAAAACGCCCGGAGACCGGTGCATCTGAGAGACAATCACTCGTTCGGTACCGTTTACAACAAAGGTGCCGTTTGACGTCATCAATGGCATATCGCCCATGTAGACATCTTGCTCTTTCACGTCGCGAATTGAACGCGCCATGGTTTCTTCGTCGATATCCCAAACGACTAGGCGCAATGTCACCTTCAGGGGAGCCCCATAGGTCATGCCGCGCTGCTGGCATTCTTCCACGTCGTACTTAGGCTCTTCAAATTCGTAGGAAACGAATTCAAGTGTCCCGCGCTCTGAAAAGTCGTTAATCGGGAACACCGATTTAAAGACTTCTTGCAAGCCCGCCTGATGCCGATCAGCAACCGCGACGTCGCGCTGCAGGAAACTTTCGTAAGACGATTTCTGAACTTCAATAAGATTGGGCATTTCAACAGCAGTCGCCAGACGTCCAAAGTCTTTGCGAATGCGCTTGCGACCCGTAAAGGAAGTAGCCATTACAGTACCTTCACCAACAAAATTTTTCAGGGACCTTTTTGTTCGACGACCGCAATCGTACAAAAAGATCTCAGCGATACGCCAGGGCGTTCACATGAAATGAACCCTGGCGAGGTAACGGTGTCCGCGTTTCCCGGCTGCGGTAAAGCCATTGCGGGCGGACACCGGGTCTTATTCTTTTGCCGGATTAACCGGCGTGTCGTATCGCCGACAAAATCGGCGGGTCTGCCGAAACAGCCCGACGGGGAAACCCCGTCAGGCTGTTTGTCTTATGCACGGTCGGAGTCCGGCAGGACCTCCAACCGGGAGCTCTATTATTTGAGCTCGACTGTCGCGCCGGCTTCTTCAAGCTTTTTCTTGATTTCTTCGGCTTCGTCTTTCTTGGCACCTTCTTTGACAACCTTCGGAGCGGATTCTACCAGCTCTTTGGCTTCTTTCAGGCCGAGGCCCGTGATGGCGCGTACTTCTTTGATGACGTTGATTTTCTTCTCGCCGAATGAGGCCAGAACAACATCGAAGTCTTCTTTCTCTTCAGCGGCAGCACCGGCATCAGCACCACCAGCAGCGGCTGCAACAGCAACCGGTGCAGCAGCGGAAACGCCCCACTGCTCTTCGAGCATTTTAGAAAGCTCAGCCGCCTCCATGACGGTCAGGCCTGATAGTTCGTCAGCAATTTTCTGTAAATCAGCCATTTTTCAATAACTCCTTAGACTTGAACATTTAGTTTCGACTGGAAACCGGTAATCACAACGCGTCTAAATCTTTGGCAGCGTAGGCGCCGATCACACGGGCAACCTGACCCGCAGGAGCTTGGAGCACCCCTGCGATACGAGTTGCTGGCGTAGAGATCATGCCAACGATCTTGGCCCGAAGTTCGTCCAGCGACGGCAATGTCGCCAGTGCCTTAACAGAGTCGACATCAAGGACCTCAGATCCGAGAGCCCCGCCGATAACGACGAGCTTCTCATTTCCTTTGGCAAACTTGACGGCAACTTTTGCGGCCGCCACAGGGTCTTCCGAATAGGCAATTGCCGTCGGTCCCGTGAACAACCCGCTAAGGCCTTCGTACTTCGTACCTTCCAAAGCAAGACGTGTGAGCCGGTTTTTGGTCACTTTGAAGCTTGCGCCCGCTTCACGCATCTGTCCGCGAAGATCGCCCATTTCCGACACTGTCAGCCCAGAATAATGGGTGACAACAACCATGTTCGTATCTTCAAACGTCGCGCGAAGAGAAGCGACCAGGTCTTCTTTTTGTGTCCGGTCCACTTATCGTCTCCAGTTTTTTGACATGTCGCTCACACCATGTGAGCAAAATGCCGTTGCACTATGGTTCCAATTCTTTCGACCGATCAGGCCGTTCAATTTGGAACCGTTTCGCCTGTCCAGTGCAATCGTTCAAGCCGTTTACATGTTGCGAGAACAATAAAAACGGTTCTTACACTGCCTATGCAGGCGGGAACTCCCCTTAAACCGCTAAAAACGGCACCTACAGTCTCGGACAGGTTGGAAGCAGCTCTACGAGTTGCCTCCTACCTCCCTTCCGCCGAAGCGAAAGGAAACTTCAAATCCGGTGTTAACCAACCAGATCCGTAATATCTAAGCTCAAACCCGGGCCCATCGTCGACGACAGACTGGCTTTCAACATATACGTTCCTTTGACACCACTAGGTTTGGCCTTGGTGATGGCACCAATAAACGCAGTTACATTTTCTTTCAACGCATCTTCGCTGAAACTGGCCTTGCCGATTCCGGCATGAACAATCCCGGCTTTTTCAACCCGGAATTCGATCTGACCAGCTTTGGCGGCTTTGACCGCACCAGCAACATCCGGAGTAACCGTACCCAGTTTCGGGTTCGGCATCAGACCTTTGGGACCGAGAACTTTTCCCAGGCGGCCAACTACAGCCATCATGTCAGGCGTCGCAATGCATCGTTCGAAATTCATTTCGCCTTTCTGAATGGCGTCAGCCAACTCTTCTGCCCCGACCAGTTCAGCACCGGCGTCAGTTGCTTCCTGAGCTTTGTCGCCACGGGCGAAAACAGCTACACGGACAGATTTACCCGTGCCGTTCGGCAGGGCGACAGTGCCCCGAACCATTTGATCTGCATGACGCGGATCGACACCAAGATTGAGGGCGATCTCCACAGTTTCATCAAATTTCGTCTTGGAAGCACATTCCTTGATCATCTTGACGGCGGCATCGACACCAAAGGTCGCTTCACGATCGATGTTTTCATATGCCCCTTTGAGGCGTTTACCTTTGGCGGCCATTATACGCCCTCCACTTCAAAACCCATGGAACGTGCCGTTCCAACAATCATTTTCGCAGCCTGATCAAGATCATGTGCGTTCAGGTCGATCATTTTGGCTTCAGCAATTTCGCGGCACTGCGCCAACGTCACCTTACCAGTGATTTCCTTGCCGGGGTTGCTCGATCCTTTGGACAACTTTGCGGCTTTCTTCAGAAAATAACTCGCAGGCGGAGTTTTGGTTTTGAAACTGAAGGTGCGATCAGCATAAGCCGTGATCACCACAGGGATTGGCATCCCCGGTTCCATGTTCTGCGTTTCGGCATTAAATGCTTTGCAGAATTCCATAATATTCAGGCCAGCCTGCCCCAATGCGGGACCGATAGGCGGTGACGGGTTTGCTTGCCCCGCCGGCACCTGAAGCTTGACGTAACCAGCTATCTTTTTCGCCATTTTCTTCCTCAGTTCTTTGTCACTGCGTTGACGCGTCCTGCGCCAACTGGGTCGCTACATTGACGCACACTGCGTCAACTGAGATGCGTGGTTCGGTCATGGCTGACCTCCCACACGGTTACCGGCAACTGCCGGAAATTTTACTGTCAGAGCTTCTCGACCTGCGAATATTCCAGTTCCACAGGTGTCGCACGCCCAAAAATCGAAACGGATACCTTGACCCGCGCGCGCTCTTCATCAACATCTTCAACCATTCCATTAAAGGAATTAAACGGTCCATCACAAACCCGCACTTCTTCGCCAATTTCGAAGATGACAGAGGGTTTGGGCCGGTCGACGCCTTCCTTAACCTGATGAAGAATACGCTCGGCTTCGCGATCCCTGATCGGTGTCGGGCGTCCCTTGCCACCAAGGAAGTCGGTGACTTTCGGCGTATTCTTGACCAGATGCCAGGTTTCGTCCGTCAAATCCATGCGAATGAGAACATAACCCGGGAAAAATTTGCGTTCGGAATTAACTTTAGCACCGCGTCGCAACTCAACGACTTCTTCCATCGGCACCATAACCTGCTCGATCATGTCTTCCATACCGGTTTGGCGCGCCTGCTCCTCAATGGATTGCGCGACCTTACGTTCGAAGCCCGAATATACGTGAATGACGTACCAACGCATCGCCATCTCAATCAGCCTCCAATTCCCAGAATCTGTTTAATACCAAACTGCAATATCTGATCCGTAATCAAAAAGAAAATCGATGCGGCAATCACCATGACAAAGACCATACCGGTCGAAATCACCGCTTCCTTGCGTGAAGGCCACGTTACCTTGGACGTCTCTTGACGAACCTCCTGGATAAACTGCGCCGGATTAATTTTCGCCATCTGGAATTTCCGAACCCTATAACAATTCAAACACAATCTTTAAGCTGGCAGGGGTACAGAGACTCGAACTCTGAACCTCCGGTTTTGGAGACCGGCACTCTAGCCAATTGAGCTATACCCCTATCGCTTTTTTTCCTGTCAAATCTCTACAAATGCAAAAACTTTCAGGAACAAACTGAGACAGAGCGGCCTACGCCGCCCTGCCCCAAAACCTCCGTAGAACGGAGATTATTCGATGATCGAAGCGACGACGCCGGCACCAACGGTGCGGCCGCCTTCACGGATTGCGAAACGAAGACCTTCGTCCATGGCAATCGGTGCGATCAAATTAACTTCCATGGCGATGTTATCACCCGGCATAACCATCTCCGTGCCACCCGGCAACTCAATGGTCCCGGTCACATCCGTGGTGCGGAAATAAAACTGCGGACGATAGTTCGAGAAAAATGGCGTGTGACGGCCACCCTCGTCCTTCGTCAGGATATAACACTCACACTTGAACTTGGTGTGCGGCGTAATCGAACCCGGCTTGGCCAAAACCTGACCACGCTCAACTTCCTCACGCTTCGTTCCACGAAGAAGAACACCAACGTTATCGCCAGCCTCACCTTCATCAAGAAGCTTGCGGAACATCTCAACACCGGTGCAGGTCGTTTTCGTCGTATCCTTGATACCAACAATCTCGATCTCTTCACCAACCTTGACAATACCACGCTCAATACGACCCGTAACAACCGTGCCACGACCGGAAATCGAGAATACATCCTCAATCGGCATCAGGAACGGCTGATCCTTCGGACGATCCGGCTGCGGAATGTAATCATCAACAGCGCTCATCAACTCCATGATCGCGTTCTTGCCCGTGGCTTCGTCACCATCTTCCAATGCACCAAGGGCCGTACCCTTAACAATCGGAATATCGTCGCCCGGGAAATCATACGAACTCAAAAGCTCACGGATCTCCATCTCAACAAGCTCAAGCAACTCTTCGTCGTCAACCTGATCAACCTTGTTCATAAAGACAACAAGCGCCGGAACACCAACCTGGCGAGCCAACAAAATGTGCTCACGCGTCTGTGGCATCGGACCATCAGCTGCGGAAACAACCAAAATCGCACCATCCATCTGCGCCGCACCCGTGATCATGTTCTTCACATAATCAGCGTGACCCGGGCAATCAACGTGCGCGTAATGACGGGCGTCCGTCTCATACTCAACGTGAGCCGTCGAAATCGTGATCCCACGGGCCTTCTCTTCAGGCGCCTTGTCAATGTCATCATAGGCCTGAAACTCAGCCCCACCCGACTCCGCAAGAACCTTCGTAATCGCCGCCGTCAACGTCGTCTTCCCATGATCAACATGACCAATCGTTCCAATGTTGCAATGCGGCTTCGTACGCTCAAATTTCTCTTTCGCCATGGCTCGTTATCTCTTTCTTCCAAAAAGCGGTCCCGTTGGAACGCAATCTTCTAATTTTCGTCTGCCAGCACCTGGCTATTTTTAGCCCATACCGAATGAACGGTACATTTTGGAGCGGGTGAAGGGAATCGAACCCTCGTCGTAAGCTTGGAAGGCTTCTGCTCTACCATTGAGCTACACCCGCATATTTCCGCGCCCCGGCCTTTAAATTCCATTCCACGTGCCAAAAATGGTGGAGGGAGTTGGATTCGAACCAACGTAGACGTACGTCAACGGGTTTACAGCCCGTCCCCTTTAGCCACTCGGGCACCCCTCCATCACGTTCCCAAGCAGCCCTTCGGCTGCCGGGGACCCGAAATATGAGGATTTGACCGCTATTGTCAACTCAAAAGACAGCACAAAATTCCGCAATCGCATCTTACTCAAAAAAACAGTCAGAAGACGCATGCAGACATTTGGTATAAGACATGATAAATGGCCCTATGAATAAGCGCAAGCCTCACCGTCCAAACCGCAATTCCACGCCCTCCCAACCGAACAAGAAAACGGGGGGCGGGATCTGGATTTATGGTCGCCATGCCTGTCTCGCGGCCTTGAAAAACCCTGCCCGGCGAATCAACCGGTTTCTGGTCACTGCCAATACGGAATCCGAGATCGATCTGAAGGGAGAAAATGTAACGTCGGAACCGGAGATCGTAAATCGCCAGATGATCGAATCGGTCTTACCTGATGACTGCGTTCACCAGGGGATCGCCGTTCTTGTTTCCGCCCTGCCCCATCATGATTTGCATAACGTTGTTTCTGATCTTGAGGATGACCCACGTACCGTGTTCCTTGCACTCGATCAGGCCAACGACCCCCGAAACATCGGCGCAATCTTGAGGACAGCAGCGGCTTTTGGCGTTGCAGGTGTTATTGTTCCCGACCGTGGCACTCCTGAAGAAAGTGGCACACTGGCCAAGGCGGCAGCTGGGGCTCTTGAAACACTTCCACAGTTTCGGGTTACAAATCTGGTGCGCACCCTGGAAGAGATGAAAGAACACGGGTTTTGGTGTGTAGGACTGGATGGTTACGCAGAACACAATATTTCTGAAATCGATTTTACCGGACGCGTCATCGTCGTGTTGGGTGCGGAGGGTAAAGGCCTGCGTCGGCTGACCCGTGAAACTTGCGATCACTTGAGCAAGATTCCCATTTCCAGTGCGATGGAAAGCCTCAACCTTTCCAATGCTGCCGCCATCACACTTTATGAGATTTCACGCCAACAACAGAAAAAATAGCAAAACAGGCATTTCCGGGGCTTGCGGAGACCGATAGCGCGCTATAATGTCCGCGCACTTTCGAATATTGGTCAGACAAAGACGTGACGTCAGACAGTATTCAGGGCCGGCTTAGCTCAGTTGGTAGAGCGGCTGATTTGTAATCAGTAGGTCACGAGTTCGAATCTTGTAGCCGGCACCATTTTTCTCAATGACTTAACGGACTACCCGTTAGGTCATTTTTCGTTTGGGCTTACAAAAAGGCGCGGGAAAACGGCGACTTTAAGGGGCGCGAAACAGCTTAATCGCCAAAAGAATGCTTGGCGATAAATGCCAAAACACATCAAAGATATCGAGCGGCCGGGTCAGCGTTCCAGCTTTCAGCATTTTGAATTTTTCAACCAAATGAGGCTCAGGGCTAAACGGCGCCAACGCCAACAAGATTGCGACGATGATCAGACCTGCGGTCGGAATTTTATCGATCCACTCCATGGGAAGTATTTAGAGAAGGCCGTAACCGTTATCAAGCCTCACAATCGTAGAGGTTCAAATTTCACGACCCCTCCCCCGACTAAAAACCCTAACACTTGCGGCGAGGCTCTCTCATTCTCCCTGGTCTGTGACAAACTGATCAAAAGCACTGAGCGCTTGGGCGGCGTAAACCATGGAAGGTCCGCCCCCCATATAGATGGCCATACCCAGGGTCTCGAGGACTTCCTCACGGCTGGCCCCTAGCTTCTGTGCAGCCTTGGCATGGAAAGCAACACAACCATCGCAGCGCACAGCAACACCAATTGCCGTAGCAATCAGCTCTTTGGTCTTAGGGTCAAGTGCCCCCTCCGCCGTCGCGGCGCGTGCCATGGCCGAAAACCCCTTCATGGTTTCCGGTATACCCTTTCTCAGTTCAGCGATATCGGCGCTCAGGTCTCGAGCTAATTGGGGGTAATCAGTGCTCACGGTGTAAAATCCTTCCACAGCAAAAACGCAGAACGCGTCATGATAGTCGACGACAAATTTTCTCGGTATGCGAAGGGTGTCCTTTCGTCGTCGCAGCGCCCTACCGTACTTTCAGTCAGGACAGCAAATTAGTCAAACGCCGGATCAATATTCAATTTCCCAACAAGCTCCCCTTAAAACAGAACACCAATAAACGCCATCGCCCAACTCATGATTTAGCGGAAATACTTCCTGGTTCTTTTTCTTAAACGCCTCGCCTATTGATCAAAAGAATAACGTAAACTTCTAAGATTACGGCGACACTCAACAATCCTATCAAAATACTTAACAAAATTGACTGACATCAATTTGCAATTGAAGCAAATATGCCAAGTTATGCTGCCCAGCAGAACAATTGAACTTTAGGCATAAATTTCGGGTGTAAATTCGTGGATATTGCGACACTTATCGGACTGATATTCGGATTAGGAATTATCCTTGCTGCCATTATTACAGGTGGCGATATAGGTGTTTTTGTCAATGCGCCGGGGCTGATGATCGTGGTCGGCGGAACGATGGCCGCGACCTTGATAAAATTCAAATTAAAAGACGTGCTGACGTCCTTTGCCATGGGCATCAGAACCGCCTTCAAGGATGTCGGCAGCGACCCCAAGGAAATTTTTGATCAATCCATCGAAATGGGTGCCGCCATGAGGAAAACCGGCCCAATGGCGCTGGAGGCGTTCACCATCAATAACGATCTATTTCGCGACGGTGTACGCCTGATCGTCGACGGACACAAAATTGAAGATATTCGCAACATCGTGCACAGCGAAATTAACCAAACGATGATCCTGCAAGAAAAAGGTGAAGCGATGTTCAGGGGAATTGGTGAATCCGCCCCTGCTTTTGGCATGCTTGGCACGCTGGTCGGACTGGTGCAGATGTTAGCCAATCTGGATGACCCGGCATCAATTGGCCCGGCAATGGCGGTCGCCATGCTGACCACGTTCTATGGTGCGTTGATTGCCAACCTGATTGCCCTGCCCATCGCTGACAAGCTGGCGCGCAAGACGACTGATGACCAAAACGTACAGGACCTGATTGTTGAAAGCATAAATATGATCTTCCTGCGTCAGAACCGCCAGGTGATGGCCGAAACGCTGGCCGCCCATATGCCTGCTGGTCTGATCAATACCGACGATGACAGCTCGGAAGGGGGCGACGGGGCCAGTGGATCAGAAGCACAATCGGGAGAAGGTTGATGCCGTCGCGTCGCAAGGCATCCACAAAATCCACAGGTGCACCGACCTGGATGGTCACTTTCGGAGACTTGATGTCCCTGTTGTTTTCCCTATTCGTGCTGCTGTTCACCTATTCCACTGTTGATGCAGAGAAGTACAAGGCTTTGGCGGGCTCACTAAAACAAGCCTTTGGTTCGTCGAGAAATGATGCCCTAATCGGCGATCTGGGCGGTCCTATGGCGATCATTAACCTGTCACCAGAATATGCTGAAGAAGCAACTGACGATCCTTCTCAAAAGGTAGTTATTGAACTGGAACCTCCCCATACCGAAACAGAAGAACTTGAAGAATCTCCCGCCGTGACGCCTCCCCCTGAAGTATCCGAGCCTGCAGAGATAAGCGAAAAAGACGCACTTGAAACGGCCAAAATCGCCAAGGAACATCGGGCCGAGGAACTTGAACGTCAACTGAATGGCGCGATTTCTGAAGAACTTGCCGGCGCCCGTATTGAAGTGGAACGTAAAGGAGACCGGGTATTGATAAGGTTTCCAAATGAAATTGCTTTCTCACCTGGCAGCGCCGAAACCAACCCGAGATTTGAATCCGTACTGACGAGTCTCACCAACATCTTAAGTGCAACTCCGGGAGAGATTATTGTCGGCGGCCATACCGATAATATCCCGATTACACCAGGCGGACGCTATCAATCCAATTGGGAACTTTCAGCTGGCCGCGCTGCCGCTGTGGTTCACATTCTATTAGAAGACAATTCGGTGTCGCCTGGTCGGGTGACCATTCAGGGGTTCGGAGACAGCCGCCCCCGTGTCGACAACGATAGCGAGGAAAACCGGGCGAAAAACCGTCGTGTCGTGATTTCGATTTTGACCGACTCTGACATTAAGAAAGGAGAAAGAGAATGACCGACAGCGAATTGCGCAAACATCAGTATTTTTCACAAAGTATCGAGCAGGCGATCCGCCTGGCCAACCGGGAAGTCCTGCATCCCGTCACCGATCCACTGACCCAGGACAAAGTCATGTCCGTCGCGATTGAAGTCGCCAAACGAAGAAGTCTGTATATCGAATTGGTTCTTAATCTTGGAAAAGACGGACACCCGCCCCCAAGTGGAGAAAGCCTGAGGGCAGCCCGCATTGAGTTCGAAGAGGCCCGTGACGGGTTCATCGCACTGATGGGCGCGATCGAACGCAATTATATTGATGTCCCACAGAACTGAGAAGAAGATTTCGACCCAGCTATACACTAAATAAAAATGAGGTTTCGATGCAGCGTCCGCGTGTTATGGTGCGGATACTGATTTATCGACTTCAGGGTAAAGTCGTTGTTTAGAAGGATTAAGATATGAAAAAGTTGCGCAAGATTGCGGAAGAAGCGACCCGGGGCATTGATGAGCTGCTGGTAACCCCACTGACCGAAGAACAAACCTCCCAAATCGAGAAGATTATCGAGCAGACGGTAATTAGGGCTCTTCTCGAAGGTCAGCATCGCGCAGTCGACGCCGCGATCAATTGTCCGTCAGCGGATCAGGACATAGCGCATAAAATTGCCTCGGCAATTCGCCAAGAGAACGATGCCCTGATCGTAAACTTATCGAGTTTACGTTAGGCAGAGCGAACAGGTTTTATTTTAAGATTTGAGATGTAATTGTTATCGCCGTCGAATATTCCGGCGTTAGCGTGTGAGCCCTTATTTCCGAAATTTCGGGACCATCCACACAAATCCGAGAATCGCTAACCCCGCGACAATCGATAACCCTGACAAATAATACACCGTCATATTTTAAAGTCCTCTTCCCAGGATTTTCCAATTTTCTAAGCAACCGGAAAATTTAGGATTACAGTGTCGCACGATTCGCAGGGTAAATCAAATTTAACTATTGAATCACAACCGGTTAGGTTGTTTTTCTGAATTATTTTGTTAGTAAATTTCGCTACACCAAAACACCACTCAACACAACGCCTTCTAATGACTCATGTTTTTAGCCCCACGTAACATCCAAGACATACTACCTAAGGTCGCTAGACTCCAAAGTCGGGGCGTCCTGAGGTACTGCTTCACCGTTATTGATCTGAAATGTGCGGTACTGAGAGTAGGCGTCACGTTCGACAATGTAGGGATCGAGAGCGCCCTTCGTAATCATTTGGATATCGTCCTGGTTTTTCGAGTATTCTACGCTTCCCTGAGCAACTGCCCCAACCAGGGGTAGTGGGCTCGCGACCGCTGTTAACGCGTCCCCGATGGCGTCGCGGGTGTTTGATGGGCCAAATATGGGAAGCACAATATACATACCTTCTTCAGCCCCGTTTACTGCGGCTGCTTGCCCTAAGTCCTCCCGACGCTGGTCAATCCCCATCTCAGATGCTGGATCATTCAATCCACCGACCCCCAGGGTTGAGTTAACAAAAAATCGTTTGGTCGCCTTACCGGCATTATCTGTATCACCCTGCAAAAAACTGCTGACCGCCGTTACCGGCTCACTCAAGTTAGATGCCGCATTGCCAATTGCATCCTGTAGAAAAGTCGGCGTCACGGCTTGATATCCGTCGACCAGCGGGTCAAGAATTGCGCCCCGAACGATCGTGTTAAAACCGAATGTAAATCGGTTGATATCTTCCAGCGGATCATTCACCCCGGTTTCTTCAGCGGAAGGTTCTGGTTTTTTCTCATCACTGATGGCCGGAAGGGCAAAAACCGTCATGCCTGTAAAAACACCAGAAATTAGAAACCGTGATGCAACTGACAAAGTCATCTTCTGCCACTCCAAAGTAGATCATTCAGGGGTATGTTATAATTGTAGACAAGGAAGGGACATGCAGTAAAGCCCCCGATTCGCACTTAGCTCAATGGCGCACGTTTATAGTAATGCCAGAGCACCAGCGCCGCTGTCGTTCGCCAGGGTCGCCAACGTTCAGCGATCTCATCAAGTTCGGCAATGGTCGGGCGCTTATCCAGGTCCATTAGACGCTCTGCAGATGCCGCCAGTGCCACGTCTCCACCCGGCCAGACATCATCGCGCCCAAGGGCGAACATCAGGTAAATTTCAGCCGTCCAGCGACCAATCCCCGTCACCGACGTCAGCGCTGTCATAACATCTTTGTCATTCATAACATCAAGGCCGTCGAGTTTAAGCGACCCTTCGATGATTGCGTCAGCCAGGCATTGGGCATATCGAGCCTTCGGGCGGCTGAGACCGCATGATCTAAGCCTGTCTGTCCCTGCCCGGATCACACCCTCAGGCGTGATATCATTAATCCCCTCCTCCAGCCTGCGCCAAATCGCTGCACCAGATTGTACGGATACCTGTTGATCGACGATCGTGCGCAAAAGAGTGGCATATCCTGGAGCCCGTGTTCGAGGTTCAGGAGGGCCGCATAGATCTAGGGCCGTCTTCATATGTGGGCAACTTGCACTCAGCCCCTTGAGCGCCGTCTTCAATCGTTTGACATCAGAACTCAGCGGAGTTCCTCCACCGGGGTGACACCAAAGATTGATAAGCCTGACGCAATTACAAAGGCGACAGACTGCACCAGTGCCAAACGGGCCAAGGTCAGTTCCTGGTCGTCGCTATGGATAAAACGTAGGCGAGCGTCGTCTTTTCCCTTGTTCCAGAGCGCGTGAAATCCAGTCGCCAACTCATTGAGATAATATGCAACCCGGTGCGGTTCATGAGCTTCCGCAGCGCTTTGAACAAAGCGTGGCCAATTGGCCATGGTGCGCACAAGGTCCAGTTCAGACGGATCTTCCAAGCGGCCAAGATTGGCGTTCCGCAAATTTTCCGGCTTGATATCTTCGGTCGACAATTCCTCAAGTGCATTTCGTAAAATGGAATGGCAACGGGCATGGGCGTATTGGACATAGAACACTGGATTGTCGCGTGACTGCTCCAGTGCTTTTTCAAGATCAAACTCCATTTGTGTATCATTTTTGCGCGTCAGCATAATGAACCGCACCACGTCTTTGCCAACCTCGTCAATCAGGTCGCGCAGCGTCACAAAGTTACCTGAACGCTTGGACATGCGCATCGGTTGACCGCCCTTGATCAGATGAACCAGTTGGCAAAGCTTGATGTCCAGCTCCGCCTCTCCCCCGCTGATCGCGGTGGTCGCGGCTTTCATGCGCTTCACGTACCCACCATGATCAGCTCCAAAAATATCGATCTGGGTGTTAAACCCACGCCGATATTTATCGAAGTGATTGGCGATATCGTTGGTGAAATATGTCCATGATCCATCCGATTTCTTGATCGGTCGATCGACATCGTCACCAAATTCGGTGGCTTTGAACAAGGTCTGCGGGCGCGGTTCCCAATCATCCGGCGTCTTGCCCTTTGGTGGTTCCAGGACCCCCGTATAGATCAGCCCCTTGTTTTCAAGGGTCGCCATCACATCATCAACCACTCCGGCCTGAACAAGCGCATTCTCCGACGTGAATACATCCTGTTCTACGCCCAATGCTTTCAGATCGGCACGGACCAACTCCATCATGCGATCAACAGTAAATTCTCGAAACTGCTGCAACCACTCACCCTCATCCCGGCCAACCCACTTGTCCCCATGGCGCTCTGCCAACGCTTTGCCGACAGGAACTAGATAATCGCCCGGATACAAGCCTTCTGGAATGGTACCAATGTCTTCGCCCAACGCCTCGCGATAGCGCATATGTACGGATCTGGCGAGGGTATCCACCTGGGCCCCGGCGTCGTTGATGTAATATTCTGTCGTTACATCATATCCGGCCTTTGCCAACAGTTTGGCCAGTGCATCACCGGTTACCGCGCCGCGGGCATGGGCAACATGCAGAGGGCCCGTCGGATTAGCAGAAACATATTCCACATTAATTTTTTCACCAGCCCCGAAAGCTAAATCTCCGAATGCAGGACCAGTGGCGAGGATATCCGTAATGGTCCGATACCAGAATCTTGATGCGACGCGCAGATTGATAAATCCGGGTCCAGCGATTTCTACGTTTTCTACATCGTCCAGCGTCTGCAGACGATCCGCTAACAAGGCGGCCAGATCACGCGGTTTCATCTTCGCCTGTTTGCAGAGCACCATCGCCGCATTGGTGGTCACATCGCCATGCGCGGTATCGCGGGGTGGTTCAACCGTTACCCGGCCAACATCAAGGCCGTCGGGTAAGATACCCTCTGATACCAGTTCAGATACAAGTAAGGAAATATGGCCTTCGAATACGTCGAACAGGTTCATCGGTGACGATCCAATGTCAGGAAATGAGGAAACTAATTGTGGGTGCCGGTCATACTCCACGCTGTGTGTTCAATCAAGCAAACGCAATAAAAACCGACAAATTGAGTTAGAATATCAATCTCGGCGTTAACAACGATTAACAATATATTCAATGCACGTAAATAAGGACGATATATCTTTCAGGCAACATCACTTTGATCTTGATAAGGCCTAACGCCTGCCACCTATTCGACAGAGGAAACAAATCCAATGAATAAAATGATCCTTGCCTGGTCGTTGCGCGGAATCATGGGTTTGTTCTTGTTGATTTTAATAATTTCTGAACCACAGGCTCAAATAGCCAAAGAGACTGTCCGAGCTCCCTTGAAAATCGGCGTGCTTGCTATCCGCGGTGTGGATAAGGCGACGGCACAATGGACAGATACAATCGAATTTCTGGATCACAATCTTCCGGGGCATGATGTCAAAATGGCCCCTATTCTATTGGACGACCTGAAGGGAGCTGTTTTACGAAAAGAAATCGATTTTGTCATCGTCAACCCGGGCGCTTTTATCGAACTAGAGCGTCAGTTTGATGCGGTCGCTATGGCAACCATGGTCGTAAAGCGGAGCGGCAACGTGGTTACTGAATTTGGAGGAGTGATCTTCACTCGCTCGGATCGTAACGACATCAGCGATCTTGTTGATATTCAGAATAAGTCTCTAATCGCCGTGTCACAAAATGCGTTTGGTGGATATCAAGTCGCCAAGCGTGAGTTCTTTGCACACGGCATCAATCTAGATAATGATATTGGTCAGTTACAATTCAGCGGATTTCCACAGGACAAAGTTGTCTATGCCATCCGTGATAAAAAGGCTGACGTGGGGACCGTGCGAACCGGTATCCTCGAGGCGATGGCGGCTGAGGGAAAGATCAATCTCAAGGACTTCAAAATCCTGAATAAGGTTGCTGGTGGTTTTCCGCTGGCGCTGAGTACAACGCTCTATCCAGAATGGGCATTTGCGAACTTATCGCATGTGTCACCTGATCTGACAAAAAAAGTCGCTCTATTACTTTACCAGATTCAACCTGAAGACCCCGCCAGTCAAACCGGCAAATATTTCGGTTGGGCAACACCGTCATCTTACACCGAAGTTCACAACTTGTTTCGTGATATCAAAGTCGGCCCTGATAACACATCATTTAAACTGATCCCGACACTTCGTGAATACTGGATCTGGCTTGTGCTGGTCGTGGTATCTCTCATTGCGTTCTCATTGCGAAGTTACGTGACTGCAATCGTGCAAACGATAATTTTGCGCAGACTTAATGATCGCGGTCGGATGGTGATGTTGGCGATGATTATGGGCGGTGTCGCCTGTACGGTCTCAGCGATCGCTTTTGTCGGGCTTTACAGCGCGGCGTTTGAGCAACAGAAAATTCAACTGAAGATTCTGGCCAAAAGTCAAAAAAACCTAATTGAATCTGTCGCTCAGTTCAACGCAGCTCATAGCAACGACGATCATAAACAAGGTGTAATGGCTACTACTTTAAACCAAATCAGCAATGCTCTTTGGCATTTTGATAACGGCAACGAAGACGAGGAAATCTTACTTGCCCATCGGGTACAAAACAAAATCGTCTATCTGGCAAGGACCCGTATTCAGGACCACTCCCTTCCCAGACCGGCAGATTTTTCGAAATCTAGTGACATTGCCATGTACTTAGCATTGAACGGGCAATCAGGGATCATTGAGACAATCAACCTGCAGGGCGAGAAATTTCTTGCCGCATACGAACCCCTCCCATCATTGAAATCCGCTCTTGTCGCACGTCTCGGAATCAAAGAAATCGAACGGCCATTCATTATAGCGGGAATATCAACCAGCGCCGGCGCATTGCTTGTGATCATATTGGGTGTGTTTTTATTTCGACAGGTTAGCACACCGTTAATTCAGAATCTTGAGACAGCCGTTGAGGGCCTCGCAGACGCCCAGCGTATCGCCCATATCGGCAGTTGGACTTGGGATATTGCTGGTGATCGGATCGAATGGTCGAATGAGATCTACCGCATTTTCGGCCATGCCCCCCAATCGTTTGATGCCACATTTTCTGCGTTCATTGAGGCCGTCCATCCGGACGATCGTCAGGCCGTCCAGGAGGCGGTGAAAATTGCCCTGGAAACTAAGGAACCCTATCATATCGAACACCGTATCGTATTGCCGAACGACGATGTGCGTTATGTCGAAGAGCAGGGTGAAGTCACACTCACGGCTTTAGGTGAACCCGCATTCATGAGAGGTGTCGTCAATGACATCACAGAACGCAAACAATCAGAGCAAGCGATCCTGGAGTTAAACGAAAACCTGGAGCGTCGAGTGGATGAACGAACCGTCGAACTCAAGATCGCAATCGCTGAGCATCAGCAGACCCAGGAGTTGTTGATTTACAATGAAACCATGACCAAGGCAGTCGTTGGGTCCGCGGCAGACGGCATCATTACCATCAACGAAACCGGGCTGATTACGAGTTTTAATTCCGCAGCTGAGAAGATTTTCGGTTGGTCGGTTATAGAGGCTGTCGGCAAGAATATTACCATCCTTATGCCACATGATGATGCCCAAAAACACGATGGGTATCTACTCCGCTACATGATGACCAAAGAGCCAACGGCGATTGGCATAAGTCGCGAACTGTTTGGCAAACGTAAAGATGGAAGTGAGTTCCCCATGGAGTTGGCGGTCAGTGTCACCGAGGTGGGGCAACGACAAATGTTCACGGGTATCATTCGTGATATCAGCGAACGTAAAAAGCTCGATGCCGAGTTGGAAAACAAAGAAAAACGCCTGCGCGATACTCTTAACAACATGCCCGGCGCAATTATCTTCACAGACGAGAGTGCCAACATCGTCGTTTGTAACGACCGATTTACAGAATTGTGTGAGGTTCCAAAAGAACTCCTGTCGCTGGGATCATCCTACGAAAACGTTTTCCAGTTTCGGGCCGAACGTGGAGATTATGGGCCCGGCGCCATCGATGACTTGGTCGCCGCACGCGTCGACAGCCTGCATAATCCCAGTGAAAAGGTGTTTGAAGATATCATACCCAACGGTCGCATTCTGGAGGTCAGGCGACGCCCTGCCGAGGGCGGTGGTGTCGTCACCGTTATCACAGACATCACAGAACATAAACGGGCGGAAGATGAGCTTCGCCAGGCCCTTGATACTCTGAAACAGGCTCAGAACGAATTGGTACAGTCGGAAAAAATGGCATCGTTAGGGGGATTGGTCGCTGGCGTTGCCCATGAGATCAACACGCCGGTCGGAATTTCAGTAACCGCAGCCTCGTACCTGGAAGATGCAGCAGAGAACCTGAAATCGTCCTTTAACTCAGGCACCATGAAAAAATCTGACCTAAATGACTTCATTGACACAGCTGAGCAATCGACGCGTATGATTTCCTCGAACCTGCGACGCGCCTCAGACTTGATTGGTAGCTTCAAACAAGTCGCGGTCGATCAGTCGAGCCAGGAAAGAAGGGTGTTCATGGTTTCTCCCTACCTTGAAGAAATCTTGATGAGCTTGCACCCACAACTTAAACAGACCTCTCATCAGGTCAGCATCGATTGCAGTCCGGACATAGAGATCGACAGTTATCCAGGGGCCCTGTCACAGATTGTCACCAACCTGGTAATGAACTCGCTCGTTCATGCCTTTGATGAAACAGATAAGGGAAACATCCGGCTTTCTGTCGCCGAAACTGGTTCCAACATCAAGCTTGAATATACCGATGATGGTTGCGGCATGGATGATGAAACCACGGCAAAGGTTTTCGATCCATTCTTTACGACTAAGCGGGGAAGTGGCGGCAGTGGACTTGGTATGAACATATTGTTTAATTTAATTACCCAAACGCTGGGCGGCTCGGTGTCATGTAGCAGTAACGTCGGCGAGGGAACGTTATTTTCGATTACAATCCCGAAACAAGCGAAACAAAATCAAGGCAAGCGGAACTACACTGGTTAACACCCCTTAACAGCACAGCAACAGCCTCGTCATTTTGATTTAAAGACCCGCTGTTAGGTTTGTCGCAGATCAAGGTTCAACTCTTGGCGATCACGTGAAGGCCCGTTAAAGGCAGATTTGAAGCAAGATGTGAAAAGGAATAACGATATGTCCTCGGATGAATTGGTGTTCGCACCCAGTGCTGATGACGACTCGGGTTCGTCAGACGTTAAAACCTCACTCCCTTGGAAAATCGTCATCGTCGATGATGACCCTTCAATTCATGATGTCACAAAAATGGCGTTAGGCGGGTTCTCCTTTGCGGAGCGCAACGTTCAGTTCCTGAGCGCGTACTCGGGCAGAGAGGCCAAGCAGCTACTGGCCGAGCATCCGGATGCAGCAATGGTGCTTCTGGACGTTGTTATGGAAGATGATCATGCCGGGCTCGACGTCGCCAAGCATATCCGCGAGGAACTCAACAATAAATTGGTTCGCATCATTTTACGCACCGGGCAACCAGGGCAGGCCCCTGAGCGCCAGGTCATCACGGACTATGATATCAATGATTATAAAGAGAAGACGGAACTGACAGCGCGCAAACTTTACACCGTTGTTTACGCTTCACTTCGTTCCTATCGCGACCTGCTGACGATCGAAAGCAACCGTCGCGGACTCGAACAAATTATTGAATCCTCGCAAAATATCTTTGAACTTAAATCTTTGACCTCGTTTACCGAAGGCGTACTTGAACAATTAACCAGTTTGATGCACCTGGATAAGGATGCTGTTTACTGTCATGGTCTCGCCGCCCGCCATGAGGGCGACAATTTCCCAATCCTCGCCGCCACCGGTGACTATGCGAACCTCGTTGGTCAGGGCGCAGATTCTCTGGCTCCAGATATCGTCAGTGATTTACATGACGCAGTTGCCGCTGGTCAAAACATCTATAAAGCTGATCGATTTGTTGGCTACTTCATTAACAATAGCGGCATAGAAAACCTGCTTTACCTGAGTGGTGTGCAGAAAACCAGCCAAACGGATCGCAACTTGCTTGAATTGTTCACGCGTAACGTCGCCATCGCGCATGAAAACATACATCTTCATCAGGATCTGGAAGAAACTCAAAGCGAAATTGTCTATATGCTCGGCGAAGCGGTAGAAACACGGTCCAAGGAAACTGGCAACCACGTCAAACGAGTGGCTGAGTTTTCCAAACTTCTCGCCCTTAAGCTCGGTCTGGACGAAAGCGAGGCGGAAGTGATCAAGCTCGCCTCTCCGTTACATGATATTGGTAAGATTGGGATCCCAGATGAGATCCTCAACAAACCGGGTCGGCACACTCCTGAAGAATTTGAGATTATGAAGACCCATGCCAAACTCGGATACGACATGTTGAAAGCGTCGAAACGTCAAATTCTGCGCGCTGGTGCAGTTATCGCCAATGAACACCACGAGCGTTGGGAAGGTGGTGGATATCCAAATAACTTGAAGGGTGAAGACATCCACATCTACGGTCGTATTACCGCATTGGTTGATGTTTTCGACGCTCTGGGCAGTGAACGCTGTTATAAAAAGGCCTGGCCTCTCGATAAGGTACTGAATTTGATCCGGGAAGAACGCGCCAAGCAGTTCGATCCCAAATTGGTCGACCTTCTGCTCGACAATATTGATGATATTGTTGCCATACGGGACCGTTATACCGATACCTTTCAGGACGCGGAATAAATCTGGCATAGATATGCGCCCTTCAAGGGCTTCAATTTTTAACGCGTTGTAACGAAACCCTCAGGCGTTAACTCTCTTCCCTTGCGGACAATCATGGATAGTGCGACGCTATCTATTAGGAAGGAGTGTTTATGTCGAACCCTGACATGACATCATTTAAACAACGTCTGGTGAAAATGCGGGACGAGGTCCAGCATTTGTCGACCACCACAAAAGAAGACCGAAAACCCGTTGAGCTGGATCAGTCCATGGTTGGTCGTCTGTCACGCATGGATGCTTTGCAGGGACAGGCCATGCAACTGGAGACCGAGCGCCGACGCGGCATTGAAGTGCAGCGTATCGACGCTGCCCTCTCACGTATAGCCAATGAAGAGTTCGGATACTGTGTCACGTGTGGAGAGGGTATAGAAGAGAAACGCCTCGAACATGACCCTACCGCCCCCACTTGCATCGTTTGCGCCAGGGGGTAATTCCGGGGCTGTGTCAGGTCTTTAGAGACATGACCTTTCGCCTATCGTCGACCCAAACTGTAAAATCTAGCGCTGAGCATGAGCAAAGAGAAGGCTCCGGCAATGACGATTCCATAAAATAGTCCGACTGCCCCCAATTCCATCCGGATCGCAAATATGTATCCTAACGGAATCAACATGCCAATAAAGGCGATGGATTGAATGACGCTGGGTAACCAGACATCTCGCCGCCCACGAAGAATATTCGACATCGTCGCCTGACCGCCGTCAAACACAAGAACGAACCCGATAAAAAATATCAACGGAGCGGTTGCGGCTATGGTTTTTGGGTCTGTCGAATAGAATTGGGCGATGCCATCAGGCACAATAAAAAGTAGGCAACTGATTAGCCCCAATATACCGACGGTTACCCCAAGCCCGGTCCACCCTGCCAACATCATGTCTGACCAATCCTTACGACCATAGGCAATACCAACTCGAACGGCCGCCGCTGATCCCAACCCAATCGAAACCATAAAGCATACGGCTAGAACATTCAGAGCAATGGAATAGACAGCCAGCGCTTCTTCACCAAGCCACCCTGCAAACATGTTTAATGCGGCAAATGCGATCGATTCAACGCCGATACTCAACCCCATGGCATATCCCATATTGCGTTGATCGGCCCAGCTCTTCCACCCTCCAACTGGCGCAATTCGGATCGCAAACCTGTCGTGGTCGTGCATCAGGAAAATATAAGCGACAATTCCAATCGCCAGAAACCAACGTGCGAAAGTTGTTGCCCATGCCGCCCCTTCGGCACCGTATGCGGATGCCCCCAAATTGCCGTATATAAAAACCCAGTTCAGAAAAATATTTAAAATATTGGCGCCAATCATTATTAACATCGCCGGTTTCGGACGGCGAATACCGTCTAGAAAAAACGCTGATGCCAAGAATACAAGGTGGGCGGGTAGACCATAACCGGTTGCCGCCATAACCACACCGCCCTCGCGCGATAGTACCGGGGTCTGTCCGCTCAGGGTCAACCAGGTATCCCCAAACAGCGAAAGAACACAGGCAATCAAACCAAGAACAAATGCATACGGCACCGCACGCCGCCAGACCTTCCCGCACTCAGTGTAATTTTTGGCTCCATAGTGATTTGAGGTCAGAACAATCGTGCCCATAATTAGGCCCATGAAGGCCAGCAGGACAGGGATAATCAAGGCTGTGCCGATGGACTGAAATGCCAATTCCTGTGCACTGAAACGCGCCACCATTACTGTATCCGCCGTGATCATTATCAGAATCCCCATTCTGGATACGATAATCGGTCCCGCGAGACGCAATAATTCTGACACATGACGCTGAAGTCTGCCGCCCCTCCAAGAGTGAGCTTGTGAAATTTGAACGAAACCGTTAGGCATTAGCACAACCCTATGACTAGATGAGGCATTTGCTTATACACCTATTAAGATAAACAAAAAGCTCTATGTCAGATACCTTGTCCGCATCAAATTTCTGCGTATAATCTTGGTCAGGTCCTCCATCAACTCTATTGGCTTCTTTACATGCCTGCAAGGGTCACGCAAAACCCGAAGATGGGCATTTTCTGGATGCTCCTGACGATGCTGCTGTTTGTCAGCATGGACGCCTGTGCCAAGTTTCTGACCCAATCAATGCATGTTCTGGAAGTGGTCTGGGGCCGATATTTCTTCCACCTTCTGATCCTTATGATCCTGCTGGCGCCACGTCTGAAAACCCTGATGACGACCTCTCATATCCGACTTCAGCTGTCACGTTCGCTATTGCTGTTAATGACGACGGCCTGCTTCTTCACCGGTCTTGGTTATATCCCCATGGCTGACGCCAGCTCGATCATGCTGACCTCACCTATTGTCGTCACCGCCCTATCCATGCCGATCCTTAAAGAGAAAGTCGGTCTGCGTCGGTGGGCCTCAATCGTCATCGGGTTTATTGGTGCTCTCATCATCATCAGGCCCGGCACCGGTATGATGCAGCCCGCGGCATTGTTTCCGATAACCGCAGCAATTCTTTACGGGTTTTTCCAAATCAGCACACGTTTCCTCAGTCATTCAGAACCGGTCTTGACCAGCCTGCTCTACAGCGCACTAATCGGTACCATTTTAACAACTCTGGCGTTGCCATTTTTCTGGCAAATGCCAACCACCAGCGAATGGCTGATCATGATCAGCATGGGGATGTTTGGAGGAGCTGGACAGTTTACCCTCATAAAATCCCTGACCATTGCGCCGGCGGCAACCGTCGCCCCCTTCAATTATACAAATTTGATTTGGGCGACGTTGTTTGGTTTTGTAATTTTTGGTGATTTACCTGACCGTTGGACAATCACTGGTGCGGTAATCATTGTCGCCAGCGGGCTCTATATCTTTCACCGCGAACACATAAGAGCAAAAAAAATACCCGCACACTGATCCTAGGAGATCGTCTGTTCTGCTTCTTTTAAATCAACGAATTCCAGCAAATCTATGAGTTCCAGATCGACCACGCCGAGCTTCTTCATTTCATCAATTGTACCCGCCAGATAGTCACGGCAACGGCCGTAACGACCACAGGCGCCAGCCATAATCTCGGCCATTACATCAAGAGGCAACTGGCCAGCGTATTGTCGATGTTCAGGATCAACGACAAACACCAGAGCTTTGATCCGGCCAAAATTCTCTGTTTCTAAATCGGCCCAGAGCGTCTTGTAAATTCCCGAGTTCATCTCTCGATACCACAGGGCTTCCCAATCCTTGTCTTCGTTTTCGGAGCATAGCTGGTAAACGATCCCTTTACATTCCCCCTCACCTTTCTCTAGGCAAAGCCCCAGACCCGGTCGCTCCGGGGTGCCGCGCGCGACCGTCGTCCATATGTGGAATTTTCGCTCCCACCCCGCCAGAACGGCCACATCCGATACTTCGTATTCAAAGCCGGGGTTCCACATCAGCGAACCGAATGCAAACACCCAAAGCGGACCATCAGGGCGCGACGCACGTGTCTCGTCCAGAATATGCTGCCGCTCCTCAGGCGTTAATTCCCGATATTCCCCAGTGGGCAATGGCATTTTGAAACCGGACATCCTCTGATTTTCTTCTAAACCAGTTGCTCTTTAGTCTTCTCAAAGCGGATATCCGGCCAATCCTCCACTGCTTTGTTCAAATGCCAAGCATTACGGGCCATAAACACCGGCGCACCGTCATGGTCGTCGGCCATACTGGGGTTATTTGCATCAACAAACTTCTTCATCAGCAACGTATCCTCAGTTTCTACCCAGCGCGCTGTATAGAGCTCCGTCGGCTCAAATCGCACGGGAATATCGTATTCCGTGCGAATTCGGTCGGCCAGGACTTCAAACTGTAAAACGCCAACGACCCCGACCACCCAATCTGAACCAAAATTAGGTTTGAACACACGCGCCGCACCTTCCTCGGCTATTTGCTGAAGAGCCTTGCCCAGGTGTTTAGCTCGCATCGGATCTTCAGGACGGACTTTTTGTAACATCTCCGGTGCAAAACTTGGGATTCCCGTGAACCGGATGGCCTCGCCTTCTGTCAGACTGTCACCGATGCGGAGGTTTCCGTGGTTGGGAATTCCAATAATATCACCAGCCCACGCTTCTTCCGCCAACTCCCGATCACGAGCCAAAAACAGCACTGGATTATGGATATTCAGGATCTTGCCGGATCGTACGTGCAACATCTTCATGCCACGTTTGAACTTGCCAGAGCACAATCTGACAAAGGCGATCCGGTCTCGATGTTTGGGGTCCATATTTGCTTGTATTTTAAAGACAAAACCACTGACCTTTTTTTCATCAGGCTGGATGTGGCGGTCAAGCGCCGGTTGTGGGCGTGGCGAAGGCGCCAATTCCGCCACCCCTTTCATAAGTTCCCGTACACCAAAATTATTGATAGCACTGCCGAAAAAGACTGGAGTCATGTCGCCAGCCCGATACGCTTCTTCGTCAAATGCCGGGCAAAGGCCGCGTACCATTTCGACATCTTCGCGAAGTTTCGCCACTGCATAATCGGGCAGCAATTGATCAAGTTTCGGATCATCCAGCCCCTGACATATTTCACCTTCGTCAGGAACGCCATCTTTGGAGCGCTCGAGCAATACAAGCCTGTCGCGGAATAAGTCATAACACCCAAGAAAGTTCCGTCCCATGCCAATCGGCCAGCTGGCAGGCGTGACATCCATTTGCAGGTCCTGTTCAATTTGGTCCAGCAATTCGAACGGATCCAGGGATTCACGATCCAGTTTGTTGATAAAGGTGATAATTGGCACATTCCGCATGCGGCAAACTTCAAACAGTTTACGCGTCTGCCCCTCAATTCCCTTTGCGGCATCGAGAACCATGATGGCCGAGTCGACCGCCGTTAGCGTCCGGTAAGTGTCTTCGCTGAAATCTTCGTGGCCTGGTGTATCAAGTAGGTTGAAGGTGTGCCCCTCATAGTCGTAGGTCATTACCGACGACGCCACCGAAATTCCACGTTCGCGTTCAACCTTCATCCAGTCGGAATGGGCGCGACGTTGGTTTCCCCTGGCTTTGACCGCGCCTGCCATCTGGATCGCGCCACCGAAAAGCAGGAGCTTTTCCGTCAACGTCGTTTTCCCTGCATCCGGATGGGAAATGATGGCAAAGGTTCGTCTGGATTCAATTTGATCAGTGAGCTCGCTCACGTGCACAGTCCTGTCAGTTTAACTATTCTGGAAAATCAACCAAGGTGTTGCGGAATCTAGTGATTTATTTGAAAAATGCCAGTGCTATTCCCAGTACAGCGGTCTAAATTCAGAGACAAAGAGGCTGTTTGACTTAACATCAGTCACCAACGAAATTTGGAAGGGGGGATTAAATGGAAAGGCCTGAACACGAACGAAAAAGCTCGGATCGAAGAGATTCCGATAGACGCGACGATGAGCGACGTGAAGCTTCTCGACGGCAACAGGAGCGGCGGGCCGAAAGTACTGCGATTGAAAATGAACACCGCACTAATTCTGATCGGCGTGATGAAGAACGGCGGTTGAGTGATGATAATCGCAGGGCCGGATCTCGGCGTGAACGCAAAGAACGGCGTGATTAGAATCGCTTAAATAAGATATTCTGGTTCAGTCGGCAGTTGCGACTTCGATTGCCAACCAGCGCGCTGACCGAAGAAGTCGGGCATCGTCGCCGCGCGGGCCAACCAGTTGAACACCGATCGGCATACCGTTTTCACCTTCCATCAACGGAACCGTCAACGCAGGCACGCCTAGATAGGACCACGTTGTACAGAAAACCGGATCACCTGTTGCCTCATGCCCCAACGGGGCTTCTCCACATGTCGCCGGTGTAAGGATTGCATCAAATTCTTCACACAGGCTTTGGATCCAGTTGCTTAACGGGGTTATCTGGTCAACGCTGGAGTTATAGTCGACGGCCGTAACTGAACGCCCCTCCTCTATCATGCCCCGTAAAACCTCGCTTATTTGCGGCTCGCCACGTTTCATGTATTCGGAGAGGTATCGGGCAAGGTCGGCGTACATTATATTTCTCAGATTACCGACAGCATTATCAAATTCAGGAGGCAGAGCCACTTCAACACATTGTTCCCCAAGAAACTCTTTTAGCTCTTCAAAGGCCGCCTGCGCACCGGGCTCCGCACGATCCCACACTGGAGTTTTGACGAATGCAAACCGGGGTGCATAAGGGGGCTCTTGTTGAGAAATTTCCGACAGGCATGGTGAAGGGAGTGGGCGGGTGTCCGGGTCACCCGGATCATAGGCCATCAAACATTCTGCGACCAGGGCGGCATCCTCCAGCGTCCTTGCAAACACTCCCACATGATCGAGTGTTCTCGATAGCGCCAGCACGCCGGCTCGTGAAATACGTCCGTGGGTGGGCTTGAAACCGACAACACCGCAAAAAGACGCTGGCCTGATAACTGAGCCATTGGTTTGCGAGCCAATTGCCAAAGGCACCATCCCAGCCGCCACAGCTGCAGCCGAACCACTGGATGATCCGCCGGGGGTGCGGTCCAAATCGTGTGGATTGCGGGTTTTACCGGGAGCGTAAACGGCCAGTTCGGTTGTAACCGTTTTACCCATAATCACTGCGCCGGCAGCCTTGAGAAGGCTGACCACGGTACAATCGTTCATTGGCTGGCGCCCGGCGGAAATCACTGTTCCATTTTCCGTAGGGAAATCTTCTGTATCGAAAATATCTTTGATCCCAACGGGCAGTCCATGAAGCGGCCCGCAAGGTGCGCCGGTGGCCCGATACGCATCTCGGCTTTCAGCCTGCTTACGGGTGAACTCCCGGTCAAGGTGGGTCCAGGCCCCGATATCATCTTCTTTCGCATCGATCCGAGCAAAACAAGCATCGACCAATTCTAAAGACGAAATCTCTCCGTCCTTAAGCATCCGCGCCAATTGGGAAGCGCCCAAATCTGCCAATTCCATAGCGTCGGCCTTCTCTTTTAATTTGTGTGGTCTTATTCGGAAGACTTTTTCCGCATACAGGAGTCCCAAAGGTCATAGAAGACCAACGGCAAAACGATCAGGCAGATGATCCAAAATGGAAGGCCACCCCAAAAGCCGGCGAAACCGGAAGAAATGCTGTCGGCCAGGCCGAGGACAAAAGCGGCAACCAGTAGTGACCCAATAATCCCGGAAATTTTTTCAATTAGATTTTTTGACATTGTACATTCACTCCTCAAACCTGAACCGCTGCGTACCCATTGCGGTTCATCACCTCAACCAACCTCACGGCACATATACGCCAAAGAGGTAATCAGGCAACCAAAGTGCAATCCCTGGGAACTGATACATCATGACCATAATAAATATGACAATGCCAAGGTAAGGCATGATGCCTCTGAAAATATCCATCAATTCGATCGCCTTGCCCAAAACCCCTTTTAGGTAATAGGCAGACATTGCCATTGGTGGGGTTAGGAACGAGGTTTGTAAATTGAGTGCAACCAGCATCGCAAAGAAATACGGATTAACGCCGAAGTGATCCAGCATGGGAAGGAAGATCGGCACGAAGATGATCAGGATCTCCGACCATTCCAAGGGCCACCCCAATAAGAAGATAATGATCTGGACCATGACCAGGAACTGCCAGGGCGCCAGATCAAATCCGAGTACAAAATGCTCAATGATTTCATGACCGCCCAGATACGAAAATACGGAGGCAAAGGTCCATGACCCGACAAATAACCAACAGACCATTGCCGTCGCTTTGGCCGTCAAATAGACCGATTCTTTAAGCATTTCCCAATTAAGCGAGCGATACATGGCGGCCAGAATAAGTCCGCCAAAGGCGCCCATAGCTGCGGCTTCGGCTGGCGTCGCCAGCCCTCCCAGAATGGATCCAAGCACCAGCATAATTAAGGCCGTCAAAGGAACAAAGGAGGTCAGAAGCTGCCAGTAAACAATGTGCCTGGGTGGAACATCTTCTTCACGTGGTTTGGGCGCAATTGACGGGTTTATCAGGACGCGGATAATGACGTAGACAATATATGAACCCGCTAGAAGGAACCCGGGGAACACTGCGGCGGCATATAGCCGCAGAGGCGATAATTCAGCGATCGCGGCATACACAATCAACATGATCGACGGCGGAATTAAAATCCCAAGCGTACCACCGGCACAGATGACACCGGAGGCAAAGCTCTTATTATACCCAGCCTGGGCCATTGCCGGAAACGCCAGAAGCCCCATTAGTGTCACCACAGCGCCAACAATCCCGCTCGCCGTAGAGAACACGGCACAGGTGATCAAAGCCGCAATGGCCATTGAACCAGGCAAGTTACGCGCCGCCATCTGTAGTGCGTAGAACAACTTGTTAACGATGTTCGCCCGTTCAACCACGTACCCCATGAACAGGAACAGCGGAATCGCAACCAGTGTGTCATTCTCCATCACTGAATAGGTGTTTTGATTCAGTAAATAGAAAATCTTGTTGTTAAAAACATCGGCGATGGTTTCAATACTACCCGCTTCAAAATAAGCGTAGTAACCAAAACCAACTCCCATGGCGAGCAGCGTAAAAGCAACCGGGAATCCCAGTAACACCATCACAATGAAAAGCGACAACATTAAAATCGCTACTTCGGGGTTCGTCATCCTTCAGAGTGCTCCGTCTAAACAGGTATCATAAAATAAGAAAATACTTAGGCTTCAAGCTCGGTTGCCTGACCTTTTAAAAGGTCTTCAGTTTCCTGGGCATCCTTCAAGCGCGGCAGCCATTTGTTGTCCTTGATCGCCAGATAGCAACGCATGCATTCTGCGACACCCTGAACGATGAACAGGGCTCCCGCCAACGGAATCAAGGTTTTGAAAAAGTAAATTTGAATGCGGGCCGGGCTATTCCAGCTAACCTCTTTGTAGCGCCATGAGTCACTGGCAATCTCCCAGCCGTACCAGAACAAGGCGAGCATGCCGGGGAAAAAGAAAACAATATACAATATCAGGTCAATACGTGCCTGCCAGCGGACCGCCAGCAGGCGGTAAATCACATCGGCGCGCACATGGGTGTCCTGGGCGAGCGCATAGGGCCCGGCCATCAGGAATAGTGCTCCGTACATCTGCACCATCATGTCGAACACCCACACAGTGGGGGAATTCAGGACATAACGAACAAAAACTTCATAAGCGACCGAGAGAGTTAAAATCAGAATACACCAGCCAAAGGCGCGTCCAATCCAGATACTGAGTTCTTCAATCGCATGAATAATGGATGTCACGGGTAAGTTCTCCGCTTTGTAGTCGGTAGATATCAGAGGGACAGCCAACGTGGCTGCCCCTCAATATCGATCTTTTATATGAATTGATCGTGTCGTTAAAGCAGATCAACCAAAGTGATGCTTGTAAGCCAATCCGTAATCCGGCTGGTTCAAAAGCAGATAGTTCATCACCTTCTTCGCATATGTTTTCTGGGATTTGACGACTTTGGCGAAGAACGGATCTTCAGCCGAAATCCGGTCAACAACAATATCCCAAGCTTTCAGCTGCCCAGCCATAACTGAATCCGGCGTACGATAGACATTTACGCCATGCTTTTCTTTGAGCTTGATCAGATCGTCGGCATAACGAAGCGTGTTGTTCCAATAGAAGTTCGAGTTCTCAGCTTCGGAAGCATATTCCAGAATAGACTGGAGTTCTTTCGACAGAGAATTGAATTTCTTCTTGTTAAAGGTCACTTCAAAAGCTTCCTGAGACTGGTGGAAGCTGGCAAGGTGGTAATGCTTGGAAACGTCCTGCATACCGAAATCGCTGTCCGAGGTCGGGTTGTTGAACTCGGCGGCGTCAATCAGGCCGGACTTCATGGCGGGTTGGATTTCACCACCCGGCAATTGCACAACCGACATGCCCATTTCCAACAGAACGTCAGCAGCCAAACCGACCGTGCGGTATTTCAGGCCCTTCAATTGCGAAACGTCTTTGATCTCTTCTTTAAACCATCCCAGTGGCTGTGCAGGCATTGGGCTGTTGAAGAAGCTGACCAGGTTAAGACCGAGACTGCCCATCAGTTCGTTGAACAGTTCCATGCCGCCGCCATAATGGATCCAGCCGAGCATTTCCTGCGCTGACCAACCGAAGCAAGGGCCAGTACCAAACAGTGAAGCCGCTTTCGATTTGGAATACCAGTAAGCTGGCACGTAGTGGGCACCATCAAGAACACCGCGATGCACAGCGTCCTGCATCTGGCTGGTCTTAACGACGGAGTTAACCGACAGCAGATCAATCCTCAGGCCATTGCCGGCCATCTTGTTTACGCGATCCACATAGCTTTTAGCATTTTCAAGGAAAATACCGCCACCCCAAGCGGCCTGAACTTTCAGGACGGTCGGCGCTGCTGTAGAAATATTCGGTGCGGCTAAAGTAGCGGCTGCTGCGCCAGCAACAACTGTCCCACCCTTAATAAATTTCCGGCGTGTCACTTTTGACTTTTTATCAACCATGATGTTTCTCTCCCTAATTCAGATTTTGAAACTTTACAGTACAGCATTACACCGATGACGATAACCCATCATTTCGTGGACAGGGGCCAAGGTATAACGCTTCTACCAAGTTTCCTCTTCAACCGTCGCTGACATATGACAATTCCCGACTAAAATCAGCTACGGTCATCATATTTCGACATTGGATAAAATTACGCAAGTAAATACCAAACGGCTTTTTGGAACCTCAGGCACAAGTGAATTTCAATGTCGCGTCAAATCCCAACACCGACTCAGGGCCTGTTAGGCAACTTGATCACCTGGCTCCCTGCCCGCAAAGAATGCATCCAGGTTATCCAATGCGCGAAATCCCATAGCATCACGCGTTTCAAATGTCGCACTTCCGATATGAGGGAGCATGAATATGTTGTCCAACGAGGCAAATTCCGGATTGCCGCCCGGCTCGTTAGCAAAAACATCCAGCCCAGCAGCGGAAATTTTTCCGGAGCGCAAGGCATTAATCAGGGCCTTTTCATCAATCAAGGCGCCGCGTGCCGTATTCACGACAATTGCACCATCTGGCAACAAGTCGATCTTATCAGCCGTCAGGAACCCTATTGTCTCCGGAGTTGCCGGGCAGTGCAAAGAAAGGAAATCAGAAACCGATAATAATGAGTCGATGTTTTCATGATAAATCGCCCCGTCTTCCCGATCTGCGGAGAGGCGAGTACGGTTGTTATAATGTACTTCCATATCGAACCCGCGGGCACGTTTTGCCATGACCTGGCCAACCCGCCCCATTCCGACAATACCAATTCGTTTTCCGGTCACCTGTGTTCCGACCATAAATGATGGACTCCAGTGCGCCCATTTTCTGGTACGAACCATCTGATCACCCTCACTGGCGCGCCTCGCCGCTCCTAACAGCAACAACATTGCGATTTCAACGGTCGCGTCGGATAGAACGTCTGGCGTGTTGGTAACAACGACACCTTTCGACTTAAGCGCCTCCAGGTCGCAGTGATCAACGCCAACTGAATGATTGGCGATAATCTTCACACTGTCCGGCAACTTGCTGACCAGATCGGCCGTGAAAAGTTCGGAGTGGCAGGGCAATATGGCGTCAACTCCCTGGCATTTTTCAAGAAGTTCATCCGCAGAATAGAGTTTATCTTCCGGATTCAAACGCACGTCGTAATCCTGCGCTGCGCGGGCTTCTGTATTCTTTGAAAGTTTGCGCGTTACCAACAGGACCGCTTTTATACTCATCGCCAATACCTTCCAGACCTATATTCAATACGCCGGATTGTGGCCGACGTTCCGTGAATAATCCAGCTTCCGCTGACGGCCGAAACAAAACAGACGATCAGACGATTGTTATCCTTTGCGGTGGCGCCACCAGAAGTCTTTGTTGATGGAAAAGACCGGTTCATAATGGCGCACCGTTTTGGCTTCGACGACTTTTTTGATCTGGTTGTCGAGCAGATATATTTTCCTCTTTTTGGTTTTTGGGTCCTTGAGTTTGACGATTAGAACGGCGTGACCGACCTTCAGGTTGAGGTCTTTGACCGCGACCACCCGAAGTTCACGTTCCTTGAAGCCCAGAAGTCGAAGAGACAGGTATTTAACAATGGCAAAATCTTCGCAATCGCCGAATCTAGCCATGAATTCACCGGGAGTCGCCCAGTAGTCCTTACGCCCCCAGTTGGTTTTATCGGAAATATATTTGGCTTTGTTCATCCGGGCGTTAACGGCACGAATTTGTGTATACTTGTCACGCCCTTTCAGGCTCTTCAAAAACTTGCCCCAATCTCCGTAACTGCAAATATTCAGGCGCTTAGACTGACAACCCGTTTTCTTGCGACTTTTCAGTTCCTTTGAATAGCGACCAAGGGCAGCCCGCCATTTTTTAAAGGGTTTCAGGTTTTTCGAGCGAATTTCCACGCTTTGAAAAAAGCTGCGCTTGGGTTTGGCAGCTGCGGATACCTCAATGGGCAAAACGCTGGCAATAAAACTGCCCAGAACCAGTAGGATTGCGAATCGCCAGAGCTTTTTTGAAAGTAGGTTGTACATGTGCTTTCAGACCCGCCGATTTCAGTTCACGACGCGTCCAACTCGGGAGACGCGACTTGTTGGTGATAATAGTATTTTCCCTGCCCTTACGGCAACTGCAACCGTGCTTCATCGCCGAACTGTGATGATCAGACAGATTCTCCCTTGCGTCCAAACGAGCAGCACGTAAGATGTTGGAAAGTTTATGATTTTCCAATGGGGAGCGGGCCATGGCCCAGACTGACGGGGGAGCATCTGAAGCCGAAGACAAAGGCACAGACGAATCTGCCAAACGCAAACCGGAGGACAAGCCTCAGTTTAACCGGATGGCAATGCTGATTGGGGCCGTTATTATTACGGTTATCGGCGGCGCGATTGCCGGTGTTTTCGCCTTTGTTGATTCAGAACGCCAGCGCGACGTTCAGGCATGGCAGGTCCGCCTCGGTATTGTCGCAGACAGTCGTACGGCTGACATCAACGACTGGGTCGAACAGAATTTTGTTCATATGCGAGAACTTGCGCAGAACGCATCACTGCAGCTCTATATGTCGGACCTGGGATCAGAAGAAGAGCCTGCACCTGAACCAGAGCCCGATACAGACCAGCAGTCGGAAAGCGCCTTGTTAATGGGGATCGATCCTGATTCGGAAGATAATGCTGAGAATGTGGAGGAAGCCGATAGCGGCGAGGATGAAGAAACATCAGCGACCTATCTTCGTAATCTCCTGATCGCGACCGCTGATCGTACAGGGTTCAAGGCCCCTCCCCCGGTCGGTGAAGTGGCAGCCAATATTGAACGTGCCGGCGTTGCCGGGATCGGACTTGTCGACGCCGATGGCAAGGCACTGGTGGCAACGCCGGACATGCCGCCGATCACCAGCCGGATCCGTAAGGCCGTCGCCCAGGCATTGGATGGCGAGCCCGCAATTATCGATATGTTTGAGGGTCCTGCGGGCGACCCGACCATTGGGTTCGTGTTGCCCATTTATGGCGTTCAGGATGACAGCGACGGCGCCAAAGGCATCGGTGCCGTGGTCGGTCTTCGGATCGTTGGACAAGACTTGTTCAAACGCCTTAAACAACCCGGCGAGACATCGAAGACTTCAGAAACCTATATCGTACGCGCAAAGGGGGCGACAGTTGAGTACCTGACACCGTTGGCCGACGATACCGCTGCCCTTAAAAAATCCATGTCCGCCGACACCCCGGATCTGGCAGCCGCCTATGGCCTTGGCCGTCCAGGTGGTTTTGCCATCAAGGTTGATTATGCAGGAAATCAGGTTCTGGCTGCTTCACGCCAGATTGCCAGCCTGCCCTGGGTACTGATCAGGAAGATCTCACGCAGCGAAGCCTTGTCCGCGACGGATAATCGCCTGACAACAATTCTTGGCGTGTTTATCGGGCTCATCGTCATCGTCACACTGGCGATTCTGTACGTCTGGAAAAAGGGTGCGTCGATGCGTGCCACCCAGGCATTGCATGATGCGGAAATCGCGCTTGAACGCTTCGGCAACATATCCAATTTCATGAAAGTAATTACCGATAACCAACCTAATCATATCGTCGCGGTTGACGAGAACACGGCCTATACCTTCGCCAACGGCCCGGCGGCCGATGATGCGGGCATCGCCATCGAGGATATGATGGGTAAAACCATGGCCAGCGTCATTGGTCCCGTAAAAGCGCAAAAGTACGCTGAGCTCAACAAAGACGTCCTGTTCCATTTTGAAAAGGCTGCGCACACCATCATTTTTGGGGATGAAAGCGGAGAGGATGAGGAGAACCCGTTACAAGTCATTCGCTCCTATCATGTTCCCCTTCGCGGCGATCGGGATTTTCCGCCCGCGGTCCTGATGATCCTAAGCGACATCACGGAACTTACGTTTGAGAAACGCCGCGGTGAAAAAATGATGCGCCAACTGACCGATACCCTGGTCAGTGTTGTTGATCGGCGCGATCCCTTCTCTGCCCATCATTCATCACGGGTCGCCGAGGTGGCGCGTGAAGTAGCCACGGAAATGGGGCTTGATGAACTTCATGGAACAACAGTCGATGTCGCCGGCAACCTGATGAACCTCGGAAAAATTTTCATTCCGGAAGAAATCCTGACCAAGACGGATAACCTGTCACCCGAAGAGCGCGCCATGCTTGGCAAGGCTTACCTGACGACAGTTGATCTGCTGGAAGGTGTCGAATTTCAGGGTCCGGTCGTCGAGACCATCCGGCAGTTTGGAGAAACTTGGGACGGAAGCGGGCCGCTTGGCCTGAAAGAGGAAGAAATTATCACCAGTGCACGTATCCTTGCCGTCGCCAATGCGTTCGTTGGCATGGCCAGCACACGGGCTTACCGAAAAGCCATGCCCTTCCAGAAAGCCGCCGACATCCTGATGGGTGATGCCGGTACACGCTATGACCGCCGCGCCGTAACCGCTTTACTGAACTTCCTTGAAAATCGCGATGGCACGACGCGTTGGGCTCATTTTCGCGACGCTCCGCCGGAACCTGAATCTTGATTTAAAATCACATCACTGATTGATCATTGAAAAGGGAATCTATCACAATCCCAAACTGACTGCTCGGTAATCAGATGGGGTCATGCCGGTACTGGCGCGAAAATCCCTACTGAAATGTGCACTGTCAGAAAACCCGGAGCAAAAACCGATTGTTGTAATCGGTGTATTGGGATCCTTCAAAAGCCGGCAGGATTCACGGATTCGGACCATTCGTACAAGTTCAGAGAAGCTAAGCTCGACATCTTTCAATCTGCGTTGAAGTGACCGCTTCGACATACCGGATGCCCGTGCTAGCTCATCAATTTTCCACTGACGTGATACATCAAGCATCAATAACTGCACCACAACTTCCAGAGACTTTCTTACCCTCGTATCACAGGATTGCGGTATGGAAATTTCCGCTGGCATGCACGGCGCCCCGACGCTTTTTGAGCTGGGCACACATTCCCGCCAGTCCATTGTCCATGAACCCGTCATCAGGAGGTGTTTCTGGGCCGGCATACTGAACTGCCCAGACCTATAAACGCTATACAGAGCGCCGTCCTCAAGAGGCATTTCACAACACAAATCTTTACAACCGATTTCTTCCAAAATTGCCATCACCAGCCCACAAATCATGAGATTTTCAGGTGCGGTTGGAACCCCGCCGTCAACCGTGTATCGGTGAAACGACGCAGAAGTTTCTGAAACTTGCTCAATATGCAATCGATTCCGTGAATGGCCGAACACTTCAAAACGTCGCCATTTATCAAAAAACACGGACGGGCATACGGAACGCACCGCCGCATGCCACATGGGGTCGTATTGGGCGTCCCGAACTCCCTGACCTATTGCCAGTAAGATGACCGGATCTGCATCTGCCCAGATTAATCCAAGTGTATCGCGCATGAGTTCTGGAGGGATATAGGCATTCCGGTGGATATCGATTTCACCCATCTTATCCGTCAAAAGTTCCGGGTTGGATTGATTAAGCTGTCGGACAACAAGGTTGAACAGGCTTGATTTGGCGAAATCTGGAATATGAACTCTCCCGAAAAGGACATAACGGTTAAACACCGAAAATGCGGCTCCGTTCAACCTGAAGAATTAGGATAGATGTCTTCGTAGCTCATTGGCAAACTGCGAACCCTGCGGCCGGAGGCAGCAAACACAGCGTTGGCAATCGCCGGAGCAACGGGCGCGAACGCAGACTCACCGACTGCAACCGGAGGCGCGTCAGGCGGCACGACCAGATCCACGACCATTTCTGGAGTTTCGTGATGACGCAGGACCTCATAACCATCAAAATTACTCTCCATGACGGCTCCACCCTCTATGGTGATTTTCTCTTTTAAGGCCATGCTGCACCCCCAGACGATATTACCGATGATCTGGTTTTCCACCTGATCGGGATTGATAACCAAACCACAATCCTGTGCGCACCATACTTTGAGTATACGTACCTCGCCTGACGTCTTATCAATTTCTACATCGGCCACAACTGCCGCCGCTGTCTGCTCCTTATAAACGGCACATGCTACTCCACGGCCTGTGCCCACGCGCGCCGGGTTGCCCCAACTGCTGATTTCAGCAACGCGCTGTAACACCGCCGCCAGCCGGCTACCCGTCTTGGGTAGATTTCTGAGCCGGAAGTCAATTGGGTCAATTTTGTTAGCAGCGGCAAGCTCATCCATCATGCTTTCAATGGCAAACGTGTTTGGTGCTGCACCAAGGCCGCGCCACGCACCAATCGGAACCTCGGTACGAATATCAGAATATCGAACCCGTTTATTCTTCACCTGGTAGTGTGACAGAGCTCCACGCGCTGTCCCCTTGTCCGCCATTACTCTGTCCATTACCCAGGCTATCGGATCAGGAACAAACCCCGTGATAATCGGTGAGGAGACAAAGTCATGTTCCCAATGGCTGATCGTTCCGTCGTCTGCTGTTCCTGCGTTTATGAAATGTGAAAATTTGGGTTGCAGGTAACTGTTCTGGAACTCAGCTTTACGGTCCCATTGCACGCGCACGGGCTGTCCGACCGCTGCCGAAAGCCGTGCGGCTTCCTCAGACGCCTGACAGAGAACCCGCCCCCCAAATCCGCCTCCCACCCGGTGTGGGTAGACGACCACATGCTCACGTGGTCGGCTAAGTATCTTGGCTACTCTTTGCTGAACAAAATATGGGTCCTGAGTTCCACACCAGACTTCCACCCCATCCTCTTTCACCCAAACGACACTTGAACGCGGTTCGATCGGGGCATGGGTGGCAAATGATGTCTCGTAGCTCGCTGATATATTTTGGCTCGCCTGGCGCTGTCCGCTATCGAGGTCGCCGGTTGAAATCAATGTATGTTCGAAGTCATCGCGCTCCCTGGCCGCAGCGACGTCGAGGCGCGTGTCGATTTCATCCAGTGTCAGGCCATCTTGCGTTTGCCATCGGGCGTCTATGGCATTGGCCGCACGGGACAACACAAATGGATTGTCAGCAACCAGACCAATAAAATTCTCACGCTTGTCTATAACGACGGTCTTTACCCCCGCCATGGTCGAAGCTTTGCGATCATCCACGCTGATTAGTTTCGAGCCAAATGCCGGTGGCCGAAGGATTTGGCCATACAGCATATCCGGAACAGAAACATCGCGACTGTACACGGCCTTTCCCGTCACGATCGCGTTTAGGTCATGATGTTTCCAGTTGCGCCCAATGACCTGATGCCGGCCTTTGGGTTTTAATGAATTTCGGATAACGGCCTTCCCTGAAACAGACAGATCACCAGCATCCAAAACCAGTTTGCTGACGCCAATGAGGGCACCATATTTGATGGTAGTTCCGTCCGGCAGAATAAACCCACCATGACCACCAATCACTTGTGCTACAGGCAGACCAGATTTTTCTGCCGCCATATGCCGCAAGACCTCGCGCATCCAGGCGGCACCGTAGGAAACAGGGTCAAAGAAACTGGCGATCCCCTCGCTTCCAACCGTCATTTTAAACGGAGGCGTTTGGCTGGTATCGGGAGTAACGCATTCAATGTCCGGCGGATCGACATTCAGTTCTTCAGCAACAATTTGGGTCAACCCGAGTTGGGTGCCCTGCCCCATCTCCATTCTGGGGCAGAAAAACCGGATTTTCCCGCCAGGCAGAACCTGTATCCACGAAACAGCATCTTCAAGTTCAGGGTCGGCAGTTGAGGGAATGGCAGGAATGATTGAGCCAACAGATGAGCATGAACTCAGCATCGTCACTCCGACGGCCAACCATCCGCTCTTGATCAAAAAATCCCGTCGACCCGACCATTGTGGGACATCATCCTTCAACATTCTGTATTTCCTTGGCCGCTTGGGCGACAGCTTGGTGTATCCGGGTATAAGTCCCGCAACGACACAGGTTGCCACTCATCGCCCCACGAATTTCCTTATCCGAAGGATTGGGATTGCGGTTTAGAAATGCAGCAGCAGTCATCATCTGTCCTGGTTGGCAGTACCCGCATTGAGGCACTGAGACATCAATCCACGCTTGTTGAACCGGATGAAGCGACCCAGTAGAATTGGGCAACCCTTCTATTGTTGTGATTTGCTGTCCGGCGACATCGCCGACCGAAACTTGACACGAACGGATTTCGGTACCATCGACATGTACGGTACATGCCCCGCACAGTCCGGCACCACACCCAAATTTTGTACCCTTAAGGCCGATGAAATCACGGATGAAATCCACTAATGCGACATCGTGAAGATGTTGGGGTATGGGAACATCTTGGTTATTGATCGACAGTTTCATGAGCGCTTGTCCTCCTGTGACCGCAAGGTAACGAAGAGACATTTAACGAAATATGATAATCACGCCAACTTCACAAAATTAGTGATTTCCTAGACACAAAAACGGCGACCTGAGTATCAGATCGCCGTTATGGATTGTGCTGTCAGATGGGTGTCAGGTGATATTGTCGATCGTGATGGTAACAGTGCCACCGTCTTCGGTTACCGAATATCCATCTCCAGTATTGGTGTCAGAATTAACGTTCAGGTCGTCAGCGGTAACACCATCCAGCGTAACGGACGACCCTTCGACGCCATCAAACGAGACGACGACATTGCCCTCTGAGTTTTCACTCAGGATCAGGTCGTCCATGTGGAATTCCTGACCTTCGAAGACCAGAGTATCCTGCTCCATCAGGTCCGTGACAATGTCATGTCCACTTTGGGTGTCGAAAACAAAAGCATCTTCACCAGCACCGCCGGAGAGGATATCGTCACCGCCACCACCAATAATCACATCATCGCCATCGCTGCCGAACAGCATATCCATACCATCGCCACCTTCAAGAGTTTCAAGCCCGCCGGTGAACCCGTCAGATGCGACATCAACCTGAACCAGTTGCGACGTCATGGCGCTGTCGCCATCATCTTCAGTTGCGGTCGCCGAGACATTGAGTGTGAAGTCATCGGAATTGTCGGGCACAGACATCGACAGGCTGTCCAACTGGTCGCTCTCAAGGGTCCACGAGCCATCACCGTTATCAGTACCCGAGGACAGGGACGCGCCTTCCGGCAATCCGCTTACAGAAATCGATAGGCTTTCAGATCCATCGGTATCCGTCAGTCCGGCGGTAATATCCAGAGGATACTCAACTGTTGTCTGACCATCGTCGCCAGGCGAAGTCTCGGTCATTTCGATATTGTCGAGGCGGATGCCACGGCCATATTTGACCGCATCACCCGTCGACAGGAATTCCAGCCCCATCGGTTCACCAGTACCAACGAAGGTTATGGTATGGGACTGCCATTCGTTGTCGGTATTTTGCGACCCATCCGGTGCCAAGGTTTCAAGAACCTCGCCGTCGACCTTAACCTGAAACTCATTCACATCCGCGTCATACCCGGCACGTGGTGAATATTCGAAGGTCAACGTATAGGTTGCGCCCTGTTCCGTCTCGAATGAACGGTCAATACTGGTCGCGTCGTCGTAATAATTTTTCTTGTCATCATTGAGCTCAATAAACCCTCCCTCACCAGTATGTCCTCGGGTCGAATTCCAGACCTCGATTGCATCAGAATCCGTACCCCAGCCATCGATGCTGTCAACGAACCCATCTTCGCCGGTGAACGTAGACGAGAATACTGTCGTCGGTTCGGGTGTTTCGCCCGGCACCTCGACCAAAGTTGGATCGCCGAGAACGACCCCTAATGATGGCGCATCGGCAACACCACTGACCACGACATCAAGCGAAGCCGTTGAGACGGACGTGTTACCAGTTGCGGTTTCGATTGCCGTCGCCGTTACGCTAAGGGAGAAATCGGTGTTGGAATTTTCCGGTGGTGTCACCGTCAAACCATCCAGTTGGTCGCCCGATAGCGTCCAGGTTCCGTCATTGTTATCCGTACCCGCGGACAATACGGCACCCTCCGGCACGTCAGCGATGGTGATCGATAGAGATTCAGAACCGTCTGTGTCTACGAGTGCAGCTCCAATATCCAACGCAATTGCGCTGTCTTCATCTCCGCTGACGTCACCTGCGCTCAGTGTCGCGCCATCTGCCTCATCATCAAAGACCTCGACGTTTACAGTCTGGGTTACGGTTGTCGTATCGCCATCATCTTCTGTCGTCGTCGCACTGACGGTCAGGTTAAATTCGTCATCCAGCTCGCCAGGAACAGAGATCGTCAGACCATCAAGCTCAGCCGGTGTCAGAGTGACCGAGCCATCTTCATTGACCGTGCCAACAGACAGCACAACATCATCCGGCAAGCCAGAAACGGTAATTGACAAGGTTTCCGAACCGTCCGTATCGACAAGGGCCGCGTCAATATTGAGTGGATAAGTCGTCGTCCCATCCTCGTCCGACTCAACCGTAATGTTGGCAGTGAAGTTGGCGTCGTTGTAATCCTGATCACCACCACCAAACAAGTCTTCCCAATTCTGGTTACCAACAATGTTGGTATCTTCCATGTAATCGAAGCCGTTGGTATTCAGGGTTGAGTCATCAAACAAGATATCAGCGCCCTGCCCGTCCAAAACGGTCCCGTCTGCTCCAACGGCCTGCCAGTTTCCGCTTTCATCCTGTTGGAACGTGATAGGCGTATCATCGCTCATATCCGGATTTAATCTGTCGCCGTTGGGGATCAGGAAAAATCCGACATCGGCAGGATCAACATCACCGATGTCTAGACTTTCGGTATCACCGACGTGCTCTTTAATGTTCGACCAGATGACGCCACCTTCGACCGGTTCTCCATCTTCACCCTTAATGTAATAGCCGTAGGTGTTGTTATAACCGGCCGAAGAATTCCCTTCGTTGGTCACCGATATCGTTGTCGACCCATCTTCTCCGGGTTCATACACACCTTCACCAAGAGAAACATTCAAGGTTGCAGCATCGGCGACACCGGCAACATCGACCGGAAGGCTGGATACCGTTGTCGCGGTGTCATCGCCATCCTGGGAGGTCGCTGTCACAGTCAGGTTAAAATCAACGTTGGAATCGGCTGGCGGTGTAATTTGCAAGCCGCTCAACTGATCCGGTGTCAGGGTTACGGAACCATCGACGTTAAGTGTACCGACTGACAGGCTCGCCCCGTCGGGGATGTCGGAAATGGTGATCGACAGAGTTTCAGAGGCATCTGTAACCGCAGCCGAAATATCAAGATCAATGGCCGTATCTTCAAGCCCCTGTGCCGCCGTGACATCAAGATCAGGAGTATCGGCGTCCGCCGCAACCGTCACGGTGAACGGAACATCGGTTGTCGCCGTATCGCCATCATCTTCAGTTGTTGTCACGCTCAGCGTCATGTTGATTTCACCGGAGAAATCATCCGGCGGCAGGATGCAAATAGAAGGTAGCTCAGCCGCCGTTGCCGACCATGTTCCGTCGCCGTTGTCCGTGCCCGGGTTGAGCCGAGCACCTTCCGGAACATCCGAAATCATGATCGACAGGGTTTCCGAACCGTCCGTGTCGGCGGAAACCTGGCTGTCCAAATTGAGCTGGATCCAATTGTCTTCAACTCCGGCTCCATCCTGAGCTGTCGCTCCTGGCGCATCGGCAACACCGACAACATCAACGCCAATCGTCGCTGTTGTCGTTGCAGTATCCCCACTCGACATTTCAGTCGATGTTGCGGAGACCGACAGATTGAAGTCAACATTGGAATTTTCTGGCGGCGTAATCGTCAGACCGTTCAGCTCTGCAGGCGTCAGGGAAACCGATCCGTCGGCGTTGATTGTACCCGCAGACAGGACCGCACCTTCCGGAATATCGGAGATCGTAATCGACAGGCTTTCTGATCCATCCGTATCTGTCAGCGCCGCATCAATGTTGAGGGCGATCGAGCCGTCTTCGTTACCCGTCGTGTCGGAAACATCCAACGTCGGCGCCTCGGCCTCCGTATCCAGATCAACGGTTACGGTTTGAGAAACGCTTGCAGTATCCGTTCCAGGGGCCTCGCCGACAGGTTCACTGTCCGTGGATGTTGAAGTTACCAGAATGTTGAAATCTGTTCCGACGCCTTCGGGTACAAACATATTCAGGTCAACCAGATCGGTAGTCTCAAGGGTCCAGGTACCGTCAAGGTTCTGAACGCCCGCTGAAAGCACAACATCGGCGGGCAGGCCGCTGACAGTAACAGACAGAGATTCTGAACCGTCAGTGTCCGTAACCTGCGACTCAATACTCAGCGGGAATACGGTGCCAACAGCATCGCCACCGCCACCGGCTTGACCATCACCGACACCATTGCCCTGATTGCCTTGACCAGGATGAGGTCCGTTATGTTCGTGATTTTGATCGCCAAACCCATGACCAGGTTTTCCGGATTCTCCGATAACAGTACCTTCACCAATGGAGACGCTCAGCGTCGGAATGTCGGCGACACCTTCGACGTCGACACTCATCGTATCCGTCGTGCTGAAGGTTTCGGTTCCATCCTGCGACGTCGCCGTCACCGACAGGTCGAAGTTAACATTTGAATCGTCCGGCGGTGTAATCGTCAATCCAACCAACTCACCCGGTGTCAACGTAATGGAGCCGTCCAAATTGACGGTGCCGGCGGAAAGGGTTGCGCCGTCCGGAATGCCGGAGATCGAGATCGACAAAAGTTCCGAACCATCAGAAGCCGTTGCATCAATATTCAGAGCAATCGGCGTATCTTCGTCACCAACCACATCATCAATGACGAGAACCGGTGGTTCTGCGTCGTTTTCAACGGTTACATGGATCGTGCCGGTAACGCTGGCCGTATCGGTATACTGCGTTTCACCAGAGGCTTCCGTATCGGTTGAAGTAGCGACGACCGAAAGATCAAACTCACCGTCAAAATCAGTTGGTGGTGTTATGCTCAGGCCATCTAATTGTGTGGCGCTTAACGTCCAGCTTCCGTCACCATTATCCGTACCAGCGGAAAGCGTAGCACCAACGGGCACACCGGAGACGGTGATCGACAGAGTTTCCGAACCGTCCATGTCGGTGACCGCTGACGTAATATCAAGAGCGATGGCGTTGTCTTCACTGCCCACGGCATTCGTGGTCTGCAATGTCGGCGCATCGGCCACGCCCTTCACTTCGACATCCATAATTGCCGTCGTATCAACGAATTCTCCACCTTCCGTTGTCGACGTCGCCGTTACGGTCAGTGAAAAGTCCGTGTTGGAATCTTCTGGTGGGGTGATCGTCAGGCCGGTCAATTGTTCGGGCAGAATATTAGCGACACCTGTGCCGGAAATAGCGATGACGACATCACCAGACATCAGCACCGAACCTTCGGGGATGTCAGAAATTGTGATGCTCAGTGTTTCCGTCCCGTCCGTGAGGGCAGTATCAATCGAAAGAGCGATCGCACTGTCTTCACTTCCCGCCGCATCCGTCAGGGTCAGCGTCGGTGCATCTGCGCCGCCGAAGACATCGACATTGATGACGCCGGTAATAGACGCTGTGTCACCATCGTTTTCGCTCGACGTCGCGGTCACCTGAAGGGCGAAGTCCTGTTCGGAATTTAGTGCCGGTGTAATCGTCAAGCCAACCAGTTGGTCAGCGCTCAAAGTCACGGAACCGTCCAGGTTAACAACGCCGGTGGACAGAGTGGCCCCGACCGGAATGTTGGAGATCGTGATCGAAAGCGACTCCGAACCGTCGACATCATTCAGGGTAGATGTCAGATCAAGCGCTATGGCGGTGTTTTCACCACCGGTCGCATCGGCGGTCGTCAAGTTCGGTGCATCGGCCACACCGACCACATCAACTGCCAAAGTGTCTGTTACAGTCACCTGGTCTGCGCCATCCGTAGAGGTCACGGCGACATTCAGGTTAAAATCGACGTTCGAGTCAGCTGGCGGCGTGATCGTCAAATCAGCGAGTACACCCGCGTCGATCATTGCATCGGTGAAGGTCACCGTTCCATCGGCATTAAGGGTACCGGCGGACAGGACTGCACCTTCCGGAATCCCACTGATGGTCACCGACAGCGTTTCGCTCAAATCTTCCGGGGTGATGTCGATGTTCAGTGGAATGGCACTATCTTCAGCACCTTGCGCCGCACCCAAAACGAGCGTCGGCGCATCTGCACCACCGACAACATCGACATTAATAACACCGGTAATGGACGCTGTATCACCATCATTTTCGCTCGACGTCGCGGTCACCTGAAGGGCGAAGTCCTGTTCGGAATTTAGTGCCGGTGTAATCGTCAGGCCAACCAGTTGGTCAGCGCTCAAAGTCACGGAACCGTCCAGGTTAACAACGCCGGTGGACAGAGTGGCCCCGTCCGGAATGTTGGAGATCGTGATCGAAAGCGATTCCGAACCGTCGACATCATTCAGGGTAGATGTCAGATCAAGCGCTATGGCGGTGTTTTCACCACCGGTCGCATCCGCAGTCGTCAAGTTCGGTGCATCGGCCACACCGACCACATCAACTGCCAAAGTGTCTGTTACAGTCACCTGGTCTGCGCCATCCGTAGAGGTCACGGCGACGTTCAGGTTAAAGTCGACGTTCGAGTCAGCAGGCGGCGTAATCGTCAGATTGGCGAGAACACCCGCGTCGATCATCTCGTCGGTGAAGGTCACCGTTCCATCGGTATTAAGAGTACCGGCGGAAAGAACCGCACCTTCCGGAATTCCACTAATCGTCACCGACAGCGTTTCACTCAAATCTTCAGGAGTGATGTCGATGTTCAGCGGAATGGCGCTATCTTCAGCACCTTGCGCCGCGCCTAAGGTAACCGTCGGCGCCTGCGCACCCGCATCGAGGGTAACGTTCAGGATATCAGAAACCGTCGCCGTGTCGCCATCAGCCTCGGTTGTCGTGGCACTGACAAACAGGGTGAAGTTATCAATCTGGGCATCAGTCGTCGTGATGGTCAGCCCCTCAAGTTCCGCAGCCGTTAAGGTCACCGACCCATCGGTATTCACCGTTCCTGCAGAAAGCACCGCACCTTCCGGAATATTGGTGATGGTAACCGACAGTGTTTCTGATCCGTCCGTGTCGTTCAGTCCGGTATTGATGGTCAACGGAATTGCCACACCGGCATCACCAAGAACATCATCGGGATTCAGGTTTGCGTCATCGGCCATACCGGTAATCTGTACCGGAAGCGGCAAGTCAACTTCGGCAATATCGCCGTCAGCAGTGGTCGAGGTCGCGCTCACAGCCAGTATGAAGTCGTCGCTGGAATTTGCCGGAGCCTGAATATGCAGGTCAGTCAGAATGCCACCGTTGATATCAGCTTCGCTGAAAGTGATCTGACCATTGACCACTTCCAGAGTAACGCCACCGGAGGTAAGAACGGCACCATCCGGAATATCGCTGATGGTGATCGACAGGGTTTCGCCTTCCGTATCGGTCAGGGCAGCTTCCAGATTAAGCACGATAGGATTGTCTTCAAATCCTTCGGCAGCATGAACGCCTAGGTCTGGGTTATTGGCGACTTCGACCGGGATAACGATTTGCGTATCCTGTGTGTCCGTGAAGGTGTCGCCATCTGCATCGGCGACTTCCCGGTCAGTTGTCGTCGCGGTAACTTCCAACTCGAAATCCTGCGTGACATTAGCACCGACAGACAACTGCAACCCATCCAGGATCGCTTGGACATCGGCCTGCGCACCATCGGTAATGGTGAAGGAACCATCGCCGTTGTTAATGATTCCAGTCCCGTCGATGGAGATTTCTTGATAGCCGTCGAAGGTTACTCGGTCACCGTTTTGGTCAAACTCGCCGGAGACGACACGAATGGTGATCGACATGGTTTCTGATTCAACCCGACCCGCACCGGCATCGGCATCGTTGAGCGCCGTTGAAATATCGAGGTCATACGTAACGGCACGTGGTTCTTGATCCGGCACGTTAACGTTCGACAGACCGCCATCAAGTTCAATCGTATCTGCGACCCCTTGAACATCGACGTTGATATCAAGCGAGGTGGTCGCCTGATCATTGTTGTCCGGCTCCGTCGAGGTCGCATTGACCGTCAGCGTGAAGTCTTCGTTGGAGTCTTCTGCCGGGGTAATAAACAGCGAGTTCATGAACTGTGTCGGCACAGAGACCACCCCGTCCTGGGCTGGGAGTTCAATAAACTGACCGGGGGCATATTCCACTTCGATGGTGGCACCATCGGGAAGGCCTTCAATCGAAATCGACATCACTTCAGACGGATCGGTTTGTTCAGCATTAATCTCAAGCGCAACCCGTCCGGAATCTTCAACCGTCGAAATGTTACTGCCTACAGTAAGGGTCGGTGCGTCAGCAACGGCTTCCATGTCAACAAATTTGGTGGCAACCGTTGTCTCTGTCGCACCATCAGTTTCCGAAACTTGCGTCGTCAATTGAAGGGTAAAATCTTCATCATGATTCAGTGGCGGCGTAACCGTAATCGTTTCCAGAACGGACGCCAGGTCCTCGGCATTAAAGCCGCTGACAACAAAATCACCGGCGTCGTTACGCAAAAAATCAACTGTCGTTCCATCGGCCAGTTGGGCACTGACAACCGAATCGTCCGCCCTGTCACCGGCGCTTACAAAACCGCTGCCGGCCGGAACGTTTGAGATCGTAATACTGACACTGAGCGCTTCGGAATTATCCATCGTTGACACATCGATATCGATATCAGCATCCAAATTCAGAGGAACCGGTTGATCTTCCAAACCAGTTGAATCGATCAGATTTCCACTCAACTCGAAATCAATCACCCCTTGAACCAATAACGTCAGCTCACTGCCACCAATCGTCGTTCCCGGTACGGTTTCACCGAGGTTATTCAAGGTCGGTGCCGTCTGTCCGGTCACCGTAATGGTGAAATCTTCATTGGAGTTGGCGGCGGGGCTAAGAGAAACACTGCTTAGAACATCCGCAAGACTACTTGTACCCGTCGCGGAAAGTGTCCAGGTCCCATCGCCATTGTCTGTGCCTGCAGACAGGCTCGCGCCTTCCGGCAGGCCAGAAATCGTTACGGTATCAGCGCCTTCAAGTCCGTCGAACACGCGACCATTATCAAGAACAAATTCCGTATCTTCCAGCATCGGCGCGACAATCGTGCCATCACCGAAACTCAGCACGTCGATATCGTTCAGCGTGTCCGTGCCGTTCGGCCCGGTCACGGTAACTTCACCGGTAACTTCATCAATGGTGACCGTGGTTTCATCCAGGGTCGAGGTAAAGGCCGCGATATCACGCCCACCGCCACCGATAATCAAGTCATCACCAGCCCCGCCGGTGATGATGTTATCGGCAGAACTGCCGGTAATCGTATCGTCACCCGCACCAGCGATAACGTTTTCAACATTAAAAATCCGGTCACCATAAGCAAGGCCGGTGCCATCAATGATGGTATTAGGATCAGAAATCGCCAGATTGATCACTAAGTCTTCGTTGCCGATCTGCCCCTCGACAATCAGGGTATCAATCCCGTCGCCACCATCAAACGTGTCGTCCAAATCCTGGAAAATTAGAGTGTCGTCGCCCGCACCACCACTCACGAAGTCAGCACCCGCGCCACCGTTCAGAACATCATTGCCATCACCACCGAACAGTTGATCATCACCGGCATCGCCATCGATCACATCGTCGCCAGTGCCACCGTAAAGCAGGTCGGCACCTTCGCCGCCACTGAGTTTATCGTCATCAGCGCCGCCGAACACGATATCATCTCCGGCGTCGCCCTTGATATCATCCGCGCCCGTGCCGCCGACAAGAACGTCATCACCCGCCCCACCTTCAATCACATCGGCACCGGCCCCGCCGATTACAACATCATCACCAGCACCACCTTTAAGGATATCGGCGCCATCCGACGAATTTTCGACGTAAGCTTGTGTAGCACTGCCATCCAGGGGCGCCAGATTGACGTCACCTGCACCGGTCACATCGACCGTAAAGTTTTCTGTATCCAGAGTGCCGCCAACAAGAATGTCGTTGCCCAAACCACCATCAATGGTATCGCTACCACCGCCGCCAACGAGAACATCGGCACCACCACCGCCAGAAATTTGGTCGTTATAAATTCCACCCTCAAATATATCCGCACCAGCTCCACCTGCCAGGGTCAGGCTTGGGTCAATAACTTGAGCAGTGACTGGCGCAAGGTCGCGGGGACCTTCGGCCGGCACAAGGTCAGGGTCAGATGCCAACCCAGCACCCGGGCCGGGTTCACCAACAGGCGTTCCGCCAACAGTTTCAACAAAAACGTTAAATGCATCTTCTCCTTCACCGACAATGATGTCGGTCTCTTCGACGGCATCGCTTGCCTGAATGACTTCACTGTCTTGCGCTTCGCCTTCAGCTTGACCGGCCGCGGTATCGAAGTTGTCTAACGCATTGGGGTCCAGTTCTTCATCTAGCTGCTGGACTTCTTCGTCCAGGAATTCGCCCTGTCGGTCGTTCTGCAATCCAAAATCGTTCTGGTTGCCATGAATCAGCGGCAGGTGTTCAAGTGCGGTTGAAAACTGGCCGACCATTTCAGATTCTTCAATCTGCCGGATTGCCAGCGGCTGCGAATCATAACTGCGAACGCTGGTGATCTGGTTGGCGCCGTTCAACACCTGGACACCGGCGTCGTTGCTAACGACGATTTCGCCGACAAAACCGTCGGCTTCTTCCATCAGCACGACGTTCATGTCTTCGCCTTCGGTCAGATCAATCCCGATTTGGGTGCCACGAATACCGATGGTGGCAACGGGTGTATCCAACGTCATGGCATCGGGGTCGGTCTTGGCGACCTGGCCGGAAACAAAGGTAAACACCCCTTGCAGCACCGACATGGAGACCGAGCCTTCCTGAGTGCCCGGATCATAAATCATTTCGTCCAGGACCATGCGGCCTTCTTCGCCCATGGAGAACGTCGTTTCATCGGCCAGCAACACACCGATGGATCCGTCAGCACCGGATTCCAGAATATCCCCCTGGAAAACCTGATCTCCTTCCTGCAGTTCAACCCGGGTGCCATCCGTGCGAACAGCAAACACCGTACCGGAAACATTCTCAATCGACCCGATAGGTTCGCCATCGGTGCCACCGATGACGTTTTCACTATCGACAATTGAACCGGATCCAGCCTCATCCGTCCCTGCGGACAGGACATCGCCTTCCGCGCCGCCAACGGCAGTCTCACCGCCACCAGACAACTGCACAACCATGTCGCCGGAAACCTCGGCGCCATCAGGTGTGGTCAGTTCGGGGGGATTTTCCTGAGCGAAATAATCCTCAACTGTAATCTGCTCGCCATCCGGGCCGGTGATCACAAGGTCATCGCCACTGGGCTGGAACTCAGCTTCAGCGAGAGGAAAGTCTTCAGGAAGGGAAATGGAATCGCCATCACCAGCGTTCAGTGACAAAGATTCAGGGTTGCCGGAATCCAGGATATCGGCCATCTGTCATACTCCACGAACGCCCCGTTCCGGGTCGCGTCCTATAGAGTTGATGTGCTTTGTTATTTTTCTTCTTGATCCAAATGTAAGCCTTTGCCGCCTCTGGGTCAATCGAATCAGGCGTTTGCAAGCCCGAAGATCAGGGGTGTGATCTTAATTTTCTTTGCTTGTGACCATCGTCACACTCGATCCGCTCCGTAGTAGAGCGTCACGGTGTGTTTGGCTTCGGCGAAAAACAGCCAGCGCTCGATCACAGCCCCGAAAAGAAAGGCGCAGGCGGCAGTGATAGACAGGGTGACGGTGGTGACAGCTGCCGTGTCCAGTGATGCCTGTGTCAGGATAATCGGCACGGCAAACCCTATGGTCTGGACGTAACGACGCAGCTTACCCGCGTGTTTGCGCCCGACGCGGAATCCCATTTCCGTCAGCAGGTAGTTATCTTCCGTGTGCGGGCCTTCAAGTTTGCTGACCTTGCCCAGATGGCCAAGACCCGTTGCTGATTCAGCGGTGCTTTGATGCTGGGTGGTATCGATAAAGCGCCAGTACAAAACCTTGATCACCCAAGCCAGAACCATGGTCCCGGAGACACAGTAGGGCACGGTACCGGCATCCAGTTGAAACACCCGCATGACTGCCAACAGAACAACGGCGCCGCCGGCTAACCCCATGGCCAGATAGCCGGGCACCGTCCAATGGTTATGCCACTGATGAATGGTGGCAAGGCAGCGATAAATCATCGCCGTGCTGTAAACGGTAATCGCCGACAACACCGCAGTCAGCACAGCCCAAAGTGGGAACGTTACCGCATCACCACTCCGGTAAACCCAAACGTACAGCAGCAACAGGGCGGGACCGTAGGTGATCATGGCAACCACCCCTTCCCGGCTCAACCATGAGGTCCGCCACTGCGTAAGAGCACCAAGAGCCCATTCACGGTGCCCCAAATGATAGGTCGACGACAGCAAACCCAGGGTCACAAACGCCAGCCCCGCACCGATTGCAACGAGCCCAAATTGCGCATCAATGGGCAGAAGGCCCAGCGCCCCCAGACCACCAATCAGAAACAACAGGCCATATCCGGTGCCGGACCCGACAGTGAAGAAGATGACGGAAAAAGCGGGATTCATGGTGAGGTCGTCCTCTTCTGTTCTTATCTCGAAAGAAACTTGTCAACCCAGCGGAGCAGCGGTTGATCCGCCCCGGGTGAGACCTCAAGCTCGCTCGGCCAACCGCTGTTTTCGGCTGAATTACGCGCCGCCCGGGGAGGCAGGTATTTGTTGGTCGGCTTGTACCCCATTTCTGGCATCAGGTCATATCCGCCGCGCGCTCTGGTCATTTTAGAGACTTCAGAGTCAGGGTCGGAGAAATCCCCGTAGTGACGGGCGTTTGCCGGACAGGTCGATACACAGGCCGGAACCCGGTCTACTTCATCCATGTTTTCGTTGTAGATGCGATCGATACAGAGCGTACATTTTTTCATGACACCGGCGTCTTCATCATATTCGCGGGCACCGTAAGGACAGGCCCAAGAACACAACTTGCAACCGATGCACTTGGTTTCGTCAACCAGCACGATGCCATCTTCCTGGCGTTTAAAAGACGCCCCGGTCGGACAAACAGTGACGCAGGCGGCGTTTTCACAATGCAGGCAAGATTTCGGAAAATGCACGGTCCGCCCGCTGCCGCCGCCTTCAGGCGTCGCTTCAAAGGCGTGAATTCGGTTGAACCATACACCATGCTGTTTGGCACCGTAGGGGTTGTGGTCCGTCAAGGGCGCCATGTGGCCGCCGGTATTCCATTCCTTACAGTTGACCGCACACGCATGGCAGCCGACGCAGATATCCAGATCAATAACCAGCCCCAGTTTCTTTTGCGTGGTTTCAGGAAGCGTCGTCATTTTTTGCTCCCCTTGAAGTCCTCACCATAACGCAAGATGTCCGGAGCTGGTTTAATGCCGTCCGGTTTATTCATGACGTCAAATTTCGGATAAATTTCACGGGCCTCATCATCGGAGACTTTCTCGATCTTGACGCGCAAATCGAACCACGCCGCCTGTCCGGTGACGGGGTCGGAATTGGTCAGACGGTCTTCATCGCCGGTATCTGGCAACAGCTCTGATATCAAGTGATTGAGCAAGAACCCTTTGGTCTTTTCAGATGAATCATCACTGAGATTCCAGGCTCCGGCACGCTTGCCAATCGCGTTCCAGGTCCAGACCGTGTCCTTCTGCACTCCTTCCATAAGGGCCACCTGTACCTTGATCCGGCCATTATGGCTGGTCACCCAGACCCAGTCATCCGTCTCGATCTCCATTTCGACGGCTTTTTCGCGCGACATGAAGAGCCGGTTGCCACCCGTAATCTGGCGAAGCCAGGCATTGTGTGAGCCCCAGGAATGATACATCTGCATGGGCCGCTGGGTCAGGGCATGAAGCGGGTACTCTTCCCGGTCGATCAGGGTCTCCTCAAGCGGCGGATACCAGATCGGTAGCGGATCAAACGCATCCAGAATGCGCTGCCTCAAATGCTCGGGCGGCTGCACATCACCATGCCCTTCCGCCGCCAGATGAAATTTCTGCAGGGCTTCGGAATAGATTTTCATGACGATCTGATTGGAATCGACGACGAACCCCATTTCATGAGCCCACTCCAGATACCCTTTGTTGGCGAAGCGGTAATATTTGTGTTCGTCCGGCAGCTCGTATTCCCAGAACCCTTCGTTTTCAATGTAACGATCCACCTGATCTGGGTTGCTGTCACCGCGCCCCTGTTCGGTGCCGTCCTTGCCACGCCAACCGGCAAGAGGGCCAATGCCCGGCCGGCGCTGATGATTGGTGATATAATCGCGATAACCGCCGGGGTATTTCGGGTCCCCATTGTAGTCCATCATCCCCGACAGCCCGAGACGTGACCCAAGATCCAGCAGCACGTCCTGAAATGGTCGAACATCGCGGTCTGGTTTGATCACCGGGTAACGAATGGCATCAGCGGCGGCATCGGCGTGACAGATCGGCCGATCCAGCAGCGATATACAGTCATAGCGTTCAAGGTAGGTGGTATCCGGCAGGATCAGGTCCGCATAAGGAACCATTTCCGAATAGAACGCATCGGAATAAATAATCCGCGGAATTTTATACTCACCCGTTTCCTCGTTCTTGTCGGTCAACATATCGATGACCTTCGACGTGTTCATGGATGAATTCCACGCCATGTTGGCCATATAGAAAAACAGCGTATCGATGGGATACGGATCACCTTTCCAGGCGTTATGAATAACCATGTGCATGAGGCCATGAATGGCCAACGGTGATTCCCAAGAAAACGCCTTGTCGATGCGCTGCGCTTTGCCGTCCGCATCAATCAGCAGCTGATCCGGAGCCATGGGGAAACCGAGATGGGGCCCGGACATGGGGGTGTTGGGCAGAACATGGTGATCATGGCCCGTCGGTTTGGGCAATGAATACAGTGCTTTGGGGTAAGGCGGTTTATAGCGCATGCCGCCCGGCACATCGATGGTGCCCAACAGCAGTTGAAGTACATGGATTGCGCGGCAGGTATGAAACCCGTTGGAATGGGCCGAGATGCCGCGCATGGCATGCATCGCCACCGGGCGCCCAATGACCTTGTCCTGCTTACGTCCGGCCCAATCCGTCCACTCAATATCCAGCTCAATGCTTTCTTCAAACGCCACGTGGGCGATCTCGGCGGCTATTCGTTTGATATCCTCTGCCGCAATGCCGGTTGTCTCGGCGACGTTTTCCGGTGCATATTTTTCATCAAGGTAACGTTCCGCCAAACGCTGGAATGAAGGAACGGCGACACGTCCATCCGGCAGGGTAAATTTGCCGACGAGGGCAGGTTTGGCATCCACGGAAGATGATTTGGCCAGCTCACCTTTCGCTCCGTCCCAACACATGGCGGTACCATCATCATCGCGGACATTTAGGCCATGATCTTCACCGCCTTCATTTTCAATCACCAGCCAGTGCACGTTGGTGTATCGGACCAGATACTCCTCATCGATCTTCCCGGCCTTCAACAGCTCGTGAATGATCGCCATAATGAACAGGCCATCCGTGCCCGGGCGAATGCCGATCCATTCATCGGCGATGGCGGAATAACCGGTACGGATGGGGTTGACGGAAACGAACTTCGCCCCCCGCCCCTTGATCTTGCCCAACCCGGCCTTGATCGGGTTTGAGTCATGATCTTCGGCAACGCCAAACATGACAAAATATTTAGTATGTTCCCAATCGGGTTCACCGAACTCCCAGAAGGCGCTACCAATTGTATAGAGCCCACCGGCCGCCATATTGACGGAACAGAACCCCCCGTGGGCTGCATAGTTGGGTGTGCCGAACTGCTGGGCCCACCAACTGGTCAGCGACTGGCTTTGGTCTCGACCCGTGAAAAACGCCAGCTTGGATGGATTGGTTGCGCGTACACGGGCCAGCCAACCGGTCGCCGTATCCAGCGCCTCGTCCCATTCGATTTCTCGAAATTCGCCGGACCCGCGCGGCCCAACTCTTTTTAACGGCTTGGTTAGTTTGGCCGGCGACATCTGGGTCATAATGCCCGCCGAACCCTTGGCACAGAGCACGCCCTTATTCACCGGGTGATTGCGGTTTCCCTGAATATAGCGGATTTTATTGTCTTTAATGTGGACTTTGATACCGCACCGACATGCACACATGTAGCACGTCGTAAACTTGACCTCATCTGCGACTTCCGGTGAGGTATCCACCTCAGGCGTCTGATGATCCGATTGCCTGCCAGCGACCATGAACCCAACCCCTTGAAAATATCCCGTCCCGAAATTATACGGGCCCTTTAACATATTCACTTTTTATAAAGTGTTCTTATGCCACAAAATGAAATCCAATGCGACAACCAATTGAATTTATCCGAATTCTCAAGAGCGCCGTTGGTGACTGCTACATTCCGGAAGTGGGAAGGTCCGGCCATAAATTTCAAAAAACCGCAACCCAATTTCAAAAGAAACAGACCTACATTTGTTGGCGACCGCTATGTTCAACAAGGAATTTTTGTTTTGATCCGGCTTTTAAAAATTCAAGCGCGCAACCCAATTCACGGTCTTTACGCTCTCCAACTTCCTGGCAGGTCTTGATGTGGACCTTGGCCTGTCCAGAGCTGTCCGATCCGTTCTTGGCTGAAATTGCACCCGGCAGGTCCGCCTCTGTTCGGTGTTTCACTTCCTCTTCCGGTTCAATCCGGATATCAGGCACGACTCCCAAAGCCTGAATGGTTTGCCCGTCCGGACCGTAATATAAGGCAGTCGTCAGCTTCAACGCGCCTTCAATTGGCAAGGGGATGATGGTTTGAACCGAGCCTTTTCCGAATGACCGGGTCCCCATCACTGTCGCCCGTTTATGAACCTTCAAGGCACTGGCGACGATTTCAGAGGCCGAAGCCGCACCGCCATTAATCAGCACGACCATCGGAATACCGTCCAGAAGATCCCCGTGCTCGGCATCGAACGAACGTTTGTTTCTAGGGTCCCGTCCACGAACAGAGACGATTTCACCTTCATTCAAAAACGTATCGGCCAAAATGATCGATTGATCCAGCAGGCCACCGGGGTTGTTACGAAGGTCAAGAACGATGCCGTCTGGCTGGCCACCCAGTTCGGCCCGCAGGGAGGCGATGGCTTTAACGATTCCACCTGCCATGCGTTCTGAGAAGCGGCTAACCCGGATATACCCAATGCGATCTTCAAGTCGCCATTTAACGGCCCGGACCTTGATCACGGCACGGGTGAGGGTGACATCAAAGTCTGCGCGATCTTTACGGCGTATCTTCAGGTTTATGTCCGTCCCAGGGGCGCCGCGCATCTGGCGAACCGCTTCCCGCAGCGTCATCCCATGAATTGCTTGAGAATCAACATGCGTGATCAAATCGCCGGAACGAAGTCCGGCCCTTGCCGCCGGGGTATCTTCAATCGGGGAGACGACTTTAACGAACCCCTCCTCCATTGTGACTTCGATACCGAGACCGCCAAACTCACCTTTGGTGTGAACAAAACTTTCGCGAAATTCCTCACCATTGAGATACGCTGTGTGTGGGTCAAGAGAGGCTGCCATGGCGTCAAGCGCTGCTTCAATGACCTCTCGGGAACTCATGACACTGGTTTCTGCGTTGGCCTCCTCGACGCCTTTGATTGCGGCATCGATCAGGTCCTTATCGGAAACCGGCCGAACATACCCGGTCCGCAATCGTTTGAAAGCGAAACCAAAATAATCGAGCTGCGCCTGATCGGGTTTGCTGGTATGTTTGTGATAAGCAGCATCGAAGCGCTTGAATTCCTGTAACGCCGCAGGTGGCAAGGACTGTCCCGTCCCAACAATGCGGAAAACCCGGGTTAACGGGTTTTCGGAATTGCTTGAGCACCCGCTGACGCTTGGCAACAGAGCCAAGGCCAACAAGGCACCAATTACCGCCAACTTGGATTGTGGGGAACCGTTCCAGATTTTCACGCACTTACTCCAGATGGGTTCAACCGTCCGCGTTGATCCGCTCAATCAACTGGCCGATCGTTGCCTCGGCCTCGTCGTTCTCAACTTGGCAAGTGCCGGCGTTTTCATGCCCGCCGCCATCATATTCAAGCATCAGTTCACCAATATCTGTTTTGGATGTACGGTTGGTGATCGATTTGCCTGTTGCGAATACTGTATTCAGCTTGTTGAGCCCCCACAATACGTGGATGGAAATGTTAGAGTCCGGATAAAGCGCATAAATCATGAAGCGGTTGCCGGCATAAATGGTTTCTTCATTTCGAAGGTCAAGCACGACCAGATTTCCATGAACGGTCGTACAACGCTTGATCTGATCCTTAAACATGTCCTCATGCTCTCGGTAGAGTTCAACACGCTCTCTCACATCAGGCAGATCAAGAATCTGATCGATCGTGTGCTCGCGACAATAATCAATCAACTGCATCATCAACTGATAATTTGAGATGCGAAACTCGCGGAACCGTCCAAGACCCGTACGGGAATCCATCAGGTAATTCAACAGTGGCCAGCCATCGGGATTGACGATTTCATCAATCGAGAACTGTGCAGCATCCCCCTGATCAACTGCTTCCATCATATCATCGGCGATACCGGGAAGTTTTTCCTTGCCGCCATAATAATCGTAGACCACCCGCGCGGCCGACGGCGCATGCGGATCAATAATATAATTTTCGGGCTGATCACCGACGCGCGAAACCTCGCTGGAATGATGATCGAAAGCCAAATGCACACCGGGCACATACGGGAGGTTAGTTGTAATGTCCGAATCCGTGATCAGGATCGTTCCGTCCTGCATATCTTTCGGATGGACGAACTTGATATCATCAATCAAATCCAGTTCCTTCAACACCACAGCGCAGACCAGCCCGTCAAAATCACTGCGGGTTACCAGTCGGAACTTCTTGTTCTCTTCGCTCATTCGCTTTCCCTTTCCGGATTCCCTTAGAACACGTCAACATATTATCCAAATTGCCTGACGCTGGCAAAGTTGGCCGCAGTGTAGCTGAATCAACCCTCAAGCGGAAGCAAGGTTTGTAATGTTCCCAGGAAATTTTTCAATCGCCGTAAATCCTTGCTTGTTCAACAGCCAAAATCATTGTGCTGACCGCCACGACCTCAGTTTCGGAACGCGTGGGTCATCCATACGGCTGCACCCAGCAAAACGACAGCGCCCGCCTGATGCAGAGCCCCAAGTGATACCGGAACCACCAATAGCAGCGTTGCGATTCCCAAGCCGACCTGAACAAAAGCCATAACAAACAGAACATTCACGGCACGCCCCTGCCCTTCGGACAATGTGTACTTTTTGGCGGCCAGCCACATCCACACCACACTTACAAATGTAAGCGTCGCCAGAACACGGTGATCAAACTGGACCGTTAGGATACTTTCAAAAAAATTCAAGTACCACGGATCCATACCCAGTAATCCGTCCGGAATCAGGTCACCATCCATCAACGGAAAGGTGTTATAGGTCAGGCCAGCATCAAGACCGGCAACCAACGCCCCGGAAAACGCCGTGACGAATATCAATCCCGTCAGCCCCAAGGAGGCGCGTTTCATCGCTGTTGTCAGGGTGTTGGCTGATGACGGTGTCTGTAGCGACAAAGCAACCCAGATCAGGTAGCCGTAAATCAGTAAAGCCAGACACAGGTGGGCCGCCAATCGGTACTGGCTGACATCTGGTCGATCGACAAGACCGCTCTTAACCATGAACCACCCCATACCGCCCTGCAGTCCCCCCAGAACAAACAAGGCAATCATGTGGCCCGCAAGACGGCCCCGGACCCATCCCTTCACCAAAAAGAACACAAATGGCAAGAAAAAGGCGACGCCGATAACCCGTCCCCAAAGCCGGTGCAGGAATTCCAACCAGAAAATACCCTTGAACTCAGCCAACGTCATGCCCAGGTTCTTTTCCCGGTATTCCGGAAATTCCCGGTATTTGGTAAATGTTTCTTCCCACAGGGCCTCCGTCATCGGTGGTAGCCAGCCCGTAACAGGGCGCCATTCGACCATCGACAGACCGGATTGGGTCAAGCGGGTGACACCCCCCAAAACCACCATGACAAAAACCATAAAAGCGACAGAATAAAGCCACCATATAATGGCGCGACGGGCGGAGTCGTTAGGCGGGCTCGAGAACATGGAATTGAGAGAGGAAGACGTCATTGTTTGGAAACTTCGGCTGTGATCATAATCGTTCCGGTAAGATACCCTTCCTGAAGGGAAATCCAACAGTTATTGTGCCGCGAGCTTAGGTAACCCAGCGACGGTCAGCTTTGACCATGGTCAACTTTTCTGAATTTAACAGTGTTTAGGGAATGAGCCGATATCCGCCCGATTCGGTAATCAGAATTTCGGCGTTCGACGGGTCGATCTCAATTTTCTGACGCAGCCGGTAGACATGGGTTTCCAGTGAATGTGAGGATGCTCCGGCATTGTGCCCCCAAACGCCATTAAGCAAAGTATCGCGGCCAACCGCTTTGCCACGGGCCTGCCGGTACAGAAACTTTAGAATTCCCGATTCTTTGTCGGTAAGGTGAACCTTTTTCCCATCATCAGTATCGACCAGCAGTTTATTGGCTGGTCTGAACGAATACCGCCCGATGGAGAATGTGGCGTCATCACTCCGCTCATGTTGACGAAAATGAGCGCGTAATCTGGCTAACAAAACTCCGATCCGAAACGGTTTTGTTATGTAGTCGTTGGCACCGGCGTCAAGACCCAGGATGATATCGGCGTCGGTGTCAGCGACGGTGAGCATGACAATCAATGATGACACGCTGTTTCGACGCATCAGCCGACAAATATCGCGACCGTCCATGTCGGGCAGACCGATATCAAGGAGAATCACATCGTAATAGGAGCTCTTCACCAGTTTCAGGGCGTCAGCACCGGTTCCGATACCTGTTGCCGTAAATTCCTTATGCAATTGCAGTTGCTCACATAACACCTGCAATAATTCGGTATCATCATCGACGATCAGAATCTTTTTATTAGGCGTCATGCTCTGGTCTTCTGCAATCGTATGTTGTCGAACTCTTCCATCGAGTCATAGGTTTGGAACCCCCCCGTGCCGGTAAAACAGGCGTTACAGATAATTCTAATTCACCGTGTAATAGTACCTAATATGATCCCACTATTAAAATCTAATCGGCAGTTTCACCGTCTGATAAACAGATTGTGATCTTCAGTGACCACGCCACGGCACCCCAATGGTCAACTGAGTTGAGTTGCAACATTTTGAAAATTAAGTAAAAACTGATAAGCAGTGATTTGGATCGACTGACCAATGAGCAAATTGAACAGCTGGCCGTCGGCCACCCACATCACCCGATAGCTTCGAAGGCCACAGCAGAAAGAATCTACGTATCTCGCCCCAATGCCCTCGACAGCAGCATGTAAACCTTGCCCACATCCGATGACAGGAAGGTCTGGCTCAATACACCGCCCTGTTCGCGTTTACCGGCCTCTTCCAGTAAATGATCGAACTCCTGCACATAACGCGTCACATAGTCGCGGAAATCTGTGTCACGTTGATATTTGTCTCGAATGATCGAAAGTTTGGCTTTTTCCCGGAAACCCAGCATTTTGCGAACAAATACGCTGCGGTCTCCCTTGTTAAATTTCTTCCAGTCTTCTTCAGTAATCGGCGTTTCCAGGACCCGGTTCATATCCACAGCCAGTGACTGAAGACGTTCCGAAATAAAGGTTGCCTGATGCATGAAATTATCGAGCCCGGCTTCGGCTTTCTGGTCTTTGAGGGCTTCGACCAGAGCGGCCGATTCGTTGGCGACGTCGCGCATCTCATTGGTTCTGCGTTCCAGAAGGTGCGTCGCCTCACTGGCCCGATCAGCGACCTGCCCGGTCGTTGATTGCAGGTTTGCTGAATGACTGCGAACCTGCTGGTCCCAGGCGGCAATCTTGACAATGGCTGCGTCCGTTGATGACGCGAGCTCTCCCGCTCGGCGCCCCAGAGCACCGCTTAACTGTTCGACGCCGTGTTCGGTCTGCTGGAATGTCGTGTTCAGTCCATAAAGCTGACGACGTAACGCCTCGGTCATGGCTTCCAGGTGCGAAACAACAGCTTCCGTACTGGCCCCAGCATCCTGAGCCTGCTGGCGGAAGGCATCTGTCACTTTGTGTAGTTTAGCTGCGTTTGTATCGACGGCGACTGTCGCTTCGGCGGAGCGTTGAGAAACCCCCTCACCGACGCGCGCCAGACGTGCAACCGCTTCGTCAGTCGTTGCGCTTAGCATCTCGGTATGGTGCTGAAGGTTTTCAGCGACTTCGCCCAAATGGGCCGTCGCCTTGGTCGAGATGGCGCTCAGGTCCTGATGTCCCTTGCGTAGATCGCTGCCAACTTCTTTCATATTGGCAACGGACCGGGCCGACATGACGTTCAGTTCTTCGTACTGACCGTGGAGTGACCCGGACAATTTTTCAACATTGTCGGAAAGCTCTTGGGAGGTGTGAGAGATTTCGTCGGAATGGCGACTGAGCGCATCGGTGACCAGGGCAATCAATTGCGCGGACTTGTCAGCACTATGGGAAAGTTCATGCGAGCGTTCGTGTAAGCTGTCGCTACTGCGGGCCAGACTGGCTACCGCATCGGAAGAAACGGTGGTCAATTCAGTTGCGTTCTGATGCAGCGTGTCAGAGAAGCTTTGAACATGGGTATGGGCTGAATTGTAGGCGTTGGTCAAATCCTGAGAACTGCGATGAAGAACGTCACCGACGTCGTCGAACCCGATACGCGCTTGACCAAGGGAAGATTCCAGCTGTTCGACATGTGCGTTCAATGACTCCGTAATACCTTCCAGGTTGGAAGACGCTCGGTCACTTGCCAACGTCGCATATTCAACCCGTTCGCGCATATGTTCGGATACCCCATCAATCCGGCTGACGGCCGCTGCCGAACTATCATCGAGCTGATCTGTACTCTGCTGTAGTCGCCGGGTCACGGAGTCGACTTTTTCGTTAGCTTCACGTGACGACGAACTCAGCATGCCCGTCGTTTCCTGAAGTCGTTGTCCGGCGGACTGGAGCTGTTCGGTCGTTGCGCGGGTCAGTTCCTCAAGTTCGATATTACGGACCTGGTAGAGGTCGCCGATCATATCCATTTGCGCCCGCGCATTGTCCGATGCGGACTTCAAGTCTTCAGACTGGTGCATCATCACTTCCGTTACCAACGACAACAACTGTGATGCCTTGTCGGCACCCGAGGCCAAATTATGCGCACGATGGTCAAACTGCTCGCCGATATTGTTGACATCTTCGAGGGCGGTGCGGCTAACGGCCGTGAGGTTCTCGGAACTGCTGCGAAGCGTATCCGTAATAACACGAACCTTCCCGGATGCGGTATCCGATGCTGTCATCAGATCAGCCAGGGAGCGCTGCAACTCGTCACTAACGGCACTCAGGCGTTCTTCTGTTCGGTCCGTCGACTGCGCCAAGTCGTCTGTACGTTCACGCATGACCAGGCCAGCGTTGAGCATCATGGTGGCGGCCCGTGATGACAGATCAGACAGTTGTTCGCCCTGCTGCTCCAGCATCCGTGCGACGCTGTCGACATCGTCAATCGCCCGAACAGACGCATGATTAACGTCCTGGCTGCGCTGCGATACGTTGTCGCCCAGCACTTGCAATGTCGCGGTCGTGGTTCGCGAGTCATTCCCTAAACCTTCCAACTGTTTACGGAATTGCTCAACCAGCTGTTCGGTTCTTTCGGCATTCAGCTCCACCCGTCCCCCGGCATGGTCAAGGGCTTCGGTGATCAAGGTCACGTCATCGGCGGTTTTGTTGGACACACGAGTCAGGGCATCGGAGCTGGCTCCAAGTGCATTTGTTATTGCGGAAATTCTGGCCCCGGCATCGTCGGCGATTTCAGAAATATCTGAACTCCGCTGACGAAGGGCGTCGCCGGTGGCATTGATCCTCAGCACACTCTGGTTAGCTATTCGCGCCAAGGTGTCAGATTTTTCGGCAAGGGCTTCTCCAACGCCCTTAACGTCGCTGCGGGCGTTCTCCGACGCACTGGAGAGATCTGAGCTGCGGTTGACAAGTTCCTCTCCAACACGCTCGACCTGTTGCATGACTTTGTCGGCGATGGCCGAAAGATCGAGAGTGCTGCGTCGTAAATCCTCCCCGACCTCCTCGGTTTTCTCCGTCGTAACGTCGGCCTGCGCAGACAACGCTGCCGCCTGATCGGCAAAATCCTTGCGAACAGATTTGATGCGCTCGGCGACCTGCAGAGACGTACTATCCAAACCATGGGCCTGATCACGGAATGCAGTCCCCATTTCACGCATGCGATTGGTGACGTGATCTGATGTATTCATCAGGTTAAGTGACTGCTCGCCCAGTGTGGTTTCAAGGTCGTTACCTTTGCTGGCAACCATTTCGGCTGTTTGCGTCAGCAAATCAGTCTGGCGCCCAAGCATATCCTTGATATGGCCCACCTGACGGGTGGCCCGTTCAGTGTATTCAGACATGTCATGGGTATGCTGAGCCAGAGTGTCCGCCCCGGAGCTAATGGCATTCGCCGCTTCTTCCGCCCCGAAAGACAATTCGTCAACGCGGAGTTTCATGGCTTCACCAGCATTGTCGAGACGATCAGTTGCATGAAGCGCAACGTCATCAAGGGTATCTGTCTTGTCGGCAAGGGCCTGAGCAACGGCATCAATGCGGCTATGCACATTGTCAGTCACTTCATCCAGCTCACCGGTGCGTTTAAGCAGTATGTTCGCCATGTTCTCTGCACGCGCTGACGTGCGGTCCGTTGATGCCGTCAGGTCACGCGACCGACGTTCCAGCAAATCGCCGACATCGCGAGCCTGGGAGGTCGCGTCGCTGGTCACCGACTGCAAGTCCTCAGTCTGACGACGAAGCGCATCGGCGACGGCGTGGGCGCGTAAATCAGCATCTTCGGAAACCTGCGAAAGTTCCAGTGTGCGTTGACGGATCAAGCCGGTCACGACCTCCCCTCGTTGGGCGGCCTCTTCGGAAGCCCGCGTCAGGTCATGGGCTTGCCGCCGCATGGCATCGGTAATCTCATTGACCCGCGTCTGAGCCCGGTCGGAAGGATAAACCATGCGCCTGAGATACCAGCGTAACATCTGGGCTTCGCGATTGAGAGCTTTGCCACGTTCAAAAAACGCGATGACCATCCACAGCAATGCGACCGGTGTCAGCGCGCCGGCAGCGAGTCCGCCCATCTCATGGGGTAAAAGTTCACCGACGTTTTCCCAGCCCAATCCGGTCTCAATGAAATCGATGGCACCAAACACCCAGCCCACGGATAAGACGACGCCCAGGGCCGTCAGCAGACGATAGCGCAGGTAAAACGGAGCATTCCAGTCCTTAAAGGTCTCAACATCGGCGACCTCAATCGCATCGGTAGCACCAAGATGCTGGTCACGATCAGGAACGACGGCCCCAAGAGAATCTGCGATTGCCCTGGCCTGCTGGCTGGCACTTCTCGGGTCTGTTGCCGGTTTGTCGGCCATGATGTCCCCCACCCATGTCCTAGCGGATCAAATCTAACAAATAAATCAGTGCGATTTAGATAACGCTTAAGTGTACACCGCTACATATGGTGCGTAAACGGCTCGTCCCCACAAAATATGGGGATAACTTCTGAAATATATGGGGAATTGGGGATATGACCCAAAAGTTCTTAAAGAGTCTTCACTTTCGCCAGCAGTCGTTCCCCTGCCTTACCGTCCGACAGGGTGGCGAAAAGCGTCTTGGCATACCCGGCACGCAGGCCGGACTTGTCATCCGGGTTTTTCAAGGCGTTGGCAACGGCATCGGCAAGAAACGTAGTGTCTTTTACCCGAGCGGCCATATCCCGCCACCGCCACTCAAGCCCATCGGGGTCAAACCAGACCTTGTCGCGTTGTGTCAGGGTCGGGTCAATCAGCACGATTGGCCGATCAAGCGCCAGATACTCAAAAATTACACTCGATGCATCAGAGACCAGAACATCCGCAGCTTTCAAAAAGGGAGCGACATCGAGTGAGGCATCCGTGACCATCCACACATGGTCTCGTGAGGCGACGTCTTTTTTCCAGGCTTCGATCAGGCCCGGACGTTGTTCGCACAAGCGCGGATGCGGTTTGATGATTAAATTGACGTCTTTCTGGGGCCCCAACAGCAACTCAACCGGGTTGTCCGCCAGCATTGGTGCCGATGTCAAACCTGGGTTATGGGTCGGCGCGTAGACCACCGTCTTTCTGTCCAGTGGGGTATCAAACGGCAAGGCCAGGGCATCGGGCTTAAACAGCGCATCCATGGGCGGATAGCCGATCACCCAGGTGCGCTCGGCGCTGATGCCCATGCGCTCAATAGCCTCATCGCGGGTAAAGGGTGAACTGACACATAGATAGTCGCCGGGATCGGTAACCCGAGAATGAAAATTCTTGCTGGCCAGCCCCGCCCCGATATTGACGATCGTCGCCTTGGGCACCAACCGGCGCAAACTTGTGGCCTGGGTATCACAGATCACGACGACGTCCGGATCAAACTCCATAAGCTCTCGGCCGTCTCCGCTGATCAATGGCCAATGAGAGTCGGAGAAACCATCAAACAGGGGTTTCAACAACGGATACTGGTAAATTTGGTTTAGATGAAAACCAACCCGCTTGGACGTCTCAAGACGCCCGACATTATGTCGCCCCTTTTCCTCGACCTGAAGACTGGCCATCGCGGCCTGGGCAAAAACATTAGTTGATTCAACGTCCAGCCCCCTGGCAATTGCCTCAAGCGCCGCGTCACGCCGTCCCAGAGATTTTCTGGCCAGTGCCAGATGAGCAAGAGCATCAACTCGATTAGGGTCTTCATCCAGAACCTTTTCCAGATGGACGACGGCTTTGTTGGCGGCCCCGGATCGTCGATACCCTGCCCCCAACAGGTAATGGGATTCCACGTCGTTCGGAACCAACTCGACCGTTTCCTCCAGAACCTTTACGGCTTCCTTCTCGTCGCCTTTCAGGAACAAAACCTTGCCGAGACTGCGCCGGGCGTCAATAAATCCATTATCCGCCCGCACCGCGCGCTGCAGAAAATCTGTAGCGTGATCATAACGCTGCGATAGCGCCAGTAGTTCACCGTAGTGGAAGTTGGCTTCGCCATGCTCCGGGTCGGCCCGCAACGCTTTGGCAAAATAATCACCTGCGGCCTCAATAGCGCCGCGCGATCGGGCCCGTGCTCCCAGATCGACAAGTGACTGCGCTTCGGTTTTTGCCGGTGTCGGTACGGAACTGAAAACCTTTGCGGCGGTACTTGGCGGTGTCAGCTGAATCAATCCGATTTTCGCCAACCAACCCAATGTGCGCGGCAGCCTGAATCTGACATTTTCGGCCAGCGGTTCAGCCAGCGCAATAACGGTTACAGCGCCTTTATCCTCAATCTGCGCCAGAACGGTCGCCAGGTCAGCGTCACTGAGCATGATATCGGCAGCGAAGTCATTCATCGATTGGCCGCGCAACTCAACCAATCGCTCCGACAGGCTGATCTCAGATCCGGGTTCAATTTCCGAAACGGCGGCGCTGACGACCGCGTCTCCATCAATGGTATGGGTCGGATATCCGCCAAACAGGGAAAATGGGTCGTCGCGAAGCGGGTGTAGGGGCCGTCCCTGTATCGTCGGCGCATTTTCCACCGTTGCATTTCTACGATTGCCGAGATCCAGCCACAGGTCCTGATAGGCACCGACAACAACCGACCAGTCATAATGCGCGAGGGCCCGTTTGTGGCCCGATGTACCCAGCCGTTTTCTCAAGGCGGGATCAATGGCCAGAGCGGCAAAGGCATCGGCTGCTGCCTGGATATCGACACTGGTCGACTGACTGACGTGACCGCAGTAATGATTGTAAGCGCGGTCCTTGGCCACCGGATCGAGCGCCGCCTCCAGCTGAATTGCGATATCGGTTCCGGAATCCGGCAGCGGCAGCCAGGTCGGGATACGAAACCCGTCTTCCCCATGGCGCACGGTGTCGCGGTAACCATCCCAGTCACTGACAACAACGGGCAGGCCCGCGGCCATGGCTTCAATGACGGTCAGGCCGAAACTTTCCTGAATGTTGTCAGACAACGACGTAAAAATATCAGCGGCAAACCACACCTGCTGACTGACCGCCATATCACGACCATCTAAAAATATGCCGTTCACCGAGGGGCAATAGCGGCGGACCCCGTCACGAAACTCACGTTCGACACCTTCATTGGGGAAACGACCAACCTGCAACAGATGAAGTTTTTTACCGGTGCGTTTCGCCGCCTCTTCCAGCGCCAGATACATGGGCATGGGATGGGCTTTGGCATGGAAACTCAGACGTCCGAAATACAGCACGGCAATGTCATCGTCCCCAATACCCAGACCTCGCCTGATGGACACGCGGGCCGCGTCGGTTTCCCGGGTCTTGCCAAATTTTTCACAATCGACGCCCAGCGGAATGACCGGCAGTTGGACCTGCGACGCGAACCGCCCACCTGATCGCCGACCCAGATAATCTGCCCAGTTGTCCAGCAGACGGTTAACCATGGTCTTTACCGGATTGGAGATACAGATCACGGCGTCCCACGACTGCACGGGTGCGGTCAGCAGATCACCGAGATCATCCATAATGGTATCGGACGACACGGTGAAGGTAACCCCCGACAAGGAATAGGCCCGTGCACTTGCACTGATACGACGGCGCCACGAATACATGCCGAGCGACGGGCTGGGGATGGCCAACGTTCCGGGCACTTCCGGGTTGCGTCCCATCTGGCCAATGGGGACAAAAGTGCTGGTTCGGGATTTTGTGTCGATGGCGGCAACACGTCTGGCAAAATCTTCGCCGTGCGCAGGTTCCATTCCCTGGCAATAGAAATTATCAACGCCGGAATGGCGGACAAATCCGTTCAGGAATCCATGCCCCGCCGAGTGGCGTCCCATCAGATTTTCCCGAGATGTTTCCACGGCGTCAGGATGATGAAACAGCACGGCATTCTCCGCCTGCGGCTTTTTGCGTTCCGCCATCCCTTTATCCTGCCCCCACCCCTACTATCACTGTCCCAGCCGCCATCATAACATATGCTGGCCGCCGGTGACCCAAATCTCTGTCCCGGTCACGTATCGCGCATCATCCGAACACAGATAATACGCCGTCCCGGCGACATCATCGGCTGTCCCCATCCGGTCCAGGGGAATACGCGGGATTAGGGCTTCATATTCGGGCTGGATCATTTCCGTTTCGATCTCGCCGGGCGCAATGGCATTGACCCGCACATTCAGCGCCGCAAACTCATTTGCCATTTCCCGGGTCAGCCCGGAAAGTGCCGTTTTAGAAATGGAATAAGCGGATCCGGCAAACGGGTGAATTTGGTGTCCGGCGATCGAGGTAATATTGACGATCGCCCCTTCGCCGCGATGCAGGGCGGCGGCAAAACCTCGTGACAACTTGAGAGGCGCAAAGAAATTCAGCTCGAACACGTCCTTCCACGCTTCAATATCCCCATTCAGACAGCCAAGCCGTTCCTTATAAGGTGTTTTCGGCGACATGCCTGCATTGTTGATCAGGCCATGCAACGGCGCACCATCCAAGGCAGCATTGGCTTCCTCGACGAAATTGGCGACGCTGGCCGCATCTCCCAGATCGGTCGGGATATGGACGGTCCAGTTGCGGTCACGTCCACATTCAGCAGGCGTGTCTTCGCGCGAGCAGGTAATAATTTGCCAGCCCCGCGACAGAAACATCCGCGCCGTGGCGTGACCAATTCCCCGGCTGGCACCGGTAACGATGACGGTTTTGGTATCTTTTTGCATAATCGCACGTTAGGCCAAACCGCACCCGGATTCCAGCGGCTAGAGAAAAAGATACAGTGACGTTAAACTCATCTCATGTGCTCACGCTTTGAACAAAAGGTTCGCGCCTCCGAAGTTGCCAAACGATTCGGATTGAGCGACACGCCACCATTGGTCAACGCACCTGAAATCCGCCCGACGGATCAGGCGCTGGTGATCACGTCCATGGGGCAGCCTCATCTGATGGCTTGGGGGTTTGAAGTGTCGTGGGACAACAAACCCCTGATCAATGCCCGGTCGGAAACACTCAAGGATAAAGTGACCTTCCGCGACAAACTGGAACACCGCTGCATCATCCCGGCCAGCGCCTATTATGAATGGCGCGATACCGGTTCACAGACGCCTACCCAAAAACTGAAAAACAGAATTTCCGTCGACGGCCTGGAAAGTTTCTCTATGGCCGGCCTCATCGACAACAACCGTTTCACCATCATCACCTGCGAACCCGCCCCCGCCATCGCCCACATCCATAACCGCATGCCGGTGATTTTATCGGCGGAGGCCGAGACGGCTTGGGTTAACGGCGAACTGGGGTTCAATGAGGTCGGCAAGTTTCTCTACCCTTACGACTCGATGCCGATAAGGGCCAAAGAAGAGCAACCGCCGAAACCTGCGCAGGGGGAATTGTTTGGGTAACGGCAGAGCTTCAATCCCTCACAGCGCCTTATACATATAGGTTGTCGAGTCATAGCGGTCTTCTTCAGGTGCCCGGCAGTATCCGGGAATTACCCCCGCAGTCTGGTAACCGAGCCCACGATAGAGCGGCTCCGCCGTGTCGCCGGTTCTTGTATCAAGGGTGAGCAAGCTTTTGCCGAGGTCACGCGCCCGCTGTTCCAGCTCGGCCATCAGCAACTTGGCAATGCCCCGGCCCCGGAAATCCGGGAGGACCAGCAGTTTAGCAACCTCGCCCCGATGATGCTGATTGGGGAACACCTCAATATCGAGTTGAACGGTGCCGACAACACGCTCACCAAACCATGCGCCCCACAGGATACGCTCACCACTTGCCAGCGGTGGCAACACGCTATCTCGCCAGAAGGCGCTGCTGTCTTCCACTGAAAAGGGATGGATAAACCCGACACTGGCCCCGTCGTTGACGGTTTGGTGCAGAACGTCCGCCAGATCAGTCAGGTATTTTTGAAAATCGTCGCCCTTGATCTCTTTGATGCTGATGTTTGTCATTCGCCCCTCAGACCAGAACCAGAATGTATTTGGCCGGTTTGCCTTTAAGCGTGCGAAATTCACTGGTCCCAAACAGTTGATACCTGAGGCAGTCACCGACGTTCAATTTATGGAGCTGATCCTCGATCAAAACTTCCAGATAACCCTCCAGCAGAATAAGATGATGCTCCAGTCCGGGTACGGGAGGTGCATCATAGGCCAGACACGAGTTGGCTTTAAGGTCGCATTCAAGGACTTCGGCAGCCAGGGGGTGAGCCGGTGGTGACACTGAGCGCCGCGTAAATTTTCGCGCCGGGTCAGACCATAGCGTTTGTGCATTTCGGCACACCACAGGATTGAAACCATCCTCAACCATCGACAACAACCGAGATATGGTGAGCGCGTAGGCGGTCGCAAGTTTACTCAACACTTCAGCCGTCGGACTGACCTCGGCATTTTCCAAACGCGACAATGTTGCCCGGCTTACGCCACTCGATTTGGTAAGTTGATCCAGCGACCATCCACGGTCCTGACGCAACCGCTTCAGGCGACCAGCAAGTTTTGAGGTGAGAGTGTCATCCAAAACGTTTATTCCATTAATGAGAAATATTTTCAAATATGGAATAACATAAAGCTGGCGGCATGGTCAATTCGAAACGTTGTTTCTCCTGAAGACGGATGTATCTACCAACTAGCTAATCTCAAGCAAACAATCCGTCGGATAGAAAAGGTTGGAGGACGACCAACAAACTGTGCAAACTTTTCCACTTGCGAACTAACCTGTTTTTTTAGTCTGATGTTGAGTGATACAATCAAAAGGACCGAATTTAAATGTCATGCGATTTTTTCTGGATAAGCGGCAGTCCGTTTTCCTGGCGCGTTCATCTGGCGCTGGAGTTCAAGGCGGTCGATTACACGTCCCACCGCCTCAATGCCAGTTGTGGAGAGCATGATACACCGGAATTTCTTGCCTTAAACCCGCACGGTAAAGTCCCTGTTCTCAAAGACGGCGAGACGGTGATCTATGAATCAATCGCCATCCTTGCCTATCTTGAAGCGCAATATGATGGCCCTCGGTTATTCGGCGATAGCCCTGAAGAAACGGGACTGATCTGGCAACATATCCATGAAGTCGAAAATTATGCACGAAACCCTTTATTGAAGATGGCAATTGCTATTTTGGCTCACGAATTTGCAGACCATCCGGCCGAAACAAACGACCTTAAAGACGAGTGTGAAAATCAGCTAAACTGGATTGAGAGCGTATTAGCGCGGGCCATATGGTTTGCTGGCGACAGTATTTCGGCTGCGGATTTTGTGCTTTTTCCAGTTTTAAAAATGTTCCTGCGCGCCGCAGAAAAACAAAATGCAACAGTTCTTAATCTGGATATCACTCCCTTAACAAAACGGTTCCCCGCAACAGCGAATTGGAAGGCGAATATTGAAAGCCTACCGGGCTACGAACGTACCTACCCTCCCCACTGGATCTCCTGATTTACCGGATACAACACTGGTCTGGCTTTAAGAGACAAAAAACACAAATTTCAATCACCGCCATAAAACAGCCCTATTCATAATGTATAGAGATCATACGTTGGGGTTCACATCGGCGTTTGTCCGCAACCGGATAGTGCATGATTGTCATTTTGAATATTTTTTAGACCTGCCACCCGGCTGATCGGGCTGGTGGCAGTCGCCATGATGACCAACGCGGAATTTCTGGGTGATTGTGTCCAGATTGTGGTTTCGCCTGACGAAAAGACGCACATAAATACACAAAACCACACCTTCAGCGCCTTCAATGCCTTAATTCACGTCTTTAAGAACCCGTGGAAAATGCATATGCTTGGCCCTGGGTATTGTGGGTTTGGTCGTTTACGCTCTTTAATATGCTGTCCATCCGCTGTTCATCACATGGAAACATGCCCCTTATATATCCATAACGTACTTATAGGTTTGGTCCGGCGGGTCATCTTCCGGAAGGTATTTAACTCGCGCCAGCGTCAGACAAAGAAACCAGATACAAGTGACCACATATAAATGATGACCGTATTGACCACTTCTCCCGCGCTAGATTTTCCACCAATTTCGGAATTCCTTAAACTTGCTCAATCGATTAGCCCGGACTGCGTATTGTCGTCGACCGACATTCAATCCAGACCTTTTATGAAGCATTGGAGGCACTTGATTATCTTCCAGCATGTTCCGGAAGAGGAGGATTTCCGCGTGTCGTTTTTCGGCACCAAGGTGGTTAACAGTTACGGTGAAGACTGGACGGGGAAACTATTGTCCGAGTGCGGATTCACCTTGAGGTTTGACAAGATTTACCGCACCAATCGCCAAGTGATGAAAACCCGAAAAATGTTGGCAGAAAGCGGAAGCCTCGATTGGCAGGACCGCGACCATAAGAAGTGGCATCAGGTAAAATTACCGTTCCGCCGCAATGATGAAATAACGGATGTATTAACAATCATTTGTTTTGAGTGAGTGGTTTTTCAGTCCTCGTCTTCGGCGTAAGGGAAATCAACTTCCGTGTAGGGCCAGGATACGGTATGCACGGTTTGCTCATCCTCTCCGACTTCGCCTTCGTCGTATTTTTCAAGAATAAGCTCCAACACACGACCAACAAATTTGCTGGAGATTTTTCGGATGGCACTCGGGTCTTCGATAAACTCGCGGCTGTAGATCAGGTTGGAGAGATCACGCTGATGCGTTTTAATGAACGCCAGAAGCTCGTCGATAAACACGTTCGGCGGCAGATAACTGGGCACAAAAGGTGCCGTATCCTTAAGCATCAGGAAAACCAGATTGGGCACCTGCTGGGCCCTTGGGTCCTCGTCGAGCTTGTTGGCGATATTGGAAAAATACACCGCCTGCTCGCCGTCCAGAGCAGACAGAACCGGTTCGAAAATTTTCTTGTGCATCAGATCAAATTCTACGGGTCATGACCATGATCTCAATGGGCCATAAACAACGGCAGATGAGATTGCTCCAGAACATGACGGGTGACGCCACCCAGAATCAGCTGTCGCATGCGGCTATGGGTATAAGCCCCCATAACCAGAAGGTCGGCACCAAAATCACTTGCTTCCTCCAACAGGTCAGCGCCGACGACACTGCCTTTGCCAGGTAAAGCGCGGGTTGATGAACTGATTCCATGCCAGGATAGGTATGTCGCAAGGTCATGCGCCTGATCACTTGCCACCGGTCCCATGCCGACGGTGAATACCATCACATCGTCAGCTTCTTTCAAGAGTGGCATGGCAAGACCGATGGATCGTGATGCCTCGGCACTACCGTTCCATGAAATAACGACCTTGCGTCCAAGAGCCGCCGCTTCGCCACCCGAGTCCGTTCCGGAATTCGCGGTGGGTGGAACAACAAGAACCGGTCGCCCGGTATCAAACAGGGCGGAATTCAGCGTCAGCGTCTGAGAGACGTCGGCATCGACACCGGGGCGGCAGGCTACAATCAAATCAGACAACCTGCCAAACCGCGCCGCCAAATCATCTTCACGTCCGCGTTCTTCACGCCATGCAGCACTTGGCGGTTCAGCACCCGGTTGGTCAGACAGATTAAAGCCCTGGTTAGCGACACAGCTGTCAAACCGGGTGCGCGCCCGCTGGCTGCGATCCTGACTTTCGTCTTCGGCGATACGAACCATATCTTCAATCATCGCCACCGACATGCCCTCGCCCAGCAGGGGAATGGTGTCTTTCGGATCAGGACGAACATGCAACGCCGTCAGGTGAGAGGAAAATCTTTTAGCGACCCAAAAGGCCGTCTCTACTGCACAGGTCGACCCGTCAAGGCCATCCACTGAAACAAGAATGGTATTATAAGCCATGATCTTCTCCTTGTGCCAAACGTCAGAATAATTCGCTTAGTTACCAGTGTAACACAGCCTGCATTACAGAAATAGTTTAACAAGTAAAAACAACATCATACGAGAACAAGATTATGTTAGCGAATTTCCAAATCCAATGCCCTCAAGCCGCTTTCCAGCGTCTGCTCCCGGCTCCCTGAGCTGTCGACGTGGTGCCAGGTGATCTCGCCCAAATCGTAGTCCAACTGTTGGTCAACGACAGCGGTTCCGGCGTCCGATACATTGTTTATACGTTCCGTGACGCGCCGCATCATCTCGTCTCTTGACGCTTCCAGCCACAGTCCGTCAAAGGTCACTTCATTAGCAGACGCAAGCTCTTCAATCCGATGACGTTCGCCCGGGCGGGCGAATACTGCATCGGCGATAACGGACTGCCCCTCATTGAGACACTTTTGAATTTCCTTATAAAACGCCTCGTACGTTCTGGCATTCATGTCCACTGTATATCCTTCCGGACCCAGACGTTGATGCAGATCACTGCCTGCCAGACGTTTACGGGTTACGTCAGTCCGAACAACTCGCGCCCCCGGGGCAGTACCGACAAACGCTGCCACGTTCCGAGCCAATCTTGATTTCCCACTGCCCGATAGACCGCCGACCGCAATCAATCGCGGCGGCGCGACCTGCAGGTAGTCAACGGCCATACCGAAATAACGTAGGGCATCTTCGGCACGTTGTTGGATTTTGATCGGATCATCAAGCAACTTAGCCTGAGTAGCATTAACGTGAGAACGCACCGCGGCGCGGATGGATAGGAATAGCGACAGAACCTGGAAGTTTCCGGCGTCCTCTGCGGCCCGTCCGTTAACATCAAAATACCGGTTCACCACCGCATTAGCCAATCGACGGAGACCATTGTATTCCAGATCCATCAACAAAAATGCCAGATCGTAAAGGATATCAATATGGGAAAATCCTTCATTGAACTCTATGGCATCAAATAACGTCGGCTGGTCCTCAAACAGGCAGATATTTCCAAGATGCAGATCACCATGACAGTGACGAACCAGCCCGGCCTCACTGCGTTCGTCAAGGACGCGCTCCAGCGTGGCCATTTTGGCATCGTAGAGGGCATACAGGTTTTGCACCGCGTCATGCGTAAAATATTGGGGGCACGACTCGATAAAACATTGCCTGTTGTTTTGCAAAACATCTGCGGCCGCAGACCGACCGCTCACGCTGGGGCTGCGGTCTACCCCCTGATGAAAATCCGAGATGACATCAGCCGTTCGCTCCATCAGCGGTCGATCAAGTTTCCCGGCTTTCGCCATCTGATCGAACAGCCCGTCCTGATCAAAGCGGATCATCTCGACCAGCCAGTCAACCACCTCCCCTGCCCCATCCAAATGCAGATGTCCCGCATCATCACAGTTGATGGAAATGATCCCTTTATAGAGCTTCGGTGCAGTCCGCCTGTTGATTAAAATCTCCGCCTCACACGCCAGTTTTCTTTTATGAAGAGTGGTGAAGTCAAGGTATGGATATCTTACATGGCGTTTGAGTTTTAATACCCGCTCACCGCACATAAATATCCTCGAAATATGGGTTTCAAGGGTGTCGACACGCCCCAGATTCGGCCCCCAAGCGTCAGAATTGGACAGGAAAGCAGCGATATCTGTTTCTGAAAAAACCATGCCTTAGACTAGCAGAATCAGCCAAATTCGCGATGATCTTCATCAAGGCCCTCGGGGTCCTGATGGACGATGACTTCGGCGTTCTTAAACGCGGCGGCGATCTTAAACTCGACGACATCAGCAATTTTGTGGGCGTCTTTCAATTTCATTTCGCCATCCATCTGAAGATGGAGCTGAATAAACACCTGGGTTCCTGATGATCGGGTTCGTAGATCGTGTAAACCACTGACGCCGTCCTCACCAAGAGCGATATCGCGAATGCGTTGCCGCTCATCATCGTGCAATTCGCGATCCATCAGTATCTGAAAAACTTCGGTTCCGATTTGCCACGCACTGTGGATGATGTAGGCGGCAATGCCGACAGCGAACAAGGGGTCCGCCCACTCAAGCCCCAATTGACTTGCCAGAAACAGCGAGACGATCACGCTGAAATTAATCAGGATGTCCGTCTGGTAATGAAGCGAGTCGGCACTGATTGCGACCGAGCCCGAACGGCGAACCACGTAGCGCTGAAACAGAACCAGCACGGCCGTCAGCAGAATCGAAAATACCATGACCGCATATCCGACTTCGGAATGTTCGATGGCCTTCGGATGAAACATCCGCTGCCCGGCCTGAACCATCAGAAACATGGCCGAACCGACGATAAATGCCGACTGCGCCAACCCGGCCAGCGCCTCTGCTTTGCCATGCCCGAAGCGGTGTTCCCGGTCAGCCGGTTCAAGAGCATGGCGAACCGCGACGAGGTTGATCAGACTGGCGGCTGCATCCAGGATCGAGTCGATCAGGGTCGAAAGCAGGCTGACCGAATCTGTCGCCAGCCAGGCGGCAAATTTGGTAGCGATCAATAGGCAAGCTACAGAAACCGACGCGTAGGTTGCGTAGCGCATCAAGCGTTCAGCAGATTCCTGTACTGACGTTTTCGTGGACATCATGGATAAAGCTTTTCGACCCGCCAGCTACCGTCGTCGAGGATATAAACATTCCGGTCGTGCAACCGAAATGTGTGTTCGTGCCAAAATTCAATGCGGTTTGGGAGCAGACGGAACCCAGACCAGAATTCGGGGCGCGGCACGTCGCCCACACCAAACTTCGCGGTATATTTGGCAATCCTCGCTTCGAATTCAAACCGCCCTTCCATGGCCCGAGACTGCTTTGATGCCCAGGCACCAATGCGGCTGGCCCGTGGTCGCGAGGCGAAATAGGCGTCAGCCTGCTCATCAGACACAGCTTCGATCACACCATCTATACGGATCTGTTTGTCCAGGCTCTTCCAATGAAAACATAACGAGGCCATAGGGTTATCGGATAGTTCAACCCCTTTGCGGCTAGTCAGGTTGGTATAAAAAACGAACCCCCGTTCATCATATTCCTTAAGTAAAACAATACGTACAGATGGGATGGCCCCAGGAGCCGCCGTTGCCAGGGACATGGCGTTCGGGTTACTGGGCTCTTTGGCTTCCGCGTCGGTCAGCCACTCCCGAAACTGACCGAGAATTTCATCGTTCATGGTGACGCTCATCACTGAAAATTCCCGTCAATTGTCATACTTTCCTCACAATTGGGTGTTAATGTTGCTCAATGCCATATCTATCGCGTCTGGCAGGATGGGTCCACCGTCGGGTTTAATGAATTCCCGGTGACTAAATATTTACTGTTTAAGATGATGATCAATCCCAATTTTACAGAAAAAGGGAAAATTCGATGATACGCAAAACTGCACTTCGGGGAGCTGTCGCTATCGCGATCACTTCCATCGTTCTCGGTGGATGCCAATCCAGCCTACAAGACAACCCAAAACAGACGATGGGCACCATTCTGGGAGCCGGCCTCGGGGGGCTGATCGGTGCAGGGGTTGGTGGCGGCAAGGGTCAGTTGGCGGCAGTCGCCATCGGCGTTCTGGCCGGATCCTATTTTGGCAGCGAAATCGGCAAGTCTCTCGATAATGCCGACAAAGCCTATATGGACAAGAACGCAAATGAAGGGCTGGAGTATTCCAAGACCGGCACGACCACAGCCTGGAGAAACCCCGATTCTGGGCACTCCGGTAACTTCACCCCGACCGACACCTATCAATCCAGTGTTGGAGAGAATTGCCGTAAATTCGAATCCACTATTTATGTCGGAGGCAAGGAAGAAACCGCAACCGGGCAAGCCTGCCGTCAGGAAGACGGAACGTGGAAAGTGGTCAGCTAACCTACTCATCACATCTTTGTGGGGGCAGAATAAAATCTCGTCATAGATTGCCCTGCGTCTCTGTGGCATAGTCACCCGGACGTACATAGTTTTGGTTTTATTTATGAGTGATCCCTACAAAGTTCTGGGCCTTCAATCCAATGCCAGCGATGAGGCTATAAAAAAAGCCTATCGTAAACTGGCGCGTGAACACCATCCGGATCTGGATCACGGAAATGCCAAATCGGAAGAAAAATTCAAAAACATTTCCGTGGCCTATGACCTCCTGTCGGACCCAAAAACCCGAGCGCAGTATGACCGTGGCGAATTAGATGGGTATGGGGTGAAAAAACGCCCCCGAAGCGGAGGATTTGGCGGGTTTGGTGGATTTGGGCGCAGCAACTCCGGCCCGTTCCGTCCACGCGGTCAAAAAGGTGCCGGGATTATGGTCAATGGCGCGGATGTGGAATATGCGCTGAGCATCGATTTCCTGGAATCCGCCAAAGGAGGCATCAAACACATCTCCACGACCACCGGCAAAAGACTTAAAGTCACGATCCCGCCGGGAATCACCGATGGCGCGACGTTGCGCCTAAAGGGCCAGGGCATGAACGGGTTCGGTGGCGGCATGAATGGCGACGCACTGGTCGACATTGATGTCAAACCCGACCCCATGTTCCGCCGCGAAGAAACAGATATTCTCCTGGATGTCCCGGTTACGCTGCCGGAAGCTGTTTTGGGTGCTAAAGTTGAAGTTCCGACGATCGACGGTCCGGTTACGGTTACGGTACCACCGGGCTCCAATACCGGCACTATCCTGAGGCTCAAGGGAAAAGGCATGCCGCTTGCAAAAAAGGGGGCGAAATCAGATCAACGCGGGGATCAATACGTCACTCTGAAGGTTATGCTGCCGAGGAAACAGGATGAAGATTTTATCGAGTTCATCAAAAAATGGGCGCCGGATCATCCCTATGATGTCTACCGCAAGCGTTCAGACAGCGTCTAGGTCACAGAACGCAAACCTGACGAATTGTCTGATGCAGCACCACTGCCCCCAGACTTCCCCTCAATCAACTCACGAATAAAAACATCCGTCGCCTGTTGCTGGGCTGATTGAAGATGGGTCAATTGGTCGCTCAGACGGACTCGCCAATTTTCGGCGTTTTCGGCAGCACCAATAATTAGGTCCTCATCCCTCAAGCCAAGTTCAAGACCTTGGTAAAGATCGTAGAGAGTGGCGCTTGCCAGATCACGCGACAAAATCCACCCTCCTTGTTCGGCACGACTGACAAACTCAGCCTGAATCAACATCGCCAGTACCCGCTCCACTGACTCCTCGCCGCTTCCCAGCCTGCCGAGGATCGTTTTTCGGGTTACAGTTTTTCCAGTCTGACTGGCCTCAAATAACAGACCAAGAATTCTCAGCCCCACAACCATTCGCGGCCCTGCCCTGAGTTCTCTGTTCAGCGGCTGCCCGCCGGCACTTTGCCATTCTCCCAGAGACGCCGTCAGAACCGCGCCGAGCAGAACAACCGTCCACGACAAGTACATCCAGACCAGAAAGATCGGCACCACGGAAAGTGCGCCATAGATATTCTGGTACGTTGGAAAGGTAGCCACGTACCAACCAAAAATCTTACGCAGGATGGCAAACAGAATCCCAGAGCTCAACCCGCCAATGAAGGCTGCACGTATTGAAATTGGGCGGTTGGGGATGGTCAGAAAAAACACACACAGCAACACAATAATGATGATGGTCGGCACCGATTGTGTCAGGAACCCAAGTGGCCCTGACATCAAATCGATACCCATCCATTTGGTCGCAGCAAAAAAATACGTCGATAGGGAGAAACTCGCTCCCAACAGCAATGGCCCCAGCGATATCATTGCCCAAAACACCAGCAGACGCGGCGCTAGCGCACGTGGTTGTTCGACCCGGAAAATAGCATTCAGATCAGCTTCAATCGTGCCCAACAGCAATACGGCGGTGCCTGCCAGTGCGACAATGCCGACGGCTGAAAGGCCGGTCGTGTTCTGGATAAACTGATTGAAGTATTCCGCCATGGCATCCGCAGATTGAGGTAGCAGGTTTGCAAACACAACGTCCTGAAACTGTTCTTTAACACCCTCAAACACCGGAAAAGCGGCAAGCATGGAAAAGGCAATTGCCGTCAACGGAACGATTGCCAAAAGCGACGTATAGCTGAGCCCCGCCGCCATACGCCAACATCGATCATTAGCGAATCGCGTCCACACATACCCCAGGAACGGTAACAGATACCCAAAGTTGCTAGGCGGATTTGGCAGATCGGTTTGTGGAGCGTCCGGTAACTCAGCCATCATCAGGTTTCCTAAAAAAATCTCCAGCCTAGATATTACATGGGAATTCATCCGTTTAGCAAAGGTCTCAGCCTGGCTTCTGGCCGGTTGTTGATTTCTTGTCACAATCAGCAACATAACGTGATTGCTGGGTTTTTGCCATTTCGTGGCATTTGTGTACGATCTGAAACGTCCAAAATCCGTTGGCAATCGCATTAATTGTATGAGGGGTAACATGACCGCACCGGGAACCTTAATGGCAGGCAAAAAAGGTCTAATCATGGGCGTCGCAAACGAACGCTCCATTGCCTGGGGGATCGCCAAGGCGGCTCATGATCAGGGAGCGGAATTGGCCTTCACGTTTCAGGGTGATGCCCTGAAAAAACGTGTTGTACCCTTGGCCGAGTCCGTAGGGTCTGATCTGGTTTTACCCTGCGATGTTACCGACACCCCAAGCATGGACGCCGTTTTTTCTGAGCTCGAATCTAAATGGGGAAAACTGGACTTTCTGGTGCATGCCATCGCCTATTCCGACAAGGAAGAACTCAAAGGCGGCTACATCGACACCTCCGCTGACAACTTTGCCCGGACGATGAACATTTCGTGCTATTCATTTACCGCCCTTGCCCAACGAGCGCGAAAATTAATGACCGGCGGCGGCAGCATGATCACCCTCACCTATTATGGTGCGGAACGGGTCATGCCACACTACAACGTCATGGGTGTCGCCAAGGCCGCTCTGGAAACAAGTGTTCGGTACCTGGCCGAGGACTTGGGCAAGGAAAACATTCGGGTTAATTCTCTCTCTGCCGGTCCGATGAAGACTCTGGCGGCTTCCGGAATTGGCGATTTCCGCTATATCCTCAAATGGAACGAATACAATTCCCCGCTGCGCCGCAACGTCAACATGGACGACATTGGTGGCGCTGGCTTGTACTTGCTGTCCGACCTTTCAAGCGGTGTCACCGGAGAGACACATCACGTCGATTGCGGATATAATATCGTAGGTATGAAAGCGGTCGACGCACCTGATATTTCGGTTGTTTAAGTGGACGGACTGAATGTCACATAACAGCTTCGGTCACCTGTTCCGGTTCACGACCTTTGGCGAAAGCCACGGGCCTGCATTGGGCTGTGTGGTTGATGGCACACCACCCGGCATTGAGCTGTCTGAAGCTGACTTGCAAGGTGATCTCGATCGTCGCAGGCCGGGACAATCACGCTTCACGACCCAGCGCCAGGAACCCGATCAGGTCAAGATCCTGTCCGGCGTTTTCGAAGGAAAAACGACCGGGACCTCCATCGGCTTGCTGATCGAAAACGTCGACCAACGATCAAAAGACTATGGTGACATCAAGGACAAGTTCAGGCCTGGTCACGCGGATTACACCTACGATGCAAAATATGGTTTTCGCGATTACCGTGGGGGTGGGCGATCATCGGCGCGTGAAACGGCCATGCGGGTTGCTGCGGGTGGCATCGCCAAGAAAATTTTAGGTAATGGCATCGTCATTCGGGGAGCGCTGGTACAGATGGGGGATCGCACCATTAACCGCGATAACTGGGACTGGGATCAGGTTCATGACAACCCGTTCTTCTGTCCCGACGCTGAAGCCGTTCCTGAGTTCGAGACATATCTCGATAACATCCGGAAAACCGGGTCGTCCATAGGGGCCGTAATTGAAATCGTCGCCTCTGGAGTTCCCGCCGGCTGGGGCGCGCCCATCTATGGAAAACTCGATCAGGATCTGGCCTCGGCGATGATGAGCATCAATGCCGTCAAGGGCGTCGAAATTGGTGCAGGGTTCGAGGCGGCGCGCCTGAGCGGCGAAGACAACGCTGACGAAATGCGCATGGACGGTGACACCGTTACCTTCGGCTCGAATAATGCGGGCGGAGTCCTGGGCGGTATTTCTTCCGGTCAGGATGTCGTCTGCCGTTTTGCGGTCAAACCGACCAGTTCCATTCTGACTCCCAGAGATACAGTGGACCGGGACGGCAACAACACGGAAGTTTCGACTAAAGGCCGGCATGATCCCTGTGTCGGCATTCGCGCCGTTCCCATCGGCGAAGCCATGATGGCCTGCGTTTTGGCCGATCACATGCTGCGCCACCGGGCGCAGTGTGGATGATGCGCCGCCAGGCGCAATGTGGATGATGCGCACCCATGTCCTGGATCAAGACTGTTGCCTATGATGAAGCCAAAGGTCGCCTGAAGAAACTTTACGACCGGGTCAAAGGCCCAGATGATAACATCGACAACATCATGTTATCGCATAGCCTGCGTGCCCATACCATGGAAGGGCACATGGCGCTGTACAAAGCCGTGCTCCATCATTCCGCCAACACAGTGCCGAAGTGGTTCCTTGAATGCCTTGGCGTCTATGTCAGCCTACTCAACCGATGCGACTATTGCGTTGAACACCATTTTCAGGGGCTTTTGCGGCTGCTCAAAGATGACGAACGGGCGAATGCCATTCGCAGTGCGTTCGAAGCCGATGCCCCGGAAAACACCTTCTCCGGTAAGGAACTTGCCGCCCTTCGATACGCTCATACCCTGACTAACACCCCTTCAGACACTAATGAAAATCATATTCAGGCGATGCGCGACGCCGGATTTGATGATGGCGAAATTCTCGAAATTAATCAGGTCGTTGCGTATTTCTGTTATGCCAACCGCACGATCCTTGGCCTCGGCACCACCACCGACGGCGACATCATTGGTCTGTCACCGAGGGACTCGGATCATCCTGACGACTGGAACCACACTTAAGATTTAACGGGGAACGGCAAACAGGAAGGCTTCGCTCGAGTTGTGAGTGGCCGGTGAAAGTTGTTCACGAACAAATTCCGGTACGTCACCTGAATTCAGATGATGACGCCCCGAACTCTTTAAGGCCAACCTCAGGTCAACATCCCGTCCCAAATACTGGTACAACACCCGACCACATCCAATGCGCCGGTCATCGCTTGTCGACACGCCGAGATTGAGGCCGGACAGCCATGTCACATGGTTGCGGTACCCGGGATAGAGGATGGTTTCGCTGATCTCTTCCCGGTTCAGGGTTTCATTTTCAACGATATAAATTCGGTCCCGCAAAAACATCAGATACCCATCATATTTGACCAGAAAGACCGGCTGATCACGTCCGTCTCCTTCATGAAATCGCTCAACCCGCTTGGAAATCACTCGATCACCCAGTTTCCAGAACCGCACGACGGATTTCAGGACCCGGTCCGGTGCGGAAAACGAAAACCGGTAACTGAAATAATATCCCAGGTACCGTCCAACCTCAGCTCGAGACGCCGAAAACAGTCGCTCCATGGGTTCCACATAGGGCGGCAAGGGAGCAAGTTTACCGCCTTCCCCGCCCCGTGGACGCAGCGCGATCAGGTCGCGAAACTCCGGCGGCGGCAACAAGATTTCGTAATCTTCGACACCAAAAAAATCACAAATTTTACGTAAAGTATGGCGCGATGGCATGGACAGTTCAGTGAGATACTTATTGAACTGCTGACGATTGATGCCAATCCGCCGGCAGACATCGGTGACGGATCGATAGTATCCGCAGAGATATTTCAAGTTGGCCGCAAAATCCGGCTCACCCATCGCACCCTCCTGATCCGTTGGTTTTATCTTATATGATGCAGAAAAGGCGTCAACTCGCTTAATTTTTGTACATATGTACAATTGCGGCCAAACATCATGACGCGATACAAAGGGGTAACTTCATTGTTTGATTGGCCGACATGAACGAACATCACGACAATCACCTTATGGCTCCCGAACAATCCGAAGGCGAAACCAATTTCTCGCCACGTCGCCACGCCTGGACACGGAACAACCATGGCAAAGAGACGCAGGGGCTGGTTGCGCGCGATGCTGACGCGTTCCTCCACCAATCGGTATCATCCCCCTGCCTCAGCGCAATCCGCAAGGCAGAGGGCATCTGGATCGAAGATATGGACGGTCGCCGTTACATGGATTTTCACGGCAACAACGTTCATCATATCGGGTATGGTCATCCGCGTCTGAAAGCCGCCATATCCAAGCAAATGGATAGCCTGCCCTTCTCGCCCCGTCGCTATACCTGTGAACCGGCCGTAGAACTGGCAGAAAAGCTCGGCGCCATCTCACCCGGCACTCTCAACAAAGTGCTATTCGCCACGGGTGGCTCGGACGCCATCGAAATGGCCCTGAAGGTTGCCCGTGCCGCAACTGGACGGTTCAAGACCCTGTCTTTCTGGGACTCTTTTCACGGAGCCGGATTTGGCGCATCAAGCATCGGTGGTGAACAATTATTTCGTTCCGGCGCAATTGGTCCACTACTGCCTGGAACAACGCATGTCCCGTCATTTGCAGCCTACCGCAACCCGTTTGGTATAGATCACCGCCCCGAAAATCCGCGTGATGTCGACGTCGGCAACATTGTCGCTAACCTTGTCCGTCATACTCTTGAACGTGAAGGTGATATTGGCGCTGTGATTGCCGAACCCAACCGCGCCGTCCCTTACATCCCGCCGAAAGGTTTCTGGAAACAGGTCCGTCAGGCCTGCAACGACCATGGGGCATTGCTGATCTTCGACGAAATCCCGACCGGGCTTGGTAAAACCGGGCGCATGTTCGCCTGTGATCACGATGATGTGGAACCCGATATCCTGGTCATGGGAAAATCATTGGGCGGTGGCATCCTACCAATCTCGGCCATGCTCTGTCAGCCGGAATTGGATATCCTTGGCGACTATGCAATCGGCCATTACACCCATGAGAAAAACCCGGTGACCACTCGGGCTGCCCTGACCACCATCCAGATTATCGAAGACGAAAACCTGGTCGACAATGCGGCGACGATCGGCGCGTGGGCACTCGAACGCCTGCATGACATGATGGACCGCCACACGATCATCGGCGATGTGCGCGGACGTGGATTCCTGTTTGGCATCGAATTGGTCAAAGATCGCCTGAGCAAAGAACCAGCAGCGGATGAAGCCGAAGACATCCTCTACCGCTGTCTTGACAAGGGCCTCAGTTTCAAGATTTCCATGGGTTCCGTACTGACCTTCACCCCGGCCCTGACAACCACTCGCAAACAGATGGAAATCGCTCTGGATATTGTTGAAGGGGCTATTATCGAAAATTCAAGTACTAACCGCTCCTATTCGCTTTCCGTCTGATTCCTGTTGAGGTTTTCTCCTCAATGAGCAATGATTTCATTAAGCTGTCCCTTAATTTCCGGCAACCGGGAAAGTATTTTAATGACAATTTCTGCCCAGAGCTTGGCCGACACCATTCGGGAGTTTCGTCACATCAATTTTGTATTGTCTGATGAGTACATGGAGCTCATGGCGGCAAACCTCAACACCACTCAAAGAATGCAAAAATCGATCTATGAGACAAATTGGAATGACAAGATCGCCCGGATTAATATGCTTATCGAGAGCGAGCAGGACTTCGGAACTATCGTACGCACCCTGATTCAACCGACTAAATCTGACAACTTGTTTACCGCTGAAGCGAACGACATCGATCTCAAATATGATCTCGCAGAATTTCAGAATACGTCAGGAATGACACTTTGTGCCTATGACGGACAGTATCGCCTTGTTGATCAAAACTATATCGATCTCCGACTAATAGATTGTTTGAAGGAGAACATGACGTCGGACGTGGACACGGTCGTGGAGTTTGGTGCTGGATGGGGAAAGAATCTGTCGCTACTTCTGATGAGTTCCGGCCGATCGGATGTCAAATACATGGCGTGCGAGCAATCCGAAAGCGGCCGACTAAGCTTCGAGCGGTTATTTGGTTTACTCGACGGATTGGAGTTTTCAAGCCATCCCTTCGATTTCTATACGCCTGATTTTAGTATGCTCAAGGGGAAAAACCACGTCCTGGCCTTTACATCCGCAGCCATTGAACAAATTGCCTTTTTGCCAAGCGCCTTCCTAGATGGTCTTCTTGACGTCGCCGAGAAAGTTACGCTGGTATTTTATGAACCTATCGGTTGGCAGCGATCAATTGAGCGGATAAATTTTGTTATCAAGACGGTCGTAAGCGAATTTGGCGGTCAAGTTCCCCAGGAAAAATGGCACGGTAAAAACTTTGTTTTTAAGTTTAATGACGATAACTTTCTCGATAACGCGGCGTCTTGGTCAATCTATGGAAAGTATAATATTAATCTTCTCAATATGATCGATATCGCGATTGAGGAGAAGCGGGTGCGACAACTGGACCGTCAGTATGACATATACTCAGAAAACCCTCTAAATCCCTACAGCCTTATCGTTTTGGAAAAATCGGCGGATGATTGTGAACCGGGGGTCAGTTTTTCCGTAAACCAACCGAATTATTCCAGATAGACTCCGCTTGATCCAACTCAAGGCGCCCCCGCTCAACACCTGTCATTTTTTTACTGATTAAATTTCCGCAAACGCGTAATCGCGTTCGCTGGGGTTTTGTGCGGGAAAAATACAGGAGCCATAGATGCCACAGCCAGATCACATTGTAAAAATTGCCCTTCCGGATCGCGAGTCTCTGGAGGAAGACGTTCGGAAATACCTCGAAATTTGCGAGGAAAAGCTTGGCATGGTGCCGAATGTGCTGACCTCCTATACAGCTAAGCCGCAGAAGTTCCGCACCTTCACGCGGTTTTATAACCAGCTCATGCTGGACGAGGACGACTGCAACCTCTCCAAACTGGAACGCGAGATGATTGCCGTTGTCACTTCGTCAGCAAACCGCTGTTATTACTGTCTGATCGCCCACGGTCAAGCGGTGCGTGAACTGTCCGACGATCCACAATTGGGCGAAATGTTGGTCACCAATTACCGCGTCGCAGACCTTTCTGAACGCCAGCGCACCATGCTGGATTTTGCCTGGAAACTGACCAAATTCCCGCACGATATTGGTGAAACTGACCGTCAGGCATTACGGGACGTTGGTTTTTCAGACGGTGACATTTTTGACATCAGTGATGTCGCAGCCTTCTTCAACTATACCAATCGCGTCGCCCATGCCATCGACATGATGCCGAACAAAAGTTATCACGGGAAAAACCGCTAACGCGGCCAAAAGCATCGGCCGGTATCAACTGCGTCATCGCAACGGAATTCAGTTGCTTTGGTTTTGTTAAGAAGATACCGCCAATATTTCGTCAAGCTTCTGACGGCTGAGCATGTTGTTCGGAAAACAAGCTGTACGTTCCTCAAGCAATGATTGGGCCTGAACGAGATTTCCCGACTTGATCGTCGCGTCAATCAGCACCTGTTCGAACAGATCGCGTTGGGCATGTGACCCACCGATCTGAATAATATTTCGTCGGATATCATTTAGGTCAGATGCAGCAACAGCGAAATCACCGCGCCGATGCGCCAGCATCGCCCGACACAGGGGAAGACCGACGTTGGTCCGTAGCACCCCTCCCTTTTCATGCATGGTCTCTACCAGATTATTCGCAATCTCATTTTCACCAACGGCCCCCAGCGCAATGGCGAAATGAGCATCGATGAAGCTCAGGATATGATCCTCTGCTCTGCCTTTGATTTTGTCGGCCAGCGGACGCCAGCGCTCACCCACATCAACACCCTGAAATTCAAGCCGAGACAGCAAGGCGACATCGTTGCAGAGATCAAGATATTCGTCTGACTCTTCATCCCATATAATTTCGTCATACAGCCTCAGAACCTGATCCGTATCCCCCTGATCAAGATGCATCAGGGCACGGTGCCACCACAGGTGATAACGGAAATTGTTAGCCCCGGCCCAGTGCGGCTCCAAGCTGGAAATCCACTCAACGCCATCGCTCGGACGGTCCTGCATCTCCATCACATGGGCGACGGCATGAATGGCCCAGGGATTGTCAGGGTTAACCTCAACCGCGTGACGCCCTGTCGTTTCTGCATCAGCATAATCGCCACTTTCTTCAAGGGCGAAGGCCCGCATGCCAAGAATGTATCCGTACCCCGGGTCACCCTCCCCCCAAGCAGCAGACGTGCGCTCAAGAGATCTCCACATTTCGGTACCATCGCCCGCATAGAAATGCGCATGATGGGCTAAACGCTGGGCTAGAATGTCACGCGGATGATCGTTTAATATTTCTTCCCAAGTTTTCCCAGCCGCGACCGGTTGGTCATTACACCAAAGCTTTAAAGCCGCCACATGGGCCTGCTCACGTGGCGATGCCTGCCTGACATTCTCGCTGGCCAACTTACAGGCCTTCTCAGCACGGGGAAGCAGCTCCCCGCTGCCCATCAACAAAAAGAAGTATCCTTTCAGGCAATGGGCCATGACCATATTCGGGTCGGCCTCGAACGTGATTTTTAATTTAGGCCCGGCCTCTGGGCTTGAAGACAGGTAGGCATCAACTGTTTCATCAAAGGCCGCTACAGCATTATCGCCCACTGCCGTAAAGGCGACGCCACGTCGATCATCAAACATCATTCGAGTCTCCAATTGTGTCTTCGGCAAAAATGTATGGAATTTTCCGAATTATCCCTTAAGTAGCCTCCAACAGGTCATTCATTATTAAAAATGCTGGAGAACAATTTATGTCTGCGATCATTGAGGTTGATCCCCAAACCGTCAAGGATTGGATGAATCAGGAAGAAGTCCAGTTGATTGATGTTCGTGAACATCAGGAGCTCATGAGCTACAGCATCGAGGGGGCGGTTCACAACCCCATGTCTACGTTCAACATCGAAGCGGTGCCCAAAGATGGCGGCCGGAAACTGGTTTTTGTCTGTGCCCACGGTGTGCGCTCGTTTCAAGTCGGCCAGTACCTGCTCGATAACAACCACATCAGCGAAGCCTATAATCTTACTGGCGGAGTCGCTGCCTGGGCAAACGCCTAATTGCCCGGCAGCTCATACCGAGCGCCGATCAAAAACTCCTTATTGCCCTCGGGCCCGGTGATGGGGCTTTCTGTAATCCCCATCACCCGCCAACCGGCAAGTCCACTGAACCAGTTCTCAATGCGCTCACAGACGTCGCGGTGAAGGTCCGGATCGCGAACAACCCCACCCTTGCCAACCTGCCCCCGGCCCACTTCAAATTGTGGTTTAATCAGGGCAATGGCAATTGCGCCCGACCTCGCTAGTGCAAGAGCTGCCGGCAAGACGGTTTGAAGACCAATAAAACTGGCATCACAACCGATGAACCCAATAGGGTCGGCGATCAGTTCATTAGTCAGGTAACGCGCATTAGTTTTTTCCAACACGACGACACGGCCATCCTGGCGTAGCTTCCACGCCAGTTGACCACGCCCCACATCTACCGCATAGACCTTCTCGGCACCGTTCTGCAGCATCACATCTGTAAAACCCCCGGTCGATGCGCCAACATCAATGCAAGTCCGGCCGTTTGGTGTGATACCAAAATGATCCAGGGCATGAGCCAGTTTCAGTCCGCCACGGGATACCCAGGGATGATCCTGTCCGCGCAGGTCAATAGGGGAATCTTCGGCAATCTGTTGGCCGGATTTTTCAATACGCCGTTCACCCGAAAACACCAAGCCCGCCATGACATAGGCCTGCGCCCGGCTACGGCTTTCCGCCAAGCCGCGCTCCACAAGCAAATGGTCAATACGTTTTTTCTTTACGGGTGGTCCCGCCATGAGAGGGCAGTTCAGGCCCGCTGCGGCTCGATGCGGGCCGTGGCTTCTTCTTCGCGCCCAAGTGCGGATAACACGTTAGCAACGATATGAGGTGCAGTCAGGCACGCGGTTTCCATTTGTGCGTCGGGTTTGTCCTGCTCCAGGAACACGTCGGGCATCGTCATAACCCGAAGCTTCAACCCCCTATCCAGCAAACCTTCATTTAACATGAATTGTGATACATGCGCCCCGAAGCCACCAGCGGCCCCCTCCTCGATGGTGACCATCACATCATGATTTTCAGCCAGCTTGCGGATCAAATCATGATCGAGCGGTTTGGCAAACCTTGCGTCAGCAACCGTTGCCGGCAGGCCCATGGCGGCGAGTTCTTCCGCGGCTTTGCTTGCTTCCTGAAGCCGAGTGCCGATACTCAGTATGGCAACCTTTGATCCTTCGGTGACAATCCGGCCTTTACCAATCTCCAGCACGTCGCCTTTCGCCGGAAGCTCGATCCCGACGCCTTCGCCTCTGGGGTAGCGAACGGCACTGGGGCCTTTGTCATAGGCGGCAGCCGTTGCCGTCATATGCATCAACTCCGCCTCATCACTAGGCGCCATGACGACGATATCAGGCAAGGTGCAGAGATAGGCCAGATCGAACGCGCCGCAATGGGTTGAGCCGTCAGCTCCAACATACCCTGCCCGGTCTATGGCAAAGCGAACGGGGAGCTTCTGAATGACCACATCATGAACAACCTGATCGTAGCCGCGTTGCAGGAACGTTGAATAAATCGCGGCAAATGGCTTGAACCCTTCCGACGCCAGCCCGGCGGCAAAAGTCACACCGTGCTGTTCGGCAATTCCCACATCAAAGGCGCGTTCCGGGAATCGTTCAGCAAATTTATCGATGCCGGTTCCGCCTGGCATGGCTGCCGTAATGGAGACAATCTTGTCGTCTTCTTCGGCTTCAGCGATCAGCGCCTTGGCAAATACGCCCGTGTAGCTTGGCGCATTGGGCGTGGGTTTGTGTTGTTTGCCGGTCACCACATCAAATTTCGACACGCCATGATATTTGTCAGCAGATTGTTCGGCATGGGAATACCCATGCCCCTTTTCAGTGACCACATGGATCAACACGGGTCCGGGTTCATGATCATCACGCAGGCTTTTCAGAACCGGCAGCAGGTGGTCAAGATTGTGTCCATCGATCGGTCCGACGTAATAAAATCCAAGTTCTTCGAACAGAGTTCCGCCGGTGACCATGCCGCGTGCGTATTCGTCCAGTTTAACCGCGGCCTCTTCAATTGAGCGCGGAAACTTCTTCATAACGTCTTTGGCAAAATGACGCATGGAACGGAACGGTCTCGATGAAATCAGACGTGACAGGTAATTGTTCAGAGCCCCGACCGGTGGGGCGATGGACATATCGTTGTCATTGAGAATGACGATCAGGCGGGCATCCATGGACCCCGCATTGTTCATCGCTTCATAGGCCATACCGGCGGTCATAGATCCGTCACCGATGACGGCCACAACGTTGCGTGGCTCGCCGGAAAGTTCAGCCGCGACCGCCATTCCCAGACCGGCGGAAATCGATGTCGAGGAATGCCCCGCACCGAACGGGTCATATTCGCTTTCTGCACGTTTGGTAAATCCGGACAGGCCGTCTCCCTGACGCAGCGTCCCCATACGTTCACGTCTGCCGGTCAGAATTTTATGCGGATAACATTGATGCCCGACGTCCCAGATCAAGCGGTCTGTCGGCGTATCGAAAATATGATGGAGGGCGACGGTCAGTTCGACCACGCCGAGGCTGGCGCCCAAGTGCCCACCCGTGACGGACACCGTGCGGATAGTTTCATTGCGCAACTCGTCTGCCAACTGAGATAGCTGTTCAGGCGTGAACTCACGAATATCTTGTGGTTTGTTTACCGTATCGAGAAGCGGTGTCTCTAAATCAATCGTCACCAATTACTCTCCGCACATACCAGACAGCTCCATTGAATAGAGCGGTCAAAATTCAAGTTTTTACTTCAAATCAGGAGTCTAAGAACTTCTTCTGATAATGAAATCTGCGAGCTCTTTAAGAAGGTCGCTCTTTTTACCAAAAATTTCAAGGTGTTCCATGGCTTGGCGACTCAAAAGTTCGGCCTGTTCACGGGCCCGTTCGATCCCCAGTAACGACACAAATGTCGCTTTTCCGGCTGCTTCGTCTTTTCCGGTCTTCTTACCAACCTCTTCTTCACTACCTTCAATATCGAGAAGATCGTCGGCAATTTGAAAAGCCAGGCCGATATCGTGGGCGTAGGCATGTAACGCGTGGCGAGCCGACGGCAAAGCCTTACCCAGAATGCCTCCTGACTCACATGATACCGCGATCAGTTCGCCGGTTTTCATACGCTGCAATCGGGTGATCTCCGGCATATCCAGCTTATGGTCTTCAGCCACCAGATCAAGCATCTGTCCGCCTACCATTCCATGATCCCCAGCCGCTTTGGCCAATGCCAACACCAACTCCGAGCGAACATTTGCATCTTGATGGGTGGCCGGATCAGCCAGCACCTCGAAAGCTTTGGTCAACAACGCATCACCGGCGAGAATGGCCGTCGCTTCGTCATACTCGATATGACAAGTCGCCCGTCCCCGGCGAAGTTCATCATCATCCATTGCCGGCAGATCATCATGAACCAACGAATAACAATGAACCATTTCAACGGCCGCCGCCGCCCGCAAGGCGGAACGCGGTGAAACTTCAAACAATTTGGCTGACTCTACCACCAGAAACGGACGGATTCGTTTTCCGCCACCCAGTGCTGAATAGCGCATCGCATCCACAAGTTTTCGCTCGGGGCCATCTCCCGTTTTGAGAAGATCGTCTATTGTTCTTTCTACCGCATCAGCATTTTCGCTAAGCGCCACCTTAAGATCCGTCAATATTCTTAACCTTCGAGGTCTGCGGGGACGGTATTGATATCGCCGTCTGGCCCGGTCACAATTTTTTCAATACGCGTCTGAGCGTCCTTGAGCTTGGCTTCACAATGTTTTTTCAGGTGTGCCCCCCTGGCATAGGCATTGATAGCATCATCAAGCGCGCCCTGCCCGCTCTCTAACTCGCGGACAATACCCTCCAATTCTTCCAATGCTTCTTCGAAGCTCATCTTCTTGATGTCTGTGGGAATTTTGTCGTCTGCCATTATACCCCCCTGATAAAACGCGCCGGAGTGTACTGAGGCTTGCGGGAGAGGGCAAGACGGCTATGGGTGTCATTTCCGCCGAAACACCGCCACGGCTTCGATATGGGGCGAATATTTAAACTGATCCACAGGGGTCACGCGTTCAAACTGATATCCACCGTCAGTCAGAATTTTCGCATCTCGGGCCAGGCTCGCCGGATCACAGGAGACACAAACCACCAGCGGAACGGTTGAAAGCGCGATTTCCATGGCCTGGGCTTCCGCCCCGGCACGTCCAGGATTGAAAACTACGGCGTCGAAGTGCTTCAGATCATCATGGTACATCGGGTCCCGGAATAGGTCGCGGATCTCTGCTTCAACAGGCTTTATCCCCTCGCCATATCGAACAGCTTCCCGCAGGGCCGCAATGGCTGTCTCATTGCTATCAGCCGCGTAAACCGCAGCCGTCGGTGCCAGCCTCAGGGCAAATGGTCCGACACCGCAAAACAGGTCTGCAACCTTTCTGGCACCCCCAATTTCCAACAAGACCAGTCGCGCCAGGGTCTCTTCTCCGACCGCGGTCGCCTGCAGGAAACTCGCTGGTGGAAGATGCACACTGAGCTCGCCAACCCTCAACATCGGCTTTCGCCGTTCGAGGGCCATCTCACCCTCAATCGAAACGCGAGCGATATCGCAAGCTTCAGCCTGCTCAGCGAGGGCAACATGAGTATCGTAATCAACAAGCCCGGCGCCCCGGATATCACAGTCCAGACCTTCTTGTGTTGCCGTGATGGCGATATCAAGCTGTTGGATCTTCGAGGCGAACGGTACCGTCATCATCCGTGCAATCTGTGGAGCGGCGTCGAGTTCAGGCACCAGAATCGGGCACCTCTCCAGATCAATCAGATCGCGACTGCGCGATTGCATAAATCCCACTTGAACCCGGCCTTTGGCAAATCGCACATGGAACGTCACCCGTCGCCTGCCCTCTCCATGGGCATCAATCAGATCATCAACGCATACCTCAAGCCCCTTGTTGATAAGAGCCATCTCGATGATGCCACGTTTCCAGGCGCGATTAGGGATGTCGTCGAGATGCTGAGATGTGCAGCCCCCACAGGAACCGAAATGCGGGCAAAACGGCTCGACCCGGTCAGACGAAGGCTCAAGTATCTCAAGAACTTCTGCCCGTTTGCCGACAGTTTTGGCACGCACCCGTTCACCCGGCAGGGCGAAAGGCACGAAGTAACGGTCATGCTCACCATCCCCATCCGCTGTCGCAATACCATCGCCATGACGTCCAAGAGAGGAAACGAGCAATGTCCGCTCGACCGCAGCCACGACACGGCGTTGAACTTTTCGGGAAGGTCGCCTGGATTTTCGGCTCGGTTTGTAAGGCAAATTTCTAAATCCGTTCAATATAAGATTTTAAGGGCGGGAACGAGCATTAAAACCGTTCTAACCTACAGGCAATGATGTTGGTCGATAAATTGAATGCGGGTCATTGTAATAAGGGTCGGCTCCCTCTGGTAAATAGACGAGTTCCCGCCTCCATCGCGGTTTTTCCTCATTGTGAAGATGCCAATATTCCTCTGCAATCAGGTCGGGGGCAAATAACCCACCTGGCTCGACAATTCCGCAAACCGCAATCACAGCAACATGAATATTTTCTGGTGTCAGTGCTTTGTGGAGCGACAGCGCATAGCTACGTAAGGCCGCTTTGCCTGCAGCCAAAGCTGTCCAATCTGGATATGGCTCCAGCGCAAGGCCTCCCCCCGTAATCAGGATGGTTCCTTTTGCATGGTCTTTCATTGTCGGCAAAACTTGATCCACGGAACAAATCGCGCCGCCCAAATTCACCGTCAAGGTTTCCATCATCATCTTTACGGTTATATCTGATGCTTTATCAGGCACCAGAACGGCAGCGTTATAGATCAGCACACCAAAATTATCATTCCATTCGGCAATTTTTGAAAAAGCAGATTGCAACGCGCCCTCATCTCCCGCGTCGGCAGCAAAACCTCGCACACAAAATCCCTCAGAATTCAAAGTCTCGCATATTGCGTTCAGCTTATCCTGATTACGACTGACAAGGGCTACATCGAAACCACCTGTCGCGAAACGGCGGGCAATTGTCAAACCCAGCCCAGCGCCGGCGCCAACAATAATACAACATGGTTGCGACATGACACGCTCTCCCTCCCCTGCCGGCTATGCAGCATCTCACACCGCCATCAACGTCCTTACATGCGCCTGAGCACTTTCTCGCAGCGCATCTAGATCATACCCGCCTTCCAGCAACGAGACGACCCGGCCATCACAGTTCTCATCAGCCACGTCCATTAGTTGGCGGGTCAGCCAGGCGTAGTCTTCAGTCTGCACATTCAGTTGTGCCAAGGGGTCTCGTACATGGGCGTCGAAACCGGCTGAAATGATCAGCAATTCCGGGTTAAAGGCGCGCAGACTGGGGAGTATTCGGTCTTCGTAGGCTTTGCGGAATTCCCGGGACCCCGCCCCAGCCGCCAGCGGGGCGTTGCAGACATTGTCGGCACAGCCGGTTTCGCTCACCGAACCTGTCCCGGGGTATGCTGGAAACTGATGGCTGGAGCCATAAAACATTCCGGCGTTATTTTCGAGACTATGCTGGGTGCCATTGCCATGGTGGACGTCAAAATCAACCACCGCAACCCGTTCCATTTTGTGAGCCACACGGGCATGAAAGGCGGCAATAGCAGCAGAATTAAACAGACAAAACCCCATGGCCCGGCTTGATTCGGCGTGATGACCGGGGGGGCGAATGGCGCAAAAGGCGTTGTCGGCACGCGCGGCGACCACTTCGTCTATTGCCGTCACCGCCGAACCAGCAGCGCGCCGGGTAGCTTCACCGGATGCGGGTGATAACGACGTGTCCGGGTCAAGACTGACCAGCCCCTCGGTCGGCACGCTGTCCATGATTTGCTCGACATACTGAGAACTGTGGACAAGCTCAACCTCAGACAACGCGATCTCCGGAGCTTCGCGGCGATCAAGGTGTCTGAACTCGTCCTCGCTCAACCCGGCCATTACCGAACGCAGACGGTCAGGACATTCAGGATGATAGCTGCCCGGATCATGATCGATGCAGGTCGGGTGCGAATAAAACAATGTGGACATTACGGTCCCTCTTCATAAACGAGTTGATCTTCAGTTTGCCTGACTGGTGGGCGAGGTCAATTCTTTTAGGTAATCAACGAGTTCATGAAGACGCGACGCGTCCGTCACTTTCTGGATCGGCATTTTCGTTCCGGGCAAAAGTACGTCAGGCCCTTTGTCAAATAGCTCAAAGACCGTTTTTTCGTTCCATTCGAAGGTCTTTCCCGTCAACGCCTGAGAGTACTTGTATCCCTCAACGCTTCCAGCCCGGCGTCCAAACAGGTTTTGAAGATGTGGACCCGAGCGTTGGATCAGGTCACTGCGAAAAGCATGGCAGCGAGCACATTTTTTGTACAATCCGGCACCCGGATGATCGCTGTCCAACCAGGGTTTGGGTTCATCGTTGGCACCAATTTCCGTACCGATACGATCGCCACTGGCGAGATGCCAGATGCGCGCCGTCTCATCAGTACCCGCTGATACGGCAAAGCGTCCATCAGATGACGGCACCACAGCCCAGACGATGGAGCCATGAGCCTTGATGGTCTTCAGTCTTTTACCAGATTTCAAGTCCCAGTGGATGATCTTACCATCCCGTCCAGTACTGATCGCTGTGTTATCCCCGTTGACGAAGCGTATCGAAAACACCTGACTTTCATGACCTTCAAACGTCGCAAGTTCCTTGAAGGTAGCCGGGTCCCAGAGCCGAACACTGCCATCGATACTGGCCGATAATAAACGCGACCCATCTGCTGATGAACTCAGTTGGGTAATGCCCATTAGATGGCCCTCCATTTTACCCAGAAAGCGCCCATTCGTTGTATCGTAAAGCCGTATGGTACGATCATGGCCACCGACCGCAATTCGTTGACTGTCGCCGAGAAACACCACTGAATTGACCGGCGCACCTATTTTTAGGGTTCGTTCGCTATTGCCGGTCAACAAACTCCAGACGATGACTTTTGAATCCCACCCTCCGGATGCTGCAACAGTACCATCAGTCGTTATAGCCGCGCTCATGACCTTGTGTTTATGCCCTTGTAAGCGAAAGATCGGTGCTTGTTTGCCGATATCCCACAAAATCAACGTGGAATCGTCACTGGCCGTCAGCGCGCGCCCGGTGTTTCCCGCGAAACTGACGCTGGTAACCGGCCCGTTGTGGCCGATGAGACGAGTGATTTCGCGTTGCTCACCGAAGTCCCAAACAATTGCTGAATAATCAAAGCTGCCAGTCAGCACATATCGCCCGTCCGGCGACATATCGACGGCGCGGATCATACCGCCATGTCCGACAAGGTCGGCTCTGACCGGGAAACAGGCCAAAATCACCAGCAATATGGCGATGAAATACTTCGACAGAAAGTGGTTCCAGCACATAACTCCGATATTCTGGTCGAAATGCGTATGGCTTGCCAACCGAATTTTTCCGTAGTCGTGCCCTGGCATGTCGTTCACAACCAGTTGTAATTCACCGATTCCCATTGAATGACAGTCCACGACAAACTAGATTTGCCGCGCTTACAAGAACCCGATACGTCTACTTTTTGATCCAGGTCTGACAGAACGACGTGCTGTATACGGGTCACCGCCAAATAAAAATGCGTCGGTCAAACACGCAAATGTGACGGCGAAGCAATTGAAATCAAATATTTTTGATATCTGAATTAGAACTTTAAATCAGGTGTCAACTAGCAGGTGTTGGTGCAGATATTATGAGTTTTTCACTAAGCCGATTGCGGCCCGGGCACAATAGGCGACGATGTTTACCAGCAATATTTGCTGGCATGGTTGTCTTGCTATCGGGTCTCACGCCGACAATAGCACAGGAAAAGAATGCAACGCCGGTAAAAGTCGACCCTGTTCGCATGAGCCCGTTTACGCAAACGATTCCCCTGATCGGTCGTTTTGTTGCCCGGCAACGTGGTGATGTTGCAACCCGGGTAAGTGGTGCAGTCAGCAAAATCGATGTCGAGGTCGGCGACCGGGTCAACAAAGGGGATGTGATCGCCCATCTGGTTAAAGACCGTCTGGAATGGCAACGTAGTTTGCAACGCGCGGAGGTTTCGAATTATTCAGCCCGCGCTGCCACCAAAAAAGCTGGCATTACCCTGTTGCAGAAAGAGTTACAGCGCATAACATCATTGAAAAAATCTCCAGCGTTTTCTCAAGCGCGGCTTGACGACAAAGAGCAGGAAATTCTGGTGGCGAAAAGCGAATTGCAGGAGGCAGAAGCCAGCCTACGTAAGGCCCGCGCCACGCTTAAGTTAACCGAGATCGATTTTAAGGACGCACAGATTGTCGCACCGTTCGGCGGCGTCGTTTCACAAAAACACACATCAGCTGGAGCATATCTAACGGTCGGGGACAGGGTCGTCACCCTGATTGATGATCGTACATTGGAGATTGAAGCTGATGTGCCTTCCAGCCGAGCCAGTAGTCTAAAACCCGGAACCGATGTCACCGGCACCCTAGATCGGTCCGAAGACGTAAAAACCAAGGTCCGTGCGGTCATTCCTGATGAAAACCCGTTAACCCGCACTCGGGCCGTACGGTTCACGCCCATTTTATCTGAGGGGCGGGAGGGCCTAGCAGTCAATCAGTCGATTACTTTGTTTTTACCTAACGGCGAACAGAAAAACGTTCTCTCCGTACATAAAGATGCCGTTCTGAACCGGCGCGGAATCAAACTGGTTATCGTGCCGACAGACGGACGTGTTGCGTTTCGCCCAGTGACTCTCGGGGATGCCGTAGGCAACCGGTTTGTCGTCCTGAATGGACTGAAAGAAGGTGAGTTGGTGGTAACCCGAGGGAACGAGCGTCTGCGCCCGGAACAAGAGATTTCCTACGAGGGTCAGCCAATGTTACCCGGGGGGAAATTGGAGAGTCAGCCCAATGCCGAGAACGAGAATATGAAAAAGAGTGAGGGGTAGACCTTCATGAACATTATTCGCCTTGCCATCGAAAGACCCGTCGCCATCATGGCCGGGGTATTGATGATCGTCATGTTCGGACTGGTCGCCCTGAACTCTATTCCCATTCAGTTGACGCCTGATGTTCGCAAGCCGGTCATCAGCCTCAGGACCATCTGGTCCGGCGCAGCCCCAGCAGAAATCGAACGTGAAATCATCAATCGTCAGGAAGAAGTCCTGCGTGGCATGGAAGGGCTGGAAAAAATCATCAGCGAATCCCAGGACGGTCGCGCCAACATCACGCTGGAGTTCAAAATCGGCTCCAACATGGACAAGGCGCTGCTGCTGGTCGCCAATCGGCTGGATCGGGTAGATGGGTATCCCTCCGAGGTCAAACAGCCGACCATGCGCACTTCAAGCTCAGAAGATAACCCGATCGCCTGGATCGTGCTTTACCGACTGGCGGGTAATGATCGCGATATCCACACCTACGGTGACTTTGCCGAAGACATCATTCAGGACCGGCTGGAGCGTGTCCCTGGCGTTTCCAGAGTAAATGTATATGGCGGATCTAAAACCCAAATGGAGATTATCATTGATCCGAAACTGATGGCGCAGTTCGGGTTGACGGTAACGGGTGTCGTCCAAACGCTTCGTGCGGCCAATGCCTCAATTACGGCTGGAGACGTCGACGAAGGTAAGCGGCGTTATGTTGTGCGTACCCAGGGCGAGTTCGAAACGCTTGAAGACGTTCGCTCCGTTCTACTGCGTTCTGATAATAATGCCGAAACGGGTCGGTTTGGTCGGGTGACCGTCGGTGACATCGCGACCGTGCAATTCAGAAGCAAAGACCCGGTTTCCCGTATTCGTTTCAATGGCACGCCAGCGATGGCCGTTAATGCGGTCCGCGAAGCTGGCGCAAACGTCATTGAAGTGATGGACGGTATTCGGGCAACGGTTAAAGACCTGAACTCCAACGCCCTTCCCGCTGCCGGTCTAGAAATGCGCCAGGTCTATGACGAAACGGTATATATCGATTCATCGATCAAACTGGTTCAGCAGAACATCCTTATTGGCGGAGCCTTGGCGGCTTTGATGCTGTTAATTTTTCTTCGTTCCGGCAGGGCGACACTTGTCGTTTCACTGGCTATTCCCGTTTCCATTGTCGGCGCATTTGTCGCCATGGCCGCTCTTGGTCGATCGCTCAACGTGATCTCGCTTGCCGGCATTGCCTTTGCCGTCGGCATGGTCGTCGATGCAGCCATTGTTGTACTTGAAAACATCTACCGGCTTCGCGAACAGGGAAAAACACGAAGCGAGGCGGCTTATCTGGGGGCGGCCCAGGTCTGGCCCGCCGTTCTGGTATCGGCGCTAACCACGGTCATGGTATTTATCCCGATCCTGGTCATGGAGTTGGAAGTTGGCCAGCTGTTTCGTGATATCGCCGTGGCGCTTTCCGTATCCGTATTGCTGTCATTGCTGGTGGCAATTACGGTCATTCCGGCCCTGTCGAACAGATTATTGGGTGAGACCGGACAATCGAAGACGTCCAAAATTCGTATTCCCATCATTGACGATTTTGCAGATCTGTTTGTCAGATCGGTAATTGGCTTCACCAAACGGGTTACGCGGTCGAAATTCCTCGCTCTGTCGACCGTCTCAATGATCTGTGGCGCCGGTATATTTGTGACCTGGGCGCTTTTGCCAAAGCTTGAATACTTGCCGGATGGCAATCGCAACCTAATTTTCGGCATGCTCGTTCCGCCACCCGGCTATAACCTGAAAACCACCGAAGATATTGCAGGCGAATTTGAAGCCGAGATCAGGCCTCTACTGGTCACCGGACCAGATGACAAAGCAGAAGCCGGGCAGCCGCCTAAAATCGAACGGTTCTTTTTCGTCGCATCAAGGGGGCGCACGTTCCTAGGCGCATCGGCCGCAGAACCAAGCCGCGTATCCGAATTGATTCCAGTCCTCAGGAAAGCGGCTTTTCGCGAACCTGGGACTTTTGGGTTGATCACCCAACGCTCATTATTCGGGCGTGGCGTCGGCGGTCAGCGGGCCATCGAATTGAATGTATCCGGACCGGACCTTGAAGATATCCTGGACATCGCCCTCAAATCCGTCGGTCTGGTCAAAGCCTTACCCAATGGCAGCGAAATGCAGATCAGGCCAAAGCCGGGATTGGAGTTGGGCGCACCCGAAATCCGCATCATCCCCAACCGGGTCAAGCTGGCTGATAACGGCGTTAGCGCGCGGGAACTGGGTGATACAATTGATGCGTTCAATGATGGTCTGCGGGTGGCAGAAATCACGGTTGGCTCCAGCCGCCTCGATCTTGTGCTGATGGGGCCAAATAATGACATCACGGAGACACAGGGCATCAACTTCCTACCTGTGGTCACTCGGTCCGGAAAAATACTTCCGGCATCGTCGCTGGCGGATGTGGTTGTCACCACCGGTCCCACCCAAATCCGCCATATCGAACGCGAACGTACCGTGACCCTGGTTATTCGCCCCCCGGAACAGGTCCCTCTAGAGGTCGTTCTTGATTCAATCAACACAAACGTGATCGACAAACTTCATGCCGACGGCCTGCCATCGGGCGTTCAGCTATCGCTCAGCGGCACTGCCGATAAACTGACGGAAACCTGGAATGCCATGATCATTGATCTGATCATGGCTATTGTGATTGTCTATCTGGTCATGGCTGTTCTGTTTGAGAGTTTCATATACCCGCTGATCATCATGCTGTCCGTTCCGTTGGCCACGGCTGGTGGCGTGATTGGGCTAGCGCTCGTCAACAACATCGCCTATCAGCCCCTGGATATGCTGACCATGCTGGGATTTGTTATCCTGATCGGGATCGTCGTCAACAACGCCATCCTTCTGGTTCACCAGACCCTGTTTCATGTGCGCGAAGAAGGTATGGATGTGGCGTCGGCAACACTGGAGGCAACACGAAACCGCATTCGCCCGATCTTCATGTCTACGCTGACCAGTGTGTTCGGCATGTTGCCGCTGGTCTTGTTTCCGGGTGCCGGGTCCGAGCTTTATCGTGGACTGGGGTCAGTGGTGCTGGGCGGACTTGCCTTGTCTGCTGTGCTGACACTGGCCATCGTTCCGCCGCTTCTCGCTCTGTTTGTCGGCTTGATTGAAGGTCGTAAAACAAAAAAGCAGCCGGTAGCGACTGCTTTCAAAGAGTTACCCGCTGAATAAAGTGCCAGGGTGGTGCGGTCTAATCCACTTTAGTCAGAACGATGGTGAATACGCCGTTGTCTACTGTTGAAGATGTTAGTTGGTGACCAGTATTCTCACAAAACACAACGAAATCCTTCGGAGCCGCAGGATCAGTTGCAATGATCTCGAGAACTTCTCCGCCGATTAGCTCTTTCATCGTTTTGTTGGCCTTGAGGACCGGCAGAGGGCAGCTTAGCCCTTTCAGATCGAGTACGGTTCTTTCCACGCAGACTTCCCCCTGTTGTTAATCCTGCCCATACTATCTAATGGTTCGGTGGGTTTGGGCAAGAGGATGTTTCAAGATTTATCCACAGCCTGTCGGAATTGACCAAATCCCTCATCATCCATACCTATAATACCCAAATTGCGTTTTGTGACACGTTATGTAGAGGCGAACCCATGATTTTCAGACAGATATTTGACAGTGTATCCAGCACCTACACCTACCTTCTGGCCAGCAGAGTGGGAGGTGAAGCGTTGATTATCGATCCCGTAATCGAAAAGGTCGACCGCTACCTGAAACTGATGGAAGAACTTGACCTGAAATTGGTCAAAGCCGTCGATACCCATTGCCATGCAGACCACATCACTGGCCTAGGTAAACTTCGCGATGCGACCCGATGCGTCACCGTAATGGGCAAGAACACGTCCGTTGACGTCGTTTCCATGCGCGTTGACGAAGGAGACACCATCGACATCGAAAACATCTCCCTGAACGTCCTCTATACTCCGGGTCATACGGATGATTCATACTCATTTTACCTGGCAGATCGAATTTTCACGGGCGATACCCTGCTGATCCGAGGCACCGGGCGCACGGATTTCCAGAACGGGGACGCCAAATCTGCCTACCATTCGCTGTTTGATAAGGTTTTGAAGTTGCCGGAAGACACCATGCTTTATCCGGGTCATGACTATAACGGCAACACGGTCAGCACCATCGGCGAAGAACGCGCTTTTAACCCACGCCTGCAAGTCAGTTCTCCAGAGCAGTACGCCGACATCATGGATAACCTCAACCTGCCCAATCCCAAAATGATGGATGAAGCCGTCCCCGCCAACCTAAGTATCGGTTATCAGCCCGATGACCCTTCCATATCCGACTGCACTTTATCGGTCGAACAAGCGGGGTTGCGGCTTGATGATGATAACACCCTGTTCGTCGACCTTCGTGAAGACAGCGAACGTCAGAAGGACGGGATCATCAAAGGCTCAGTGCATGCCCCCTACCCCACCCTAGAGGCCGCCATTAAACCGGGTGGCCTGCTGAATGCCATGGCCCAACAGACTGGTAAATCCCTGCTGGTATACTGTGCCTATGGTGAACGCTCTGCCCTGGCTCTAAAAGCGCTCAAAGAAGCGGGAATCGACAACGCCTGCCATCTCGGTGGGGGCATTGATGCCTGGCGAAAAGCGGGTCGGGAGGTTTTATGAATAAAACGCTATATCAATATCGTTGCATCGCCAGCATCTGCACAAGGCCATAACGCGTGACGATGGCACCCAGAATGAGTGTCAACACCATGAACGTCAGCAATAAATAACGGTGAATGTTGGCCTCACGATAAGACTTGATCTTCCGAACGTGAGTAAACAAAGATGACATGTGTTTTGAGATCTCGGTGATTTTCAGGGATTCCGTATGCTGCCAGAACTGATATACGATCAGCGTAAAAATGACACTCATCGTGAGAAGTATGACGACCCAGGTCAGCAAATCCGTATATCCGCGATCCGCGGAAACCAGCTTCGCAATACCAATTAACCCGCCAAATACCAAAAGAGTCGACCCTACGGTCCACCATTGCAGATGCTTGGCAAACCGCATGGTATCGGTGCTTTCCCTGTAAAGCGCGATCATTTCCGCATGGGATAACTCATCGAGAGAAGAGGGTTCATTTTCAAATTCTTCGATACTGTCATCGGACTCGTCGGTCTTTTTCTTAGCCACTTCCGCGCTCCCTACGTTCCAAAGGATTAATCGTTAAATCCGGGGGAAACCAACGAACTACCCATGTACGCCTAACCCATTCTCGTTCCAGGACTCATAATACCCGATTATTAATGACTTTGGGGCAATTTCCCATCAACGCTCGCTAAGCTGCGGCTCCAACACTGAAACCCGTGTACAAACGGGCACTAGGAATGAATACGCCTTTGCAAGTCAAAAACGATTCGTGCTCGTCATTTCAAGGCAGGAAGCGTGAAGAAGAATGTACTGCCGACACCGACTTTCGATTCGTAATCGATTAAACCACCGTGCTTTTCGACAAATGACCGAGTAATGTTCAATCCCAACCCCGAACCGCCTTTATCTCTTGCATCAGTGCCATCGGCTTGAGAAAACCGCTCAAAAATACGTGTGCGAAATTCTTCAGGGATACCCGGCCCACGGTCGGAGACGGAAACCTTAACCGTATCACTCTCACGCAGCACCGAAATTTCAACATCCTGACCTGATGGCGAAAATTTCGCTGCGTTGGAAAGCAGGTTGGCGATGATCTGAGTGAGGCGATTCGAATCCCCACGGACCATCGCATCAGGATCGAGATCGCGACATACGAAATTCACACCGAATTCACGTGCCAATCCATCATTGGTGTCTATCACATCTGCAACCAGTTTCGAGAGGTCCAGCGTTTCAAAGTGGAGGGCCAGCGTACCGGACTCCAGTTTTTCGACATCCAGAATATCATTAACAAGATCAATCAGCCGCTCGCTATTTTTCTTAGCAATCTCAATCAGATCCCGGGCAGGCTCAGGCAAGGCGCCAAACGCCCCCAAAGTCACAAGTCCCAGCGACCCCTTTATGGAAGTCAAAGGCGTACGGAGTTCGTGACTAACGGTGGAGATAAACTCATTTTTTATGCGGTCGACCTCCTTCTGCTTCGTTATATCACGCACGATGCCGATGAACAGAACGTGGTCGGCAATCTCCATTTTGGAGACATTGATCTCTAGCGGGAATTTGCTTCCATCCTTGCGACGCCCATACAGACCGCGGGCCTTATTTACGATTTTTGAGGTAACCAAGCGCGAGTTTTTAACATATCCAAGGTGGTTTTCGCGGTCATCTTCGGGAATCAGCATTGAGACACTGTGGCCAATCGTCTCCGCCGCCGAGTACCCGAACATCTTTTCTGCCATATCATTATAGGTTTCAATTACCCCATCATTGTCGATGGTAATTATGCCTTCAGCAGTGCCTTGCAAAATGGCATTCAGGTAGGCGCGGTCTGTTTCGGCTTCTTTACGCTTATGTTTGAGTATTTTTTCACGTTCATTATTCTCTGTAATGTCCTCTACCTGAATGATGCAGCGTGGCAACTCTTCATTCTCACCAAACGGCTTGACGGTCACGCGTTGGTGCATCTCTTCCCCAACAGAGGTCGACAACGGGAATAGGGTTTTATTCAATCTGGTGGTTAACATCATCGAACGCCGGCCATTGATGGCGTCGTTGATGGTATTGGACAGGCGCTTGGTAATTTTTCCCGGGAACAATTCGTCAAGGGTGCGTCCGGCCACGTTCTCTTCCGTCAACCCGGCGGCATTCAAAAACCACTCATTGGCATAAGCGAGGCGGTTTTCACCTTCCAGCAACAGAACACCGACCTTCAGCTCATCCAAAAGCAGCGTGACTTCTGTAGTTGTGAAAAAATCACCCGACATATCGGCCTACTACAAGTTTCGACAGGTTGATTACCAACAAATTCAGAGAGCTTTCCCGAGGTCATATTAGAGACCTCGATATTACCCTGTTCAGAGTTTAACACGATATATTTTATAATTCAGCCGCCACTATCCAAACGAGCTTTGAACCGATGCACACCATCCTCCCCTGTAATCCGCACGGCGCGGCCCTGTGTGACCAGATGATGGGCGTGGGCAAGGGATTCTCCAACGGCAAAAAACAATTGATGACTGTCCAACTCGCGGGTGAACAGAGCGTTTAGGATATCTACACCGCTTGCAGGTTCAGCGCAGGCGGCCAACGTGTCGTCCAGACGTTCTTCATGGTGGTGCTCAAGATCATCCAGGCGTTCCAGAATGCCACGAAACGGCCAGTCGTGGCTGGGCAGAACCAACGTATCTGCGGGCAGATGTCGAAAGCTGTTCATACTGTCGAGATAAAGCGCCAATGGATCAGCCTCCGGTTCTTGCGGCCAGATGCTGACGTTGGGGCTGATGCGAGGCAGGATTTGATCTCCTGAGATCAAAATGTTCAAGTCTTCACAATATAGGCACATGTGTTCCGGTGCGTGACCACGTCCGATAATGATTTTCCAATCTCGCCCGTTGATCGAAATATCGTCTCCCTCCAACACCCTGAAAAAACTAGTCGGAATGGGGCTAACAGCCTTCGGATATCGTCCAGCTCGACCGCTGACTTTCGCGATCAGCTCCTCATCAAATCCTGCCGCGTGATAAAATTTAGTGAACCCTGGTAACAGGACCTCGGGGGTGTCCGCATGCAACATCCGAGCATAGGTCCACTCCGGCAAGGTGGCTGTCATCGTTACGCCGTAACGTTCGGTCAACCAACCGGCCAGGCCCATATGATCGGGATGGAAGTGCGTGACGATGACACGTTTGACAGGCTTAGCGTCCGTGAAATGCAGATCCTCGATCTGCTGCCACGCTACCTTTACGTCATCATTGGCGATGCCAGTATCAACAATCGTCCAACCACCATCATCTTCCAACAGCCAGAGATTGATGTGATCAAGCTTGAATGGTAACGGCATACGCAGCCAGAATACACCGGGCGCAACCTCCATGGTCGTCCCCGTCTCGGGCACGCCATCAAATGGATAATCAGGTTTAAACATGGCGTTTTATAGGATGTGTGAAAGGGAAAGGAAATGGGAGAATTCCGCAGCGTTTCATACCGCCGCCCCGTTACGCGTCGATACCACTACTCTGGTAGGTCGATTTGGCCAGCCATTCCGGGTTGATCTCTACACCCCACCCTGGTTGCTCGGTAACCGTCGCCTGTCCACCGTGAATGGCATAAGGGGATTTGACGAACAGGCCATCCTGCCACGGGTAATAGTCGGCACCTTCGATTGAAAATTCCAGATATTTTCCTGCATTGGGGATAGCCCGCAACAGGTGCATGGTAAACAGCGTCACCATAGACAGATTGGCGCAATGAGGCGTGCAAGGATATCCGCCAGCCTCCCCCATCCGGGCAACCTGCAGTGTCCGACTGATGCCTCCCATATACATGACGTCCGGCTGAATAATATTCACTGCCCCAATATCCATCATGCGTTTCCAGTGTTGCAAGTCCCAGTCTTGCTCTCCTCCTGTAACATCAAGAGACAAGGCCTCAGTGACCTGCTTGGTCTGTTCCATCTCCCAGTAGGGGCAAGGCTCTTCAAAGTGCTCGACGCCATTGTCTTCAAGGATACGGCCCAGCTCGATGGCTTTTTCAGGTGAATAACATGAATTTCCATCGACCAGCAGGGCAACGTCATCTCCCAGAGCCCGGCGGACGGTCGGCACGATTTCCTCTGACCGGCCCGGCCATTCGTCCTGATCATGACCACACTCAGCCCCAACCCGAAACTTGAACGCGTCAAATCCGAATTCATCGCGTAATTTCATGAAACGCTCTGCTTCTTTGATGGGTGTAATATCGCGTTTCATGGATGATCCATAAGCGCGGATTTGCCCTGCACTCCCACCCAACAGTTCGGCAACCGGTTTGCCTTCCAACTTTCCCCGCATATCCCATATGGCGGTATCGACCCCACCCATTGCCCGGCAAATATAGGAGCCTGGGAACTTGTGCTCTCTATCCCTGACCACATCAAACAGCGCGTCAATGTCGTCGGCATTTTGTCCCAATACCCAGGGAGCGACCTGACGGTGCAGCACCTGAGCTGCAATATCTGAATGGTAGGTCGACACCTGCCCCCAACCTTCTGAGCCGTCTTCCAAGGTGAGGCGGACAAACCCGACGTATTCATTGCAGAAGGTTTCAAGTCTGGAAATTTTCATGGAGGCTCTTTCTAAGTTGTCAGTCGCTATTCACTGAGGATGGAGTCCGCCGCCTTGTGCGCAAGCATAAGCGTCGGCGCATTTGTATTCCCCGACGTAACGTTGGGGAAGGTCGAGGCATCAATAACCCGCAGCCCGGTGACGCCGTGGACCTTTAGGTCCGGACCAACAACACTGTATCGTTCATCGGGGCCCATCATACAGGTCGACACGGGATGAAATACCGTGCCGCTACGCTCGCGGTAATCTTCAACAATCTGGTTGTCGGAAAGCGATGCCAGATCACAGCCATTCGGTCCCGCTATCAGTTGTCGCAACCCATCAGTCCGCACAAAGGACTGTATCAGGCGGCCTCCGGCGACCACGTCTTCCAGGTCTTTGTTGGTCGACAGATAATTGGAGAATATTTTAGGGGCGACACCGGCATCCGGAGATTGAATATCAATGCGGCCACGACTGGTTGGGCGGGAAGGTTGAAAACAGATCTGGAATCCGGGAAACGGGTCCATGGTCACCAGCGGTCGTGTGCCATTTGGGGCCGTCGTATAAGAGATCGGGGTGAAATATAGCTGCATGTCCGGTCGTTCCACATCCGGGCTGGAACGAACGAACCCACCGCACTGATTAACGCTCAGGCTTAAGGGCCCGCCCCGGGTCAACACGTACTTCATGCCTGCCCAAGCCTGCCCCCACCAAGGCCGCAATTCATCATTCAGCGTCGGCTCAGTCGCCTTATAGTAATAGTTGATCGCGGTATGGTCCTGCAGATTGCCGCCGACATTTTCGTTTTCATGCACAACATTCAGGCCGTGCCGCTGCAAAACGGCACCGGGACCGACTCCAGATAGCTGCAACAGTTTTGGTGAATTCACACTGCCTGCACTTGAAATCACTTCTTTCCGGGCCCGAACGCTGACGAATTTTCCATCTTGTTCGAAAACAACGCCGGTGGCGTGACGCTTATCGAAGCTCACCCGTTGGACCATCACACCGGAGATCAAGGTTACATTGCGCCGTTTAAGGGCGGGCCGCAGAAAGGCATCTGCAGCAGAACACCGTAACCCATTACGTGTGGTGATCTGATAATATCCGACCCCCTCCGGCTGAGGCCCATTAAAATCATCAGTTTTGGTGAAGCCGAGCTCTCGTGCGGCATTAAAGAAATGACGGCCGATACGATGGGCGCGGTCGGAGACATCGGTGACCCACATCGGACCATCGCCTTCAGGGCTGCCGTCGGGCGTAATTTTCCGTTCAATTCGTTCGAAATGCGGGCGCACATCATCCCATCCCCAGCCATGCGCCCCCGCCTCTTTCCAATCATCATAATCTTCCGGAAGGCCACGACAGTACACCAGTGCGTTAATGGAACTGGACCCGCCGATCACCTTTCCGCGTGGCCAATATCCCTTGCGCCCGTTGCACGCCGGGTCCGGCTCGGTCTCATATTTCCAGTTGACACTTACGTCGAAAAATATGCGCCCGTATCCAATGGGAAGCTTTATCCAGGCACGGCGATCACTGCCACCGGCTTCAAGGATCAGAATTGTGTTTCGGCCATCCCTGGAAAGCCGATCTGCCAAAACGCATCCCGCAGACCCGGCGCCGACAATGACGTAATCATATTCGTCCATATTTGTCAGCCAATTCGGAGCTCCCTTCGGTCCGCCGTGTTAATGTGCGTCGCGAAGCAGATTTTGCTGGGTTACGATGTAGCGCAATTCTTCCTTGATAATCTCTGTATGACGTGTCGGCTCGGCCTTAAGCACCGCGGAAACGATAGCAATTCGGGTGGGTTTCGGCATGCGCTCCAAATTCTCCAACATCATGAACTTGACGCTGGGCCGAACATTACCTGAAAGCAACAGACTGGCGACCAGTTTATGGCGGATATCATGACGCATGTTACCGGCTTCGGTCAGCTCGAAAAACTCGCGCACAAACTGGCGCGGCGCAATGCTGCCCTCCAATAGGCAATGAAGGTTTTCACGCAATACGGCCGTATATTGCTGGCGGGTCTGAACAATAATACGCGACGCATGGCGCCTGATACGGACAATGGAGTCAGGCTCAAACGCCCGTTCGTTAACGTACTTCAGACACTCTTTCACCAGTTCATGCTTGCTGGATTCACCAACGATCTGGGCGACCCCGGCAATTAGCGTGGTTTTGCCGCCAAGCGGGCATAACCGTGCTGCAGCCGCCAGTGCCATGGGGCCTTCCGGGTCGCGGGTCGCCATCATGGCAAGGGGTAGAGGGTCCTCAATACCGAGGAGGTTGATATTATGATTGAGCAGATTTTCCGGGGCAAGCAGTCGCGTTTCTTCACCCGGCACCAGAATCGGACGTTTGTTTTTATAATCTTCTTTGATGCCCAACGCAGATTTCAGCCCCTCCTGCGTTATCCCCAGTGAATTACTCATTTGCTTCCCAATGTTAGTAGCCTGCTTGCCGATTTTCTGGTCCTGAAACGTCTGATATCGCCCGACCTGTTTCCCACTTTCCCTTGGCGGTCCACCAGTGGCGAAATCGCTTTGCTCCTTCGCGTATATCTCTTGTCGGAAGCGCCTTGTTCAGACGCTCCTGAACCTGAAGGTCATCACGCGCCGAATCCATGCCAGCACGGGCCTGAAACTGCCAGCCTCCCGGCACCGCCCCCATGCCCGAGAAAAGAGTCTGCAACTCCTCGATCCGGTTACCCAGCACCAAGGTCAGCAGTGCAACAACCTCACCCGGCACCCGGGCCTTTCCATTTCGCCATTTACTAACTGTTGGCGGTGAGACACCGACAACATCAGCAATGTCGCGCCCCGTCAACCCAACCTTTTCCATCCCCTCAAATACCGGCAACCCATCGGTTGCATCTGCAATCAGAGACCAATGAGAATTGGCCATTTTTCATGTCCCAAGGTTGCTTAAGTCCAAATTCCGACCAAATTCCTTTTAACAAAAGATAGTTCCTAATGATACAATATTTGTGCAAATTAGGATATATTGCCACAATATTTGGTAATATTCGCATTTTTAGTGGAGATTACTGTGACCATCAGACTGGGAATTGATCTGGGCGGCACAAAAATCGAGGGAATCGCCCTCGATCGTTATGGAACCGAAATTGTACGCAAAAGAGTTCTGACACCAGGCGGCGATTATGACGCGACCGTTAGGGCAATCAGAGATCTCGTTGAGCATATTTCCAGCGACTCGGGCGCCACGAATTCAACTCCGATTGGAGTTGGAATTCCCGGCGCCATCTCGCCAAAAAGCGGGTTGGTCAAGAACGCCAATTCAACCTGTCTGATCGGACGCCCCCTTGATCGGGATCTCGAAAATGCCACAGCCCGCCACGTTCGCCTGGCTAATGATGCGGACTGCTTCACCATATCAGAGGCCGTGGATGGTGCCGGAACTGGTGAGAGTACAGTATTCGGCGTCATTCTGGGAACCGGTGTGGGGGGAGGCATTGTCATAGACGGCAGACTTCTGGAGGGGACAAACGCAATCGCAGGAGAATGGGGACACAACCCACTGCCCTGGATGCAGGTATTGGAAGACGGCCACGACGAACGGCCAGGACCTAAGTGCTATTGCGGAAAGCTGGGTTGTATCGAAACTTTTTTATCCGGGCCGGGGCTGTCACGAGACCACGAACAGGCTTGTTCGGCATGCTTGTCAGCTATCGAAATTATAAAGCTTGCTGACGCTGGGGATGCAAACGGCATGGCCGCCTTAGAACGTTACGAGCACCGGCTGGCTCGCGCTCTCGCCAGTGTCATCAATATCATTGACCCCGACGTCATTGTACTGGGTGGCGGGTTGTCCAATGCAGAGCGACTTTATGATCGTGTCCCAAAACTCTGGCAGCAATGGGTTTTTTCCGATGGTGCGGAGAACCGATTGCTTAAAAACGTTCACGGAGATTCCGGCGGGGTACGCGGCGCAGCCTGGTTATGGGACTAAACTAATGCCCATAATCAGCAGTTGGGACGGTCCAAAATTTCAATTTTATCCGGCTTCAAATTTAAGGTAAAATCGCCAAAGTCCTGAAGTATATGATCGGCAATACCATTCAGTCGGTAATCAATACCCAGCTCAAATTCCGGAAACTCATTGCGACTGGTGAGTGGAAAGAAGGCCATTCGAACATGCCTGAAAACCTTGTCGCTGGATACCGGTTTAGCCTTTCTGGCTTTCGACGCGGTAGTGATCAATGCGTTAATATTATAGGGGTTATCAAGACTGGCGCCATCAAAGACGGTACGTGAGTATGTCAATGTACCAGTCTCCCCTTCCTCAATCAGTGCCCGCAGGTGACGGGTTGGAAACATTGTGCCCTCGGGAAGCTCTATCACGACGCCTTCCGGGCTTGAAAATTCCGCAAGGGCGGCACCGTCAATTTTTTCGCGCGCCACCTGTCCCTGAATATGCTCGACCAGCGAACCATCACGACTTTGGCGAACCCTGAAGCGGTACTTGAGACCATCCTTGGACTCCCAACTGAGGAATGACCAGGTAGTTTCCACCTCTTCGCCTTCCGCATAGAGAAGTTTGAGATATACGTTGGTTTCTGACGTCCAGGCATCACAGGCTTCCGCAAATTTGTACATCATCGCCCCTTCTGCCCCGGCGAGGCCGGAGGCCGACGATGCGTCCGCCAATGACATTCGATAAACGGCCTGATGCGGCATCAATTCAACGGCTCCAGCCGATGTACCCATCAAAATCGTGCCAATCGTTACAAAAAATTTTAAACCGCTCAGCTTCATCAAGGTCTCCACGCATCAATCAGCCCAAATGCCAATCAGTAGAAAAAGTCTACGACCGTGACTCCCGAAGTGTCCAACAGAAAGCGTGTGAACTAGGAAAATTTTGCCGACCTAGCAATATTTGCCACCCAAATCAGAATAATAATTAACGGTTTATTAAGACTTTAAAATGGCATGAACTCTGCAACGCCTCACCTGACAGGTGAAGGATAAGAGTATGAATACAACAAACGAGCCCCTGCAATCTCCTCTAACCCCAGATACTCAAGACCACATCGTATATACTCTGCATACACTGAACGACACCGAAAAAATGTCACTTAACCGTTGGATGATGCTCAGTGGATGGACGTCGCGAATTTCACTGATTGAGCCTCATCGGGGGTGCCATAGCTTTGAATAACCTGGTCATTCTCAATTCGTTGACAGCGCCTGCTCCATCGCAAACGGGACGTGCTCTGGTTCCGTTCACCAACGTCACTGATCTGGTGCGGACTGGGGCAAAAACTGGTGGACTCAGTGAAAATTCAGAGGCGAGCAGATCGTTCTTTGACGCAGCAACCGGACAGTTCAACGTCCGGTATATCTCCCCAAGCGAAATGACGGAGATCAGCCTCGACCTTTATGCCATGGGAATGGTCTCGTTCGATGACTATTCCGCACTGGCCTACCACCCGGAATTACACCCTCAGTATGACCGAACGATTGGCGCGTTAACCGGTGAACTCGCCGCACCACATCGCAAACGTGATTTAATCAGTGAATGGGAGGAAAAATACCGCTTTTTGAAACAACATAGCCCAGACAATAAACAGCTAGTGGAGCAGTCGGAACGGATTACCCGTCTGCTGCATTCATTGGCAAGGCGAACCAGTCTCTACGCCTAGAACATTCTGAGGCAGGAAAATTACCGGGAGAGTCGTGCGACTTCACCACCGGGTTTGGGCAACAGGCTCGGAGCGCGTTCAGTGATACTCCAGTCTGACGGGTTGACCCGCATCGCCCAGGTATCAACCAGTCCGGCACGACGAAGAACTCTGTGGGCAACCTTCTCTTCACCCGTCCGCACAGGCCCAACAACAACACGGTATATTTTTTTACTACCCAAATTCGCCGTAATCATGGTCGCTGACAAATCTTTATGACGCGTGGTCAGGCGCAATGCATTGTCTTGGTTGCGGAAACTGCCGATCACAAAATAAATGCCCTTGGTCGGTTCACGGTCAAGATATTCGGGTTGCGCAGGAGGCGACCACTTCGCCAATTTTACCGGCTCGAGGACAGGTTGCGCTTTTACCTGTACGGGCATCTGTATTGATGCCGGTATCAATACCGGCGTCTTTTTGGCTGGCTGCGCCCGTAAAGCATGCAAAGGGGCTGAGATCGGTTGCGGTGGAAGTTCCACTCTTGTCATTGCATGACTGAACCTCACACCGGCCTGACGTTGTTCTGCGATAACCTGCTGGCCTGAAGGTCTGCTAGGTGCTGACGGCGTGATGACGGCGACGGGACGTTCTGTAGATCCGGCAACAAAACCTGTCGTGAGAACCGGCTTACTTACGTCTTCTGCGACGAGAACATCAGAGTCGATTTCGTCACGGCAAAGCTCACCCTCGACAACCCCTCGCCAAACCGCACAATCCTGTTGGGCTATTATCGAGATGCCATGATCCGTGACGGATTTTTGGGTCATAAGTACAGAGATGCCGTCCAATGCCCAGGACGCGATTTGCAAAGGAACGGGAAGCGCACAGCCCCCCAACAACATGGCTGTTGTCCCTAATACCACAATCTTTTGCATAATTGAGCCCCCGTACAAGCCAGCTTGAAACCGGTTTGTTTATAAGCCGAACAAGACCTCTCACACCCAATATCACATTTGAGTGATATAGTATGTGTCCAATACAGCGGTTATCGCAACTGATAAATTGTTACAACCTGTTACAATTTATCAGTACTCAGGTCATGAACGATCAGGATTCAGCTTGCGGTTTTGCTTCAGAGTCGCGTTTTTCTTTGGGCAAATGCAGACGCAGATACAGTTCTTTAAGATGCCGCTCATCCACGGTACCCGGCGCCCCCATCAACAGGTCTTCTGCCCGTTGGTTCATTGGGAAGGCGATGACTTCACGAATGTTCGGCTCGTCTGCCAGCATCATCACAATCCGGTCAATACCCGGTGCTGATCCACCATGCGGCGGCGCGCCGTAGCGAAATGCCCGAAGCATGCCACCAAATTTTTCTTCAATTACGTCTTCGCCGTACCCGGCGATACCAAAAGCCTTAACCATGATATCCGCGCGGTGATTTCGGATCGCACCAGACGACAGTTCGATACCATTACAGACGATGTCATACTGATAGGCTAAAACATCAAGCGGGTCCTTGGTTTCCAGAGCCTCCATACCGCCTTGTGGCATGGAAAACGGATTATGTGAGAAGTCAATCTCACCGGAATCTTCGTTCATCTCGTACATGGGGTAATCGACAATCCAGCAGAAATCGAACCGGCCACTGGCGCGAATTCCCAGATCGTCGCAAATGCGTTCCCGCGCGATACCAGCAAATTTCGCCGCATCACTTTCCTTGCCACAGGCAAAGAAAACAGCGTCCCCATCCTGAACACCAGAAATTTCCCTGATTGCCTGAATACGTTCTGCTTCCAGGTTTTTGGCAATTGGCCCTTTTGTTTCTCCGTCTGCACCGAACACGATGTAGCCCAGCCCGCCGGCCCCTTCATCACGCGCCCAGTCGTTCAGTTTATCGAAGAAGCTGCGTGGTCTGTCGGCAGCACCTGGTGCCGGAATGGCACGCACCACGTTGCCCTGCCCGACCAATTTGGAGAACAACCCGAAACCGGAATCACGATACGCTTCCGTAACGTCAGAAATCTCGATGGGGTTACGTAAATCAGGTTTGTCGGAGCCATATTTCAGCATCGAGTCAGCATAGGCGATCCGCGGGAACGGCGTTGGCGTTACCTTACGATCACCACCGAACTCTTCAAACACGCCAGCAAGAACCGGCTCAATCGCATTAAACACATCTTCCTGTTCAACGAATGCCATCTCAAAATCGAGCTGGTAAAATTCGCCCGGACTGCGGTCCGCCCGTGCATCTTCATCACGAAAGCACGGCGCGATCTGGAAATACTTGTCGAAACCCGAGACCATCAGCAACTGCTTGAACTGTTGCGGAGCCTGCGGCAGCGCATAAAATTTTCCCGGATGCTGACGACTAGGCACCAGATAGTCTCTGGCTCCTTCGGGTGAAGACGCGGTCAGAATCGGGGTCTGGATTTCCATGAAACCGGAATCCGTCATGCGGCGACGGATCGATGAGATCACGTTTGAGCGCAAAATAATATTGTTATGCGTCGCTTCACGGCGCAGATCGAGAAACCGGTAGCGCAGTCTGACGTCTTCACCGAAATCGGCATCACCAGCCACCTGCATGGGAAGAACTTCAGCTGGGCTTTCAACAGATATCTCATTGATCTGAACCTCGACTTCGCCAGTCGGGAGGTTCGAGTTGACGGTATCTTCCATACGTTTGACCACGGGTCCTGTGACGGTAATCACGCTTTCAGGCCGGGCATTCTCGACGGTCTCGAATAACGGGCTGGAGATATCAATCACACACTGCGTCAAACCATAATGATCACGCAAGTCCACAAAAACCAGATTGCCATGGTCTCGTTTGCGATGAACCCAGCCCGACAAGCGGACCGACTGCCCGGTCTGATCCAACCTCAACTCACCGCAGGTATGGGTACGAAATGCATGCATATTAAGTTCTCCACGTCCGGGTCAGCGCGACCCAGCACAAATCTAAAATAAACTTTGCCTTTAAGGGCGCTTGTTTACACCATTTTGACGACGATTAAAGGAGTTTGTGAAAACAGGGACGATTGGAAGTCTCGTGGGTTGATAAATCAATTAGCGATCGCCTGACATTGATTTCGTCGAGATTTTCAGGCAAACCAACACCACCCATTCCATTGTCACAACGGACCCTGCAATGACATTAAAAGTCACGTTTATCCCCGTCACCCCGTTTCAACAGAACTGCTCGCTGTTGTGGTGTGACGAGACCATGAAGGGGGCGCTGGTTGATCCAGGCGGGGACCTCAACATATTGATGGAGACCTGCAAGGAGAATGGGGTAAAACTAGAAAAAATTCTCGTCACCCATGGCCATATTGATCACGCCGGGGGGGTCGCTGAATTGTCAGAACTAGAGAATCTGCCAATCGAAGGTCCACATGAAGATGACAAGTTCTGGATTGACGGTTTGACGGAGCAGGGCCAGCAGTTCGGGATTGGCCCGGCCAGACCATTTACGCCAACCCGCTGGTTGACGGGTGGCGACCAAGTAACGGTTGGCAATCTGACCCTGAACGTCCTTCACTGTCCCGGCCATACACCAGGCCACGTCGTATTTTACGAACCTGATTCAGGGCTCGCCTGTGTTGGTGATGTCTTGTTTAAGGGGTCAATCGGGCGCACAGACTTTCCAAAGGGTGACCACGCCACGCTCATCACGTCCATTACCCAGATGTTATGGCCGCTGGGCGACGAAGTCGCGTTTATTCCCGGTCACGGCCCGATGAGTACATTTGGCGAAGAACGGCGTTCAAACCCGTTCGTTGGGGACTCAGCATTGAAATAGGACGCGTGAATGTCGTTGACCTTACTGCCCGCGCCCTATACCCAAAGTTCATGACTTTAATCACCGATAACGAAACTCTTCAGGCATTCTGTAAAACCCTGGAAGGTAACGCGTACATCACCGTTGATACGGAATTTTTACGTGAAAAAACCTATTGGCCCCTTCTCTGCCTATTGCAGATTGCCGGGCCGGATGAAGCCGCCGCCATTGATGCATTGGCGCCTGACATTGATCTGACTCCTGTTTATGAGCTTTTTGATAACCCGGAGATCCTAAAGGTATTTCACGCAGGACGGCAGGACCTGGAGATTTTCTACAACCTGACCGGACGTTTACCGACACCCGTATTCGATACCCAGGTCGCTGCTATGGTCTGCGGATTTGGAGACTCTATCGGGTATGAACATCTGGTCTCCAAGCTAGCCGGCAAGCGGGTCGATAAAAGTTCGCGGTTTACCGACTGGTCGCTCCGACCGCTTAGCCAGAAGCAAATCGACTACGCACTTTCCGACGTCATCCACTTGCGTCCCGTCTATGAAAAGCTTGCGGAAATGCTGGGTGGCAACAGTCGCGCCGGATGGATCGACCAGGAAATGGCGACGCTGACCCGTCTGGATACCTATGCGGGGCACCCGGAGTTCGCGTATAAACGAATCAAAGGGCGTGCGCCGTCGGCGCGCTATCTCGCTGTGCTGCGAGAATTGGCCGCTTGGCGCGAACGAGAAGCTCAACGTCGGGATGTCCCCCGCAACCGGGTATTGCGCGACGAAGCCCTCATCGAAATTGCTCATCATACTCCCGACTCCGTCGAACAGCTGTCGCGCACCCGAGGTCTTGGTGCGAAAACAGCCGAAGGGCGTTATGGTCGTGACCTTCTTGAAGCTGTCAAAATTGGGCAGTCCGTCGCCGACAAAGACTGCCCGAAGCCCCAGGAAAAACGCGATCTACCCCGTGGACTGGGCCCGGTTACCGATATTTTGAAGGTTCTTCTCAAAATGAAATGTGAAGAATTTGATGTTGCAGGAAAACTACTGGCGAACAGTGCCGACGTTGAGCAAATTGCCGCATTTGGCGAGGATGCTGGTGTGCCTGCCTTAGAAGGTTGGCGACGTGAGGTGTTTGGCGAAGATGCGCTTAGGCTAAGGGCTGGTGAACTGAGCTTAACCATAGAGCGGAAAAAGCTGGTTCTGGTCCCCAGACCAACTTCCGATTAAGCCAGTCTCCCCTCGCGTCCCAGTGCTTTTCCCAGCGTCCGTAGACGGCGGTCAACGGCCTCTCCGCGGAACACATCATTAGCCTGTCCATCGTCTCCCGGAAGATGAAGAATGACTTCACGGTCCGTCACTTCAAAGTCCGTCCTCTGCAACAATCCCGGCGCCGACCCTGAAACTGTATGGGCAAGCCGCAGAGCCAGACCGGTGACGTTGGCGTGCCCGACGTCATAATCACTCATCAATGAGCGGACTGACTTCACCAATCGATTGTCCGTATCTCCATTATAGCGAATGAAAATGGCAATCGCCAAAAATACCCGCTCAGCATGTGTCAGACCGGCAAACGGCAAACGAAGGACGCGAAGGAACGCATGCTCAGCGCGATAATCGGGATGTTCGCTCCACCCCAGATCAGAAAGCATGCAAGCAGCGATGCGAAGCCTACTTTCGGCGTTCCGTCCTTTTGGAAACAGTGGAGCAATCCAGTCAAATATCTCAGGTCCAGTTATGGCAAAACGGCCCGTGCGCTCGGCCATTCCGGCACACCCGCTCAGCAACGGATCCTGACCGCGCAGATTTTTCGGGAGCATTTTCAATAGCTGCCCTTCACGCATGCCATAACCTGAAAAAGAGACCGTCGACACGCGGCTACGCTCGACAAGCCGCTGCAGGACGAGAGCAACAAAGGGCAGAGACTTCATCCGGGTCTTGGGGATACCCAGGAAATTCTTGTTGGCATCCGGATCGAACGCCATGACGAGCTCGCACAATTCCAAAACTTCGGTGCGTCCCAATGAGAACCCATCGACGACATGCAGTGGATATTCTGTAAGGCTGATAAAGACTCTGGCCAGGGCCCTCCATGACCCACCAATCGCATAAAGGGTGCGGCGACGTTGGGTCTCCAACCAATCAAGTGTATCGAGGTTTTTCTCGATTATTTTTTGGGCTTTTTTCATATTGCCATCGGCAGCCTCTGGCAACCGCAGATGCCCAAGATGAAGGCTCGCCGTGCCACCAAATTTTCCCTTGTTCAACTCAACCAGGTCGACGCTTCCACCGCCTATATCAGCAAGAAACCCATCTGCTTTCGGCGCGCCCATGATCAGTCCCAAAGCTGATAATTTAGCTTCTTCCGCGCCTGTCGGGATATAGACTTTCACATCGAAGCGCCCTTCAATACGTTTGGTAAATTCGGCACCGTCCTCGGCGTCCCGTACTGCAGCGGTCGCGACAAGCGCCAAATCCTCAACGCCCATGGCATCAGAGAGGCCGATGAACCGTGTCAGGCTGCGCAGGGCCTCTTTAACTCCGTCCGGGTTCAAGACGCCGGTAGTCCCCAGCCCTCGTCCTAATCCGCATTCCGCTTTTTCATTAAAGATGGGAATTGGCAACCTGTTCGGAGTGTCATAGACCACCAGACGCACCGTATTTGACCCGATATCAACAACGGCTACCCGCCCTTGCGTGGTTGTCTTTTTCTGTCTTCCAAACTTACCCCGACCTGTGGTCATTTTGATTTCAACAATTTTGATTTGCGCACAGTTTTTCGCTTAGCACTTCCACGCCCCGATAATGAGGGGCTGTTCATGAAATAATCATGCGCGGATATCCCCCTCACTGACTCCACTCGACGATAGACACCATCCCCGTCAGACACCCAACTTTGGCAATCATCCTGTAGATTAACGACCATTATTTCATCCAGAATCTGGCGTTTGACAGTCGGGTTTTCGATTGGAATTAAGGTCTCAATACGCCGATGTAAATTCCTGGTCATCCAGTCGGCTGAAGAAATAAATATCTTTGCGTTTTTGGACGGCAATGCTTCCCCCGCGCCAAAACAGACGATCCGCGAATGCTCAAGAAAGCGCCCGACAATACTTTTAACCCGAATGTTCTCCGACAATCCAGGAACACCCGGGCGCAAACAACACACGCCACGTACAACCAGATCAATCTCCACACCGGCATTGGAGGCGGCATACAGAGCATCAACAATGTCCGGGTCTACCAGAGAATTAATTTTAGCCCAGATCGCTGCCGGGTTACCCGCTTTCGCATTGTCGGCTTCCTCTTCGATCATCTTGAGCAATGATGCATTAAGCGTAATGGGTGAGAACGAAATCTTTGCCATCGCCTCAGGTTTCGCATAACCGGTCATGTAATTGAACAATCGAGCGGCGTCATCACAGAGCGCCGTATCACACGTAAAGAAGGAAATGTCCGTATAGATTTTTGCCGTAATAGGGTGATAGTTTCCAGTCCCATAGTGTACGTAAGATCGCATAACCCGCCCTTCACGCCGAACCACCAGATTCACTTTGGCATGGGTCTTCTTGTCATAAAATCCATACACGACCTGCGCTCCAGCCCTTTCCAGGTCCCTGGCCCAGCGCAAGTTAGCTTCTTCGTCAAAACGTGCCTGTAACTCAACCATCGCCGTTACAGACTTTCCAGCTTCCGCAGCTTCTATTAAAGCCGCGATGATGGGTGAATCATTGCTTGTACGATAAAGCGTCTGCTTGATAGCGACGACCCCTTTATCCTGAGCAGCTTGTTGTAGAAATTGTACGACGGCATCGAAACTTTCATAAGGATGATGGACGACAAAATCTTTCTTGCGAATTGCGGCAAAAATATCGCCGCCAAAATCCTTGATCCGCTCTGGAAACCTCACGGCCATCGGCTCAAACTGCAAATCTGGGCGAGAGTCGACTATGAGTTCCTGAGTATCAGATAATCCGATGGCGCCGGATAAGGCGATCGCATCCTCAGGGTCAACTTCCAGCTCATTCAGTACCAAATCACGTAATTCATCCGGCATGTCGTCATTATAAGTCAGGCGGATAACAGACCCACGACGACGGCGTTTGAGTGCCGTCTCAAATGTCCGAACCAGGTCTTCCGCCTCTTCATCAATCTCCATTTCGCTGTCACGAATGACGCGAAAATACCCTAGTTGTTCAGCAGCAAAACGTGGGTACAGATGATGAAGAAACATCTCAATAATCGTTTCGATGCGGATGAAACGAACTTTCCGACCTGGTAGGCGGACGAACCTTTCCAAAAGCTCCGGGATCGCAATCAGCCCGCGGAGCGTTTCTTTGCTGCGCGGCTGCACCAGAGTGGTCACCATGCAAAACCCAAGGTTTGGAATAAATGGAAACGGGTGTCTCGCATCCGTTGCAATGGGGGTCAAAACTGGAAATATCTGGCTCAAAAAATGTTTTTCCAGCCAGTCCACCTCCTTAGCATTGAGCCCGCCACCATCATCCAGAACTTGCACCCCGGCCCGTTTCAACTCGTCATGCAGGACTCGCCAGCAGACGTTTTGTTCATGCATCAGTTTTTGCGCATCTTCACGAACCGTCTGAAACTGAGCCAGCGGCGTCAGTCCGTCTATGCTCGGGGTTTTGATACCAGCATGAACCTGACCTTTCAGCCCGGCGACCCGCACCATGTAAAATTCATTTAGGTTTGACGCTGATATGGCCAGAAACCTTACTCGCTCATAAATCGGATAGGCGAGATTATAAGCTTCTTCGACAATACGTCGATTAAACGCCAACCAAGAGAGCTCGCGGTTGATGTAGCGCTCACTGCCAAAGGTCTTGATTGCTGACAGGTTTGAATTCTGGCTCTTGAGTTTTTTATCTATCATGGACCCAAAATAGAGGTTCAAACCGGAAATGTCATGCTGACCATCAGTCAGAACTATAAATTTTACAATTTTGTCTTATTCAATCGTATACCGAGGTTTTTAAAAGGTTACGAGCATTTGTGTTCTGATGCTTTGTGCACTCGAAAAAAACTCTTAACCTGTTGAATAAAACGATTTTTTCTGTAACCATGCGCGCCTTCTGAGGGGAACGGTTTATGAAATTTAAGTATCCTGTCGGCGTCGCAGTTATTGCGGCTCTGAGCATCGTAAGCATAGAACCGGTGCAAGCTGCGCAATTATATGACATGAACCAGTTCCTCAATCAGGGGCATCCTTTTGTGAACCCCTCGGCTTACCCGGCAGTTAACGCACCACGCCAGCCCCAACCCGTTCGCCCCGTCACCAATTCCTCGACCACGGCAGCACCAGTAAAAGCCGCTCAGCCCACCGCTTCCGGCTCCGTAGCCGCCTCTCCCACAAGTCTGTTTGATGGCCTGTATGCAACGTTGAACCTACAGGGCGGATATTCGATCATCGGTGATGCAGAGACCACAAACATAACCGGCCTGACCGAACGTCGCGGCAAGGACTGGGTCGGCGGCAACAGCGTATCCATCGGGTATGACTGGAAGAAATTTGGCTTTCCTGTTCGAACAGAGTCAGAGTTTTTTATTCGTTATCGGTTCGATCTGGATTACCGAGGCACTGCCGGAGGCAATCTACAGGGGTATACGAACGAAGTTGCGACCTTCGGTGGTATGATCAATATGTTCCATGATTTCAAATATTCATGGCGAAAATTCCGTCCTTACGTCGGCGCCGGCCTTGGCATTGCCCGTCATTGGAGCCAGTCCGTTCGCCGCGAGTTAGACACCGTAGCCTTTACCAAATCCACCCAGGATACCCGGGTCAACGCCCTCACCTGGGCGGCGATGCTCGGCTTTAATTACGAATGGAAAAAGAACTGGTTGTGGAGAGTGGAAGGCCGCTATCAGGACTTCGGTGAAGTTGAAAGCGGCCCCTTCGGAGACTCTGATACCATCACTGGAAACTACACCACCACCGACCTTCTGCTCGGCGCGATGTATAAGTTTTGACGTTTAATCTCTCCAATTATAAGGTCCCAGGGAATGCTCCACCGTCGATCAGCAGGTTCTGACCGGTGATGTAGCCGGCTTGTGCGGAACAGACAAAAGCGCAAAGTTCACCGAACTCTGCCGGATCGCCAAACCGCCCTGCCGGATTTCCCGATGCTCTTTGTTCAGCAAATTCCGCAACCGTAATTCCCAATTTATCGGCATTGGCCTGAAAATTACTGCGCAGCCGATCAGTATCGAAGGGCCCCGGCAATATGGCATTTATCGTCACATTGGAACGCACGGTCTTGCGGGCAATTCCCGCGACAAACCCGGTCAATCCGGCACGCGCACCATTTGATAGGCCCAGAATGTCGATCGGCGCCTTGACTGCGGATGAGGTGATATTGACGATCCGGCCAAATTTACGTTCCATCATGCCATCAACAGTGGCCTTGATCAGAAAAATCGGGGTCAGCATGTTGGCATCGACGGCCTTGATCCAGTCGTCGCGTTCCCAATCGCGAAAGTCCCCCGGCGGAGGACCGCCCGCGTTGTTAATGAGGATATCCGGTTCGGGACAGGCTTTCAGCACCAAATCACGCCCTTCTTCTGTCGTAATATCACAGGCGATGGCGGTCACTGACCCGCCTCCGAGTGCACGAATCTCTTCCGCAGTTGCCTCAATTGTTTCGGGTGTGCGTGCGCAAATGGTGACGTTCACACCTTCACGCGCCAATGATACAGCGCAGGCTTTTCCCAACCCCTTACTGGCGGCACATACGATGGCGTCTTTTCCAGCTAATCCCAGATCCATTACTCATCTCCTTCTTTTTCAGACATACTTAAAACCCGTTTTATCAACGGCACAGTTATTCTTTTTTTCTCGCTTAGTGCAATACGATCAGTAAGGTCTACCAATTGTCGCGCCGCAGAAAAAGACCGCTCCATGCGCGGAACCGCATACGTAATCACGTCACCAGATATACGCAATTGGCGGTCCTGAAACAGCTTTACCAAGACAGCCGCAATCAGGGCGTCATCCGGCGGCGTAATTTCCACGACGTTTGCCGCGGCCATCCTTGAACGTAAATCCGCTAGTTCAATACTCCATCGCGACGGCGGTGTGATGGCATTGAGCAACAGGCTCCCCCCCTGCTCTTTCAGATCATTGTATAAATGAAACAGTCCCTGTTCATGTCGAGTGGTCAGTGCCCGGTCAACATCTTCGATAATAACAGTCCGGGCGGGTGGGCGACAATACGGGCCTGACAACTGATCAATACATAAAAATTTTGCGTCGGTCTTCGAGCGCAAGACTTCCGCCAAGTGGGATTTTCCACATCCGGAGGGACCGAAAATACAAAGCGCCGGTGATGGCCAGTCAGGCCATCGATCAATCCAGCCGACGGCTTGGCTATTGTTGGGCGCGACAAGAAAATCTTCGCCCAACAGCGCCGGGCGGTGGTCAAAATCAAGCGTCAACTGATCGGTTGTGATCACTCCGGGCCTTCCGATTGATCTGTTGGCGTCGCCCCCATATAGAGCGGGCTCGCCAGATAGCGTCTGATCGAATAGCGAACCAGGACTCCAATTACTGCAGTGACGGGCACCGCCAGAAGAACACCGGTAAATCCGAACAATGCCCCACCTGCCAAAAGTGCAAATATGATCCAAACCGGATGCAATCCGACACGATCACCGACCAATCTGGGAGTCAGAACGTAACTTTCCAGCGTTTGGCCGAAAACAAAAATACCGGCAACAATCGCGATCGGTGCGACGTCGGAATACTGAAACAACGCGATGCCGACACCAATAGAGAGCCCCGTCGCGGCTCCCAGATAGGGAATAAAAGATATGAACCCGGCAGCAAGGCCAACCAGCAAACCGGATTTCAACCCGGTCATCGTCAACCCGACCCCATAGAGGATTGACAGAACCAGACATACGCTGGCCTGCCCGCGTACAAACCCGGCGATAGTAGTGTCAATTTCACCAAGTTGTTGACGAATAGCCGGGGCCGCTGGGCGAGGTAGCCAGGAGTCCAGTTTTGCGGTGATCAGGTCCCAGTCACGCAGTAGATAAAATGCGACAATTGGCGTTATCAGAACCAGTGATATCAGATTGAAAAAAGCGACGCCGCCGCTCCAGATATTGGCGATGATCTGACTGATCCATTTAATTCCCTTGCCGGCAAAATCACCAAATACATTACGTATTTGGTCAAGTGCCTCTGGTGGAAGTTTATCGCGAAGCTGCTCAAATTCAGGTCGAATATAGGTTTGCACGGCATCCAGTATCTTTGGAACCATATGAACCAACTCAACGACCTGCCCCTGTAAAACAGGGAACAGAAGCAAAATCCCCCCGAGCGCAATGGCGAAAAAACCAAACAAAATAGCCGATGTGGCGAGCGCGCGCGAAAGCCCTTTTCCCTCCAGCCAGTCGGCAACAGGATCAAGAAAATAGGCTACTGCCATTCCCGCAACAAACGGTAAAAGTACGCCGCTCAAGACATTTAACAGCAAGATGAAAACGACGATGCCAACGACCCAGAAAAGATTTTGCCTATCCTTGCTCATCGCTCCTACTCCCCCTCGCCCTCGGTACGTGAATCTTCGACGGCCATGGCCTTCTGGCTCCAGACCACGATATAGACCGCACCGGAAATTGCGGTGGTGACCGCCACCACTATAATCATCGCATCGCGAAAAACACTAAAATCATAGCCCAGCCCTTCGCTTGCAAGAATCTCCACTGCCAGTACCAACTGCGCCGCAGTGTTGACCTTGCTGATCATGATAGGTTCCATGATCAGCGCCTGGGTCATGACGTGGTAGGATAAAGCGCCGCCGATGATCAAAACATCTCGGAAAACCACCCCGATTACCAACCAGGTCGGCAAATACCCCTCATGACCCAGGGCGATATAACCACATACCAATAATGCCTTATCGGCAATCGGGTCGAGATAAGACCCCAGCTCAGTGACCTGATTGAAATGTTTGGCAATGGCCCCGTCGGCGGCATCGCTGATGGCGGCGACCAGGACCAGCCAGAAAGCCGCTGTCATCCGGTCATTAATGATAAGCCAGATGATGAAGGGTACCGCACAAATACGGACCAGGGATATTGCATTGGGAAGGTTCAATATTCCGTACTCGGGCTTTGTTCAGATTTTTCCGGCGGGGCGGACATCCGCCAAATACAGAACCCACTCGCCATCTTCATTGACCAGCGTAAGTTCAGCCTGTGCCAGCGCATTACTGAGTTGTGTTGTGTTACCCACGTAATGAAGATTTATGCGAATTTCATCAAGCGACAACAAAACCATTTCAGTCCGGCGGATCAGGGGTACATCTTTCAGGCGAACTTGAACCGTGATCCAGTCTTTAAGGCCGGTCACCGGGACAGCGATAGCAGCGACGTTGGGGTGACTTAAGTCCAGGATATTTCTGCGTTTCCAATCGTCATCAATCGCATCGGAAATTCTAGCCACAGCACGGTTCAGTAAGTCAGATGCACTTTCTCCTTCGCCCTGATTGAAGGGATAGGTATCTGTTTCAGGGTCGGGGTCTTTGCCATAACGGGTCACATAAACTTCCAGGGATTGACGCCCGCTTGCCGGGTCCAGGCGTTGTAAACCATAGATGACGACAACGTCCTGCGCTTGATATCGCTTGGCGATCACATTGATCCGTGGTCGGTCACCTTGTATCGCCTGAACGGGACTAATTGCGCCAACATCACCAAGATCACCCATCGGCTGGATCAAAGGTACCAACCCGGATCGTGCCCTCAGTTCGGCCCACGCGCTGCGCCAGGGGTTCGGATCATCCCACAATGCCATGGAGCCGCCGGTCTGAAAAACCGGTAGGACCAGAACCGGTTTAGACAGAGTTTCCGCGAACGGAAGATTGAAATCATTGAGGAGTTTACGGACCGATTCGCGCTTGAACCGTACGCTCAGGTTCGCCAGATACCGCCCAGCCGAGGTTTTTTCGTTGGAAACAGCAAAATCGCGAACATACGACTGAATTTCACCTTCATCCAGATTGGGCAGACGTTCCTTGTCGGCTGCCATGGTCAAACGCCTCATCAAACGGTTAAATGCAGCACGCTCGCCCTCCACCAAGGCTTTTGCTCTCGCTTTTGTCGCAGTTTCGGCGCTGACATCCACATTCACGTTCTGCACTTCATAAATGTCAGAACCAGCACCAAGGGCCGGAGCAACACCGAATCCGGCAAATACACACACAACGAGGGCAAACCGCTTTATTACTGTCAGATCGGACATTGCAAACCGTTTGGAATGTTATAATTTAGGCCACACAATCTAGCATCGTGGCTCCGGAGGAAACAGTCATTAGTAGCGATCCGAAAACAAACCAATCCGCCCTTAGTTACAAGGATGCCGGTGTTGATATCGACGCGGGTAACGATTTGGTTGACGCCATCAAACCGCTGGCCGCCCAAACCAACCGTCCAGGCGTCGCCTCGGGTTTGGGTGGATTTGGTGCCATGTTCGACCTGAAGGCAGCTGGGTACAATGATCCCATTCTGGTATCCGGCACCGACGGGGTCGGCACCAAACTGATGCTGGCAATTGCGACGGGCGTACATGACACCATCGGCATTGATCTTGTTGCCATGTGCGCAAATGACCTAATTGTTCAGGGTGCGGAACCGCTGTTGTTTCTGGACTATTTTGCCACCGGCAAGCTCGACGTTGATGCCGGCAGAGCTATTGTCAGCGGTATCGCTGAAGGATGCAAACGATCCGGCTGCGCCTTGATCGGCGGTGAAACGGCTGAAATGCCCGGCATGTATTCTGACGGCGATTACGATCTCGCCGGTTTCTGTGTCGGCGCCGTCGAACGCGGCAACATCCTTACCGGCGCGGACGTCGCCGAAGGTGATGTGGTTCTCGGGCTGGCCTCAGACGGCATTCATTCAAATGGGTTTTCGTTGCTTCGTAAAATCGTGGATCGTTCCGTGCTTGGCTATGAGGACATCGCGCCATTTGATTCTGAACGCACCCTTGGTCAAGTGTTCCTTGAACCGACACGGCTTTATGTGAACAGCTGCCTCGCCGCGATCAAGTCAGGTGGTGTACATGCCCTTGCCCACATTACCGGCGGCGGATTGACTGAAAACATTCCTCGTGTTCTGCCGGATGGACTAGGCGTGGAACTCGATACGGCATCCTGGACCATCCGACCGGAATTCAAATGGCTTGCCCAGACCGGCAACGTCGCCCCGGAAGAAATGGTCAGGACTTTTAACTGCGGTATTGGCATGGTCGTCGTCGTTGACCCAGCAGCCTGGCAATCGATCCGCCAGGTATTTGAAGCCCAGGGTGAGACCGTTTTCAAGATGGGTCAGGTGGTCATGCAGCAAGACGGATCAGATCAGGTCGTCATCCGCAATCTATCCGAACCATGGAAAAATTGAAACTTGCCGTACTCGTCTCTGGCCGAGGGTCTAACCTTCAGGCCCTGATCGACGCCTGTTCGGCCTCGTCTTTCCCCGCTGAAATCGTCCTGGTGATTTCCAACAAACCTGATGCACACGGATTAACCCGCGCGGATGACGCCGGCATCCCGACACTATGCATTGATCATAAGCTTTATGGATCACGAGCTGAATTTGATGTTCAGATGACTGCCGCCATGACGACCGCCGGCACGGAGCTGGTATGCCTGGCCGGGTTCATGAGATTGTTGTCTGATCAATTCTGCACCCACTGGCATGATCGCATGATCAACATCCACCCTTCCTTACTGCCCTCCTTCAAAGGCTTAGATGTCCAACAGGCGGCGCTGGATGCCGGTGTGCAGTTTTCGGGATGCACGGTCCACTACGTCCGCCCTGAAATGGATAGCGGACCGATCATCATTCAGGCGGCAGTCCCGATACGGGCGGATGACACAGCCGACTCGCTGGCGGAACGCATATTGGTCGAAGAACACAAAATTTATCCTGAAGCCATCAGGCTGATTGCCGATGGACGTGTCACCGTTGCCGGCGATCGTGCCCGTATCCTGGATCACTCTGCCCCCACCCACGCACTCGTAAATCCTACACTGAAATCCGGATAGATAACAAAATCTTGATTCACACCCTTTAAAGAATTCGGCTAAATTCCCCTTTCCGTATCTGATAAGGGAAAATTGATATGCACGCCGCTTTCCGCTTTATGTTTCTGGCCCTCGCCTTTGTCATCATTACGCAGCCCTCGCTCGCTGGCGGGAAAATCTACTCGTCAGGCGGCAAAGCCATAGAAGGTTACGATCCGGTCGCCTATTTCACAGACTCAAAACCCGTCAAAGGCAACAGCGCCACTGCCTATGAATGGAAAGGCACAACATGGCAGTTTGCCAATGCTGCCAATCGGGACGCGTTTATTGCGATGCCGGAAAAATACGCCCCGCAATATGGCGGGCATTGCGCTTGGGCAGTGAGCCAGGGATATACGGCTGGAACCGATCCTGACGCCTGGAAGATCGTTGATGGAAAGCTCTACCTGAATTATTCCAAAAGCATCCAGCGGCGTTGGCTGAGTGGCGGTACTGCCAAACTCATTTCGGCGGGCGACAAAAACTGGCCGGAACTGGAAAAAGGCCTGTAAATAGAATACCCGTCAATCAGATGGCGGGATCAGAACCAGTTTACCCGTATGCTTTTTCGACAGGAACACGTCCTGTGCTTCGGCGATATCACGCAAGGGGAACATTTGGGCGACAACCGGTTTGATTTCTCCGCGTTCAATATACCCGATAAGGTTTTGAAATATCTCTGGTCCAAGTGACGTACATCCCAAAAGACTGAGGTCCTTGAGATAAAGGGTCCGCACATCAAGCTCGACCATGGGGCCGGCAATCGCCCCGGACGTGGCATAGCGCCCACCGGCAACCAGAACCTCAAGCAAATCAAGCCATTCCGGTCCAGCAACCAGGTCAATGACGACATCAACGGACTTCGGCCCGAGTGCGGCCAACGTGTTCGACCCTCTCGGGATAACGTTGTCAGCCCCCAAAGCCATGACCTTGTGAGCCTTGGACGCACTGGCAACTGCGATGACTCTGGCACCGCGTCGTTTCGCCAGTTGCACGGCGGCAGACCCGACGCCGCCGGAAGCGCCGGTAACCAGAATAACATCGCCGTTGGCGACGTGGCTCCGGCTCAACAAGTTCTCTGCGGTCGAATATGAGCACGGAAATGAAGCCAGTTCGGCGTCGCTTAAATCACTATTGACCTTGTAGGCAAACTGGGCGGAAACTTTAGTATATTGGGCAAACCCGCCGTCACATTCAGACCCCAAATAGGTAAACTCAAACGTCTGCTTCGCCGGGTCCGCCCTCAAACAAGGTTCAATTAATACCCGCTCACCGATACGCCCGGCGTCAATGCCCTCGCCAACGGAGACGATTTCACCACATACATCCGCCCCCTGAATTCGGGGGAAACTGAGGGCGTTTCGTGACCAACTCGCATCGTCAGACTGAGCACCCGTCGCCCCAGCCTCGGAGCTATCGCTTGTCGTGCCGTCGGATACGCCCTTTGAGTACCAGCCAATGCGGGTGTTGATATCGGTATTGTTCACCCCCGCCGCAGCAACCCGAACCAAGACTTCACCCGCCTCCGGTTTGGGGACCGGAACATCATTGCGGTACTCCAGACAGTCATAACCGCCGTGGCCCGTCAGCAGAACTGCCTTCATCCGTTCAGGAATATTCATAAAAAAACTCTACCCCGCCAGTGACGGGGTAGAGTTTCTTGGTAGCGTCAGAGATTTACAAGAAAAACCTTAAGCGGCTTTTGCGGCACTGCCTTTCAGGTAAGCGAGCATGGTATCTGCATCGGAAACTTCAAACGGATCGGTTTCACAGACATCTTCGTGACCGGCTTCCGTGAAGACTTTGACGATTTCACCGTCGTCGACGACCATGGAATAACGCCAGCTGCGCATTCCAAAGCCAAGGTTGGACTTGTCAACCAGCATCCCCATTTTGCGGGTGAACTCACCGTTGCCATCAGGCAGCAAGAACACATTTTTTGCCTTCTGGCTGAGGCCCCACTGATACATCACAAACGCATCATTGACGGAGATACAGATGATTTTGTCGACGCCTTCGGCCTTGAACTGGTCATAAAGTTCTTCATAGCGCGGCAGGTGGCTGGTCGAGCATGTCGGTGTAAAGGCACCGGGAAGGGAAAACACGACAACCTTCTTGCCTTTGAAAACATCATCACTGGACAATGTTTTCCATTCAAATGGATTGTCGCCTTCAATGGCGTCATTGCGAACACGGGTCTGGAATGTTGCCTGAGGTACTTTGTTCATAATCTGTCTCCTGAGTTATTTTTGGAACCGAACGTTTCGGTCTGTGAGAACAAAACTAGAGCACTTTTTAAAATTGGTGAAATTTGAAATTTATTATCTTATAATTGATTTTTCCAATCAATAAACGGATGCCCTCTGATGGTCTCATACAAACGTTTGCCGACACTCACTCAGTTACGCCATTTGATCGCCGTATCCCGGCACCGGCATTTCGGCAAAGCTGCCGAGGCCTGCTTTATCACCCAGTCGAGCCTTAGCATCAGCATAAAGGAACTGGAATCCAATCTCGAAACAATGTTGGTGGAGCGCACCCGACGGTCCGTCTTGATGACTCCACTGGGCGACGAAGTCGTATCACGTGCGCTCAAGGTGATTACTGATGTCGAAGATATTACCGACCTGACACGGGCCGAAGGCACCCCCCTGTCAGGCGTGATACGCCTCGGCGTCATCCCGACCATTGCGCCCTTTCTGTTGCCTAGGACTCTCCCAAAAATTCGCCGCAGTTATCCTGAACTCAAGCTTTACCTGCGAGAGGCCCGCTCAGCCGACCTTGTCCATCAGTTGGTCACAGGTGAACTTGATCTGCTGATTCTGGCTTTCCCCTTTCCCGCGACCGGATTGGAAACTTTGCTGTTTGCCGACGATCCGTTCTGGGTCGCATATCCAAAAGGCCACCCAAACAGCAAAGTCGAGCGCGTATCAGCTTCGATGCTGAGAGATGAAGCGTTGCTATTGCTTGAAGACGGTAACTGCCTGCGGGACCATGCGCTTGGTGCCTGTCAACTCAGTACAGGGTCGGCCAACGTCGACTTTCAGGCCTCAAGCCTGCATACCCTGATTCAGATGGTCGATAATGGTCTGGGTGTGACGCTATTGCCCAAGATGGCTATCGATGGCGGTCTTGCCAAGTCCACTAAGACAGCGCTCCGCCCCCTGGATGGGAAGGAGACATCACGCCAGATCGGCATGGTCTGGCGCCCCACCTCAGCGCGCAAGAAAGACTTTACCCTTCTCGCTGACTCTTTCAGGGATGAACTGGCGACGCCACTAAGACGCAGTCAGATCTCCTGACAAAAAAAACGACCGCCCCGACGGACGGTCGCTTCTTTATGGAATTTGCTCAGTTGGCGTAGGTTCAGCCAACGATTTCCAACTTGGAGAAGAAATAGGCAATTTCTTCAGCAGCGGTTTCCGGTGAATCGGATCCGTGCACGGAATTGGCTTCGATATCTTCGGCAAAATCCTTACGGATGGTACCTTCATCAGCCTGGGCCGGGTTGGTGGCCCCCATGATTTCACGGTTTTTGGTAATCGCGCTTTCGCCTTCCAGCACCTGCACGACCACAGGGCCGGATGTCATAAACGTACACAGGTCACCAAAGAATGCCCGTTCGCTGTGAACAGCGTAGAAACCCTCGGCCTGGGCCGGTGTCAGCTGAATGCGTTTTTGGGCAACGATCCGCAGGCCTGCGTCCTCAAACCGCTGATTGATTTTCCCGGTGAGGTTACGGCGTGTGGCGTCCGGCTTAATGATGGAGAGCGTTTGCTCAATGGCCATCTGATATCCCCTTAGAGTTCTGTGGTTAATTATTACGTTCTCCCGAAAACGGCCGTTTTTCCGGCCTTTCGGGCTGCGGTGGCGGGTTATAACGCCAACTGCCCCGACTGGCAAGCCGTTGGAGAAAAACTTAATAATTCCATTGTTCGTTTCCCTTATCCGTTCATCGTGCTATCACCCGCTCCATCATGCTGCATATAAATGACCTCACCTATCGAGTTGCCGGGCGAACACTGTTTGACCAGGCGACTGTCGTCGTTCGTCAGGGCCATAAAGTCGGCCTTGTCGGGCGTAATGGAACCGGAAAAACAACCCTGTTCAAGCTGCTGCTTGACGATCTTTCTCCGGATGGCGGCGAAATCAATATTCGCAAGGGCATGCGGATTGGCACCGTTACGCAGGAAGCGCCCGCCGGGAAAGTCACTCTGATTGATTCCGTTCTGGCCGCCGACACCGAGCGCACCGAGCTGCTGGCACGGGCTGACGTAACGACCGACCCTCACGAGATTGCCGAAGTCCATATCCGACTGGCGGACATAGAGGCCCAGACGGCACCGGCACGCGCCGCGCGGATTCTGGCCGGGCTCGGCTTTGATGAAGACGCCCAGAAACGTCATCTCGATGATTTTTCCGGCGGCTGGCGCATGCGGGTTGCCCTCGCCGCAACCTTGTTCTCACGCCCTGATATCTTGCTGCTGGATGAGCCGACCAACCACCTTGATCTGGAGGCTGCCCTTTGGCTGGAAACCTATCTGGCATCTTGGCCGGGAACCCTGATGGTGATCAGTCATGATCGCACTCTGCTCAACCAGTCGGTTAACGAGATCATTCATCTCGATAACCTGAAACTGACCCGCTACGCCGGTGGCTATGATGAGTTCGAGCGCATTCGCCGCGAACAGCAGATGCTGAACAGCAAACTGCGCACCAAACAGATGGCAGACCGTCGCCGCATTGAGAGTTTTGTTGATCGTTTTCGCTACAAGGCATCAAAAGCCCGCCAGGCGCAAAGCCGCATCAAGATGCTTGAAAAGATGGAACCGATTGCCGCCGCCGCCGAAGATCAGTTCGTCAATCTCGACTTCCCCAAACCGGATCAGTTGCCCCCGCCCCTGATCACCCTGGATGAACTGGATGCGGGGTATGAGCCCGGTAAACCCATCCTGAAGCGCCTTGATCTCCGCATCGATATGGAAGACCGTATCGGCCTTCTGGGGGCCAACGGCAACGGCAAATCGACACTGGTCAAGCTGCTGGCGGATCGTCTGAAACCTATGGAAGGCCGTTTGCGGAAATCTTCCAAATTGCGCATCGGCTATTTTGCCCAGCATCAGACTGATGAGCTGAATATGGACGAAACAGCCTATGATCACGCCGCCCGTCTGATGCCGATGGCGCCTGAGTCGAAGGTACGCGGACATTTGGGACGCTTTGGGTTTTCCGGAAACAAGGCCAATACGGACTGCGGCAGCCTATCCGGGGGCGAAAAGGCCAAACTACTGTTTGCCCTGATGAGTCTCGATGCACCGCACGTCCTGCTGCTCGATGAGCCGACCAACCACCTTGACGTCGATGCCCGCGAAGCCCTGGTGCAGGCCCTGAACGCCTACGAAGGGGCCGTGGTTCTGGTCAGTCACGACGCGCATTTGCTGGAACTGTCCTGCGACAACCTTTGGCTGGTCGAAGACGGGGCATGTCGTCCGTTTGATGGCGACCTTGCTGATTATCGCCGTCACCTGGTCGACACCCGTCGCCAGAAACGCCGCGAAGAGCGCGACAGTGACACCGTCCAACTGCCCAAACAGAACCGCAAGGAAGAACGTCGGGCCCGAGCCGCCGCCCGTGCCGAAACGGCGAATTTGAGAAAATCCGTCCGCGATATGGAAAAGCAGGTAGAAAAGCTGGCCGCCAAACGCGAACAGCTCGAAGCCCGGCTCGCCGACCCTGAAATTTACGAAGGCTCAACCTCGAAAATGATGGAAATTCAGGTCCAGCTAGGCGAGGTCAAAAATGACCTGCAAAAAACAGAAGCCGCTTGGATGAAAGCCAGTGAGGAGCTGGAACAGGCGAGCTGAACCTGAGGATATGATCCGCAGTGGAAAACGCACCCACCGATCACGCCGGAACCGTCCACACCCCCGCCGGACCATCGGCGCGGATTATTTCTCTGGTGCCAAGCCTAACCGAGCTACTGATTGATCTCGGGCTTGGCAAACAACTCGTCGGGCGGACGCGGTATTGTGTTCACCCAGCGGACCGTGTTGATGGCATTCCGGTCATTGGCGGCACCAAGGCGATTGAGGCCGATGCCGTGCGGGCGTTAAGCGTCACACATGCCGTCGTTAATGTTGATGAAACCCCAAAAGACATCGCCGACGAGCTGACCGCAATGGGCGTGACGGTGATTGTCACCCACCCAAATTCGGTGGAAGACAACCCAGCACTTTTCCGTCTGTTCGGCGAAATCTTCCACCGCCAACACCAGGCGGAAACGCTGTGCCGGCGATTTGATCAGGCTTTGCAGGATCTGAAACAAACGGCAGCGGCCCTGCCCGCCTGGCGCGTTCTTTATCTGATCTGGCAAAAACCCTGGATGACCGTTTCGGCGGATACCTATATCGCTAACACGCTTGGGCTGGTTAATTGGCAGACTGCTGGGCACGACCCGGATGTCCGATACCCGGAAGTTATTATGGGTGAGATGGTCGAAATTGGTGTTGATCTGGTGGTGTTCAGCTCCGAACCTTTTCCTTTCACGGAAAACCATCGCCAGAATTTTCACAAACAATTTCCGCAATTTGACGGGCAATCGGCACTCATCGACGCCGAGATGGTGTCCTGGTACGGCAGTCGCGCCCTACCGGGTTTGAATTATCTCGGAAATTTTGCTGAGAGTTTGGCGACATGATTGCTGCCCGCCTCGCCGCCTTTTACGGCGCCATCTTCCTGATGATGGGAATACACCTGCCCTTCTGGCCGATTTGGCTGGCGCACAGGGGACTGGGACCAGAACAGATCGGCACGGTCATGGCGTCGGCATTTGTCGTCAAGGTATTGATTACCCCTGGCGTTGCCCATTTGGCGGATCGGCACGGCGAACGAAAGCGGGTCATCGCTACGATGGTCATATTGTCATTAATCTGTTTTCTGGCGTTTGACTTGGCCCATTCGTTCTGGGCCATTCTGTTGGTCAGTTGCTTATTTGTCAGTTTCTGGTCGCCGACCATGCCGCTGATGGAAAGCCTGACCATGCAGAGCAGCGCCACATACCGGTTTGACTATGGACGGGTTCGGTTGTGGGGGTCCATCACCTTCATCGTCGGATCGGTCGGGATCGGCTATGTTCTGGGGGCCGGGACCAGCGATCTGATCTATATTTCCATTGCATTGACCCTCGCACTTAGCGCAATTTGCGCCTTTTTTCTGCCCGATATTCGCCCCCTTAACAAAGCCCAAACCCGAGTGCCGCTAATCGCGGTTATCAAAGACCGGTCCTTCGTTTTGTTTCTTGTCGCGGCAGCGTTAATTCAGGCCAGCCATGCTGTTTATTATGCTTTTGGCACCATTCACTGGCAAAAAGCCGGTCACGGCTCTGATGTCATTGGCTGGTTGTGGGCCGAGGGAGTGGTCGTCGAAGTCATCCTGTTTATGTTCGGTGCACGCGTCCTTGCAAAAATCGGCCCGGCCCGACTGATCGCGCTGGCAGGACTGGCCGGCGCTATTCGTTGGACGGGAACGGCCCTAAGCACCGAGTTACCCGTCTTGATCGTTTTGCAAACCCTTCACGGTGCAACGTTCGGGGCGGCTCATCTGGGGGCCATGCATTTCATACAAAACAGAGTTCCTGCTGAACACTCGGCGACGGCACAAAGCTTGTACGCTGGAGTTGTCATGGGGGTTGGAATGGGCATCGCGATGTTTATCAGTGGACGGTTATATGGCGCGTTTGCAGGACAGGCTTATTTCCTGATGGCGGCGATGGCAGCAACCGGCGGCATTGTCATTTTCTTGCTTCGTCGCCAACGCGTCTAAGAGGGTAACCTCAACTCGCTTTTGTCTGGATCGCCCGATGTCGCCTGAGCAGGTTTTCGGCACGGATGGCGACCGGCACATCAACCATCTTGCCGTCCAGTTGAATGGCCCCCTTGCCAGCGGTTTGGGCCTCTTGGTACGCAGCGACAATGCGTTCTGCCGCCGTGACTTCATCACCATTGGGGGCAAACTCTTCGTTCAACACCGGGACCACGCTGGGGTGAATGCAGGCTGATCCTTCAAACCCGAACTTCCGGGATTTGATCGCACTGTCACGATAGGCCGCCAGATCCTGATAATCCGCCACCGTACCAATGGTCCCGAGAGGTATGATTCCAGCAGCGCGGGCCGCATAAACCAATTTCTGACTGGCCATGAACAAGGTGTCGCCATCCGGAACCATGCCGGTATCAAGCGCAAAATCCTCGCCGCCTAACGTCATGCCAAGATTACGTGATGACGCCCTGGCAATCTCATCCATCCGGAAATAGGCCCCTGCCGTTTCGATCATGGGGACGAACCCGATCGTGCCGAGGTTCATCCCGGCGGCCATCTCCCGTTCCTCAACCACTTCCTCCAGCAACAAGAGGTGTTCCGCACTTTCGATTTTGGGCAGCATCAGCGCTGAAACACCGGGCGTTACGGCCGCCTCGATATCTGCAACGGCTTCGGTCAGTGGGCGGTTGATACGGACCAGAACATCCGCCCCGCCACGGCTTACCGTTTCAACCGCTTTGGCCAGTCCCAAACGGGCCGCCGGGCGTTCGCCGATCGGAACGCTGTCTTCCAGATCAAGAATGATGGCATCCGCCCCGCGTGAAGCCGCCCTGTCAACGAAGCGCTCGATGTTTGAAGGCACGTACAACATTGACCTCCATACAAGCGACTGGTTTTGCATTTCCATCAAATCATACCCTCATCTCGCATTTTGCTGATCTCTTGTTTTTTAAATCCCGCTTCGCCCAGCAACTCGTCAGTATGTTCGCCCAGTTCCGGCGCCGGGTGACGGAAGGTTCCAGGGGTGCTGGACAGCCGCGGGGGAATGTTGTGGTGAGGGGCCGTACCCACATCCTCATCCGGCAGATCAACCAACACCTCACGGGCCAGCACATGAGGATCGACAATGACATCACGGACATCATAGACCGGGGATGCGGTAATTCCGGCGTCTTGAAAAGTTTCCAACACTTCATCGCGGTTGCGCTCCATCACCCAGGCGGCAACGATGTCATTAACTTCATCGCGGTGGCGAACCCGGTCCGCATTGGTCCGATAGCGCGGGTCGTTGATCATGTCTTCGCGTCCGATCACTCGAAACACCCGCTCCGCCATGACCTGAATGGAAGCGGACAGAGCGACATATTTCCCATCGCTGGTTTCATAGATATCCCTCGGCGCGCTGGTGTTCGAGCGATTGCCAGAACGTTCTTTGACCCCGCCGCTGATCTTGTAGGTAAGGGCCTCCGGTCCCAAGGTCGACAGGATGGGCTCGAATAATGACAGATCGATAACCTGCCCCTGACCGCCTTTTACTTCAACCTCGCGCAAAGCCACCATAACCGCGTAAGCACCCTGAAGACCGGCAATCATATCGGCCAGCGCCAACGGTGGTAGCAAGGGGGGGCGGTCCGGGTATCCGTTGCGGCTGGCGAACCCCGACATCGCTTCAACCATTGTGCCGAAGCCAGGCAATTCACGGTAGGGCCCGGTTTGACCAAACCCTGACACCCGTGCAATCACTAGTTTTGGATTGCGCCCGTGAAGAATATCCGGCGCTAGCCCCATGTCTTCCATGCGCCCTGGGCGAAAATTCTCAATTAAAATGTCGGCATGCTCGGCCAGTTTGAGGATAACCTCTGCGGCACCGGGAGCCCGAAAATTCAGCGATACACTACGCTTGTTCCGGCAATAGATTTTCCAGAACGCAGAAATGCCGTCTTCTACCCAGGCACGAAGAGGGTCGCCTTTGCCTGCGGGTTCAATCTTGATAACATCTGCGCCGAAATCAGCCAGTTGCAGGCTCAGCATGTTACCGGCAATCAGGCGGGATAGGTCGAGGACGCGTACACCGTCAAGGGGGCCCGAATTGTCCGGGTCGAATTCTGCCATTTTATTTTCTCTTCAAGCCAGACAACATCAAGTCAGGCCCCCAACGTCACATAGAATTTTGCCTTTTGGTCTTCGTCATTAACCCAGACGGTAATTTCTCCCTCAATGGCGGTTTCATCCATTATGGTTATAGTTCCGTTACCGACCTCATCTGCACCGAAATTGTTGATAAAATTCTGGCGCAACACGGCACAGGCGATGGTCTGGGCAATGTTTTCACGCTCGCCGACCTGACCTTCTTCCATTTTGGCGACGTCGATAATCAATTCGACGGCGGACGCAGCAACATCGTCAGTAATCTCATTCGACTTTGTGAAATCAGCAATCATGACGTCGTAGTCCTGCGCTTCGATATCGATGGTAAAACCGACAAAATCCGTTTCTTTCAGGTCATCGCTGTCTTTCGTATGACGCAGGCAGATATTTGTTCTGATCATTCTTGTATTCCTAAATTGTCGCTACGGGTGTCGACGGAGACCCCACCGCACCCGGCATGCGCAGTGGTGGTGCGGTCAGCAAAAAACGTGAACGGCCCCGTTCATGAAGCGCATCGGCCAATTCCGACAGATACCAGATTTCACCCAGATGCACACCCAGGCGGAACAGGCACTGACGATGCAGCGGCAAACGGGAACATCCACCTTTCGCCTCGCCCTTTGAGGCAAAATCCTCAACCGCGATGTTATCAGTGGCAATGATGCTGATTCCAGAACTCGCAATCCAGTCCAGAAGTCGCTGATCAAACCCATCAAGCACGGCGCAGGATGAGTGTAGTTTTTCGGCGTCCGGATTTCCTTTCATTGACAGGATCATGTCATCCCATCCGGTGTGAAAAAGAAACATATCGCCTTCCTCAATGACAATTCCATCTTTTTCAAACACCTCCATCAGCATGTCATAGGTAACGGCGACACGATCATCGCCAAAATGCCTGTGTAGATCGACCAGCACACCGCGCCCCTGAACACCGGTAGTCGCCATGTTCTCGATGCCCAGTGACTTGGCTCCCATATCGGCGATGCTATCCGGCCCGCCGATATCTTCCTGGGCCCGGTACCCATTGTAATATACCGGCACCATATTGCCGTCGCCCATCACGTCGAACAGACATCCGACATGGGCGAAGCTGTCCCATTGGGTCGAGTATTGTGAATAGAGAGTCACGCATTCATCAGACGTGATATCCATCATCCCAGGATAAACCGCGTCCCAGTCAAAATTGTAATAGTGCTCACCCTCATGATAGACCGGCCCGAACTTGGGCGGGTGGCGTTTAGGATTGACGGAGTTACCGCCCGGCATATCCAGGGGCATGCTCAGGCAAAAAGCCAGGCCCTCTTTGACTTCCTGGGCTGCCGTCAGACGACGTTCCGGCGTAAGCAGGTTCAGACGTCCTTGCTGGTCGTCCTCACCCCAGTCCCCCCAGGTCGACCCCTCCGGGCGCTGCCCCCAGCGTTTGGCCATTACTCGGTGCCGATCCTGGGGTGGCCGGGTGTCGATCGACCAAAGGCCTTGTCCAGCGTTTGCGTCGAGTCTTCTGCCACTTGAATAGCTTCGGTAATCAGGTTCAGGACAATCATGTTGTTATCCATGACATGTCGCGCCGCATCTGTGCCGTCTTCGGCAATTTTGGCACAGCGGGTCAGCACGTCTTTCCTAAGCGTTCGAAGAATATCCTCCAGTTTAAAACCATCCGGGTTATCATCAGAAATCAAAAAATGGGTCATGGTGAGCCTTTAGTAGAGTTGGAAAAACAACCCAAACAGAGTAGCGCCTTGATAGAATAGCGATCAAGAGGCGCGAGCATCAATTCGTGTTAATACTGCGGCGCTGAAACTTAAGGCATCAATCCATAACTCAATTTTTCCGTGGCCGTTGTTATCATATGGAGTTCCCTACTCGGCTCTCCGATAGTGCAGGCTCGCGGTTATTTTTTCCATAATCACAAACGACCTCAGCGATCATGGCAGCGCCAACGCACTATGCGGAGCCGAGGCGAGTTTCAGAAATGTGCGGTCTTCGCGCACAAGAAACTTCTCTTTTTGGGCAAACTCATAATTGTCCCGCCCGAGAGGATCGGCCAACAGTCGTTTTCTGTACGCTTCATATGCCGCCAGATTTTCGATGCTGTAGACGCCATAGGCCAGCGTGCTAGAGCCTTCATGCGGGGCATAATAGCCAATCAGGTCTGCTCCGCACCGGGGAATCGCCTGACCCCAGTTCTGGGCGTACTGGATAAACTGAGCTTTTTTCGTTGCATCGATGTGGTAACGGATAAAACAGGTAATCATAAAACGTCTCCATATTAGGGGACGCATCTTGTAGCTTATTGCAATACGATAATGCTTCGTTTATGGTCGAAGTATGAAAGACTTCTTTAAATGAAAGACGGGCCAGACATCGCCCTTTTGGGTTCGTTGATCGGCGACCCGGCGCGGGCCAACATGCTGGGTGCCTTAATGAGTGGCAAAGCCCTTACCGCCAGTGAACTTTCTGCTGAAGCCGGTGTAACGGTGCAGACGGCCAGTGCTCATCTGAAGAAGCTCGAAAACGGCGGCATGATCCAACAGAAAAAACAGGGCCGCCATCGCTATTTTTCCTTATCTGATGACGATGTTGGAAGCCTGCTGGAGAACATGATGGGGGTGGCCGCCAAGAGAGGGCACACCCGTGTGAGGACAGGCCCCAAGGACCCGGCGCTCAGAAAAGCCCGTGTCTGCTATAATCATTTGGCCGGCGAAATGGGCGTTCTGGCGTTTGACAGCATTGTCGCCAGAAACTTCATTACAGATGATGATACTGATCTCGTCCTTACTGATAACGGTCGTTCATTCGTCACACAGTTCGGGATCGACATTGACGCTCTCGAAAAATCACGTCGCCCGGTTTGTAAATCCTGTCTGGACTGGAGTGCCCGCCGCAGTCACCTGGCGGGAGGATTGGGGACAATGCTGTTACAGCGTTTCTATGACCTGGGTTGGGCGAAACGTGAGGTCGGCACACGGATCGTCAGCTTCACACGAAAAGGTGAAGCCGAATTTAGAGCTTTGTTCCCGGTATGAGGCAAAAGCCCAAGAGGATTGGCCACTCAGGTTTTCTCTATCTCGCAAAGCAGGGCCTTAAATACCGGGAAACCCGAAAGCGGATCACGATTGTCCATATCTGTTAAGGTATTAACATTGGCTTCTTGCCAGTCCCGCGAACCCAATGGGCCCCCGCCACCCATATTGGCTTCAACCACACCTTCAACAATATCGTCACTGACCTGCGCCCAGTAACGAACTCTTCCACGCGGCGAAATCACAAAAACTTCATCGCCATCCCGAATGCCTCGCTCTTCCGCGTCAACGCGGTGCAGATGAACTAATGGACGGGGCTGTTTGATCGTCAATTGCGCAATATTGTGATGCTGCGACCGAAAGGCCGACTGAGTACGTGCACCGGTATTCAGCACCAGAGGATAACGTTGGGCGAGTTTTGGCGACCCGAGCGGCCCTTCAAGTGGTTCGGTGTAGACCGGCAATGGATCATACCCGTGACTACGGAACCATTCCGAGGCGATTTCAAATTTTCCGGTCGGCGTCTCGAACCCTGGTTGACCGTCATTACGTAGGCGGCCCGTTTGATATTTGCGATATTGAATTTGTGGCCGTTTAAACGAAATGCCCTCGGGATGAGCCTTCAACTCGCTGACCGACATCCCAGAATCCAGGATGGCACGTTCGACCATCGCAGCTTCAGTTTGCGGCCAAAGATCTCCATACCCCAGGCGTTTCGCCAACTCGGCAAAAATCAGATAATCGTTTCTTGCCTCTCCGATGGGCTCAATAACTTTTGAACGCAACTGAACATGCCCATCATGGATCATGTAAGAATCAATTTCGAACATCGTCGTCGCCGGCAGGACCAGGTCTGCGAATTGAGCATCCGCCGTCGGGAAGCGATTAATCACAACCAGAAAGTCGAGGGCTTTTAGCGCGCGTTGCCAAAGCGCCGGGTCCGGCCAGGCCGTAATGACCGATGCGCCACTGATGATCATTGACCGAACAGGGTATGGATCGCCGTCAAGGATGGCGCGCGGCAGAAGGGCCGCGTGGGCCTCTCGGCGGGTTTCATAATACAGAGGGTATTCTTCCGCCCCTAATGGCTTTCGGCTGTCTGCGGGCGGCTTAACCGTCGGGCGATGCAGGCGCAGGCGGCCCGACATTCGAAATTGTTTTCCGCCAGGCACATCAAAATGCCCGGCAAGAGCCTGTAACGTCCAGGCCGCCCGAATCGCCTGTACACCTGAGTTGGAATATTCCAGCCCGGTATACATAACAAAAGAACAACCTGACGCCGCGGCGATTTGGCGTGCCAGAGAGCGAACCCTTCCGGCGGGCACGCCGGTTATGGCTTCAACACGTTCCGGCGAGAAAGATTTCACGTAAGATTTCAAGTCTTCGAAGCCGTGGGTCCAGTGTTCAACGAACGGCTGATCGTACAGTTGTTCTTCGATCAACACGGCGATCATACCCAGCGCCAGCGCGCCATCGGTCCCCGGACGAATGCCGATCCACTCAGCCCCGACGACCCGTGAAGTTTCGTTACGCCGGTGATCGATAACAATTACCGGTACGTTTCGGCTCTTGGCCTTCTTGATCCGCCGAAGATTGGCCGGAGGTGAATCGGTCGCCGGATTGGCCCCCCAAATCAGAATCAGATCAGCGCCGTCAATATCTTCTTCAATGTCACGCAAATGTGCGCCAAATAATGCCTGGGGAGCGATCATGCCGTGGGCGGCATAACAAAGCGAGCCGATACCCACCGCATTTGGTGAGCCGATAGGAAACAGCACGGCATTGGCCGAAGATTCCGACGTTCCGCTAGGCGAAAAAAATTCATTCAATGCGAACTCAAAATTTCCGCGACCGGTATAAAGCGCCAGAGCTTCCGGTCCAAATTCATCGGCAATCCGCTGCAGTTGTTCAACCCATAGGTCGTAAGCCTCATCCCAACTGATGCGTTCATAACGGCCGTCGCCACGCTCGCCTACACGGCGCTGAGGGTAAAGAATTCGGTCTGGAGAGTGGACGATATCCCCAGCCCTGCTACCTCGTGGGCAGACGATGCCACAGGGGTGATTTTTTAAGGGTGTAAGGCGTTCTATCCGCTCATCCAGCAAATGCACGGTGACCCCGCAACCAGCCGGACAAACGCCGCATATACTGTCTACGGTTCGTTGATTAGGAGTGGCCTCAAATTTTCTCTGTGTATTTTCCAAAGTATGATGCGCCTAAAAGGTAATCCAGCACCCTTCAGTTTCCACCACAACGTAGTTGAATTTCACGCGCGTTGGAAGAATGTATTACTCATTTCCCAAACTGACGGTGTAGACGCATTTTGTAACGCCTGTATTACTCTACATATTTACGAAAATCCGGATCTCGCTTCTCCGCTCGTGCCCGTCCGCCTTCCTTCGATTCTTCTGTACCATAATACAGGCGCAGCGCTTCGAAGCCGAGGCTACCGATAGCGCGGATGGACTCGGTGTCGATGTTCAAAGACTTCTTGGCAATGGCGAGGGCCGTCGGGCTGCGGGCCGAAATTTCAGCGCACCACTCATCAACCACCCGATCAAGGTCATCATCGGCAACAACTTCGTTTGCGAGCCCCATCTCTCTGGCCTCGACCGCCGTGTACCGTCGACACAGGAACCACATTTCCCGCGCCTTCTTTTCGCCAACCACACGGGCTAGGTACGCTGTCCCCCACCCCGGGTCGACGGAACCCATTTTCGGACCGACCTGCCCGAAGACAGCCGTATCCGATGCGATGGTCAGGTCACAGACAGCGGCCAGCACATTACCGCCCCCAATGGCATATCCCCGAACCTTGGCGATGACCGGTTTGGGCACGTCGCGGATCAGGCTCTGCATTTCTTCGACCGGCAGACCGATAGTGCCACGCCCGTCGTAGCCTTCATCACCATGCACGGATTGATCACCACCGGTGCAGAACGCCCGCCCACCGGCCCCGGTAATAACGATGACCCCGACCGATTTGTCCCACCCCGCACGGTGCAGGGCATGAATGACCTCATCGCAGGTCCGTGCACGGAAAGCATTCATTACGTCGGGGCGGTTCAGCGTAATGGTGACGGCGGCATCTTTCTGTTCAAACAGAATGTCTTTGTAGTCCATAAATTTCTATCCATGCATAGTTAAGCCGCCAGACACACTAACGGTCTGGCCGGTCATATAGGCGGCGTCATCACTGAGGAGAAAGCAAACCAGGCCTGGGTAATCTTCGGGTTGCCCCAGGCGGCGCAGAGGTATCGCCCGCTTCAGGGCCTCAACCAACTTTCCGTCCGGGTCGAGATTTTCCAGCAGGGGCGTTTCCGTCGGCCCGGGGCAAAGGCAGTTCAACGTAAGCCCTGAACGCGCCAGTTCGCGCGCCAGTGTTTTGGTCAGGGCGATTATGCCGCCCTTGCATGCGGAATAGACGGACTCCCCCGACGATCCCACTCGCCCCGCATCCGAGGCAATGGAAACGATCCGCCCCTCTGCCCGTTCGGCCATTCGCGAGGCAACTGCGTGGGTGACATTAATCGGGCCCTTGAGGTTGATGTCGATAACCTTTTCCCAATGATCAGGCCCACTATCCAGAAAAGACACGGCACGGTCCCAACCGGCATTATTGACCAGACCAAACAATGGCCCCCAGGCGTTTTCAGCAAGACCGACACTCTTGATCACCTCGGCCCGATCCGAAATATCAACCCGGTAGGCACCGGCCTGCCCGCCAGCGGTCACGATCTCATCAACGATGGCCTCTGCCGCCGCTAAATCCAGATCGAAAATCGAGACCCGACAACCCTCTCCTCCCAAGCGTCGGCAGATTGCTGCACCGATACCGCTGCCGCCACCGGTCACCAATACATGTTTTTCAGTTAGTCCGCGCATTTAATGTCATCCAGTGGGTAAATCGGTCGGGGGATATTCTTGAAAGGGAACAGGTTGTAGTCGGAACTGCACACACCGGAGCCAGGCACCATGACAATGTGTTTGGCAATATCTTCAAATCCGGCCCGGAAGTGCTGACGGGATTTCAGCAAAATATAGCGTTTTGACGCCGGATCGATTCCAGCTTGCGTGAACACACCCACATCGCAAGGCTCAAACCGTTTGGAACATATCACGACCTGAACATCGCCCGGTAGTTCGAGAACCGCACACTCGCCGATGCTGATTTTCGTACCGGTCATCATCGGGCCAGTGATAGTGAATTCACCATCGCTGAAATTTCTAACTCGCCCCGACAGACGCAGCGGTCGGCCTTTCATGTTCAACGCAGGCATATCCGTTTTGCCGCCAAGGTCGATGGTGACGTCGGACCCTCGGCCTGCGGCTTTAAGCTCTTGAACACAGGCCGGATCCCAGAACGGCCCGGCGAGCACATCTTCAAACCCAACCTGCAGCACCTCTTCCAAGGCGTCCATGACGTCTGTCACCCCGCCGGCACCAACGTTTTCACCGTGGTCCGCCATGACAATGGGGCCATCACCTAATGACTTAGCCTCAGCGATAGCCTCCTTTAAGGTACCGCTCTCAAACACGAAGTCAGCCCGACGTTTCCACGTCATGTCCGATAATTCATCACACAGCGCCTGTCCGTTAGGGTTATTGCGATCCGCCATAATCACTGTCGCCAGACCAACATGCGGAATATCAGACAGCGGGAATCCCCCGAAAATCGACGCATTCAGCACCTCACCATCGGCTTCCGCCTGACGGGCACGGTCCATAATGCTTTTCATGGGCTCCTTCGATGGGGTCTGTTTGTTCATGTGGGTCAACATGGGAAGAACGTTCCAGCTGATCACCGGATCAATCTCGCCAGCCATGGCCCGCAATAATGTCCGTGCCGCCCGCTCGCCGGTTTCGTAGATGTCCACGTGCGGATAGGTGCGATATCCGGTGATGACAGTGGCATTATCGATGGTCAACGCCGACATGTTGGTGTGGAAATCGAGCCCAACGGCGATCGGAATTTCCGGTGCGATATAGCGGATACGCCGCAGCAGTTCACCTTCCGGGTCATCAAAACTTTCCGTCACCATGGCACCGTGCAGATCAAGTAGAACTGCATCGCACCCGAGAGCGACTGACGCGCAGATGGTCTCACAGATATGCTCAAATGCGGCGTCCATGACGGGGCCACTGGGCGATGCGCTGGCAGCAATGGCGACGTCGATCTCGGCTCCGATCTCCTCGGCGATATCAAGATAGGCCCCGAGCCCGCTGTTGGTTCCTCTGAAATTCGCGACGGCTGCGTCGCCATAGTTAGGGCCGTCGACGCCGGTGCCGCGACAGAAATCCTTCAAATGTGTGGGTAAAGGAGAGAACGTATTTGTCTCGTGGCGCATCATGGCACTGACAAACTTCATGGCCTATCCTTTTTTCTGCCAACCACCGGACGCGGTTTGCTGAAAGTAACTCAACTCATGCCCAGAGTCCTTATAGGCCCTGTAACGGCCCCGTGCCGTCGCGACTGATTCCGGGTTGTTGCCATCAAACAATTCGAAACAGCGCTCATACTCATCGATCTTTTGCGTGCTGGCCCCATCTGTCAAAAACAGAAACTCCGCCTTATTGAGGTTCTCATCTGCCATGGAGAACCAGATGGGCTGTCTCTCTGCATTGCCGTCCTTGGCCGAACCGTGGGGAACCCAGGAGTCCTGATCGAAGCTCCACAATGCCTCATTCAGTGCTTCGACCCGTGGCTCCGATCCGGCCAGAACCAACGCACGCTTTCCCGCAGCCAGAGTCTTCTCCAGTAATTTTGGCAGTGCCTGTTCTAATGTCGAGCGCTCAAGATGATAAAAGGCGATGTCGGTCATGGCTCAGCTCTGGTTATCTTGATCGTGCCGATCCCCGACCTGATCCACTAAAACTTCTGGTGTTGGCATTTGCGCCCGGCCCCTTAATCGAGGTTGCCCCCGGATCAAACTGTCCCGCCCGTTTGTTTTGACCGGGTGTTTCGACTGCTGACTCACGTTTTTTGGTTTTTTGTCCGGCTTTCGCCTTTGCCCGTTCGCGGGCCCTGGCTTTACTCATGTGATGTTTACCTTTCCAGGCTGATTGTGGAACATCGGCAATCTATGCGCGATTGAGGAAAAGATACCGATGGAAACTCCATCCGAATCCAATAGACCCTGTTAGATATATCATTAACCCCCTGGGTGCACACGGTCAGCGTAAAATAATTCTACAGAAAATTATTCCGGAAATATTCGATATGTCTTTTGGTGTTTTTCTCCGATGGCCGCTTAAGGCGTTGTTTCTATCGACTATTTCAACTTCACTTTGGGGGTTCTTACGCAAATTCGCGCGAAGTGAATACCTCAACAATTTCCACTTCGACTGTGATGGTTATTGACATCTCCTAAATACACTGTACTCCTACTCTATACGTGTTGCATTTGTTTTGTGTTGCCTGAACAGCCGGTACGCCGATTAGCTTAGCGATTCTCTGACAGTGTGAGCGTTAAATTTACCGCTCTCTCACATGGTGTGAGGTGTGGAAACAACACTCCTGTTAAAGGAAATTTCTATGACTACTGGTACTGTAAAATGGTTTAACCCGACTAAGGGTTTTGGTTTCATCGAGCCTGAAGACGGTTCTAGCGACGCTTTTGTTCACATTTCAGCCGTCGAACGCGCCGGACTAAGCACGCTTAACGAAGGGCAGAAAGTCACCTATGAACTTCAGCCCGGACAAAACGGCAAATCTTCTGCCGAAAATCTGTCAGTCGCCGACTAATTACGAACGGCACCGCCTCCAGCTCAGGCTGGAGGCGGACTGATCGAAAGAACCGAAATGGCCCGTAAACCCAACTATCAGTTTGAACGCCAAGAGCGCCAAAGACAAAAAGCCGCTAAAAAGGCAGCGAAAAAAGAAAAGGCAGCCTTAAACATTGACGAAGACGTCGAGCTTGAGCTGGCTGAAGACGGGAAAATCGACGCTGCCACTGACCCAGCCTCCTGATCTACCCGCGACACCCAATAAGCTTCATCACCCTCAAATCCATAACCACCCGGCCTTCCTGATCGGGCGCGTCCATGAAGGCGTTGACGATCTTCTGATCTAATTGCCAAGCCGTTGGCGGGCGTATTCGCCCGCCAGTAGCCGCGTTATTTCGCTTCGTAGTGTTTGGCGACCAAACGATCAAGCAACCGGACTCCAAACGCGGTTCCGCCCTTGGGAACAACCGGAGACGCTTTGCCAGACCACGTCACACCGGCAATATCGAGATGTGCCCAAGGGGTCGTGCCGACAAAACGCTGCAGAAACTGTGCTGCCGTGATGGATCCTGCCCCACGACCACCGGAGATGTTTTTCATATCTGCGGCATCACAGTTGAGTAACTTGTCGTAGCTGTCGTGCAACGGAAAACGCCATATTTTCTCACCGACATCCAAGCCGCTTTCGCTCAAACGTTCAGACAGACGGTCGTTATTTGAGAACAGCCCCGCGTGTTCATTACCCAGTGCAATGATGATGGCCCCGGTCAGGGTCGCCAGATTGACCATGAATTTTGGCTTGAAGCGTTCATTGGTATAGTGAAGCGCATCGGCCAGAACCAGACGCCCTTCGGCGTCAGTATTCAACACTTCGATGGTCTGCCCGGACATGGAGGTGACAATATCCCCCGGACGTTGGGCATTTCCACCCGGCATGTTTTCAACCAGTCCGATAACGCCAACGACATTGGCTTTAGCCTTGCGCCCGGCCAGCGCCTTCATCAGGCCGACAACCACACCGGCACCGCCCATATCCCACTTCATGTCTTCCATGCCCGCTGAGGGTTTGATGGAAATACCGCCAGTATCGAACGTCACTCCCTTGCCGACGAAGGCAATGGGCTGATCTTTTTTGGCTGCACCGTTCCACTGCATGACGACCATACGGGAATCTCTGATGGACCCTTGCCCGACCCCCAGCAATGCGCCCATTCCCAGCTTCTTCATCTGTGCTTCAGTGAGGATCTCGACTTTGACTCCCAAGCCGGTCAGCTCCTTTGCCCGTTTAGCCAACGCGTCAGGGAAGAGGACGTTGGCGGGTTCGGACACGAGATCACGGGTCAGGAATACACCGTCGGCGATTTTTTCATTGTGCGCATAAGTAGCACGGGCTTTCACTGCGTTGGCGCACTGAAACTTCAGCGTCTTTAGACTTGGTTTGGCATCCGGTTTTTCCTTGGTCCGGTATTTATCAAAACGATAGGAACGCAGTTTCGCTCCGTAGGCCATTTCCGCAGCCATATCGGCGGCCTTCAAGGCGCTGCCTTCAACCATATCAACGCAGACCGTGACGGAAGATGTTCCGACGCTGGACAGCGCCGCATAAATTTGCCCGCCTGCATTTTGAGTTGCCGTGTCGTCAATATCCTTTGCCTTGCCAAGGCCAACTAGTAAAATACGGTCAAGCTTTGTGCCGCTGGGGGCCATAATAGTCAGGTTTTGATCACCATTGCCCTTAAAACGACTGGCCTTCATGGCCCGCGTGATGGCACCGCCGGTCTTCTTATCAAGAGCGTCGGCACTGGAGGATAGCTTACGGCCTTCAAGCACGGTGACGACTACGGCGCCGGTTGTTACGTCTCCGGCATTTGCAAATGCGATTTTCATGAATATCTCCCTGAATCCCGATCAAATTATCGGGCGATATAATAATATGTATGTTGCGTTTACACGATTCAAACCCAACCCGCAAATGGTCAAGGCTTGGGGGCAGACAGTTCTTCTTCCATGTGTTCCAGTTTCATGCCCTGATCGCGCTCTCGGCTGAGCAACCAGACCAATCCACCCGGAAGAGATACGGCTAATCCCGCTAACCCGACCAGTATGGACAGCACCAATGCCCCCTCAGCAGGTACGCCAATCAACCCAAAAGCTGTGATCATGGCGCCTTCACGAATCCCCCAGCCACCGATGGAGATTGGCACGGTCGCCACCAACACAACGGGCGGCACCAGGATCAAGCACGCGAGAAACGTGACCGACAGTCCCAGGCCACTCGCCAGAAGGAAAACCACGAAGGACAAATTGAGGTGGGTAACCAGGCCCCAGAAAATGGCAATCGGTCCATGTTGCAAACTAAGAAAGACGCTGCGGGTATCACTGGCAAGATAGCCGAGGCCACGCACCAGTTTCCATTTACGCGCCCCTTCGGGAAGGCGGTCGAGCACCATGACAAATGCAACCCCACCGACGGCTGCCAGGGTAATTAAAACAACTGCCGTACGGATCAAATCAAGCTTTCCGGCATCGACCATAGGTGTAAAAAAAGGCTGTGTGATGTCGACCATCAAGACCAGTGCAATGACCGCCACCATCCGTTCCAGCATGACGCTGTTAATGGCGCCCCGCAGCGGTATTCCACCGCGGTAACCAAGATACATACGTACCGCATCGCCGCCAGTGCCTCCGGGCAGCGCCTGGTTGAAGAACATTCCGATGTAGAACAGGCGCAACGCATTAAATAATGTCAGAGGTGCGGCAATAGCGACGGCAACGGCTCGCCATCGCAACCCGCCAAGGCATGCTTGCACGGCCAGCGCACCAAGGGCAAATGTCAGCATAGCCGGATCAACCTGACGCAGGCGCACGAACGCTGCATCCAGATCGAGGTCTTTCATGATGAACCAGATCAGCCCGACCGATACCGCAATCTTCAGCACAATCATCAACCACTTTTTAATCATTCAGCGTCGGCCTTCAGTACCAGAAATCAAATCGCGAGAGCTTTAGCAGTTTGGTTCCTAAGTGTCACGGCGGAGATATCAAACTCAGGACCGGAGAGTCCGGCAAAAGCAACTTTTCGCCGCCTGCCGCCCTAACCTAACCAATCCGTATCGGCACTCTCTTTCTGCCCCAATCCCCTCCGGGTCCGTCAAAGACGCCAGCTGTAGCTGTTCCACAATTTTTGCAGTTGCCGGAATAGTTACCGTCAAACGACAGACTCCAGGTAGACAGTTCGTACCAGTCCCGGCCGATAAGAAGATCACCACAGCTGTGGCAATAGGTGCTGGCACCGTCAAAATCATGGACGTTTCCGGTGTAGGCGTATCGAACACCGTTTTTCAGCGCAATCTCCCGGCACCGGGTCAGGGTACTTTTCGGGGTGTGCTCATTGTCCAGCATTTTCCAGTCCGGGTGAAACGCGGTGAAATGCATGGGCACATCTGGTCCCAGGTTTTCAACGACCCAGCTGGTCATCTCTTCGATTTCTGCCTGATCATCATTTTCACCGGGAATGATCAGCGTTGTCAGTTCGAACCAGACATTCGTTTCGTGCTTAAGATATTTGAGCGTATCCAGCACGCGGGCCAGTTCGCTGGAGCAGAGTTTGTTATAGAACTCCTCCGTAAAACCCTTAAGATCTACATTGGCCGCGTCCATATGGTTGAAAAATTCCGCGCCAGCTTCGGGTGTTATATAGCCCGCTGTTACGGCGACGGTTTTGACACCGACCTCATGACAGGCCTTTGCCACATCGACGGCATATTCCAGGAAGATGACTGGGTCATTATACGTGAAGGCAACGCTCTTTGACCCGGTTTTCAACGCAGCATTAGCGATCATTTCCGGCGATGCCTCGGCCTGAAGTTTATCAAATTCTCGTGACTTGCTGATGTCCCAATTCTGGCAAAACTTACAGGTCAGATTACAACCCGCCGTACCGAACGAGAGGACCGGCGTTCCGGGCAGGAAATGGTTGAGCGGTTTTTTTTCAATGGGATCGATACAAAAGCCGCTGGACCGACCATAGGTGGTCAGGACGATCTGATCCCCCTGCCGTGCACGAACAAAACACAGGCCCCGCTGCCCGTCCTGCAATTTACAGAACCGTGGGCAGACATCGCACTGAATACGTCCGTCTTCCGCCACATGCCAATAGCGCCCGGGAAACGTTGAGCCGAGGTTTTCCAGTGGGGCGTCCATATCTCGCTACCTTCAAACAGCAAATTCGACGGCCTGAAGATAAAGGGGAATTACCACAACCTTTATCCAATCAGTTTATTCTAGCAGAATTGCACATATATTGCTTTGTCGCATCGCACAAACATTTGGTATAATCCTCGCACGGATCATTCGGGTCTTCTGACCAGAGAAGGAAAAACGAAATGGGCTTCGTTCGCCAAGCCGCCGTCGCCGGACAGTTTTATCCAGGCGACGCCGCCGAACTGTCGTCGGTCGTCGAAAAGTATTTGGCGGGTGCAAATCCTGTCAATGGCCCTGCACCCAAAGCCCTGATTGCTCCACACGCGGGGTATGTCTATTCCGGCCCCGTCGCGGCAAATGCTTACGCTCAGATCAGGCAGGGGGCGTCGTCGATCAAACGGGTTGTCCTCTTGGGGCCCTGTCACCGTGTTGCGGTCAAAGGCCTGGCCTTGAGCAGTGCGGAGTCGTTTGAAACACCGCTGGGGCAAGTTGAACTCGACACCGAAGCGGCAGAACAAATCTTGACGCTGCCGCAGGTTTCAGTCGTTGACGCAACCCATGAGCTGGAACACAGCCTCGAAGTTCACTTGCCCTTTCTTCAGGTGCTTCTTGATGATTTTAAACTGATCCCATTGGTGGTCGGCGAAGCGTCCCCGGATTCCGTTAGCGAGGTCCTGGACAAACTTTGGGGCGGTGATGAAACGTTGATCGTCGTCAGCTCCGATCTTAGCCATTACCTTGACTATGATGGAGCCCGCGATCTCGACGGCCAGACGTCGTCCGCAATCGAAAACCTTGACCCAGGCAAGATGCGAGACACCGGTGCCTGCGGCCGCTTTCCGGTTGGCGGATTGCTGGATCAGGCGAAGAAGCGGGGCCTTCAAGTTACCACTCTGGATGTTCGCAACTCGGGCGATACAGCAGGCCCCAAAGACCGTGTGGTCGGATATGGCGCATGGATGTTCGCCGAGCCTGAAACAGAGCGTGACGCGGAGGCCGCCCCACGGCGTGCCGTCAGCATTACATTGAAACCCGCGGAGACTGATAATAAATCGGAGCCGGATACAGCGTCCTCCTCCGAACGAGAACCGTCTTCATCGAACGAAATTGATTTTGAGGCCGTGACCCGGACCTTGCTGAACACCCACGGACCGGATCTGCTATTACTGGCAGCGTTTTCCATCGATTACGGCCTTGATTACTCAAATCCGCCGGAGATAAACCTGGGCGATCATCCTGAAGCCCTTCGGGCTGACGGAGCAAGCTTTGTTACCTTGAAGAAGAACGGCGAACTCCGGGGGTGCATTGGCTCCCCCCAAGCGCACCGCCCTCTTATTGAAGACGTGGCACACAATGCCTATCGCGCCGCTTTTGCCGACCCGCGATTCCCGAAACTTGAACCCGATGAACGTGAAGATATTGAGATGTCCATTTCAATTTTAAGCCCGGCAATCCCCATGACCTTCGACAATGAAGAGGATTTTCTGAACCAGTTACGCCCGGATGTGGATGGCTTGATCATCGAGGACAAGGGCTTGCGCTCCTTGTTCCTGCCGTCGGTTTGGTCGCAACTGCCCACAAAGGAAGATTTTGTCGGTCGCCTCAAACTGAAAGCCGGCCTGACCAAGGACCACTGGTCGCCGACGTTTAAAGCCATGCGGTTTATCGCCGAAGAGATATCGGCATCTGATTTGGGGTAAACACCTGATGCCCGGGCGCAGTCTATTGACTTCCCGGGTCCAGCGGAGAAAATCGCGCAAATTGTTTTAGTCCGTTCAGGAGATAGATTTCTTGTTAAATATTGGCCTCGGATTCGTTCAGCAGATTGTGGATGTTGCCAAGCGCGCTGGCAGCGAAATTATGGGTGTCTACGAGACCGATTTTGACGTTGAAACCAAAGATGATGACTCACCGGTTACCAAAGCCGATCAACTGGCAGAGAACCTTATCCTGCGCTCAATTCGCGAAGGAATTACCGACAAATTTCCCATCGTTAGCGAGGAAGCCGCCTCCAACGGCGTCATTCCAGATATCCGTGGACAGTCGTTCTGGCTGGTCGACCCTCTTGATGGAACAAAGGAGTTTGTCAATCGCAACGGCGAATTCACCGTCAATATTGCACTGATTGAAAACACCCGCCCGGTACTTGGCGTCGTTTATTTGCCAGCAAAAGACATCACGTATTACGGGGCGTCAGTTGGGTCATTCAAGCAAAAAGGAAGCGAGCCGGCCGAGCAGATACACTGTCGTACCCCGTCACCGGAGGGGATCGTTGCTGTCGTCAGCCGCTCTCATCGCTCCGATGAGATTGACGAATATCTCTCCGGATTCAAGGTCGCTCGAGAACTCAGCGCCGGAAGCTCGCTAAAATTCTGTACAGTCGCAGAAGGTCAGGCGGACCTGTACCCACGATTAGGACGGACCATGGAATGGGATACTGCGGCCGGACACGCGGTCCTGCGGTTTGCCGGTGGCTCGGTTAAGCGGCTTGACGGCATTGATTTGGGTTACGGCAAAGAAGGCCTCGACAACCCGCATTTCGTTGCCGCGGGCCCTGGGGTAGAGCGTTCCAGTTGAGCAACCAAGCCGATCCAATTGACGACCCGAGATTACGAATCCCGGATACAGATGGCATCATCAAAGCGGCCGATGAACTCAAAAAAGGGCACCTTGTTGCGTTTCCAACGGAAACAGTTTACGGCTTGGGTGCCGATGCAACCAACGACCATGCTGTTGCATCGATATATGAGGCCAAGGGCCGACCAAAATTCAACCCCTTGATCGTACACGTCTCAAGCCTTGACGCTGCCCGCCAGTACGCGGAGTTCAACCGCCAAGCGGAACAACTGGCGGACAGGTTCTGGCCCGGTGCATTAACGCTCGTCTTACCTCGCACGCTAGATTGCCCTTTGTCACTATTGGTCAGTGCCGGGCTCGATAGTATCGCCATTCGAGTGCCCCATCATCCAGTCGCTGATCGTTTGCTCAACGCATCCGGGGTGCCCATCGCCGCCCCCAGCGCCAACCGATCCGGTGACATAAGTCCGACCCAGGCCGAGCACGTTTTGAAATCCTGGCCTGACGCCAGCCGGCCTGGGCCAAAACTCATTCTTGATGGTGGCCCCTGTTCAGTAGGACTGGAATCAACCGTGATCGACATGACAACGGATCAGCCGACCTTGTTGCGCCCTGGCGGCAATACCGTGGAAGAGCTTGAAAACGTCGCAGGTAAAATTTCACACGCTGACGGAACCCCCGAGCAACCGCGTTCGCCCGGCATGTTAGCCCGACACTATGCGCCCTCTCTCCCCATCCATCTAAATGCAGCGTCGGCAAAACCCGGCGGCGCATTATTGGGATTTGGGAATAAGGGTTGGTCTCCAACCCTGAACCTTAGCCCAGAAGGCGACCTGAGAGAGGCGGCATCAAACCTGTTTTCCATGTTACGCCTGCTTGATACAGACCAGTATACGTCAATTGGGGTGTCCCCGATTCCCAATGAAGGGCTCGGCCTGGCTATTAACGACCGCTTGAAGCGGGCGGCAACACCCGAGGTTTAGTTCAGGATTTTCGTCGTGGGAGCCTGATGCTGGCCGTTGTCCCCTTTCCAACTTCGCTTTCCAATTCGACCGTCCCGCCCATCAATTCCGCCAGGGATTTTACAAGCGTCAGACCCAACCCGGTTCCTTCCTGGGCAAGATATTTAGATTTCGTGTCCTGAACAAAAGGATGGAATACATCTGCGAGTATTTCGGGAAGAATACCGATACCGGTATCGATGACAGAAATTCGCACCTCGTCCTCATTGGCCAATGACACGACAATCCGGATATCACCGCCGGGTTCGGTAAATTTGATGGCGTTGGATAGCAGGTTCAATAATATCTGCTTAATTCTGACTTCATCCCCATAAATCCCATCAATACCGTTATCAATCTCGATGCTGATTTCAAGTCTGGCATTTTGCGCTCGTTCCCCGACGATTCGGACCGATGACGTTATGACTTCTTCGATGTTCAAAATCTCAAGCGTGACATCCATGGCACCGGCTTCGACCTTCGACACATCAAGGATGTCGTTGATAATCAGCAGCAAATGATTGCCGGATGCATGAATGTCAGTCAGATAACTTTCATATTGATGATTGTTGATAGGCCCAAATAGGCCGCCTTTGATGATTTCAGAAAATCCGATAATGGCATTCAATGGTGTACGCAGCTCGTGGCTCATGTTGGCCAGAAAATCACTTTTACTGCGGTTAGCAAGTTCCGCCTGCTCCTTGGCGGCGATCAGCTCACGTTCAGCCACCTTACGTTCGGTAATATCGACAAACACAGTCTGGATGGCAGGATGGCTGCCCCAAATAATTCGACGTGAGAGCGTCTGCACCCGAATAATACTGCCATCCTTTTTGACGAAATCGACTTCATTGTCCGGCGCTACATCTTCTGCGGCAATACGCGCTGTCCTGACGGCATCAATGCGTGTTCTTTCGTGGGGCGCGATTAACGCCATTGAATTATCCAGCGCCATCAATTCATCGACATCCTCATACCCCAACATGCCGGCAAGGGTTTGGTTGCAGAACAGAATATCCTTATCCTCATTGGCGATCATCATCCCCTGAATTGATCCTTCTATGAGGTTTCTGTATTTGCCTTCACTTTCACGTAATTCTTCCTGCGCTCGCACCCGCTCGGTAATATCCATAACCGTTGATATATATGCTTTTTCCCCTTCCCATTCGAGGTCTTGGGTAAACGCAAGGACGCGAAAAATTTCCCCTGATTTTTTCAGCCCGTCATATTCCACCTGCGGAGGCACGTCTTCACCGGCGGCGCGGGCATGGCGTTTAGCATTGATTTTTTCGCGGTCATACGGAGCCACCAGCATCGTAGAGGACTCAAGCGCCATGATGTCGCTGGCCGACTGATAACCAAAAACCTTTGCAAAGGCATCGTTAGTCAATACGACATCCCAGTCCTCTGAAGAGATGATCATCCCCAGTACTGACGTTTCAAGCAGGTTTCTATATTTTTGATCACTTTTTCGCAGGCGGTCTTCTGCCTCTTTTCGCTGCGTGATGTCTTCAATAAATGAAACGTAATAGGCAACCTTTCCGTCCGTATCCCTGATAATGGTACTGTTTACATTTCCCCAGACGTCATGTCCTTGTTTGTGCACATATCGTTTTTCAGTTCGAAAACCATCAATCTCCCCACTGAATAGTTGACCACGAAGCTTCAGACTCTCGTCAAGGTCATCCGGGTGGGTCAGTTTTGAATAGCGTTCCTTGAGTAAATGTCCTTCCGTATACCCAACCATGCGACAAAACGCAGGATTGACCCGGATCCGCGTACTACCATCATCTGCGTGAAGCACCACACCAATACCGGCGTTGTCGTACACCCTGCTTAGAAGAGCTTCGTTGCGTTGGAGTTTTAGCTGGTCATCGAGATGGCGGGTGACATCCTGGACCGAGCCGACGACCCGGATAGCATGGCCACTGTTCTGGTCACGTTCCACGCGCGAGAATGCGCGAACTGTCCGTTCGCGGCCGTTACGGTCAATGACCCGTAAATTATCGACGGAACAGCCGGTAGAGAACATTTTGCGGAGTCTGACGGCCAAATTATCACCATCATCAGGGTGTATGAGTTCTCCTAAAAAACCGCCAGAGTTAAAATCTGCGGCCTCACTCACGAAAGCCTCAGCCATATCGCCTTCTGCCCACTCAAGAGTCATCGAGTCGTCAGGGCCAACGGCGTATGAGTAGATAAAATCAGAATCCGTGGGATTTTCTTTATTGTTAATTGGCTCTATCCAGTCCCCAGAGAGCGAAAAACATATTGCATACCTATTGTTGCCCGAACAATATCCTCCAATGACTGATCAATCAAATATCCTCGATAAAATTACAAGCATTGTTGGAGAGCAGAACATCGTCTCTGAGGCTACTGCTCTTGAACCCTATGTGACCGAATGGAGAGGGTTATGGCATGGCACCTGCGACATGGTCGTCAAACCCCAAACCACATCGGAAGTCTCCCAAGTGCTCTCAATCTGCTCCGAAAACAATATCCCGGTTGTCCCTCAAGGCGGCAATACGGGACTGGTCGGTGGAGGGGTGCCTGACGGCGGGATCGTCATATCAACTGAACGCCTCGACAGTATCCGCGAAATTGATCCACTAAATTTCACCATGACCTGTGAAGCGGGTTGTATCCTGAGCTCTATTCAGAATGCCGCCGAAGATTCTGGCCGGCTGTTCCCGTTAAGTTTGGCAGCGGAAGGCAGTTGCCGCATTGGTGGCAACCTTTCGACCAATGCGGGCGGGGTTCAAGTGCTGCGCTATGGCAACACCCGTGATCTGGTTCTGGGACTGGAGGTCGTACTGGCAAACGGCGATATCTGGGACGGGTTACGCGGCCTCCGCAAGGACAACACCGGGTATGATTTGAAACACTTGTTTGTTGGCGCAGAAGGAACGCTTGGTGTCATAACGGCAGCAACTCTGAAACTTTATCCCCTTCCCCGCCAGAAAGAGACGGCATTAATTGCCCTGGGCTCAGACAAAAATGCCATTGAGCTGTTTACTCGGGTAAGTGCCGAAGCCGGCGAGGCACTAAGCGCATTTGAATTGATGAACCGGCTCAGTCTCGATCTGTCCGTCGCCCATGTCCCGGATAATCGCTCTCCCTTTTCAGACCCCGCGCCCTGGTATGTCCTGATGGAACTATCAAGCGCCCAGCAAGGAAACAATCTGCGAACCGCGTTAGAGAACGTGCTCGAACGGAGTTTTGAAGACGGCACCGTCACTGATGCCGTTCTGGCGGAAAGCAGCTCCCAGGCGCGTGACCTCTGGCGCATTCGCGAATCTATCCCTGATTCGCAAGCTAGCCTAGGTGGCAGCATCAAAAACGACATTACGATCCCCCTCTCCGGCGTTATCGAATTTCTGGGACGCGCGGAACAAGTAGCGGAAAGCATCATTCCCGGCATTCGTATTGTCTGCTTCGGGCACGTCGGGGACGGCAACCTGCACTACAATCTCTCCCAACCGGAAGGCATGGACAAACAAGCGTATCTTGATCGTTGGCATGACATCACCGATGTCCTTAACGACATTGTCGCCGAACTGAACGGCAGCTTTTCCGCCGAGCACGGGATCGGCCAGCTCAAACGTCGGGAGCTGGCAACATATCGCTCAGAGATCGAGGTCGGCATGATGAAGACCATCAAAAAGGCCCTCGACCCGAAAAACATTATGAATCCTGGCAAGCTGTTTATGGAATGAGGACCCAACAATGAATGACGAGGACATCAAGTTTGAACCTGTAGACGGCTCGGTAACTCCGCGTTTCGGTGGCATACCGACCTTCATGCGCCTGCCTTTCATCACCGATCCGTCACTGGTCGATATCGCTCTGGTCGGCGTGCCCTGGGATGGTGGCACCACCAACCGCGCCGGCGCCCGTCATGGCCCACGCGAAATCAGAAACATGTCGAGCTTAATTCGTCGCATCAACCCGTCCAGTCGAATTAACCCTTACGAGATGTGTAAGGTTGCAGACCTGGGAGATACCGGCGTAAACCCGATCGATTTGATGGAATCCATGGATATCATCGAAAAGTTCTTCAAGACCGTTCATGCCTCTAATACCGTGCCTCTAAGTGCCGGTGGCGATCATTTGATGACATTGCCGGTCATGCGCGCCATTGCCAAAGACCGACCGGTCGGCATGGTTCACTTTGATGCCCACGCCGATACCAGCGACGGGTATTTTGGCGGCCATAAATATACCCATGGCACACCATTCCGCCGCGCCGTCGAGGAAGGCCTACTGGACCCCAAACGCACCGTACAGATCGGCATTCGCGGTTCCATGTATTCCGAAAATGATTGGCAGTATTCCGAAGACAGCGGCATGCGGGTGATCACCATCGACGAATATTTCGATATGGGCGTCGACGCCGTGATTGAAGAAGCGCGGAAAGTTGTGGGCGACGGCCCGACCTACATCAGCTTCGATGTCGACGGTCTGGACCCGGTCTATGCGCCGGGAACGGGGACACCGGAAATCGGTGGGTATTCGACCTATGACGCACAAAAGATGATTCGTGGTTTGAGGGGTCTGAACCTAATTGGCGGCGATGTGGTCGAGGTAGCGCCGCCTTTTGATCAGTCCGGCAATACGGCGTTGGTCGGCGCGACCATGATGTTCGAGATTCTTTGTGTTCTGGCCGATTCTCTGGCGAACCGACGTTAAAAGGATTTCAGGACGGTTTTTTCCGGCTCCTTGAAACCGACGACAACACGGTCACCATTGACGAATACCGGTCGCTTGATAAGCGCCGGATACTCCAGCATCAGGGCCTCGGCCTTATGTTGATCAACGTTTTCCTTATCCTCCTCAGCAAGCTGACGCCATGTGGTGCCCCGGCGATTCAATAAAGTCTCCCATCCGACGGCATCAACCCATTTTGACAAATCCGCTGACATAACACCATCGGCGCGCACATCAAGAAACGTATGATCCATGGCTTCGGCCTTTAACCACTTGAGGGCGTTTCGGCAGGTATCGCAGTTTTTAAGCCCGTAGATGGTGATCATGAAAATTATCCTGTTGTTGGATGACTGTGCTTGCTTATATGTAAGCAGAACACTCCCATGTTAACAGTCGAAAACGGACCAGATTATGCTGTCGCTTGTTTCCCCCGCCAAGAAGCTTGATTTTGATTCAGAATCCACGTCGCCGACGCACACCCAGCCTGATTTTCTGGACCAGTCCACAAAACTGGTTGGCGCTGCCCGGAAATTAAGCCGGGCGGAACTGGCCCGGACCATGAAATTGAGTGACAGCCTGGCAGAACTCAACTATCGCCGGTTCAAGGATTTCTCCACACCGTTTGACCTCTCCAACGCCAAACAAGCCGCCCTTGTCTTCAATGGCGACACCTACGTTGGCCTTGATGCCACCAGCCTTAGTGCCAAGGACATGACGTTTGCCCAGGATCACTTGCGCATCCTGTCCGGCCTCTACGGTCTGCTCCGCCCGCTTGACTTAATCCAACCCTACCGGTTGGAGATGGGTGCCAAGTTCCAGCCCCAACGTAAAGCCAACCTGTATGACTTCTGGGACGGGCAAATCACCGACGCGATCAATGCCATACTCATTGATCATAAAAACAAGACGGTAATTAACTGTGCGTCCAATGAATATTTCAAAGCCGTCAAACCAAAACTTCTGGTGGGTGATGTCATTACGCCGGTGTTTAAGGAAATCAAAGACGGTGAGGCCCGCACACTCGGCATGTTCGCCAAACGCGCCCGCGGCATGATGAGCCGCTTCATCATCGAAAACCGCACCGAGCTGCCCGATGGCATCAAGGACTTCAATAGCGGTGGGTATGAATATCGCCCAGATTTGTCAGATAGCAAACAATGGATATTTACCCGCGACCAACCCCCGCCCCCAGGTAAATAATTTCAGGGAATTGACATGCTGAAACCCCAGGACATCCCCATTGAAGAAATCTATATTCCGACCGCCCGACGCAAGACGCTAAACCCGGAGACGGCAGCGACACTGGCCGAAGACATTCTGGAGAACGGTCAAATAACACCCATTCAGGTGCGTCAGGGCAAAGGCCGTTACGTGCTGGTCGAGGGACTGCACCGCCTTGAAGCATGCGTCTTGCTGGGCGAGGTCGATATCTCTGCGTATCTTGTTCAGGCAAAGAAGTTTTGAATTTTTACCCCAGATTCGCCTTAAAAAATGCGATGGTCCGCGACCAGGAAAGCTCGGCAGCAGCCTGATCATATCTGGGGGTGGTGTCATTATGGAACCCATGGTTCACCCCCGGATAGATATGCGCCGCAAATTCCTTGCCATTGGCTTTCAGCGCCGCCTCAAACTCAGGCCAGCCTGCGTTAATGCGTTTATCCAATTCCCCATAGTGAATGAGTAGCTGCGCATTTATTTTTGCCACATCGCCGCTGGCCGGTTGACGCCCATAATAGGGCGCGGCGCACGCGAGTTCGGGTAAACGTACGGCCATCGCATTGGCGACGCCTCCTCCATAACAAAACCCGGTCACACCGACCTTGCCGTTTGAATTGGCATCGCCTCTAAGGAACCCATAAGCCGCAATGAAATCTTCCAGCAACTTGCCCTTGTCCAGTTTCTTCTGCATCTCCTTGCCGTCAGGGTCATTGCCCGGATACCCGCCAAGCGGCGTTAAACCATCAGGGGCCAACGCCGTAAATCCGGCAATAGCGACACGCCGCGCGACATCCGCGATATACGGATTGAGGCCGCGATTTTCGTGCACGACAACGACACCGCCTCGCATCCCCCCACCGGCCGGACGTACCAGATACCCTTTTACCTTGCCGTGTCCTTTGGGGGACCCGTATTCGATCGTCTCAGCGACGATGCGGCTATCATTTTCTTCAACTTGTGCCGCCAGTGCGTAGTTCGGAGACAAAGCGTCCAACAACATGGTTGCCGTCACGCCGCCGACGGCAAACTTGCCCGCCCGTTCTAGAAACTCGCGTCGCTCAATCAGGCCATGGACATATCCATCAAAAAGATCCAACAATTCCTGGTCAAAATCTCCAGCCGTTTTGCGTTTCATAATCGCCTCTCCCGCTTACCCTAGATAGAAATATTATAACAATATTCCGTTCGAATTTGGCAATGATATGTTTGTTTGCTTTGACAAACATCAAGGAAGTTTTGCTATCTCCTGTTAACAGTGCCTGACGTCGCATTTTTTTTGCGATATTTGGTATTTAAGAAAACTAAAAACTAACAGAGAGCCACTAAGTGTATGACTTGATCACACCAATCTCGTATTGGGTTTTGACCTTATTGTGGTTGGTTATCCTCGGGTTATATTTATCCAAATTAAGGCGTTCAAGAATTGTCGGCGGAGCCGTCGCCGTCCTCCTCACTATCCTCGCCGTTGATGCCTTTCGAACGCTGTTCGAGAGCATATATTTTGGTTTGTACTTTAATTCCCTTTACGGTCTTTTACCGAAGGGAATTCATGAGGTTCTGCTGCAACCTTCCTTTGTTTTTATACCAAAGCTAATCAATGTGATTGCCGGGTTTCTGGTTTTGTTTTTACTGATCCGGCGCTGGGTTCCCCGGGAACTCCGAGAACGTGAAGAGTGGATCAAAAACCTTCAGAGATCGAACCATATGCTTCAGGAAAGCGAAGCCCGGTTTCGCAACATCATCGAAAACCTGCCCGATACCTTTTACCGGACGGACGCGTCGAGAGAAATTACAATGGTTTCCCCTTCCTGTATGGATATTTTTGGCTATTCCTCAGATGAAATGGTCGGGCGAAATCTTGCAGATTTTTGTGTTAACCCACATGTGTATGTAGAGGCGGAGCAGTCAACGATTGAGGCCGCCGGCAACCCTGTGCCCTTGGAAACCATGGTTAACCATCGGAACGGCACTCAAGTGACCATCTCCACCAAGGCCTTTGCGAAATTTGATGATACAGGAAATTTTGCAGGAATCGAAGGGATAGCCCGTGACATCACAGAGAGTAAAAGGGCCGAAATTCTTTTGCTGGAAGCCAAGGAAGACGCCGAAAATGCCAGCCGCGCCAAATCTGAGTTTCTGGCCAGCATGAGCCATGAATTACGCACTCCCATGAACGCTGTTCTCGGGTTTGCCCAAATGTTGCAATATGATTCCCGACACCCTCTCACGCCAACCCAGAACGAACATGTTGAGAGCATTCTGGAAGGCGGGCACCACCTGCTGGAACTGATCAATGAAATTCTGGATCTCGCCAGTATCGAAGCTGATCGGGTATCACTTTCTCTGGAAGAAACAAATGCCAATCAAATTGTTGAAGATTGTGTCGCCCTGATGGTTCCTGCTGGGGAAACAAGGGATATATCTATTATCAACCTGTTCAGTAACAGACCGGTAGAGTTATTCCAGACTGATCACCTGCGCTTCAAACAGGTTTTGCTCAATCTTCTGTCCAATGCGATCAAATACAACAAAGACGGCGGCACCGTTACCGTAGAGGGCCGGGAAACCGGTGACGGGTACTTTCGGATATCTGTTGCAGATACCGGGATTGGTATCGCCAGGCAGGATTTTTCCGGAATTTTTCAGATGTTCTGCCGCATTGGCGCAAACCCTGAGTTGACCCGGGCAGGCACCGGCATTGGTTTAACGGTAAGCAAGCAGCTTGTGGAACTAATGGCCGGACAGATCGGCTTTGAGAGTGAAGAAAATATCGGAAGTACATTTTGGGTTGAAATGCCTTTGGCATCAAACAAAGACGTTCTCATATGGTCCGACGCCTTAAGTCTCGGCGTTGACGCCATCGACAAAGACCACCAGACGATTGTCAAAATGATAAACAAAGTCTCCCATCACCCGGCAGAAAACAAAGAGATGGACGAAATAATCGGGGAACTGGTCACCTATACATGCTACCATTTCAGGCGGGAAGAAATGATCATGGAAATTTGCGCCCATCCGGGCCTGGAAGAACATCGCAGCCAACATCGGATATTAGCCGACAAAATGAACAGTTTTGCCGACAACTGGCGTAAAACTCACGACCCGGAAACACTTCAAAAACTCCAGGGGCTTCTACGGGGCTGGTGGTACGACCATATTATGAAAGTTGATCGTGAGATAACCCAATACACAAAAGGCAACGAGCAAAAAATCCGAATTCTTCTGTCGCCACTTGAATAAGTGCTGGATGGCCATGCCGATACCCTTTTAACCCCTACCGTTCATTCTTCGGGGACAAATGTTCTGTTTGCACCGAAGGACCGGAATTCATAGACTCCGCTGCGCAGGAAATAGCAAACATGTGTAAATAGTTCCCAGGAAAACAAAGATGAGCGCTTATCAGGCCCCGATTGATGACATGCGGTTCGTGATGAACGAAATTGCGAACATGGCAGGCATTTCAGATCTACCCGGATACGAAGATGTCAGCCCGGACCTGATTGATGCAATTCTGGAAGAGGCTGGCAAGACGGCCTCCGAGATTCTTGCCCCCATTAACCGTAGTGGTGACGAACAGGGCTGCGTCATCGAAAATGGCGTGGTCAGGACACCGGACGGTTTTAAAGACGCCTATCGTCAATTCATCGATATGGGCTGGAATGGCATGCCGTTTGAGCCGGACTTTGGCGGCCAGGGATTGCCATGGCTGGTGACAACCGCCGTTACGGAAATGGTGCAGGCGGCCAATATGTCGTTTGGTCTCTGTCCGCTGCTGACCCAGGGGGCGGTTGAGTTGCTGTCGGTCCATGGCAGTGACGATTTAAAAGCTGTTTTTCTGGAGAAAATGATCTCTGGTGAATGGAACGGCACCATGAACCTGACCGAACCGCAGGCCGGGTCTGATTTAGCGCGCATTCGTACCAAGGCGGAACGGGACGGAGATCAGTACCGGATTTCAGGCTCCAAACTATTCATTACCTATGGCGAGCACGACTGGACGGATAACATCATCCACCTTGTCCTGGCCCGTATACCTGGTGCACCCGATGGCATTAAGGGCATATCGCTGTTTGTCGTGCCTAAATTTCTGGTCAATGAGGACGGATCACTTGGCGCACGTAATGACCTGCGCTGCGTATCGATCGAACACAAACTTGGCATTAACGCCAGCCCGACTGCCGTTATGTCGTTCGGTGATAACGACGGGGCCATTGGGTATCTTGTCGGAGAAGAAAACCGAGGCATTCAATGCATGTTCACCATGATGAATAATGCGCGGTTGAATGTGGGGTTACAGGGTGTCGGCATCGCTGAACGCGCCTATCAACAGGCCCGCGATTACGCGAAAGATCGGGTGCAAAGCCGGGCCATTGGCTCTGAAAACCCGGAACCAGTCAGCATCATCCACCACCCAGATGTCAAACGCATGCTTCTGTCCATGAAATCTCAGACCGAAGCCACACGCGCACTGGCCTATTTTGTCGCCAGCCGTATCGATATCGCCAAATGTCATGAAGATGCGTCCGCCCGCGCCGACGCACAATCCCTGGTCGACCTGTTAACCCCCGTGGTTAAGGCCTGGAGTTCCGATACCGGTATTGAAGTCGCCAATACGGGCGTGCAGGTTCATGGCGGCATGGGTTTCATTGAAGAGTCCGGAGCCCCGCAACACCTTCGTGACGCCCGCATCACTGCGATTTACGAAGGCACCAACGGCATTCAAGCAAATGACCTGGTTGGCCGTAAGGTCGCCTACGACCACGGAGCCGCCATGCAAAAACTGATTGGCGTCATACGGGATTTCCAACAAAGCCTGGAAGGCACAACCGATCAGGGGCTCCAGGATATGGGCCAAATGTTGGCCTCTTCAGTGGATATACTCGAATCAACCAGCAACTGGATCGTCGAAACCTATAGCTCGGCACCTGAAGAAGCTGCCGCCGGCGCGGTGCCGTTCCTGCGCCTGACGGGGCTGGTCTGTGGTGGTTGGCTTTTGATTCGCAGCGCAAAAATCGCGCAGCAAAAACTGGATGCCAACGACGGCAATCCTGATTTTTTGCGCATGAAGATTACGACAGCACGGTTTTTTGTCGATCAATTGCTTGTACAATGCGCTTCGCTGGGGCACACGGTAGTTAACGGCGGCGTTGTAATTGCTGACGTTTCAGAAAATGATTTTTGTTGAAGATTGGCAATTGATCCCAATCTGCCAACCTACGACAGACTGACACAGAGTATTCGGGTGTATATCAGCGATGAGTGATTCTCAGGTATTGGGCAAGTCCGATAACGACACCCGCAAACTGCGCGTTTCTTTCATCCACGCGCCGGACCCTTTGTATGCCGACACCCAGAACTACGGTGCCAAATTCATGCCGGTCTGGGCCTATACGTTGGCCTCTCATATTCCCGACAATGGCAACTTCGAACTGTCCCTGTTCGATTGCCGGTTTCAGGACGAAAATATAATAACCGAGGCCGATGCCTTTCTGTTCAGTGGCATCAACCAGGATTGCGGCAACATGGAGCGAGTCCGAGCCGACCTGAAACGCCGGTACCCAGACGCCACAATGCTAATCGGTGGGCCGATTTGCTGGTCATTCGACCAGGCTAAATCATTGGAACAACTTGATAATTTCGATCACGTCTTTATCGGCGATGGTGAAGAAAAAATCGGCGATCTACTTGATGACGTGCGTATGGAAAAACCGCTGGAGCGGATTATCCGGTCTGAAGAACGTTTTGCCATCGCCAACGCCAGACCCTTTTTTCGCCCGATGCTCGATACAACAATTGATCGCTATTACGGCGCGGTCCTTGAAGTGTCGCGTGGTTGTCCGTTCCTGTGTGAGTTCTGCGATATCCGCATCCTCAAGGACAATAACCGTCCACATAATAAATCCATCGACCTGATCATTGATGAACTCGATCACCTCAGCAGACTGGGCGTCAAACAGGTATTGCTGGCCTGCGATAACTTCATCGGCGAGCCCCGCTGGGCCGAAGAACTGATCGACCGAATTCTCGAGTGGCAGGAACGAACCGGGTTCCGCCCCAGCCTGTACACCTGGCTAACCATCAATCTCTACAAATATGAACCATTGATGCAGAAAATGCGTCGTGCCGGATTCGATATGCTGTTCATCGGTATCGAAAGTTTTTCAAAAAACTCACTGCTGGAAACCGCCAAAGTTCAAAACACCGCCCCCGATATGATCGAAGTCGTACGCAAAGTTCAGTCGTATGGCTTTATCATCGTCGCCGGCCTGATATTCGGATTTGATTCTGATGATGAGACCTGCTTTCAAAATACCCTTAATGGCCTGAGAGACAGCGCTTTGTTGTCGGGTGACCCGTCCCTGTTAACAGCGTTACCCGGTACACCGCTATATCGACGCATGAGGCTGTCCAATCGCCTGCGTGATGTTCGCTTCGGGCTCGGTGGATACAAATATCAGACCAACATCAAATACCTGCTTGGCGGCGATGTTATCGTCGCCGGCTATCAGAAGTTCGTTACGGGTTTCACCGATGGCGCCTATCAATACAGCCGCCTCAAAGCCTATTTCGACCTTCTGGAACAGGGTAATTTTGTCGCCATGGACGGTAAGGGGTTTGGGAATCTCTGGCTGTTCCTGCGCATGATCCTGAAAAACAAGGCCGCTTTGTGGCAGATGACCCAGAGACTGACGCGGTTCATGTCGAAACCTGCTAACCTCTATTACGCCCTTAAAGGCTTGGGCCTGGTTCTTGGCCGACGGAACATTAAGGGCGGGTTTGGCTATTTTCAGTTCTGGTTCTTTGCCTGGACCAATGCCGTCCTCAAGTATCAGAATTTGTCTGAAAACGATTTCGATATCGAGGGAATCGACAAAGAATTTGATCTGAAAAACATTATTCCGGCGGATTATGCAACCACTGCCAATGAAGACATTCCTCCGCAAAAAATTAAGGCCCAGTTACGCTCGACCATCGCGCAGTTGGAAAGTGTGGTCAGCGAACGTACCGCTTAGGTCGCTTTCTACGTTAACCCTTGATTTTTCTGGATTTTTCGCCCAATTTTCACCGATTCAATAAAGTTGGTCCAAGGCATGAACGGTTTCACCAGATATGTGCTGCGGCAGCTTGTTGTCGGCATGATTCTCGTAACTGCGGGACTTAGCTGCATCATTTGGCTGTCGCAGTCTTTACGATTCGTGGAAATGATCGTTAACCAGGGGGTTACGGTCGTCACGTTCGTTTATCTGACCATGCTGATGCTGCCAAGTTTTCTGACCATTATTCTGCCGATTGCCCTGTTCTGTATTATACTGTTTGTCTATTCCAAATTGATATCCGACCGGGAATTGGTGGTCATGCGCGCCGCCGGGCAAAGCCATTGGGCATTGTCAAAACCGGCCCTGTTCCTGTCGGCTCTGGTTGTCCTGATGGGGTATCTGTTAAATCTTTACCTGTTGCCAACGTCCTATAAAACCTTTCGCGAACTGCAGTGGGAAATCCGCAACTATTCCCACATCCTCCTGAAAGAAGGCGCGTTCACCAATATTTCAAACGTCACCGTCTATGTCCGGGAACGCTCCAGTGATGGGCAACTGCTCGGTATTCTTGCCTATGACCGACGCAATGAAGCAAAACCGGAGACCTGGATGGCCGCCAAGGGCGCGTTGGTTGAAACCGATGCCGGCGCCCGCGTCGTCATGTTTGACGGTAACCGCCAGACTGTTGACAAGGAAACCAACAAACTTTCCATCCTGTACTTCGACCAGGGGATCCTCGATCTTAAAGAATTGAGTGGCGGTGGAGGTGGCGCAGGTACGCGCCATCGCGAGGCGCGCGAACGAACACTGGGTGAACTCTTCAATGCCAAGCAGTCAGAAGATATCTCCGCACGGGATGTAGGAAAGTTTGTTGTTGAGGGTCACAAACGCCTGGCCTCTCCCTTCACAGCTCTTGGGTTTACATTAATTGGATTGTTCTTTTTGGTGTGCGGTAATTTCTCCAGACGGTCGCAGGCTCGCCAAATTACGTTCAGTGTCATCATCGTTGTGGGGTTACTTGTATCGGCGCTCGGCCTTGAGAACATGGTGGCGAAAAATTTGAAACTGATACCACTGATTTACATCCATGCCTTTTTGCCCATTCTGATTGCCGGGTTTGCGCTGCTGCGTCCACCCCATTTCAAGCTCCCCAAACCCCCATCCTTTGGTACGTAAGGGGTTAAGGCATGCGCATTTCTCCTACCTTGTCGATCTATATTGGCCGCCACTTCTTGGTCAGTTTTGTTGCAATGTTTATCCTGTTTTTGCTACTCATACTGCTGTTTGATTCGGTCGAATTATTGAGGCGGGCAGCCTCCAAACCGGACGTAAGCTTTGGCAATGTCATTGAAATGGCATTGTTAAAACTCCCCTATATGGGACAAGAGACGTTTCCGTTCGCCGTTCTATTCGGTGCCATGACGGCATTCTGGCACCTGACACGAAGTCACGAGCTGGTGATCACGCGTGCCGCAGGTGTTTCAGCCTGGCAATTTTTAACCCCAGTCCTTACCCTCGCGTTTTTGTTAGGCGTCTTACAAGTTTCGATAATGAACCCACTGGCATCCACCACTCTGGCCCGGTTTGAACGCCTTGAGGCCCTGCATTTTAAGGGAAAAGATAATTTGCTTGCCCTGACCAATAGTGGGCTATGGCTGCGTCAGGCCAGCGCGGACGGACAATCAGTGGTCCACGCCAAAAGTGTCCTGCAACACGGTTCTGATGTGGAATTACGTGACGTAGTTGTTTTCATGTATGCCGGAGCGGACAAGTTTCGCGGGCGGATTGACGCCGCTCATGCGCGGCTGGAAGACGGTTTTTGGCACATGCAAAAGGCCTGGATATTTGAGCCAGAAAAGCCTGCAAAGTTTCTTGACGAATACTGGTTGGATACCGATCTGACCCTTGATAAGATTCAAGACAGCTTTGCAACACCAGAAACCATGTCTTTCTGGGCTCTGCCGGGGTTTATTCAGACCCTGGAAAAGGCCGGGTTCTCTGCCGTTCGCCATCGCCTGCATTGGCATACGCTGTTGGCGACGCCGTTTCTCATGTGCGCCATGGTTTTGATTGCCGCGACTTTCACATTAAGACCGTCGAGGCGAGGCGCGACAAGTTTTGTGATTGCTGGCGGCGTCATGACCGGGTTTCTTCTGTATTTCTTTTCTGACGTGGTATTTGCCCTCGGATTATCAGATAGTATACCGGTAACGCTGGCTGCATGGTCGCCGTCGGGCGTCGCCACATTATTAGGACTAACAATGCTTTTGCATCTGGAGGATGGATAGAGTGACGATTGTCCATCATTATTTGCGGGCGAAGTACGGATGGTACGGGTTGGCCATCCTAACGACTATACTCGCTCTGCCAGTAGCCGCTGCGGTGCCAAACCAGGACCCCGAAAAACCGCTGGGAATTCTACTGTCACCGCCGGTGATCAACGAAAACTCGCCCCCTGCCCGCGTCGTTATCCCTGAACCAAGCGAACCACCCCTTGGCATTTTGTGGCACTCCGGAGAAGAGCAGCCGTCTCCTCTCCCGACCAGCCCTACACCAGGGACATCATACACATCTCCTCCAACAGATGCAGGCAACGGCCTGACCTCTTTTCCCGGTTATTCGGAGCAGATTGCAAAACCGAATGCAACGGACGACCGGCCGTTGGGCATCCTCATGCCCTCCGATCCGGTACGACAAACTCCTTCCGGGCAACCGTCGTTGCCAATTTCACTACCTTTATTGAAGCCATCGCCGATTGTCACCGCACCTGATTGGCGAACAAAGGGCAAATCCGAAGACAGACCGTTGGGTACTCTTTTTGCTCCAGACCCGGCACTTCCCCAACAATTACCAGCAACAGCAACGACATCTGTCGCGCCCCTCCCAGCCCGACGACCAACGACGCCGGTTTCGGCTTGGAGATCTTCTGGGCAATCTCCTGATCGTCCTTTAGGCACACTTTTCGCGCCTGATAAACCACTTGAGATATCGCCAGACCTAACGCCTGCATCAGCCATAGGTGTATCCCGTCGTTCAGGAACTCCGGAATCCGTAGACGCCAATGAAGATGACCGGGCGGCAAATTTTAGCGCCGATGAAATGAGCTTCAATCAGGAAACCGGCATCGTCACGGCATTGGGAAATGTTGAAATTTTCCACCTTGATCGAAAAATGAGGGCCGATAAGGTCACGTATAATCGCAACTCCGGTGTTATTCAGGCGTCCGGCAATGTGGTTTTTGTAGAATCCACAGGAGAACGAATTTTTGGCGAGTCCGTGGAGATTTCTGGGGATTTAAAAGACGGTATTATCAGGAATATCGGCGTCATTCTTTCAGACAGGTCCCGTATTGCAGGTGTTGGAGGGCAGCGCAGTAACGGGCTGGTTACCGAATTGAGTAAGGGCGTTTATTCTCCCTGCAACCTGTGTGCAAAGGATCCTACACGGCCTCCCGTGTGGCAGATCAAAGCCGTCCGCGTCATTCATGACCAGACCCAGCATGTGGTCGAATACCGCGACGCGTGGATTGAATTTTTTGGTTACCCAGTCATCTACACGCCTTATTTCCGTCACCCAGACCCGACGGTTAAACGGCAATCTGGATTTCTATTTCCGAGCATCGGCAATTCAAGTGATCTAGGCACCGTTGTGACAACACCCTATTTCTGGAATATCTCACCACACGAAGATGCGACCCTTACACCGATCATAATGAGCGATGCCTTTCCGGTAATGGGTGTGGAGTATCGCAAAAAAATGCGTCGCGGCGAACTCGAAATGTCTGGCAGCCTTACCAAAAGTGACGACGCCGGCGATGCACAAGATACAGAAAAAGGCGCGTTTGGCACCCGTGGACATCTGAACAGCAAACTACGCTTTGACGTCAATGACACCTGGCGTTGGGGATTGGACGCGAACCGAACAACAGATGACACTTATCTTCGCCGTTACGGTTTTGCCTCACCAGGCTCCCTCAATAGCCGATTATTCACAGAAGCGTTCCGTCAGAAAAGCTATTTCTCAGCCAATACATACGCGTTCCAGGGCCTTGAGGTCGACGATAATCAGGATACGATTCCCCTAGTCCTCCCGCTTGTCGACTTTAACCATGTCGGCGAACGTGACCGGTTCGGCGGCACAACCAATTTCGACTTTAACTTTCTGGCCCTGACAAGGAACAAAGGAACCGATACAAGACGTCTTTCAATGCGCTCGAAATGGCAACGTCCCCTGGTTGGTTCGTTAGGAGATGTTTACACATTGTCATTTGGCATGAACACAGACCTTTACCATACCAACAGCTTGGCCAGAAACAATGGTCAGACAGATTTCACGGGATTCAGCTATCGAGTGGTACCAGAAGCGTCCTTGGACTGGCGCATGCCGTTTGTAAAAAGCAAAGGTGCTGTCAGCCAGACTCTTGAACCCGTTGCCGCCTTCACCTGGAGTCCCTATGGCGGGAACCCAGACGATATCCCCAATGAGGATAGCACCGAGTTGGAGTTCGACGACACAAATCTGTTCAGCACCAATCGGTTTTCCGGACTGGATCGCGTCGAAGGTGGACCGAGGCTTGCTTATGGGCTTAAATGGGGCGTATTCGGGTCGCGAGGAGGCAGCACAAGCGTATTCGTTGGGCAATCATGGCGGCCTAAAACCGATGATACGTTCGCCAGTGGTTCAGGGTTGGAAGACAATTTTTCGGATATTGTCGCACGCGTTAACGTCAAGCCTGGCGAACACCTCGACTTGTCGTACCGAACTCGGTTTTCTGCAAACAATCTGGCGCCGAACAGGAATGAAATTACAATGACGGCTGGCGTACCAGCGCTGAATGTTAGTACCAATTACGTATTCCTTGATCAGCAAAAAGAAAGTGAATTTGCGGGACGGGAAGAATTGAACTATTCCATGAATTCAAGAATCAATCGCTTTTGGCGTACTGGATTTAATGGCGTGCGCGATATGGCGACAAATGAGTTTCGGCGGGCTGGCTTGGAATTGATCTATGAAGACGAATGCGTAAAACTGACGACATCCGCCAACCGCACGTTCTTTGAGGATCGAGACATCGAACCTACCGATTCAATCACCTTTCGCCTACTCTTGAAAACACTTGGCGAAGTCCAGTCGGGCTTTAGCCAAAGCCAGTAACGATAAGTCGTTAACATTGGAAGACTTAATGTTTAAGCCCCTGATATTAGTTATAAAAAAAACAACAACCCTGATAATCTGCGCCTGCGCATTGACCATTGGCACCATCTATGTGACCACCGCGCAGGCCCAGCAATCACTGGGAATTGCCGCCGTGGTCAACGACGAAATGATTTCAATATACGACCTCAATTCGCGACTGGCTGCTGTCGTTGCCTTTGCCGGTATTCCCAATACTCCTGAAACCCGCCGCCGTATCGCACCCCAGGTCTTGCGCAGCCTGATCGACGAACGTATCAAACTTCAAGAAGCGAATCTCCTGCAAATCTCCTCAAATCCCAGGGACATTTCCGATGAGAAGGCCGATTTGGAGCGCCAAAACGGTATGAAGCCCGGGCAATTAAAAGAATTCATCAAACAGCATGGTCTACAGGGGGCAACGATTGATAGCCAAATGGAATCCCGCTCGTTGTGGAAACGAATGGTCTCGACAATCTTCACTAGAGGCATCATCATTACTGATGATGAAATAACCGAGACTTTCGAAAAGCTGAAAAGCAACAAGGGAAAACCCGAAGATCTTGTTTTCGAAATTTTTCTCCCCATCAGCCAACCCGAACAAGAAAAAGACGTGAGCAGACTGGCTGAGCGGCTGATTCAGCAGATCAGGGACGGCAGCAACTTTTCCGCTATTGCACAGAATTTTTCACAAAGTTCCTCAGCCGGGAATGGTGGCAATTTAGGCTGGACGTTACGCGGACAACACGATGCTGAACTCAATCAGATCATCAGCACTCTTAGGCCTGGCCAAATCGCCGGTCCGTTGCGCACACAAGACGGTATATATATTGTGCTGCTGAAGGCAACTCGAAAATCCCGTGGCCTTGATGGACCACCGGCGGGACCGGAAAAGGTCAAACTTTACCAACTGCATCTCGCCTTACCGAAAAACCCTGCAGCGCAACTCATTGCTCAGCAAATGCAACTTGCCCAATCCGAAACGCGCAGTTTGAATGGGTGTGTAAATATGGACAAGGTGGCCAAGAAAATCGGGTCTCCATTGTCCGGCGAATTAGGCACATTCGAAATTTCAAAAATTTCACCTCAAATGCAATCTCTGGTCAAAAATGTTTCGACGGGTCAGGCCAGCGCGCCTCAACAAATACCAGAGGGCGTAATCGTTTTGATGGTTTGTGATCGGATTGTTCCTAAAATCAAAAAACGCACACCTGAACAACAGCGCCAGTCCATCCAGCGCCAGCTTTTAACTGAGCGTCTCAATCTAGCTGCCACACGCTATATCCGTGACCTACGCCGTGCGTCTTTCATCGACGTTCGACTGGGCAATCAGTAACCCGGCAGCTCGATGCACCCATCATCAACACTTCCAGTGGCCGTGACAATGGGTGAGCCTGCCGGGATTGCGACAGAAATCACCCTGATGGCGTGGGCCCAGGGGATACAATCCCTCACTCCGTTTTTCCTGATTGACGATATTCATTGCGTCGAAAGTATCAAAAGCCGCCTCAATATCGACACCCCATTGTCATTGATATCGTCTCCTTCCGAAGCTGTTCCTGCATTCGGCGATGCCCTTCCCATACTTCATCACCCAAGATCGGGTGAGACGGTTCCCGGTCAGCCCAGCACACAAACCGCTCACTCTGTGATCTCATCAATCGAGCTGGCCGTGCGGTTTTCACAGTCGGGAGAGGCCGCTGGTGTGGTTACGAATCCGATCCAGAAAAACATTCTGTATGAGGCCGGATTTGAGTTTCCAGGACACACTGAGTTTCTGGGCGCTCTTAGTGGAGCAGACACTCATCCCGTTATGATGCTTGCCTGTGAAGGGCTGCGGGTAGTCCCTGTCAGCGTGCACGTCGGTTTAAGACAAGCGCTTAATGAACTCTCAACCGACTTAATCGTACAACAATCCCGCATTACCTGGCAGGCCTTACGTCTGGATTTTGGCATTGACCAACCTCGCCTCGCGATCGCCGGTCTGAACCCTCATGCAGGGGAAGAAGGATTTATGGGATCAGAGGAAAAGGAAACTATCATCCCAGCCATTGAGATATTACGCGCTGAAGGTCTCAACGTCAGCGGCCCCTTTCCTCCCGATACGCTGTTTGCCGAACGCACGCGCGCCAAGTATGACGCCGCGATCTGCATGTACCATGATCAAGCTCTGATCCCCATCAAGACCCTTGATTTCGATGGAGGCGTCAATATCACTCTGGGCCTGCCGTTCATTCGCACCTCCCCCGATCATGGCACGGCGCTGCAAATTGCTGGTCAGGGAATTGCCAGCCCCAGAAGCCTGCTCGCCGCCCTCAGGATGGCGAGCCAGATGGCGCAGTGCCGCGCACGCTCGTCAGGCTGACCCGATGACAACTCCCCTTCCCCCATTACGCGACGTGATCAATCGATACGGACTGCGTGCTAAAAAGTCGTTAGGTCAAAATTTCCTGCTCGACCTCAATCTAACCGGTAGAATTGCCCGAACGGCCGGACAGTTGGATCAGGTGACGACCATCGAAATCGGCCCAGGGCCAGGTGGATTAACCCGCGCATTGCTGTCTCAGGGTGCCAAACAGGTCATCGCAATCGAACACGATCCGCGCTGCCGGGAAGCCTTGGCGGAGATATCGGAGGCCTATCCTGGGCGATTGCAGATCATTGAAGCTGATGCTCTGAAAACCAGCTTATCCGATCTTTGTCCTGCACCACGACAGATCGTTGCCAATTTGCCTTACAACATTGCGACCCCTCTGCTGCTCAAATGTCTTCGTGACATTCAAGCCTATGAAAAACTGACATTGATGTTTCAAAAAGAGGTCGCTGATCGCATTACGGCGACGCCAAAGTCCAAAGCATACGGTCGACTATCGGTGATCGCCCAATGGCTTTGTCACGTGGAGCATGAATTTAATGTCTCAAAAGACGCCTTTACGCCGCCTCCCAAGGTCACCTCGACCATAGTTTCCCTGACACCTCGGAAAACACCGCTCGCTCCGGCAACCTGGGAGGTTTTGGAAAAAGTAACAGCCGCGGCTTTTGGTCAACGCCGTAAAATGCTGCGGTCCAGTCTGAGGGGTTATAATCTGGATTTTGACAGCCTGGGAATCAAAGAAACTGCACGGGCAGAAGAGCTGACTGTAGAGCAGTTTTGTGCGATAGCTCGCACCGTTGAGCAGAGCTGATTACTGACCTACACCCAGTTGACGCACAAACTCAGTCAACCCTTTGCGGCGCTCACGTTTCAGGCGACCGGCCGCAAGAATGGATTCCGCCTGTTTGACACTTTCATCAATGTCATTGTTGATGATGATGTAGTCATATTCAGCCCAGTGGCTCATTTCTGAAGTCGCCTTTGCCATCCGGCTTTTAACGACCTCATCCGAATCCTGGGCCCGCGCATAAAGGCGTTTTTCTAATTCTGCCAGTGAAGGTGGAAGGATAAAAATACTCACCAATTCTTCATGAGCACTCTGTTTAAGTTGCTGGGTTCCTTGCCAGTCGACATCAAACAAGATGTCGTATCCATGGTTCATAGCATCCTCGACCGGACCACGCGGTGTTCCATAGGACTGACCAAAAACGGTGGCATATTCCAGAAATTCGTCAGCCTCGACCATTTCATCAAATTTTGTTTGATCGACAAAGATGTAGTCCTTGCCATCTTCCTCGCCTGGTCGGATCGGTCTTGTTGTTGCCGAAACTGACATTGACAGATGATCGTGATTTTCGAGCAAAGAGCGTGCAATTGTCGACTTTCCCGCCCCTGAAGGTGAGGACAGAACGAGCATTAATCCACGACGTGATATTTCCATACTGATCTCAGCCCCCCTATTCGATATTCTGAATCTGTTCCCTGAACTGTTCAATAACAGCCTTCAGATCAAGGCCAACACGCGTCAGCTCCACATCCGAAGATTTTGAACACAGTGTATTGGCTTCACGGTTCAGTTCCTGGCAGAGAAAATCGAGTTTCCGACCGACCGCGCCACCCCCTGATAAAAGTTCCCGGACGGCCCCCTCATGTGATTTCAGACGGTCCAATTCTTCCCTGATATCTGATTTACTGACCAGAATTGCAACTTCCTGGGCCAATCGCTCTTCCGATAACGCCGGAATGGCATCCAGGATTTCAGTCAGCTGTTCGTGCAGCCGATCGCGGATGGCGTCCGGTTGCAGGGCGGCGAGCTCACCGGCTTCTGTTGTCAATCGAGTTAGGGTATCGAGTTGTTCGATCAACACCGAACGCAATCTTGCCCCTTCTTCTTGGCGCATCTGCACAAGCGCCGCAAGTGTCTGATCCATACTCTCCAGAACGGCTTCATCAAGCGCCTTTTTGTCTTCTTCTGAAATATTGTCTTCAACCGGCTCAAGCACCCCCCGCAAGGCCAATAAGTCGGCGACGCTGGGCGCGGTAAGATTACCAAACCTGCTTTCGAGTTCGGGCAGCAGGGTGGTGATCCCCTCTACCGCCTGGGTGTTGATCTGATAGGCGGTTGCCTTCTGATTTTTCGATGATGTCAGATTGATCGTAAGATTGCCGCGGCGAAACAATTTGGCGGCCCGTTCGCGGACGACCGGTTCGAGATTATCAAAATTACTACCCAAACGGCAGCGCACATCAAGCCCCTTGGCGTTGACACTTTTGATTTCCCAACTCCAGGAACAGGTATCGTTCTGCCCTTCCGTACGGGCGAACCCAGTCATCGATGATAGCGTCAAAACATACTCCCCGATTCAAAAAGTGCCCTTTTATACCGGGCACAGCACCTCACAACAACACTCCGCATTCGACATTCTGACAGGATTGGTTAATCTCTGGGAATGAAAACTCCCCGTCATATCTTGATTACCGGCGCGTCCAGCGGCCTTGGCCAGGCCCTCGCTGCTTCTTATGCGCAATCGGGGGCAGTCCTGTTCCTCAGCGGACGCAATACCGAACGCCTTGAACAGGTCGGAGGAGAGTGCCGTAACAAAGGCGCAGAGGTTTTCACGAAGCCCCTAAATGTTGAGGACACCGACTCTACAAAAGCATGGATTAACGATTGCGATGCCCGCTACCCCCTCGATCTGGTGATCGCCAACGCCGGGGTTTCGGCGGGAACTGGCGGACCTGACGGAGAGACCGATGAGCAGGTGCGGCGTATTTTTGACGTCAACATCACCGGTGTGCTCAATACCATACATCCGGCGATCATAAACATGCGCAAACGCCGCCAAGGGCAGATCGCCATCATGAGTTCGATTGCCGGTTTTCGCGGCATGCCGCCCGCGCCAGCCTATAGCGCCAGCAAAGCCGCCGTCAAATCCTATGGCGAGGGGTTGCGGGGATACCTCAAGCACGATGGCATCGAAGTCAGTGTGATTTGCCCGGGATATGTCAAAAGCCGGATGACGGCCACCAACACCTTTCCCATGCCCTTCCTGATGGATGCGCCCAAGGCCGCCGGGATCATCAAACGCAGCCTCGCCCGCAATAAGGGCCGCATCGTTTTCCCTTGGCCCATGCATGCCATCGCATGGGTATTAAGCGCTATACCCTCATCATGGTCTGACCTTCTGCTTGGCAGCCTGCCAAAAAAGGAGTGACGTCCACTTAATCTTTAGCCGCCGCTTTTCTATTGTTTTTGAAGTTTGCGCCAGCGTGCCACATTACGATTATGCTGCTTCAACGTGCGGGCAAAAGCGTGCCCACCCGTGCCGTCAGCGACAAAATAAAGTTCCTCGGTAATATCAGGCTGTAACACGGCGCGTATCGCGTCACGACCGGGGTTGGCAATAGGCGTCGGCGGCAGCCCCCTGATGACATAGGTGTTGTATGGGGTTTCTGATTTCAGGTCCTTGCGAGACAGCTTACGACCCAATGGCTGGCGGCCTTCGGTTATGCCATAGACCACCGTCGGATCAGATTGCAGGCGCATGTTTTTACGCAATCGGTTCAGAAATACGGCGGCGACCCGCGCCCGTTCACCTTTCTTGCCCGTTTCTTTTTCGACGATGGAGGCCAGAATAAGAGCATCGCGAGGAGTCGAGATCGGCAACCCTTCGCTGCGTTCACTCCACAGATCCGATAACAATTTCGCCTGTGCGGTTTTCATGCGGGCAACCATGTCCCGGCGCGAGTCGCCGAAGGAGAAGTGATAGGTTTCCGGTAACAGGCTGCCTTCTTCCGGTGACGGGATTAACCGTCCCGTCAGCCCTTCGGTGTGGCGTAATAGCACCCCCACATTCGCAGACGTCAAACCCTCGGCAACGGTCATCCGACGAATCACGGTTTTACCACCCTGAAGGATCTTAGCGGCATTCATCGGGCTGACCCCGGCAGGAAACAGGTATTCGCCGGCTTTCATTGGGATAGGATCAGAGAACAGCCGCACACCGGCCTTGAAGATCAGTGGATTATCAATCACCGCTGCCCGGCTCAGTTCCCGGGCAATCGCTCCGGCACCGGAGCCGCGCTCGATGATCAGGACGCTGTCACGTTCCAGTGGCCCCGGACGAGTGAAACTACCGTATACCCAGAACCCGGCCCCTGCCGAGACAAGAAGACCAACCAGACCGAGAGCGGATAAAACATACAAAAAGCGGCGCATGATCTCAGATTAGCAGGTCTGGTATAGCAAACTCTATACTGTTAACGGTTTATCGGTGCGCCTTGAAGACCAGAGAGGCGTTGGTGCCCCCAAACCCGAAGGAATTCGACAGAGCCAGATCGACTTCACGTTCCTGTGCCTGATGGGGAACGAGATTTATTTTATCATCCACAGACGGGTTATCCAGATTCAGCGTTGGTGGAACGACGTTATCTCTGATCGCCAAGATCGAATAGATCGCCTCAACCGCCCCGGCAGCCCCTAACAGGTGCCCGATCGCCGACTTAGTTGACGACATGGCGATATCGTAAACCGCGTCACCAAACAACCGTTTGACCGCACCGAGCTCAATTTCATCACCAAGCGGCGTCGACGTGCCGTGGGCATTGACATAATCAATGTCAGATGCGGTCAGTTCGGCGCGTTTCAACGCCTGTTGCATGCAGCGATAGGCGCCGTCGCCGTCTTCGGAAGGTGCGGTAATATGATGTGCATCGCCGGACATGCCATAGCCGACAACTTCGGCATAAATCTTGGCGCCACGTTTTTTGGCGTGTTCCAGTTCTTCCAGAACAACCACACCAGCGCCATCGCCCATGACAAAACCATCGCGATCCGTATCCCACGGACGTGACGCTTTTTCAGGGGTATCGTTGTAATTGGTCGACAGGGCGCGGGCCGCGCAGAACCCGGCAACACCAATGCGGCAAATTGCTGCCTCGGCGCCACCGGCGACCATCACATCGGCATCATCAAGCGCAATGATCCGCGCCGCATCACCGATGGCATGGGTGCCCGTTGCGCAGGCAGTGACAACAGAATGATTGGGGCCCCTGAGGCCATATTTAATGGAGACGTGACCCGAAATCAGGTTGATCAGGCAGGCCGGAATAAAGAACGGACTGACCCGGCGGATTTTTCCTTGGTCGATCAGCGTCGCCGTTTTGGCGATTTCAGCAAGACCGCCAATACCCGACCCGATTAAAACGCCGGTACGCCAGCTGTCCTCGTCCGATTCGACAACCCAGCCGGAATCTTCCACGGCCTGTTGTGCGGCGCACATTCCGTAGATGATAAAGTCATCCATCCGGCGCTGGTCTTTGCTCGACACCCAGTCATCGGCGTTGAACATTCCGCTGGACGTCTCGCCAGGAGGAACCTGTCCGCCAATCTTGGCGGGTAGGTCGGATACGTCAAAGGACTGAATTCCACGAATACCGGACTTCCCGGCTAGGATATTTGCCCAATTGTGTTCAACCCCCACACCAAGGGAGTTGACGATACCCATGCCCGTAACAACGACACGTCTCATCGCGCTTCACCATCTATCAGTTAATTCTGGTCGAGCCTTCAAACCAGCTCGAAGGCATACTACAGGTCCCTGATATGCCAACGGCAGGACGTGTTTAGCGCCCCACCGTATGCAATTGACCTGAAATCAAGTGTTGGCAGAGATGAAGTCGACAGCGTCCTTGACCGTAGCGATCTTTTCAGCCGCATCATCCGGAATTTCGCAGCCGAACTCTTCTTCAAATGCCATAACAAGTTCAACGGTATCCAGGCTGTCAGCGCCCAGGTCGTCGATGAAACTTGCATTCTCGACCACTTTGTCCTCATCCACACCCAGGTGCTCCAGGACAATCTTTTTCACGCGATCGGCGACATCACTCATGGTCTATATCCTCGACTTAAAACATTGGTTATAAAAAAAATTCCCCGTTTTCCCCGATATTCATGCAAATACCGAGGAATTGTGGGATACCGGCGTTTGGTAACATACTTTTTCTGTGATGACCAGCACCCGAATTCTATCGTATTTTCATGGTAAAAACGGCTCAGATCATCGCCATTCCACCGTTCACATGGAGGGTCTGACCGGTGACGTAGGACGCCTCTTCACTGGCAAGGTAAACCGTCGCCGAGGCAATCTCGTCAGACGTCCCCATGCGTCCCGCCGGAACGGAACCGACAAGCGCTGCTTTCTGATCATCGGTGAGTTCATCGGTCATGGCAGTGGTGATAAATCCAGGCGCGATGCAGTTCACCGTAATGCCCCGGCTGGCGACTTCCTGGGCCAGTGACTTGGACATGCCGATCATCCCAGCTTTTGACGCCGCATAGTTGGTTTGCCCCGCATTTCCGGTCACTCCGACGATCGATGTAATCCCGATAATCCGTCCCCAGCGCGCCTTCATCATGCCCCGCAGGCAGGCTTTCGAGAGGCGAAAGGCCGACGACAGATTAACGTCCAGCACCAGTTGCCAGTCTTCGTCCTTCATGCGCATGGCGAGCGTATCGCGGGTCAGCCCGGCATTGTTAACAGCGATATCAATGCCGCCCATGGCCTCGGTTGCGTCCTTGACCAACTGCTCGGCACCATCCGACGTGGACAGGTCGGCGGGACACACATAGGTCCCTGCACCCAGTTCATCGGCCACTGCCTGAAGCGCCTCAACCCGGGTGCCCGACAATGCCACTTCGGCGCCCTGCGCCTTCAAAGCACGCGCGATTGCACCGCCGATTCCCCCGGATGCGCCAGTCACCAGAGCTTTCTTACCGCTTAGATCAAACATGTTCTCTTCCCTACTTTGCTGTTCCGATGCGCGCTTCGATCCGCACTCTCACGAAAATGCCTCAATTTCATCCGGCGTGCCGACGTTGGCCGATGACAGGTCCCGATCGATGCGCCGGGTCATGCCCGACAACACCTTACCATGGCCCAATTCCAGAAGGTTATCGACTCCGTTGTCTTTCATATACAAAACCGATTCGCGCCAGCGCACCCGTCCACAAACCTGTTCGACCAGCAGCTTGCGCGCCTCATCCGCCGATGTGATCGCCGATGCCGTGACATTGGCGACCAGTGGCACGGCTGGATCGTTCATGGTCACCGCCGCTAGGGCCTCAGCCATAACGTCAGCAGCCGGCTGCATCAGCGCACAATGGAACGGTGCACTCACCGGCAGCAGGACGGCGCGCTTGGCGCCACGGCCCTTGGCAATTTCAACGGCCCGTTCGACCGCCGCCGTCGCCCCTGAAACCACAACCTGCCCGGATGCATTGTCATTGGCAAAATCACAAACCTCGCCACCCGCGGCTTCGGCAACAATCGCCTCAGCGTCGGCGGCTTCCAGACCCAGCAATGCCGCCATCGCCCCCTCGCCCACCGGAACCGCCACCTGCATGGCTTTGCCGCGGGTCTTCACCAGCCGCGCCGCATCGGCCAGCGAGAACGTTCCCGCTGCGCACAGGGCCGAATATTCGCCCAGCGAATGCCCGGCCACGTAGGCCGCCTGCGTCGCCAGATCAAAACCCTTCTCGGTCTCCAGAACCCGCAACACGGCCATGCTCGCCGCCAGCAACGCGGGTTGGGTGTTTTCGGTCAGCACGAGTTTGTCATCAGGCCCGTCAAACATGAGGTCCGACAGCTTTTGCCCCAACGCCTCATCAACCTCGTCAAAAACAGCACGGGCCGCAGGAAACGCCCCGGCCAGTTCCTTACCCATACCGACGGACTGGCTACCCTGCCCTGGAAACACAACAGCGCGTGTCATCTAAGAATATCCCCTCTTGGAAAAATCGATACCAGAGTGATAGCCGACGGGTTCTGGGTGTCAAGATACCCGGTATTTGTAATCGCCATCTGACACGAGTTATACGGCCTCCCGTATAAGTGCCGGGGCGACACCGACCGTAATGAAATCGCCGGTCCAGCGGTAGGATTTTTTATCCCCCAGCGGGAAGTGTTTGGCAAAAAATTCAAGGTACCGACTATGGTGGGTGGTTTTGCACAGCATCATTTTGTTCGCGGTGACCAGAAAGGGGACGAGAACGCCGGGTGAAAACAGCCGGTACCGCATGAACCCTTCCATGACACCCATCCAGTGAGGGTGCAAAATATCGTCGAGGAAAACAACGCCGCCGTCGGCGACAAGCTGCTCGGACAGTATCAAATCGTTATAGGTGTGCGTCGCGCTATGTCCGCCGTCGATGGAAATAAACCGGAAATTTCCACCCTGCACACCTTCCTGGGTCCCAACCCTGAGGTCCAGGGAATCTGATTTTATGGTGCGAATTTCAGCGTTCGTCTTGTTGCAATAGGCGTCAATATTGCGCCGCAGCGCTGCCTCATCGCCTTTTCCCGAATTGTCGATATTCTTCTGCTGGTCATCAAAGACGTCAACGACGACCAAATCAGACGCAGCGTCACAGAGATTGGCCAGCGAAATAAAAAACTGACCCTGATGAACACCGATTTCCAGAGCCCCGCCGGTAAAATTCAGTTTGTTCTGGATGGCGTCGAGCGCCATGAGCACCGTAAAAATCCCGGGTTCAATCCACCCTTCGACCTTTTTATAATCCTGCACCATATAATCGATGGTTCGTGCCTGAACCGGCAGTTTCCCCAGCAGTTTCTCCATCTGGTCAAGCTGGATCAACACGATACAGTCTCCTTATTCCGGCGTCTGATACATGAGGCTAAATGCACCCGATCACGGCCATAGTCGGGCCATGTTCTCACAACTTCAACCCCTAAGGTCGAACCTGGGCTGGGCTGATGTCGATAAACGCCGCTGACCTACTCGAAAATACCAACTAGACTAAGATTGCATCGCACCATTGATTACTTGAGGGACTCAGGCCAAAACCGTGCACAACGATTCTACAGATAAGGACACCTTCCCCGATCAGGCTCAACACCATGAGGCGGTGCCGTGTTACTGGATCAACAGAGCGGAAGATGACCTCCGCCGTGCCATGATGATGGGTTGGCTGGATGATGCCAAAATGCATCATTCTCGGATCGAGGCCCTGACACCAAATTCCATACCCCAGATCAAAATTCTGAAACACCACTGCGATACGGCGACCGGCCCGGAAATCGCCTGCGTTGCCTCCCATATAAAAGCCGTTCAACAAGCCTATGAAGACGGCCCACCCTATGCTCTGATTATGGAGGACGACGTCCGCGCCCTCTACGTCTATGACTATAAAAAAATTGCAGACGCGGCACCAAAAGACTGGGAGCTTCTTCAACTCCATGTCTCCAACCCACACGTCATTGATTACCTCGGAGGCATCTATGGGAAACTGGGGACCTTATGGCAGGAATGGGAAAGAGATAACTACAGTGCCGGTGCCTACCTGATCAATCGACGCGGTATGAAAAAACTGATCGACCTGTATCAGCCCGACGGCGCAGGAAAAGTCCCTATCGATCTCAGCATGATTTACGCCGTCAATTGGGTGACGTCTGAATTCATGCTGTTCAAGCGAACCGCCAGTTACTCAATTACGCTCCCTCTGTTTGTCCATGACCTGACACTGGGCACGTCCATCAACCCGGGTAAATTGTCGCTTTATGAAAAGGGCCTGGCTGCAATTGAACGCGTCAGCACAAACGTGTGCAGCAACTTTAAAGCGCAGAATGCCAACGCTGACTATCCGTTCGCCATCGGAAAAATCATACCCTGAACCGCCGGGGTGGGCGACACCATCAGGCGGACTGCCGTGAAATGACGTATTCGACAAGAGCGTCCGTGCATTGGGTCCGCCGCCACTCAGCAGCACTTGCCTGGGCCTTCTCGCTAAGTTCAGGAAAGCGGTCACTGGCTTCCATGAGAGCACGGCAAATATCAGGAGCAGAGGTCGTCTCGAAAACCACTCCGGCGCCAAAGCCGTTCTCCAGTTGCGCCGCCATCCAGGTTTGATCCGGCACGACCACAACCGCACCATAAGCAACCGCTTCCGCAAAAATCGCGGAAATACGAAACAGGTAACGCTCACGTTGATAGGGCAGTAGAAATATATCAATATTGTTCAAACGGTCCGCATAGTCGGGCGGGCTCATCTCCCCGTCAAATACCGTCATCTTATCAATATCCAGGTGGCGCAATTTTTCCAGTCCGGGGGCCGCGGTCGTTCCACTGAAATTGTTTTGGACAAACATGGTTTTTCCGGGACGGGCCTGATTAAACTGCTCGAGGGTATCGGCGACCAGCAACGCCCCCTTTTCCAGGCGAAACTCCCCCATCACTCCGACATGCGCCCGCTCAGCTCGCCCCTCGGCCGGACCCTTCAAAACATTGGCCTCAGAATAGCTGATGGGCACCGGACAAATCGAAAACGGAACGCCCAGAACACGCACCAGTTCGCGGCATAACGCCCGGTTCGTCGCCAGACACAAAACCGTTTCCGGCGATGTCACGCCTTTAAGGTGCGAAAACGCCTGACGGATATTTGAAAAATCCCCCTGAAGGTGAACCGACTTCCGATCAGGCATCCAGTTGAGATTGGGAAGATGGAAGATGAATACGATCCTGGGCCGAGCGACCAAAGGGATCGACTCCAACCATTGGGCAATCCCATAAACCTGCCAGTCTGTTGAATAAGGCACAACAACGACGTCTTCGGCGCCAATTCCCGGAGAGATCGAACCGAGGGTCTTGGCGTAACCGCTTGCAGACAGCAAGAAGGTCTGGCGGCGAGACCAGGCCTGCCCATTGGAAGGGTTTGCATCCAGCTTGAAGGAAAAAACCGGTACCCCGCCTGTCTCCATAAGCACGACGGGGTCCGCCAACTTATGTGTATAAACCTTAACCTGATGCCCTCTGCGCTGGCAGGCGTCCAGCCAGCCCATGGTTTCATTGTAAAAGTGTGTATGGCGATCCTTAAGACCGTTTTGCAGAAGAACAAACCGCATTCTCACCGTCCCTGATCGTCATTCCAATAACCGGCCTCCGGCCTGAGCCGCATGCTGCAAACCTTTTGAGTACTTGGGTAGATCATCGGCGAGCTGGACCCACGGCAAGCGCTCTGACCAAAAAATGTGAGCGGTAGGTTGGTAGAACGACACATCGTCCAGGGTTACCGCATATAAATGCGTTTCGTCCGGAAATGCTTCGGTTTCAAAGGATGTTGGTGTCCCGCATTCTTTGCAAAAGCTGCGGCGCACCGGTTTGGACGAACTGAAAATTTTACGTGGCCCTTGCCAGACAACTGTGTCTCGCCTGACACCAAACCAACTCACATAGTCTGACGATGCTGCATGACGGCAATCTTCGCAATGGCACATGGCCGCCCAGAGGATTGTCCCTGTCGTCTTCCACGTTACTGCGCCACAGAAACAACGTCCCGTGATATCAGACATCCCACATTTCCTGTCTCGCTTTCGTCAAAGCAGATTTGACTGAAGGTAGCTGAAAGGACTCGGGTCCGTATATAAAAATTCTATGTCCGGGGACGTTGAAAATATCTAGGGATATCGTACACATTTCCATATGCAACCGGATCCATTCCCCTGCTTCCCAATTTCCGAGGACACAATCAGCATCACATCCAAAATCGCTCATGCCCTCAAAATTCTTGCACCGAAATAATTTCAAGAAAAACGAGAGATTGCCATAAGAAAACCACATTTACGATATATGTAAGGCACTCCACGGGGGTCGTCCGCTGGAGGTGCTGGTGCCGTTTATCCTTGTGAAGATTTTTTTTGTTGTCCGGTTTTCAGGCTGGCGACAGGTTGTGTGTGCGAACGGGAGTCGTTGTTGCACTGCGTACGTTGCAGATTGCCAATTCCTTCTTCCCTCCTTGATGGGGGAGGGAAAGATGGATAGATAGATCATAGGTCCGCGATGGATTGGCACCACCGATAAAAAACACACACAAAAGCACACACAAACGCACATTTTTGCATTTTCGACACTTTTGCCCCGCACGTAGCCGACCAAAACTTGCGGTTTTACGGGGGTTCTTTTGGGCGTCATTACGGACCACAAGCCGCACAAATCGGGCGTCGAATTCAGCGAAATTTTGGCCCCCCGCGCGACGCCGAATACTCATCCTTGGAACCGCTTGCACCGGGGATTTAACTGTGTATTATGCGCCGCCTTGAAGCTTCCTGCCGGGGTTGGCCCGGCTATGCCCGTTTGTGCGGGATGAGATAATCCGTAGGAAGGAGAAAAAGTTGGCTTTATATGAATGCGTGTTTATCGCACGCCAGGACATTTCGTCTACCCAGGTAGACGCTTTAATCGAACAATTTGAAGGTGTCATCACCGAAAACGGTGGGTCCATCGCCAAGCGCGAATCTTGGGGCCTGCGCACCATGGCTTACAAGATCAAAAAGAACCGCAAAGGCCATTACGTGCTTTTGAATATCGATTGCCCAGCCGACGCCGTGCATGAGATGGAACGCCAGATGCGCATCAATGAAGACATTCTGCGTTACATGACGTTGGCGGTTGACGAACACGAAGAAGGTCCGTCGGTTGTTATGCGCAATAAGGACCGCGGCGATGAACGCCCGCGCGGACGCGGCCGTTTTGACCGCGACGACAACAAACCCGACAGATCTGAGGTTAAACCTGAGATAAAACCTGAAGTTGCCAAAGCTGAAGTTTCCAGTGATGAAGGCGCCAGTGTTGAAGCAGAAGGAGCCGCATCATGAGCGATGATCAATCCGCACCGAGCCGTCTGTCGTTTTTCCGTCGGCGCAAAAGCTGCCCATTCTCGGGCCCCAATGCGCCGAAGATCGACTACAAAGACACCAAAACGCTCACTCGTTACACGTCAGAGCGTGGCAAGATTGTCCCCAGCCGGATCACTTCTGTTTCAAACAAGAAACAGCGTGAATTGGCCAAAGCCATCAAACGCGCCCGTTTTATGGCGTTGCTGCCTTACGTACTTTCGTAGGGAGCGGGCTTTAGTCCGAGAAAAGTCATGCAGCGCGACGCGTTGATCGCCATTGCCAGCGGTCTGTTGAGTGCATTTACTGCGTTGGCCTATCTCGGTGGATCAGCCGTGGCGCTGATCTTTGTTTACCTGGCTCCGGTTCCGATTCTGTTGGTCGGACTGGGGAAAGGCACCAAGGCAGCAACCATTGCCGCCGGTACAGGTTTTATTGCTACCGGCGCCATGGGCGGCATGTTACTGGCAGGCATTTACGGGATGGTTTACGCCCTGCCGGCCTGGATAGTAACGCGCTTTGTGATGCAGCAACGCCCGACGGGTTCCGGCCCAACGGGTACAGGTTCGTCTGATACGACGGGCACTGGTGACCAGGCAGGTGTCGAATGGTATCCCATCGGCCCGGCCCTCACCGCCCTGGCTCTGTTGGCCACAGGTTTGATCCTGATGGCTGAACTGATGACCGGGGATGCGGGATTAAAGGGAACGATTGAGGCCCACATGGCCGAAGCGTTTCAGGTTTTAGTCCCGATGGCCGATGAAGTCTGGCGCGAGCGGGCGATCGAAGTGGTCTTGCCGCTATTTCCAGGGGCCGTCGGCGTCAGTTGGGTGATCCTGACAGCTGTTAATGCTGTGATTGCCCAAGGGGCTCTGGTTCGGATGGGCCGGAATCTCAGACCAAGTCCCGCATATGCGGAGCTTGATTTGCCCCAGTGGGCATCCTGGCCGTTGATCCTGTCAGCAGGAGCGGCATTGTCAGGACCTCTGTTGGGGATGGAAGACTTAGGGTACCTCGGCCGTAATACTGCGATGGTAATGGCCGTTCCTTATTTCTTCCTTGGGCTTGCGGTGATACACACCCTGGCCCGCCGGGTGACGGCGACGACGACGATTTTGGTCGTGGTTTACCTGGTTGTCCTGATGTCTGGCTGGGCCGCTCTGGTGGTCGCCGGGGTGGGCGTGGTGGAACAATGGGTTGGCCTTCGGGACCGCTCGAAAGAATTGGATGCCGGGACAGGTCCGGGATCTGGTAACGACGAATAGAATTTAGGGCCTCAAATTGGGGCACCGTGCCCGACAGGGCGATACAGGAGAAGAAACATGCAAGTAATCCTGATGGAACGCATCGAGAGACTGGGTCAGATGGGTGATGAAGTCAGCGTCAAACCCGGTTATGCCCGTAACTTCCTGCTGCCCAAAGGCAAGGCTGTTCGCGCCAATGCAGCGAATAGAGAGCAATTCGAACAGGGCCGCGCCCAGCTCGAAGCGGAAAACCTGAAACAGAAAAGCGAAGCCGAAGCCGTTGGCGCGAAAATGGATGATGTATCGATCATTCTCGTGCGCCAAGCTGGTGACGCCGGTCAGCTTTACGGATCGGTTAACGCCCGAGACATCGCCGACAAACTGACCGAAGACGGCTACACCGTTTCGCGCCAGCAGGTCCGCCTCGATATTCCGATCAAGAACTTAGGATTGCATCAGGTTATCGTATCACTGCACCCGGAAGTTTCCGTGACCATCACGGCTAACGTCGCCCGTACTTCCGAAGAAGCCGAAACTCAGGCCGCGACCGGCAAGGCGATGCTGTCAATCGCCGAACAGGAAGCTCAGGCTATTGCCGTAGAAGCCGCTAACGAAGCCGTCCTGGAACAGGCCGAAACCATGTTCGAGGAAGGCGTTGATGTGAGCGTTGAAGAAGACGCTGCCGACGAGGCTCCGGCTGAAACCACCGACGCTCCTGCAGAAGACGTGACCGCAGAAGACGGAGCGGAAGAAAAAACCGAATAGGTTATTTCCCAATCGATATCTAAAAACGGCGTGCCCTCGGGCGCGCCGTTTTCGTTTCAAAGTCAAGAGGCCCCGTCACTCAATCCATGACTAATCCTAAATAATTCTGAGCAGTTTTCCCCATGTTCCACAGGCTTGGCTGTTGACCCCAGTTTTATCCCCACTGCATTCAGTTTTCCCGATATCAACCCGGCACTTTGGACACTATGGTCCCCGCCATGCCAACCACATTGCCCCCACCGCCGCCACCGACCGATGCTGACTACCCGGAACGGGATTATCCCGACGCCGAGGATTATAGCGACGTCATGGATCCGTCTGCATCTGGCGCCCTGCCCGCCGCTGAAGGGCTGTCCGCCAGCTCGGCCGCTTCGACCTTTCGCACCATGCCTCATAACCTGGAAGCTGAAAAAGGGTTACTGGGTGCGATTCTCCTCAATAACCGTGCGCATGAAAAAATATCGGAATTCCTGCGCCCCGAACATTTCGCCTACGAACGTCATGGTCAGATTTATGAGGCCATCACCAAACTGATTGAACGCGGCCAGGTCGCAGACGGCATTACACTTCAGCGGTTTTTCGAACATGACCAAAGCCTCGCCGAAATTGGCGGCCCGGCCTACCTCGCTGAACTGGCGGGGGCCGCCGCCAGTGTCATCAACGCCGGTGAATATGGTCGGATTGTCTATGACCTTTACCTCAAACGCCAACTGATCAATCTCGGCGAAGACATGGTCAACCGGGCTTACGGCGGTGATATCGACGCTATCGCCTCGGCGCAGATTGAGGCCGCTGAACAGAACCTTTACGACCTGGCGACGGCCGGTGATTACGAAGGTGGTTTCCAGGATTTCAAAACCGCTATCATCGAGGCGATCTCGCTCGCTGATGCCGCCCATCGCCGTGAAGGCGGGCTGGCTGGCGTCAGTTCGGGCTTTCGCGATATTGACACCCTGCTGGGCGGCCTTCACCCGTCCGATCTGATTATCCTGGCCGGTCGCCCCAGTATGGGCAAAACCGCGCTGGCCACCAACATCGCCTACAACGCCGCCAAGGACTTTCATGACTCGAAAGGCGAAGAAGGCGCGGTGGTTGGATTCTTTTCGCTGGAGATGTCGGCAGAGCAGTTGGCCGGACGTATTCTGTCCGAGCAGTCCAACATTCCATCGGACAGAATGCGTAAGGGATTGCTGACCAACGACGAATTCACCATTCTTGCCCAATGCGCCCAGACGCTTCACGAGGTGCCCTTCTTCATTGATGATACACCGGCATTGACGGTCAGTGCCTTGCGCACCCGGGCACGACGCCTCAAACGCCAGCACAATCTGGGCCTGATCATCGTTGACTACTTGCAGCTGATTTCCGGCAGCGCCAATTCCAGAAGCGATGGCCGCGTCCAGGAAGTCTCGGAAATCACCCGTGGCCTCAAGACTCTCGCCAAGGAGCTTCACGTTCCGGTGATTGCCCTGTCACAGCTGTCACGTCAGGTCGAAAGCCGCGAGCCGCCGCGCCCCCAACTGTCCGATCTGCGCGAATCAGGATCGATCGAGCAGGATGCCGATGTGGTCACCTTCGTTTACCGCGAAGAATACTACATGGAACGCAAGAAACCGGGGCGGCGGTCTGAAGAAGACGAAGCCAAATATTATGACCGTGAAGCCAAATGGGAAGACGCCTTGAAACAGATCAAAAATCTCGCGGATCTGATTGTCGCCAAACAGCGTCATGGCCCCATCGGCGACGTCAAACTCCAGTTTACCGGCGAGTTCACCCGCTTTGGTAATTACGATGCTTTTCACAATGAGTAATGATCTACAGAATTAAAGCGCGACATCACGATTGATCACACGCCTTGTGCCCGCTAAACAGGTCAGGTGATGGCTGTCTCTCTTTACCCCAAAATCCCTGAACATCTGGCCGGTGCTGTCTTAAGTATTGATCTGGATGCCGTCGCGGAAAACTACAGGACGCTACGCCGACAACTGAACGGCGTCGAGTGCGGAGCTGTCGTCAAGGCCAATGCCTATGGGCTTGGCGTCGAACAGGTCGCTCCGGCACTCATGGGCGCAGGGTGCCGTGAGTTTTTTGTCGCTCATATCGATGAGGGCATCCGGCTTCGGCGCGTACTGCCCAACACCCCTATTCACATTTTGAATGGGTTATATGAAGGAGCAGAGCAAGCTTTCGCTGAATATGACTTGATACCCGTTTTGGGCAGCCTGCAGGAAATGGCGCTGTGGAAAAGGTTTTGCAACGATACTCCGCGTCCCTGTGATTTGCATGTTGATACGGGCATGCTGAGGCTGGGCCTTCCGCCCAAAGAACTTGCCAAGGTCGGCGATGAACCCAACCTGATCGCCGGGCTTGATATCCAACTTGTAATGAGCCACCTAGCTTCGGCCGATGATACCACCTCACCGCAAAACGCAGAGCAACTGGCCGAATTCAATCGAGTTCGGAAAATCATTCCCAAAGGACGAACTTCATTCTGCAATTCATCCGGGATCTTTCTAGGGCCGGAGTATCATTTTAATCTGGGTCGGCCGGGTATCGCTCTTTACGGGGCTAACCCCACGCCGGGTCACGCTAACCCCATGCAGGCGACCGTGTCACTGACGGCACGAATTTCCCAGGTTCGCGATGCTGACGTTCCGGAGCATGTCGGATATAACGCAACCTACGCCGTCTCCCGACCGATACGCGTGGCGACGGTGCCGGTGGGGTATGCGGATGGCGTCCTTCGGTCGCTGTCCAATCGGTCATGTGGTTTTATTGGCGATCATCGCGTTCCGTTGATCGGCAGGGTCTCCATGGACCTCATTACCTTCGACGTCAGCGGCGTGCCACAAGACCAGGCCCAACCGGGTCAATGGATCGAGATGATCGGGCCCCATCACACGGTTGATGATATGGCCCGGGACGCCGATACTATCGGATATGAAATACTGACATCTCTGGGCAGGCGCTATCACCGCGTCTATAAAGGAGGCGTTGACGTTTGATGGGGTTTTCCAAATGAATTTTCTGCAGACCATTGGCCGGGTGTTTCTGGCCTTTCTGGCGACCGCCGGACGACTGACGATGTTTACTGCAAGCGCTGTCGGGCATTGCTTGCGCCCACCATTCTATCCCCGGATCATCATCAGACAGATGATCGAGATCGGGTATTACTCCCTGCCTGTCGTTGGACTGACCGCGGTTTTTGCCGGCATGGTTTTAGCTTTGCAAAGCTATACTGGATTCGCCCGCTTTTCAGCCGAAGGCGCAATTGCCAATGTAGTCGTCCTCTCGATCACCCGCGAATTGGGGCCAGTGCTTGCCGGACTGATGGTTGCCGGGCGCATTGGTGCCGCTATGGCTGCCGAGATCGGAACCATGCGGGTAACGGAACAGATTGATGCCCTGACCACGCTGTCGACAAACCCCATGAAGTATCTGGTGGCCCCTCGGCTGATCGCCGGACTGACCATGATGCCGGTCCTGGTTTTCATTGCAGACATCATCGGAGTCTTTGGCGGATACCTGGTTGCCGTTTACAAGCTCGGTTTTAACGCCTCCAACTACCTGCAAAACACCTGGAACTTTCTTGAAGCTGATGATGTCGTTTCCGGACTGGTCAAGGCTTCGGTATTCGGCTTCATCGTCACCCTGATGGGTTGTTATCACGGGTATAACTCTAAAGGCGGCGCGCAGGGCGTCGGCATGGCGACGACCAATGCTGTCGTTTCGGCGTCGATCCTGATCCTGTGTTTCGATTATATTCTGACCGAAATCTTCTTCGCCAAATGAGTGAAACTGTTCCAAAGATCCGCCTTCGTGGCATCAAAAAGGCCTTTGGCAAAAAGGTCGTACTGGACGGTGTCGACCTGGACGTCGGGGTTGGTGAATCACTGGTCATCATCGGTGGTTCAGGAACAGGGAAATCAGTCACCATCAAATGCATTCAGGGCCTACTGACGCCTGACGAAGGATCCATCGAGATTGATGGGCAGAACGTCGTCGGCTTGGACGGGAATGACCGGGAGCGGGTCAATCGACAGATTGGCATGCTGTTTCAGGCCGCGGCCCTGTTTGACAGCCTGCCGGTCTGGGAAAATGTGGCGTTCGGTTTGCTGGCAGAAAAGAAAGTTGGGCGACGAGAGGCCCGTGATGTCGCCGCTGAAAAACTGGCCCTCGTAGGATTGGGAACGAACGTCTTGGACATCTCTCCCGCTGATCTGTCCGGTGGCATGCAAAAACGGGTCGGTTTGGCCCGCGCTATCGCTGCCGACCCGGCGATTATTTTCTTCGACGAACCAACGACTGGTCTTGACCCCATTACCGCAGACGTGATCAACAACCTGATTGTGGCCGTCAACCAGAAGATCGGAGCCACAGCTATGACCATTACCCATGACATGCAGTCGGCAAAGAAAATCGGTGATCGCATTGCCATGCTCTACAACGGTAAAATCATCTGGGTCGGCACGCCTGACGACGTGAGCAATTCCGACAACCCCTACCTTGACCAGTTCATCAGTGGGCGGACGGACGGCCCCATCAAAATGGCGCTCAGGGCTTAAAACAAGCCACACAACCCAGGTGTGTGATTCTCATCACACGGCTACCTGTGCGCTCTGACACAGACAATTCACCACATCTTGAGTAATATTTACCGAATCGTGGATTTCGGCTCTTTGACTGAAATTTATTGGGTCGAAAAGTCTTTGGAGTACAGGATATGGTATTGGGTTTCACTATTTCTTTGCTTTCGCTGACCATAGCTGTGGCAGCGCTGTGGACCGTCAATGAAATCACCAATAAAGCGCTGCGACTGAGTAAGGAAATGATCAATGAACACGCCGTTGAAATTTCCAGACTGACCAACACGCATGGGGATGAAGTCGCGCGGCTTAAGTCCAAAATCAACATGATTGATTCAGAGCTTCAGAATTATCGGCAGGAATTCAGAACGGCGACCCGGACCAACACAGAAGAGATCGAAAAATTGCGCACTTTCTGCGCAGGACTTGAAAATGGTTGGAAAAAACCCGGACGGTCGCGCACCAAACCCAGAGCATCCTAGGTATTTAGATCGAATGCTTTGAACTTCGACCGATAGGCTGCCGGTGAAGTGCCCACAACACGTTTGAAAGCTATTCGAAACGTTCCAAGAGATTGGTAGCCGCTCTCAACTGCAATGTCATCAAGTGACAAATCCGTTGTTTCCAACAATCGTTGTGCATAAAACATGCGTTCACGCTGCAGCCATGTCATGGGCGCAACACCAACGGCCTTGTGAAACCGGCGAATAAAGGTTCTCTCGCTCATCACTGCTTTACTGGCAAGGCGGGAAAGGCTGAGCGGCTCAGAGAGGCGGCAACGTGCCCAATCCATCACCTCAGCCATTGTTCTTCCTGGCCGAATCTCACTAACGGGCGCCGCCACGTATTGGGCCTGCCCTCCATCACGATGCGGGGACATCACCAAACGTCTGGCCACCCGATTAGCAATCTCACTGCCAAAATCACGTCCGACGAGATGCAGGGATGCATCAATCCCCGCCGCACTCCCCGCTGAGGTGATCAAGCTGCCCTCATCGACGTATAACACGTCCTCCTCAACCTGAATGTCAGGATAGTGCTCTTTTAGATAGGGAATGTGGTGCCAGTGAGTCGTCGCCTTCCGACCGTTAAGCAAACCGGCTGCTGCCAGCACAAATACGCCTGAACAGATGGACATACAGCGCGCCCCCCTTTCGTGAGCCGCGACCAGTGCCGAAAGAAGGGCTGCGGGCGGACGCTCGCTTCTGTCTCTCCACCCTGGGATGACGATCGTTTCAGCCTTTTGCAGAAGGTCGAGGCCACCATCGGCTTCAACAACGACATGGCCCGTCGCACGGCTCCGCTTTTCTTCTGCCGCAATAACCGCAAACTGGTACCAGGGAAAATCGAATTCAGGACGTGGAAGGCCAAAAACTTCTACGACGATGCCGAACTCGAACGTACAGAGTTTGTCATAGGTTATTGCCGCGACAAGACCCGGTGTTGATTTATTAAATCCCGAGCGATTAATTTTCACCGCTTTAGCCCTGATGGTTATTTTGGTCGGGGAAACTTTGTATTGGCGAAAACTTAACATAGATTGTCATTCTCGCCACTATTAAATCGATCCCGCCTCTATTACAAACAAGTATCCAATCAACAGAGAAATCCAAAACCTACCCAATGGAGAAATCATGAAGCAAATATCCGAACTGTCAGATGCCATCTCAGTCTACCTGGACGCAATCTATTATTGTGATGTGGAAAAGCTCGACCAGGTTTTTCATGAAAAATCGAACCTATTTGACGCTGATGACGGGAAAATTTTTGTCGATCCGATCGCCAGTTTCCGCGCTGATGTCGGAAGCCGCCCGTCCCCCGCCGGCGGTAACCAGGCAAGGCGTGATGAGGTTATTCTGATTGATTGGCTTTCCGAAATCAGTGCTGTCGTGAAGTTACGATTACAGGCTCATGAAAGCGTTTTTGTTGATCATTTATCATTCGTCAAAGGACCTGATGGTTGGAAAATTGTCTCCAAAGTCTGGCACCTGGAAAGCACAACCGAAGTGGTCACGCTATAACTAAGTCGCGAACTAGAACAAAGAAGGCCGTTAATTGGATTCTTATTCAACTGGAGAATCGTTTGCAGATATCGACATTAATCCTGCCTCCTCAATGGATCGCCTGCCGACCCGTTCGCCCTAACCCCCCCGAAACAAACCGTAATTCCTGATGGGTTGTGCCGACGCGCCGTTTCCTCTAATTCAAGGGCGAAATAACGGAGTTTTGTCTGGCCTTGGCACGCAAACAATCCATCTACGTTTGTCAGGACTGCGGTGCGTCTTACGCCAAGTGGGCGGGCCGTTGTGAGTCATGCGGCGCATGGAACTCCATGGCCGAGGAAAAGGCTCCGGAGACCGCCCCCAAAGGGCTGGGCACTAAAAAAGGCCGTCGGATAGATTTTGTTCCCCTAAAAGGAACGGAGAAACAACCCCCGCGGCGGGTCTCCGGTATCGTTGAATTCGACCGTGCGACCGGTGGTGGGCTGGTTCCGGGTTCAGCAACGCTGGTCGGTGGTGATCCGGGAATCGGCAAATCGACACTGTTGATGCAGGTCGCTGCTGCTTTATCGAAAAACTTTCGCAGCGCCTATATCTCCGGCGAGGAAGCCATTGATCAACTCCGGCTTCGGGCTGAACGCCTGAAACTGGCTGATGCCCAAGTCGGTTTGGCGGCGGCAACGTCGGTTCGCGACATTGTATCCACTCTGGATGACAGCGACGCGCCGAATGTCGTCATTATCGATTCAATCCAATGCATGTATGTCGACAGCCTGGATTCCGCACCGGGCACGGTCGCACAGGTCCGTACATCCGCGCAGGAACTGATACGTCTCGCAAAACGCACAGGATTTGCAGTCATTCTGGTTGGTCACGTCACCAAAGAAGGAACAATCGCCGGGCCACGTGTTTTGGAACACATGGTTGATACCGTACTTTATTTTGAAGGTGACCGGTCGCATCAGTTCCGCATCCTTCGGGCCGTAAAGAACCGTTTCGGACCCGCCGATGAAATTGGCGTGTTCGAGATGACTGAACGTGGACTGGCCGAAGTATCCAATCCGTCTGCGTTGTTTCTTGGCGATCATGAGGGAGAGGTGAGCGGCGCCAGTGTTTTCGCCGGCATGGAGGGAACGCGCCCGGTTTTGGTCGAAATTCAGGCTTTGATCGCATCATCACAACAGGCGACACCGAGGCGCGCCGTTGTCGGGTGGGATTCAGGCCGCCTCGCCATGATTATGGCCGTCATGGAGGCCCGTTGCGGTCTTGCGCTTGCCGGGTCGGAGGTGTACCTAAACGTCGCTGGCGGGCTGAAAATCTCTGAACCAGCGGCAGATTTGGCAGTGGCATCAGCGCTGGTTTCATCGATCAGCGGCACCCCAGTGCCATCGGAGACGGTAATTTTTGGTGAAGTCGGGTTATCGGGAGAAGTTCGCGCCGTGTCACAAACGGAAGCGCGGCTGAAAGAAGCCGAAAAACTCGGGTTTACACGGGCGATCATTCCAGCATTCAAGAAGAAGGAAGCTGGGCGCGGTTATGGCGGTAATATGAAAATTAAGGAAATCAGGCACCTTGCTGATCTACTGCCCCTGTTTCCCGACGCCAGTGAAGTAGAAAGACAAAAGCGGCATGGATGATCTGAATAACCTTCCGATCAACGTATTTGATATTGCGGTTATCGGTGTGCTTCTGGTCTCCGCACTGTTTGCTTATGCTCGCGGGTTTGTTCACGAAGTCCTCTCCGTTGCGGGCTGGATTGGTGCGATCTTCGCAACATTTTATGGCTTCCCATTCCTGAAACCCTATGTCCGCGAATGGATCGCCGTTGAACTCGCTGCCGACCTGACAGCCGGAGTTGTTATTTTTGTCGTATCGCTTGTCTTTCTGTCTTATCTGACGCGCAGTATCTCAAAAATGGTACAAAGCAGTGCCCTGAATGCACTTGATCGCGCACTCGGTTTCCTGTTTGGACTGGCCCGCGGCGCCGTTGTTGTCTGCCTTGCCTACATTGGCGCTGAACTTGTGATAGCCGAGGATGACCGTCCTGAGTGGTTAACAAGTGCGAAATCCATGGAACTGATCCAGCCGGGATCAGATAAGCTGCGCGCCATGTTGCCGGATCACGCGGCTTCCGACCCTGTTGCTGAAGCCGCCCGGAAAGCCAAGGAACGGACCAAGGACTTACTGGGCGCGTCCAAGGCCGTCAGCGATATCATCGCCCCCAAACCCAAAGGCGATCAGCCATCAAGCGAAGGGGCCTATGGTCGAAAAGAACGCCAGGACATGGAACGACTGATCGATTCCAGTCAAAGCCAGAATTGAACTGAAAACACTCAACCGTCAGGAAATTGTCGAACCATGAACCACTCTCCGTCATTTCCGCCTCATCCCTATTTACCATCGCTGCAAGACACGCAATGGATTGATGACCTGAGCCCAAAAGAAGAATGCGGGCTGTTTGGTATTTTCGGGCACCCGGACGCAGCAACCCATACAGCATTGGGACTGCATGCCCTTCAGCATCGTGGTCAGGAGGCCGCCGGCATCGTTGCCTATGATGGTGAGCAATTTCATTCTCACCGCGCCATCGGGCTGGTCGGTGATCATTTCAATTCATCAAAAACAATGGACCGATTGAAGGGCAGTTATGCCATTGGTCATGTCCGCTATTCGACATCCGGCGACTCGGTCATCCGCAATGTCCAACCTCTGCTGTCGGAATTTAAATTTGGTGGTTTCGCCGTCGCACACAACGGCAATTTGACGAACGCCCTGAAGCTGCGCAAGGAATTGATTGATCGAGGTTGCCTGTTCCAGTCGACCAGTGATTCTGAAACCATTGTCCATCTTATCGCCAGAAGCGAATATGGAAAAGTGGTTGACCGATTGACTGATGCCATCAGCCACATCGAAGGCGCTTATTCCCTTGTCGCTTTGTCTCAGAAAAAGCTGATTGGTCTCCGAGACCCTTATGGCGTACGTCCGCTGGTGATTGGCCGGTTAGGCGACTCCTATATCCTCACATCGGAAACCTGTGCATTGGACATTATCGGTGCCGATTTTGTACGCGACGTTGAGCCTGGGGAAATCGTCGTCATCGATGAAAAGGGTATCCGAAGCCTTAAACCTTTTAAGGCCCGCCCGAGCCGGTTTTGCATATTTGAATACATTTACTTTGCCCGACCCGACAGCGATGTCGAAGGTAAGAATGTATATAATATTCGCAAGGAAATCGGAGCTGAACTCGCACGGGAAAGCAGCACCCTGCAGGCCGACGTCGTGGTCCCCGTTCCGGATTCGGGTGTACCCGCCGCCATTGGTTACGCGGAAGAGGCCGGAATACCCTTCGAGCTCGGGATTATCCGAAACCATTACGTGGGACGCACATTTATTGAACCAACCGACCAAATTCGCCATCTCGGTGTCAGGCTAAAACACAACGCCAATGCCGGACAGTTGAAGGACAAGCGCGTGGTACTGGTGGACGACTCCATCGTGCGCGGCACCACATCTACAAAGATCGTTGATATGGTCCGTAACGCAGGGGCAAAAGAAGTTCATATGCGGATTTCCAGCCCACCGATTAACGGCTCGTGCTTTTATGGCATCGACACCCCTGAACGTGGGTCCCTGTTGGCGGCGCGCATGAATCTTGAGGAAATGAAAGATCATATTGGCGTCGATAGTCTGGCTTATATTTCCAATGACGGTCTATATCGGGCCGTTGGAGAAGCCGGGCGTGATCAGGAATGCCCACAATACTGTGATGCCTGCTTTACCAATGACTATCCGATCCATCTGACTGATCAGGAAGATGTCGCCACTCCCGGACTTCTCTCTTTGCTTGATGACCCTGACTGACCATGACCGATAACATTATGAACCGACTGGATGGCCGCGTCGCCCTGATCACCGGTGCGTCACGGGGTATTGGGCGGGCGATTGCCAAACGTTACGCCAACGAGGGTGCCCATGTTATTTTGGTGGCGACAACTGGCGCGGCGCTGGAAGAGGTCGATGACGAAATTTTTGATGAGACCGGACAACATGCGACTCTGGTCCCGCTCGACCTGACAGATTTTTCCGGCATCGATAATCTGGGTGCGGCGATTTTTGAACGCCATGGGAAGTTGGATATTCTTGTCGGCAATGCGGGTATCCTAGGATCTCTTACCCCGCTTGGGCATATGAAGCCGGACATGTGGCAAAACGTCATGGACGTCAACCTCACCGCCAACTGGCGTCTGCTACGCAGCATGGATCCCCTGTTGCGCCAATCCGACGCCGGGCGGGCAATTTTTGTCACCAGTACCGTTGGCTCCCTTCCCCGCGCCTATTGGGGTGCGTATTCAATTTCCAAGGCCGGTTTGGAAATGATGACAAAAATCTACGCTGAAGAAGTCACAAAAACTCCGGTTCGCGCCAATCTGATTAACCCCGGAGCAACCCGCACAGCCATGCGCGCAAAAGCTATGCCAGGTGAGGACCCCCAGACTGTCAAAGCTCCGGGAGACCTCACGGAAATTTTTGTCCGCATGGCGGAACCGGCGTGGACGGCTAACGGTGAAACGGTGGATGAATCCGGAAACATTACTGGATAGGATCCTAAATTCCGGGTCAAAATCACGGCCAGAACGAATTGTTACAGTTTTATGACAGTTTTTATGTTTCCTGATCAATGATGTCCTTATAGTATCCCCATGTCCTTATGAATGATGGTCATCGATTTGACGTCATCATCACGAGTTGACTGACGGATTGAGGCGGCTACGTTTTGGGAAGCAGACACGAATGAGACTCACGAAGGACATCAGGTTGTTTCGGCGCGCCTGCGCCCTTGAGTCAAAAATTGACAAATTTTCAAACTTCCTGACCACAAGTCGCCTGTTTCGTCAGCGACATACCCATTGATTTGAAGAGAGAACTAACATTTCCGCAACACAAATACTGATTAACCTTGTCGGTTCCGTCGCCCTGCTGTTGTGGGGCATGCGCATGTTACGAACCGGTGTAACGCGGGCCTTCGGCGCGGATTTGCGCCACGCTATCGCGAAAAGCGTCGCCAATCGTTTCACCGCCATGACGGTCGGATTGGGTGTAACGGCCATCCTCCAAAGCAGCACGGCAACGGCAATGATGGTCGCGTCATTTGCCAGTCGCGGGCTGATCGCAACCGGCCCGGCACTTGCCGTCATGCTGGGTGCAGACATCGGCACAACGATGGTTGCCCAAGTTCTTTCGTTTGATATTTCATGGCTGTCCCCCCTGGTTTTGGCAATCGGCGTGATTTTACATTTTTCTGCTAATACCAGCATGACCAAACAATTTGGCCGGATTTTAATCGGGCTTGGACTAATGCTGCTGGCGTTGAAATTGATTGTTAGCACAGCGACTCCGCTCCGCGAATCACAGCTAATCATCGACATCTTCGGCTCTGTAGCCGGCGAGACATTGATCGGGATCCTTATTGCGGCTCTATTGACCTGGCTCGCCCACTCCAGTCTGGCCGTTGTATTGTTGATTATGTCGTTGGCATCGACAGGAGCAATCCCAGTCCAGTTGGCACTCGTGCTGGTAATTGGTGCCAACATCGGCGGCACCCTGCCTCCAATCATGGCAATGGCCGGGGAAGGTCCGGAAGCTCGCCGGGTTACCATGGGCAATGCCTTATTCAAGATCGGCGGCGCGATCGTGCTGCTGCCGCTCCTCGGGACCATTGCGCCCTTGATCGCCAAACTGGATGGTGATGCGGCACGTCAGGTAGTTAACTTTCACACGCTTTTTAATTTTGCCGTCGCATTCGGCTTCATCTTTCTAACCGACATCATGGCTGCATTTATGAAACGCTTATTACCGTCGGCACAGATAACGGACGACCCCAGCGCCCCCAAACATCTCGATAAGAACGCCATTGATGTTCCCCAACTGGCATTTTCATGTGCCTCACGCGAAACCCTTCGCATGGGAGATATCGTTGAACAGATGCTTCATGAAAGCCTAACCGTTATGACCAGTAACGATGCCTCAAGGGCCGACAATATGAGTGAGTTGGATGACGCGGTAGATCGCCTTCATGAAGCTGTAAAGTTATACATCGCGGAAGTCACACGCCAGGAGTTGGATAAACAAGAAAGCCTTCGAGCCGGCGAAATCATGGCGTTCGCAACCAACCTGGAGCACATCGGTGACATCGCTGAAAATCTGATGGATATTGCCAAAAAGAAGAACAAACAGCGCCTTCAATTTTCAGAAAGCGGCCTGAAAGACCTGACCGAGTTACATACAAAGGTCACTGATAATCTGAAACTGGCCTTAAGCATCTTCATGTCAGGTGATGTTGTTCTGGCCCGTCAGTTGCTGGCAGAAAAACGTATCGTTATTACGCTCGAAAAGGCGGCAGCCGATGCGCATCTTTCACGCTTGCGGGATGGGCGCCCGGAAAGCATTGAGACCAGTGCACTGCACATGGATATCCTGCGTGATCTCAAACGCATTCATTCTCACGTGGTAGCTGTCTCTTATCCGGTACTGGAACGCGCAGGTGAGGTCGATGCCCTGCCGAAACGCGGAGATGTTTAGGCATCGAAAACCGCCTCAGATGAAATATTATTCTTTTTTGGCAACCAGAATTTCAGCACCAAATTCAACCAGCGCCCCGGTGAGCGATTTGCTCATTTTTCCATCTGTTACAACGTGAGTAATACGTTCAAGATTGTCGACCTTGACCGGCGCACGTTTGTATAACTTTGTATGGTCAACCAGTAGAACCGGCATACGAGCGTGAACGATCATTTGGGAGTGAAATTCCGCTTGCTCGCGGGAAAAATCAGACAGTATGGGATCGGCATTCAGAGCACTGGCACCGATAAAACAAAAATCAGCAAAGTAGTTAGCCAGGCAATCTGTCGTATCACGTCCCAGTGTCGCTCCTTCCGTTCCCTGCATCTCACCGCCCAGTAAAATAACTCGATTGTCGTTACGTCCCGCCAGCCGTCCGGCAATGTGGATGTCGTTGGTATACACAATCAGTTTCTGACGGGTCATCAAAGAGTCAGCGAGACACATTGTCGTCGTCCCTGCATTTATGATCAGCGACGCGGCGTCTGGCACTAATTCGGCAGCCTCCAGACCTATAGCGCGCTTGCCCTCAGCATTGGTTTCGAGGCGATCAGCGAACGCAGGTTCGGTTTGATCCATGGAGAGCGCACCACCATGCGTTTTTCGCAGCTTCTGTTCTGACGCGAGTTTGGTGATATCCCGGCGAATGGTTTCGCGTGATACCTGGAGACGACGGAATAACTCGTTGACGGTGACCGCGCCTTTTTCTCCTAGAATACCCAAAATCTGACTACGACGCTGCTCAGCAAGCATGTGTGGTCCCCAAGTTTCTTAGTTAGTCACTGTCGGCAATGTGACGAAAGGGTATGATCTGGTCAAGAAACGTTTCAGTCGATCAATCGATGGGCCGGTAACGTCACCGTTACACGCGTCCCCTTTCCAACCTCGCTGCTCAGCATAACGCTGCCATCATGCAGATGGGCCAGCGCACGGACCAGAGACAATCCCAACCCTGTTCCTTCATGAGTCTGTGTCGAGTGTTTCCGGGCCTGAATAAAGGGTTCGAAAATGCGACCAATTTCGTTTTCGGGAATGCCCGACCCTGTATCTTCTACGGCCAATTCAAAGTCGCCATTATTGTCCAGGTGACACAGGATTTTGACCTGGCCGCCCTTCGGCGTAAATTTAATGGCGTTCGATAGCAGGTTGATCAATATCTGACGCAGACGGCGTTCATCCACAAAAATTTTCGATATTCGCCATTCAACCCGGGAAATCAACTTGAGCCCGGCTCGCTCGGCCCGCTGGAACACCATTCGTCTGCAATCACGAACAATGTCGCGAATATCGATCGCCTCCTCATGCAAGCCCATCTGATGAGCTTCAATTTTTGACATATCAAGAATGTCATTGATAACATTCAGCAGATGTGACCCGGAACGATGAATGTCGTCAATGTATTCGCTGTAGCGAGGTTCATTGATAGCGCCAAAGATGCTTGCCTGAATGATTTCCGAAAAACCGATAATAGAATTTAACGGCGTTCGTAACTCATGACTCATGTTGGCGAGAAATTCTGATTTAGCTTGATTGGCATATTCCGCTCTATCACGGGCGACCACCAACTCATGCTCGACACTTGATCGTTCCGTCGTATCGCGTACCGTCGCCAGGAACAGAGGTATTCCAGCGCTTTCAAAACGACTGACATGTACTTCGACTGGAAATAGGCTTCCATCGCGTCTCTGGTTTCTCGATTTTAGAGTCCGCGTTCCCTCCATGCTTTGCCACAGAGATCTCAACTCGGCCGATGATGTACCGACCGCGACATCGACCACGCTCATTTTTAGTAACTGATCTCGATCATACCCAAGAGCTTCAGCAAACTTATCGTTGACCTCAACAAATCGCCCATCAATATCATGAACAACAAGTGGATCTGGAACATTTTCGACCAACCTTTTAAACCGGTCTTCACTTTCCTGGATCGTCCGCAGCGCGCGCTTCTGTTCCGTAACATCTGACGTGATGACGCCAATACCAATCAGTTCTCCAGAGCTATTAGCAACTGGAAATCGCCTTGAATATACACTGCGGCTAACTCCGTCGGCATAATCCATCTCCATCTCATGGGCGATAACCTCACCACTTGTTAAAACCGCCTGATCGTCACGCTCTACATTTTCTGCGCGGTCATCACCATAAACATCATTAACCGTTTTTCCCTCAGCCTCAGACCGATCAACGTCCATCCATTCTTCAAAACAGCGGTTAACATACTGAATTCGCCCATCAACATCCTTCAGAATGATAAGTTCAGGAATATTGTCGATTAATCCACGAAAGGACTCGCGGCTTTTTTCAGACTCTTTTTCCAGGCTTTTACGCTCTGTGATGTCGAGCATCGCACCGATCAAACCGCCACCATTGCCGTCTGGCTCTGTATAAACTCTTTTGTGAAAAAGCACGTCATGATGGGTACCGTCAGCATATCTGACCACAGCTTCATAAACCTGAATACCGCCTTGCTGAAATAACTGATCATCAGCTTTACGGTAGACATCGGCCAACTCGCGTGGTGCAACGTCATAGACACTGGCACCAATGATCTTGTCGGCAGGAATTCCGATGTAGCGTGAAAACTCTTTATTGCAGCCTCTGTAGATATGGTTTCGGTCTTTATAGAATACTGGAAACGGAATGGCGTCCAACAACGTCTGCAAAAACTCCAGCTGACCTTTCAGCTCGCGACGGACATTTGTGGGCCCGGAAACATCAGACAAAGCTGCAACGATTGCCGGTTGCCCCTCCCAGGTAACCTTCACGGGACGAATATTGACATCAAACTCCCCCCCATCCTTACGCACCCCTCGCGTCGCAAATTGAGCCGGCGCCGACTTCCCGGTGTTAAGATCAATATCCATCTGTTTAAAGTCAGGCCACACCTCCTCGGTGAAAATCTCAGAAATACTGCTCAGCGACAGAAATTCTTCCACTGAACCATACCCAAACATCTCCGCAATTGCCGGATTCGCATACAGAATTTTGTAATCACTGTGCACAAAAACCCCCTGGTTAAGGGATTCTACAATTTCCCGGGCTGTCTGATCCGCGGAACAGTTAGGGTCTCGTGTTTCATTTTTTGTCCGTCGTCGGCCAAGCTCGCAATTGAGCCTTCCAATTTCCGATATGAGGTCTTCCCTGCTGCAGTCAGCCCATCGATCCTCTGTAGTATTTCTATTACTCATTTTCCGTCAGATCCGATGTTGTACTATTTCCCGAAACAGCACTCTCCTGCCGCAGCAATCTAACGCGCCGAACTACGGTCATACAACTACGCGTTTAGCATATTCTGCCTTTATTAAGGCATAACCCGCGTTAGCTTCAGCATGCAGCATGTCACAAAAGGCGCAGATTTCTGGTCGACTGGATCAGTTGGCGCCAATAATTCGGCAAGGTTGTTAAGGTGTATTTCACTGGATAACAGAGGAATACGACAGTGACGAAGCGACGCCGTTTTAATGGTGATTTTTAGACCTATGTTGCACTTGATGCTCACCCCGGAGATAGGATCACACCGGAGTTGGAAACCTGCCTAAACAACACCAAAGATTCAGAGATATGAGTGTTTTTGTGGTTTTAATTGGCAAAATGTGGAAATCTTATGTCTGCTAAGTTTGTGGCACGAGCTGTCTCAAATAGCTCAACAACCTCAATCTCATGGAGATGAGGTCCGAAGTCGTATCGTCCACAACAGGACAAAGCAGCCGGTACTACCGTAACAAATTCTTTATTTGTCTATCGGACGCCTAAAACCTAGGTTACAGTTCATATCTGGGGAGTGAAGCAGCTCCAGGGAGATTAGGAGAAAAATAAATGAAAACGAATTTCTTGAAAAAACTTACACTCTCGACCGCCATGGCGGCTGTCGCAGGTGTCGTCAGTTATGGGGCCGCACAGGCCGCGACCGAGTTGACCGTTTACACTGCGGTTGAAGCGGAAGATCTTAAGAAATACGCAGCTGAATTTACCAAAGCTAACCCAGACATCACCATCAAATGGGTACGTGATTCCACGGGTATCGTTACCGCGAAACTGTTGGCTGAAAAAAACAATCCTCAAGCTGACGTCGTTTGGGGTCTCGCCGCGACCAGCTTGATGAAAATGAAGGCTGAGGGCATGACCCATGGCTACAAGCCAGTTGGTGCGGATAAACTCGATAGAAAGTTTATCGACTCCGCCAACCCGCCGCATTGGACGGGTATGGACGCCTGGATTGCCTCGGTGTGTTACAATACGGTTGAGGCAGGCAAAAAAGGCCTTCCTGTACCGAAATCATGGAAAGACCTGACCAGCCCCGTTTACAAAGGCAGTGTCGTCATGCCGAACCCGAATTCATCCGGTACCGGTTTCCTCGATGTTTCCAGCTGGCTTCAAATGTTCGGCGAAGGTGGCGGATGGGAATTCATGGATGGTCTGCACAAGAACATCGCATGGTACACACATTCCGGCTCAAAACCCTGCAAGCAGGCGGCCTCCGGTGAGATTCCGATCGGCGTGTCCTTTGCCTTCCGCGGTGCCAAATCGAAAGCCAAAGGGGCTCCCCTGGAAATCATCCTGCCGAGCGAAGGTGTTGGATGGGACATGGAAGCTACGGCGATCATGAAAGGTACCAAGAAGCTGGCAGCCGCTAAAAAGCTCGTCGACTTCTCCATCACCAAAGAAGCTAACGTGATGTACAACAAAGGATACGCCGTTGTTGCCTATCCTGGTGTTGCCAAACCGGTCAAACATTTCCCGGCAGGTATTCTTGACGCCATGATCGATAACAATTTTGAGTGGGCCGCCGTTAATCGCGACCGTATTCTCAAAGAATGGCAAACCCGTTACGATTCAAAATCCGAACCGAAAAAGAAATAAAACACAGGCACAATTGACTGTGTAAATATTTCGGCCGCCCGATACTTAACCGTATTGGGCGGCCGTTTTTTTTGTTATGTTTCTCAATACAATACAAAAACCAATAACGCATTCACGGGGGGGGCACATGAATACGGCACCGGAGCAGAAACCGTTTCTAAAAATTGAAAACCTGACCAAAAAGTTCGGTGAGTTTACGGCGTTGAATGATGTCTCTCTGGAAGTTTATGAAAGCGAGTTTGTGTGCTTTCTTGGGCCATCCGGGTGTGGGAAAACAACCTTGCTTCGGGCCATCGCTGGTTTGGATATTCAGACGTATGGAAAAATTGAACAGAACGGTCAGGATATTTCTAGCCTGCCACCGGCAGAACGCGATTTCGGTATCGTCTTTCAGTCCTATGCCCTGTTCCCCAATCTCTCGGTTTTCAAAAACATCGCCTATGGCCTCGAAAACAGAAAACTCCCTAAAGACCAGATCAACGCCCGGGTAACCGAACTTTTGGAGTTGGTCGATCTTTCCGATCAGGGCGACAAATACCCGGCCCAGCTATCCGGTGGTCAGCAGCAGCGTGTGGCACTGTCCCGTGCCATGGCGACGTCGCCAGGCCTGCTTTTGCTTGATGAACCGCTGAGCGCGCTGGACGCCAAAGTCCGAGTTCATCTGCGTTCCGAAATTAAGGACCTTCAGCGTCGCCTGGGGGTAACCACCGTCATGGTTACCCATGATCAGGAAGAAGCTTTGACCATGGCCGACCGGATTGTCGTAATGGACCAGGGTGTCATCGAACAAACCGGAACCCCTGAAGACATCTATGGGAGACCGTCGACCGCATTTGTCGCTGATTTCATCGGTACCATGAACTTCGTACCCGGAAGTGTCACGAAAGAAGGCGTCGTCAAAATGGGTGATGCGGAATTGCATTGTGACACTGGTGACAATGCCCCTGGAAGCGTCATCACCGTCGCAATCCGCCCCGAAGATATCAACGCCCAGGACTTGTCGGAAACTGATAATGTCATCGAAACTGAAATCCATCACCTGGAATTTCTAGGCTCGTTTTATCGTGCGGAACTGGGTGGCGACGCTTTTTCCAATCACGACATCCGCGCTGACTTTTCCATTAATCTGGTGCGCCGCAAAGACATTAAAGTCGGTTCGAAAATTCCAGTCCGCTTTCCGCCAGACTTCATCCAGATATACGCCGGGACGGAGGGCTGATTAATGAACAGTTCGGCGACAACCATCGACCAGGCCCCCACGGGTTCAATAGTAAAGCCGAAAATTGGTCGTGATGACTGGATAATGCGCACCTGCATGGTGGCAATTGGCGGGCTATTGGTGGTCTTTATTCTGTTACCGCTCTACACCATGTTATCAAAAAGCATGGAAAATAAGACCGACGAATTTATCGGACTGGCTAACTTCTTCGAGTATTTTTCCACCCCTGCCCTGTTTCTTTCTGCTGCAAACAGTATGCAAGTGGCTATTATTTCCACCGTCATCGTGATTCTTACCGCCTTTATATATGCGTATGCCCTGACCCGTACCTGCATGCCATTTAAGTGGTTTTTTAAGATCGTGGCTCTCATTCCGCTACTAACACCGTCTTTGCTGGGCGGCATCTCTCTGGTTTACTGGTTCGGCAATCAGGGTGTCGCCAAAGGCCTGTTGATGGGAGAAACCATTTATGGCCCCATTGGTGTTGTTATTGGGTCGAGTTACTGGGTATTTCCGCATGCGCTGATGATTGTCATTACAGCCCTGTCGATCACCGATGCCCGCCTCTATGAAGCTGCAGAATCGCTTCGTGCCAGTAAAATCAAAACGTTCTTCACTGTCACCCTGCCGGGCTGCAAATACGGACTGATCAGCGCATGTTTTGTCGTCTTCACACTGGTCTTTACAGACTTCGGGGTACCCAAGGTGATCGGCGGCAATTTCAACGTACTGGCGACCGACGTCTATAAACAGGTAATCGGCCAGCAAAACTTTCAGATGGGAGCCGTGGTTTCCGTGGTTCTGCTGGTTCCGGCAATCTTTGCGTTTGCGGCAGACCGAATTGTTCAGAGAAAACAGGTGGCCCTGCTGTCCGCCCGTGCTGTTCCCTATGAGCCAAAGCCCGATTTTACGCGCGACACGATCATGTTCTGCTTTTGTGGGTTTGTCGCCTTACTGATTATTGCCATGCTCGGCATGGCCCAATTCGCAGCGTTGGTGACGTTCTGGCCCTATAATCTTGAGCTGGCTTTCAATAATTATGACTTCGACGTCATGGATGGTGGCGGATGGGATGCCTATTGGAACTCAATCCGCATGGCGCTTTATACGGCAGTGGTCGGGACGATCGTCATCTTCTTTGGTTCCTATCTGGTAGAAAAAGGTCGCGGGTTCAATACCGGGCGCACACTTTTTCATATGATCGCCATGCTGCCGCTGGCGGTTCCCGGTCTGGTATTGGGGCTTGCTTACATCTTCTTCTTCAACAATCCCAACAACCCTTTCAATTTCATGTACGGAACCATGTCGATACTGGTTGTCGCCACCGTCACCCACTTTTACACGGTCAGCCACCTGACGGCGACGACGGCGCTGAAACAAATGGACCCGGAATTCGAATCCGTTTCAGCATCACTGAAAGCACCATTTTACAAGACCCTGTTCCGGGTCACGCTACCCGTCTGCCTGCCGGCCACACTTGATATCTCCATGTATCTGTTCCTTAACGCCATGACCACGGTATCGGCAGTCATCTTCCTCTATTCATCTGATACCACTCTTGCGGCTGTGGCGGTCATGAACATGGATGATGCGGGCGACATCGCGCCTGCCGCCGCCATGGCCATGATGATTGCATACACCTGTGCTGGCGCCAGAATTTTGCATTACCTGCTGACCTACGGTCTCAATAAAAGCACCCAAGCCTGGAGAACACGTTAGGTTATTTGCTGGGTTTTGTATCTTTAGCAGTTCGTATAATTCGTTGCGCCGTCGCCTCGAAGGCTTCTCTGTTCTTCATTGTGCTTGAGACGATCATCGCGCCCTCCAGTGCAGACACAATTTCAAGCGGAGACAGCATGGATTTCGACGGCGGGGTTACCGCCGGTCGACAGGCTGCATAAAAATTGGTAATCAGGTGATGAAAATGGAAATAAATGCTGATTTCACCGAACGGGCGGTCGTTCATACGTCTCAAACTGAATGGGCACCCTCCCCAATGCCCGGGGTCAAGCGACGGATGCTTGACCGGGTCGGCGATGAAGTGGCGCGCGCCACCAGCATCGTCAAGTTTGACCCTGGCAGCACATTTCCGATGCATGCTCATGATGGCGGTGAAGAGATCTTCGTACTCGAAGGTACGTTCTCTGACGAGCACGGAGATTTCGGGCCCGGACACTATTTCCGAAACCCAAAGGGCACGTCGCACACGCCGTTCACCGAAGAAGGCTGCACGATTTTTGTTAAACTTTGGCAATTTCAGGATGGCGATACGGCATCGGTCAAGATTGATACCGAAGCTGCAACATTTTCCCCAGGCATGGTGGCCGGGCTCAGCGTCTTACCCCTACACCAGTTCGGAACCGAAAGTGCGGCGCTGGTCCGCTGGCAGCCCGGCACCTATTTCAATCCTCATACTCATTTCGGCGGCGAAGAAATTTACGTTATCGACGGCACCTTTCAGGACGAGTTTGGCACCTACCCTAAGGGAACCTGGATCCGCAGCCCGCACCGAAGTGTGCATACACCATTTTCAGACGAAGGCTGCCTGATCTACGTCAAGGTCGGGCACCTGCTGGAGGAACACGGAACGTTAAGCGATCCACAGGAGCGGTGAATACCCCACTCCTGCAGCCCACTAATCAGGTAATCCGAACGACAGATGCCATTCCGGCTTCATGGTGTTCCAGAATATGGCAATGAAGTAACCAGTCACCGGGATTGTCTGCAACAAACAACGTTTCCACCTGTTCGTCCGGTGCCAGCAATATCGTGTCGGTCCAGATCTCCCGTTCTGCCTTAATGCCATCTCTCGCCACAATTTTAAAAGCATGGCCGTGGAGATGCATGGGATGTGACCATGAAGTATCATTGGAAAAACGCAGCCGCTGTGTTGTGCCTTTGCGGAGCGTGAACATCGGAGACGTACCGTTCGGGTCGAACACCTCTCCGTTGATCGACCAGACCTTTCCCTGATCAACCAAGTCACGAATGTCCATAACTTCGCCTCTGAACCGAGCGCTTCGCATTTGTCCCATAGCGCCACCGGAAATCCGGAGATCCATAATCTTGGCCTGATCGGCCATCAATTTAGGCAAGGGGTTGGCTGGCAGGTCGACTGGCGCATTTAACGGCGAGTCACGGAGCGGAGCCGTCGCGTCATAAACAATATCCAGGAAGCGATATGGCTGACGAGAAAAATAGTCATCATCAACGGCAAATACTTCTCCCGGTTTGCCTGCCATATCTATAATCAGGTCGGCACGTTGTCCTGCACCCAGTTCGACCCGGCCATTGACGGGGGAATAAGGAACGACCGGGTGGCCGTCCAATGCGATAACTGTTGGGTTATGTCCGGTAAAGTTCAGGGCAAAACCCCGCGCGTTTGCCGAATTGATCAAACGAAGGCGAAGGCGTTCACCGGCTCTCACAGAAAACTTATCACTATTGACGCCGTTCAGGGTGGCGACATTTCCCAACCGTCCCCCATGGCTCATGTCACCCATGCTGGAGAATGAGTCGTGGATAGCACCCAGCTCATCCAGTCGCCAGTCATCAAGCACCCAGGTCACATCCCGATCAACTTGGGGGGGGGCGGGTTCCTCAATAATCAATGGACCGTAAAGCCCCCGACCAACCTGCTCTGAACTTTTAACGTGTGGGTGATACCAGTACGTACCCGCATCGGGTAAACGAAATTCGTAAAGAAAGGACTCGCCTGGTTTAACAGGTTTTTGGGTTAGGTTGGGAACCCCATCCATGGCATTGGGCAACCGAATACCATGCCAGTGCACCGTCGAGTCCTGAGGCAATCCATTTTCAAATTTGACGCGCAGAAAGTCGCCCTGACGGGCACGAATTTCCGGCCCGGGAACTTTTGAGCCATAGGCCCAGACATCCGTTTTCGGGCCTTCCCCGTTCAATATGTCAACCGTTGTCGGGTTGGCCGACAATGTAATCGGCGATCCACTTGCCGCACTGATTGAGCGAATCGGCATAACAGAAATCAGTCCGCTAGCCCCTGCCCCCAACAAGAATGTCCTTCGTGATCGGTTATCTATCATTTCCTGCCTACGTTTCCTTATTGTTTGGCCAATTTTTTCACATTTTTAGTCCTTCCCCTAGGGGGTATGTCAAATGCCTGACATAAAAGTCGGCTAATCTGATAGTCATATAATAAAAATTCAACTCGATGTTTATTTTTGTGGTATTTTGACCGTTTATGACCGATAGTGCGTCAGGCGTTCATCGCCACTTATTTCAAGAAAGGCGTTTCAATGAATTCCACCCCCCAAGATCCCTGGCTTTTAACCCCCGGCCCGCTAACAACATCCATGGACACCAAAGAAGCCATGCTCCACGATTGGGGGTCACGCGACGCCACGTTTATCGAGACCAACCAGCGTGTCCGCGACAATCTCCTTAAAATCGCCGAAGCTGAAGGCAGCCACGTATGTGTGCCGGTTCAGGGAAGTGGGACCTTCGCTGTCGAAGCGACCATCGCAACACTTCTGCCCCGTCATGGCAAAGCGCTGGTCCTGATCAACGGTGCCTACGGCAAACGGATGGTGAAGATCATCGAATATCTGGGCCGCGCCCATACGGCGTTGGAAACCCCGGAAGACACCCCACCCTCTCTGGAAGACTTGAACGATACGCTTAGCAACGATACCGACATCACTCATGTACTGGTCGTTCACTGTGAAACCACATCCGGCATCCTTAATCCCATCAAGGAAATCGCCGACATTGTTGAAAACCATAAACGCCATTTGATTATCGATGCCATGAGCGCCTTTGGCGCAATCGCCTTAAGCGCCAAAAACGTTTACTTCGATGCCGTCATGGCGTCTTCCAACAAATGCCTTGAAGGCGTTCCGGGCATGGGGTTCTCGATCATACGGCAATCCGAACTGGAGAAATGTAAAGGCAACGCTCATTCACTGAGCCTCGACCTGTATGACCAGTGGGTCACCATGGAAGACACCAAGCAGTGGCGGTTCACCCCCCCCATCCATGTGATCGTCGCCTTCGACAAAGCAATGGAACAGTTTTTTGAAGCGGGTGGCGTCGATGGTCGCAATGCACGTTATTCCAACAACCGTAAAATTCTGGTCGACGGGCTTCGTGAAATGGGTTTTGAGACCTTACTCCCGGATCACCTGCAGGCGCCAATCATCGTCACCATCAAAATGCCCGCTGATCCCGCCTTTGATTTTCAGACCTTCTATGACCGCCTGAAGGATCAGGGATACATCATCTACCCCGGCAAACTGACGGTGGCCCCGTCATTTCGCATCGGCTGCATCGGTGCGCTAAATGAAACCCACATGAACGGCGTGCTCGGGATTATTCGCCAGACAGTTGCCGACATGGGCATCAAGACGGGTGCACCCGCCGCCGCCTGATTCATTTTAAAAAGGTTCACGTCAACGCAATTCATCTAACGGAAAGGGTTTGAGACAATGCAATTTACTCATGAACGTGAATTCACCTATTCCCGGACCTATCGTGGTCCAATTCGCTGCGTCATATTCGATTGGGCGGGAACAACCATGGATTTCGGCTGCATGGCCCCCGCCGTGGTTTTCTGTAAGGTATTTGAAGAGAAGGGTGTTTCCATTTCCATGGAAGAGGCCCGCATTCCAATGGGCGCGCATAAAAAAGTCCATATCGGACTGATTTGTGAAATCCCAAGCGTTCGCCGTCGCTGGACGGAAATCCATGGCAGAGAACCAACAGATACCGATGTCGATGAAATGTTCGCACGCTTCGTGCCGTTACAGGAAGCCTGCCTGTCAGAATATTCCCAATTAATCCCGGGCACTCTGGAGGTCGTCGGCGAGTGTCGCAACCGCGGGTACAAAATCGGATCAACATCCGGCTACCTCCCAGGCATGCTGGCGATCAATCTGGCTGATGCCCAGAAACAGGGATATTCGCCGGACGCCACTTTTGGTGCTGGCGATGTTCCGCGCGGCCGCCCGTTTGGGCACATGGTGATCCGCAATATGCTGGAACTGGATATTTCACCGGTTCAGTCCGTCGTCAAAATCGATGATACGCTGACCGGAATTGAGGAAGGCCTGAACGCCGGGGGATGGGCAATTGGTTTGGCGATTTCCGGCAACGAAGTCGGTGTCTCCCTCAAGGAATGGAATGCTTTCTCTGAAGACGTAAAACAAAAACACCGCGATCGCATTTATCCGACCATGTACCAACGCGGCGCACATTATGTCATCGACAGCATCGCCGACCTGATGCCATGTCTCGATGACATTGAGGCACGCATGCGGCGCGGGGATAAACCCTGATTACCTAAATCAACACCGTTAAACGAGAATATTCGAAAGAGGAACCATAGGAATGGCTCCTCTTTCCTTTGCCAAAACGCTGGAGCACAACCCAATGAATACCACCAAACCCCCGATAACCGTCAACGACCGCACCTACGCCTGGCCGAACCAGCCCGTGGTGGTCGTCTGCGTCGACGGTTCAGAACCGGCCTATATTGAACAAGCCGTCGCTGCCGGACGAATGCCGTTTACGGCAAAAGTCATCGAGAACGGAACAGACCTTCGGGCCAATTGTGTCGTTCCGGCATTCACCAACCCCAACAATCTTTCAATTATCACCGGCACACCACCCGCGGTTCACGGCATTTGCGGAAATTTCTTCTACGATATGGAAGCCGACGCCGAAGTCATGATGAATGACCCGGAACTTCTGCGTGCGGAAACTATCTTCGAAGCCTTCTTTACCGCCGGGGCTAAAATCACCATCGTCACGGCGAAAGATAAACTGCGCAAACTTCTCGGCCATGGGCTGGATTATTCCAGTGGCCGCGCCATTTGTTTTTCGTCTGAAAAAGCTGATGAAACAACGCTCGCGGAACACGGCATTGATAATGCCCAGCAGCTGGTCGGGCGGCCCATCCCTTCGGTCTATTCCGCCGAGCTTAGCGAGTTCATCTTCGATGCCAGCGTCAAGCTGATGGAACAGGAACGCCCGGATTTGATGTATCTCTCAACAACGGATTACATCCAGCACAAACACGCCCCGGGTACACCCGTCGCCAATGATTTCTATGCCATGATGGACAGCTACTGGGAGAAGCTGGACGCACTCGGCGCCGTTGTTGCGCTGACGGCAGATCACGGCATGGCCGACATGCACAACAGCGCAGGTGCGCCCGATGTTGTCTACCTTCAACCCATCCTGGATGACATGCTGGGCGCCGGGACCGCCCGCGTGATCTTGCCGATCACCGATCCGTATGTTGTCCATCACGGGGCCTTGGGGGGGTACGGAACAGCCTACCTGCCCGATGGTACGGACGCCGATAAAGTTTGTGCCGATCTCAATGCCATTGATGGAATTGAAACTGCCCTGACAAACGCCGAGGCCTGTGCCCGTTTCGAACTTCCGACAGATCGGGTTGGCGACATTGTTGTGATTGCCACTGCCCACAAGGCCATTGGCAGCCAGGCGGATAAACACGACCTATCTGGTCTGAAAGACCCTCTAAGGTCACATGGTGGCCTGTCGACCCAAACCGTACCGTTATTGGTTAACCGACCGGTCAGTGGCATTTCCACTGACCACCAGCTTCGCAATTTTGATGTCTTCAGCGTGGCCTTGAATCACGTTGCCTGAACTCGGATTTTAAAGGAAAAATCTATGGATACTTTTTCAAACCTTCGCCACGAAAGCATGCGTATTGGTGGTAAGAAAGTCAGTACAGATCAGCGTATTGATGTGTTCAACCCGTATAGCGGGGCAGTAATCGGGTCGATCCCGCGCGGCACAGCGGCGCACGTCAATCAGGCCTTCGAGATTGCCGCCAACTACACACCGACGTTGACGCGTTATGAACGCCAGCAGATTTTGATGAAAACGGCAAACTTGATCATTGAGCGCCGCGACGAAATTTCCGACGTCATTACGGCTGAGCTCGGGATCTCAAAAAAGGATTCCCAGTATGAATGTGGACGCGGGTTTGATGTGTTCAGCCTGTGCAGCCAGCTCTGCATTCAGGACGATGGCGAAGCCTTTTCCTGTGATCTGACTCCGCACGGCCAGAAGCGCCGCATTTTTACGACCCGCGAACCCTTAACGGCGATCAGTGCCATCACACCGTCCAACCATCCGCTCAATATGGTGGCACACAAAATCGCGCCCTCCATCGCGACCAACAACTGCATGGTTCTCAAGCCCGCCGAAGTAACACCCTTTGCCGCCCTGATGCTGGCCGATATTCTGTACGATGCCGGTCTGCCGCCCGAAATGTTTCAGGTCGTCACCGGCGTGCCGGGTGATTTTGGTGACGCGATGCTTACCAACGAACACGTTTCCCTCGTTACTTTCACCGGTGGTGTTCCGGCCGGAAAGTACATCGCCAACAAAGCAGGATACCGCCGCACGGTTCTGGAACTGGGCGGCAACGCGCCACTGATCATCATGGAAGATGCTGACCTTGATCGAGCCGCGGCGATGGCGGTCGCGGGCGCAACGAAAAACTCCGGTCAACGCTGCACCGCCGTCAAACGCATTCTCTGTGTCGAGTCAGTAGCTGATGAGTTCGTTGCATTGGTCACCGAGAAAGCGAAGAAACTCAAATATGGAAACCCCATGGACCCGGAAACAGATATCGGCACTGTCGTCGATGAAAACGCCGCCAAGTTGTTCGAAAGCCGCGTCAAAGATGCTGTTGCGCAGGGGGCAACATTGCTGCACGGCAACAACCGCGAAGGTGCGGTTTACCCACCGACTGTGGTCGATCATGTTCCCTATGATTGTGAATTGGTTCGTGAAGAATCCTTCGGACCCGTGATCCCTATTATCCGCTGTAAGGACCTGGATGACATCATCCGTATCTCCAATTCAACGGCGTTCGGCCTGTCCTCCGGTGTCTGTACGGATAACTGGCAGTATATCAACCGCCTGATCCACGAACTGAAAACCGGCACCGTCAACGTCTGGGAGGTTCCCGGTTATCGCACGGAAATGTCACCGTTTGGCGGCATCAAGGATTCAGGCCTGGGTTATAAGGAAGGCGTGGTTGAAGCCATGAAAAGCTACACCAACGTCAAAACGTTTTCCCTACCGTGGGGACTTTAAACCCTGATAAATCAGGCGGGAGCTTCGGCTTCCGCCTTTTTTTATGCCCTGATTCTATCCAGTTCACTGGCGAGGTGCTCTATGACGCCATCCCAGTCTCCCGGAGAGGGTTGCCGGAATAGTCTTGCTCTTGGATACCATGGGCAATCTTCCCTTCCGACCCCCCAGCGCCATTCGGCGACATGAGGCAACACAATCCAAGTCGGGCATCCCAGCGCCCCGCTCAAATGCGCGACCGACGTATCGGGTGTGATGACAAGATCAAGCTGATTAATGACGGCGGCGGTATCGGAGAACGAGTTTAAGTCGTTATGCAAATCGACAATGCGATCACCCATGCCCGCAGCCCGCAAATCCGTTTCTCCGTCATCCTTTTGAAGAGAGTAAAATTTAAACTGATCTCGAGTCAGTAATGGACGGAACACTTCTAGCCCCGGCGAGCGCCAAAGATTTGCACCGTGCTCAGACCTGCCTTTCCAGACCAAACCGATACGCAAAACTCCCTCCGCGATTTCAATCTTTCCCCGCCAGTCCTGCTCTGCCTCCGGCGGTACGGACAGGTAATCATCCGGTGCTGGAACTATCTCTGAAGTGGTTCCGAAGACGCCGGGCAGACTCATCATCGGGATATGAATATCAAACGCTGGAAGCCGTTCGCCGGGCGTTACGAGCTCTTCAATTCCATTAAGGGTGCCCAACACCCCTTGCACCACATGAGGCGCCTCCAGGATTACGCGAGCCCCGCGTTCGACAAGGAGCGGAATGTAACGGCAAAACTGAAAACTGTCTCCGAACCCCTGCTCCGCGTGAACAACAATGGTCTGTCCATTCAGAGGTTCGCCGGCCCATTGCGGTTTGTTCCATTGCCGTTTGAGACCGGCGAAATGCCTGGTCTGCCAGCGCCACTCAAACTCTTTCCAGCCCTCTTTAAATTCTCCGCCCTGCAACAGTGCCATCGACAGGTTACGATGCGCTTCGGCATCGTCAGGGTCGAGGTCAATGGCCCGGCGATAACAGAATATGGCCTCCTCACGCCGGCCCAGTTCCTGAAGGGCCACTCCTTTGTTGGAATGAACTTCAGCCAAATCAGGCATGAGTACCAGCGCTTGATCATAACACATCAGCGCGTCGCTTAAATGTCCGCTGGCCCGCAGGATATTTCCAAGATTGCAGAGAGATTCGCAATGGCCGGGGGCAATCGAAATAACCTTGCGATAAGTCGCCTCTGCCTCCTTGAGGCACCCATTATTGTGATAAACCCGCGCCAACTGAAACCAAGCATCAATATATCTATCATCCAATTGGACTGCTTGCTCAAAGGCATGAGCAGCGGCCTTAAGGTCACCAAGGCCGGCCAGCGCCATGCCCCGATTGAAGGTGGCAGCGACAAACCGGGGCTGAAGCTTCAGTGCGTGTTCGGAATACTTCAAAGCCTCTGCATAGTCGCCTGCATCAACCAAGGCAGCAGCCATATCTGAATTTATATCGGCTTGCTCCGGTGTCAGGATCAACGATTGACGATAGGCCGCAATCGCTGACGTGATCTCGCCACGCGCCTTTTCGATACGCCCCAGATTTGCATGATAAAGAGCAACACGGCGGTTTAAAGCAATCGCATGAACGAGGTGGTCTCGGGCCTCATCAAGATTACTCTTCTGAAAAAAAATAACGCCGAGCAAATGAATTGCATCGGCGTTATCTGGATTCTCTAATAACAGGTTGCGGTATCCGGCCTCCGCCAGGTCAAGCTTCCCAGCCTGATGGTCATCGATAACCTCAGCGAGCGTCTTTTCTGCCATCAACCAGATTTATCGGATTGCATGTTTAGTTTTTGCGACCCAGCACTCGCCAGATCAATGGCAGCGACACAGAGGCCAGGGCAACCTTGGTCAGCCCCCCCAATACAAACGGATACAGGCCCCATTCGAGGATTGGTTTGTCCCAACCATAAAGAGCGCCGAGCCACAGCAGGCCCGAAACAAAAATCGCTGCAGTGGCAACAGTCATGACCGTCGCAGTTTTCCAGATATTACGATCCCAGCCACGTGTCGCACCCCAGCCACAAATGGCAACCGCGAGCACAAACCCGGCCAGATACCCACCTGTGTTGCCCATCATATATGCAAGACCAATACCCTTTTCAGGAGTCCCGGCGAAGACCGGCAACCCAAATGCGCCCTCAGCCAGATAAAGCGCAATCGTCGCCAGTCCAAGGCGAGGGCCATAGGCCATACCGATGGACAGGATGACCATGGTCTGCAAGGTCATGGGGACCGGGTAGAACGGAACTTGAATTTTCGAAGATACGGCGATCAACAGGCTGCCAACAAATGCCAGAAACACGCCGCGAACGAGTCGCTGTGTTGTCGTTTTTTCAGCAAGCGGCCATACACTTTCAGCCAGAGTTGGGGCGCTCGGGGAAGCGGTGTTCATCGTTATAATCTCCTCGGATTCCATATAAAGGAAACGACCCGTATGAGTACGTCTCCACAATTAGGGAGACCATACCCCGGATTACCTTCATTTCAATGGAAATGATTATTGCTCAAACACGCAATCTTTACTCTTAACGCCAGTAAAAACGTGGCACATCTTTAGCTCTGTTGATAAGTTATGCCAATTCAGTTTCAAGAGGGGCAGGAATCCATGGATCCAAGACAAGTAAAAACCGTTGAAGACGCAAAAGCGATCATCGAAGAACGCGGCCTAGATTATGTAAAAGTCGGCGTGTTCGATATTGACGGCATTATGCGCGGCAAATACATGAAAAAGGAAAAATTCCTGTCTTCCCTGGAGAAGGGATTTGGCTTTTGTGATGTCGTCAACGGATGGGATTCTCAGGATCAGCTTTATGACAATGCAACCGTGACCGGCTGGCATACCGGATACCCGGATGTCGGTGTTCGCATTTTACCGGACTCATGCCGCGACATTGCCTGGGAAGACGATATGTTGTTTTTCCTTGGTGAATTCGCCGGGAAACATGAAGACGTCTGCTCACGTGGAATTCTGCGCCGCGTCCTTGAAAAAGCCGGCTCCATGGGATTCGATGCTCTGGCTGGAATGGAGTTTGAATTTTTTGTCTTTGAAGAAACGCCCCATTCCGCGCGTGAAAAAAATTACCGCAACATGAAACACCTACAGCCCGGGTATTTCGGTTATTCGGTGCTGCGTAACACTGTCGATTCAGATATTTACCGGGAATTGATGGATGGCTGCATCATCATGGATATGGAGCTGGAAGGCCTTCACGAAGAAACCGGCCCCGGCGTACTCGAAGCCGCGATCGCCGTCGATTCGGCCATAGCTGCAGCCGACAAGGCCGCCCTGTTCAAGACGTTTTCAAAGATTATGTTCCAGAAAAACGGCCTGATGGCGACCTTCATGGCCAAGTGTTCAGCCGACTGGCCGGGGCAAAGCGGGCACATCCATATGTCGTTGAAAAACAAGGATGGGTCTTCGGTTTTCCATGACCCCTCCAAACCCAACAACATCAGCGACAAAATGCGCCACTTCATCGGCGGCCAACAGAAACTGATGCCAGAGACCCTGGCGATGGTTGCCTCAACGGTAAATTCATATACCCGCCTGATTCCGGGTTTCTGGGCCCCGACAGAGTCAAGCTGGGGTGTCGATAACCGGACGGTTGCATTGCGTATCATTGAAGGCAGTGCAAATTCCCAGCGGATCGAATATCGGGTTGCTGCCGCAGACACCAATCCTTACCTCGCGCTCGCTGCGTCTATTGGCACCGGACTGTGGGGAATTGAAAATGAGATCGAGCCCGACGCACCTGTTCAGGGAAATGGGTATGATCAGAAATACCCCAAGCGCCTGCAACTTCCACGCACCCTGTTTGAGGCCGCCGGGCGCCTGAAAGCATCGAAGCCTGCACGTGAGCTTTTTGGTGACACATTTGTCGATCACTTTGCAGCATCGCGTGAATGGGAAGAACGAGAATTCCGTCGCGCCATCACGGACTGGGAAATGGAACGCTACTTCGAAATCATCTAAAGGCTGGACATCATGACTGCTATAACGAGACGAACCCTATTCGGTTTTCTGGCCCTGATCGGTGTCACATTTGCCTCACCTCAGTTTGCGGCCGAGGGCACCGATGTCATCGGTCAGGTCACCAGACTTCAGAAAACTGCCTTTGCGATGCAGGATGCCCTGCCCCGCAAACTTAAGGTCGGCAGCAACATACAACTCGGCGACGTCATCTCAACAGGCAAAGGTGCCAGAATTGAGATCGTGCTCAGTGATGGCGCAGAAGTCACGCTCGGCGAGCGCACGCACTTCGTCATGCAGGAATTCATTATGTCCAGTGGTGAAAACAATGCCGTCATGCGCTTGCTGGAAGGTGCCTTCAAGATCACCAGCGGCGAAATGATGAAGGTCGCCGATGCACAAATGCTGGTACAGACGAATACCGCCACAATCGGAATTCGTGGCACCACATTCTGGGGGGGATCGCTGGATGGCGAGTTTGAGGTCGCCCTGCTGGATGGCAAGGGTGTTTACGTACAGACCCGAGCCGGTCGGGTAGATCTATCGATCAAGGGTGACGGAACGCTAATTAGAAGCGCCGATCAGGCGCCTTCAAAACCGAAGGCCTGGGCGCAAGAAAAAGTTGACCGCGCGGTCGCAAAGGTGACCTTCGAATAGGAGACGATTTTCACTGATAATTTGACGTATTCAGGATATTCATTCCCGATCTGAGGCAGTATAAACGCTCATCAAATATTCTCAGGAGATCAGAAAAATGAGTACAAACCTCCGTTGCGTAAGTCCCGTTGATGGCAGCATTTATGTTGAGCGCGATTATGCCACATCCAATGAAATCGCGACGGCAGTTGAAACCGCCGTCAGTGCCCAAATGCAGTGGAAACAAACGCCGGTTAGCGAACGTGCAGAGATCTGTACAAAAGCTATAGACGCCTTTGTTGCCAAGCAAGATGAGATCGGCGAAGGCATCACCTGGCAGATGGGACGTCCGATCCGCTTTGGCGGCGGTGAGGTCGCCGGCGTCGAAGAGCGCGCGCGTCATATGATCTCCATTGCCCAAACTGCTTTGTCAGATATTCCGGTCGAAGAGAAGGACGGATTCACACGCTTTATTCGTCACGATCCGCTTGGCCTGATCTTTGTTATCGCGCCTTGGAATTACCCATACCTCACATCCGTCAACTCGATCATCCCGGCGATTATGGCGGGCAATGCGGTGATCCTGAAACACTCGGCCCAGACCCCTCTGTGTGCGGAAGTTTATGCAGAGGTTTTTGAAGCCGCCGGACTGCCCAAAGGTATCTTCCAGTATCTGCATCTCAACCATGCAGACACGGAAACCCTGATCCAGGCACCGGAAGTTGACTTCGTCGCCTTCACCGGATCGGTTCCGGGCGGTGCCATGGTTGAACGGGCCGCAGCCGGTCGTTTTGTTGGCGTCGGCCTTGAATTGGGCGGCAAGGACCCCGCATATGTTCGTGGCGATGCCGATGTGCAATACGCAGCCGAAGGGTTGGTCGACGGTTCGTTTTTCAATTCCGGCCAATCGTGTTGCGGGATTGAACGTATTTATGTTCACGAAAATGTCTATGACCAGTTTATCGACATCGCGCGTGATACCACCCTTGGCTACAAACTCGGCAACCCGACCGATCCGGATGTGACCATCGGCCCACTTGTTCGCGCCAGTGCCGCCGATTTTGTCCGCAAACAGACTGCGGATGCCATTGCCGCCGGGGCTCAACCCCTGATTCCGGAAGGCACCTTCGGTGCCGATGAGCCGGGCTCGCCTTATCTCGGCCCACAAATTCTGGTCAACGTCGATCATTCCATGGACGTGATGAGCGAAGAGAGCTTCGGTCCGGTTGTCGGCATTATGAAGGTTGCCTCTGATGAAGACGCCGTCAAATTGATGAATGACAGCGCCTTTGGCCTGACCGCATCGATCTGGACCTCAGACGCTGACGCGGCTCTCCGGATCGGCGACAGTGTATCAACCGGAACATGGTTCATGAACCGCTGTGATTACCTGGACCCGGCGTTAGCATGGACTGGCGTCAAAGATTCCGGTCGCGGCTGCACCTTGTCAGCGCTCGGCTACGATCACCTGACCCGACCAAAATCTTTCCATCTCAAGACCCAGCTCTAAGGACCCCTGAAATGACTTTCGATCCCTCCAGCGTAAACGGTAACTGGAATTACCCGACACCGATCAGGTTCGGAATTGGCCGCATCTCTGAACTGGCCGACGCCTGCACCAGCCTTGGCATGAAGAAACCTCTGCTGGTGACCGACCCTGGCCTTGCCGGATTGCCGATGATCACCGAAGCACTGGCCGCCAATCAGGCAGCCGGTCTGCCCACCGGCCTGTATTCCGATGTTCAACCCAATCCTGTTGGAAAAAATGTTGACGACGGGCTCGCCGTGTATCGCGAAGGCGGACATGACGGTGTTATCGCCTGGGGTGGCGGCAGTGCTGTTGACGCTGCCAAGGCCATCGCCTTAATGGCAGGACAGACCCGCCCGGTTTGGGATTTCGAGGACGTCGGCGACAACTGGCTGCGCGTCGACCCTGACGGTGTTGCACCTATCGTCGCCGTGCCAACCACATCCGGTACGGGATCAGAAGTAGGTCGCGCCTCAGTAATTACGCACGAAGACACGCATACCAAGAAGATCATCTTCCATCCTAAGATGCTTCCGGAAATCGTTATTTGTGACCCACAACTCGTCGCTGGCCTTCCCCCACACCTGACCGCCTTCACCGGCATGGACGCCCTGGTTCACTGCTTCGAAGCATATTGCGCTCCGGGGTACCACCCTATGGCAGAAGGCATAGCGGTCGAAGGAATGCGCCTCGTTAAGGAGTGGCTGCCAAAAGCCGTCAAGGATGGTTCGGATCTCGAAGCCCGCAGCCATATGATGTCGGCGGCCGCAATGGGAGCAACGGCATTTCAGAAAGGTCTGGGCGCTGTCCATTCTCTCAGTCACCCGGTTGGCGCCGTGTTCAACACCCATCACGGCCTGACCAACGCCACCTTCATGCCCTACGTCATGAACTTCAACCGCAAGGCTATCGAAGACCGTATGGACCGGCTGTCCAGTTTTATCGGGCTTAACAAAGGCGGGTTTGAAGGCATCATGGATTGGGTTCTGGACTTACGCGACACCTTCGGAGTTGCTCATACCGGACGCGATCTTGGTGTAGATGAGAACCGACTTGATGAATTATCCGTCATGGCTGCTAACGATCCAACGGCAGGCGGAAACCCGATTCCGGTCGGAGCTGCAGAAATGAAAATCATGTTCGAAGCGGCCATGGAAGGTCGCCTCTAGGGATATGAGCGATACGCATACCCGCCTTGTTGAACTTCTTAGATCCAACGAGGCGGAGTTCCGCATCCTGGAACACAAACTTGAAGGCCGTTCGGTGGAGATCAGCCGAATTCGTGGCAACCACCCCTCACAGGCGATGAAGGCCATCGTCTCTTCCGTCAGGGGTGGTGGGGGTGGCAAACGGTTTGTCCTTGCCGTCATCCCCGGTAGTCAGCGCCTGAATATGCGTGCGCTCTGTGCGGCTGTCGGCGCACAGAAAGGTAGCTTCGCCAGTACCGAAAAAGCCAGCGAGCTGACTGGCTGTGTTATGGGTGCCGTTCCCCCGTTTTCTTTCCATGACGATCTGATACTGGTCGTAGACAACAGGTGCCGTGTTAATGAAGAAGTTGTCTTTAATGCCGGTCGCCTGGACCGCTCCATATTTATGAAATTCGATGACTACCTGCGGATTTCAGGTGCTGTTTTTGCCGACATCGTTGCGCCAGATGAATAAGTTGGGGAAATCTCTCAGCGAGGCTCCCCCAACTTAATTCAAGATTATCCTTTTAGCGGCAGATGGATTTTGGTCAACAAGTCTGCCGGTGGGGTTGTTTTCGGGTCGTTCAGGTATTCTTCAAAAATCGGATTCTCACCCGCTTCTTCACCGCTCTCAGGTAGCCAGGCGGTGAATATCCAGTCGTAAGCTTTTAGCAGTTCGGCATAGGGTCCCTTGTAGGTCACAACGGCATGGCGACCACCAGCCACATCGATGGCCCTGATTTCAGGTCCGTCTGATGGTGTTTCAATTTCAATATCATCATCGATTACGATTCCGACATCACTGCGTAATTTATCTTCTGTTACGCTCGACGGGTCATCATGGTAGACACCAACCATTCTCGGTTCTCCACGAATAGCACCTTCCTTAACAGACCACATGAATACTTTCATAAAATCCTCTTCGACCCCCAGGTAGTCCCCCATATGGCGGACCACTGCCAGTCTAAAGCGGGTGATATCCATTATTTCTGTGTTGTACATTTTTGTCTCCTTCCGGTTAATTAAGTTGAGTTCGGGAGAAGCCTGAGTACGGTTTCGATACGTGGCTGGCGGCTCACCATAAGCCGAACGAAAGACCCGACTAAAAGCTGCGACACTTCCGTATCCAGCTCGTTTAGCAATATTTAGAATATCAGAACTGGTCTTGATCAACTCGGTCGCGGCCCGGTGAAGACGCAAGCGCCGAACTGTACTGGCTGCCGTCTCTCCTGTTATGCCGCGGTATATCCGTTGCCAGTGACAGTGGGAAAAACAGGCAATATCTGCCAGTTTGTCCAGATCCAGTTCGTCATCCAGGTGCTCATGGATGTAACACTGGACCCGCTCAATACGGGTAAGATAATCCAACCTTGTCGTTTCACGATTCATCTCGACTTCTCCAATCACGGACAAGCTACCCGACCGGAATTTGATAAATCTTGCGAAGTTTAAGCTCGATGCTTCCGCCAAGCCAAATTAACAATAAATGCAAGCGCCACAGACGACACCATAATGATAACCAGAGGCAAGGCCGTATCCGATAACAGCACCCCCACCGTATAAGAACTTAGCGCCCCAGTTGCCATTTGCATGAAACCCGCCAGTCCCGCCGCGGCACCAATGTGATTCTTGTCGGCACTAATCGCGCTCGCCGTTCCAGACGGCAGACAAAGACCGTTGCCAAGTGCGATCAGACCCATGCCACCAAATAAGGTGAACGGCATAAAGTGACCACTGCCATAGGCCAGAGCAAGTTCTATGCCGCCCAACAACCCCATACCTGTACCCAATGTAATCAAGCGATCCGCACCCCAACGTTCCGACATGCGCCCGGTGATAAAATTACCGGCCATATAAGAAACACCGGCAACCATGAAATAAACACCATACTCGATTCCGGAAATACCCATGAGCTGAATGCTGACGTAGGGCGCACCACCCAGAAAGGCAAAGAATGCCGCCGATGACAGCGAAATCTGAAGGGCATGACGGTTAAACCGGGATTGCTTCAGCAGTGTAATAAACGCACTGAACATCCGGCCGATCCCAGTGGCTTCATAGGGGCCCTGATGGGTTTCCCCCAAGACGCTGAATGACACCACCAAAACGCCGGCGGTCATCAGCAACACCAACATAAAGCCCGCACGCCAGTCGAAGGCCTGCTCGAGCAATGCACCAACAGTCGGCGAGACCATCGGTGCAACCACCATCACCATGGTCAAATATCCAATCATAGAGGCAGCCTTATCGAGACCATACATATCCCTGATGATGGTTCGCCCCATAACCAAACCGGTGCAGGCCCCAAGTGCCTGTAAAACCCTACCGCCAATCAGAATTTCGATGGTTGGCGCAAATACACAGACCAGCGACCCGACCATACAAACAGCCATCCCCCACAAAACAACTGGGCGACGCCCAACCCGATCAGATATAGGGCCAACAAACAGTTGTGCCGTCGCCAAGGCCGTAAGATAGAGCGTCAACGCCAGCTGCACGGTGCCGTAATCCGTATCGAAGACAACCATCATGCCGGGCATTGACGGGAAGAAGATATTCAGCGCCATAGGCCCGATTGCGGAAAGCATAATCAGGTTCAACAGCCGAGGGGGATTTCTTCTTTTTGTATTCATTGTCCGGGTGATCAAAAAAATTGTAATAGGAGACCGCACATCACAACGCAGGTCCGTTGGGCTTCTAATTAGTGGGTCAGGAAGCGTCCCGACCGTTCTCCAGTATCAGTATCATTTGCCCAAATGAAGGCACCGTTTGTCATGACACGGTCAATGCCTGCCGAGCGCTGTTTTGGGTTCTCGAACGTCGCCCGGTCCTCAATGGTGTCCGGATTAAATATGACCAGATCGGCAAAGTTTCCAGCTTTTAGTACGCCCCGATCCTTTAGACGGAAGGTCCTCGCCGACAACCCTGTCATTTTATGAACAGCCGTCTCCAGATCAAGAACGCCGCGCTCACGAACATACCTCGCAAGAACCCGTGGGAACGTCCCCCATAATCTCGGATGTGGGTGGTCCATCGCCGTCAGGCCATCTGATCCGATCATGGTGTTTGCGAAGGCCATTATCCGTTCCACATCATCTTCGTTCATCTGGAAATAAACGGCGGTTGCCGGATGTAGGCGATCAACGGCTTCTTCGTCGGTGCATCCCCATTCTTTGGCGATGACCGCAAGACTGCGCCCCGACATTTCTGGGTGGGGTTCGGAGCTGGCGACCATGACATCATCGCAATCGACAATGCGCTCGGCCAGCAGAACCGTTGAACTGGCGATATAGGGATAGACATCCAGCCCGGCATCCTGGCTTTTCAGGGCTTCGGCAATGATCGGCAGCGTATCGCGGCTGCGCCCATGGTTTTTGCTGCCAGCACATTTATGATGCGAAACAATCGCCATCCTTGATACCGACTTGCCGATATTCAGGGTCTCCCGAACGGCTTCAACAATATGATCACGTTCATTTCTGATATGAGAGACATAAACCGCGTCCGCATGCGGCCCCATGGCCTTAGCAATCTCAACAACCTCGTCGGTCGGGGCCTGCCGAGCCGGTGGGTAATCAAGACCGGTACTTAAACCAATTGCCCCCTGCCCCAACGCTTCCGACAAACGTTGACGCATTTCTGCAATCTCAGAATCCGTCGCGCCGCGCATCAGGTCCGCACCCATGGCCTCGCTACGAAGGCTGGAATGTCCCGTCAGCATGGCGACATTGACTGATGGGGGTCGGCTTTCAAGATATTCCCGATAGGAGTTGATCGTCGGAAAACGAAATTCAGCTTCTGGGCCAAGCAGCTTGAACAGGGTGGAAAGTTCTGTGCCCGGACGCAGAGGTGCCAGACTGACACCACAATTGCCAACAACAACGCTTGTCACGCCCTGACTGACCTTCGACTCAAGGCCCCGGTCATTGATGACTTCCAGATCATCGTGGGTATGAACATCAATAAACCCCGGAGCCACAACCTGACCATGGGCATCGATGGTCTCATCGGCAGTCCAGTCCGCCAACGCGCCAATAGCAGCGATGCGGTCTCCGTTCACCGCGACATCTGCGTCACGCATGGAGGCGCCTGTTCCGTCGATCAGTCGTGCATTTTTAATCAGGACGTTACAACGCCCCTGTGGCTCATGTGTTTCCGTCATTGGATGCTACCCGATTCGGTTCGAAATCTATCCGACCATGATGCGGCTAATATCTGAGTTCCGCAAGGACCCCGAAATGATCGCTGGGATACAAGCCATTCGTTGCCTGCATTGCGACACGTTCAGCGCTCAGAATATGTCCGCCAGCATTCTCGGCCGGTTCGCCGACAAATATATAATCAAGCCGTCGGTTTGGCTGAAGCGCCTTGTTCGTCAGCGGGTTCGCATTATCCCAGGTAAAACCGGCATCCGTATTGCCCGCCGCCCGCCAGGCATCAAAGAAATATAATCCATCGACGGGAACCGGGGCCTCTCCCGTTAACATCCTGATCTCATCTGCGGTGGCAATGGCGTTAAAATCACCGCAAACGATAGGCGGGACCGGACCTTGGCAGGTTTCTTTTACCAGTTCGGCAATAAAGCTGACTTGTTTTTGACGAATGGCGCTTTCCTCCGGCCGCCAGCTTAGATGTGTATTGTAAACATCAACAACGCCGCTGGGACCATCGAGACGAGCCCGCATAACCTTGCAATCACGACTGCCATCATCACTGGGCATGGACGGCAGAACCAGTCCGTCTTTCTCAAGCACAGGCCACCTCGACAGGATTGCCATTCCCCAGTCAACGCCATCGATGGGCAAAACCGGTTCATAACAAAAATGAAACCCCAGTTCTTCTGCCAGTTGGGCGGCTTGATTGGCTTGCCCAGTATCCCAGACTTCCTGCAGGCAAATGATATCCGCATCCACCTCACAGAGCAGCTTGCGGATTAACGGTTCGCGCTCATCATAGGGCCCAAATCGCCACCAGATATTCCAGGTCAGAACCCGCATGCGGGTTTCAACAAACTCCACGTCCCGACTGCCCGGAGACACAAAACCTTCTTCGTTTGCCACTTAGCTAAATCCTCATACCGAAAATCCAATAAGAGTAAATTATAGGGTTCACGGCGGACCGGGAACATGCTTTTCTATGCGTTACCTAGGACACCTTTCATTCCATCGGAGCCCCAATGATGACACCGGAGATGCTGGAAATTGGTCTTGTCGCCTTCACCACTTTCTTCGCCACCGTTGGGCCAGTTGACTCGGCTGCATTATTTGCCGCATTGACGGCAGGAGTGCCCACCAACCAACGCCGCCGGACGGCAATAAAATCTGTCGCTATCGCCACGATCATTTTGTTGATCTTCGTATTTTTTGGTGCAGACGTGCTGCACTACATGGGCATTTCCATGGCGGCCCTGAAAACGTCCGGCGGGATTTTGCTGCTGCTGGTGGGGATTGATATGGTCCTGGCGAAATCTTCCGGAGCCACATCCACGACCGATGACGAAGCGGAAGAAGCCCAGCACCGGGATGATATCTCTGTTTTTCCGCTGGCAACACCGATCATCGCTGGTCCCGGCACAATAGGTGCGTCTGTTTTGCTGATTGCCAATACCGAAGGCAACGTCAAATTTCAGGCTATGGTCGTCATGGCACTGGTCGCAAACCTGTTAATCGTTCTCATCTGCTTTCTGATGGCGACCCAGTTACAACGTCTGCTGGGGATTACCGGCTTGAACGTGATTTCACGAATTCTCGGCGTGTTGTTGTGCGCCCTGGCGGTTCAGTTCATCTTTGACGGCATCGGCACCAGCGGCCTGTTAGCTTAAATATCTTTGATGATTTCGCGCGCCGCGTTATGTCCGGGGGCTCCGGTGACTCCACCACCCGGATGCGCCCCTGATCCGCACAGGTAAAGTCCCTTGATCGGCATACGGTAATCCGCGTGACCTAAGGTCGGGCGTGCACTGAACACTTGATTCAAATCCAAGCTACCGTGAAATATGTCACCGCCGATCAGGCCAAATTCACGCTCCAGATCAAGTGGTGAAAGAATCTGGGTGGCCATTACCGAACGGCGGAAATTGGGCGCAAAATCATTGACCGTATTGAGAACGGATTCCGCTGCCTCAAGTTTGCAGTCATCCCACGACCGTCCATCCGGAAGGTCCGGATTGAAGTGCTGACAAAACAGGCTGGCGACGTGTTTCCCGACCGGGGCCAATGTGTCGTCAAGTGTACTGGGGATAAGCATCTCGACGACGGGCCGACGTGACCAGCCGAAATCCATGGCATCACGATAAGCGGCCTCCATGTAGCGCAGGGACGGCGCCATGATAATCCCACCCTGATGATGTTCCTGAACATGGTGACCGGGCAGACATGAGAAATCAGGCAGTTCATTCAACGCGACGTTCATGCGAAACGTTCCCGACCGACACTTCAAATTCCCGATCCGTTTGGCAAAATCTGTCGGAACGTGTTCACTGCTCAGAAGTTGCCCAAACAATAGCTTGGGGTTCACATTGGCGGCGACCTTTCTGGCCCGGACTTCATCACCGTTTTCAAGTTTGACACCGGAGACCTGACCGCCCGACACCATCACTTCCGATACCGGTGCCGAAACGTCGATTTCCGCACCAGCCTTGCGGGCCGCAGCCGCCATCGCCTCAGAGATTGCCCCCATACCACCGATGGCATGCCCCCAAGTCCCCGGCGTGTCCAAAACATCCCCGAAACAATGATGCAGCAGAACGTAGGCCGTGCCCGGGCTGTAAGGACTGGACAATGTGCCGACGATGCCATCAAAGCCGTAAAGGGCATTTACCGCATCATTTTTGAACCAACGGGCCAAAAACTCAGCAGCACTCATGGTCATGATGTCGGCAAAATCGCGCTGATCTTCCAGCGACAGGGCCTTAAAGCGCCGAGCCGTCTTCCAGAGTTTCCAGACATCACCCAGTCCGCCACCAACGTTCGGTGGTGTTTCCAGAATGAGTGCCTTCAGCACGTTGGCGAGGCGCGAAATTGTCGCAGAATAGTCAGCCAATTGTCCGGCGTCTTCCGGTGAATGTCGGGAGACCTCCTTAAACATGTCGTCGTCATCACTGAAGGATTTCAAGTAGCTATCATCGCCCAAGGGCAGGAAGTTGGGCAAGGTGCGCGGAACGATTTTCAGCCCGAAGTCATAGAGCTTCAGGTCATCAACTACCTTACGGTTAAGCAGGCTGACTGTGTAAGAACACACGGAATTTCGAAAGCCTGGATGAAATTCCTCCGTAACCGCCGCACCGCCGACGATATGGCGGCGCTCCAAAACCTTTACCGAACAACCCGCTTTCGCCAGATATGCGGCGCAGACAAGGCCGTTATGTCCTCCACCGATGATGGCAACATCGTAGCCTTCAGACATCAGGCTCTATGTGCCATAAGCGGCAGCACCTGATGCACGATCCAGTTTTCGATTTCGCGAAAGCGAATACGAGGGTCCAGGACATCCCGATCAACCCCAAGCAGCCATGCCAGATCGTGGCGGTCCGGGTTCTGGTGAAGGACGTCCATTTGTCCGGCATGTTTCAGCGCTGCACCATTATCTTTGTAAAACCCTTCTCCGACCAATAGCTCGGTATAGGAGCGGACCAGATCGGCGATATGGGCGAGATCGAATTCCGGGTGATACTGAATGCCCCAGAACGTTCCCCCTTGATGTTTGATGGATGCCGCCTGAACGGACGTATGTCCATTTTCTGCAAGGATCGTACTGCCTGACGGCAAATGGGTGACTTCGTCAAAATGAATTGCCGGTGAGTCGAAAACACTGACCTTGCCGTCAAAAAATCCACTTCCCCGACCTTCCGGGGTTAGGGAGATCTTTCGGGCAATCCCCAGTTCCCGTCCCCTTGGATTAACGCCGACCTGTCCGCCTGTCGCCGCCGCTGCAATCTGTAATCCCCAACAACTGCCAAGAAACGGCACTCCAGCCTCAAATACCGCTTTTCCTAATTCAACCTGCTGGCGCACATGCGGGTCATGCTCCCCCCCCGGCAGATTGAGGCCCGATCCACCAAGTACAAAGCCGTCATAATCAGCCAGCACTTTGCCATCGGGCATTTGTGTGTCGAGGTCAGCCGCCATAAGAATATCAACACGTGCAGAGGGGAAAAGATATTTGATAGCCTGCTGATAGCAACCGCTACCGGTTCTGGCTCCGGCGGCAAGAAGTTTTTCATTTCGCTCGCTCGTATTGCCTTCGCCGATCAGGATGCGTGGTGAGATGGTCATGATTATCTAAACCCGTCCGTTTCTGATCATGGTCGGGATAACAAGACGATCGATCCAGTTCCTGACTTCGGCACGACGAACATCCTCATTCAGAATGTCATCATCAACGCCCAGCAACCAGGCCAAGTCCTGACGGCTGTGATCGTCGTGCAGTGTCTCTAACTGAGCAACATAATTTTCGCCGGCCTGACGATCCTGGAAAAACCCTAGCTTCGTGAGCACATCAATACGACACCAGGTCAGGCGGGCCATTTCACGCAAGTCATATTCCGGATGGTACTGCAGCCCCCAGAACACGCCTCTCTTGTAAACGACAGACACCGACTGCACGGCTGTAAAACTGTTCCCCGACAGCACAACGCTACCCGATGGCACATGGGTGATTTCGTCAACGTGGCTGATAAAGGCGTTAAAGACGCTCGCCTTGCCTTCATACATAGGATGTCCCCGACCTTCCGGCGTCAGGGCAATCTTGCGGGCAATTCCCATTTCCCGTCCATTTGGGTTGGGGCGACATATACCGCCTGCTGCAACAACGGCTATCTGAGCCGCCCAGCAACTACCAAAGCCTGGGACGCCTGCCTCAAAACAGGCCCGTGCGAAACCGACCTGGGTGTTCACTTCCGGTGTATCTTCAAAAACCGTCAAACTGCATCCCGTCCAAGCGATTCCGTCATAGTCGCTCAGCGCCGTTCCCGTCGGCAGTGAGGCACCCGGATCGCAGGGAAATATCACATCACATTTCGCGTCAGGGCAGGCTTGGGTCAACATCTTCACATACTGATCACCGGCCCCCGTTGCGCCGCCGGCTGCCAGTTCGTCCCGTGACGACTTCAAATAACCGTCGATTACCAGGATTTTGGGTTGAATTCCCATGGCTTGGTCCTTTTCTCGTCTCAGGCGTTCAGGGCGTCGATCGCGCCGGGGAGATCGGCATGACGTTCACAAATCGCATCGGCAGAAGTCGTATCTTTATCATGATCACGTTTTGCCGTGAACAGAATAGCCTTCATACCCAGCGCCTGGGGGCCTTTAACATCATTGTGGTCACGATCGCCGATATGCACCATTTCGCTCAAGTCGACACCGAGTTGCCGTGCCGCGGAATCAAACATCGAGCGATCCGGTTTCGAATGACCAACCTCGTCGGAAAACGCGAACCCGGAAAAGTATTGTTTAAGATCGTGGCCGTCCAATAGCTGACGCAGACCGTCTCCAGGCGTGACGATGGTATCCGAGACGATACACAGCTTGTAACGCGTTGCCAGATCTGCAATTGCCGCTTTTGCCCCTTCGATCGGATCGGGGGGGATATCCACTTCCATGCGCCCCTGAGCATCGGCAAGCGCGTCAAGCTCGTCATCCGGCAGACTGCGGCCCAGGCCATTCAGCAGGACTTCCAGTCGTTCACGCACGGTCCAGGTAAGGGAGTGTCCCTTCCAGCATTTAACGAACGCCGCGTTGGCAACACCATAGGCAGTTTTCAGCTCGTCACTGCCAATCGGTTGATGACGGTTAAGGGCCTCTAACACCAAATGATGACGTTCATCAGGCTTGGAGCGTAATCCGGCGGCCAGACGCTTGGCCTCATCCGATTCATCATCAATGATCGTATCCCACAGATCAAAGGTTACAGCTTTGATTTTGCTACTCAATTCAGTCTCCCGGAAAAACCCTGACAGCCATAAAAAAACAGAAGGCGGGATGGTGCGACAAGGCACCGGCAGGGTCAATACTCGTAATTCACTGAGACTGCTTATTGCGCGGGTTTCCAGGCTTTCACGGCCTGTACACCAGCGGCAAGTTGAGAATTATTCATTTGGGTCTTCAACATGCTGAGCGACATTTCCGGGTCGCGACCTTCGAGACTTTTTATGACTTCCTGATTTTTCCGGGCAGCCAGGCTATACCACTTGAAAGCTTTTATTAAATCACGTCTCACGCCCCAGCCCTTTTCGTACATTTCCCCCAAATAATATTGGGCCAGAGGATGATTTCGCATGGCGGCTTTCTGAAACCAGCTTAGGGCATCAACGTAATCCGCATCGACGCCGCGTCCGTGATAATACAGCTCTCCCAGCGCAAACTGTGCGCTCCGATGGTGGCCGACCCTGGCGGCCAAACTGAACCATTCTACCGCCCTGTGGTAACTCTGACTGACACCATCACCGTGCGCATACATTTTACCCAACTCATACTGTGCGCCAGAATGGCCGCGGGCTGCCGCTGAATTAAACCACTTAACAGCCTGACGAAGATCTTGTGTGCGACCTTCACCGAACCTTAGCAGGCGTCCCAGCAGATATTGGGCTTTGACGTCTCCGGATTCAGCCAAGCGAAGTTGTGAGTCAATTCGTTGTTCATAAGTGCTGAGGCGAGCTTCGACTTTATCGATTTCGGTACGACCGAAAAAGACGTAGGCCGCACCGGCAGAGAATGCCAATGCGGCGATCACCGCAAATAGGTTAATAAATCTGAACGCCGCCATTATTATTCCCGACGAGGCAACGTAGGCGTGCCTGTCTAATTCTGATTTACCGGAGAGCGTTGACGCATTTGAACGGAATTGTTCTCGCCAAGTTTCTGCTGGCGCCCTTGATAGGGATCGGGACGATTATAACAGGTCACACTGCCGAGCGTATTGTAGCAGTAGATATTCTGTTGAATTATGGGTTCATCTTCTTCGCAATAATGTTGGCCTTTTTCCAGACGAACGGCTGAACAGTTTTTGCCACTCGATAGAGATACCACATGATCAACTACGGTTTTATCCGTTCCCATAACGGTCAGGAGATCGACCTGCGCCACGCCCGGCACCCCCGCTGATACGAGTGGCCCGCATGCCCCAAGCATACAAACAGATAACAGGGACAGGATTGTACGCATTGGCGTGCCTCCGGGGCAGATTACGAAATTTACTTTATGATTCTAACTTCACGTCATTTTTACACAACACAGTTAAGAGTGGGTTAACCTCAACTTTGACTCCAACGTTATTTTACCTAGGTCGCCAAAGTGCTAATAATGTGATCATTTTTTGATCAGGAGGTATTAGGGCATGGTTTCCCTCGAAACACCAATTTGCGATTTCGGCTGGCGTGCCCCCGCTTTCGAATTGCCCGGCATTGATGGAAAGACCCATAATCTGGACAGCGTCGCGGGACAAAATGGTACCATTGTTATGTTTATCAGCAATCACTGCCCCTACGTCAAAGCCATCGCCAAACGTTTGACCGAAGACATGAAGGTTCTTCAAGACGCCGGGGTAGAAAGCATCGCCATTATGTCTAATGATACAGATGCCTACCCCGATGACTCCTTTGAAAATATGAAAAAATTCGCTGCGGATAACGCCTTCCCTTTTCCCTATGTTATTGATGAAACACAGAAAGTCGCCAAAGCCTATGAGGCCGTCTGCACACCGGATTTTTTCGGATTTGATCGGAATTTAGGGCTTCAATACCGTGGCCGCCTTGATGATTCCGGACGTAACCCTTCCACGGGAGACACCAGACGCGAACTCGTGGAAGCCATGCTGGAAGTCGCAAATACAGGGAAAGGGCCGGAAAACCAGATTGCCAGCATCGGATGCTCCATAAAATGGCGTTAATCGGGCATTTATCGCGTCTGTTTGTTTGCCATTGCCGGTCTGAATGGATATTTTACCTTGCGCCTGGGTCACACCGTAAAATGTAGTTGACGAAACGCTTTGAGCGCCTAGGTTCTTCCATCCCGTTAGGGCATTTTGGTTTGAGGAGTGGCCGGTGGCCGAAGAAAACGACGCATTATTCAAAGAGATCGACGAAGAACTTCGTCAGGACAAAGCCAAC